>JAESFK010000016.1_pt1 | contig 429697 bp, 394 predicted proteins | sample 9269391 | NCBI WGS metagenome assembly JAESFK01 (sample SAMN14506231, study PRJNA617097) | algae metagenome | isolation source: Drouetiella hepatica UHER 2000/2452 and co-occurring heterotrophs from... | place: Slovakia: Slovak Paradise National Park, Hrabusice, Kosice Region | collected...
CCCGCCCGCAGCGTGCCCATTCGGCCCCGCCGGCCGAAACACAACACCGGCGCGGGGTGGAGCAGCCCGGTAGCTCGTCAGGCTCATAACCTGAAGGTCGCAGGTTCAAATCCTGCCCCCGCAACCACCTTTACCGAACCACCAAAAAGCCCGCTCCCAAGCGGGCTTTTTGCGTTCTGGGCCAGCCCGATCATCGCCGTCAGAGCGCCCTCCAGATCAAGCGTCACGCCCTCCGGGGTCTCGTACACCGTTACCCGCTCGATCAGACCGCGCAGGGCATCGAGCGCTCCAGCCCCGACGTCCGGGTCGGCGAGCGTCGCGGCGAGGTCCGCCGTCTTCCGGCGGTAGAGCTCGGAGAGGTTTGGATGGAGCCGAACCGGCGGCGGCAGGGGCGCCGCGAGGTCTTCGTCGATCTCTGCGAGCCGGGCTTCCAGCATTTTCATCTTGTCGAGCAGTCCCTGTGTTCGCAGACCGTCGGCGACCGCGTCGTAAAGACCCTCCAGCTTGCGCGTGAGCTGTCCACGTTCACTTGTGGCGCGAGCGCGGGCTGCAGCGTCAGCGCCGCCCTGCCCGTTCACCTCGTCGGTGAACGCCTTGATGAACGCCGCGACGGCATCCGGCTGCATCAGCCGATTGTGCATGAGGTCGAGGACGGCCGCCTCGAGGACACCCCGGCGGAAGGATTTCCGCTGAGTGCAGGTGGCGAGCTTCCGCGCAGCCGAACAAGCGACATAGTCACGCCCGACCGCTACGAAGCCGCCTCCGCAACAGCCGCAGCGCAGGAGGCCGGTCAGGAGGTGCGTCTGACGTCGCTTCTCCCAGAACCGGGTCGCCTTGATCGCGACGACCCCCGGCTCTTCGTCGATTGCCGCCTGCCGTGCCTTGACGCGATCCCAGAGGGCGTCGTCGACGATCCGCAGTTCGGGGACGTCGGCGTGAATCCACTCGTCGGAAGGGTTAAGCCGTGACACCCGACGGCCGGTCTCCGGATCCTTCACGTACCGCAGGCGATTCCAGACCCGGCGACCGACATAAAGTTCGTTGTTGAGGATACCCGTCCCGCGCATCCGATGACCGCGGATCGCGGTGTCGCGCCACAGCTCGCCGCGAGGACCGGGGATATGCTCGGCGTTCAGCCGGCGGGCGATCGCCTTGGGCGAGCGTCCGTCGGCAAACTCGGTGAACACCCGCCGGATGATGTCGGCCTCGGCGTTGTTGATCGTCCTCTCTCCGCTGACCGGCTGTCCGTCGCCGGCGAGCCGACGTACCACGTCGTAGCCGTAGCTGTTGCCGCCACCGGACAGGCCAGCCTCGACGCGGCCACGGAGACCGCGGCGCGTCTTGTCGGCGAGGTCCTTCAGGAAGAGCTGGTTCATGGTGCCCTTCAGGCCCACGTGCAGCTCGTTGATCTCCCCCTCGGCGAGCGTCACGATACTCACGCCGGCGAAGGTCAAGCGCTTGTAGAGCGCAGCGACATCGGCCTGGTCGCGGCTCAATCGATCGAGTGCCTCTGCCACAACGACGTCGAAGAGCTTCGCGTTGGCGCCGGCGATCAGCCCCTGCAGGCCCGGACGCAGCAGCGAGGCGCCGGAGATGGCCCGGTCTTCGAAGGTCTCGCAGACCTCCCATCCGTCCCTCACCGCGCGCTCGCGGCAGAGCCGGATCTGATCCGCGATCGAGGCGCTGCTCTGCATCTGCGTCGAGAACCGGGCGTAGATGGCCGCGCGGATCATTTGGCTGGCCTCTTCAGTCGTCCGATCAGGTCAGCATAGCCGCGCCCGGCCTCGATCGTGTTCGCATGGATGTAGTGGCGCTCCGCCGTCCGGTAGCCGGAGTGTGACAGAACCGGGCGGATCAGTCGCGCGGCCTGTGGCGAAATCCGGGCGAGGGTAGTCGCGGCAGCGTCACGGAAGAAGTGCGGCGGTACGCGAACACCCGTCGCCTTCGTCGTGATGCCGGCGATCTTTGCGCCAAAGTGGTTCTCCTCAAAGGGAGCGCCACGGTCGCCAACCCACAGCACGTCGTGCTCGTGCGGCCCCCGCGACATCAGCCAGGGCCGCACTTCGCAGATGTAACGCCGCAGAACCGGCTCGACCTGTACGGGAACGGCTGCTTCCCATGGGACCCCGGACTTAGTCAGTTCCTCTGGAAGAGCGACGACAATCTCGGTAGGGCAAACATGCACGGAGGTACCGATCCGAAGGCCCGCGAAGCCCCGCCGGCGGATTGGCATCAAGGCCAGCATCGCGATCATGGCGCCATTCCGACGGCGCTTCGCGGCCTCCAGGGGGGTTGTGGCGGCATCCGCGTCAGGTCCGGCGAGCCGGAGGCCTGCTTCCAACAGGACAGCGGTGGAGAGAATGCGCCCCGCCTTTCGACTCGGATCGCCGTCACCTGCAGCGCGCTTCAGAAGTGCCTCGAGCCGACGTTGTGCCCGCCAGTCCCGGTCCGGCTCTGCTGCGCGCAGGGTACGGAGTGTGCCGCCGACGAAAGCCAACCGGGTCATCGGTCGCACATGAGCGAGTGCCTCCAGCCAGCGCATCAGTCGTGCCAGCGACGCGCGAGCAGCGGGCGCCTCGCCGAGGCACTCGGGCTCGTTCGTGACGAGCCACGCCAGCCATCGCCCGTAGTGGAACTGCAGGGTACGCAAGGAGGTGGCCCGCAGACTGGAAAGTGCTCCAGCGTCGTCGAGCGGACCGCCCACCTGGACAAGCGTGCTCCACATCTCGCGGTCTGCAGCCGGCCAGTCAGAGTGCGGCAGCACCAGGCTCATGACGACCGCCGCTGCTTCGCGGTCACGAGGTCAGAGAAGGCCTTGATCGCCGACCGTCCCTCCATGCCGGAGTACATGTTGAGGGTGTGGCTGAGCTCCGAGTGCCCCAGCAGACGCCGCGCGACCTCGTAGCCACCGGGATTGGCATCGAGCCAGATCATCACCGCGAAGTGGCGGAACAGGTGAGCGTTCATCTCCAGCCCGGTCTCGCGGCGGATGCGCCTGGCGAGGCGCAAGGCGAGTTGATTGGGGTGAATCGGGCCCCGCCCATCGCGACGCGGGAAGAGCCACGGCGTCCCCTTCGGGCAGAGTTCCGGCGACCGGGAGGCTAGATGCCGGTCAAGCATGCGCGTCAGGTCTGCCGGCAACTCGAATTCGATCGGCCGCGCGTTCTTCACCTCGGCGTCCTCGAAGACCAGGAAGGTGCGCCCGTCCCCCGGCCGCTGAATGTTCCGATCGAGGTGGATCTCGGCCAGGTTCTTGGCCCGGACCGGGCACATCAGCAGGATGGCGATCGCCAGTGCATCCTCACGGGCGAGCGCGAGGGTGAACCGCTTGGCGGTGCCGCTCGACCTGTAGAAGAGCCGCTCGGGCAGCGTGAGCAGCTCGCGCTGCCGCCGTTCATCCTGCAGGACCCGCAGGCGGTCGCGGTTCTTCGCGGTCATGCCATTCTGGCTCTTCAGAGCGACACGACTGGCAAGCGCAGCGATCCGTTTGCGGGTGTCCTCCGGCACGCCCAGCGTCTTGCTGACGTTGCGCAAGAGGCCGGCCATTTCGGAGATGCCCCGGTTCGTCTCGTTGCCGTTCCGGGACAGCATCTGCCGCAGCCCGCGCTCCGCCATCGCGGGCTCGACGAGCACCGCCAGCCTGTCGATCGCCGCCGGCGACACGCCAGAGGCGACGAGCTCCGACGCGAAGCGCTTCAGTTGATGCCGATACTGCCGGATCGTCGGTGCTTTCAGCGGCGACAAACGAGCATCCGGATCAAGTGGGTCGGGGTTGCGAAGCCTCTCGACGAAGCGGTCGAGATCCTGGCCAAAGCTGTCGGGGAAGGTCGCCGGCGGAAGCGTGATCAGCTTCTGTTGCGACGGCCGCGACAGCGTTGCGCGTGGCCACTCCGGCAGCCGGCGGACAGCAAGGTTCCAGCCATTGACGGCGGCGCGATACGCGACATCGGGCGACTTGCTGATCTCGTTCAGCGTAAGCGCCTCACGGAAGGCGAGGGCGTGGTCGTGCGTGACGTCCTGCGGCAGAACCCCATGTCGGCTCAGGAAGTGCACGAAGCGGCACAACGAGGGCTGCAGCGTCGGGTCCTGAGCGGCGAGCAAGACGGACCAGAGATGTCGCCACGGCGGACCCAGATCGTCGATGTGATTGTGCCGGCGCTCAACGATCCCGAAGTGAGCCATCGCCGAGCGCGCGTCGCTCACCACATTCTGCCACCCCTTGATGCTCAGTCCGAGGGCCGCCGGCGCAATCTTCGCCAGGCGCGGCTGCAGCCACCGCGGGTCCGCCGGAACATCCTCCGGGGCACGGCCAAGTGCCTTCGACGTCCGCCGCAGCCCCGACATCATGTCTCGAACCCGGCTGGCCGGAAGACTCTGGTCTTCGGTGAGCCGGGCGATCAGATCCGAGAACATCGGGCAGTCCGGCAGCACGAACGCCAGATCGAGGAGCTTGGGATCGATATGCTTCATCGGGTGCGCCCTGCTGGGTCAGTTGAGGTCTCGGGTGGGCAGGCGGTGACAGGCGTGGACATTCGGGAGGACACTAGCATCAAAAGTCCGCAATTTTAGCGGTAGGCCTCTTCCCGAAAGCGACATAACTTATTGACTTGAATGGACATTCTGTGCCGGCGGTGGTCAGCCCCAGTTGGCCCGCCGATAGGCCGCGTGGTCGCGCGGATCGATGCGGACGAGCCTCCCGCCGGGGCCGACGCGGATGACCGTCAACTGACCGGCGTCGATGGCGCGCCGGACGGTCTTCTCCGAGCACCTGTCGAGCTCGGCGACATCCTTGACGGTCAAGAGGGTGCGGGCCGCTTCAGGCCGCTTCGTGCTGTTCCGGGTCATCGGGGGTGGCCTCCACATCGGGGGCGGACCGCAGGAACTCCCGCGCAGCCTGCCGCGCCATGAGGCCGATCAGCCGGAAAACGGCTTCATCCGCGCTCTGGGCGTGGTTGTCTGCGATTCGGGGAAGGGCGGGGCCGCAAGTCATGCCGTGACCATGACGCGGAGAACGATCGCAGGTCTAAGTGGGGCGGTCTCGATGTCGGTGCTCGATCGACCCACTTGTGTGCCAGGACCCACCGTGACGGGGCTGGCGTGTGACGGAGACCTGGGCCTCAGATGAGATGGGCAGCCGCAGGCGCTTCACAGCAGTTCGCCGGGACTCCCGCGATACACGATTGTCCATCTGCCACAATTCCGGCAGTCACGGACAGGGAAGAAAAAAATACACTTACTGGCCAGAGAACGCGGCCATAATAACCAACTTAAATTTCGCCTAGTATTTCATCGGTATGGTACAGGTGCATTAATCTGTGTGGCGCGCATTGAAGATGTCGATCTCGAATTTAATGGACTCCCCACTGAGTTTTGCTGGTGGGTCGGTAATCATGGGGATTATTGCGTTCACGAAGGATATTAAGGGACCGATTCGTTCCGAAGTAATCGGGTCCGTCGTGTAGCTGACGTTGCGCCCCAGCTCGGACCAGAACTCAAATATGAATTTGCAAACTGTCCCACGGCGCTCGTCGCGAAGCTGTCTCCTGTCAGACACCTCATCGGAGGTGACCAGGTTGCTACGAACCGCGGATTCAAGAAAGCGCTTGTAACTTTCTGCACTCTCAATTGCCGCTTTAAGTTGCTCGCGGCTATTGAGGTTTTTTTCGAATTGCGGAATGTGAGGGACGGGGCTCTGAAATTCGACGGATTCCAGCTGCGTTCTGGCTTTCTGCAGAGCCCTGAGGCCGGTATCGATTGAGCGAACGGCCGCAGCAACATCCTTTCTTGCTTTGTCCAGTTGCAGGGCGGTCACCTCGTCACGACCGGGATATCGCCGAGTATCGAGGGCAATGGCTAAACCAAAAGAGAGTCGCTCCAGCTTCTCAACTTCAATTCCAAATGTTGCGTTTAGAGTTTTGAGATCGTCCTCCGCCAGTGCACTCGAACCCAGATGCATCCGCTTGACGCGCCAAGCAACCGAGTCTTTCGATGTCATTCTGTGGCAGCCTCATTCTCGCGAGATGCGCTGATCAAAAACGAATATTCAAGCGCTTAATGTACGAAGCTAAAGTCATCATGCCGCCCAGCCTGCCGAGAGAAGCGCCGCTTGTTCCAGGACGGTCTGTGTCGCCTTCTCCTGCTTGTCGGGCGGGTATCCGTACTTCCGAAGGATACGCTTCACCAGGACACGAAGTTGCGCTCGAACGTTCTCACGCAGCGTCCAATCAATCGCGACGTTCTTTCGGACGGCCTCCACCAGTTCCCTAGCGATCCCGCGCAGCGTCTCGTCGCCCAGGACCTGCACCGCACTGTCGTTGGTCTCCAGTGCGTCGTAGAAGGCCAGCTCGTCCTCGGTGAGGCCGAGTTCCTCTCCGCGAGCAGCAGCCTGTCGCATGTCCCGCGCGAGGGCGATCAGCTCCTCGATCACCTGCGCCGCCTCGATCGCGCGGGTCTGGTAGCGGCGCAGCGTCTGATCGAGCATCTCGGCGAACGATCGCGCCTGCACGACGTTCTTCCGCCCCCGCGTCTTGATTTCGCCCTTGAGCAGCTTCTGCAGCAGTTCCACGGCGAGGTTACGCTGCGGTATTCCGCGGACGTCGGCCAGGAACTCATCCGACAGGATGGAGATGTCCGGCTTCTCCAGTCCCGCGGCGGCGAAGATGTCCACGACCCCTTCCGGCAAAACCGCGCGCGAGATGATCTGCCGGACGGCATGATCCAGTTCTTCTTCCGGCCGCACCTCGCCAGGTGCGCGTTTGGCGAGCACCGCCTGCACGGCCTGGAAGAAGGCAACGTCGTCCCGGATCCGAAGCGCCTCCTCATGCGGCACCGACAAGGCGAATGCCTGTGACAGCTCGCGGACGGTCCGGACGAGCCGGTCCTTCCCTTGCTCCTGAACCAGGATGTGTTCCTGCGCCGGCGGCAGGAGGCCGAGCCTCTCCTGCGGGCTTCCGCTCGTCCACTTCGACCAGTCAAAGCCGTGGAACAGGGCGCAGCACACCTCGTGCTTCTCCAGCATGAGGGCGACCGCCTCTTCCTGGTCGAGCGCGGTCCGGCCGGTTCCGCCGCTCTCCGTGTAGGTCGCCAGCGCCTGCTTCAGCTCCTGCGCGAGGCCCAGATAGTCGACGACGAGACCCCCCGGCTTGTCCTTGAAGACGCGGTTCACGCGCGCGATGGCCTGCATCAGGCCGTGCCCCCGCATCGGCTTGTCGATGTACATCGTGTGCAGGCTGGGCGCGTCGAAGCCGGTCAGCCACATGTCGCGCACGATCACCAGTCGGAACGGGTCTCCGGGGTTTCGGAAGCGCTTGGCGAGCGTCTCGCGCCGCGGCTTGGTGCGGATGTGCGGCTGCCAGTCGAGCGGGTCGGAGGCAGACCCGGTCATCACCACCTTGATGGTGCCCGCCTCGTCGGCTTCATCGTGCCAGGCGGGCCGCAGCGCGACGATGGCCCGGTAGAGCTCCACCGCGATACGGCGGCTCATGCAGACGATCATCCCCTTGCCGTCCATCACCTCGAGGCGCTTCTCGAAGTGCTCGACGATGTCGTGGGCGACGAGGTCGAGGCGCCTGTCCGAACCGACGACGGCCTCGAGCTGCGCCCACTTGGACTTCAGCTTTTCCTTTCGCTCGATCTCCTCACCCTCTGTCGCCTCCTCGAACTCCGGGTCGATATTCGGGCGCGCGGCCTCGTCGAGCTGCAGCTTCGCGAGACGGCTCTCGTAGTAGATCGGCACGGTCGCGCCGTCCTGCACCGCCCGCTGGATGTCGTAGATGCTGATGTAGTCGCCGAAGACGGCACGCGTGCTGGCGTCCTGCAACTCCACGGGCGTGCCGGTGAAGCCGATGAAGGAGGCGTGGGGCAGCGCGTCGCGCATGTGCCGGGCGTAGCCGTCGATGAAGTCGTACTGGCTGCGGTGCGCCTCGTCCGCCAACACCACGATGTTGCGGCGCTCCGACAGCGTCGGGTGCTGGTCGCCCCTCTCTTCAGGGAGGAACTTGTGGATCGTGGTGAAGACCACGCCGCCGGCTTCCACCGTCAGCAGATCGCGGAGGTGCGTGCGCGAAGTCGCCTGCGCCGGCGGCTGCCGCAACAGGTCGGCGCAGCGTGAGAAGGTGGCGAACAGTTGGTCGTCGAGGTCGTTGCGGTCCGTCAACACGACGACGGTGGGATTTTCCATCGCCGGCTCGCGGATGAGGCGACCCGCATAGAAGGCCATGGTCAGGCTCTTTCCCGAGCCCTGCGTATGCCAGACGACGCCGATGCGCCGATCGCCCGGCTTGCCGCCGGGCCGTCCGCCGCTCTCGTAGCGTCCCTGCTCTTCCTTGAGACCCGTGAGCTCACGGGCCATCTCGGCGGCCCGCAGCGTCTCGGCGACCGCCGCCTGCACGGCGTGGAACTGGTGATAGCCGGCCATCTTCTTCATGGTGCGGCCGCCGTCATCCTCGAAGACGATGAAGTCGCGTACGAGGTCGAGGAAGCGCTGTTTGTGGCACAGCCCCTCGATCACGACCTGGATTTCGGGCAGGTAGGTGTCGGCGAGCGCCTCGCCGGCGATCGTCCGCCAGGGCTTGAACCATTCCCGCCCCGCACCGATGACGCCGACGCGCGCCTCCACGCCATCCGAGGCGATGAGCAGGGCGTTGGCGTTGAACAGCGTCGGCACCTCGGCCTGGTAGGTCTGCAATTGCTGGAAGGCGCTCCAGACCGTCGCGTTCTCGCCGGCGGCGTTCTTCAACTCGATGACCGCGAGCGGCAATCCGTTGACGAACAGCACGATGTCGGGACGGCGCGTCGCCTTGTTTTCCGTCACGCTGAACTGGTTGACGGCGCGAAAGTCGTTCCGCTGCGGGTGGTCGAAATCGATGACGCGGACCTGCGCTCCACGGATCGCGCCTTCAGGGGTGCGGTACTCGACGGTGACACCATCGACGATGAGGCGATGGAGCGCCCGGTTCTGCTGGATGAGATCGGCAGCCTCCGGTCGCGTCACCTTGCGGAACGCCTCATCGATCGCGTCAGCGGGCAGGGTGGCGTTCAGTCGCTGAAGCGCCTCGCGCAGGCGGGCGGCGAGGATAGCGTCGGCGTAGCTCGCCCGCTCCGCACCCGCTTCGCCCGGTGCGGTCTCGGCGCCGCCTGCGATGGTCCAGCCGATGCTCTCCAGCCAGGCAAGGGCCGCCTGTTCGACGACGGATTCGGTGAAGCCACGGGCGCCCATGGTTTAAAGCTCCTCCCCGGCTGGAGCGTCGGCTTCGCCGGCAGTCTTGTCGAACTCGGCGAGGTAGATGCGGTAGGTTTCCAACTCGAGCGCGAACAAGGCGTCGCTCGGACTAATGCTGATATCGCGCACAAAGAAGGTGCCGCATTCGGCGTCAAGGGCCGCGTCGAACGCGGGGTGGCGGATGACCTCCTGCGAGAGCGCAGGGACGGGCAGGCGGTCCTGGCGGTGCACACGGTGGAGGAAACCGACGATCGCGTCGGCCGCCTCGGCGGCGAGGAGTGCCTGCACGCCCTCCATCACCGGACGGGCGGTGCCCGCTCCATGGGAGGCGAAGCCACACTGGTTACGCAGTTCGCAGATGCCCTGTACGGCCGTGTTCAGCCCAGAGAGAGTCTGCTGAAGGCTTCTTCGCACCGCTGCGGCGCCACTGGCGCTCGGAGGCAGGAATGGCAGGTTCTGCGTCGCGGTCTTGAAGAGCTTCGGCAGATCGTCGGTTTCTGTTGAGGGGATGGCGCGTTCGTCGATCACGGCCCGGCAGGTGCTCTCGACGAGCGTCTTGGCGAGGTCGAACGCGAGCCCGGGATTCTCTTCGATAGCTTGTTCGAGCGCCGCCACCTGCTGCTCGATATGAGCGAGCCCGGCTGCCATCGCCTCACGGGCGCCGTGCATGACGAAGGGCTGGCGCGCCAACTCGTTCACAAGTTGCGTTCCTTCAGGAAGGCCTCGGCGTCCTTGACGCGGATTGCGCCCGAGACGAGTTTGGGGAGCAGGGCGTCGCGAATGGCGACAACTATCCGGGACTCGTGTTCCGCATATGCTTTCCGATCAAGAAGCGGCTCGAGCCGCTCACCGAGTTCGGCTTGATCAGCGGGAAACTCGGGGACCTCCATTGATCTCTGGTCACGCAGCGAGACGTAGGGCGCCATGTCTGTCTGTCCGGCGACAGCCTGTACCTGGTCTAGGAAGTCCGCGCTCTGCATCCAACAGTAAAGTACGGATGGATGAAGCGCGCCCTTATAAAGCGAACGCCAATAACATATCTGAGGAGAGTAAACAAAAACTTGCGTTAAATCTGACACTCTGGCGAATCGGCCAATTGTCCCCTTTGAAGTAAACGCGACATCGCCCGGCTTGCTGATCTTGGAGCCAGCTTTCTCAACACTAGATGATAGTAGTACGTCGGCTCCAGACGTATCGAAGCCCAAGTTAAGGTCACCTCCCCGAATGAACGGTAAACCGGGGCTTCCCAGTTCAGTGTTCTTCGCGCGGTATCCGTCGCCAATTTCGAGAATGCCATTCTTGATTAAGACGTCAGCCTTCGTGCGGGAAGCCTCGAAGCCGAAGAACCAGGACCGAAACAGCGCCCGCGCCATCTCCTCCAGCCCCGCCGCCATCCGCCGGTTCGCCTCGATCCGGTCGTCCAGCGTGCCCAAGATATGCGCGATAGACCGCTGTTCATTGATTGGTGGAAGAGCGATTGAAAGCTTTCGTTGGTCAGTCAGACTGAGATATGGCGCCATATCTGTCGATGTTTTCATTCCTAAAAGCTGATCCCTAAAGAACTCTCCTTTGCTCCAATAATGCAGAAACCCGCCATCGATTATATTTCTATCTCTGGCGCGCCAATAGCTCAGGTGCGGCGAGTACACAAAACGCGGCATCGAAAGTGAAACATATGAAGTCCGCCCAGTACTGTTTCCCTTTGTTGTTATAATCGCGTCGCCAGCCTTAGACATTTTTGACGTTAGCCGCGGTTCAAGCTCAGCGTGGAACCGCTCCACTCCCTCGAAGTCGATGTGCGTGTCGGTAACGTGGCCAGCACGCAGAAAAATTGGACCACTTCCACCGAGTTCCTCATTTTTTGCTCGATAGCCGTCACCGATTTCGAGCGTCCCCTCATCGACGAGTTCCGCAAAAGTCACGTGCCTTCGCCATTCAGCTGCCATTGCCGGACCTCCGAATGTGAGAGGCGGTGCATGCCGATGCGAAATCGGCATTGTGTACCGCCATCGCGCCGCGCATCTGGAGACAAGTGAGTTCTGGCAGAGAACTGCCGACTGCTGCTGCCACGCTTGATCCCGCATTCTGCGGGATCAAGTCGCTCCCCTCACCCGCCAAAGCCGAGCTCCTTCAGATTGGCGGCGATCGCGGCGTCGAGTCTGGCCGCCTCCGCCTGCGTCTTGCGCAGGTCCGCTACGAGGCGGGCCATCTTCTCCTCGAAGGGCTCACTGTCGGCCTCCGCCTCCGCAGCCCCGACATAGCGACCGGGGGTGAGGACATGGCCGTGTTTGGCGATCTCCTCCCGCTTCGCTGCCTTGCAGAAGCCGGGAATGTCCGCGTAGGCGGTCCGCCCGTCCACGGCCCCCGTCGGCACGTCCCTCTCGCCACGCCAGAGGTGGTACATCCCGGTGATCTTCGCGATGTCGGCGTCCGACAGGTCGCGGTGCGTGCGATCGACCATATGGCCCGTCTGGCGCGCGTCGATGAACAGCACCTCGCCGCGGCGATCGCGGAACTTGTGGTTCTTGCGGTCGCGCGCAAGGAACCACAGACAGGCAGGAATCTGCGTCGAGTAGAACAGCTGGCCGGGCAGCGCCACCATGCAGTCGACGAGGTCTGCTTCGACGAGCTTCTTCCGGATCTCGCCCTCGCCTGACTGCATCGAGGACATCGAGCCGTTCGACAGCACGAAGCCCGCGACGCCCGTCGGCGCGAGATGATGGACGATGTGCTGCACCCAGGCGAAGTTGGCGTTGCCCGCCGGCGGCGCGCCATAGGCCCAGCGCTTGTCCTCCTTCAGCCGATCGCCGCCCCAGTCCGAGATGTTGAACGGCGGGTTGGCGAGGATGTAGTCGGCCTTCAGGTCGGGGTGGCGATCGACATGGAAAGTGTCGCCATGGGCGATGTTGCCGTCGATGCCCCGGATCGCGAGGTTCATCTTGGCGAGCCGCCAGGTCGTGTAGTTCGACTCCTGTCCGAAGATCGAGATGTCGGCCTTGGCCTTGCCGCCATTGCCGTTGCCGTTTCGGTGGGCGTTGATGAACTCGATCGACTGCACGAACATGCCGGCCGAGCCGCAGCAGGGATCGTAGACGCGGCCGCGATAGGGCTCCAGCATCTCCACCAGCAGCTTGACGACGCAGCGAGGGGTGTAGAACTCGCCGCCCTTCTTGCCCTCGGCGCCTGCGAACTGGGACAGGAAATACTCGTAGACGCGGCCGAGCACGTCCTTCGCCCTTGCCGCGGCATCGCCGACCCGGATGTTCGAGATCAGGTCGATGAGCTGGCCGAGCCGGGTCTTGTCGAGCCCAGGGCGCGCATACTCCTTGGGTAGCACGCCCTTCAGCGCGGAGTTGTCGCGCTCGATGCCTGCCATGGCGTCGTCGACGAGCTGGCCGATGGTGCTCTGCCGGGCCTGCGCCTTGAGATGCGCCCAGCGTGCCTCCGGCGGCACCCAGAAGATGTTGTCGGCGCGGTACTCGTCGGGATCCTCCGGATCGGCACCCTGGCTCCGCTCCGCCTCGAGGGCCGCGTGCCTCTCCTCGAAGGCGTCGGAGATGTACTTGAGGAAGATGAGCCCGAGCACGACGTGCTTGTAGTCGCCCGCGTCCATGCTGCCACGCAGGGCATCGGCCATCCGCCAGAGCTCGGCCTCGTAACCGATGTTGGCCGACGACGTGTCGGGGCGGGCCGCCTGCACCTTGCGATCAACCTCGGCGGCCCTTGTCACCGCCGCAGGTGGCGCGCCCGCCGCCACGATGGCGACCGACCCTCCGCGACCGCGGCCGGGGACGATGGCGCCATCGTCGATCAGAGCCTTCTTGACCGCGTCATAGACGTCGTCCTGCCAGCCGAGGCTTTCGCGCAGCCTGCCGTTGCCCGCGGAGCCACCGAGCCCCGTTAGGGCCGCCAGGTACGTGTCCTTCTGTATCTTACCGACCATTGCCCCCTCGACTCTCCACGGGGTGCCGGATGAGACCACATCCGTCGCCCGGGACCCCCTTCAGATTCAACCAAGGCAACGCGTATCACAACTGGGCGATCGTGGATCCGGCCCAGGCGAGAGTTGGGCAGAGGGACCTGCCGTCGCCGCTGGCCCTTGGCCACCCGCTGACATGATGGCTCATGGGCACCGCTCCCGCGCAGGAGGGACGGAGCCCCGATCGCTGCTGCTCACCGTTCGCCGCACCGCCTGCTGCTGAGCCTGCCACCCGTCGATCTCACCGGCCGGGCCGACATGCGATGGCCGCCGCCGTGTTCCAGGGTCAATCCCTTGCGAAAGATCAATGCCTCAGGATGGGCGGAACCATACAGTCCGAGGCGTGCTTCAGGTACAGGAGCAAGAGTCCCATGCATGCGGGTGCCTTCATCCTGACCCTGCTTATGGCGCTGCTTTCCTTTGAGGCGAGCGGCTCGGGAACTGTGCCGGTGCGAGATGCTCACGGCGAGATCGCCGTCAGCGTCTCCTCCCACACTCCGGTCTGTCCCGACCACGTAGCACAGCGTCATCAGTGCTGCCTCGCGATTTGTGGCAGTCTGATCCCCGCACCGGCAAACACCTTGACACTACAATTTCTTCTCTTGGAGATATTGAAGGGTTCGTCAGATCCGATAAGAGCAAAAACCACTGCTGCACGACTTTATCGTCCTCCGAAGCGACTGTGATCAGTCTCAAGAGCACGCGTGTTTTGAGATCATCTTTCAGGATCGGAGAGTACTATGTGGAAATTCGTGATTGTCGCTGCGGCGGCGCTTGGCCTGGTCACCGCTACGGCCTCCGGGCAGGACAACCCTGGCCAAGGGGACCCCATCGCGGGTTTGCCGAAAGGCTGCCGTGATGCCGTCCCCGCCATGCCGATGAATGGACCGATGGGGGGAATGATGCAGGGCCAGGGGATGATGGGCATGATGGGCATGATGAGCGATGCCCAGAAAGCCTCGATGCAGGCCATGATGAAGATGCATCGCCCCATGATGGCGTCGCACATGATCAAGGACCCGGACCTGGCGTTCAACTGTGGAATGATCGTGCACCACCAGGGCGCGATTGAGATGGCCAAGATCGAGCTGCAGTTCGGCACGGACCAGACAACGAGACAGCTCGCCGAGGCGATCATCGCGGCGCAGGAAAAGGAAATCGCAGAGATGACGCGCTGGGTTGACGCCTATAAGCCGAAGTAACGTGCACTGCCGGCCGCGGGGAGGTGTCCCCGCGGCTCGATCTTGCCGGCGGGGGCGGCGTCAGTCATGAGGATCTTTCAGTGCTTGTGCGGTGCAGCCATCAGTGATGCACTGGACCGATCCGCCGCCCTTACGCGTAGTGTCCGTCGAATACTGTCACCGACGCGCATCCAGTCAGAATTCGGCCCCATTGCAGGCAGGCGGCGTCGCAGGCGTCAGCCGGCGGGAGAGTCACCGAGAAATCTCATGAAATCGAAAGACGTTCCGTCCGCCATGAATGCCGAGACCATATAGGTGTCCGGAGCCATCCCCTTCACTTCCATGCCGGGGGAGCCGACCGGCATGCCGGGAACGGCGAGCCCGAGGATGTCCGGGCTTTCGGCGAGCAGTCGTACGACAGCGCTCGCGGGCACGTGCCCCTCCAGCACATACTTGCCCACCTCGGCCGTATGGCACGACTGAAGGTCGCCGGGGACACCGAGTCGGCTCTTGACGGCGTCCATGTCGGCGACATCGACCACGCTTATGGGGAACCCGGCACGCTCCAGATGCTCGCCCCAGGCGCCGCAGCACCCACAGTTAGGGTCCTTCCAGATCGTGACCCGCGGGCGAGTGTCTGCGGCGGCCATTGGCCCTGCGGTCGCTGCCAGCGCGAGGGTGATCAGGACCGTTCGACGATCGAGGAATGGAGAGTTGGTCTGCGCCATCTGCGTCTCCTATGGGGGGCGGCAGGGCGCCAGGCGCCCTACCTTGTTGCCTCAGCTCGCCTTGTCGATCTTGACGACCGTGATGCGCCCGTTGACGCGATCGGCCTCGAACCGGACGCGGTCGCCGACCGCGACGCGCTTGAGCATGGCAGGGTCGGCGACGATGAACACCATCGTCATGCTGTCCATGTCGAGATTGGGGATGGGCTCGTGCTTGAGGGTGATTTTCCCCTGCGCCTCATTGATCTTGGTGACCTGCCCCTTGACCGGAACCGGCTCCGCCTGGGCGGATGCGGCAATCAAGGTGAAAACAGCGAGAGCGAGCAACGTACGCATCAGTGCCTCCTGGTTATTGAACGATGATGGTGCCGGTCATTCCCGACTCCCGGTGACCGGGGATCAGGCACGAGAAGTCGAACTCGCCGGCCTTGGTGAAGCGCCAGACGATTTCACCCTCCTGATCCGGCGAAAGTCGCTTGGCGTTGGGATCGTCGTGCTCCATGTCCGGGTTCTTCTGCATCTCGATCGCGTGCTTCATGTTCTCTTCGAAGGTGGCGAGCACGATCTCGTGATCGATCTCGCCGTGATTCTTGAGTTTGAAGCGCACCTGCTGGCCGCGCTTGAGCGTGATGCGGTCCGGCTCGAAGAGCATCTTGCCGTCGTCCGCCTCGCTCATGCGGATCTCGATCGTCGTCGACGGCTTACTGGGGTCGCCTGGCTCTCCGTATGCCAGTTCATCATCGTGTGAATGGCCGGTCCCGGCAGCGAAAGACGCCGCTGGCAGGATGATCAAGGCGGAAGCGGTCACTACAACTGCGGCAATCTTCATGTTTGCATCGTCCTTCTACAGTTTGAGGGTCACTAGTGGTTGCTGTGCGCGCCGTTCTGGCGGCTGCCGGGCTTGATGACGCGGACCTCCACGGCCGGTTCGGCAGCGACAGGCGCGGCATTAGTCCGAACAACGTTCTTGGACTCCCCCGTCCACTCGTAGGAAACGGTGCCCTCGGGGTGCTCGAACCAACCGGGGTCGGCGTAATCGTCAGCGGCCAGGCCCTCACGGACCTTCACGACGGAAAACATCCCCCCCATTTCGATTGCGCCGAACTGTCCAAAGCCCGTCATCATGGGCAATGTATTGTCGGGGAGGGGCATCTCCATCTCGCCCATTTCGGCCATTCCGGCTGATCCCATCGGCATGTAGTCGGGGACGAGCTGGCGTATCTTCCCGGCAATGTCCTTCTTGTTCACGCCGATCCACGTCCGCACGTCATGCCCCATGGCGTTCATGGTGTGGTGTGACTTGTGGCAGTGGATCGCCCAGTCTCCTTCGGCATCCGCGACGAAGTCGAAGGCGCGCATCTGGCCGACGGCGCAGTCGATGGTCACCTCCGGCCACGCCGCGTCTTCCGGAACCCAGCCGCCGTCCGTGCACGACACCTTGAAGTCGTAGCCATGCATGTGGATCGGGTGGTTGGTCATCGTGAGGTTGCCGAAGCGGATGCGAACCTTGTCGCCCTTCGCGCAGACGAACGGGTCGATGCCGGGGAAGGCCCGGCTGTTCCAGGTCCACAGGTTGAAATCGAGCATGGTGTTGACCTTCGGCACGTAGGCGCCGGGCTCGATGTCGTAGGCATTGAGGAGGAAGACGAAGTCGCGGTCGACGCGGCGGAAGGTTGGATCACGTGGATGGACGACAAAGAAGCCCATCATGCCCATGGCCATCTGGACCATCTCGTCGGCGTGCGGGTGGTACATGAAGGTTCCACTCTTGCGGAGCTGGAACTCGTAGACGAACGTCTTGCTGACCGGGATGTGCGGTTGCGTCAGACCTCCGACACCATCCATGCCGCAGGGAAGAAGCTGTCCGTGCCAGTGGATGGTGGTGTGCTCGGGGAGCTTGTTGGTGACGAAGATGCGCACCTTGTCACCTTCGACGGCTTCGATGGTCGGGCCCGGCGACTGGCCGTTGTAACCCCACAGGTGCGCCACCATGCCCGGCGCGATTTCCCGAACCACCGGTTCGGCGACCAGGTGAAACTCCTTCCAGTCGCCGTTGATGCGCGGTGGGAGCGTCCAGCCGTTGAGGGTGACGACCGGCTGATAGTCCGGCCCCGTGGTCGGCACGAGAGGTGGCTGCATCGTTGCCTCCCTCATGACCGGCGCTTCGGGGATGGAGGCGGCCTGTGTGCGGCCGGAGACGGCCGTTGCGCTGACGAGGGTGGCCGCACCGGTCGCACCCAGGAATGTCCGACGGGAAATGGTCATGATGCTTGCTCCCCTAGTGTCCGGCCGGCTCGGCAGCCGCCACCGCGGCTTCGCCGCCCGCTCCTTCGCCGCCGCCACCGCCGCCCAGGATAGAAACTTGAAAGTCGACTTCAGCCAGGAAGAAGTCTCGCTTGGCCTCGATGGCCGCGATGTTGCTGGCGATGCTCTCGCGTGCTGTCGTCAAAAGATCGAAAACATCGATGAGCATGCCGTTGTACTCAAGGAGTGCCTGCTCGTTGATGGTCTGTCGAAGCGGCAGGATAGTGTTTCGATACTGCCTGGAGATGTCGTAGGACCCGCGATACACGACGTAGGCCGATCGCACCTCCGACCGGGCGTCGATCGCCTTCGCCGCCAACCGGTTGACGGCGGCGAGATATGTCTCTCTGGCGCGGCGCGTCCGCGCTTCGCCCATGTCGAAGATCGGAATCTGCAGCTCGACCTCGAACCCGGTCGGGAACTCCTCCTCGTCGATGCCGCTCTCCTCTACGCGCCCGTAGTTCGAGATGCCGGTGAGGTCGAACAGGGAGACGTAGCGGGTGGCTTCGGTCAGCCCCAGCCGCTGCGCCATGGCGTCGAGTTCGAGGCGCGCGACGATAAGGTCGACCCTCCGGCGAACCGCCTCCGCCTCGATCCTTTCGGCGGTCGCCAGCTTTCGGGGAAGGTCCGGCAGGCTGGACGGCAGCTTATAGTCGATCCCGTTGCCCCAGAGGCCGAGCAGCCGCGTCAGCGTCTCCCGCTCGGTGTCGGCGCGCATGCGGGCGCGGGCGAGCTGGTTCGAGACCTCGGCGTAGAAGGCGGAGGCGCGGGCCTGGTCGAGCTTCGTCGCAGCTCCCGTCTCCCCCAGTCGGCGGGTCAGATCGGCGGCGGCGTCTGCCGATGTTCGCGCACGCGTGAGGAAGTTGACGGTCTGCCGTGCGGCCACCGCGCGGACGTAGGCGCGACGCGTCTCGGCCGCGAGCCGGAACGTCGCTTCGACCGCCTTGTACTGGGCGGCCTGGAACTCGACGGCGGCGATCTTCTGCCGCTTTGGCAGAGTCGCCAACGCGAGCACGTTCGCGATCAGTCTGCGCTCGGTATCGAAGAAACCTGCGCCCCACAAAAGCTCGAGCGTGATGACGGGTGCCGGAGGGAGCGTGGCCTCGACGTAGTCGGCTTCCGCGACACCGAGCGCGTTGTACTCGGCCTGCAGTGCTCGATTGTTGAGGAGCATGACCTGCACGGCAGAGTCTGCGGACAGGGACGCACTCAGCAGGGACTTCACGCGGGCCTGCGCGGCTGCGGCCTCCTGGGGGGAACTGATCTTGGTCGCCTGTTTTCCCAGTCCTGTGGCGACTTCCGCGCTGACGGGCGCCATACCGCCGTCGGCGGTGAACCTGGCGCATCCGCCGGTCGCGAGAAGACAGGCTGCGAGGAAAGCCGAGGTCCGCAATGACCGCGGGGCGAGGAGCGATCGCATCATTCGCCACCCGCGACGCTGTTGTTGAGCTCAGCCCAGGGCTTCGGCTCCACGGGGCGGTAGTCGATCGTTCCGGCGAGAACGGGGGAATAGCCGGCAGGACGGACGGCGGCATTCGGGTCGGCTGGATCCGGCCCCATCGCCAGCTTGGGTGGTGGACCAGCGCACGCGGACACCGTGGCGGCCGCAGCCACCAGAACAACGATCTTCATGAAGAACCTCAGAGCCGAGCGGCCCCACAGGTCACCGGCGTGCGGTGACTGCGGCGCAGCTCATCCGTGTGCCCAGGATGACTTGGCTGCGGACGATGCCGACGGCCCTCGAGAGCCTGCGCCCGGAATCACGCCCGGCTGCGCATCACGCTCATGGGTAATGGCCGTCGATCAGGCTCAGGAGTGCCTTGGAGGCCGGTCCAGTCTTGAAGGCTCGGAATGGGCTGCAACGGCTTCCCGCGGACGCAGACTGGGCGCCCGGAGCACGACACGCGGCTGCAGCGTCTGCACGGTGGCGTCGATGACCTGATGGCAGGCCATCGCGCAACACGTCGTCGTCGCGGACGAGGACGGGTCGGCGCAGTCTGCAGGCTCTGGCTCGCAGTCGGCCAGACCGGCATGCACGGCATTGCCATGATGCCCCGCGTGGTCGTCATGGGACTCTTGTTGGGAGCCAGCGCCATGGTGGCCGCCGGCACCTGCGCCCTGCACACCGGCCGAACTCCATCCCGCGCTCGATAGGACGAGCGCGAACACAGAGAGCAGAATCAGTATGGGGCGGGCTCGGCGGCTCATGCGAGTGAGATGATATGGCGTTCGAGTCGGATTGCAAGGCCGCCCATAAGCGCCTCTCTTGCGCCGTCTGATGGCCGCAATCTGGGTTGTTGGCGCCACGGGCGCCAGCCCCCACGGTCGGGGCCGGCAGCCAGATTCACTGCATTTCCTTGATGTCGGTGTAGTCACCGCTGACGCGCAACGTCACCGTCACGTCGCCGCCCGTGCGGTTGCGCCAGAACCAGCCGTGGTTGCCGTCGAAGGCCGCCTCCAGCACGCCTTCGTCCGACGGCAGGCCACGGCCCTTCACGTAGCTGATCGACTCGCCGCCGCCGTCGCCGTGCAGATCGTAGTTCACGACGCCGCCGGCGGCCGACCAGGCGTAGTCGACCTTGGCCCCCTGTTTCATGACGAGCTTCACCTCCGTGCCTTCGCCGGGCGTCAGCGTGACGGAGATCTCGTCGGTGCGGGCCGGCGTCGCCTCCTGGGCGTGCGCGGAACCGATGAACAGTTCCGCAAAGACGCGGTCGATCAGGCTGGAGTTCGGCCCGGGAGTTGCCGGCGCGCCCTGCTGCTGGTCCATCTGACGGTCCCGCTCGGCCTCCTCGGCGAGCTGGGTCTTGATCTCGCCCATTTCGGCGAGGCCGAGCGCCCGCCCGACCCCCGTCGGGTCGATGCCGTACTCGGACGGCAGCACGATCGTCACGAGAATGGCGGCGGCCGCGAGGATCGCGATGATGGTGGAGCGCAGGAGCTGCCGCGATGTCGGCAGTTCGGCCCGGCTGGGGATGTCGCTGTTGTACATGAGGTTATCCTTGTCGAGGACGGTCAGGAGACGAACCAGCCGGTGACCTGATAGCCGATCAGGACGAAGCCGGCGGTCATGATGACGACGTTTGCGGTGTAGGCGTGACGCCAGAAGCTGTCCGTGCGCCGCCAGTAGCTCATCACGATGAGGATGGCCCCGAGCGCCAGCAACTGGCCGATCTCGACGCCGACATTGAAGGCGAGAAGGTTCGGAACGAGCCCGTCTGGGGAGATGTCGTACTCGATGATCTTCGTCGACAGGCCGAAGCCGTGGAAGAATCCGAAGATCAGCGTGGCGATCTTGGTGTTCGGCTGGACGCCGAACCAGCGCTGGTAGGCGCCCATGTTGTCGAGCGCCTTGTAGACGACGGAGACGCCGATGATCGCGTCGATGATGTAGCTGTTGATGCCGATGTTGAAGTAGACGCCGAGCAGCATCGTCGTCGAGTGACCGATGGCGAACAGGGTCACGTACAGGCCGATGTGCTGCATCCGGTAGAGGAAGAAGATGACGCCGAGCAGGAAGAGGATGTGGTCGTAGCCGGTGACCATGTGCTTGGCGCCGAGGTAGACGAACGGCAGGATGTGGATGCCGGTGATTTCCTGGATATAGCCCTTGTCGCCCTCGGCGACAGCGTGAGCGAGGGCGGGGGCAGACAGCAGCGCGAGCAGTGAGAAGGCGGCGAGCAGGGCGCACAGAGGCGTGTAGAGCCCCCGCAGCATAGGGTCGCCTCGTCCGGGCGTGGTCGGGAACATCAGAAGGTAAACTCCGTCAGAAGGGCAGGTGTCGGTACAGCGCGGTCATGCCGCCGCACTGCCCCTCGGCGGTCTCTGGAGGCGATCGGGTGGCCCGTTGCACGGCCCGGACGGGGGAAGGCGACACCAGCGCGGGGATAGGTCGGCCTGTGGCGATGCAGTCCCGTCCGGCAGCACGGAGGTGTCGTGCGCGTGATCGGCAGCATCGTGCTCGTGCACGCCCGAAATCCCGTCCGCCGGCCGGTCGATCTCCTCGTGAGCGTGACCGTGTCTCAGTTGCTCGGCCAGAGCCTGCGCCCCTGCGAGCGCCGCCGGGTCGTGGTGCGGCGAGGTTCCGCCCGGCGCCAGCACGACCGCAGCCATCATCATGGCGGTGAAGGCCAGGCGAAGCACGGTGCGGAGGAAAGCAGTCTGCATGTCCGGGTCGATACTCGACTGGCGGGGCCAAACCCCGGTGGCGGCTGCTTGTCATATCCTCCCCAGGGGGATAGGTTCAAGCCATGAATGAGAAGCCTCACATCCACGAAACCCACCCGGCTATCGTCAAGCGCCTGCGGCGCGCCGACGGCCACCTGCGCAGCATCATCGAGATGATCGAGGCCGGCCGCCCGTGCATCGACGTCGCGCAGCAGCTGCACGCGGTGGAAAAGGCTGTCGCCCAGGCGAAGAAGACCCTCATCCAGGACCACCTCGATCACTGCCTGGAGGACGTCGTCGGACCGTTACCGCGCGATCAGCGCCGCACGATCGACGAGTTCAAGGCCATCACGAAGTACCTGTGAGCGCCCCATGCCGTCGTTCGCGGAGCTGATCCAGCAGGGCTCGGCGCACGCCTGGCTCTTCGTTCCAAGTGCCATCCTGCTCGGCGCCCTGCATGGGCTGGAGCCCGGCCACTCGAAGACGATGATGGCGGCCTTCATCGTCGCGATCCGCGGGACGGTGACCCAGGCCGTGATGCTCGGCCTCGCGGCGACCGCCTCCCACACCCTCGTCGTCTGGGGCATAGCGCTCGGGGGCCTCTACTTCTGGCGGGGCGTCGATGCCGAGGCGTCCGAGCCCTACTTCCAGCTCGCCTCGGCCGCCATCATTATCGCCGTCGCCCTGTGGATGCTGTGGCGCACCTTCCAGGACCAGCAGCGTGCGAAGGCCGCCTCCGGCGCACACACCCATGCGCCGGCCGGTGCCCACAGCCATCACGACGTCCGCCGCATCGACACCGGCCATGGCACCATCGCCGTGGAGATCTTCGAGGACGGCGTCCCGCCGCGATGGCGCGTCCGCACCGAGAGCGGCGCCCGCTGGTCGCCGAAGGACGTGCGGCTCGTCACCGAGCGGCCGGACGGCCGGCGGGACATCTTCATCTTCGCCAGCCGCGGCGATTATCTCGAGTCGGTCGCGGAAATCCCCGAGCCCCACCAGTTCATGGTCCGCCTCAGCCTCGGCCACGGCGGCCACACCCACGACTACGACCTGTCGTTCGTCGAGGGCACCGGGCACGACCACATCCACGAGGAGCTGCGCGGGCTCGACGTCGCGACCGACGGTTATCAGGACGCGCACGAACTCGCCCACGCCAACGACATCCGTCGCCGGTTCGCCGATCGCCGGGTGACCACCTGGCAGATCGTGCTGTTCGGCCTGACCGGCGGGCTCATTCCCTGTCCGGCGGCGATCACCGTGCTGCTCCTCTGCCTGCAGCTGGAGGAACTCACCCTCGGCTTCGCGCTCGTGCTGTGCTTCTCGATCGGCCTCGCCATCACGCTCGTCGCCGTCGGCGCGGCGGCCGCCCTCAGCGTTCGGCACGCCACGAAGCGCTGGTCGTGGTTCTCGACGCTCGCCCGTCGCGCCCCCTACGTCTCCGGCCTGCTGATCATCGCCGTCGGCCTCTATGTCGCCTGGCACGGCTGGACCGGGATCGCGGCCCACGCCGCATGACCGCAGCCACTCGTCATGCCGAGTGGCGCTGGCGGCCCTCGCCGCCGCGACCCCGGTGCGTGCCGGGACCGAGGCGATACTCGCGCCACCAGTTTCGGCAAGCGTGATCGCTTTTGCCGTCATCGGTTCCGGTCGCAAGCGAAATCACCGGTAAGGCCGGCATGGTTCGAAATCTCACGACGTCTGCAATTCATCGATCCTGCCGAAGCGGCGCGACTTTGGCTTGATGGCCGGCCGAGTATCGCTCTTTGCCAATCCCTCGATGATGGGGCAATCCGGCCGATCGTCACCGTGGCATCGTTCAGCAAGCGCTTCCAGCACAGCAATCATTCCCTGGATCTCCGTCAGCTTAGCCCTCAGCGAATCGACGTGACCGATTGCGAGAGCTTTCACGTCGGCGCTCGAACGCTCGCGGTCGTTCCACAAGCCAAGTAGCTCCCTGATCTGCTCCACGGTGAAACCGAGATCCCGGGCTCGGCGGATGAAGCGCAACCGGTGTACGTCGGCATCGACATAACCGCGATATCCACTGGCGCTGCGAGCTGCTCTCGGGATCAGTCCAGACTGCTCATAGTATCGGATCATCTTGCAGCTAACTCCAGACGCGGCGGAGACCTCACCGATGTTCATGTTTGTACGTCTCGTTCAAGAGGGTTCTCAAAGGCTTTCATACGTGTCGGTTCGCCCGACCCTAGGCGGCCGCCTTTAAGGGGGACGAATCTGATCGGGCATTGGCGGCAGGGATGCCTGCCGCCATCACGGGCATGAACATCTTGAGCCGCAATGCGTTCGTGAGCACAAACACACTCGACAGCGCCATCGCGCCAGCAGCGAGAACCGGCGAGAGCAACGTACCCGTGACAGGGTAAAGTGCCCCCGCCGCAACGGGTATCAGCGCCGCATTGTAAGCAAATGCCCAAAACAGGTTCTGCTTGATGTTCTTGATGGTCGCGCTGGACAGAGCGACCGCATTGACCACGCCGCGAAGGTCGCCGGACATAAGGACAACGTCGGCCGACTCGATCGCCACGTCGGTGCCGGTCCCGATCGCCAGTCCCACATCCGCCTCGGCGAGTGCAGGGGCGTCGTTGATGCCATCTCCGACGAAGGCGACCGTGCGCCCGGAACCTCTCAATGCCTGGACCGCTTTGACCTTTCCGTCCGGCAGAACCTCCGCGACGACCTCGTCGATGCCGAGCTGGCGGGCAACGGCCTCGGCGGTTCCGCGGCTGTCTCCCGTGATCATGGCCACCTTGAGTCCGAGCCCGTGCAGCGCTCGGATCGCCTGAGGCGTGGTCTCCTTGATCGGATCGGCGACAGCGATCACTGCCGCCAGCTTGCCGTCGATCGCGGCATAGAAGGGCGACTTGCCCTCCGCTCCCAGTCGCACCGATTCCGCCGCGAACTGCCCCACGTCATGACCCAGCGCGTTCATGTAGCGATCGGCGCCGGCTGCGACGTGTCTGCCGCCGACAGTCGCCGATACGCCATAGCCCGGCACCGCCTCGAACCGATCAGTGTTGCCGAGCTTCAATCCACGATCCTCGGCGGCCGAGACGACCGCCTGGGCGATCGGGTGCTCGGACTTGGCCTCGACCGCGGCGACCAGAGCCAGCACCTCGTCGCGCCCAAAGCCGGCAGCAGGCGTCAGATCGGTCAGTTCCGGATGCCCCTTGGTCAGCGTTCCGGTCTTGTCGAGCGCAATCACTGAAACGTCTCGGAGCGACTGCAGCGCCTCGCCTTTTCGGAACAACACCCCGAGTTCTGCAGCCCGGCCCGTGCCGACCATGATCGACGTCGGGGTGGCGAGTCCCATGGCGCACGGACACGCGATGATGAGGACGGCCACGGCGTTGACCAGTGCGAACGTGAACGCCGGGGTCGGGCCGAAGAAGGCCCACACGACAAACGTCAGCAAGGCTATGCCCATCACGGCCGGCACAAACCATGCCGTGATCTTGTCCACCAGGGCCTGGATGGGAAGCTTCGCGCCCTGCGCCTGCTCGACCATTCGGATGATCTGAGCAAGCATCGTATCCGCGCCCACCTTGGTCGCGCGGAAGGAGAAGGCGCCAGTCTTGTTGATTGTGCCACCCACCACCTGTGTGCCGGCAATCTTGGCAACCGGCAACGGCTCCCCGGTGATCATGGACTCGTCGACATAGGAGCTGCCTTCGACCACATCTCCGTCAACAGGCACCTTCTCACCCGGGCGAACATGAACGACATCGCCGGCGCGAACCTCCGGCAGCGGCACTTCAACCATCCTGCCGTCACGTTCGACCCGCGCAGTCTTGGGCTGCAGTCCAACCAGCCGCTTGATCGCCTCGGATGTCCGGCCCTTGGCATTCGCCTCAAAATAGCGGCCGAGCAAGATCAGCGTCACGATGACCGCTGCGGCCTCGTAGAAGACGTTGGCTGTACCGACGGGCAGCATCTGCGGCAGAAAGGTCGCAACGACCGAATAGATCCATGCCGCCGATGTTCCGACGACGACGAGTGAATTCATGTCCGGCGTGCCACGGAGCAGGGCGGGTATCCCCTTCCTGAAGAACCGGCGGCCCGGGCCGAACAAAACTGCCGTAGCCAGGACGAACTGGATGAGCCAACTCGCCTTCATGCCGACTGTGTTCATCACGAGGTTATGGATCGCAGGGACGAGGTGCGAGCCCATTTCGAGAACGAAAACCGGCAGGGTGAGCACCACCGCGACGATGAGATCCCGACGCAGCCCGGTCATTTCGCGCGCGCGGACCTCCCGCTCCCGGTCAGCAGAGGCACCATCGCTCTCGAGGTGGCGCGGTTCGTAGCCGGCCCGCCGGATCGCGTCCGCCAGGTCGTCGACGGAAACGACGCCGGCGGTGAAGCGCACGCGAGCCCTTTCCGTCGCAAGGTTCACCGTGGCGGCAATCACGCCCGGCACCGCCGTCAGCGACCGCTCGACGTGCGCGACGCAGGACGCGCAGGTCATGCCGTCCACGCCGAGCTCTGTCGTACTCTCTGGCACTCCGTAGCCCGCCGCCTCGATGGCGCGGACAATTGCGGGGGCATCGGGGCTTCCGATGAAGGCGACATCAGCCCGCTCGGTCGCGAGATTGACGTTTACCGTCGCCACTCCGGGTACCCTAGCGATTGCCTTCTCGACGTGGGCGACACACGAGGCGCACGTCATGCCCTCGACGGGAATGCTGAGGGCGGGATCGTCTCGTTCGACGCGCTGCAATGGAACGACGCTGGTCATGGCAGTTCCTCCTTCTCGAACCATTGCGCACCCAATTGGGGCTTCCAACGATGGGAAGGTCAAGCCCCGTTGAGGGGAGAAGTTTTTTGGATCGCCACTTGACCCTGCCATGGTGGCAAGGACCACTTTGAACAGCGGACACCCCAACCGAGGAGAGTTCGCATGATCCGACTGAGTGTTCCCGACATGACCTGCGGCGGCTGTGTCCGCCGGGTTACCAACGCGATCCATAGTGTGGACCCGGCGGCCGATATCACTTCGACTCTCGCCAACCGCGAAGTGACGATCGCTACGCACGCAACCGAGCAGGCGGTTCTCGCCGCGCTGGCCGAAGCCGGCTATCCGGCAGAGCGGACGAGTTCGGCGGTTGCGTGAGTGGTTCGAGGGGCGTCACCTCTGACGGCTCCCAACACCTCTGGCTTCGCGGGATTCAGTACAGAACACCGCTGCGAAGCCTCGATGGTCAGCAACGGCCGCCGTTGATGCTCCATGCGAGTGGCGTGGGTGTATGCAGCTAGATCAGTGTGGCGGGCACATCCGCTTAGGCAGCAGAATGCGCGTTCGGCATAGGCCAAATCCTGCCCCCGCAACCAGATCAAAGGCCCGCCGCCGCGAGATCAAACTCGCCGCCGCGGGCCTTTTTGCGTTCCAGAACACGCCGACGCGAGATCGAGCGCCCAAGACCGCCCTCACAGCGGTCGAGGCGTTTGCACATGATCCGGAGGGTGCGTCCGGCTCCGGGAGGCAGGCTTCGAATGTTGAAGCGTCATCTTCCTCTCCAGAAGAAAAGGCCGCTCGGAGGCGGCCCTGGCTCTGTCGGTGTGATGTCTGATTCCGGCTGTTTCTGTCGTCGATAACCCGCGCGCGCACCCGGCAGGTTCGGACGGCTCGCCAATCGCGGAAACCGCGCCTGAGGCTTCGCGTTCACCAAGGGCCACTGGACTGTCATGGCGCCCTGCAGGCGCCCCTCAGCACCATCATCGCCGGCATGGCTCAGGGGCGGGCGCGTGTCGATGCCGTTCGGCGTGATGGTGCAGCCGGAACCAGGCGCTGGGCCACGCCCACCTCCTGTCGCGAGTGCTCGGCGACGGGCTCGGCCTCCAGAGCGCCTTCGACCGGCCGTGCCTGTTCCCGCTGCCCGGGACTGCGACGGTCGAGATCGGGGCCCGGCTGAGGCAGCGCGTCGGCCCGGAGCTCGAGCGCCGTGGCTTCGCATCAGGCCGAACTCGCGTGTCAGCGTGCCGAGCCCAAGCGCTTCAGCCCCCATCGGGTTGAACTCGCTGGCGAACGGCCAGCGCGCGTCGTACGGGCAAAATCTTGTCGGCTTCACCATTGGCTCCACCTCGAGGGCTCTGGTCGCGACAGCAATCTTTACCGTTGGGGAAGTCAAAAGCCTGCTTGCGATAACAAGGAATCGTACAGCAACAGGGATAGGCGCAGGTCTGCCGCCCGGTACCACCGCGCGATCGGTCGCGGAAATAGACAAACGAGATGCTTCTGACTTGTCCTGTTCGTTGTCCGTGCGGCAGCTCCAATATGGTAGACGCTGGCGTGATCGAAATGCTGCAGTCTCTCAGCTGGTGGGAGAAGGCATATCGGCATGGAAGTTACCGGAACCGGCTATGGTGCGATCGACTGCCTGCCCTTTTTCGACATCTGGCTGCTCTGGCGAACTGGTGAACTGGGCGACGCTGACATCGCGCGCTTCGCGGTCGCGCGACCTGATTTCCAGTCGTGGTTCAATCAGAAGCGCGTAGCCTCCGGCCAACCCACGGTCGAAGCGGGCGGTCATCTCGGGTCCAACATGGAGAGCTTGCCCACGAGCCGGACGAGTTCCGGCTGCCGCGACAGATGAAGCTTCGCGAAGACCCTCTTCAGGACAACCCGTGCGGTCCCTTCCGTGACCGCAAACGCGTCTGAGGCCTCGCGCGGTGAGCGGCCTTGGCCGACGAAGGCCGCCATGCGGGCTTCGCCCGTCGTCAGACCGAGGGCCTTCAGGGCATCTTCAGGGCTCTGGCGCGACGGACGGTCGGGATCGATGACCACGACGAGCGCCCTGACCCGCCATTTCGTTCTGAGGTCGTTGTAGTCTTCGGCCCGTGGCGAAAGCCTGTAGGCGCGCAAGAGCAGGGGGACGTCCGACGCCCGCCGCGAGATGGCGATGACGTCACTCGCCCGAGCCTGCCGATCGGTGGAACTGCCCATCGCGCCGCGCAGCATGCCCTCGAGGCTGGCCTGATCTGCCGTGCGCGTCGCGCGCAGCCTGCCTCCTGCGATGATCAGTCCGTCCCCGAGCAGTTCCTCGAGCGGTCGACTGGCGAGGACCACCTTCATTCGGCTGTCGAGCACAGCCAGGGGCACATCGCAGAGTTCTGCCAGTTCGCTGATCGTGCTGGTGGCAGAGAACGCATGAGAGGCCCTGACGGTGAGCTCCATGGCCTTCACGCAGTGGCGGGCGATGGACGTCAGAAGGGCCCGGTCGAACTGCCCGGGGTCATCGCGATCGCTCCGCAAGTGAAAGCTTGTGGCGACGACCTCGCCGCTCGTGAAGCGGCCGAGAAAGGAGATCGCGTTGCCCATGCCATTCGGCTTCCGAAACTCCTGATAGAACGGATCGCGCGCGGTATGCTCACTCGAGGGGTAGTGCAGGCTGGCGTAGGCAAATTCGCGGCTCGCCATTTGCCGGAGCATCGGCATCATCGAATCGACTTGCCACCACTCGTCCTTGACGTATTCGTCACGCGCTCCAGCCAACTCGTCCGATACGACGACGGCGAGCGGGTCGTCGAGCGGGACAATAGAGACAGCCGCCGCTCCAAAGGCTGACGAGAGATCCTGCAAAGTCGCGGGCCACAAGTCTGGTGTCAGCGCAGCGTCGTAAAGCGACTCAATTATTTGGTCGTATTGAGCCTCGTTCATGCCCCCCCCGGGGTTTGAGTTCCCGCCTATCTTAGCTTAGACGGCCCCCTTATCGCTCTCGAGCCAGCTGGTTTCAACGTAGTGCGCGCACTTCAGCCTTCTGCAACGACCGTGTCGTTGCAGTGCCGCCTCTGTGATGCTGTATTTCCAAAATCTCGCGGCGCCATACCCACGTTTCTCGTCCGGCAAGACACCGCCTGACGAGAAACAAATGCAAGCCCACAAGCGCATACTCTTCCGCTACAGGTTGAAGAGTGCCACCGCGCGCCAACGCAGCCATTACCCAATTGGGGTACTCTCGCGGGTTTCAGATGGGAGATGCGCCCGACTTGCGCTTGCAGGGCTCTCCACATCCGCTGAATTGCGAGCGAAAATGGTTCGGGATAGCCGCGGCCGGTGCGGACGTCCCGCTGTCGTTCATCTCGAAGGTCCCGCCGTGGGAAGCGGTGCTCGCGGCAGCGTCATGGCTGGGTAGTCGCCGCTGTGGAGGGGCTTTGCGGGCGACGCAGGGGCCGGTGGGCTGACCGCCCGGGAGGCAGTGGCCTTTGCCATCCGCGAGGCGGCGGCGGCGGCAGCGTCAACGCGAAAAGCCGCCGCCCGTCCGCTCCCGCGAATGGACAGATATGCAACGAAGACCGGACGCTTTATCGCGCCAGACAGCCTAGTGCTTGAGATGTGTGACGCTTGAGATGTGTGGCGCTCCCTAGGGGGCGTCCACAACCACGAGCACTCAAGGACTTACGGCAAGGTGGGACGGGAATTGCTCTCAAGGCGTTCTGCGGCTTTCCGTAGGGCCATGGTCCCACCCACATGAGCACCTCGGCAGGCGGGTGCCCCCCGCCCGGCCTGCCTCGAAGGATATCGCGGACGATCGCCGGAGCAGACCTTACGCGCCGGAAGTGGTCCGGCGCCGCTTGCCACTGTCGGCGGAGTGGCGACAGTGCGACGCGGCGTTCGGCCGGCGGGTTGAGACGGGATGGCAGCGCCGCTAAATGAACCTGACGAGCCCGGCCCGAGCCTGCCCGCCGTCTTCGGCACCGGCGCGGTGATCGGGATCTCGGCGGGCTCATCGGCCTCGGCGGCGCCGAGTTCCGGCTGCCCGTCCTGATCGATCTGTTCCGGTTCGCCGCACTGGAAGCCGTCATTCTCAACAAGGCGACGAGCCTCGTGGTCGTCGCCTTCGCGCTGCCGTTCAGAGCCGCCGCCGTGCCCATTGGCGACGTCGCGGCCGAATGGCCGATCATCCTCAACCTGCTCGCCGGCAACTTGCTCGGCGCATGGGCGGGCGCCGAACTGGCGACGCGGCTCCGGTCCCGCACGCTCTATCGCGTCATCGCCGTCTTGCTGGTGGTGATCGCCGTCGTGCTGCTGCTCGGCCACGGGCTCGACACGTCGGGCCGTGCGCTCCTTCCCGCGGGACCGGCGCGGTGGGTTGCCGGCGTCGTCGCCGGCTTCGGCATAGGCGTTGTGGCGTCGCTGCTTGGAGTGGCCGGCGGCGAACTCCTGATCCCGACGCTGGTGTTGCAGTTCGGTGTCGACGTGAAGCTTGCCGGCAGCCTCTCGCTGGCGATCAGCCTGCCGACGATGCTGGTGGGCTTCGCCCGCTACAGCCGGGATGCCGGCTTCGCTGTGCTCGGCCGGAACAGTACGTTCTTCGTCGTGATGGCGGCCGGGTCGATCCTCGGCGTCTTCGTCGGCGGGCAACTCCTCGGCATCGTGCCAAGCGGCGTGCTCCTGCCGCTACTGACGGCGATTCTGCTCATCTCGGCCGTCAAGGTGTGGCGCCACGACTGACAGCACCAGCGCCGCCGCGTGGCTCACGCGGCGGACAGGGGACGCCGGAGACGCGCGTTCTGCCGCGGTCGGCCCAGGACAGCGGAGGTGGGCGAACGGGCACGAGCGGGCCTTTCTGTCGGCTGCTCGGGGCATGGCCGGCCGAGCGTCTGTCACACCGAGGCGCGCGCCTGTCACAAGGCGTCGGTTCGCCGTCACGACCTCGGGGCCGCGCGTCACGCGGAAGCCCCGACGCGTCACGCGGCGGTCCGAGGGCGGAGCTTGACGGCCGCGGCACCCTGCCAAGTTCGACTTAGCATTGTAGCGGCCCGGCCATGCGAAAGTGAGGGTGCCGCCGGGCCGGGCTGGCCGCGCGGTGCTCTGGGGGGAGTTGAGCGCGCGCGGCGGCCGAAGTTCGGATGCCGTGATACAATTGTCGATGAGCCGGCAGATCGTGGCCGGCTGGTGGCCGAGTACAGCAGCGTTCGGGGCGCCACGACGCGGCAGAATTGCAGCCCCCCGCCGTCTTCCGCAGCCTCCGTGGGCTGTCGGCAACGCAGCGCGGAGTACGAACCTCTCGGGTCTTTGCATTTGCGCTGCCGCCTCTTCCACCGCATGCGACGCCGTTCGGCGACGTCGCATGCGGCGGCCAATCTTCCTTAGTCTGCTCGCAAGAGCGTTGTGGTCGAATGCACAGCGTCAGGCTCAACCAGGTGGCTCAATTTCATGGGGTCGGACGTAGGTGTGCAGTTCAACGCCGCTTACGGCGGCAACTTCGCACTCACAAGAAACAAAGAGGACGCTGAACTGCTGATAAACGCGTCGCTAATACTGTCGATCGAGCAACTGATTTCGATATTACGCGCAGCTTTGCTCGCTGCCGGTAAAATTGCTGAAAATCAACCATTACAGCAATATCTACGAACGACACCTGAATCTGAGCGTCAGCAGGTGGCGATAGTACACCATCTGGAATACCGTCCATCCACATCATTTCCGAGCGAAATTGCCAAACAATATCAACGAACGAAACAGGAGCGTAATCGAAAACCGCATCCTCTAGTGCAACTAGATCTCCGGTTATTTCACATGGGATCCGTCGTTGCTCGTCCCCGAAGTCAGAAAGAAACCGCCTCTTAGCTTCAGAGACAATGCCATAAATACTGTCGCGGCAGGCCTCAACGAATTCCGTATCCACCCCCTTCGCCTTCCCAGCAACGGCGGTGATGAAGCTGAAGTCCGTTTCCGTCCGATCAGCCCTAACCACCCAGAAGCCAAGCGTGACACCGCCTTTCACGAAGTTTTTCCGTACCTCAAAGTGTGCGACTCCGCACCCAATCTTCGAGGGTCCACTCGTTACCGCAGAATCGTATCGTTCAAGTAATGCACAAAGGTCATCATGAGCAACCGAATCTTGTATCGGAGTGTTCAAGGCTTGACGATCACGAATCCCGCGAAAATGATCCTCCGCCAAACGTAGATTAGGCCAGCTCCTTCCATTGGAGAGAGTAACCGCCTTTCCACGCGCCATGACACATTTTCCCTCACGCGACGGCGGCTGAAGAATGCTCGCCACCTAACCCTTGCGAGTTTCTCCAGACCATCCTGAGATCTTCAGCCGAGACGAGGCTCGCGAGCCCAGTACCGTCGACCGCTTCCTTCCACATCTCAACCGTACCCGCCTCTAAGAAACCCTTAAACTTCTGGCCATCTGTAAGTGCAAGTGTACCGTGCCGCTCATCATAAAGGGCCGCAATGCGCGACGCGAGTTGTCGGGGGACGCCTAATATGGATGCAAGAACGGACGCCGGAGTGTTAACTCCATACTGAATGTATGCAGGCAACATTCGACTCTCATCCGACAGCTGCTGCGTTTCTCCGGAGAACATATCACGGCCGCGTAAATACGCGTGTGCGCCCCACGAAACCGTCTGTGACACCTGTCCAAAGACGTACTTACCAGCCGCACGCACGCGGTCCGCCTCATCTTCACCGCGAAATTCTTCCGAGATCACAGAGATCGTCGCGCCATTGATCCATTTGTGAACTACGTTCGCGACAGCCTCAGTGTCGATATGCCCATGCCCTTGATCGAGTGCAAGCGATAGCTCGGGCAACTTCGCAAGGGCATCGATCAGATGCTTAAGCCCGACAGGCTCCCGTAGCGCCCCGATATCTCCAGTAGACAGAACAGGATCTCCGAGGATGCTGGCATAAAGCTCATCGAAACTAAACGAAGCGAGCCCGGTCTGATCGGCGACCTTCATGTAGCTCTGGCCCTTCCCAGCAACCTCTGCTAAGTACCGCCGCGCAAGTCGAATCAATGCGGCACCGACGTGGTCTGTTTTGCCAGCAAAGCTAGCGGTCACTAGGCGCTCAAGATCACTTGCAGTTGCGTTTGCACCGAGCCGAGCAACAGAATGGCCAATATACTGGATAAAAGGCCGAAGGCTTTCATTAGTTTTGTAAATCCACTTAACACTATACTCATCTCTGATTCTGCCCACAGCTTCTGTCATAGAAGACTCAATTGTGTCAGAAAGATAGCGAGTATATCTCTCCCAATGGCTGCGATGATTAGAGTTAGCGAAGACAATAATACCCCGTTCCGAAAGTCCTACTCGGCCTGCACGACCTGCGATGTTCCAAAATTCTCCGGGCGTCAGCGAGCCAGCTCTCGGCTTATTGACTGAATGAACCACCACGCTGGACACCGGAAAGTTCATTCCTTGTGCAAGCGTTGTAGTCGCCGCAATAAAATCCAAGGTCCCCATGGCGGCAAGCCGTTCGACCAGAAACCGAAGTTCGCCACTTAATGCTGAGTGGTGGAACGCCACACCCTTACGGAGGCAAGCTGCAAGGTCGCTGTTATCACCGTACTCATTGGACGCGAGTGCCAATGCCACGCGAAGTTCAGCTGGCGCATTCGCCGAGTCAATCTCCGGCTTCTCGGCTGCCATCTGCAACGCGGCCTTCTCGGCGTATACCCTAGAAGATGGGAACATCGCGAGCGACGGACCTATTGAACGCAGGCGACGGCTCAGGGCGACTACCTTAGTCAGCGCCGATGAGCTGGCGCGGAGGTCGTTCCGCTCCATTTCGCTTAGCCGAATTGATGTATCCGTAAGAACGGAGTGCCTATGCGGCTCCTTCCATTCAATATCTAGGCTGCGGTTCGCACCGCTCCCTTTAAGTGTGGCGAGTCCGATAATTAGCCGGGCGGGGCGCCAGCGTACGCTAACTTCGCGACCGCGGTCCTGACTCAGCCACGAGGCAATCTCCTGGGCATTCTCTACGAACGGTGTCAGCAGGAGAAGTCGAGCATGGGAGTGCTCCCGGCGGATATTGGCAAGCAAAAGTTCTAATCGCGCACCGCGCTCACCGTCCTTAAGGAGGTGAGCCTCGTCGACAATTATTAAACGAACGCTTTCGAACCAACCCGGATGAGCACGCAGTAGCAAATCTAATTTCTCAGGTGTTGAAACAATAACGCCCTCTGATGCTCGCAATATTGCAAGTTCGAAAGGGTCCTCTTCAAACGCACTTCCAGCTGCCGTAACTTCGATACCAAGTTCCCCGAAATCTGCCCCCAAGGTGCGGCGGACCTGCGTAGCTAGGGCGCGAGTTGGCGTGACATACACAACCCTAGCGCCTGCATAGCTCGATAGCGTGTGAAGAATTGCCAACTCTGCCATTAAAGTTTTACCAGAGCTGGTAGGCATCTGAAGAACTACCGCCTCCCGTTGTGCATCAAGCAGATTTCGCGCAAGAGCCTCTTGCTGAGAAGGAAGCATACTAAGAATCGCATTATCGCGCTTGCTTGCAGACTGCACGAGAGAATCAATCTTCTGATTAATATTATAACCGTTTGCCCAAATAGAATCAGAGCGCAGTCTGTCAATGAAAACAGAAACGGCCCGGGTCCAAGTGGTTAGCTCAGGATCTGAGGTTAAATCTGCATACTCCTGTGACTTCCTTAAAAGCGTGGCCAATTCATTTCCGACATTAAGCGGTTTGCCAAGTTTATTTATGTAAGTTCCTTCAAGAATATAGTCGGTCAAAACAATTGTCGCCTGAGCGCTATGATATAGTGATAGAAGAGATAGCGCCGATAGCTCGCACTGTGAATTTTCTTTGATCCAGTTCGCTTCAACGGTTTTTTGCAAATCACGGAGTTCTTCTATCCGGAGCGACGCATTCTTTACATCATCCCGTCCTGATTGTCGTGCGACAAGAACTAAGGCACGCGACACCGTATTCTGCACTCGGCCCGGCCAAGGATGCTGCGCCTCATCGGAAAAGTTATCGACTATCTCGGCTAGCGGTTCACTGCGCAGGACGTGGCGCAACTCAGTAGGACGGCGAGCCCACAACGCCGCGGCAGACATAAGAAACAGGTCCCGAAGCTCGATGCGCCGCGTCGGAATCGCGGCGACAATGTAAGTGAGCCATTGGTCAAATAGCCGATAACTGGGATCGGCAGGATCGGATTCGAAGGAGGAGCTAGTAGGTGGCGCTGCAGAACCTGTACCGTTGACCCACGCATCAAATCCCAGCATCGCCCCAAGTTTCAAATGAACAAGCTCATTCTCGTCGACATCGTCTGCAGCATTAAAATTAGACTGGAAAGCACGATTGTCGAGCTGAGCCGAGAGGCTGCTCAAATAATCCACATTAAATACGCTGTCGATGTCAGCCATTCTGGCGTGCTCGCGCCATCGCGGCTCGTCCGAACTCCGTCAAATCAGCTCCTATGGATAAAGTCATTCCCCGGGCCTTGGCGTGCAAGTAAGAGTGCGTCGACGAGCGTAGTGGTTCCAAGTCCTCAAGATCAGCCTCGACCTTGCCACGGATTACCACGGGAGCTAATACAGTGTTGGCAATCTTATCAGTTTTTTCCAGTTCAGCAACCATAATTGCAAGGGGCATCGCGTATTCAGTTCCCTTGCAGCGAACAATACAGGCACAAAGAAACCCCTTCAGCTTCTGATAATCTGAAATTGCACGCCCACATTCGGCGAGGAGCCGTGCAACTTCTGGCGGTGGCCGCCTAGTATCATCCGTACCTTTCACTTGCATAAGAACTAGCGCCAGGCCCCCATCGGGCATCTTCATTACCGTCCAGCCGTCAAAGCCAAGAATCGGCTGATTCCGGTTGCCCTTGGTTGCGTGCAACGCTGGTGGCACGGCAAATCCAAACACTGCATTCAACGCGGCGCGAGCGATCAGTTCGGTAGTTTCCGATCGGTAGTTAGTGAGTTGAGCGGGCTTCTTTCCCTCTTGCTCTGGGTCAGGTAACGACGAACGGAATGCGCTAAGCAATAATGACAGGTCAAAGCTCTGCGAAAGCTCGTCAGCCGGTTCGGGGAGGCGTATCAGTGGCGCGCCTTCAGCGATCTGCCGAATCTCGTCCTCTCCGTATGCGAGTCGAATTACTTCGGCGGCATGCAGCAACATTGCATCTGCGACATCACTGACGTTACATGTCTCCTTTACGACGGCCCAGATGTGTCCACCGTCGTCGTTGGTCAATGCGTGCTGTGAGTAAATCAACGGCCTACCTCCCCAGCGCAGGACGGTTCCACACGCGGTTGGCGCGGTCAAGCTTGCGTCTCCATCAGATAGAATGTGCTTGCAGAGCGTTCTGGAGGCGGTCGCTGCAGGACGCCGGCCTCGTCGGACGAACGACGGCCGGCGGACCAACATCACCAAGCCAGGGGAAAGCCGTACAGGTTCGCCGACATCGCACCTGCCGTCGCGAGGAAAAAAATGGGCGGCGGCAGGTACCAACACGGCAGCATGGGCAACGCAAGAGCGGAACGGTGAGCGGCCCGGAGATGGCCGGCGCTCGAGGCGATCGACGCGTAACTGCCCATCATCAAGAAGGCGGAACCAGTACGGGGGGGGGCATGCCAGCGGCAAAACAGGTCGCGCTAAGCTGCGGCCCCGTCATGTGGTGCCGAGAGTGCGGCATGAGCAACTTCCTGATGCTGAAGTGACAACTGGCAGCGAGCACACTGGGCGCCATCGAGGTGTCGCACGTTCGGCCGGCGCCGCGAGCGCTGACGCGGTGCCGCGGGAGGCTGCCCCGCCGAGGCCGCTTGTGGAGCAGGCTGCGACATCCTCGGGTATGAACTTCGCGCGAGGGCGTCGGACGGCTCTGTGACGAGGGCGGTCGGGTCCTTCCCGATCGGGGCGATAGATGTCCGGGTTCGGGTTGGAGTGTGCGTCCCACCCGCGCTTGAACGCGAGGGTCTCTGGCGCGGATCGAAGAACTTCGAAGCGATGCGGAGGGCGCCGAGCTTGTCGCCGGCATCCCAGCACTCGCGGACCTGGGCGAGCGTTGCGACCGGCTCATTCGGCGCCGACGCCCGCGCCTCAAGGGCGATGACGGCGAGGTCCCGGTAGGGCGACATGGCGGCGGCGAGGACGATTAGGCGGAATGACGAGGGCGCGCAGCGCCGCGAGGTCGCCGTCGAGGAAGAGGTCGGCGAGCTTCTTGCGGTAGCGCGAATAGGACGGCGAGGAGAGATCCGGGGGCGTCGCCTTCGGCACGTCGGCGACCGGCGCTCGACGACCGCCGGGCGCCTCCGCGACGATCGCGATGGGTCGGTGCCGTTTGCGCGCCGAACGCTCTCACGCGCCGGCTACCAGTCCAGCGCGCGCACGGCGCGCCGGTCCGCCGGCGGCTCGTACAGTACCACGACCCGGCGGGAGCCGCAGCGCGGGCACCGCAGCCGCTCGGCGAGCCACGCGAGCGGGAAGTCGCGGCCGCGCGTGCAGACGAGCGTTTCGAGGTCGAGTTCCCGCCCGTAGGTGCACTCGGCGATCGACTTCATGCCGGCGCGATTGCCCTGCCCACAGCGCATGCGCACGCGCCATGACAGGTTCAGAGCTTCGCCGAGGGTCTCGATCGCCATGCGAACGAAAATAGAACGTCGACGGTCGACGGCCAAGCGCCGGCGAGCTACCTTGGCCCCGTCGTCCACCTCGGGGCAGGCTCCTGATGTGCAACCTCTACAGTGAGACGAAGGGCCAGCAAGCGATCCTCGCCTTCACGCGGGCGATTCGCGACCGCGCCGGCAATTTGCCGCCGATGCCCGGCATCTTCCCTGACTACACCGCGCCCATTGTCCGCACCAGCGCCGACGGCGTCCGGGAACTCGTGGCCGCCCGGTGGGGCATGCCGACGCCCGTGTTCGCTCTGAAGGGCAAGAGCACTGACCCGGGCGTCACGAACATCAGGAACCTCGCGTCACCGCACTGGCGGCGCTGGACGGGCGAGGCGCACCGCTGCCTCGTGCCGTTCACCAGCTTCAGCGAATACGACACCGACGAGGCCGGCAAGAATGTGCCGGTCTGGTTCGCGTTCGACGAGAGCCGGCCGCTCGCAGTGTTCGCCGGCATCTGGACGACGTGGACGAGTACTCGCAAAAAGGCTGAGGGCGAGGCGACGGCGGACCTGTTCGGCTTCCTGACGAGCGAGCCCAACGCCGAGGTGGGCGCCGTCCACCCGAAGGCCATGCCGGTCATTCTGACGACCGCCGAGGAGATGGACGCTTGGATGAGGGCGCCGTGGTCAGAGGCGGCCGCGTTGCAGCGGCCGCTTCCCGACGGCGCCCTCAGGATCGTGGCGCGCGGCGCGAAGCAAGACGGTGCCGAACCGCAGTGAGGCGCAAGCCATCGTCGAGGTCGGCCGCGACCTGATCGCCGTGAAGGCGGCGCTCGGGCATGGGCACTTCCTCGCGTGGATCGAGGCTGAGTTCGAAATGAGCCCGGACAAGGCTCAGAAGATCATGAACGTCGCTAGGCGGTTTTGGGAAATGCCGCACGTTGCGGCATTTCCAGCCTTGGTTCTCCATGAGTTGGCCGCCCCGTCGACGCCGCCGGAGGTCCGCGAGGCCGTCGTGGAGCGCGCTGCCGCCAGCGAGAAGGTGACGGCGGAGCCCGCTTGGGTTGACACGCAAAGGCGCCTCGCCCTAGCGTCGCGTTGCTTCGGCACAGCCCCCAACTTCAGGGGCGCCCCTATATGCGCCACGGCGTGAGGGGTCGGTACGGTATGGCACGGTTCGGTCTGGTCCCCGGAGGCGCACAGAGTTGCTGTGCGTCGGCAACTAGGAAACTAGGAACATTTCCGAAAGGACTGACCAATGAAGCGTATCATGGATAGAACAATCTTTGACACCGCCGACGCAGTCGAAATCGGCAGGGGTGCTTACACGGACGAACTCCGTGCTCAGGACGTCTGCGCCGCTCTCTACTGCACTCGCGATGGCGTGTACTTCGGGATCGAGGAGATCAAGCAGTACTATCGGGTCCGCGGCGGCAGCCGTACCCGGACGTCTCGCGAGTGGTATCTCCCGCGTGATGCGGAAGGCGCCCGTCGGTTCGCTGAAGTTCACGGTGTCGATCTCGTGCGGGCCATCGTCTGACCGATAGCCCGCATCGGGAAACTAGCCCGGCCGCGATGCCGGAAATGCAGCACCCGGCCGCCGAGCGGCCGGGTGTTCGCGTTTGAGGCTGCCCCACGGGGTTCACCGATGTGCCGAGGGCTCTCGCCAAAGGCGGGCGCACGCCACCCTCGATGGCGGAGGCCCGGGGGGCCCGCACCGGCTACGTCTCATTATCGGTGGGGGCGGAACGCAGTATCACCATGCCGGACTTCGATACCGCCACCTCAGCCGCCGGCGGCCGCCAAGGCTCGGCGCTTCGGTGCCGCTCCACGACCCGGACTGTTCCTAGAAGGAACGGGTCCACGACGACCTCGCTCTCGTCGTAGTATTCCGGGTCCGGGCTTCCGCGGACCAACAGGATTGCCTCCGGCGGTGCGACGGTTTCGAGAACCACGCCGCCCTTCTCCCAGTTGCGGAACCGCTCCGCGAACTCGCGCGCCTTCTCAATCCTCACCGTCCATGAGAAGCCCTTCCGACGGCGAAGCTCCGACTGCTCGGCCCCTCTGTATAGGAGCATGGGCTCGGTAACGACCGGCCGGGGGAATAGCTTTCGCAGACCGGCAACCAAGGTCTTCGGATCGCCGACGCGGCGGGGAAGCTCCTTGGTCGAGAGCCACAGGTGAAGGAAGCGATCCTGAGCGGCGGGCGCCACGGCGGGTAGCTTGGCGACCTCTCGAAAGGCGAGACGCCAACCGTCCTCTAGGCCCTCGAAGGTGCTCGCCGCGTAGTGAAGCGCCTCCGGATCGCCCGCGGCGCATGCCTCGGCGAACGCCTTTGCGGCCGCCCGCTCTGCCCGACGTTCGGCGCGGGCCGGCTCCACCCAATGAGGCGGCATCTTGCTGAGTGCAATCATCACGTGCTCCCCGCCCGATTAACGCGCCAGCATGCCGACGACGGATGGCTCGTGTCCACCTGCCCACGGCTCCAGTGCGTGCCGCTCCGTCCAGAACGTCGCGATGACATCGCCCTCGACGACCGCGACCCGGACCTCGGGCAGGCCGCCCGGCGCCAGCATCGGGCCGCCGGCGAACAGCGGCTCGGCGTCCGGCCGGTGTTCGAGGACGACGAACACCCGCCCGTTCAGTTCTGGAAAGGACATGCGCCGCGGCGTCACGAAGTCGCCGGGTCGAAGCTCCGGCGGCTCGGCGTAGTGCGTGGCGAACTCGCGGAGCCGCGCGACATCATCGTCAGTCGGGGCGCCCTCGCTGTAGATCAGGTTCGGCTTCATGCTTTCCTCCGTCTTCGGCAGGTGTGCCGCGTCGACAAGGGAGCGCAGTCGAGGCGCGAGGTAAAGCAAGAAATACTTTGCGATACTGTCATCGCATGGCGTGCGACGCGGCGCTGTACTGTATGCGACACTTGCGCCACGCGTCCCCCGCTGGTGCCGCTCCAGCGGCGCTGCGGCGGCGTTGCGGCGGCCGCTTCGGGCGCGTTGCGGCGCTGCCCGGGGGATCGCCTCGCGATGGTGGCTCCCGCCCACAGAGGACGTCGAGGTTCGCCGTTTCGGCTTCAGCCGCTGTGGTCCTAGTCGGGAGGGTAGAGCGGCCACGAGCGGGCTTCTCTGGCGGTCGTCGTGCATCGTCGCGAGCCCGGCTGCCGCCGGGCGTCCGGGCCAGCGCCTTTCCCGCGCTCGCACGTACGCGCTCGCGCGCGATAATATAACAATAACCTCTTTACTCGTTAGACCGTTTACGGTCTTGCCATCTCCATAGACCCTTCTAGCTGCTGGCGGGTCTATGGCTCACGCGCAACCGCTTTGGCGGCATCAGCGGTCTAGAAGTATAGCGGAAACCGCGCGGGCGATTTCCGCCTGATCCATCACCTTTCAAGTCGATAGATGGTTGCTTAAACCTGTCATGCGGCTAGAAGATGCTGCCCATATGCTTAGACCTGTCTCGCGTCTTGAAGGAACTACGAGAGGATAGGCGGGCGAGCCGCGGCCGGGGGTCCGGCGGCCCGGCACGGCGATCGGTGCCACGGCGGCCCGTTGTAATGCAATGCCGCTTCCCGCTACAGAAATGGGCGCTCATGCGCGTTTTGATTTTCCGCGGCTTTGGGGGGGGTGCGGCTGAAGCGGAATTCGCGTCTCTGGCCCGCTATTTTGATCCTCCCGCACTTCGGCGTTTTGGACCCGGCGGAAGGGGGCGGCTGTAGAGCCGTCGGATGGAAGCGTCGACGGCGGCGGCTTGATCCGGCGGAAGGCTGCCGTCGCCGAGGAGTGGCCCCGGGTCGACGGCGACCTCGGGAGGCTCGGCGCCGGGCACGACGTGTCGCACCGCGGCCAACACGTCCGACTGTCCATGCAACGCCTGCCCGAGCGCCGCTGCGACGACATAGGGGCCGACGCCGAGGCCGGCGTCGCGCGCCGCGGCGGCGATGAAGGCGAAGGTGTGCTGAGGCACCATCTGCGACAGGAGCCGGTTGCCGTCGGTGTTCCGCGACCGAAGCCCGATCCTCCGAAGCATCGCGCCGATGCGCTGCTCGGTCGAGCCTAGCATCCGGGCGATTTCCGCATTGGTGAAGCCGGCGCCCGAGAGCCAAGCGGCCTTCGCGATTTGGGGGTCGCGCCAGGCCCTCCGCGGAACTGTCGGCGCCTCCCGCTGGCGGGCCGCAGCCTCCTTCGCCCGCCGGCGGCGGACGACGTCGTGCTCGGTCAAATGCGCCGGCCCGTGAAGCTCGGCGCCGTCGACCGGGGGGCGGTTGCTCGACATCAGGCGAGGTCGAAGTGCTGATCCGGCGGCCGCTTGGCGGCGCTGCCGGCCTGTCGCCGGGCCGCGTCGGCAATCGACGGACACGCCGTCGCTCCGGCCTTCGGCACGTCGCCCTTCGCCAAGGTGGCGGCGGCTTGCCGACGCGCGGCCGCCAGCAGCGAACCGGGACGGGCTGGAAGCTGATCGGCCGAAGACGGAGCGGCGCCCGTCGTCGCGGCAGCTTGGCGCTTGGCCGCCGCGACGAGACCGCCCGAGGGGGCGCCGACGCGCTGCTCGCGCACGGCGACAAGGGCGGTGATCGATGGCGGCAGGGCGGGCGCCCCGGGCGGCGGCGGCGCGGTGACAACGTCGTTGCCGTCGCGGTCGGAGGCACGCGGCTCCGGCGCCCCCAAGTCGCTGGCGATCTTCGGCGGGGCGTTCATGGTGACGGCTCCGGTGGTGGTGGACGAGGTGCCGACGGCGAGCGGCCGGCGGCGTTCGGACAGTTCGGCGAGGACGTCTTCGAACGTCCCCGTCGCGTCCGCGAGCCCCACCCGGACGGCCTCGGCGCCGGTGTAGACCCGCGCCTCGGTCTTCCGCGCCGCGTCGGCGGCCAGCCGGGTGCCGCGGCCCTTGGCGACGCACTCGCAGAACTGACGGTAGAAGGCGTCGAGGCGGGCCTGAACATCCTGACGGACTGCGGCGGGCAGTGGCGCGAAAGGATGGCCGTCGACTTTGTGCCTGCCGGCATGAATGATCGTCGGCTTGATGCCGGCCGCCGCCATTGCTTGGCTGAGGTCGACGTGGCACCAGGCGACGCCGATGCCGCCGACCTGTCCAGACGGGATCACGACCACCCGCGACGCGCCGGACGCGAGCGCGAAGGCTCCAGACGTCGCAACCCCGTCGACGACGGCCACGACCGGCTTCACCGCGGCGGCGGCCCGGACGGCGGCAGCCGCCTCGAAGGCGCCGACGGCCTCGCCGCCCCGCGAGGAGATGTCCACGATGATCGAGCGCGTGAGCGGGTCAGCTGCGGCGGCGCGCATCTGGTAGCGGATGGCCTCGTAGGCCACCATGCCCGCCTGAGCGCCTAGCCAGCCTCCCCGGTTGATTGCCTCGCCGACCACGGAAATGACCGCGGTTCCGGTTTCGGTCCGTTGGAACGGCTGCGGCCGCCCGTCGGCGCCAATGGGGGTAGAGCCCCGGAAGCGACTAAGCCGCGGCGTGTGGACTTCAGTGCCGCCCGCCTCAGTGCGCGTCGGCTGGAACACCTCGTAGGTCTCGCCGGCGGGAGCGTCCGCACCCCAGCCGTTCCCCATCCGCAGCCTACCGATGAGATAGGCTGCGATCGTTTCCGCGGCCTCGGGCGCGAGCAGGACCGGTCGATTGAGGAGCACGGTCGCGAGGTGGCGGAGCGGAACATCGCTCACAGGATGATGCCCTCCGACCGGGGGAGCCAGGGGAGGTCGGCGGTCGCCGCGGCCCTGTCGACGAGCGCAAGCATCGTCACTTCCAGAACGTGAGCGGGGCTCGCGCCGCCCCTCAACAACTCCGGGACGCTGACGGGCAAGCGATACCTCCCGGCCGCGTCGGCGGCGGTGGCAACGAGCACCATCGCGTGACGCTCATCGGCCGGCAGGGGATTGGAGGGCGTCATGCTGTCGATCCCCTTCAGTTCACCGACTGGCCGAAGTCCGGCACCAGGTACGACTGCGGCACAGTCGGCTCCGGCGGCGGGGCGGGCTCGTCGCCGGGGATCGGCCGGTACTCCGTCCGCAACTCCCTGCGCTCTTGCTCCGGAGGCTCGATCGGCTGCGAGGCAGCGCGCTCGATCGCGCTGAGCACTTGGCTCGGCTCCATTCCGTAGGGCCTCGGCGTGAAGTGGTCGGGCTCGCCGACGCGGAAGGCAAAGAGCGGCATCTGTCGAAGGCGGGCACCCGCCTCGCCGATGGTGCTGTCGAGAAAGACCGTCTTCTCGAACGTCTTCCGAACGTAGTGCGTCGTAGCGAAGTAATTCACGGCCTCGTTGTGATGCTTGATGAAGCCGCGGCCAGTTAGCTCCCCGCGCTCCCGTTCCTCCTTAACGAGACTTTGCATCCCGTCGGGGATCGGCTGGTTATCGTGGGGCGAGGCCCAAAGCTCGACGGTGGTCTTGCTTTTGATCTTCCGCGGGAGGCCCGCTCGATCGCGGATCGCCTCGACGGGCGGGATCGGATCGGCATCGGCCGGCAACGCGTCGTTCACCGCATCCGCCGCCGCGTCGACCTCGGCTGTCTCCCGCAATAGCGATAACAGGCCCTCGATGTGCTCTCGATAGCGCGGCTCGAAGCTCCGCGCGAGCGCGTCGCGGCGAGCCCGCGCGTCGTCATATCGACGGCGGCGCTCCGCCTCCGTCTCGGCCGCTTCCGCCTCGGCGAGGCGTCGCTGAAGCTCGTCGACAGCAAGGGCCGCGTCCTCGGCGCGCTGCCGTGCCGCGGCGAGCGCGGCCGTATGGGCGGCGCGGCGGTCCGCGTCGACGAGCGCGAGGAGGCGGCTCTCCTCCAACTGGCGGACCTCGTTGGTGGCGGCGATGCGCTCAGCGTTCGCTTCGGCGAGGGCGCGGCGGATGGCGTCGACGGTCGGCGCCTTCGCGCGACCGGACGGAGCGACCAACGACTTCAAGACGGTGAGGAACATGGCAGGTCTCCGACGGAACGGTGGTGGCCGGGCACCGAAGCGCCCGGCCGGGGGTCGGCGTCGCCGCCTGACGAGGAGTGATGGTCAACCTCGAAGATGAATGCTCAGCATTCACGCCCTGATGGTGTAGCAAGTCCGGCGATTTGGCAACCCTCCGACCTCAATCACTATATTTGAATACGTATCTGTTTCGATCAATGCGGTTTGAATACGCTTTTACATCGCATTTCGACGCTGCGGAGGGTCGGCGTTTTGTTGCAAGCAAACGCGAGAACTTGAGAAGTGAAACACGCGAAAACCGGGGTCTGGCGCCGCGCACGAGGCCCACGATGCTCGGAAGGACCCGCTCGGGGGGGTGGGGTCGCCACTCGCATGGCCCTCAGCGCCGCAGGGGCGGCGCGTGGCGGCCGTCGCCGGCAGGTGGTGCGCGGACGCCGGGTCCGCGGCGATGCGCACGAGGGGCGACGGGAGGCGGAGGCGGCGCTATATGCCAGCCACGGAGAAAGCACGATGGTTCAGATACCGCGCATTCACCCGGGGGAGATGCTCCGCGAGGAGTTCATGATGCCGCTCAGCCTCAGCGCCGACGCGCTCGCGACGCGGACGGGCCTCACCGTCGAGCACATTGAGGGCATCGTGGCCGAGCGGGAGGGCATCACGCCCGACGTCGCCGAGCGGCTCGGCGCCGCCTTCGGGCAGTCGCCTGAGTTCTGGATGAACATCCGGTCCGCCTTCGACCGCGGCGGCCGCTAACCTACGCCCTACGTGGGGCCGGGGTGGAAGTCCTCGTATCGAGGCGGCCGATACGCGTCGTGCGACGCTTGGACGTGCGCTAGCACGTCCGGGCCGGGCCGAGCGATCCGGTCAGAGAGGCCGCGCGGCCACGCGCCGAACCGCGCCTTGAACTGGTATCCGACCCACGCGGACTTGTAGTTCCGATGGCGGGCGATCCAGAGCAGCTCGCTGTACCACCGCTGCCGCTCCTGTCTGGAGGGAGGGACGGGAACCTTCCGGACTTCCTTGAGGGTCCCGGCAACATTGACCACCGGGCGGGCGGCAGGGGCCGGCGCATCGCCACAAGCCGGACAGGCGGTGCGGGAGGGAGGCCGCAGCGCCGTGCAAGCCGGACAGGCGACCGGCCTTGGCGTGCTGGCCGTGCGCGCCTTGGGGCGCTCTCGGCCGTCGTCGAGGTGGTCGTGATGGACATCGGTCACGAAGCCGAGGCGAGCGTGATTGCCGGCGTGGTCGAGGATCAGACACCGCTCTTTGCCGGGGGCCGTCCGAAGGCCGCGCCCGACGATCTGAGTGTGCAAAATCTCCGATTGCGTTGGCCGCGCGAGGACGATGCACCTGACGTCGAGATCGACGCCCGTCGCCAGCGTCGACACCGAAACGATGACGCGGACCGCACCCGACTGAAAGGCTGCCTTGGTCCGCTCGCGCTCCTCCCGCGGCGTCTCGCCGTCGAGATAGGCGACCGCCACATCGGCGGCGGCGAACTCCTCGGCCAGTCTACGCGCATGCGCCCGGTCGACGGCGAATACCAACGTCGGCAGGTCGGCGGCGCGCTTGCACCACTCGCTGACGACGTCGCCGACGAGGCCGCTGGCGCTCATCGCGTTCGAGAGGTCGCCGCCGCGATAGTCGCCCGCAACGGTCCTCACCCGCGACAGGTCCGGCGCCGACGGGGAGTAGACGCGGAACGGCGACAGGTAGCCGTCGCGGATCAGGTCACGGGTCGTCGCCGCAATGAGCAGGTCGTCAAAGTCCTGCCCGAGCCCGCGGCTCCACGGCGTCGCCGAGAGGCCGATGAACGGCACCTTCGCCCAAGCGGGATCGTGCATCCACTTCGAGAGCGACGCGAACCGGATATGGCACTCGTCGAGCACGACGACGTCCGCCGGCGCCGGCTTCCGCCGCGCCAGCGTCTGGACAGACGCGACCTGCACGAAGGCGGTGGGGTCGGTGCGGGGATGATCGCCCTGCACGACGCCGATACGGTTGATGCCCTCGCGCTCTAGTGCGTCGACCGTCTGGCCGATCAGGTCGATCGCCGGAACGACGAACGTCACCGTCCGCCCCTTCCGCAGCGCGCCCTCGACGATGGCGCCGCCGAGGATCGTCTTTCCGAAGCCCGTCGGCGCCATGAGGATGGGGCGGCGGCGCCCGGCGCGGAGAGAGGCCCGTAGCATGTCAAGCGCGGCGCTCTGGTGCGGACGGAGGACGGACCTCACGGGCGAGCCCTCCAGGCGCGGCCCGGCTTGGCGCCGGCCCGCGGGAACGACGGCCGGCCACCCCGCGCAACGTCGGCGCGCGCTGCCGGGGCGGCTTCGATTGGAATGCAGGTGACCAAGATCTCTAAGATAGTGCCCCTAGGGAAACCAACCCGACCTGCAAAATCATTGGGAAAATTCATCTCCCCGGTTCCCCTAGAGGGCACTAGCTGGTTTCCCGGGGGGCACCGGGGAATGCAAAAAGGGGCACCGGGGAAATGCATTTCAATCACTCCGCGCGACGAGGCGCGGACGCGCCGGAGCGATGGCGGCGACGCTGCGGAACGCCCTCTCGGGCCTCTTGCTCTCGTCCTCCTCAAGCGCCCGCTCCACGCGGGCCAGCGCCTCCTCCACGGTCTTGATGCGCTGCCACTCGTTTGTCGGGAGCACGCCGTCGGGCGTGCCGAGCCACGTAATGCGGTAGACGTTGGGTGCCTGATGCTTTCCGTAGGAGCGGTGACCCTCCCAGAACTCGATCAGCCCCAGCGCCCGCAACTCGACTAGCCCCCGGCGGATCGACTTCCGCGAGACGCGCTGGCGGCAGAGCTCCGTGAACGAGACACGGAGGTTGCCGTTCTCGTTTCCGTTGTGGGCTGCGTGCTCGATCAGGATGCCGGTCAGCACTTTCTCAGCGACCCACGAGCGGGCGGTGTAGGCGGGGCTGGCGAGGAGATCACCGGGCATGAAGATGCACCAGCCAACGCCCTCGGGCCGACCGAGCGCGCGCCGTACACGCGCGCTTCCCGGCTGGTTGGTGGACCTGCCGGTATTGTTGGCTCGACGACCGACCGGCATTACACCGCCTCCCCGGAAAGCGGCCGGAGGCGGCTGTAACGGTGCCGCACAGCCATCTGGAAGGCGGCGAGGTCGCCTTCGATGCGGACCGCCGCGATGCCGCGCCGGCGCATGACGTCGCGCTGTCCGTCGACGGTGCGGATCAGGTGCTCCTCAGCCTTGCGGGGCGAAAGATCGATCATCCGGCGGACGCACCGCTCAACGAGCGGTCGGCGGCGGGAGGTAGGGAACGGCAGCACGATGGTGGTCGGCTGCCAGTCAAAAAGCGGCAGATCGGTTCTCATCTCACGCCTCCCCGCTCGCCTCTTGGGCCGAGGAGCCGGCGGCGATCAGCGGAAGCGGATCGCGCGGCGACATCCGCCGCTGATCAGAAATCCACTTGTCGAGATCAGCAACGGAGTAGACCGTCACCTTGCCGAGACGAGAATAGATAGGCCCCCGTCCCTTCGAAGCCATGATGGCCAAAGTAGTTTCCGAGAGGCACACATACGCGGCGGCCTCCCGGCGGCGCAGATAGCGCCGGGGCTCGATGCTGGGCATCGGGTTGCTCCAATTGTGATGGATTTGGCCGCCGCCACCATGGGCACGCGTGCCTGCATAACAACCGAAATCATCAGCCGCGTCAAGAGGTTCGGACAGCAGCCTCAGGGGAACTTTCTTTATAGTCGCACGCCATGCGGCGACAGGCGTGCATCCGCGCGTACGTCACAAGTAAACCGGACATTATGTCCGGTCGACAGCAAGCCTGTTCTAAGGAAATTCAACCACTTTCGGCATTGACCATAACGGCCCTACGGCGAACCGGCACGCGCTGCAAGGCGCACAATGGTCGAAAGCCGCGAGGCAATCTTGTGGGGGTGTGTTTGACGTGGCAGCCGAGCACACGTACCGTGCCCGCACGAGACCGGCAGTAGCGTGGCTCGACATCTCTCCGACCGTTCTAGTCGCCGAGCTTGCGATGTCGCGTCCTCGTATCCGCGGGCAACAGCCCGCGCCCGGCATCATCGAGGGTGCTTCCTCCCGGTACTCCGCACTGCCGCCGAACCTGCCGCCTCGCGGCCTCTCGCGGACGGAGGCGGCCGCCTTGATCGGTGTCTCGCCGACGACGTTCGACAAGCTGGTCGCTGACGGCCGGATGCCTCGCCCGAAGGCGATCGACGCCCGCCGCGTGTGGGATCGCCTCAAGGTTGAGAATGCGTTTGCAAACTTACCGGAGGGCGGTACTCAGGAAGGGGTAAACCCATGGGACTGAGCGACATGGCGACGGTGAAGTTGAGATACGTCGTGAAGGACACCGACCGCCACGGCAACGACAGGTACTATCTACGCCGCCCCGGGCAACCAAAAATCCGGCTGCCGGGCCTTCCGGGCACGACGAAGTTCGCTGCCGCCCATGCGGCGGCGCTCGCCGGGCCACCCCCCGACCAAGCGACGTCCCGTCAGACCGTTCTGCCCGGCAGCTTTCGGGCGCTTTGCGTCGCCTACTTCAAGAGCCCATCTTTCCGAAAGCTGGATCACTCTACGCAAAGCTGGCGGCGGCGGTCGCTCGAAGCCGTCTGCGTCAAGCACGGTCACAAGCCGGTTGATCGGATCGAGCCTCGCCACGTCCGTAAGCTTCGCGACGAAAAAGCCATTGAAACGCCAGCGGCCGCGAACACGCTGCTCAAGGCGCTTCGGGCCATGTTCTCGTGGGCGGTCGAGGAAGAGCGTGTGGCCTCCAACCCGACGCGCGACGTGAAAGCCGTGAAGTATGCCACGACCGGCCATCATACTTGGTCATGGGAGGAGGTCGAGGCGTTCAAGGCGCGGCACCCCGTCGGGTCGAAGGCGCGGCTGGCGATGACGCTGCTACTGGGCTCCGCCGGCCGGCGCGAGGATGCAGTTCGGTTAGGTCGCCAGCACATTCGAGATGGCCGGCTTAGGTTCACTCAAGCAAAGAATGAGCACCGCAATCCGGTGTTCATCGACGTGCCGGTGCATCCCGACTTGCAGGAGGCTCTTGTTGCCGCCTCAAAAGATCATCTGACCTTTCTCACGACCGAATACGGTAAGCCCTTCACCGTCGCGGGGTTCGGCAACAAATTTCGAGAGTGGTGCGACGAGGCAGGTCTACAGCATTGCAGCGCCCACGGACTGCGCAAGGCCGCTCTGACCTTTCTCGCCGAAGCCGGGTGCACTGCGCACGAGATCATGGCCGTGTCCGGCCACCGGACCCTCGCCGAGGTCGAGCGCTACACGAAGGCTGCCCGCCAAGCGGTGCTGGCGGACACCGCGTTCGCTAAGGTGCAGCGACTCAGGGACGCCGGCCAGAAGGACAAGCCGGAAACCAAAATGTCCCACTGACGCGACGAGTGGGACAATTTCGGCGAAAAGCTCAATGAAATCAGCGGTATTTTGTATGGATGGCGCTCCCTAGGGGACTCGAACCCCTGTTTTCGCCGTGAGAGGGCGACGTCCTAGACCGCTAGACGAAGGGAGCGCGGAGCCGCATGGCGGCTGGACGGTGGGTGTCTAGCGGTTCGGCGCGGCCAATGCAAGCCTCCGGCGCTGCAGGACGCGGCTCTGGTCGTTCGTGCCGGTGGATGAGCGAACCGGATCGGCCGGCGCCGCGAGTTGCGTGGCGAACCGCCTCCACCGCGCCGTCCCGCCGCGGTGCTGCGGCGGCGTCGTCCGGCGCCGGAGAGGCGGTCGCCGGCCCGTCGGAGGCTAGGCGGCGGCGAGGCGGCGGAGGGCCTCCGTCACGGCGGCGTTGCCGGCGAAGAGGCGGCCGGGGCGCTCGAGGCCGCCGGCAAAGTCGGCGACGCCGCCCGCCTCCTCGACGATGAGGAGGCCGGCATAGCAGTCCCAGGCTCTGAGGTGCGGGTCGTAGTAGCCGGCGATGCGGTTGCTCGCCACGTAGGCGAGCATCAGCGCGCCCGAGCCGATGCGGAAGAGCACGCCGCCCGACCGGTAGAGGCCGGCGACGAAGCGGCCGCTGGCGTCGGGGTCGGCGGTCTGGGTAGCGCCGAAGCCGACGACCCCGGTGGTGAGGTCGGCGGACGGGTCGATCACCAGCCGTCGGTCGCCGAGGAAGGCGCCGGCACCGCGGCGGGCGGCGAAGGTCTCGCCCGGCACGGGGGCCTCGATGACGCCCGCCGCGAGGCCTGCGGGCCCCACGACCGCGATCGAGACGCACCAGGTGGGGTGTCCCGTCAGGAAGGGCTGCGTGCCGTCGATCGGGTCAACCACCCAGAGATAGCCGGAGCGCCCGGCGACGCCGCCGTCCTCCTCGCCGAGGACGCCGTCGTCCGGGAAGCGGGACGCGATGGCGGCACGGATCTCGCGCTCGACGGTGCGGTCGGCCTCGCTCACGAAGTCCTGGGAGCGTCCCTTGCTCTCGACGGAGAGCCGGTGGCGCGCCTCGAAGAAGGAGAGCGCCGTCCGGCCCGCTGCGCTCGCGATCTCCCGCGCGGCGGCGAAGCGCCGGTCGATCTCGCCGGCAGCGCCCATGTCGTCGCCGGTGTCCGTCGCGCCGTCCGTCATGGGCTGCCGCCTCCTCCATGCATCTTCACCAGCAGACGAAGCCGCCATCCACGATGAGGTCAATGCCGGTAACGAAGCTCGAGGCCCGGGACGCGAGAAAGACCGCCGGGCCGACCATCTCCTCGGGCGTCTCGGGCCGGCGGAACGGGGCCGGGGTGTCGCGGCGGAAGACGTCCGGGGTGGTCCGCCACCGCGCGGCGGTCGCTCATGGGGGTGAAGGTATAGCCCGGGCTGATGACGTCGACGCGCAAGGCCCCCCGAGCTCGGCCCAGGCGCGGGCAATGGCCGCGTGGAGGTCGGCCTTCTCGGTCACCGTCCCCTCGGTGACGATCGCGCCCCGGCCGAGCGCGGTGATCGCCGCCGCCGTCTCCTCGAGCGGGGCGCGCTTGCGGCTCCGGCCGAAGCAGGCGACGTCGGCACCGGCCTCGGCGAGGCCGATGGCGATCGCCCGGCCGATGCCGGTGCCGGCCCCCGTGACGAAGGCGACGTCGCCCGCAAGTTCGAACAGCTTCATCGGGCGTGCTCTTCCCCGATGCAGTCGCCGCGCGCATCAGCGCGCGGCGTCCTTCGCGACGGCGTCGAGCCAGAGGGCGACGGCGACGGCGCCGCCGTCCTCGATGCCCTTCGCCCGCTCGCCGAGATAGCTCGCCCGGCCGGCCCGCGCGTCCATGGTCGCCGTCGCGGCCGCCCCCGCCCGCGCCGCGTCGGCTGCGGCGCGCAGGACGGCCGCTGGTGGCTCGCCCCGGTGCACCGCCGCCTGCGCGGCGCGGGCGGCGGGATAGAGCGCATCGAGCATGGTGCGGTCGCCTTCGCGGCCGCCGCCGAGATCGGCGATGGCGTCGACGGCGTCGGCGAAGGCCGAGGCCCAGGACGCCGCGTTGATGGCATCCGCACGCGCGAGGTGGCGGGCGGCGCGGGCGAGGCCGGTCGCGTAGAAGGGGCCCGAACTGCCGCCGATCACCTTGCGCAGCCGCTCGGCGATGGAGGACAGGGCGGTTGGTGCGTCGGCGAAGGCGGCGTCCGGCAGCGCCTCCACTGCCTCCGCCCCGCGGGCGAGGCTGGCGCCGAGATCGCCGTCGCCGGCGCGGGCGTCGAGGTCGGTGAGCTCGTCCTCGGCCGCCCGCATCGCTGCAGCGGCGGCCAGGATCGCCGACCGCACCGCCGCCATGCCGGCGGGAACCCCGGTCGTCACCGGCCGCTCCGCTTCCTCGGCGGCGACCGTGACCGGAGGATGGCCGCCGAGCCGCCCGGATCCCGGCCACGCCGGTGCCTCGGCCGCAGCATCGAGCAGAGCAAGGCGCTCGTCGTCGACGGCGAGCAGCGACAGCGAGCAGCCGCGCATGTCGAGGGCGGAGAGGAAGGTGCCGCACCAGGCGCGCTCCACTGCGACGCCCGCCGCCGCGAGGCGGGCGAGGGCGCTTTGCGTGACGATGGCGAGCTCCATCGGGGGCGTGCCGCCGAGGCCGTTGACGAGGAGGACGCAGCGCGCACCGGCCGCGATGCCGCGCTCGTCGCAAATCGCTCCCAGCATCAGCGCGACGAGCTCGTCGGCACTTTGCATCGGACCGCGGCGGACGCCGGGCTCGCCGTGGATGCCGAGGCCGATCTCGATCTCGTCAGGCCCGAGCGTGAAGCCCGCGCGGCCGGCGGCCGGCACGATGCACGGCTCGAGGGCGATGCCCATGGAGCCGACGGCCTCGGCGGCGGCGCGGGCAAGGCGGGCGACGGTCGCAAGGTCGTCGCCGCGGGCCGCTGCGGCGCCGGCGATCTTGTGGACGAGCACCGTGCCGGCGATGCCGCGGCGCTTGCCCGCCGGCACCACGTCGCGAAGGGCGACGTCGTCGGCGACGACGACGATCTCGACCGGGATGCCGCGGCCACGGGCGATCTCGGCGGCGAGGCCGAAGTTCAGCCGGTCACCGGTGTAGTTCTTGACGATGAGGAGGGCGCCCGCCGGGCCGGCCACGGCCTCGATGGCGGCGAGGACCGCGTCGGTGCTCGGCGAGGTGAAGACGTCGCCGGCGACGGCGGCCGTGAGGAGGCCCGCACCGACATAGCCCGCGTGGGCAGGCTCGTGGCCGCTGCCGCCGCCCGACAGCACGGCGACCGGCCGCTCCGCCGCCGCCGGGAGGCCGTGGCGGACGACCACCATCTCGCCTTCGAGCATCGTCTGGCCGGGGGCGAGGGCGACGGAGCCGGCGAGGAGGTCCGGGACGACCCGGCGGACGTCGTTGATCAGCTTCTTCATGGCGGGGGCGCACCTTCCTGGAGACGACCAGCATCGAGCGGCTGGGCCGGCCGCGGCGATGCGGCGGCGGCATAGGCTTCGGCCCAGACGGGATCGGGATCAACCCGCCACGCCCGTGACGGCTTCGAAGCGCAGGGGAGCGCCGCGATCACCACGGGGCCGCGCCGATCGCTGCGGGGGCGACGGGGCAGGTGACCTCACCGTCTGGACATGCCCGGGGAACTGGCCGCAGGCCGGCCGAGGCGGGCGTGGGCGAGCAGGAGGGCGTGCAGCGCGAGCACGGCACACCAGCCGAGAACCGGCGGCGAGCGCACATCGAGGCCGGCGCCGAAGCCGATCGGCCAGCCGTAGATGACCGAGACGGCCCCGTAGCTGTGGACGAGGAAGGCGAGGCTGTCGACCGTCGGCGAGAGCCGCGGGTCAGCCGACCGGCGGAACGTCACAAAGAGGATCGCGGAGATGATCAGGTAGCCCGAGAAGACCGCGTAGGTGAGGGCCCAGCAGAGGACGAAGAGGCCGGTCGTGTCGAGGATCGGTGTCACGGTTCCGAGCTGTGCGGCGCTCACGGCCGAGACCGCGACGACGAAGACGACGAGCTCCGCGAGACGGCGCAGCAGCCAGGTCTTCGGTGTCATCGTCGAGTTCCCCGTCGCTCCGGCGCCTGGCGCACCTCTTCGACCGCCGCGGGCTGCGAGCGCCTGACGCCGAGAGGTCTAGCATGGGAACGTCCGGCTCGCATGGGCCCGCCCCGGTCAGCGGCACCCAGAGTGGTCAGGGTGCCGTCCTTTGAGGTGGTTCAGTGTCCGGAGGCGGCGCTGCCGCCTGCGCGTCCTGCGGCGGCACTGGCCGCCCGGGGCGGCCGGGCCTCGAGCACGTCGCGATCCTCCACGTCGGCAAGGGCGGGATCGGCGGGTCGCAGCGCGACACTGAGGGTGCCGTCGCTCTCGAGGATGACGGTGCGGGCATCGTCGATGGCGAGGCCGCCGGAGGAGCGGACCGCCGAGAGGGCCTCGTCTTCGGTGATCCGCGCGCGCCGCATCGTTTCGGGGCAGTAGCGGCCGTCGCGGACGATCAGGGCCGGTTCGGAACGGACCGCCTTCGCGAAGGCCGGCGACCGCACGGAGATGGCGCTGACGACGTACTGCAGGAGGATGAGGAGTGCGAGGGCGACTGCGCCCTCGGCGAGAGCGATCGATTCCTGCAGAAGGATCGCCGACAGGGTCGAGCCGAGGGCGACGGTGACGACAAGGTCGAAGGCGTTCAGCTTGGCGAGGGTGCGCTTGCCGGAGATCCGCAGCATCGCCACGAGCGTGACGTAGGCGAGGATGCCGACCAGGAGGGTGCGGGCGAGACCGGGCCACCCCTGGAAGAACATGTCCGCGATGTTCATCCGTTCCTCCTGAGGAACCAAGCCCGGCTTGCGGCCGTCGCGCCGCAACCGCACCCTGTCTTCTACGCGCTCTAGGCCGGCGAGACTGCCGTGCGCGTGCTGTGCGCCCCGTTCCGGCCGCTGCCGCGGGCCGCCGCGAGGCCCTGCGGCCAGCCACTGCGATCGCTGTAGTCGCGCGGCGGGCAGCGGCGGGCGCGGGCGTGGACGGTTGTCGTCGCCTGCGCTGCCACGAGGTCGAGGCAGGCGATGCCGGCAACGGCCGCCAGGGCGACGGCGACGTTGCCCTTCTTCGGGTTGTCGTCGTGGTAGGCGCCCCAGAGGATGGCGAGGTCGATGAGGTCGCCACCGACGCGGCTCCAGAGCCCGAGCGATTTCTCCGGCGAAAGCGACGTCACGCCCGCGGCGACTTCCCGGACGCCGCACGCGCGCACGAGCCCCTCTCGTCCCTCCAGGCCAAGATGTCGGGTGACGAGCGACGGGGCGACGATCTCGACGGCGCCGAGGGCGAGGCTGAACCAGCCGAGGCCCCTGGCGACGCCGTCAGCCGCCGGCACGGCGCTCCGGCCGGTGTGGAGGACTTCGGGGTCACCCGGATAGCGGGCGAGGTTCTGGATCATGGACAGCATGAAAGGGCTCCTTCGTCAGGGCTTCAGGACCACCTTCACGCAGCTGTCCTGCTTGTCGCGGAAGACACGATAGAGGTCCGGTCCTTCCGCGAGGTCCGCGGTGTGGGTGATGACGAAGGAGGGGTCGATGCGCTCCTCCTCGATCAGCCGCAGCAGATCGTCGGTCCACTTGTTCACGTGGGTCTGCCCCATGCGGAACGTCAGCCCCTTGTTCATCGCGAGGCCGAACGGGATCATGTCGACGAGGCCGCTGTAGACGCCGGGGACGGAGATGATCCCCGCCGGGCGGCAGACGTAGATCATCTCCCGCAGCGCATGGGGCCGGTCGCTCTCGAGCATCGTCATCTGCTTCACGCGGTCGACGATGGAGTCCGGATGTCCGAGCCCGACGTGGGATTCCATGCCGACGGCGTCGATGCACTTCTCCGGGCCCTCGCCGTCGGTGAGCTCGTTGAGGCGCTCGACGACGCTTTCCTCGGAGAAGTCGATGGTGATGGCGCCGCCCGCCTCGGCCATCGACAGCCGCTCCGGCAAATGGTCGATGGCGACGACCTGCTTCGCGCCGAGGAGGACCGCGCTGCGGATTGCCATCTGCCCCACCGGCCCGCAGCCCCAGATCGCGACGGTATCGGTCGGCTCGATCTCGCACTGCACGGCCGCCTGCCAGCCGGTCGGCAGGATATCGCTGAGGAAGAGCAGCTTCTCGTCGGGGATCCCCTCCGGCACCTTGATGTGGGTGCGGTCGGCGAACGGCACGCGGAGATATTCCGCCTGCCCGCCCGGGTAGCCGCCGGTGAGATGGGAGTAGCCGAAGAGCCCGGCAGTGGCGTGGCCGAACACCTTGTCGGCGAGGTGCTTCTTGCGGTTGCTGCGCTGACAGACCGAATAGTTGCCCCGCCGGCACTGGTCGCACTCGCCGCAGAAGATGGTGAACGGGACGACGACGCGGTCGCCCGTCTTGAGGGCTCCGTTGATGCCGGACCCCACCTCCACGACCTCGCCCATCGCCTCGTGGCCCATGATGTCACCGGGCAGCATGGCGGGGATGAAGTTGTGGAAGAGGTGGAGGTCCGAGCCGCAGATCGCGCAGCTCGTGACCTTGATGATGGCGTCCCGCGGGTCCTCGATCTCCGGATCGGAGACTTCGTCGCAGCGAATGTCCTCTTTGCCGTGCCAGACGAGGGCGCGCATGAAGCCTCCTTTCCGGGGATCGGGGATGGGGGGTGGTGAAGTCGGTCAGCGGCCCGCGCTGCCCTCGGACCGCGTGCCGACGCCGGCCCGGACGGTCTCGTCCACCGTCTCGACCGCCGCCTTCGCGACTTCCCCGACCCGCGACGCGATGGTCTCGCCATCGCCTGGCGTGAGGCCCCGTCGATCCGCCTCCTCCTGGACCGTCTCGTATGTCTTCGAGAGTGTCTCGGAGGCGACCGCGCTGGCGCCCTTGAGGCCGCGTTCGGTGAGGTCCTCCGCTCCCTTCCGCAGTTTGCGGGCGTGGGGGCCGAGGTGCTCCTCCTCGAACTCGCTCGTCGGCAGCGTGGCCCCGAGAACGGCCCCGAGCAGCAGGCCGAGGGCGCCGATCGCGAGCGGCTCCCGGTCGAGCGCGTCGGAAGCGGCCGCCGATGCGGCGCGACCCTGGCGAGCGACGCCTGCCAGCATCTCGTGACCAAGCCGGTCTGCGGTCTCCATCAGGTGGCTGGCGCCATCGCTGACCGTCTCCCCGGCATCGTGGGCAGCCGAACGGACCGTGCCGGCGGCAGAACTCGCTGCCGAGCGGACACTGTCTGCGGCGGAGCGAACCCCGTCGGCGGCGCCATGCGCGGCCTGGGACGCACGGCCCGCGAAACCTTCGCCCTTCGCGTCTCCAGAATAGCCGCGTCCGTCCCGTTCCATGGCGGCGAAGGGATCGGCCGGCCGAGAAGCGCCGCCCGAAGTGGTGTGGCGTGCCGGCCGCGGCGCGTAGTCGTCGTCGGAGCGCCCGGCACCGCCGAGGCGGGGGCCGAAGGCGAGGAGCGCGATCCCCGCACCGATCAGCGTCAGGGGGAGGGGATTGTCGCGAACCTGTGCCCCGAGCTTGCCGAGGCCCTGCGAGATGTCGCCCCCCGAGACCATCCCCGACATCTCGTCGAGCATCTGCCCGGCAGTCAGCTTGCGGCGGATGGTGCTCGCGGTCTCCGCCATGCGGGCGCGCGCCGCCTCGGCTTCCAGTTCCAGTTCGGCAGCGGACTTGCCATTCATCGGATCTGCTCCTTCAGGACGCGGGCGTCGCTCTCGAGTTGTTCCTGGGTCCGCGTCGGCGCGAGGTTCTCGGCCTGGAGCTTCGCGGTGCCCGTGCGGACCGTGATGATGCCAACCACGGCGACGGCGATGCCGACGATCAGCGATGCCCAGCCGACGCCGAGACCGAGTTCGGCAAGACCGACGACGACCGCCTGCAGCAGCACGAGGAGTGCGGCGAGCAGGCAGAGGGCGCCGACCATCATCTGGATGGCGGCCGTGCCCACTTCGGAGGCTTTTTCCGAGAGCTCTGCGCGCAGGAGGCGAACCTCGGTGCGCACCAGGGTCGATGCCTGCTCCGCAAGGTCGCCGATCAGCGAGACGAGGCCCTGGTCGGTGCTGCCGGGGCGATCAGTGTTCATGCTCATCGGGTGCCTCCGGGGCTCGCGGGCGACGGCGTCGCCGCCGGGACCGTCCCTGTCGCGCCGGCAGGCGCGCCGGGCGTCATCGAGGGAGCGGGAGAGGCACCGGGCGTGGCAACCGCCGGCGAGACGGGTGTGCCGGCGCGCCCGGGTGCCGGCCGTGCCGGGTCGGTCATCGGCGCGCCCGCGCGGCGCGTCTCGGCAGATGCGTCCGCGTCTCCGCCCGCCGGCTGCCGCGTGGCGCCGGACCCCGTCGCACGGTTCGTGCCCGAGAGCTTCATCAGGCGCCCGACGGCGAGACCGGCCAGCAGCGACCCGGCGAACAGCCCGCCCGCATTGCGGCGGCCGAACGCGCGCAGTTCCCCGACCACCTCGTCGAGCGAGCGATTCTGCAGGGTGTCGGAAAGGCGTTCGAGACCGGTGGCCGCGTCGCTGGCGATCCGCGCCGCCGTCGCCTGGTGCTCGTCGGAAAGATGGTCACCCGCGGCGCGCAGGGCGCCGCCGATCGACTTCAGGCCGGACCCGATGCCGTGCTGGGCCTCCTCGAGGCGTTCTTCGGCAGCAGCCTTGGCATCGGAGGCGAGCCGTGATGCCTTCTCCGAAACGTCGTCACGCACGGACTCCACCGTCGCGCGAGCATCGCTCCGCTCCTGCTCGATCCGGTCCTTGAGGGGGCGCGATGTGGTTGGCCCGCCCCCGTCGTCGCCGATCGCGGTCTGCTGCGTCATCGCGCGTGATCTCCCGTGTTCTGCGGGCGCGTCGGTCAGGGAGTGACGTCCGCACCGTCCGCATTCCTGAGGGGCCGAGAAGCCCGGTCACGGATCGAACCGGAGACGCGCCGGATTGTTCCGGCCGTCGGTGGCGCGCGGCGCAGGTGGGCGAGAAAGGCGAGTTGGCGCGGCAAGGTGCCGACAAAGCCCGGGCGGCTGGGGTGGTCCGCAGGGGCGCGCCGCCTTAACCAAACTTTTGTATCGATAATCGCTCTGTTGTATCATTGACACATAAGGGCACGAGATATGCAGTAAACATCGGGGAAGTTCGGCGACAATGACCTCTTGATCGAGGGAAACGCGGGATTTTCACTCGAAATTCTACCCGAGAGGGAGAGTTTCAGGCATTGGTTGATAAATTCAACCAGGTCAATGCGATCTCGCTGAGGGGTGGTTCATGGCGAAGTGGATCTGCTGGGTGGGTGTGTGGGCGCTCTCCTCGCTCGCGTTGCTGTCGAGCCCGGCCGTCGCCGAGCGTCTGCGCTGCAGCCACCAGTTCGCGCCACGGCATCACGTGACCGATCTCATCGAACACTGGGCGGGCGAGGTCGAACGTCTCTCAAGCGGCCGGTTGCAGGTGGAACTCGTCGGCAACTCGGCTCTCTTCAGGCCGGAGGAGAACATTTCGGCTGTCACGAAAGGCTACATCGAGTGCGGCTTTTCGCTGAACATCCAGTGGTCGCGGAAGCTGCCGGCGATGTACGTGACCGCCGCACCCTTCCTGATGGCTTCGCCGGCCATCGCCGCGAAGTGGGCGGGGTCCGAGCCGGCCCGGTTCCTCGATGGCAAGATGCGGGAGAAGGGCGTTCAGCCGGTCGTCTGGCTGTTCCAGTCCGATCGCACGGCGATCACGTCGCGGGGAAGGCACCTCATCCGGCCGGACGATTTCCGGGGCATCGCCATGCGCGGTGTCCTGCCGACGCTCGACAAGGCGCTCAAAGGCCTCGGCGCCCGCATTCGCCCGACCGGGCCGGGAGAACTGTACGAAGCTCTTCGCATCGGTGTGATCGACGCCACGATCACCGACATTGCCGGTGTGGTGGCTCGTGATCTCTATGACCATCAGGACCACGTCGTGATCGCGCCGATGGGATCCATTTTCGTGAACGGCTACGTTTCGCCCGTCTGGTTCGACCGTCTCGAGCCCGAGCTCCAGGAGGCGGTCGTCGAGGCGGGTCGTCTTGCGGCGGCCTGGTCGGTTTCGCACTCCCGCGCGGCCACCTTGGCGGCGTCGTCCGCGGTGGCTGCCCACGGCATGAACGTCCACTACGCGACCACCGAGGAGATCGCGATCCTTCGCGAACGCCTGCTGCCGACCTTCGTCGAGGGCTTCCTTGCCGAGGCGGGGGAGGATGGGCGCGTTGTCCTCGACCTGATCTCTGGCCTCGACAGGCGAGCGACGATCGCCGGTGTGCAGGACGGTGTCCCGCCTCTGGAGGGTCCGGAGCACGATGTGCTTGCCGTCAACTGAGGCAGTTGGGCAAGGCGATCTGCCGGTCTTGCCGGCACGACGCTGGCGCCTACGTTAGAAGTGGCCTAAAGAGATCGGGTCGGGAATTTGTTCCCGTGCTGTGAAGGCGTCCTCCGCGGGGGCGGAGGGCGAAGAGGGAGGGATCGACTGGACCGCATGCGATGATGCGGGCCATGACGAAAACCGCCGGCACAGGCGCTTGGAGGAGCGCGCCGGCTACCAGCACCCGGGAATCCGGGCGCAGGAGGGGGATGATGCCGAATTCCTGGCGGTACCTCGCCATCGTCATCGCCGCAGCGGTCCTCTGGCCGCCGGCGGACGCGGCGGCGGAGACGATGCGGTGCAGCCACCAATTCCCGCCGCAACACCACGTGACCGGACTCATCGAGCGCTGGGCGGCCGAGGTTGAACGGCTGTCGGGCGGCCGGCTTGAAGTCGAACTCGCCGGAAACTCCAAGCTCTACAAGCCCGAAGACAACATTCTCGCCGTCGCCCGAGACGAGATCGAGTGTGCCTTCTCGCTGAACTTCCAATGGTCGAGGAAGCTTCCGGCGATGTATGCGACGCTCGCGCCATTCGTGATGGAGTCGCCCGACATTCCTGCAAAGTGGGCAACTTCGAAGGCCGCTGATTTCCTCGAGATGAAGATAAGGGAGAAGGGAGTTCAGTCGGTCGTCTGGCTGTTCCAGTCGAACCTCACGGCGATTACCTCGCGCGACAAGCACCTCATCCACCCCGACGACTTCGATGGCGTCAAGATCCGTGGCCTCGTTCCCTCCTTCGATGCGACGCTGACGGCCATCGGGGCGGACGTCCGACCGATGAACGCCAGCGAACTCTATGAGGCGCTCCGGGTCGGCGTCATCGACGCCGCCTTGACGGATATCTCGGTGGCGGCGGCACGCCGTCTCTACGACCACCAGGACCACGTGGTGATCGCGCCGTTGGTTTCGGTCTACGTCAACGGCTACGTCTCGCCGGCATGGTTCGATCTGCTGGACGACGACATGAGGCATGCGATCGAGGAGGCGGGGCGCCGTCTCGCCGAGTGGTCGGTGCCCTATTCCAACGCCGCGGCAACGGCGGCCGTCTCCGTCTTGCAGGACCGGGGGGTCGACGTGCACTTCGCCACGGCGGAGGAGATGGAGGAACTCCGCGCGGCGCTCCTGCCGCTCTTCATCGAGAACTTTCTTCGCGAAGCGGGTGGAGACGGCCGCGTCCTCCTCAATCTGATCAAGGAGATGGACGAGGGCGCGAGCTTCGATCGGACCGCCGCGCACCCGAGCTCCTTGCCGGAGCTGCCTGCCGAGGATACGCCGCCGATCAACTGATCCGCGGGCCGGGCGGCTGTCCCTGCCGCCGATCGGTGGGAATGACCTTCCACGCCACCCTGTGCATCGGGGTCGCGTTTCTCTGGCGCGCGCCGCCGGGCCGTCGCATGGATGGTCCATCCTCCACCAGCGGCGATCCGATGACACCTGCTTCCCCAAACGCTCCCCGGGCCGATCCCGGGACACCTCCCGTCCGGCCGCCGATCTATGCGCTTCTGCCGCGTCTCGCCGGCGCGAGCGCGCGCGAGCGGGTGATCGCCGCGGTCGGCGCGCTGCTCGCGGTCGCGGCGACGGCGGCGATCGGCGCGGCCGGCGTCGGCCTCGACCCCTCGCTGCCGGTGCTGATGGCCCCGGCGGGCGCCTCGGCGGTGCTGCTGTTCGCCATTCCGGCGAGCCCGCTGGCGCAGCCCTGGTCGATCATCGGCGGAAACACCGTCTCGGCCCTCGTCGGCGTCACCGTCGCCTCGCTGGTCGACGACGTCGCGCTCGCCGCAGGTCTCGCCTGCGCCCTCGCCATCGTTGCCATGTCGGCAGTCCGTTGCCTGCACCCGCCGGGCGGCGCCGTCGCCGTTTCGGCGGTGATCGGCGGTCCTGCCGTGGCGGCGGCTGGCTACGGCTTCGTGCTGACCCCGGTGGCCCTCGACGCCGTGGTGCTCGTCGTCATCGGCATCGTCTTCCACCGCCTTGCCGGCCGGACCTATCCGCACCGGCCGCCGCCGCCGGCGCCGAATGCCGTCGGCACCGCAGATCCGCCGCCGCTGCAGCGGACCGGCTTCCGGTCGGCCGATGTGGAGGCGGCCCTCGGGCAGATCGGCGACACCTTCGACATCGCCCCTGCCGACCTCGAGCGGGTGCTGCGCGAGGTGGAGCGGCAGGCGCTGCTGCGCACCCACGCCGACCTCACCTGCGCCGATCTGATGTCGCGGGACGTGGTCGCCATCGGCCCGGAGACCGACGCGGCCACCGCCCGCACCCTGCTGCTGCGACACGGCGTCCGGGTTCTTCCGGTCGTGACGGCGGACGGCCGCGTCGCCGGCATCGTCGGCCTGCGCGATCTCGTCGGAGCGGAGGCAGCCGCACCCGTCGGCGCTTCGCTTCGGGCGGTCGCCGCCGTCGCGGAGGAGACGCCGGCGCTGTCGCTGACGGAAGCGATGACCGACGGCCGGACCCACGCCGTCGTCGTCACCGCACCCGACGGACGCCTGCTCGGGCTCGTGACGCAGACCGACCTCCTCGCGGCGCTGGCGCGCCGGCCCCCGGCCGCCGGCTGAGGCGGGCTGGCGAGCCCGGAGCCTCGGTGTATGGTTCGCCCCCACCCCCAGTGAGGATCCGCCGCCGATGAGTCTCGCCTCCGTCCGCGCCCATCTCGCCGAGGCGGCGCCCGATCTCGCGGTCGTCGTGCTCGAGGCGAGCACGGCGACCGTGGCCCTCGCCGCCGCCGGCCTCGGCGTCACCCCGGCGGAGATCGCCAAGACGCTGGCGCTGCGGGTCGGCGAGCGGACGCTTCTGCTCGTCACCGGCGGCCTCGCACGGCTCGACAACAAGAAGGCGAAGGCGGCCTTCGGCGGCAAGCCGCGGATGCTCGGGCCCGAGGAGGTGCTGGCGGCGACCGGTCATCCGGTCGGCGGCGTCTGCCCCTTCGGCCTCGCGACGCCGCTGCCGGTCTATTGCGACCTGTCGCTGAAGGCCTTCGACGTCGTGCTGCCGGCCGCCGGCGCGATCAACGCGGCAGTGCGGATCGCACCGGACCGGCTCGCCGAGATCGTCGGGGCGACGTGGGTCGACGTCTGCGTCTGAGGCCTCAGATGCCGCCGCTGACGCGGAGCACCGTGCCGGTGACGTAGGACGCCTTGTCGGAAAGGAGCCATACGATCGCCTCGGCAATCTCCTCCGGCTCGCCGATCCGGCCCATTGGCACGCGCGAGACGACGCGAGCCGGCCGGCCCGGCTCGCCGGCGGTTGCGTGGATGTCGGTGTGGACGGTACCGGGCGAGACGGCGACGACGCGGATGCCGGCCGCCGCCACCTCGCGGGCGAGCCCGACGGTGAAGGCTTCGACGCCTGCCTTGGTGGCGGCATAGGCGACGTATTCGTTCGGGGCGCCCGTGGTGGCCGCGATCGAGGAGAGGTTGACGATGCGGCCGCGCGTGCCGCTCGCCTCCCAGCGCCGCACCGCCTCCTGGGAACAGGCCATCGTGCCGAGCAGGTTGACGTCGAGCACCCGCCGCATCGTCCCGATCGTCGCCTCGCGGAACGGGGCAAGGCGGCCGGTGACGCCGGCGTTGTTGACGAGGGCGCTCGCCGGGCCGAGCCGCTCTTCGGCGGCGTCGAAGAGGCGGGCCGCGAAGGCGGGATCGCCGACGTCGCCTTGCACCGCGGCGGCCCGCCCGCCAGCGGCGGCGACCTCCGCGCAGACCGCCTCGGCGGCGGCGGCGTTCTCGACGTAGCTGACGCAGACGTCGTAGCCGGCGCGCGCGGCAGCACGGCAGGTGGCGGCCCCGATGCCGCGGCTGCCGCCCGTCACGATGACCACCTCGCGCTGCATGTCGCCTGCCTCTCCGTCGCCCCTGGGCCGGAGGCTAGCATTCCGGGGGATGCCGCGTCCTCCTCGTCCGTGAAGGACCGCAGTTGCCGCTGCCTCCGTCAGCCGCCAAGGTGGGCTCCTCGCGGCTGTGATCCTCGGGAGGCTCGATGGGCCGGCGCACGATCGGGACGGTGATGCTGGCGGCCGGCGTCGGCGGCAGCGCCACCGTGCTCGCGGCCGGCGGCGGCGCCGCGGTTCTGGTCGCTGCGGCGGCGCTCGGCCTCACCGGTTTTCTGGTGCTCCGTCAGGGCGGCGAACGCGGGTCCCGTCCCTTAGCCGCCGGCTCCGACCCCGAGACGCCGTTCGCGTTGGCGCACGGGGAGGACGGCCGCCCGCTGCCTCTCAGCCGCGAGGAGGTCGATGCGGTGTTCTCCGGCCTCGTCGACCGCTGGCGCGGCGTGATGGGCCTCCGGCTCGACGATGACGCGCGCGGGCCGTCGCAGCGCCTCGGCGTCGCGGTCGCGGACCTGCGCGGCGACATCCTGCGCACCGAGGCCTATCTCGACGGCCTCTCGTTCCGCGATTCCCGGGATCGCGCGCCCTACGACGCCATCATCGCCGATCTCGAGGCGCTGCTGCGCCGGGTCGGCGACTCGGACTGGGGCCGCGGCCGCCCTTGAGCCGGGGCCGCCCGCCCCGTTCCTCAGGCGCGGCGCTGCGGTGGCACGAGGCCGAAGCGGTTCATCCGCCGATGGATGGTCGAACGGTCCACGGCGAGCAGGCGAGCGACCCGCGAGACGCACCACTGGTTGGCGACGAGCAACTGCTCGAGGTCGTCGATCGCCTGCTCGACAATCGGACCGGAGCCCAGCGCGGCGCGGGCCGCACCGTCAGCCGTGCCGAAGGAGCGAGCGGCCTCCTCGCTCGGCGCCGTCAGCTCGCGGAAGGCCGGTTCGAGCGTGTCGTCCTCGTCCGTCGCCAGCACCAGCCCGACGATCGAGCGGAGTTCGTGCAGGTTGCCCGGCCAGCGCGCGGCCGCGAGGGTCTCGATGACGCGGAGGCGGTCGGCGATGACCCGATCGCCGGTGTGGTCCGCCAGCACCTTGTCGATCAGAGCCTCCCGGTCGCGCCTGAGACGAAGCGGCGGCAGGGCGACGTGGGCGCCGGCGAGGCGGAAGAAGAGGTCCGGCCGCATCGCCGCCTGCAGCGTCGCCGCCGGCTGCTGGGCGGTGCTGACGAGCATCGGCCGCTTCGCCCGACCCTCGGCTTCCCGCCGCTTCAGTTGCCGCAGCAGCGCCTGCTGGGTGGCGTCGGGCAGCTCGCCCACGTCGTCGAGGACGAGCGTCGTGGCGGCGGCGAGCGCCTCGGCGACGAGCCGCTCCGTTTCGGGCGCGTCCCGGCCGGCCAGAGCGATCTCGACAAGGGCGCCGGCGGGGCCGTCCTCGTGGAGCACGCGTGCGAACGTGGTCTTGCCCGTTCCGGTCTCGCCGGTGACGAGGAGCGGCACCCCGCCGTCGCGGGCCCGGCGGGCGAGCCGCACCGCGTCTGCCAGTTGCGGATCGCCGCTCCCGAAGCGGGTGAGCGGCGACTCGCCGCGCGTCGGCTCCGCCGCCTGCCGCGCGGCGGATGGACCGGACGCGCACGGGGCCGGGGAGGCGGGAAGCGGGGAGGATGGAGCGGGCTGAGCGGGCGATCCGCGGGCGGACTCGGTGACCGCACCCGCATCGGCGGCCATCCCGGGATTGCCGACGACAACCGTGCGGCGGCCGCCGCGGGCCGGCGCCATCGGGATCAGATAGAGCGGACGGCCCGTGCCCGAGGGCGGGGCGAGATGGCGGGGGCCGTCGTGGAGGGTGCCGATCGAGCCGAGCCAGCTCGAAAGGGCCGCGTCCGCCTCCGCCGCGGCGGAGGCGGCACCGCGACCATCGCCCTGCCGCCGGCTTGCGGCGGCGAGGGCCCGGCGGCCGGGCGGCGCGGTGGCGGGGCGCTGGTCGGCGAGGAGGCGCCGGGCGGTATCGGAGATCGCCACGACCGCGCCGTCGTGGTCGAGGGCGAGCAGGCCCTCGCGGGCCGGATCGAGGTTCTCCGAATCGGGAAAGAGCCGCAGCACCCAGCGGTCGCGATGGCGCTCGCGGAACCAGGCGTTGGTGAGGCGCCGTGTCGTCACGTCGACGAGGTGCTCCGCGTAGCGCGTCGCGCCGCCCTTGTCGGGACGGGCGGTGGAGACATCGAGCACGGCGGCGAAGGCGCCGTCCGAATCGAAGACCGGCGCCACCGTGCAGGAGAGGTCGGCGTTCTTCGAGCGGAAGTGGTCGGTGCGGTGAACCGTCAGCGGCCGGCCGGTGACGATGCAGGTGCCGACCCCGTTCGTCCCCTCGGTCTCCTCGGTCCAGACGGAGCCGAGGTAGAGGCCGGCCGTGCGGTGCTCGGCGTCGAGAGAGGGATGGTTGAGGAAGTCGAAGGCGACGCCATTGAGGTCGGTGAAGAGGACGCAGTAGCCGATCGGCTCGAGGTGCCGGTAGAGGTCCTCGAGGATCGGCCGGGCGATGCGCATCAGGGGCGACATCGGCTCGCGGAAGTCCTTGAGCTCCGACGAGGAGAGGATGCGCGTGCGCTCCGGTTTCGACGGGTCGAGCCGGTACTGCGAGGCACAGCGCTTCCAGGAATCGATGATCAGTGCGCGGGGCGGAAGCGCCGGGCTTCGTCCGCCACCCTCGAGGCACGTTTCCACATGCCGCGCGTGCGCCGTGGCTGGCGTCGCATGCACCATATCCGTCCTCCCCAAGCAGCGGCCGCCTCTGTGGACGGTCCCCGGCTCTGCGGCCGGCAGGCTGCGTGGAACGACTATAGCCTCATCTGCCGCCTCTGACAGCCACCGTCGTTGCAGAGCCTGCAACAGGTGTGGCGCGTTGCGACAATTGACCCGTCCGGTGGCGTGGATGATCGTGGCGTGAATTGAGCGGCGGTCTCGTCTCGCGGACGGTGTCTTGTTGCAGTGCAAGACGCTCGTCTGCTTGAATTCGACTGTCCCGGCGAAGTGCGGTCCGCGCCTCCCAAGGAGGTTTTCGCTGGCTCTACGGTCCTCGTCGACCGATCCCCGCCCCGCACAGCATGGCGGTGCTGGACGGTGGCGGTCGTCCTGGAAGGGAAAGTGCCTGCGGGCCGGCAAGGCGGCCCGCACGAAAAGTCCCATGTGGACCGGCCGGGAAAACCCGTGCCGGAGCGCGGCGAATACGCCGGCAAGACAATCAAGACTGGGGAGGAGAAGCGATGTTTCGTCCGATCAAGGGCGCCGTCCGGCGTCGCGTCAGCCGTCGCGAGTTCCTGCAGCGGGGCGGTGCCCTCGTCGCCGGCCTCGGTGTCGGCGGTCTCATCGTCGGTGGCGGCTCGACCATCGTCTCGACGCGCGTTCAGGCGCAGTCGTCCGACGACGCCAAGTGGAAGCAGTTCTCCGGCTCGAAGCTCGTGTTCATGTCCGAGAACACGCCGCCGTCCTTCGCGATCCGCGACAACCTGAAGGCCTTCTACGACCTCACCGGCATCGAGGTGGAGATTCTCACCGACGACCTTCCGGTCGTGCAGCAGAAGGTGGGCATCGATCTGCGCGGCGGTAGCGCCGACTTCCACCTCAACTACGTCCAGGACAAGCCGATCGGTGCGCCCTTCGCCGAGTTCTATGCCGACCTGTCGAAGTTCATCGGCGACGACACGCTGCCGCAGGACAAGGACGGCTACGGTGCCGAGGCCTGGTTCGACAACTTCCTCGATGCCTGCGGCTACTACTACACCCGCGACCGGCTGGTGGCGCTGCCCTATGACGCCGCGGTGGCGTGCACGTTCTATCGGCAGGATCTCTTCGAGAAGTTCTCCAAGGACTTCGAGGCCGAGTACGGCTACAAGATGGAGTTCACGAAGGAGACGACCTGGAAGCAGGTCAACGACTTCGCCAAGTTCTTCAAGCTGATGCACGAGAAGGACAACTCGATCCCGTACGGCTACGCCCAGCATCAGGGCTCGTTCGCCTGGACGACGCAGCTCGACATCCAGCGCATGCTGTTCGCGCACGGCCGCTGGACGGACTTCAACGTCGACGACAAGCTCGGCAGCCGCACCCCCGGCAAGACCAACTGGGGTGACGCGCAGTCGGTCCTGATCATGGAGAAGTTCAAGGAACAGGCCGACAACTCGCACCCCGACAACCTGGCGAACGGCACGCTGCAGCTGAACACCGTCTACCAGGCCGGCCAGATCGCCATGCAGGTGCAGTACCACGAGTTCGCGGCGTCGGTCGAAGACCCGAAGACCTCGGCGGCGGCGGACGGCAAGACGGCCTATGCCCCGTGCCCGCGCGGCGAGCCCACGTGGATCGTCAACGGCGGCGAGGCGGTGAACGGCACCAACTGCGGCATCGGCGGCATCGGCATCAACGCCAACGCCTCCGAGGACCTGCAGAAGGCGGCGTGGATCTTCGCCAGCTGGGCGGTCTCGACGAACAACCAGTTCGCCGTGCTGAAGGGCCTCGGCGGCACGCCGACCCGCAAGTCGGTGCTGGAGATCCCCGAGGTCGGGGCGGCGCGCGAGCGGCCGACCTCGATGCCGAACGCGCTCACCTTCGACGCGGTCTACGACTACGGCATTCTCGACCCGAACTTCGTGCTCGGCCCGAAGATCCCGAAGTCGAACGAGTACCACCAGATCCTCGCGTCCGAACTGCAGCGCTGCCTGTCCGGCCAGACATCGCCCGAGGAGGCCTGCCAGGCGATCCGGACCCAGCTCGACGAGCTGAACGAGGCCTGAGCTCCCAAGCCGACCGTGAACCGGGGCCGCCGCGAGGCGGCCCCGGACACTGTGAACCTGGGCCGTCGCAAGGCGGCGCGGAACACCGGGAACCCTGGCCGCCGCCGGGCGGCCCAGGGGTCTCACCGTTCCGGAACCGGACGCCGCCATGCTGCAGACGCTCTCGACCGAAATCCGCCCGCCCGCCGCCGCGCCTGCGCGCCTCAACGTCGCGCCGTCGCAGCGCTACTACGCGTACCTGCTGGCGCCGGCGATCCTGCTGCTCGCGGCGATCTCGCTCTATCCGTTCTTCTGGCTCATCTACATGAGCCTGCACCAGGTCTCGATGTCGCCGAACCAGCAGGACGTCTGGGTCGGCCTCGCCAACTACGCCAAACTCTTTTCCGACAAGCGCTATCTGGAAGGCTGGAAGCTGCTCGTCATCTACAGCGCCTCCTGCATGATCCTGCAGGTCGGTCTCGGGCTGCTGCTTGCGCTGGTCCTGAACAACTCGCGCTGGGAGAAGCCGCTCGTCACCGTCTTCCTGATGCCGATGATGATGGCGCCGGTGATCGCCGGCCTCGTCTGGTTCTACCTCTATAACGGCACCTTCGGCTGGTACAACTGGGTGCTGCAGAGCCTCGGCATCCTGTCCGGCACCTCCATTCTCGGAAGCACGGCCACCGCGATGATCGGCATCGTGGTCGTCGACACCTGGCAGTGGACACCGCTCATCACGCTGATCGTCCTCGCCGGCCTGAAGCGCGTGCCCCAGGACCAGCTCGAGGCCCACATGGTCGACGGGGCCGGTGCGGTCCGCAACTTCTTCGCGATCGTCCTGCCGAACCTCTACCCGTTCCTGCTGATCGCCGTGCTCCTGCGCTTCATGGACAACTTCCGCTTCATCGACGCGATCCTGCGTCTGACCGGCGGTGGTCCGGCGAATTCGACGAAGGTGCTTCCCGTCTACCTGTTCGAGGTGTCGTTCACGAACTTCAACCTCGGCTACGGCGCGGCGATCGCCTTCACGCTGCTCGTCGTCACCATCGTCATCGGCATGGTGCTGGTCAGCGCCTTCACGCAGCCCAGCCTGCAGCAGAAGCACTGAGGAGAGGGTCATGGCCTCGCGGGACATCGTCACCTACCGCACGCCGGCCTCGGTGCTTGCCGGCGTCGCTTCGGCGGTCTTCGTCGTCGTCTTCCTGATCTGGACGATCCTGCCGATCTTCGTCATGTTCGTCTCGTCGATCAAGGATCTGCTCGAGGCGTTCAAGCTTCCGGCCGTGGGGGACTGGACGGGCGTCGGCGTGTTCTTCGACTTCACGCCGACCTTCAAGCACTACACAGACCTGTTCACCCAGGAGAACTTCGGGACCTACTTCTTCAACAGCCTGGCGAGCGCGCTCGGCTCGGCGGCGATCTCGGTGGTGCTCGGCTCGATGGCGGCCTATGCGCTGTCGCGGGCGGAGTTCCGCGGCAAGAAGGACCTGTTCTTCTGGATCATCTCGACCCGCATGGCGCCGGTCGTGGCGGTGATGGTGCCGCTCTTCGCGATCTTCCGCTACGGCGGCCTCGTCGGCACGCTGCCGGGGCTGATCATCGCCTACACCACCTTCAACCTGCCGTTCGCCATCTGGATCCTGAAGGGCTTCTTCGACAACGTGCCCTACGAGATCGAGGAGGCCTCGATGGTCGACGGCAGCACGCGCCTGCAGGCCTTCAAGGCGATCATCCCGCTTGTCTCGCCGGGCATCGGCGCGTTCCTGGTGCTGTGCGTGCTGTTCGCCTGGAACGACTTCCTCTTCGCCTCGATCATCGGATCGGGCGGGGCGAAGACCCTGCCGGTGGCGACGAGCGGGCTCGTGCAACCGCAGAACATCCAATGGGGAAAGATCATGGCCGCCGGTGTCGTCACGACGCTGCCGATGATGCTGCTCGGGCTCGTCATCCGCCGGTACCTCGTCACCGGCCTCACCATGGGCGCCGTGCGCGGCTGATCGAGACAAGAAACGTCCCGCGGGGCGACAGGACAGGGAGCTCGACGGAACGATGACGAAGGTGGTAGTCGCCGAAGTGTGGAAGATGTACGGCAAGGTACCCGCCGTCCGCGACCTGTCGTTCTCCTGCGAGAGCGGGGAGTTCCTCTGCGTGCTCGGCCCGTCCGGCTGCGGCAAGTCGTCGACGCTCCGGATGCTGGCGGGGCTCGAGCACATCTCGGCCGGTGAGATCACCTTCGACGGCAAGCGCATCAACGACCTGCCGCCGAAGGATCGCGACATCGCGATGGTGTTCGAGAACTACGCCCTCTATCCGCACAAGACGGTGGGCGACAACATGGCGAACGCGCTGAAGCTGCGCGGCATGGGGGCGGCGGAGATCAAGACCCGCGTCGACCGGGCCGCCGCGATGCTGCAGATCGGCCACCTGCTCGACCGTCGGCCGCAGGAACTTTCGGGCGGCCAGAAGCAGCGTGTCGCCATCGGCCGTGCCATCGTCCGCTCGCCGCGGGTGTTCCTGTTCGACGAGCCGATCGGCCATCTCGACGCCAAGCTGCGTGGCCACATGCGCGGCGAGCTGAAGCGCCTGCAGCGGGAGCTCGCCACCACGACGATCTACGTCACCCACGACCAGCTCGAGGCGCTGTCGATGGCAGACCGCATCGCCGTGATGAACGAGGGCGTGCTGCAGCAGATCGGCACGCCGCAGGAGATCTACAACCACCCGGCGAACGAGTGGGTGGCGAGCTTCGTCGGCGAGCCGCCGATGAACTTCCTCGACGCCGAGGTGGTGACGGCGACCTCCGAGACGGATCTCGAGGTGCGCTGCGGGGCGCTCAAGGTGAAGCTCAGCGACGCCCACCGGCATCGCCTCAACGGGACGCGAGGCGGCATGCGCCTCGGCATCCGCCCGGAGGCGCTGCAGGTCGCCGCTGCGGCTCCCGGCGCCGGCTGGACGCCCGGGACGATCTACGCGGTCGAGCCGCTCGGCGGCGACACGCTCGTCGAGGTGGCCTTCCAGGGCGGCCGGGTGCTCGCCAAGACCGGAGCCGACTTCACCGGCGCCATGGACGCCCCGATCTTCGTGACCGTCGACAGCAGCAAGTTGCATCTGTTCGACGCTGCGAGCGGCCGCGCGCTGACGTGACGGTCGCAACAGGTGTGGCGGGGCGGCGTCTCTTGACGATGCCGGATCGGCGCACCAGCCTCTGAGGAGAACGGGCGAAGTGCCGCCGCCACTGGCGCCACGCCGCCTGAAGACCGTGCCGGAGCCGTCCGCGGACGACACCGAAGCACGGCGGTTCACGGGACCCAAGTTGGAGGAAACAATGGCAAGCGCACTGCAGCTTCCGCGCGAGATGCTGATGGAAGCCTATACGCGGATGCGGACGATCCGCGAGTTCGAGGACCGGGTGCACGACGAGTTCTCGGCCGGCAACATCCCCGGCTTCGTGCACCTCTACGCCGGCGAAGAGGCGTCCGGTGTCGGCGTGTGCATGCACCTCACGGACCGTGACGCCATCGCCTCGACCCACCGCGGCCACGGCCACTGCATCGCCAAGGGCTGCGACGTCGACGGCATGATGAAGGAGATCTTCGGCCGCAAGGACGGGCTGTGCGGCGGCAAGGGCGGCTCGATGCACATCGCCGACCTGTCGAAGGGCATGCTCGGGGCGAACGGCATCGTCGGCGCCGGCGGCCCGCTCGCCTGCGGCGCGGCGCTCACCGCCAAGGTGCTGAAGACCGGTGGCGTCGCGGTGTGCTTCTACGGCGACGGCGCCTCCAACCAGGGCGCCATCCTCGAGAGCTACAACCTCGCGAAGATCTGGAACCTGCCGATCGTCTTCGTCGCCGAGGACAACGGCTACGCGGAATCGACCGCCTCGTCGTGGTCGGTCGGCGGCAGCCAGACGGGCCGCGCGACCGGCTTCGGCCTGCCCTCCAAGGAGGTTGACGGCTTCGACTTCTTCGCCATGTACGAGGCCGCCGGCGAGGCGATCGAGCGGGCCCGCTCGGGCGGCGGTCCGTCGCTGCTGCACGTCCGCCTCGGCCGCCACTATGGCCACTTCGAGGGTGACGCGATGACCTACCGCGCCCCCGACGAGGTCGCCAACCTCAGGGCCAACCACGACCCGCTGAAGATGTTCAAGCAGCGCGTCATCGAGACGTCGCTGATCGCTCCGGAGGAATTCGAAGCGGTCGACAAGAAGATCGTGGACCAGATCGCTCAGTCGCTCGTCGACGCCAAGGCGGCTCCGATGCCGACCGAGGCCGACCTGATGACCGACGTCTACGTGCGCTACTGAGGGAGGGGACGATGCCCAAGAAGAGCTATCGCCAGGCCATCAACGAGGCGATGCGTCAGGAGATGGAGCGCGATCCGCGCGTCATCCTGATGGGTGAGGACGTCTCCGGCGGCACCGGGGCACCCGGCCAGCAGGACGCCTGGGGCGGCCCGCTCGGCGTGACCAAGGGCCTCTACACCCAGTTCGGCCCGGACCGGGTGATGGACACCCACCTCGCCGAGATCTCCTTCGTCGGCGCCGCCGCCGGCGCCGCGGCGACCGGGCTGCGGCCGATCGCGGAACTGATGTTCGTCGACTTCATGGGGGTCTGCTTCGACCAGATCTTCAACCAGGCCGCCAAGTTCCGCTACATGTTCGGCGGCAAGGCGGTCACGCCACTGGTCGTGCGCACCATGTACGGCGGCGGCTTCCGCGCCGCCTCGCAGCATTCGCAGTGCCTCTACTCGCTCTTCACCCACATTCCCGGGCTGAAGGTGGTGGTGCCGTCGAACGCCTACGAGGCGAAGGGGCTCCTGATCCAGTCCATCCGTGACGACGATCCGGTGATCTTCTTCGAGCACAAGGTGATGTACGACGAGGAGATGGAGGTTCCGGACGAGCCCTACACCATCCCCTTCGGCGAAGCGAACGTCACCCGCGAGGGTGACGACTGCACCATCGTGGCGATCGGGCGGATGGTGAACTTCGCCAACCAGGCGGCCGACAACCTCGCCAAGCAGGGCATCACCTGCACGGTGGTCGACCCGCGCACCACCTCGCCGCTCGACCTCGACACCATCATCGAGACCACCGAGGAGACCGGCCGCCTCGTCGTCGTCGACGAGTCGCATCCGCGCTGCTCGATGGCGAGCGACATCGCCTCGATGGTGGCGGAGCGGTCCTTCCACAAGCTGAAGGCCGCCCCGCGGATGGTGACGGCGCCGCACGCGCCGGTGCCGTTCTCGCCGGCGCTCGAAGACCTCTACGTGCCGAGCCCGGCGAAGATCGAGGCCGCCGTGCGCGAGCTCGTCGGCGCGCCGGAGCGGGTGGCCGCCGAGTAGGGCGGCGGCACGGAGGAGTCGCGGCAAGACGCCACTCTTCCTCCCCTGCAGCCGAAGCGGGCTTGTCCGCTTCGGTCACCAGAAAGGCCAGGTCGGGCGCGCCCGACCTGGAGGGGGGACAGACCGCCGAAGGCGGTCAGGGTGGAGCCTGTCAATCCGAACGCACGGCGCAGCAGCACCGCACCACGTCATCCCCCGGCTTGACCGGGGGATCCAAGCCCAGCGTGAGACTGCCGCCGTCAACGCCCGCCGCATGGATGCCCCGGTCAAGCCGGGGCATGACGTGCGAGGGGTGGCGGGACTGTGCCGCCTGAAGCGGCGCAGCATCACATCGCACGTTCATTTCCCGGAGACCGCCGATGTCCATCGAACCGATCGTCATGCCGAAGTGGGGCCTCGCCATGCAGGAGGGGACCCTGTCGAAATGGAACATCGCGGAAGGTGACAAGATCGCCCGCGGCCAGGAGATCGCCGACATCGAGACGACGAAGATCGCCAACAGCTTCGAGAGCCCGGTCGAGGGCCTCGTCCGCCGCCGCATCATCGCCGAGGGCGACGTGGTGCCGGTCGGCGCGCTGCTGGCGGTGGTCGCCGACAAGGGCGTCCCCGACGCCGAGATCGACGCCTACGTGACGAAGTTCCAGGAGAGCATGGCGGCGGCCGCCGACAACACCGTCGCCGCGCCGGAGCCGCAGGTGGTCGAGACCGCCGCCGGCCGCATCCGCTACCTGAAGCTCGGCGAGGGCGACGGCACGCCGGTCGTGCTTGTCCACGGCTTCGGCTCCGATCACGCCGCCTGGCTCTTCAACCACGAGGCGCTGGCGGAGGGCAGGGTGGTCTACGCCCTCGACCTGCCGGGCCACGGCGGCTCGGCGAAGTCGGTCTCCGACGGTTCGGTGGCCGGCCTCGCCAACGCGGTCGTTGCCTTCCTCGATGCGGTCGACGTCAAGAAGGCGCACCTCGTCGGGCACTCGCTCGGTGGCGCCATCGTGGCGCGTATCGCCGAGACGAACCCGGACCGCGCCGCCTCGCTCAGCCTCGTCGCCCCGGCCGGCCTCGCCGACACCATCAACCAGGGCTTCATCGACGGGTTCCTGCAGGAGTCCCGTGCCCGCAAGCTCCGGCCGGTGATCGAGCTGCTTGTCGCCGACCCGGCGATGGTGACGGCGGACATGGTCGAGGACGTGCTGAAGTTCAAGCGGCTCGACGGCGCCACCGAGGCGCTGACGGCGATCGCGGCGGCGAACTTCTCCGGTGGCAAGCAGAGCGCCAGCCTGCGCGAGGCGGTAGCGAACGCCAAGGTGCCGGTGCAGGTGATCGTCGGCGAGGCCGACAAGGTGCTGCCCGCCGGCGGCGCCGACGGCCTGCCGGCTTCGGTGACGGTCCACCGCCTCGCCGCCGTCGGCCACCTGCCGCACATGGAGAAGTCGGCCGAGGTCAACCGCCTCGTCGCAGCGATCCTGCGCGACTGACCGGCGTCGAAGCATCGAAAGGGGAGGGGCGGGCCACCGGCTCGCCCCTATCGCTTGGCGGCGAAGCCGCTCTGCGGCGCCGCTCGCTGTCGCCTCAGGCGGCGCGCTTCTCGAACGCGGTCACCGCGCGCCGGACGGCGCGGGCGAGCTCGTCCGCCCCGGGCGTGTCCGAATGGACGCAGACGCAGTCCGCCTTCATCGGCAGCTCGCGCCCGTTGATCGAGGTGCCCTTGCCCTCGACCAGCACCCGCGTCATCGCCCGCTCCACCTCGGCGGGGTCGCGGGCGTCGTGTTCGCGGGTGATGATCACCATGCCCTCGTCGTTGTAGTCGAGGTCGGCATAGTATTCGGCCATGAAGGTGAGGCCGCGGGCCGGATACACCTTCTCGTGCTGGGTGCCGGCCATGCCGAGGATCGGGACGCCGAAGGCGAGGGCGGCGTCGGCGATGGCGTTCGCCACCTCCGGATCGCGCGAGGCTACGCCGTAGAGCGCACCGTGCGGCTTGATGTGGTTGAGCGGCATTCCCTCGATGTCGAGGAAGCCCTTCAGTGCGCCGATCTGGTAGATGAGGATGGCGGTCAGTTCCTCCCGGCCCATCTTCATCTCGCGGCGGCCGAAGCCCTGCAGGTCCGGATAGGAGGGGTGGGCGCCGACGCGGACGCCGTGGGCCTTGGCGAGCCGCACGGTCTTCTGCATTACCACCGGATCGGAGGCGTGGAAGCCGCAGGCGACGTTCGCCATGTCGATGTGGGGCATGATCCCCTCGTCGTCGCCGCAGCGGTAGAGCCCGAAGCTCTCGCCCATGTCGCAGTTGATCAGCACCGCCATCGGATGTCCTCGCCGTCCGCCCCTGTCCCGCATCAGTGTCGGGGAGGGGGGCGCCGGGGGTCAAATCGGAAAATTCCGCCGCAGGGCCTGTGATTTTTGGAAGGGCGGCCGCTCGCCGGGTCAGTCGGCTCACCCGTGCGGGCGCTGGCTCGGGGCCTGGAAGCTGTCGCGGAAATAGCGGCGGAAGGTGGCCATGGCCGGTGAGAACTCGACGCCGCGCTTCCAGGCGAGGCCGATGCTCATCGGCGGGATCGGGTCGGTCGGCACGATCGTCTCGATGCGCCGGCCCTCCAGCGACCACGGTCGGTAGACCATGTCGGAGAGGATGGTCACCCCGAGGCCATTCGCTACCATCGAGCGGACGCCTTCGACCGTCGATGTGCGCAGCAGTACCTGCGGCTGTGGCGCCGATGACCGCCAGTAGCGCATCGTCGTGTGCGCCGCCTCGTCCACCGTCAGCATGATGTAGCGCTCGCGCGCGACGTCCTCGAGGGAGACCTCGGTGGCCGACAGCAGCGGGTGGCGCGCCGACACCCACAGGCGCCGCACCGAACTCGTCAGGGTCTCGAAAGCGAGCTCCTGCGACGTGATCAGTGAGGTGAGGATGAGGCCGAGATCGTAGCGGTTGGAGAGCAGCCCTTCCTCCAGCGATTCCCGGCTCGCCTCGTAGATCTGGATGCGCAGGTCCGGATAGAGGCTGCGCAGCCGGTCGAGGTGGAAGGGCAGGAAGTAGCCCATCACCGTGTACATGACGCCGATTGTCAGCGTCGCCTCGATCCGCTCGTCCGGGGCCGGCAGGCGCATCGCCTCGTCGATGCGGGCGAGGATGTCGCCGGCGTGGGCGCGGAACTGGCGGCCGTGCTCCGTCAGTTCCATGCCCGAGGACGAGCGGCGGAAGAGCTCGACGCCGAGGCTCTGCTCGAGCTCCTTGATGGCGGTGGTGATCGCCGACTGGGAGATCGATAGGGCCATCGCGGCCTGCGAAATCTGGCCGAGCTCGGCGGTAGCCGAGAAGTAGCGCAGCTGCTTGACGGTGAGCGACACGGGGAGCGCGGCCTCCGGACTCGGGCCCCTCGAGATTATCAAACGCCGGCTCGCCACCACGGTGATTTTTTGAGCAGCCGGGTCGGGGGCTGCGGTGCCGGACGGCACGAGCGGGGCGGGCGCAGCGCCTGCGCCTCTCGCGGTGGTCGTCGCCACGGCTTCTGATTTTCAGATAGCGGGGTGACACAATTTCATATTTCCGGGCCTTCGAAACGCTTTGCTATCCTCCCCACGTCGTCGGAGAAGACACCGGACTTGCGGATCGGTGCGGGCGGGGGCGCCGGGGCGGGGCGAAGGCCGGTCGACCGCATTCGGCGCAGCGTTCCCTCGTGCGTCTGATCGCCGTATCCCCCGGCTCGTTCCTTCTCTAGGCTCGGCGGGCGACGTCGCGGAGGGTCCCACATGGCGCTGAAGACGGTACTGGCTCCCATTCCCGGCATTTTCTACCGCAGTCCCTCGCCCGGCGAGCCGCCGTTCAAGGTGGACGGGGATCCGGTCGCCGTCGGCGACACCATCGGCCTCATCGAGGTGATGAAGACCTTCAACCCAGTCGTCGCGGACGTCGGCGGCTCGAACGTCAAGTTCCTCCTCGACAACGAGGACGCGGTGATGGCCGGGCAGCCGCTCTGCGAGCTCGAAGACTGAGCGCCGGGACCGCGGCGCCGATGCCCGTCACCAAGATCCTCATCGCCAACCGGGGCGAGATCGCCGTCCGGATCATCCGCGCGGCGAAGTCGCTCGGGATCGCCACCGTCCAGGCCGTGAGCAAGGCCGACCACGACATGCTCGCCGCCCGTCTCGCCGACGAGGTGGTAGAGATCGGGCCGGCGCACGCCTCGAAGTCCTATCTCAGCGTCGAGGCGCTCCTGAAGGCGGCCGCCGACTCGGGCGCCGACGCCGTGCACCCCGGCTACGGCTTCCTCTCCGAGAACGCCGGCTTCGCCCAGGCGGTGGAGGAGCGGGGCCTCGTCTTCATCGGGCCGGCGGCCGAGACCATCCGGCTGATGGGCGACAAGGCTACCGCCCGTGAGATGGCCATGAAGGCGGGCGTGCCGACGGTTCCGGGCAGCCCGGGCCGCGTCGAGGGTGTCGAGGCGGCGCAGGCGGCCGCCGAGGCGGTCGGCTACCCGGTGATGATCAAGGCTTCCGCCGGCGGCGGCGGCCGCGGCATCCGCGTCGCCCACACGCCGGAGGAACTCGCCACCCTCATCCCGCAGGCGAGCACCGAGGCGAAGGCCGCCTTCGGCGACGGCGGGCTCTATCTGGAGCGCTTCATCGCCCGCGCCCGCCACGTCGAGGTGCAGGTGATGGGGGACGGCACCGACGCGGTGCATCTCTACGAGCGCGAGTGCTCGCTGCAGCGGCGGCGCCAGAAGGTCTGGGAAGAGGCGCCGGCCGCGGTGCTCGACCCGGCGACCCGCGAGAAGCTCTGCACCTCGGCCGTGGCGCTGGCGAAGTCCGTCGGCTACCGCGGCGCCGGCACGCTCGAATATCTCTATGACGACGAGACCGGCGAGTTCTTCTTCATCGAAATGAACACCCGCATCCAGGTCGAGCACCCGGTGACGGAGATGATCACCGGCGTCGACCTGGTCGCCGAGATGATCCGCATCGCTGCCGGCGCGCCGTTGTCGATCCGTCAGGAGGATGTGGCGATCACCGGCCACGCCCTCGAGTGCCGCATCAACGCCGAGGACCCGGCGAAGAACTTCATGCCGGGGCCGGGTCTCGTCTCTGCGCTCGCCGTGCCGGAGGGGGCAGGGGTGCGTTTCGACACCATGCTCTACGAGGGCTACACGGTGCCGCCCTTCTATGATTCCCTCGTCGGCAAGCTGATCGTCCACGCGCCGACGCGGGCGGAGGCGATCGCGGCGATGGCGGCGGCGCTCGACCAGTTGAATGTCGCCGGCATCCCGACGACGATCCCGCTCCACAAGGCGCTCGCCCGCGACGGGGACGTGGCGGCGGGCCGCGTCCACACCCGCTGGCTCGAGCCGTGGCTCGAGAACAACCCGCTCGACCCCAACCCGCCGGCAGCCGACAGAGCCTGAGGAGGTCCGCCCTTCATGCAGACGCGATACTCATTCGGCGGCGACGAGCACATCTACATCGAGCTCGACGAGGCGATGTCGCTCGAGGCCTTCTTCAAGGGCCTGTCGCTGACCACCGCCATCCGCGAGAGCCGCATCGCCGGCGTCACCGAGATCTGCCCGGCGAACGCCTCTGCGCTCGTGAAGTATGATCCCGACCGCATCGCCCCCGACGACCTCCTGAAGGAGCTGAAGTCGCTCGAGGCGGCGGCGGAGAAGGCCGAGCCGGTGATCGCGACGCGCGTCATCGAGATCCCGGTCCTCTACAACGACCCGTGGACGCACGAGACGCTGATGCGCTTCCGCGAGCGCCACCAGGACCCGAAGGCGACGGACCTCGAGTTCGCCGCCCGGATCAACGACCTGCCGAGCGCCGACGCCTTCATCGAGGCCCATTCGGGTTCGCCGTGGTTCGTCTCGATGGTCGGCTTCGTCGCCGGCCTGCCGTTCATGTACCAGATGGTCGAGCGCCAGCGGCAGCTCGAGGTTCCGAAGTACCTGCGCCCCCGCACCGACACGCCGAAGCTGACCGTCGGCCACGGCGGCTGCTTCAGCTGCATCTACTCGGTGCGCGGCGCCGGCGGCTACCAGATGTTCGGCATCACGCCGATGCCGATCTACGACCCGAAGCAGGAGATCAGCTACTTGAAGGAGTTCATGATCTTCTTCAAGCCGGGCGACATCGTGAAATTCAACCCTGTGACGCGCGAGGAATACGACCGCGATCTGGAAGAGGTGGCTGCCGGCCGCTTCTATCCCGCGATCCGGAAGGTGACGTTCTCGCTCGACGCGTTCCAGCAGGATCCGACCGCCTACAACGCCGCGCTCCTGGGAGGTGCCTGATGGCGATCGAGGTGCTGAAGCCCGGCCTGTCGACCACCGTCCAGGACCTCGGGCGCCCCGGCTACTACCATCTCGGCATCCCCGTCTCCGGGGGCATGGACACTTATGCGCTGACGGCGGCGAACCTCCTCGTCGGCAACGCGCCGGGCGATGCGGTGCTCGAGGCCGTGTTCATGGGGCCGGAACTGCGGTTCGACGCCGACGCCCTCGTCGCCGTCACCGGCGCCGAGCTGCCGCCGAAGGTGGACGGCGTCGTCCAGCCGACGTGGACGGCGTTCCCGGTGAAGGCGGGCGAAACGCTGTCCTTCGACTTCCTGAAGTCCGGGGCGCGCGGCTACATCGCGATCGCCGGCGGCATCGACGTGCCGGTAGTGCTCGGCAGCCGCTCGACCTATGCGCTCGGCGCCCTCGGGGGCCACGAGGGCCGGCCGCTGAAGGCGGGTGACAGGCTGCCGGTCGGCGCGCCTGAGCGGACCGTCGCCGCGGGCCGCACGGTCGCCGCCGATCTTCGCCGTGGCCTCGGCAATCCGGCGGTGCTGCGCGCGCTGCCGGGCCTCTACTGGCACCGCCTCACCGAGGCGGCGGGCGAGGGCTTCTTCGAGGACACCTGGAAGGTGGCGCCGGAGGCCGACCGCATCGGCTACCGCTTCCGCGGCGGCCGGCCGCTCGCCTTCGTCGAGCGCGAGCAGCCGTTCGGGGCGGGCTCGGACCCCTCGAACGTCGTCGACTGCCCGTACCCCTACGGCTCGATCCAGGTGCCCGGCGGCACGGAGCCGATCGTCCTCCACCGTGACGCGGTCTCGGGCGGCGGCTACTTCATGGTCGGCACGGTGATCTCCGCCGACATGGACCTCATCGGCCAGATGCAGCCGAACCTGCCGGTGCGCTTCGAGGCGATCGACATGGCCGGCGCGCTCGCCGCCCGTCACGAGCGCGCCGCGAGGCTCGCCCGCCTGACCGAAAGCCTCGCCTGAGCAAGACCCTCGCCTGACCCGGCCGGGCGGCGCCGACAGCGCCGCCCATTTCCGGCTAAACCCTCACATCAGCCGGACCTGCGGGAACTCGCGGAAGATGTCGCGTTCCTGCTCGATGCGCCGGACGAGCTTGTCGGCCGCCGGCGTCAGCGAGCGGCCGGCGATGCGCAGGATGCCGACGCCGCGGAAGATCTCCTCCTCGACCAGCCGCCGCGAGGCGACGTGCGAGCCGATCGGGCAGGCCATCGACGGCAGCGCCGCGACGCCGAAGCCCGTCTCCACCATGCCGACCAGCGTGCCGAGCTGCGATAGCTCCATCTGCGCGTCGAGCCGAATCCCGGCGGCGAGAAGCGCCCGGTCGATGACCCGGCGGTTCGAGGTGTTCTTGTCGTAGCCGATGTAGCTGTAGGGGACGATGTCCGCCCAGCGCACCTCCTCGAGGGCAGCGAGGGGGTGTTCCTTCAGGCAGACCAGCCGGAACGGGTCCTCGAGCAGCGGCCGGTACTCGATGTCGTCGTTCGGTTCGAGGCGGCTGTTGATGGCGAAGTCGATCTCGCCGGACAGGAGCTTGCGCTGGATGCCGGCGGCGTTGTCGTCCTTCACGCGGATGCGGATGTCCGGGAACTCACGGTTGAACGAGGAGATCACCCCCGGCAGGAAGCGCACGACGAGCGAGGACAGGCAGCCGATCGTTACCTCGCCGCGCTTCAGGAGCGCGATGTCGGCCACCTCGTCGAAGGTGCGCCGGCATTCCTCGACGATCCGCTCGGCCCGCGGCAGCAGGTGCTCGCCGAGCGGGGTGAGCCGGACGGAGCGCGTCGTGCGGTCGAACAGGCGGCCGCGCGCCTGTTCCTCGAGCTGGCGGATCGACTGGCTGAGGGCCGGTTCAGACATGCCGAGGGCGTCGGCGGCGCGGCGGAAGCTCAGCTGCCGCGCCACGGCGACGAAGGCCTGCATCTGCCGTAGCGATAGATTGATCGACATTACTTCATAATCAGTTGGAAATTTCGAATTGTCAAAATTGTCCGTGGCGCGGAAGCTGCCCCCGCGTCGCCAGAAGGACCCGATCGTCGTCCCGGCTGCGCCAACACCAGCAAATCGCCGAGGAGCGCCCGATGGCCGGCCAGTACAAGTCGTTCAAGTGGAAAGACCTTCCGACCTTCCAGGTGCGCGACTTCGTCAGCCGCTCCGGCTTTCGCGGTGAGGACGTGCTGCTCGTCATGAACTGGCTGGAGCCGGGCATGGAGCTGAAGGTCCACAGCCATCCGTTCGAGCAGGTGGCGTGCATCCTCCAGGGCCGCATGCGCTGGCACGTCGGCGACGACGTCTTCGAGGTCGGCCCCGGCGAGGTGCTGCGCGTGCCGCCGGACGTGATGCACGGCGGCGTGCCGATCGGCGACGAGACGGTGTGGAACCTCGATATCTTCCACCCGATCCGCGAGGACTACCTCGAGATCGTCGAGCACCAGAAGGCCGACTTCGAGAAGGCCTGAGCCGCGCCTGACCGGCGGCCGGCAACGACCGGCCGCGCCGACCCGCCAACAAGAACAGGACCGCCGGCCGTTTCCGCGCCGGCACGCGAGGACTCACCAGGATGGCCGGACAGAACCCGGTGTCGCGCTTCGGGCGCACCCTGCGCGGACAGGACCTGCACCTGTCTGCCTTCGTGCAGACGCCGGACGTGCACCTCGTCGAGGCGATGGCCCGCACCAGCGCGGACTCGCTCGTCCTCGACGCCCAGCACGGCATGTTCACAGAGGCGGCCGTCGCTGCCTGCGTGGGTGCGGCCGCGCTCTTCGAGACGCCCTGCCTCGTCCGCATTCCGGTCGACGCCTTCGCCACGGCGAGCCGCGTGCTCGACTTCGGCGCCGCCGGCGTCATCTGCCCGATGGTGAACACGCCCGAGGCGGCCCGCCGCCTCGTCGCCCACGTGAAGTATCCGCCCGTGGGCGAGCGCAGTTGGGGTCCGCGCCGTGCCGCCGCGCTCGGGGCCGTCGCCGGGCGCGACTATCTCGACTTCGCCAACGAATGCACGCTCGCCTTCGCGATGATCGAAACGGCCGAGGCCCTCGCCAACATCGCCGAGATCGCCGCGACACCCGGCCTCGACGGCGTCTTCGTCGGACCCGTCGACCTCACCGTGTCGCTCAGCGCCGGCCAGCGCATCGACACCGAGGCGGCCGAGACGCTCGCTGCCATCGACCGCGTTTCCACCGCCGCCGCCGAGGCGGGCATCCTCGCCGGCATCTTCACCCTCTCGGTCGACCAGGCGATCGACTTCCGCGCCCGCGGCTTCCGCTTCGTCGCCCTCGGCCAGGACTCGTTCTTTCTCACCACCGGCCTCGAGCGGGCCTACGGCGAGGCGCGCCGCCGCTTCTCCGAGGCGGGAGGCGCGCGTGGCTGAGGCGGCACCCGTCATCGTCACCTGCGCCGTCACCGGCGGCGGCGACGCCGGGCTCGCTCATCCGGCCCTGCCGGTGACGCCCGCCGAGATCGCCGCGGCCGCCTTCGAGGCGCTCGACGCCGGGGCGGCCGTCGTCCACGTCCACGTACGCGATCCGGAGACGCGGCGGGCCTCGCACCGCTTCGAGCTCTATGCCGAGCTGATGGACCGGCTGCGCGATTCGAGCCGCGACGCGATCATCAACGTCACCGCCTCGATGGCGGGTCAGGTGTTCTTCACCGCCGAGGGCCCGATGGCGCTCGCGCCGGAGACGACGCTGTCGCGTCCGGCCGAACGGGCCCGCCACGTGCTCGCGCTGAAGCCGGACATCTCCACCCTCGACTGCGGCTCGATGACGATGGGCGACAGCGTCTTCGTCGCCCGCCGCTCCGACCTTGCCGAGATGGCGCGGCTCTACCAGGCGGCCGGCATTAAGCCGGAGCTCGAGTGCTTCGAACTCGGCCACGTCGAGACGGCCCGCCACCTCGTCGAGGCGGGCCTCGTCGACGCGCCGCCGCTGCTGCAGGTGTGCCTCGGCACGGGCTACGGCGCGCCGGCGACCGCCGCCGCCTTCGAGGCGATGCGGGCGGCCCTGCCGGAGGGTGCGATCTGGGCCGCCTTCGGCTGCCACGACGAGGCGCTGCCGATGGCCGCGCGGGCGGTGCTCGCCGGCGGCCACGTGCGCGTCGGGCTCGAGGACACGCTCCATCTCGATGGCGCCTTCACCAGCAACGGCCGGCTGGTGGAGCGCGCCTGCCGCCTCATCGAGGACCTCGGCCGCCCAGTCGCCGGCGTCGCGGAGGCGCGCCGTCTGCTCGGATTGAACTGAAAGGAAACGGCGCCCGCCGATCATCGGGGGGCACCGACATAACTCACGAGGGAGGAAACCACATGCTGAAGAACGCCCTGCTGATCGGCGCCCTGGCGATCGGGCTTGTCGCCCCCGCCCACGCCGCCGACTACACCTTCAAGTTCGGCCACGCGGCCTCCTCCAAGCACGTCACCCAGCGCTCGCTCGAGTACTTTGCCGAGAAGGTGAAGGAAAAGACCGGCGGCAAGGTCGAGATCCTCGCCTACGGCAACCGCGAGCTCGGCGACGACAAGCAGCTCGTCGAGGGCGTCCAGCTCGGCACCATCGACGGCGGCCTGATCTCCTCGCCGACCTTCCCGCTGGTCATCGGCGCCGCGCAGTTCGACGCCCTGCAGCTGCCCTTCCTGTTCAAGTCCTACGACAACCTGTCCGACACGCTCACCTCGCCGGTCGGTCAGAAGCTGCTCGACAGCCTCGAGCCGGAGGGCATGAAGGGCCTCGGCTTCTCCGACGCCGGCAAGCGCAACTTCCTCAACCGTGGCGCCGCCGTGAAGACGCTGCCCGAGTTCAAGGGCATCAAGACCCGCATCGTGCCGATCCCTCTTCACAAGGAGATCTGGGAGCTCGTCGGCGTCAATCCGGTCGGCATGCCCTATGGCGAGATCTATTCGGGTCTCGAGACCGGCGTGATCGACGCGGCCGAGATGAACAACTCGTCGATCCGCTCCGAGAGCTTCTATCAGGTGGCGAAGAACGTCACGCTCACCGGTCACTACTACTGGCCGCACGTGCTCGTCATGAGCGGCGAGAAGTTTGACGCGCTGCCGGAGGACCTGCAGGCGGCGATCGTCGAGGCGGGCCGCGAGATGACGCCGGCCGCCTACGAGATGACCAAGGAGGACGACGAGGCCGCCGCCACCTTCCTGAAGGAGAACGGCGTCACCTTCGTCGAGTTCGAGGACCTTGCGGCCATGCAGGAGCGCCTCGCGCCGCTCGTCGAGAAGTGGTCGGCGAAGGATCCGCTGATCAAGGAGATCGTCGAGGCGGCCCGCAGCGGCTCCTGAGCGGCCGCGGCCACCCTCGCCCGCACCCGGACCCTCGTCGCCTCTGCGGCGGCGGGGGATCGGGGAGGGGGCGAGCAAAGCGGCGGCGCCCGTTGACGCGACGCACGGCGCCGGGCTGTCTGCGAGGCCCCGCCGCTCGCGCCTGCCCCGACACTGGAACGTCCCATGCGCCCCACCGTCCTTCGCGACGCCTATGATCGCGCCATGCGGTTCCTGCTCGCCGCCGCGATGCTGACGACCTTCGTGATCATGTGCGCGCAGATCGTCTTCCGCTATCTGCTCAACGACGCCCTGATCTGGGCGGAGGAGGTGTGCAAGTACCTCCTCGTGTGGATGTCGTTCCTCGGCGTCGGCCTCGCCTACAGCCGCGGCGAGATCGCCGCCTTCCGCATGGTCGAGGGGGCGCTCGGCGACCGGCTCGGCGCCGTCCTCCGGCTCGTCGGCAACCTTGCCGCAATGGGGCTGCTCGTCGTCCTCGTCGTCTACGGCTGGCGCTATGCGGTGCGCAGCGGCCGCCAGTCGCTGCCGGCGGTCGACTTCATCCTCGGCGACCTGTTCGGCGACGGCGTCACGGCGCACGTGACGATCTTCTGGATCTACATCGCCCTACCGATCGGCATGGGGCTGCTCGCGCTCCACATCGCGGTGGAGTCGGCGCTGGTGCTGTGGCGGCTCGCCCGCGGGGTCACTCCGGCCCTGCCGCCGGCGCCGACGGGAGTGTCGGAATGATCGCCTATCTCGTCGGCTTCGGCGCCTTCCTCGTCATCGGAGTGCCGGTGGCGCTGGCGCTCGGTCTCGCCTCGGTCGTCTATCTCTGGCTGATCGGCAGCACGAACCTCCTGCTCGCCTTCCCGCAGCGGATGATCGCGGGCGTCGACCAGTTCGTCTACCTGACGATCCCGTTCTTCATTCTCACCGGCAACCTGATGAACGCCTCGCACCTGACCGAGGAGATCGTCCGGTTCGCCCAGATGGTGATCGGCCGCGTCCGGGGCGGCCTCGCGGCGGTCAACGTCCTTGCGAGCCTGATGTTTTCCGGCGTCAGCGGCTCGGCGACGGCCGAGGCCTCCGCCCTCGGCAGCGTCCTCATCCCGTCGATGAAGCGCGACGGCTACGATCCTGCCTACGCCGCCGCGCTCACCGCGGTCGGGTCGCTGCTCGGCCCGCTCGTGCCGCCGTCGCTGGCGCTCATCCTCTACGGCGTCCTCTCGGGCACCTCGATCGCCGACCTCTTCCTCGCCGGCATCGGGCCCGCGCTGCTCCTCACGGCCGGGCTCGTCACCTACACGCTCGTCAAGGCGCGGCGGGAAGGCCATCCGCTGCCGCCGCAACTCGCACCGAAGGAGAAGAAGTCGGCGGCGATCCGCGCCGTGCCGGCCCTCCTGCTGCCGGTGATCATCGTCGGCGGCATCAAGTCGGGCATCTTCACCCCCACCGAAGCCGCGGCCGTGGCGGCCCTCTATGCGGCGGTGATCGGCTTCTTCCTCTACCGCTCGCTCGACGTGCGCACCTTCTGGCGCTGCCTCTCCGACACGGCGACGATGTCGGCGGCCGTCATGCTCGTCGTGGCGATGGCGACGATGACCTCCTTCGTGCTCGGCATCGAAGGCATCCCGCAGCAGATCGCCACAGCGCTGCTCGGCGTCACGAACTCGCCGGCGCTCCTCATCATCCTCCTCAACGTCATCCTGCTCATCCTCGGGCTCTTCCTCGAGCCGCTGTCGGCGATGATCCTCATCATGCCGGTGATGGTGCAGGTGCTGGAGATCACCGGCATCGACAAGGTGCAGTTCGGCGTGATGGTCGTGCTCAACCTGATGGTCGGCATGATCACCCCGCCGGTCGGGCTCTGCCTGTTCATCGTCAGCACGATCTCTGGCCAGTCGATCGAGCGGGTCGCCTGGGCGGTGGTGCCGATGATCGGCATCTGCCTCGTCGTGCTCGGCCTCGTCGCCTTCGTCCCGCAGGTCTCGCTCTTCCTGCCCAGTCTGTTCGCCCACTGACGAAACGGCAGCGGCCGGGGTGCGCCGGCCGCCGCCGGCCCCGTCCGTGCGCCCGATGGAGTTCGAAATGACCAGCTATGCCCTCGCCATCGACATCGGCGGCACCTTCACCGACGCGGTGCTCCTTGCCGACGACGGCCGCAGCTACGTCGACAAGACGCTGACCACCCACCACGACCTGCTCGAGGGCTTCTTCCGCGGCGTCGATTCCGTTCTCGCCCGCGCCGGCGTGTCGAGCGCCGAGGTCGATGACGTCGTCGTCCACGCCACCACGGTCGTCACCAACGCGCTCATCGAGCGCAAGGGCATGCCGACGGCGCTCATCGTCACAGAGGGCTTCCGCGACGTCCTCTACATCCGCGACGAGCACCGCTACGACATGTACGACCCGCAGATCGAGTTCGCCGAGCCGCTGATCGGCCGCGACCTCACCTTCGGCGTCGCCGAGCGGGTGCTGGCGACGGGCGCCGTCGAGAAGCCGGTGGACGAGGCGGCGGTGCGCACCATCGCCGCCGAGCTGCGCCGGCGCGGCGTCGCCTCGGTCGCCGTCTGCCTCCTCAATGCCTACAAGAACGCGGCGAACGAGAAGGTCGTCGAGAAGGTGCTGCAGGAGGGCGGCGATCTTCAGGTGTCGCTGTCGAGCGCCATCGCCCCGCAGATGCGCGAGTACCTGCGCACCTCGACGACCGCGATCAACGCCTACACCCAGCCGATCACCCGGCCGTACCTGAAGGCGCTCGAGGCGGAGCTCGGCCGCCGCGGCTTCACCCAGAGACCGCTGATCATGCTGTCGAACGGCGGCGTCCTCGGCGCCGAGCGCGCCGGCCTCCACCCGGTGCGGATGATCGAATCCGGCCCCGCCGCGGGCGCGCTCGCGGCGAGCTACTACGCCCGCGCCTTCGGCATCCCCGACCTCATGTCCTTCGACATGGGCGGCACCACCGCGAAGGTCTGCGTCATCCAGGACTACACGCCCCTCGTCACCAGCGATTTCGAGGTCGACCGGCGCTACCGCTTCAAGCCGGGCTCCGGCATGCCGATCACCGTGCCGTCGATCGACATGATCGAGATCGGCGCCGGCGGCGGCTCGATCGCCCGCGTCGACGCCCTCGGCCTCCTGAAGACCGGGCCGGAGAGCGCCGGCTCCAATCCGGGACCGGTCTGCTACGGCCGCGGCGGAACCGAGCCGTGCGTCACCGACGCCGACGTGGTGCTCGGCATCCTCGACGCCGACCGTTTCCTCGGCGGCGACATGAAGCTCGACGCGAGCGGCGCCCGCGCCGCCTTCGCCCGCCTCGGCGAGAAGCTCGGCGTCGGCGCCGAGACGGTCGCGGCCGGCGTCTACGAGGTCGTCTGCGAGCAGATGGCCGGCGCCGCCCGTGCCCACGCCACCGAGCGCGGCATCGACTATCGCGGCCTGCCGATGCTCGCCTTCGGCGGCGCCGGCCCGGTCCACGCCTGCAAGGTGGCCGAACTGCTCGACAGCCGGCAGGTCATCTACCCGCCGCTCGCGAGCGTCCTCTCGGCCTTCGGCAACCTCGTCACGCCAGTCCGCATCGACCTCGTCCGCAGCCATCTCGCCGGCCTCTCGACCATCGAGTGGTCGGACGTCGACGCGATGCTCGAGGAGCTCGTCGCCGATGGCCGCCAGGCCCTCGGCGAGGCCGGCATCCCGGCGGACGAGGTCGGCTTCGCCTTCGGCGCCGACCTCCGCTACCGCGGCCAGCAGTCGGAGCTGCGCATCGCCTTCCGCACCGACCCGCGTGAGACGCGCGACGTCGCCGGCATCCGCGCCGACTTCGAGGCCGAGTACGTCAAGCAGTACGGCCTGAAGCTCGCCGACATGGAGATCGAGGTGGTGAGCTGGCACGTCACGGCCTTCGGCGCCGTGCCGGACCGCTCCTTCGCCGGGGCGGCGGGCAGCGGCGCGGCCGAGCCGCGCGGCCGCCGCGACATCCACTGGCGCGACGGGGCGATGAGCGTGCCCGTCTACGACCGCCCCGCGCTCGCCGAGGGCCAGGTGATCGACGGTCCGGTGATCGTCGAGGAGCGCGAGACGACGATCTTCGTGCTGCCCGGCTGGCGCCTGTCGGTGCACCCGACGGGCAGCCTCGTTGCAGACCGGATCTGACGGATTTCAGGAGCCAAACCGATGGACGCGATCACCCTCGAAATCCTCTGGAGCAACATGATCGGCATCGTCAGCGAGCAGGCCCGCTCGCTGCAGCGCATCGCCTTCAGCCCGATCGTGCGCGAAGCCGGCGACCTCGCCAACGGCCTGTTCGACCGTCGCGCGCGCATGGTGGCGCAGGCCGTCACCGGCACCCCCGGCCACATCAACTCGCTCGCCGAAGCCGCCCGCAAGATGCTGGAGCACATCCCGGCTGACGACATCCGCCCGGGCGACGTGCTGATCACCAACGACCCGTGGATGTCGGCCGGCCACTTCTTCGACATCACCGTGCTGTCGCCGATCTTCCGCGCCGACCGCCTGATCGGCTGGGCCGGCTCGACCATCCACCACACCGACATCGGCGGCTACGGCATCGGCTCCGGCGCCCGCGACCTGCACGAGGAGGGCCTCTGGATCCCGGTCCTCAAGCTCTACGAGGAGGGGCGGCCGAACGGGACGCTGTTCAAGATCATCCGCCGCAACGTCCGCACCCCGGACGCGCTGATGGGCGACCTCGGCGCCCAGGTGTCGAGCGGCATGATCGCCTCCGAGCGCCTCAACGCGCTCTGCGACCGCTACGGGCTCGACGACATCGAGGCGCTGTCGGACGAGATCATCGAGCGCTCGGAGAAGGCGACGCGCGAGGCGATCCGCGCGCTGCCGGCCGGCACCTTCCACGGCGAGACGAAGGTCGACATCCCGAACGGCGACATCATCACGCTGCACACGGCCGTCACGGTCGATACCGAGAAGGGCGAGATCCTCATAGACTTCGAGGGCTCGTCCGGCCCGAGCCCGATCGGCGTCAACGTGGTGATGGCCTACACTCACGCCTACTCGACGTTCGCCATCCGCTCGACGCTGAACCCGGACCTGCCGAACAACTACGGGAGCCTGGCGCCGATCAGGGTGAAGGCGCCCGAGGGCTGCATCGTCAACGCCGCCTATCCCTCGCCGCTGAACGCCCGCCACGTCGTCGGCATGTACGTGCCGTTCCCCATCCTGAAGGCGCTCGCGCAGATCATGCCGGACCGCGTCGTCGCCGAGGGCTCCGGCGCGGTGTGGACGGTGCAGGTGCAGGGCCGCGACGACGAGGGCCGGCCGTTCACCAGTTCGATGTTCAACTACTCCGGCGGCATGGGCGCGCGGGCGGAGAAGCCGGGCCTCTCGGCGATCTGCTACCCGACCGGCGTTGCGGCGGTGCCGATCGAGGTGCTGGAGGCGGCGTTCCCGATCGTGTTCACGGTGAAGGAGCTCGAGGCCGGCACCGGCGGCCCCGGCGCCCAGCGGGGCGGCGAGGGCCAGCGCGTCGGCTTCCGCATGCGCGGCACCGCCGGCTGGATGCTGAACACCGTGCCGAGCCGCATCAAGACGGTGGCCGAGGGCATGGGGGGCGGAGAGGCCGGCGCGCCCGGCCGCTTCGAGATCAACGGCGAGCCGGTGACGCGCCACGGCAAGATGGCGATGCAGCCCTCCGACGAGGTCCTGATGGTCACCCCTGGCGGCGGCGGCTTCGGCGCCGCCTGAGCCGGCTGGACGCTACTCCGGCGCGCCGGCGACGGCGCGCTGGCGGGCGCGCGAGCGGACCCACAGGGCGAGCGCGCCGACGAGGATCGTGCCGACGATGAAGAGGAAGGCGGCCGCGGCGATCGCCGGGCTGATGTTCTCGCGGATGGAGGAGAACATCTGACGGGCGAGCGTCCGCTGGTTCGGCCCGGCGACGAAGAGCGTCAGCACCACCTCGTCGAGGGAGGTGGCGAAGGCGAACACCGCGCCGGAGACGACGCCGGGCATGGCGAGCGGCAGCGTCACGCGGCGGAACACCACCCACGGCGGCGCGCCGAGCGACAGCGCCGCCCGCTCGACCCGCCGGTCGATGCCCTCGAGCGAGGCCGCCACGTTGACGACGACGAACGGCACCGCCACCACCGTGTGGGCGACGATCACGCCGAAATAGCTCGAGGCGATGCCGAGCCGGGCGAACAGGATCTGCATGCCGACGCCGAGCACCACCGCCGGCACCACCATCGGCAAGAGGAAGGCGGTGCGGAAGAGCCCGGCGAAGGGCAGGCGCGAGCCGCGCAGGCCGAGGGCGGCGAGGGTGCCGAGCACCGTCGCCAGCACCGTCGTGCCGCCGCCGATGATCAGGCTGTTGACGATGGCGCGCCGCCACGCCTCGGCGTTCGCCAGTTCCTCGAACCACCGCAGCGAATAGGTTTCGATCGGGTAGTTGAGGAAGATGCTGTCGGTGAAGGCGAGCGGCAGGATGACGACGAGCGGCGCGAGCAGGAAGACGACCGCGGCGATGCCGAAGAGGACCTTGACGGTTGCGAGCACAGGTCAGGCCCCCGCCGTGCGGTCGGCCGACAGCCGGCCGTAGACCGCGTAGAGGACGAGGGTGGCCGCGAGGAGCACGAGGCCGAGTGCCCCGGCCATGCCCCAGTTGGCCGAACCCGTCGCGTAGAAGGCGATCACGGAGGAGATCATCTGGTCGCGCGGGCCGCCGATCAGCGCCGGCGTGATGTAGTAGCCGATGGCCGCCATGAACACGAGCAGGGAGCCCGAAACGATGCCGCGCAGACTGAGCGGCAGCAGCACGCGCAGGAACGCGCGGAGCGGCGGCGCCCCGAGCGAAGCGGCGGCCGGCATCAGGTTCTTCGGGATGGCGATCAGCACCGAGAAGATCGGCAGCACCATGAAGGGCAGGAGCACGTGCACCATGGCGATGACGACGCCGAGCCGGTTGAAGATCAGCGGCACGGGCAAACTCGTCAGGCCGCTGGCCATCAGCGCCGCGTTGATGAGGCCGTTGTCCTGCAGGAGGATGAACCAGGCGGCGGTGCGGACGAGGAGCGACGTCCACAGCGGCAGGAGCACGGCGGCGAGCAGCAGTTGCCGCGCCCAGCCCGTCACCGCGGCGGCGAGCATGGCGTAGGGCAGGCCGATCGCGAGGCAGCCGAGCGTCACCGTCGCCGAGACGACGAAGGTGCGGATGAGGATCGTCCGGTTCGCCGATTCCCCGGCCGGCCGTGCGACGATGTCGCCGGCGGCATCACGTTCGAGGTCTACCGCGGCGAGGAGGTTGCGGTCGGTGTAGACGGACCCGGCCGTGTCTGCGACCGCCCGCCAGTAGGCGAGGTCGCCCCAGCGCTTGTCGACGGCGGCAAGGTCGACCGGCCCGTCGGTGGCGCGGACGGCCGTCACCGTCTTCCCCATCAGGGTGCGGAAGCCCGGCTGGACGCTGTTCAGGCGCCGCGTCACGTCGCCGAGCACCTGCTGGTCGTCGAGGGCCCGGAGGTCGGCGACGAGCGCCTCCTGCAAGGCGGCGGGCGGCGGCGAGACGCGGTCCCAGTCGCCGGCGACGGAGGACGTCTCCGGCAGGCCGCGGGCGACGGTCGGGTCCGAGACCGCCACCGTCGTCATGGCGACGAGCGGCCAGAGGAAGAAGACCGCGATGAAGGCGAGGAGTGGCGCGATGAGGGCGAAGGCGGCAAGGTGCCGGCGCGCCGCCGTCATCGTGGCAGCACCCAGCAGTCCGCCGGATCGAAGGCGGCGACGATGGGGGCACCGATCGGCCAGCCCTCGCCGTGCCGCTCGGCCTTGGCGACGAGGCCGCCGGTCTCCTCGCCGAGCCGCACCCGCACGTGGTCGCCATGATAGACGCAGTCCGCGACGGTGGTGGCGAAAGCGTTCGGCGTGCCGGCCACCGCGTCGAGGCGGACGCGCTCGGGACGGACGCAGACCGTCACCTGCTGGCCGGCGGCGAGGCCGCCGGTGGCGTTCGCGACGGTGATGCCCGCGCCGCGCCCGTCGCGCACGGTGGCGGCGCCGTCGCCGACGCTCTCGATGGTGCCGTCGAGGAGGTTGCTCTCGCCGATGAAGTCGGCGACGAAGCGCGTCGCCGGCCGCTCGTAGATGGCGTCCGGCGGGCCGATCTGCTCGATCTTGCCGTGGTTGAAGACGGCGATGCGGTCCGCCATCGTCAGCGCCTCGGACTGGTCGTGGGTGACGAAGACGATCGTCAGGCCGAGGTCGCGGTGGAGCGCGCGAATGTCGAGCTGCATCTGCTCGCGCAGCTTCTTGTCGAGAGCGCCGAGCGGCTCGTCCATGAGCACGACGCTCGGCTCGAAGACGAGCGCCCGGGCGAGCGCGACGCGCTGCTGCTGGCCACCGGAGAGCTGCGAGGGCCGGCGCTCCTTGAAGGCGCCGAGCTGCACCATGTCGAGGGCGCGGCCGACCTTCGCCGTGGTCTCGGCCCGCGAGACGCCGCGCATCTGCAGCGGGAAGGCGACGTTCTCGGCCACCGTCATGTGCGGGAAGAGCGCGTAGCTCTGGAAGACGACGCCCATGTTGCGCCGATAGGGCGGCAGCGGGACGATGTCGGTCCCGCCGACGAGCACCCGGCCGGCAGTCGGCGCCTCGAAGCCGGCGAGCATCATCAGCAGCGTCGTCTTGCCGGAGCCGGATGGGCCGAGCAGGCAGACGAACTCGCCGCGGGCGATGTCGAGATCGAGCTGGTCGACGACCGTGAGCGCCCCGAAGGCCTTCGTCACGCGCTCGAAGCGGATGTATGGATCGGTCAACGCGTCTTCCCGTTCCGGCGAACGGCACGGCACCGCACCGGCTGTCGCCAACCGGTCCGAGCGCTCGCCCCTCGCACGCGCCCTTCGGGTGACCGGCGGGATTCGTCCGCCGGGGTCACGCCTTCAACCCGGCCACTTTCGATGGCCGGGGGGATGGCGACAAGGGACTTTTCGTGGATGCGACGAAAGCGGTAGCGCGCTGGCGGCCGCGCGGGGTCATGCTCCGGCCGCTCGGCGCCCGTCCAGAGGCTCCCGCGTCAGTAGTGCCCGATGCTCCGCAGCGAGGCCGTGGCGTCGTCTGCGGGAGGCTTCCCGCGCAGCCACTTCAGGCTGTCCGCCATCGCGACCGCGTCCTCCTTCCAGAGCGGGTGCCGGCTCTTCGCCCCCGCGACGGCCGGACGGTCGCTGCGGGCGTCGTGCGGCCGCATCGACAGCACGGCGCGCTGGATGTGATCAAGGAGCGCGTTGCGGTCACGGATCGCCGCGAGCGTCTCGAAGGTCATCACCGCACCGACCTCGGCGACGATCGGGGTGCCGAGCTGCCGGACGAACTCGCGGCAGAGCATGGCCCGCCGGGCGGTGAGCGAAACGCGGCTCGCCGCCTGGAACAGCAGGCTGTTCTGGCCGTGCATGTAGATCGGCAGCACGTTCGCGCCGCCCATCTGCACGAGTTTCGGCAGGAACTTCTTCCACGGCAGTTCCTCGATCGGCCCGTAGCCGAGGGGGGCCGTGGCGACGCCGCCACCCGGAAAGATGCCGACAGTGCCGCCCGCCTTCAGAAGGCGGACCGCCTCGACGCGGGTCGCAAGGTTCATCTCCACCGCCTCCTTCGTCGCGTCGAAAGAGAGCGGCAGGATGTAGGGCTCGATCTCCGGCACACGGGCGAGGCGCTGGTTGATGAGGAGCTTGAAGGGCCGGCCGAACCGCTCGGCGATGGCGCCGAGGGCGATGCCGTCGCCGATCCCGAAGGGATGGTTGGAGACGATCAGCAGCGGTCCGTCCGGCAGGCGCACGGGCGGCCAGTGTCCGGTGAGGACGAGGTCGATCTCGCACATCTCGAGCATGGAGGCGAAGGTGCGCGACGGCGTGGCGGCACATTCGGTCCGCCAGCGCTCGTAGCCGCTGGTGAGCCGCGAGAGGCCGAGGGCGCGCTCGAGCAGCGCCATCGTCACGCGCCGGACCTTGGGGTCGTCCGGGTTGGCATAGGAGAAGAGTTGCGCCGTCACCGGCTGGTCCCGCTGTTGGAAGCCCGACCGTCACTGTCGGGCCCCAAGTTCACGGGCTTGCGTCGGTTCTGTTCCGTTTCGATGAAATGTCACGGAACGGAATTCTGCAGTCGGTAGCGCGGCTTGAGACCATCCCTCGGGGCTCAGGGCGGGCTCCGCGCGCCTCACGCCCGATAGGGCGGTCGCTGCGGGACAGAATCGTGACGCCGGGGATGGCCGGAAGGGCAAGCCCCGCGGCCGCCGGAGCGGCCACGGGGGGGCGAGCGTCGTCCTTACTGGGCGAGCCAGGCGTTGAAGCGCTGGGTCAGCGCCTCGGAGTTGTCGATCCAGAAGTCGACGTCGAGCGACACGGCGCCCTCGAGGTTCTTCGGGTCGGTCGGCAGCTCGGACTGCAGGTCCGCCGGCACCATCGCCGCCGCGTCCTTGTTCGGCAGGCCGTAGGCGACGAAGGGCGGCAGTTTCGCCTGGTTCTCCGCCTTGCTGGCGAAGGCGATGAAGTCCATCCCGGCGTCCTTGTTCTCGGCGTCCTTGAGGATCACCCAGCTGTCGACGGCGTAGATGCTGCCCGGCCAGACCACCTTGAAGTTCTTGCCCTCGGTCTTGTTGATGCCGGAGATGCGGCCGTTGTAGGCGGCGGTCATCACCACTTCGCCGGAGGAGAGCAGCTGCAGCGGCTGCGCGCCGGACTCCCACCAGATCATGTGCGGCTTGATCTCGTCGAGCTTCTTGAAGGCGCGGTCGACGCCCTCCGGCGTGCCGAGCACGTCATAGAGCTCCTCCGGCTTCACGCCGTCGGCGAGGAGGGCGAACTCGAGGGCGTACTTGGCGCCCTTGCGGAGGCCACGCTTGCCCGGAAACTTCTCGACGTCCCAGAAGTCGGCCCAGGAGGTCGGCGCCTCCTTCAGCTTGTCGCCGTCATAGGCGAGCGCCGTCGTCCAGACGATCGCCCCGACGCCGCAGTCGCTCACGGCCGATGGCAGGTAGAGCTCCTTGCCGCCGAGCTTGTCCCAGTCGAGCTGCTCGTACATGCCGTCGGCGCAGCCGAGGGCGAGCTCTTCGGCCTCCACCTGCACCACGTCCCAGTTCGGCTGGCCGGCCTTCACCTTCGCGGCGATGACGCCGTAGCCGCCGTCCCAGCTCTCGTCGAGCACCGGCTTGCCGGAGAGCTCGGCGAACGGCTTGAAGTAGATCTCGCGCTGGGCGTCCTGGTAGTTGCCGCCCCAGGAGACGACGGTGAGGTCGCGCGCCTCGGCGGCGGCGAGGCCGAGGCCGATGGTGCCGGCGGCGAGCGCGGTGAAGAGTTTGGCGGGTCGCAGGGTGGGCATGTCCAGTGTTCCCCTTCTTGTCGGCCTGCCGTCCGCGGCGGCCCTGGTTGGAAAGGCAAGCATACCTGCAGGGAGAGGAAAGACGCTCTCTCCGTTGCGGTGAGAATAATCACCGACCTGTGTCGTGTCTCAGTAAGTCGGCGGCGTGATCGCGCTGAGGATCTCGCTGCGCCCCTCGGCGACGTTGCGGAAGCGGTGGGGGATGCGGCTGTCGAAATAGTAGCCGTCGCCCTCCTTGAGGACGCGGCTGTCGCTGCCGACGGTGAGCTCCACGGCGCCGCGCGTCACCATCCCGGCTTCCTGGGCGGCGTGCGAGAAGGCTTCGCCCGTGTCGGCCCCGGGCGCGTAGGTCTCGTGCAGGACGAGCAGTTGCCGGTTCGGATGGTTGACGCCGATCATCCGGTAGGAGATCGCATCCACCTTGCCGATCTCGACGAATTCCGACGCGGCGTAGAAGGGCGCGTAGGGAAGGGACGACTGCAGGTCGGAGAAGAAGCCCGTCAGCGTCGTGCCGAGGGCGTCGAGGATGGCGCCGAGGGTGTCGATCGACGGGCTCATGCGGTCACGCTCGATCAGCGAGATCGAGGAGTGCGAGATGCCCGAGCGCACCGCGAGCTCCCGGACGCCGAGCCCGCGCCGCCGCCGCATTTCCTTCAGCTTCGCCCCGATCTGCGGCATGCGCGCGTGCCTCCCCGGTCACGACGAACAGATTAGATCTGGTGAAAATACTAGACAAGGCGCGTGGCGCTGATTGCCGCCCGGCACGCGGCTCCCGATGCTTCCGGGATGGTCGCCCGGTGCGCGGCCCCGTATCCGACGTCCGGCCGCCGCCTTTGCGGCCGCCCGCAACCGGCCGCCCGCGCGCGGCCCTCCGAAAGAGCGCCCCCGCATGTCCGCCTCGTCCTCGCGCCGCCCTGCCGGCGTCACCCACCTGAAGGCTCCCGCTTCCGATGCCGCCGGCGACACCGGCGCGATCGAGGCGACGGTGAAGCGCGTCCTCGCCGACGTGAAGGCCCGCGGCGACGCCGCCGTGCGGGAGTACGCGAAACAGTTCGACAAGGTGGACCTCGAGCGCTTCGAGGTCACCGACGCCGAGCGCCAGGAGGCTCTTTCCGGCCTCGACCCGCAGACGCGGCGCGACACCGAGTTCGCCATCGAGCGGGTGCGCGCCTTCGCCGAGGCGCAGCTCGGCACCATCCTGCCGCTGGAGGTCGAGACGCTGCCCGGCCTCCACCTCGGCCACCGGGTCATCCCGATCGAGACCGTCGGCGCCTACGTGCCGGGCGGGCGCTATCCGATCCTCTCGGCGCCGGTGATGACCCTGGTGCCGGCGAAGGTGGCCGGCTGCGACCACGTGATCGCCTGCCTGCCGCCGGGCGCCCATCCGGCGATGATCGCCGGCTGCCACCTCTCCGGCGCCGACCGCATCTTCCGCGTCGGCGGCGCCCAGGCGATCGCCGCCATGGCCTTCGGCACCGAGACGGTTCCCGCCGTCGACAAGATCGTCGGCCCCGGCAACGCCTACGTGAACGAGGCGAAGCGGCAGGTGTTCGGCCCGGTCGGCATCGACCAGCTCGCCGGCCCGAGCGAGATCTACGTCGTCGCCGACGAGACCGGCGAGGCGGAGATGATCGCCACCGACCTCCTCGCCCAGGCCGAGCACGACATCCACACCCGCGTCGGCCTCATCACCACCGACCGGGCGCTGGCCGAAGCGACGATCGCCGCCGTCGAGCGCCAGCTCGAGGGCCTGTCGACGGCGAACGTCGCCGGTCCCGCCTGGCGCTCGAACGGCGAAGTGGTGGTGTGCGAGAGCGAAGCCGCGATGATCGCCTATTCCGACTTCATCGCGGCCGAGCACCTGCAGGTGCACACGGCCGATTCCCAGGCGACGGCGAAGAAGCTGCGCAACTACGGCTCGCTGTTCATCGGCAAGCTGTCGAGCGTCGTCTATTCCGACAAGTGCTGCGGCACCAACCACACCCTGCCGACGATGGCGGCCGCCCGCTACACCGGCGGCCTGTGGGTCGGGTCCTACCTCAAGGTGTGCACGCACCAGCGGCTCGACGAGCGCGGCGTCGCCGCCGTCGCCCCGCCGGCGATGCGCCAGTCGGCCACCGAGGGAATGGAGGGCCACCGCCGCGCCGCCGCCTTCCGGCTGTCGCGCGAGCAGCTGATCAAGAACTGACTGTGGCCGGCCGGGCCACCGCCCGGCCGTTCCACCTCTAGCGGCCTCAGGCCGTCAGGGCCCGCTCGCGCACGTCGACGAGCGGGCGGAGCGCCCCGGAGCGCGGCCGTCCGCCGGTGCGGACGGGGCTCGCGGCGCCGCGCTGCGCGCCGAGCCGCGCCTCGCTCGGCGGCATGCCGAAGTGCTGGTTGAAGCTGCGGGAGAAGTGCGAGGTGTTCTTGAAGCCGACGCGGTAGGCGATCTCCGAGATCGTCAGCGTCCCCTTCGGATCGCCGACGAGGAGCTCGTAGGCGCGCTGCAGGCGCTTCGTCTGGATGAACTGGCTCACCGTCGTGTGGTGGTCGGAGAACAGGCTGTAGAGGTAGCTGAGCGAGATGCGGTTCTCCGCCGCGATGCGGCGCGGGTTGAGGTCGACGTCGCCGAGGCGGGCGTCGATGTAGTCGAAGATGCGCCGGCGCAGGCGGTAGCGCGTCTGGCGTGCCGCGCCCTCGGCGTCCCGGTGCTCCGAGCCGATGACGAGGGCGAACATCGCCACGACTTCCGTCGCCAGCGCCTCCGGGTTCGGCGGGGCGTGCTCGGCGAAGGTTGCGGCGAGGCTGACGACGAGCTCGAGCGCCAGTTGCGCCATTTGCTTGTTCGGGGCGAAGCGGCCGGCGAGGTGCTCGTCGATCGCCGGCAGGCGGCTGCGCAGTTCCCCGGCCGGCAGCCGGACGAGCCAGTGGAACAGCCCCTCGTCGGCGGCGATCTCGCAGAACTCCGAGCGGCTGAAGAGCACGTACTCCCCCGGCTCGATGACGCCGTTGCGGCCGGCGTGGCTGAAATAGTGGCGGTGACCGACAGGGATCGCCAGCGCGAACGTGTCGTCCGGGTCGCGGTCGATCTCGGCGCGGTCGCGGATCGCGTGGCGGTCGGTGCTGCGCACGAGGGTGATCGAGATCCGCCCGATCCGGCGCTCGTGCGAGACGGCGCGTGCCGGCCAGGGCGGCAGCGAGGCGATCGTCATCGGGGGAACCTCCGGGCAGGGGGGCGGGGGTGCGGCACGGCGGCTGGCGGCGGCGCTCACGCGATCGCTCCGCGCACACTGGCGGCGAATTCGGCCGGGCCGTCCTCGCGGGAGGCAAGCACGAGCTCGACGCTCGCCCGCTCGAGGGTGCGCGCGAGCGTGCCGGCCGGCGGCCGGTCGGTGACGACCTTGTCGATCTCGTCCCAGGGGGCGAACACCGACAGGGCCGGCTGGTTGAACTTGCTGTGGTCGACGACGATGATCGATTCCGCCGAGCGGGCGATCATGGCGCGGAACACCGCCGCCGCCTCGTCGTCCGCCTCGTTGGCGCCGTGCAGGCCGATGCCGGTCGCACCGACGATCGCCCGGTTCGCCTCGAAGCCGGCGAGGTGGGCGACGGTCTGCGTGCCGTAGACGTAGGCGTCGCGCCCGTTGAAGCGGCCGGGGCAGACGAGCACGCGGATCGCCGGGTTGGTGGCGAGCGTCGTCGCGATGTTGAAGGCGTGGGTGATCACCGTCACGTGCGTCTGGCGCGCCGCGAGATGGCGGGCGACCTGCAGCGTCGTCGAGCCCGCCCCCATCATCAGCACCTCGTCGGCGCCGATCATGTCGGCGACGGCCGCCCCGATGGCGCGCCGCTCGGCGACGAGCATGCGCTCGCGCTCGCCGAGCGCCGGCTCGAGGGCGAACGGCCGGGCGGCGCCGCCATAGGTGCGGTTGATGAGGCCGCGGTCGCCGAGCTCGACGAGGTCGCGCCGGATCGTCTCGCCGGAGACGCCGAGGTGAGCGGCGAGCTCGGAGGCGCGCAGGAGTGGCGAGGCGCTGAGCTCGGCCATGATGCGGGCCTGGCGTGCGCTCTTGCCGAGCCGGTTCGACGGCCGCTCGGGACGGCCGAGGCCGTCGTCCTCGGTCTCGACGATGGTCGGCTGGAACCCCGGCTCCACCACGGGCGGCCTCCTCGCTCGTTCCCGCCGCCCCCGCGCGCCGCCGTGTCCACGCAAGGATCGGGCCGGCGCCGGAACGGCGCGAGCCGCTGCCGGCGATCGGAGGGTCCGTCGCTTGCTGAATTCGGAGGCGTGCCGCAAAGGCAGGCAACAAGAGTGTGTCGCAAGATGTGGAACTTGTCCACATCCATCGTGGAGGTCCGCACGAAAATTGTGGGAGATGGCAGAGAAGTGCGAGAAGTGCGTGTGGTGACGTGGGAGTTCCACAGCCGCCTCACTTGAACGGCGCGCGGCGGTGGCGTCGTTGGGGAGGTCCGCGCCGCGCAGGTGCGGTAGAGGGAGGCGTTGCGCAGTGCCGACGGAGGTGTCCGCAGCCCCGGAATCCGTGGCTCTCTGCAACAGAAGCGGGAACGGGGAGGGGCGGGCGGCGCGGCAGGGCAGTCGCGTCCGCTGGCGGAAGACCCGGTCCGCGCGCCTCAGGGGGCTCCGCCGCGGGGCACGAGTCTCACCTCAGAATGTGGAACTCTCCACATTCCGGCTCACCTCGGGCAGTCGATCGTCCCGTCAGAGCGCGCGCAGCCACGCGTCCCAGCGGTAGTCGTGCATCATGTCGCGTGCCCGCATGTACTTCCACACGCCGTACTTCTGATAGTCGAAGTCCCAGCTGTTGAGCTTGCGGTTGACGATCGCCCACGACGCCCACTTGATGTCGGCCAGCGCCCGGCAGACCATCACCCGGGCGAACATCTGCGGCTTCACCTCGCCGTAGTACTGCTCGATCAGCTGCTGAGTCAGCGCCTCGTCGTAGAACATCTCGGCGAAGAGGACGCCGAGCTCGTAGGCGCGCTCGTTGTTGGAGGCGAACTCGTAGTCGATCAGCCGCATCGATTCCCCGGCGCGGACGAGGAAGTTGCCCGGCATCGGATCGTTGAAGCACGGCACGAGGTCGATGCCCGAGGCGGTCATCGCCGCTTTCGCCCGCCGGTACTGGTGGTCGAGCCAGGCGAAGTCCTCCGGCAGGTGGCTGCCGAGTTCGTGCGCCTGCTCGAAGTGCTCCTCGATCATGTCGAAGATCGTCTTCGTCAGGGAGAGCTGCGGGCCGGCGTGGAGCCGCCGGTAGAGGTCCATGACCGCCGCCTGCACGTCCGCCACCTGGAAGTCGGCGTTGGTGCAGGTGTGATAGCCCTCGAGGAACTCCGCCACCTCGACGCCGTCGGCGGGGTCGAAGAACACCACCTCCGGGCCGAGGCCGAGGGCGTGGGCGTTGCGGGCCGCCTCGTTGGCGGCGAGCCGGTCGATGAACATCTCGCTGCCCTTGCCGGGCACCTTGACGAAGTACGCGCGCGGGTCGCCGTCGATGCGGACGCGCCAGTTCTTGTTCATCAGCCCGCCGACGAGCATGGCGTAGCGCACCTCGCGGCCGCGCCAGCCGCCGACGCGGCCGACCACCGCCTCGAGGTCCATCTCGTCTGGATTGGTGGCCTCGCCGAGGCGCCGCTCGCTCAGCATCAGATCCTCCTCAGGCGCTCGGCGAAGCGCGTCTCGCGCACACCGATCCGGCAGCGGACGAACCGCCAGCTCGCATATTTGTGGAACTCCAGCGTCTTGCGCGGCGAGACGGCGGCGGTCAGGCAGCCGAGCAGCCCCCAGCGCAGGTCGTCGGCGATGCCGTAGAGCCAGGCCCGGTTGAACGCCGCCTCGTCGAAGCCGCCGGTGAGCCGGGTGAACGTGTCGCGCGCCTCCGGCTCGAAGGCGTGCGCCTCGATCAGGAAGGACCCGAGGTCCTCGAGCGGATCGGCGTTCGACGCGCGGTCGAAGTCGACGAGACGGACGGCGCCGCTCTCGTGCAGCATGATGTTCGAGACGTTGCCGTCGCCGTGGATCGGCACCGGCGCGCCGGCAACGGGCCGGATCGCCTCGCCCGCGAGGCGCAGGCTGTCGACCATCCACTCCGTGTCGCTCGGGATCGCGGCATCGCTTTCGAGGCAGCCGGCGTAGAAGCGCTCGATTTCGGCGAACACGCCCTCGGTGCGCGGCAGCGGCGGCAGGTCCTGGAAGGCGCGGCGGGCGGCGAGCACCCGGTCGAGCGTGGCGGCGTCGTACATCGCCTCGAGCGTCGCCGTGCGCCAGCCCTCCCCGAGGTCCTCCATCACGAGCACGCCGGCCTCGGCGTCGGCGAGGAGCACCTTCGGGCCAAGGCCGGCCTCGCCGGCGGCGACCGCCGCGGCGAAGGCGCAGGAAAAGTTGATGGTGGCGCGGCTGTCCGGGGCCATCAGCTTGACGAACAGCGTCTCGCCGGCCTCGTCGCGCACGCGTAGCGGCGCCGCGTCGGCGCCCCGCCAGCTCGGCGAGGCGAGCACCGGTATGGCCTCCTCGACCGTCACCGGCCGGTCCGCCCAGCCGGGCACCGCGGCCAGTGCCGCCGTGACGCGGGCGGCGTCGCTCATCGTCTCGCTCACGTCCAACTCCTCGCCCGTCTCGTTCCCCGTCAAGGCGGTGCGCGCTGCGGCCGGAGCCTCCGGCGACCGCCGTCCCGCGCCGTCCGTCACGCCGCCGTCACTGTCGCGAGGAATGGCAGGAAGCGGGATGCCTGCCGCTCCACTTTCTCTTTGCCGAGAGATTTGGCGGCTACCGGCGTCCGGTCGGGCACCGATAATCGCCCGGACTTCGGACGGCGCAAACCCTGCCCGCCGCCTTCCGGCGCCCGCCGCCGGAACACATCCGACGCCCTCGCCGCCGGCCGGGGACGCCTCAGCTCCCCGGGAGTGCCCGCCGATGACCGCACACGACCTCGCCACCTTCAGCGCCGGCAGCCTCGTCGACGCCTATGCGCGGGGCACGCTGTCGCCGGTCGAGGTGCTGGAGGCGACCCTCGCCCACGCCGAGGCGGTGAACCCGGTGGTGAATGCGCTGTTTTCGATACGGCCGGAGGAGGCGCGGGCGGCCGCCCGGGCCTCCGAGGCGCGCTGGCGCGCCGGCCAGCCGCGCGGACCGCTCGACGGCGTGCCGACGACGGTGAAGGACAGCGTGGCGATGACCGGCTGGCCCTACTTCCATGGCATCGGCGCGAACCGCGATGCGCCGGCCTCGACCTTCGATTCCCCGCCCGCCGCCCGCCTCAAGGAGGGCGGCGCTGTCATCTTTGCCAAGACCGCGATGCCGGACGGTGGTCTCCTCGCCGCCGGGGTCTCCTCGCTGTTCGGCGTGACGCGCAACCCCTGGGGCCTCGCCTACAACACCGGCGGCTCGAGCTCCGGCGCCGGTGCCTCGCTCGCCTGCGGCCTCGGCTGCGTCTCCGTCGGCTCCGACATCGCCGGCTCGGTGCGCCTGCCGGCCTCCCACTGCGGCCTCGCCGCCCTCAAGCCGACCCAGGGCCGCATCGCGCACCTCTCCTCCGACATCATGCGCTCCGCCGGCCCGATGGGCCGGACGATCGGCGACATCGCCGCCATGCTCACCGTCATCGGCCAGCCGGACGGCCGCGACGCCTGGTGCCTGCCGGGCGAGGGCATCGCCTACGAGAGCCGCCTCGACCGCGACCTCGCCGGCGTCCGCATCGGCGTCCTCACCGACATGGGCTTCGGCCCGAAGGCGGACGCTGAGGTTCTCGCCGTGGTCGAGGCCGCCGGGCGTGCCCTCGCCGAGGCCGGTGCGATCGTCGAGCCGATGCCGGCGCTGATGGACTTCGACGCCTACGCCGCCATCGACCGGGTGCTGCAGGTGCGCGGCCTCGCGGAATACCGGGCCCTGCCGCAGCACGGGCCGGACGATTTCTCCGCGACGGTGCTTGCCTGGTGCCGGCCGGCCGAGGGCTACACTGCCCTCGACTATGGCGCGGCCCTGCAGGAGATCGCCCGCATCCGCGCCCGCGTCTTCGCCGCCTGCGAGGGCTACGACTACGTGATCTCGCCGACCCTGCCGATGGTGAACTTCGCCGCCGAAGCATCGTGCGTGGACGAAGCGGTGCCCCTCGGCCATGCCACGTTCACGGCTCTATTCAACCAGACCGGCCAGCCCGCCACGTCCGTCTGCTTCGGCTTCGACGACCGCCGCCTGCCGATCGGCGTGCAGGTGGTCGGCCAGCGCTTCGATGATCTCGGCGTGCTGCAGGTCAGCCGGGCGCTGGAGAAGGCCCGGCCGGCCCCGATGGACTGGCCGGTCGAGCCGCGCCACTAGCCGGCGCGGCGGCCGCGCCGCCCGGCAAACGCGAGCGCGCCTCTCGCGTGCTCCGGCCAATGAGAGCGCGCCATGGCGCGCCGGGGCGAAAAGGAGGACGCGCGTGACGGCGAGCGGTGTCGGAGAGGCCTTTCGGCAGGAGTTCCACCGGCTGTTCGCGGCCTTCGCGGCGATCGGCGCGACACCGGCGGGCGGCGTCCGCCGCCTCACCGGCACGCCCGAGGACGGCGCAGCCCGCGACCTCCTCGCGGCGACGCTGACGGCCGCCGGCGCCGAGGCCCTTGCCGACCCCGTCGGCAACCAGTTCGGCCTCTTCCGTCTGCCCGGGGCCGGCGACACGGCGGTGCTCTCCGGCTCCCATCTCGACAGCCAGCCGACCGGCGGCCGCTTCGACGGCGCCTACGGCGTCATCGCCGCCGTCGTGGCGGCTGAGGCGGTGCGGGCACGCCTTGCCGCTGAGGGGCGCACCGCCCGTCACCACCTCGCCGTCGTCAACTGGATGAACGAGGAAGGCGCGCGCTTCCAGCCGAGCCTCACCGGCAGCTCCGTCTTCACCGGCGCGCTCACCGCCGAGGCGGCGCTGGCGCTCACCGACGGCGACGGGGTGACGCTCGGCGACGCGCTGTCGGCGATCGGCTGGCGCGGCAGCGACACGCTGCCCGTCCGCCCCGTCCGGGCGGTGGAACTTCACGTCGAGCAGGGCGCCGTCCTCGAGAGCGCCGGCGTGCCGATCGGTCTCGTCACCGGCGCCTGGGCCACCCGCAAGCTCTGCCTCGCCTTCGTCGGCGAGCCCTCCCACACCGGCCCGACGCCGATGGCGCGCCGCAAGGACGCCCTGCGCGCCGCCGCCCGGGCGATCGAGGCGCTCTACAGCCTTGTCGAATCCGCCGGCCGCGGGGCCCACGCCTCGGCCGCCCGCCTCACCATCGCGCCGAACTCGCCGAACGTCGTCCCGAGCGAGGTGCGCGTCTGGTTCGAACTCCGCCACCCCGAGCAGTCAGAGGTGGACGAACTCGCCGAGCGGTTCCTGACCCTTGCCGCGGCCGGCGCCGTTCCGCTCGGCGTCGCGGTGGAGGTCGTCATCGACGAGCGCCGCCCGGCGCTGCCCTTCGACGCCGCCGGCGTCGAGACCGTCCGGGCCGCCGCGGCGGCCCTTGGCCTCTCGTCCATGGCGACGATGACGGTCGCCGGCCACGACGTGCTCGCGCTACAGCGCAAGATCCCCGGCACGCTGATCTTCGTGCCGAGCGTTGGCGGGCTCAGCCACAACGAGCGCGAGTTCACCGAGGCGGCGGACCTCGAGCGCGGCCTCGACGTTCTCGCCGAGACGCTGTGGCGGATGGTCACCGAGGCCTGAGCCCCACTCGCCCTTGGCCCGTAGAAGGAGTGCGCCCGATGGAGTTCCAGGCCTATTTCGAGGAGTGGTCCCGCCGCCCCGGCGACACCGTCCGCATGGCCGTCTCGACGGCGCACGCCGAGGTCCGCGCGCGCTTCGTGCGGGTCGTGACCGGCCCGGGCGCCGCGGGCGAGCAGAAGGTCGGCACCGTCGAATCCCCTGAGGTGCTCGACACCACCTTCGCCGGCCGGCAGCAGCCGACCGCCGTCGGCTCCTATGCCCGCTTGCCGCTGCCCGCGGCCGGCTGGACGGACGCCCTCACCATCCACTGCTGGATCTGGCCGACCGTGCCGGACCGCGCGCAGGCGCAGACGGTCTGGTCGCTGCCGGGCCTCAGTCTCGTCGTCGCGAGCGGCGGGCTCACGGTGCTCGCCGGCGGCGCCGTCGCCGCCACGGTCTCACGCCTCCACGGCCACACGTGGTACTCGGTGACCGTCTCCGCCGGCCCGGACGGCATCGCCCTCGACGTCGCCGAAGTCGGCGCCCTCGTCGGCGGCCGCCTCTCGGCGAAGGGGACCGGTGCGGCGCCGCCGCCGGCCTCGGAGCTTTTGCTGTCCGCCGCCGGCGTCGACGAGACCGGCTCGCCGTTGGCTCCTTTCAACGGCAAGATCGACAGCCCCCGCCTCTACGCCGCGGTCGTCTCGCCCGCCGATTTCGGCGCCGGCGGCGAGCCGGTGCCACCGCTGGCGGCGTGGCGGTTCGGCGCCGACTGGGCCTCCCGCACCATCTCGGTCGCCGCCGGCCAGTGCCCGCCGGGCGAGATCGTCAACGGCGCCGAGCGCGGTGTCACCGGCCACAATTGGGACGGCGAGAACGATGTCTTCGAGGCCGTGCCGGACCAGTACGCCGCCCTGCAGTTCCACGACGACGACATGGTCGAGTCCCACTGGGACTACGACCTCGAATTCTCCCTGCCGGCCGACCTGAAGAGCGGCCTCTACGCGGTGCGCCTCGAGGCGGGCGGCAAGGTCGACCACTGGCCGCTGTTCGTCATGGGGGCGAAGGGGGAGACGGCGCCGATCCTGTTCCTGATGCCGACGAACACGCTCCTCGCCTACGCCAACGACCACCTCGCCCACCTCGACTTCTCCTCGGTGATGCCGCACGAGAAGGTGATCCCGGCCGACGAGGAATATCTCTTCCACCACAAGGAGCCCGGCCGCTCCTGCTATGACACCCACTCGGACGGCACGCCGGTGCGCTATTCCTCGCGCCGCCGGCCGATCTTCAACATCCGCCCCGGCTTCCCGAACTGGCTGACCGGCTCCTACCGCCACTTCCCGGTCGACACCTACTTCGTCGAGTTCCTCGAGCGCCTCGGCGAGCCCTGGCACATCGCCACCGACGAGGACCTCGAGCGCGAGGGCATCGATTTCCTCAAGAACTACAAGGTGGTGCTGACCGGCTCGCACCCGGAGTACTGGACGCAGATCGGCCGCGCCGCGATGGACGGCTACCTGCGCGCCGGCGGGCGGCTGATGTATCTCGGCGGCAACGGCTTCTACTGGGTAACGAGCCGCGATCCCGAGCGGCCGTGGATCATCGAGGTGAGGCGCGACAACTCCGGCACGCGCTGCTGGGACGCGCCCTATGGCGAGCGCACCCACGTCCTCACTGCCGAGGCGGGCGGTCTCTGGCGCAACCGCGGCAAGGGGCCGAACAAGCTCGTCGGCGTCGGCTTCGCCGCCGAGGGCTGGTCGAAGGCGGCCGGCTATCGCCGGCATCCGGCGAGCTACCAGGGGGTGGGCAAGGTCTTCTTCGCCGGGATCGAGGAGGAGGTGATCGGCGACTTCGGCCACGTTCTCGGCGGTGCCGCCGGCGACGAGGTCGACCGCTACCACGTGAAGCTCGGCAGCCCCGCCCACGCGACCGTGCTCGCCACCTCCACCACCCTCGGCAACGCGTACCAGCTTGTCATCGAGGACCAGATCCTCGCCCTTCCCGACCAGGGCGGCGAGCAGCGGCCGGACGCCGTGCGTGCCGACATCGTCTACTTCCCCGTCGGCGACAGGGGCGGGGCGGTGTTCTCCGTCGGCTCCATCACCTGGGCCGGCTCGATGGCCTGGAACGACTTCGACAACAACACGGCGAAGCTGACGGAGAACGTCGTCCGGGCGTTCATCGCCGACGAACTTCCGGCGGGGTAGGGGCCTCGCTGCAGGCCGCACCATCCCCTTCTCCCGCTTCAGCGGGAGAAGGTGGCCGAAGGCCGGATGAGGGCCGGCGCGCGAAGGCGCGCCGGTGCAGCGTGCGAAGGCCTCACCGGGACACGGTCGAAAATCTGCTTTGGGCGTTCCGCGCCGCTAAGCGGCGCGGCCCTCATCCGGCCCTGCGGGCCACCTTCTCCCAGCCTCGCTGGGAGAAGGAAAACCGCCTCAGCCCGTCTGGACGCTGACGAACTTCGGCGTCAGATAGGCCATCAGGCCCTCGGTGCCGCCTTCGCTGCCCTGGCCGGAGTCCTTGATGCCGCCGAACGGCGTCTCGGGCATGGCGAGGCCGGCGTGGTTCACCGACACCATGCCGCTCTCCATCTCGCGCGACAGCCGGTTCACCCGGTCCGCGCGCGTGGTGAACGCATACGAGGCGAGGCCGAACTCGAGGCGGTTCGCCTCCTTCACGGCCTCGTCGAGGTCGCCGAAGCGCGACATCACGGCCACCGGGCCGAAGGGCTCCTCGTTCATGATGCGGGCCGAGAGCGGCACGTCGGTGAGCACCGTCGGCTGGAAGAAGTAGCCCTGGTTGCCGATCCGCTCGCCGCCGGTGCGCACCGTCCCGCCGTGCTCGACGGCATCGCGCACGAAGGCCTCCATGGCGTCGACGCGGCGGCTGTTGGCGAGCGGGCCCATCTGGGTTCCCTCGGCGAGGCCGGGGCCGACCTTGAGAGCCGCCGCGCCTTCCGCGAAAGCGTCGACGAAGCGGTCGTAGACGGCGTCCTGGACGAGGAAGCGGGTCGGCGAGATGCAGACCTGGCCGGCGTTGCGGAACTTCATGGCGAGCGACGTCTTCGCCGCAGTGGCGACGTCGACGTCGTCGCAGACGACCACCGGCGCGTGGCCGCCGAGCTCGAGCGTCGAGCGCTTCAGGTGCTTCGCGGCCAGCGCCCCGAGATGGCGGCCGACGGGCACCGAGCCGGTGAAGGACATCTTCCGGATGATCCGCGACGGGATGAGGTACTCGGAGATCTCCGCCGGCACACCGAAGACGAGGTTGACGACGCCCGCCGGCACGCCGGCCTCCTCGAAGCACTTCACGAGGACGATCGCCGAGGAGGGGGTCTCCTCCGGCGCCTTGGCAATGATCGAGCAGCCGGCGGCAAGCGCTCCGGCGAGCTTGCGGACGAGCTGGCTCACCGGGAAGTTCCACGGGCTGAAGCCGGCGACCGGGCCGACCGGCTCCATCACCACCGCCTGGGTGATCGAGGCGGCGCGGCCGGGGATCAGCCGGCCGTAGGCGCGGCGGCCTTCCTCGGCGTTCCAGTCGATGTGGTCGGCGGAGAGCAGCACCTCGATCTTCGCCTCGCCGACCGGCTTGCCCTGCTCGCGGGTGATCGCCTCGGCGGCCTCGTCGGCGTGGGCGCGCAGCGCGTCGGCGGCCTTCCGCAGCACCTTGGCGCGCTCGAAGGCGGAGGTCGCCCGCCACACCTCGAAGCCCTTCTGGGCGGCGGCCAGCGCGGCGTCGAGGTCGGCCTTCTCGGCGAAGGCGACCTCGCCGGTGGCGGCGCCGGTGGCGGGATCGAAGACGGTGCCGCGGCGCGTGCCCGAGCCGGCGGTCCAGCGTCCGTCGATGAACAGAGAGGCGGTCATGGCGATACTCGTTCAGGCAGGAGGGAAGGGCCGTCTTCTAGCGCGTCGGGCCCGGAATGTCGTCCCCTGCGGCGCGCGGCCCTGCCCTGACGGCGGCGGGACGCGCCTCACGCCGCCTCCACATTGCCCGCCGGATCGAGGAGGTGGCAGGCGGAGAAGCCGCTGCGGGTCGGGATCGCCTTCGGCGTCTCCACCCGGCAGCGGCCGAAGGCGGACGGGCAGCGCGAGGCGAAGGAGCAGCCGGGGGCGATGTCGATCGGGCTCGGCGGCTCGCCCTCGAGCAGGTACTGCGTCGCGTCGAAGGGCTTCTCCTCGAGCGTCGGCGCAGCCGAGAGCAGGGCCTTCGTGTAGGGGTGCTGCGGGTCGAAGAAGAGGTCGTGGTTGTCGGCGAGTTCGACGATCTCGCCGAGATACATCACCGCGATGCGGGTGCAGACCTTCCGCACCATCGCAAGGTCGTGGGAGATGAAGACGTAGGTGAGGTCGTTCTTCGCCTGCAGTTCGGCGAAGAGGTCGAGCAGCTTCGCCTGCTCGCCCTGGTCGAGCGAGGAGAGCGTCTCGTCGAGGATGAGGAGCTTCGGCTCGAGCACCAGCGCCCGGGCGATCGAGATGCGCTGGCGCTGGCCGGTGGAGAGCGCCGTCGGCAGCTCGTGATAGAGGCTGTCGGCGAGGCCCACCTCCGCCATCGCCTTGCGCACCTTCGTCTCGATCTCCTTCTTCGAAAGCTCGCCGCGCAAGAGCAGGCCCTCGGCGATCATCCGCCCGACCGGCGAGCGCGGCGGCAGGCTGTTGTAGGGGTCCTGCAGGAGGAGCTGGAACTCGCGCCGCTTCGCGAGGAGCTCGCGCGAGGAGAGCGTGGCGAGCGACACCCCGTCGAGCCGGATCTCGCCGGCGTCCGGCGTCTCCAGCCAGGCGAGGAGGCGCGTCAGCGTCGACTTCCCGCAGCCCGATTCGCCGACGATGCCGAAGTTGTCGCCGGGGCGGATGTCGAAGGTGACGCCGCGCACGGCGAGCACCCGGTTGTAGGAATTGAAGTGGCCGCGCTTGCGCACGAGGTAGGTGCGCCGGGCGTCGACGACGCGCATCAGCGGCTCGGCGTTCGGCCGGCTCGGCCGGCGCTCCGCCTCGCCTTCGGTCGACCAGATGCGCGGCACCTCGGCGATGACGCGCTTCGTGTAGGCGGTCTGCGGCGTCTTCAGCAGCCCCTCGATCGGCTGCTCCTCGACGATGCGCCCCTCGTGCAGCACGCCGACGCGCTCGGCCACCTCGGCGAGGGCGGCGAGCGAGGAGGCGAGGAAGATCAGCGCCATCTTGTGGCGCTCGCAGAGGTCGCGCAGCAGGCGCACCGTCTGGGCGGCGATCGTCACGTCGAGCGGCTGGGTGACGTTGTCGGCGATCAGCACCGCCGGGTCGGCGCAGAGCGCGTCGACGATCATGGCGCGCTGCATCATGCCGCCGGAGTAGCGGTTCGGGTAGTCGTGGAAGCGCTCGCGCGGGGAGGGGATGCGCACCTCGGCGAGGAGCTGGATGATCTTCTCCGTCGCCTCCTTGCGGGAGAGGTTCGGGCGGACGGCGAGCAGCTTCTCGAGGATCTGCGGGCCGACCGGAACCGTCGGGTCGAGGGCGCTCTGCGGCTTCGAGCCGATGTAGGCGATGTCGCGGCCGACTCGGAAGTCGACGGCCTGGCGCGGGTCGAGGATGTCCTTGCCGGCGAAGGCGATGCGGCCGCCGGTGTAGGCGAGGTTGCCCGGCAGCCAGTTGGCGAGCGCCCGGCTCAGCACCGTCTTGCCGGAGCCGCTCTCCCCGTAGATCCCGTAGGACTCCATCGCGTCGACGGAGAACGAGATGCCGGACAGGAGCGCCGGCCCGCCGCCCACGGGAGCGACCGAGAGGTCGGAAACCTCGATGATCCGCTGCCGCTCCATCACGCGCCTCCGTAGACCTTGTTGCGCGCCTTCTCGAGCGCCGCGCCCATCAGGTTGATCGAGGTCAGCGCCACGGCGAGGAAGACGCCGGGGCTGGTGGCGATCCACCAGGCGTTGATGAGGTACTTGCGGGCGTCCGAGATGATCGTGCCGAAGCTCGGGGTCGGCGGCTGGATGCCGAGGCCGAGGAAGCCGAGGATCGCCTCGAAGATCATGATGCGGGCGATGTCGAGCACCGCCACGAAGGCGATCGGCGGCAGGATGTTCGGGGCGGCGAAGAGGAGCAGGATGCGCCAGTCGCCGGCGCCCACCACCCTGAGGCCGCGCACATATTCCTTGCCGCGCTCGGCGACGGCGGCTGAGCGGGCGACGCGGGCGTAGAGCGGCCAGCCCGAGAGGCCGAGCACCAGGATGATCGTCGGCACCGTCGGCTTCGAGACGCCGAGGATGGTGATGGCGAGGATGATCATCGGGATCGACAGCTGCGCGTCGGTTAGGCGCATGATCACCGTGTCCCACCAGCGCCCCTTGAAGCCGGCGAGGAGGCCGAGGCCACAGCCGACGATGAACATCAGCGCGACGGTGGTGACGCCGATGAACAGCGAGTAGCGCAGGCCCACGAGGCAGCGCAGCAGCATGTCGCGGCCGAGCTGGTCGGTGCCGAGTGGGTGCGCCCACGACCAGTTCTCGCCGAGGAACAAGGGCGGCAGGAAGCGCGCCTTCATGTTCATCTTGGTGGCCTCGAACGGCGAGATCTCCGGCACGATCGCCGAGGCGAGCAGGAGCAGCACGAACACCGTGAAGCCGATGCGGAAGCCCGTCGACCGCCAGGCGGTGGCGAGGATCTGGCGGGCGATCGAGCCCTCGACACGCTTCGGGCCGAGCTCGTCCGGACCGATCGCAGCCATCGTGTCGACCATGGTCAGAGCTCCACTCTCGGGTCGATGGCGTAGGAGATCAGGTCGACGACGATGTTCACGAACACGAACACCGCGCTCGTCGTGATGGCGATCCCCTGGATCGTCGGGAAGTCGCGGCCGACGACGGAATTGACCGTGAGGTGCCCGAGCCCTGGATAGTCGAAGATGTACTCGACGACGAGCACGCCGCCGATGAGGGCGGAGAGCTGGATGCCAAGGAGGTTGGCGAGCGGCACGGCGGCGTTGCGAAGGGCGTGGCCGTAGACGATGCGCCGCTTCGGCAGGCCGCGCACCCGCGCCTCGTCGATGAAGTGGCTCTGCATGATCTCGCCGAGCGACACCGTCAGGGTGCGGATCAGGAAGGGCGCGATCTCCACCGCGAGCACGATCGCCGGCAGGATGACGTAGGCGAACCCGCGGTAGCCGAGCGCCGGCAGCCAGCCGAGCTGCACGGAGAGCAGCAGGATGAGGATGATCGCCAGCCAGAAGTTCGGGATCGAGACGAACAGGGACTGTGTCGCGAAGGCGAGGACGCCTGGCCAGCCGTTGGGTCTGAGGCCCCCGGCAATGCCGATCGGGAAGGCGATCAGGCAGGCGAAGACGAGCGAAACGCCGGCGAGCTGCAGCGTCAGCGGTACGCGCTCGAGGATGAGGTCGCCGACCGAGGCCATGTCGGCACGCGTCGGGTCCACGTACTCGCCGCCGGTAGCGATCATGCCGCTCTTCGGGCGGAGGTAGGACTGGCCGAGGTCGCCGTGCAGGAGGCCCCACATGTAGCGGCCGTACTGCACGATGATCGGATCGCGCAGGCCCATCTTCGTCGCCACTTCCTCGACGACGTTGTCCGGGGCCATGCCGCCGACGATGAGGCGGACCGGGTCGCCGGGAACGACGCGCAGCAGCGTGAAGATCAAGAGCGACGTCAGGAAGATGATGACGACGCCCTGGGCGATGCGCTTCAGGAGGAATTCGAGGATGTACATGCCGCTGCGGCCCCTACGCCATCGGTCGCATCGGGCCGTGTTGCGGCTCCGGAAATTGCGCGAGCCGGCTCGCCCGCCGGCGAGCCGTGTGGTCTCGCGGAAGCCGGGTCACCCGAAGGGGACCCGGATTCGCAGGGCGGGGGCGGGGGGCTCGGCCCCCGCCCGGAGTCCTCCGGCTCCGTCCGCCGATCGGCTCGGCCGGAACGGTCAGCCGAGGGTCGCCTTGTTCGCGTCCATCATGCCGTTCGGGTAGATGTAGAGCCCCTCGAGCTCCTTGCGGTAGGCGTGGATGAACACCGAGGTGAACAGCGCCAGCGCCGGCGCCTTCTCGGCGATCATCGGCAAGGTCTCCTTCTGCAGGATGTCCTGGCGCTCGTTCACCGTGCCGGCGTTGCGCTCCTTGTCGAGCACCGCATCGATCTCCGAATCCTCGATGCCGCAGATGCGCTTCGAGGACGAGTGGAAGTGCGTGCGCAGGACGAGGTCGGGCTCCGGCGAGCCGGTGCACCAGCCGCAGTCGATCATGTTGCCTTCGCCGCCGCCGGGCTTGTCGTAGAGCAGGTTGCCCCACGCGGCGAGCTCGAGCACCTGCAGGTTCACCGGGAAGCCCTGTTCCTGCAGCATCGCGGCGATCACCTCGCCGTACTCCTTCGTCTTCGGATAGAAGCCGACGGAGGTGTAGTAGGTGAGCTCCGGCAGGCCCTGGCCGTTCGGGAAGCCCGCTTCGGCAAGCAGCGCCTGGCACTTCTCCGGATCGAACTCCGGATAGTTGTCCACTTCGGTGTAGCCGAACTTCACCGGCGAGATGTGCGCCTTCGAATAGGTGCCGGAGACGCCGAGAACGTCGAGGATGACGCTGCGGTCGATGGCGTGGCAGGCCGCCTGGCGGATGCGCACGTCGTTGAAGGGCGGCTTCGAGCAGCGGAAGAACAGGTACTTGTTCTCCACCGAGACGGCCCGGTTGATCTCGAAGCGGTCGTCCTTCTCGATCGTCTCGACCTGCTCCTGCTCGAGGCGCTCGATGATGTCGGCCTCGCCGTTGAGGAGGGCGAGGGTGCGGGTCGTCGTGTCGCCGACATAGCGGTACTCGACCTGCGGGATCGCCGGCTTGCCGAGATAGAAGTCCGGGTTCGCCTCCATGAAGGTCGAGTCGCCCTGCTGCTGGACGAACCGGAACGGACCCGTGCCGTTCGGCTTCGCCGAGAGCGCCGCCTTATTGGCCACGTCCTTCGCCGCCATGATCGGCAGGAACGACGACAGGTAGTAGTAGAGCGTCGCCGGGTAGCCGAAGTCGCCCGTCTTGATGTGGCAGGTGAGGTCGTCGATCACCTCGACCTTCACCTGGCCCGGATACCACTGGGCCGGACGGTCCGGCTGGCAGCCGTACTCGTAGGTGGCCTTGACGTCGGCGGCCGTGAAGGGCGTGCCGTCGTGGAACTTCACGCCTGGCCGCAGCTTCACCTCGAGGGTGAAGTCGTCGATCGACTCCATCGAGGTCGCGAGCTCGAAGATGAGCTCGGTCGGGTTCTCCGGCCGCATCGGTGCGCGCGTCAGGTAGCCGAACATGAAGCCCTCGGCGATGAGCTGGCCGAGGTTGGTGTGCGTGGTCGGGTCCCAGTTTCCGGTCAGTGCCTCGGCGGCGAGGAAGCGCAGGGTCTTGGCCTCCTGCGCGAATGCCGAGGTGAACAGGAAGTCGGGATTGAGCCGCCCGATGCCGAAGGCGCCGGCACCGGCGAGCGTCCCCTGCATCAAAGTCCGCCTGGAAATCATCTGCCACCTTCCCCTTCAAGAAGAACGCTCGCGCATCGGCACGACCCGGGCCGCCAGGCGACCCGTCGTCATCGTCCGCCCCGCCGGGCCGGCTCGCGACTTCGCCGCGGGCCCTCTGCCCGCGCGCCGGATCGGCGGCCGCCGGTTGTCCTCCCCGAACGGCGCGCCTTCGATGAATTCTATCGGAACCCCCCGGGGCCAGAATTCCCGACCGTCCACGATTCCGTTGCTCAGCGTGGCCGGCCCCGGCGGCGCCTGTGTCGCCTCGGCAACGAGTTAGCGGACGGCCGGCCATTCCGGCCCGGCGAGCCCGTCCTATGCTTGAAGCGTGCCGCCGCCGCGGCCTCACAGCGCGAGGACGACCGCCGTGACCGCACCCGCTCCGCTGCCTCCCATCGCCGGCGTCGTGTCGGACCTCGACGGCGTCGTCTATCGCGGCGAAGCCGCCGTTCCGGGCGCCGTCGAGGCGTTCCGCGCCTGGCATGCCCGCGGCGTCCCCTATGCCTTCGTCACCAACAACTCGACGAAGTCCGCCGCCGCCTTCGCCGCCAAGATCGCCGGGCTCGGCATCCCGGTGGAGGAGGCGAACGTCGTGCCGGTGGTCACCGCGACCGCCGACCTCCTCGCCCACCGCCTCGGTCGCGGCGGGCGGGTCTACGCCGTCGGCAACCCGGCCCTCTTCGAGGCCCTCGACGCGGCCGGCCTCGAGCGGGTGGAGCGGGACGTCGAGGCGGTCGTCGTCGGCCACGACGACGGCTTCGACTTCGCCAAGCTCACCCTCGGCGTCCGCGCCCTCCTCGGTGGCGCCTTCCTCGTCGGCACCAACCCTGATCCGGTGACGCCGTCCGAGCACGGCTTCGACCCGTGCGTCGGCGCGTTCCTCGCCGCCTACCGCACCGCCGCGCCGGATGCCGAGAGCCTCGTCGTCGGCAAGCCCGAGCCGCACATGCTGCTCGACGCGCTCGCCCGCATCGGCACGCCGCCGGCGGCCACGGTGATGATCGGCGACCAACTCGCCACCGACATCCTCGCCGGCCAGCGCGCCGGCCTCGGGACCATCCTCGTCACCACCGGCGTGCCGAACCCGCCGGCGCCGCACATCGTGCCGGACCGCACCATCGCGAGCCTCACCGACCTCCTCTGAGTGACCCGCGTCACAGCGGCCGGACCGGGGCTCCCGTAGGTGTGACAGCTGTCGGCGGCGGCGCGGCCCTAAGCTCGCGCAGCAGCCACCGGCGGACGTCCTGCAGTCGAGATCCGAGCGGCCGGCGCAGGCTGCGGGGCGGGGGCCCCGGGGCCGGTCGAGGAGCGAGAGCATTCCATGTCCATCGCGACCCCGTCGTGCCGTGCGGCCTGCGGCCGTTCCCTCCGCGCACCCGCCGCGTTCGTCCTTCTGACGGCCGCCGCGCTCGGCCTCGCCGCTGCCCCGGCGCTGGCAGCCTCGACGGTGCCCGGCACCGACTGCCCGTTCTTTCCGGCGCCCAACTGGTTCCAGGCCGACATCAGCAAGCTGCCGGTGCACGCGAGAAGCAAGGCCTGGATGGAGAACATGTCGTCCGATCGCAACCTGCATCCGGACTTCGGGCCGTCCTTCGGCGAGATCCCGGTGCCCTACGGCATCCCGATCACCGTCGTCGACAAGAAGCACAAGCGCGTCGAGGTGAAGTTCTTCTACGCCTCGCAAAGCGACCGCGTGCGCTATCCGCTCGGCGGCGACACGAAGGTGGAGGGCGGGCAGTACAAGGAGGGCGACCGCCACACGGTCGTCGTCGACAAGGACAGCTGCACCCTCTACGAGACCTGGGCGACGGCGAAGAAGAAGGGCAAGTGGTCGGCCGGCTCCGGCGCCGTCTGGAAGCTTGAAAGCGACGAGCTGCGCAAGGACGGCTGGACCTCGGCCGACGCCGCCGGCCTCCCCATCCTGCCGCTCCTCCTGCGCTACGAGGAGGTGGCCGCCGGCAAGGTCGACCACGCCATCCGCTTCACCACCGACGTCACCGATCGGCGCTACCTCTGGCCGGCGCGCCACCAGGCGGGGTCGGTGAACGACCGGGACTTCCCGCCGATGGGCGCGCGCTTCCGCCTGAAGGCGTCCTACGCAATCTCCCCGAAGCTCCGCAAGGACACCCAGGCGGTCCTGAAGGCGATGAAGACCTACGGCCTCGTCCTCGCCGACAACGGCTCGCCCTGGTACTTCCAGGGCACCTCCGACACGCGCTGGAAGAGCGATATGCTGGACGAGCTGAAGCAGGTCCCGGCCTCCGCCTTCGAGGCCGTCGAAACCTCCTCGCTGATGGTGTCGAAGGACTCCATGCTGGTGAAGACGCCGGACTGACCCTGCTGCGCTGTCACCAACACGGCCCGGCCCGCCGCCGTGCTTGTCGCGGCGGCCCGCCTCGACTATAAGCCGCCCCGGTCCCGCACCCCTGGAGGCGGGCCACCGGGCGGCGTGCCGCCCGGGTGAAACGGGTCGCCGCTGGCGGCCCGTCCGCGCCGGCGGGCGATGCTGCTCGCGGCGTTCAACTCAAGCATCTGGAGTGTCCAATGGCTCAGTCCTATGAGCTCGTGGCCACGGTGCGCGATCGGGTTGGTAAGGGGGCCGCTCGTGCACTGCGTCGCGAAAAGAAGATTCCGGCCGTCATCTACGGCGCCGGCAAGGCTGCCCTGCCGATCGCGCTGCCGCAGAAGGAAGTCAGCCTGAAGCTGCTCGGCGGCGGCTTCCTGACCACCGTCGCGACGATCGACGTCGGGGGCGAGAAGTACCGCGTGCTGCCGCGCGACTACCAAGTCGATCCGGTGCGCGACACGCTCGTCCACGTCGACTTCCTGCGCATCGCCGCCGGCGATACCATCGCGGTCGAGGTGCCCGTGCACTTCCTCAACGAGGCGGCTTCGCCCGGCCTGAAGCGCGGCGGCGCCCTCAACATCGTCCGCCACGAGGTCGAGCTCGAGTGCCCGGCCGACGCCATCCCGGCGAACATCGAGGTCGACCTCACCGGCCTCGACATCGGCGATTCCGTGCACATCTCCGCCGTGAAGCTGCCCGAGGGCGTGACCCCGACGATCCGCGACCGCGACTTCACGATCGCCACGATCGCCGCTCCGGCCGGCCTCAAGGAAGAGGACGAGGCCGCGGCCGAAGGCGCCACCCCGGCCGCCTGATCGAGAACCAGCGTCCGGCGGTGCGCCGCGAGCGCGCCGCCGGATGCCGATGCCCGCCGCATCCGGCGGCCAGCCCGCGAGGAGGCTCCCCCGTGCTGCTGCTCGTCGGCCTCGGCAATCCGGGTCCCCGCTACGCCCAGAACCGCCACAACGTCGGTTTCCTCGCCGTCGATGCGATCCATCGCCGGCACGGCTTCGGGCCCTGGCGCCAGAAGTTCTCGGCCGAGATCGCAGACGGGACGCTCGCCGGCGAGCGCGTCCTCCTCGTCAAGCCGCTCACCTACATGAACGAGTCCGGCCGCTCGGTCGGCGAGATCGTGCGTTTCCACAAGCTGGCGCCGGCCGACGTGGTCGTCATCCACGACGAACTCGATCTGCCCCCCGGCAAGGTGCGCCTGAAGACCGGCGGCGGCCACGGCGGCCACAACGGGCTGCGCTCCCTCACGGACCATCTCGGCGACGCCTACCGCCGGCTGCGCGTCGGCATCGGCCACCCCGGCGACAAGGCCCTCGTCCACAACTACGTCCTGCACGACTTCGCCAAGGGTGACGCGGCCTGGCTGGATCCGCTCCTCGATGCGGTCGCCGCCGAGGCGCCGCTGCTGGCGGAGGGCAAGGATCAGACGTTTGCCAACCGCCTGCACCTCGCCCTGGCACCGGAGAAGCCGGCCGGCGGTCCGAAGCCCGTCCAGGCTCCCGATCGCGGCAAGGCGCTGCCCAAGGCACCCGAGGCGGTGCACCCGCCGGCGGAGCTCCCGCCTTCAACCTCTCAGTCGCCCGCCCCCGCGGCCGGCGGCCCGTTCGCCGCGCTGAAGAAGCTCGTCCGCGGCGAATAGCGCGCCGTCCGCACCAGCCGCGCCAACGGCCGTGAGCCGGACGCGCGAAAGCCGGACCGAGTGACCGGTCCGGCTCGCTCCCTCCGGCCGAAGCCGGAGGGACGTTCAAAGGCTTGCTTGTCGCAGCGCGCCCGTTACTGGGCGGGCGCCGGGGCGGTCGGCGAGGCCGGGGCCGGAGCGGTCGTGGTGGCCGGGGCATTCGCCGCCGTCGCATCCTCACGCTCCACCGGCTCGAACTCCGGCAGCGCCTCGATCTGCTCCTGCGTCATCGACAGGGTGACGCTGGCGTCGGTGCCGTCAATGGTCAGGTCCTCCCAGGGGAGCAGAACCTGCTTCTCGCCCATGCCGAGGAAGCCGCCGAAGCTGATCACGGCGCCGACGATGCGGCCCTGCTCGTCCACGACGAAGTCGTCGAGGGTGGCGAGATCCTCGCCGTTGGCGTTCTCGACCGGCTCACCCTGCAGATCGGTGGCGAGCACGGTGCCCATCGGCTGCTGACCGCCGACGACGGTCACGCGCCCGTCTTCCATGGCGTCCGTGGTCGCGCCGGTGGTGTCGGTCGCCTGGGTCGAGGTGCCCATCGTGCCGGCCGCGGCCGGGTCGTTCGCCTGGTTCATCGTGCCGGTGGCGGCCGGGTCGTTGGCCTGGTTCATCGAGCCGGCGGCGTCGGTGTCACCCATACGCTCGGGGACCGTCTCGTTCGGGTTCGGGGCGCTGCCGGTCGTCGGCGCGGGAGCGGTCGCGGCCGGCGGCGTCGTCTGCTGCATCGTGTCCTGCGCGAAGGCGAGCGGCGCGGCGGCGAGGCTCAGGCCGAGCACCGCGGCCGAAGTCGAGCGAAGAAGAACATTGCGCATGATGAAACTCCCTGTCTTGCGAATGAAACTGTCGCCCCGGTTGCAGCGAATTCGATCACGAACCTTCCGCATCGGGCTGTGCGAAAAACGCCGACTGCAACTCATCGTTCCCTTGATCGGCTTTCTTTTTGAACGGCAGGGCTGCGGCAGTCGGCGCCGGCAGCCGGGCGCGACCGACCCTTGACCGCCCCGCACGGGACGGCCAAGAGATCGCGCAAGAAAGCCTGTGGCCTCTGACGGCCTCACCCTCAAACCGCCGGCCGGGCGATCCGTTCCGCTGCCGCGCGGCCTTGCCAAGGACCACCCCAGATGGGTTTCAAATGCGGCATCGTCGGCCTGCCGAACGTCGGCAAGTCGACGCTCTTCAATGCCCTCACGAAGACGGCAGCGGCGCAGGCGGCGAACTATCCCTTCTGCACCATCGAGCCGAACACCGGCGAGGTCGCCGTTCCGGATTCCCGTCTCGACACCCTCGCCCGGATCGGCAAGTCGCAGCAGATCGTGCCGACGCGCCTCACCTTCGTCGACATCGCCGGGCTCGTGCGGGGCGCCTCGAAGGGGGAGGGGCTCGGCAACCAGTTCCTCGCCAACATCCGCGAGGTCGACGCCATCGCCCACGTGCTGCGCTGCTTCGAGGACGGCGACGTCACCCACGTCGAGGGCAAGATCGACCCCGTCGCTGATGCCGAGACGGTCGAGACCGAGTTGATGCTCGCCGATCTCGACAGCCTCGAGCGCCGCGTCGTGCCGCTGCGCAAGCGGGCCGGGAGCGACAAGGAAGCGAAGGCCCAGGTCGATCTGATGGACCGCGCCCTCACGCTGCTGCGCGAGGGAAAGCCGGCGCGCCTCGTAAAGGTCGCAGCCGACGAGCGGCGCGCGTTCGAGATGCTGAACCTCCTCACCGCCAAGCCCGTGCTCTATGTCTGCAACGTCGACGAGGCGTCCGCCGCGACGGGCAACGCGCTGTCGGAGCGGGTCGCGGCGATGGCGAAGGCCCAGGGGGCCGGCTGCGTCGTCATCTCCGCCGCCATCGAGGCGGAGATCGCCCAGCTGCCGCCGGAGGAGCAGAAGGACTTCCTGGAAACCCTCGGCCTCGAGCAGCCGGGCCTCGACCGGCTGATCCGCGCGGGCTACGAGCTTCTCGGCCTCGTCACCTACTTCACGGTGGGTCCGAAGGAGGCGCGGGCCTGGACGATCACCCGCGGGACGAAAGCTCCAGGCGCCGCTGGCGTGATTCACTCGGATTTCGAGCGCGGGTTCATTCGCGCCCAGACGATCGCCTTCGAGGACTATGTCGGGCTCGGCGGCGAGGTGGGCGCCAAGGAGGCAGGCAAGGCTCGCGACGAGGGGAAGGAGTATGTCGTCGCCGACGGCGACGTGCTCCTCTTCAAGTTCAACACCTGACAGCCGGGGCTGGAAGAGAGCCTGCTTGGAAACGGGACGATGGACGCGGGACTGCTCCACTACGAGGATATCGAGCTCGGCCGACCGCTGACGCTCGGCAGCCGCACGGTGACGGCGGAGGAGATCGTCGCCTTCGGCCGTCTCTACGACCCGCAGCCCTTCCACGTCGATGCCGAGGCGGCCCGGGCGACGCCGCTTGGCGGCCTCGCCGCCTCGGGGTGGCACACCGCGGCGGTGATGATGCGCCTCTATGTCGACGGCCTGCTCTCCGGCATGGCCTCGATGGGCTCGCCCGGCATCGAGCAGCTCGACTGGCTCTCCCCCGTCAGGCCGGGCGACACGCTGACCGCCACCTTCACGGCGGTCGGCAAGCGCGTGTCGAAGAGCCGGCCGGAGATGGGGCTCCTCTCCATCGTGATCCACCTCGACAACCAGAAGGGCACGCGCGTCCTCGAGATGCGGGCGACCGCCCTCTGCGCGACCCGCGAGAGGGCCGCCTGATGTGGGCCTACGAGGACATCCCGTTCGGCCACCGCCTCGAGATCGGCTCCGTCACCGTCACGGCCGAGGACATCATCGCCTTCGGGCGCGACTACGATCCGCAGCCCTTCCACGTCGATCCGGAGGCAGCGGCCGCCAGCCATTTCGGCGGCCTCGTCGCCTCGGCCTGGCACACGGCGGCGCTGTTCATGCGCGCCCTCGTCGAGCGCGCGGAGCGGCTCGCCGCCGAGATCCGCGCCGCGGGCGGCACGCCCGGTCGCCTCGGACCCTCGCCCGGCTTTGAGGACATGCGCCTGCCGCGGCCGGTGCGGCCCGGCGACACGCTGCATTTCGCCGTGACGCCGCGGGAGGGCCGGCCGCTCGCCTCGCGCCCCGGGTGGGCCGTCGCCCACTTCGAGAACACCGTGACGAACCAGCACGGCGAGGTGGTGATGACCTTCCGGTCGGCCGTGTTCGTCTCCCGCCGGCCGGATTGATTCCGGCCCCGCCCCGGCGCATGGAGGGGGCGTCCTTGGCCCGGAGCCTCCGATGACCGCCTTCGCCTTCGTGCCCGACCTGCCGGTGCTCGGCGCCTTCGTCCTCGCCTGCGTCGCCATCACCCTGACGCCGGGACCGGACATGGCCTTCTTTCTCGGCAAGGCGGTGACCCAGTCGGCGACGGCCGGCTTCGTTGCCTTCGCCGGCTGCACGACGGGCCTCCTCGTCCACACCGTGCTCGTCGCGCTCGGCCTCGCCGCGCTCCTCGCCGCCTCCGCCACGGCCTTCCTTGTGCTGAAGGTCGTCGGCGCCGCCTATCTCCTCTGGCTCGCCGTCGAAGCGGTGTGGAAGGGCAACGCCCTGTCGCGCCCCGTCGCCGGAGCGGCACCGGAGCGCCTCACGCGCATCTACGGTAAGGCGCTGACGGTGAATCTCCTCAACCCGAAGGTCATCGTCTTCTTCGCGACCTTCCTGCCGCAGTTCGTCACCGCCGGCGACCCGGCGGCGAGCGGCAAGTTCCTCTTCCTCGGGCTGACGATGATCGTCGTCTCGACGCCGATCACGGTGGCGATGATCCTTGCCGCGGGACGCGTGTCGTCGACCCTGCGCGGCTCTCGCCGCCTCGCCCGCCTGATCGACTGGCTGTTCGCCGCCGTCATGGGCGGCTTTGCGGCGCGTCTACTGCTCGCGCGCGCCTGATCCGATCACGCCGGCGGTGGCAGCGCCCGTCGCCACGCACCGGCCTTGCGGCCGGCAATCAGCCAGTAGAGGAGACCGGCGGCAAACCCGGCGGCGATCATCGGCACGAGGTCGGGCGCTGCGTCGGCGGGTCCCGGCGTCATCCCGACGGGCATCGAGAGGCCGAGGCCGGCGAGGCCGCCGACGACGATCCACAGCGCCACGGCCCGCAGCGACCAAGCCTCGCTCGCGACGATCGCCACCGCGAAGACGAAGATGAAGCCGACGGTGGGGAAGCCGGCAACGGTGACCGCGACGAGCCCGATGGCGACGTGGCTCGCCGTCTCGCCGATCAGGGGCACGAGCTCGCCGATGAGCGGGACGAGGTCGCCGTCGCCGCCGACGCTCAGCCACGGCTCCGGCCGCGCCGCGAGCAGGAGGGCGGCCGCGACCGTCGCCAGCACGTAGCCGGCGACGATGCGCAGAAGGTGCCAGAGGACGAGCACCGCCCCTTCGGCCTTGGGTGCCGGTCCGAAGGGACTACTGGACGCCGTTCAGGATGTTCGGCCAGAGGCCGAGCACGCCGATGATGATGAGATAGGCCGCGACCGCATAGTTGAGGATGCGCGGCACGATGAGGATCAGCACGCCGATGATGATGGCGAGCAGCGGCTGGAGGGTGACGACGTCGATGGTCATGCCTTGGCTCCGTCTTCGGTTTTGTCGTGGAGACCATCCGGGGTGGCCGTCCCCGTGAGAGGGGCCGCCGGCGCCGCCGGCCGGTCCGCGGTCGCCCCCGCTTCGGCGGGCGACCGGGGTGCCGGCGCGGCGTCCACCACAACACCGGCTCCCGCGCCGGGTTCCGCCGCTCCGTCGGAGGCGCCTGCGGCCCCCGCCCGCTCGGCGGCCATGGCGATCCCGTCGTCCTCGGCAGGGACGTCGTCGCTCTCCGGCCGGGCCATGATGCGGCCGAGGCGGATCGCGGCGACCCGGTCGACCTCGGCGGCGATGTCAGGGTTGCGGGCGATCAGCGCCTTGAACTCGTCGGCCTCCAGCACGAGAAGCTGACAATAGGCGATGGCCGTGACGTCGGCGTTGCGGCGGGCACCGGTGAGGATCGCGAGCTCGCCGATGAAGTCGCCACGGCCGAGGCGGATCGGCCCCGTCGCGGTCGTCACCTCGACGGCGCCGGAGGAGACGAAATAGACCGAATCGCCCCGTTCGCCGCGGCGGATGAGCCGCTCACCCGGCACCGCGAAGCGCGGCCTGAGCAGGCGCGTCACCTGGGCGATCTGGCTGTCGTTGAGGTTCTGGAACAGCGGGAAGTGGCTGACGAGGTCGCGGGTATTGAGGCGCAGGTCGAGCCGCGGGCGCGTCTCCGTCGCCGCCCGGGCGGAGGAGATGTCGCGCTCGAGGTCGTGCAGCACCTCGGCGTTGATGAGCCGGTCGGCGAACAGCGTCTCGTACTCGAGCTCCTCGCGGCGGAGGCCGGTGCGGACGAGGAAGCGGCGCTCGAGCTCGAGCGAATAGTCCGGATACTGCAGCTCGAGGGCGTCGAGGGCCCGCCGCGTCGCCTCGCGGCGCTGGGTCAGGATGTCCTCGACGATCTCCGCGACGCGGTGGCCGAACACCGGGCCGATGCGGTCGGCTACGAAGGGAACGAGCTCGCCGAGGACGATGCGCTGCACGAGCAGCCGCTCGAAGCGGTCCGCGAGGGCCTCGACGAGGAAGCTGTCGATGCGCAGGTAGCGGTGCAGGCGGAGCGCGATGCGGAAGCCGGGCGAGTAGCCGATCATCCGCCGGGTGGCGCGGTTGTACTCGACACGGCCGCCGGCGCGGGCCCGCTCGCGCAACTGGCCGGTCTCCGCGAGCAGCCGCTCGATGATCCGCACCGACACCGTCCGGCGGCGGAAGTGCTGCTGCAGCAGCGCCCGCTCGCGGTCGGCGAGGGAGACGAGCGCGAAGGTGATGCGGTCGCGATCGAGCACGTCGTCGTCGGCGTCGACCCGTTCCAGCACCTCGGCGATACGAGTGTCGTAGCGGGCGATGACGTCGTCGACGAGCGGTACCGGCATCTCGGTCGACTCGGCCGTCCGCTTCACCGAATCGCGGACGTTGCGGAGCGCGAGGGCGAGGCCCGAGTCGCGCTGCGCCCGGTCGAAGGGCGACAGCTGGTCGAGCCTCAGGACCCGGATGAGGGGCCTGAGGGTGGTGCCGCTGACGAGCAGCGTGAACAGCGTGAACCCCGCCGCCGTGGTGGCAATGAACCGCTGCACCTCCGGCGGCACCATGGCGTTCTCGGTCACCGCCAGCGCCAGCGCCAGCGTCACCGCGCCGCGCAGGCCGCCCCAGAGGATCACCACCTTGAACTTGTTGTCGACCACCGCCGACATCCGCACCAGCGTCAGCACCGGCAGGAGGCCGAAGAGGGTCAGCGCGCGCGAGGCGAAGGCGGCGAGGATCAGCACGACGAGCGGCACGATCTCCCACAGCTCGACGTTGCCGAGCAGGCGCGGCACCAGAAGCGACGCGAGCACGAAGATCAGCGACGCGGCCCAGAACTCGAGCTGTTCCCAGATTTCCCGGAGGTAGCGCCAGGCGTCGGGCGGCACCCGCGTCGGGCCGTTCAGGTTGACGGCGATGCCGGCGCCGACCACCGCGACGACGCCGGAGAGGTGCAGTTCCTCGCAGCCGATGAACACGAGGTAGGGCAGGGCGACGCTGATCGTCACGATCGCCGCCGGGATGTCGCGGACGATGCGGAACAGCGTGGCCGTGACGCGCCCGGCCGCGTAGCCGACCACCGCGCCGCCGATGCCCTTCACCGAGAACGCCATCAGCGCCTCCGGGAAGCTCGTCGCCCGTCCGGAGATGAGGAGGTCGAGCAGCAGCACGAAGAGGGTGATGGCCGCGGCGTCGTTCAGGAGGCTCTCGCCCTCGACGAGGCGCGTCAGCCGGGCCGGGGCGCCGAGTTCGCGGAAGATGCCGACGACGGCGACCGGGTCGGTGGTGGCGACGATCGCCCCGAGCAGCAGGCAGACCACCAGCGGCTGGCCGGAGATCCAGGCGACCGAGTAGCCGATGAATACCGTGGCGAGCAGCACCGCCACGACGGCGAGCAGCAGGATCGGCGCCGCGTCCTCCGCCATGCGCCGCACGTCGAGCGACAGCGCCGTCTGGAAGAGCAGCGCCGGCAGGAAGACGTAGAGGAAGGTCTCGGAACTGACCGGCAGGTCGACGACGGCGCGCGCCACCTCGTTGAAGGTGTCGGTGATCGGCGTGAAGAGCAGGTAGGTGGCGCCGGCGCCGATCAGGATGCCGACGGCGGCGAGCAGCACCGAGGGCGGCAGCTGCAGGCGCCCGGCGAGCGGCTGGATGAGGGCGATGATGACGAGGAGCACGGCAACGGCCGCGAGGACGAGCGGCAGCGTCATGCGTTTCGGGCCGTCCCGGTCATGTCTCGCACCGCGCTCGCCATCGGACCCCTCGCTGCGCGGCGTCGCGGAACGATTCGATCCGCTCCCGCATCCGCGCCCCCTTTTCCAACGGCGCACCGGCCGGCGCAACCGCTCTGCGCCCGGCGCTGCCGCAGGCTCGTGGCAGATTGGGGCTTGATCGCGGCGCCCCCCGCGCGCATGTCAGCTCAGTCTTGAACGAGTAAAGATCGGATCGTCCCGCCGTGTCTTCCGACCCGGGCCTCGCCCCGCCGGCCACCGGCCCCGCCGCGCCGGCCGGCCGCCGCCACCTGCCGCCTCTCCTGAAGCTCGCCCTCGAGCTCGGGCCGCTGGGCGTCTTCTTCTTCGCCAACGCCCGCTTCGACCTGTTCGTCGCCACCGCCGCCTTCATGGTGGCGACGGTGGTGTCGCTGTCGATCTCCTACGCGATGGTGCGGCGCATCCCGGTGATACCGCTGATCTCCGGCGCCCTCGTGCTGGTCTTCGGCGGCCTCACCCTCGCCCTCCAGGACGAGCTCTTCATCAAGCTGAAGCCGACCGTCATCAACCTGATGTTCGCCGCCGTCCTGCTCGGCGGTCTCGCCTTCGGCAAGCCGCTGCTCGGCTACGTCTTCGACGAGGTGGTGAAGCTCGACGCGGAGGGCTGGCGCAAGCTGACGCTGCGCTGGGGCCTGTTCTTCATCGTCCTCGCCGTGCTCAACGAGGTGATGTGGCGGAGCTTCTCCACCGACGCGTGGGTGAACTTCAAGGTGTTCGGGGTGATGCCGCTGACGCTCGCCTTCGCCTTCGCGCAGATCCCGCTGATGCAGCGCCACGCCCTGCCGGAGCCGAAGACGGACGCGTGAGCCGGACGCGACGCTCAGTCGTCGTCGCTGCCGGCCACCATCGCCTCGAGCGCCAGGCGCTCGCGCGCCCGCATGCGCTGGGTCTCCGACTTCAGCTGGCCGCAGGCGGCGAGGATGTCGCGGCCGCGCGGCGTGCGGATCGGCGAGGCGTAGCCGGCCTCGTTGACGATGTCGGCGAAGGCCTCGATCGTCTCCCAGTCCGAGCACTCGTAGGCCGTGCCGGGCCACGGGTTGAACGGGATGAGGTTGATCTTCGCCGGGATGCCGCGCAGGAGCCGCACGAGGGCCCGGGCATCGGCGGGAGAATCGTTCACCCCCTTCAGCATCACGTACTCGAAGGTGATGCGCCGGGCGTTCGAGAGGCCCGGATAGCGCCGGCAGGCGTCGAGCAGCTCGGCGATCGGGTACTTCTTGTTGAGCGGCACCAGCACGTCGCGCGTCGCGTCGTTCGCGGCGTGCAGCGACACGGCCAGCATCACCCCGATCTCGGCGCCGGTGCGGGCGATCATCGGCACGACGCCGGAGGTCGACAGGGTGATCCGCCGCCGCGACAGGGCGATGCCCTCGCCGTCGGAGGCGATGAGGAGCGCGGTCTTCACCTCGTCGAAATTGTAGAGCGGCTCGCCCATCCCCATCATCACGATGTTGGAGACGAGCCGGCTGCCCTCCGTCGGCACCATCGCGCCGTCCGGCGTGCGGCCGCCCGGGTGGTCGCCGAGCCGGTCGCGGGCCACGAGGATCTGGGCGACGATCTCCTCCGCCGTAAGGTTCCGCACCAGCGTCTGCGTGCCGGTGTGGCAGAACGAGCAGGTGAGGGTGCAGCCGACCTGGCTCGAGACGCACAGCGTGCCGCGGCCGACCTCGGGAATGTAGACCGTCTCCACCTCGACCGGCCGGCCGGCACCGCGCGGGGGAAAGCGCAGCAGCCACTTGCGGGTGCCGTCCGAGGAGATCTGCTCGGCGACGATCTCGGGCCGGGCAAGGCTGAAGCGCTCGGCGAGAAGGGCCCGCAGGTCCTTGCCGACGTTGGTCATCGCCGAGAACTCGGTGACGCCGTAGTGGTAGAGCCACTGCCAGATCTGGTTGGCGCGCATCCGCGCCTGCCGCTCCGGCACGCCGGCCGCCGCGAGGGCGCTCGCGAGCGCCGGCCGCTCGAGCCCGATCAGCGACGGCTTGTCGTCGGCGCGCGCCATGGCCGCCGCGGCGGGGGCGGCGACGGCGGGCGGAGTGGCGTCCAGAACGACGGTCATCGGGTCTCGTCCGGCTGCGGGGCCCCGCAGGGGCCCGAAACGGCGACGCCCCGGACCGGCCGGGGCGCCAAGCTCAGGTGGCGGGGCGAAGCCTCGCGCCAGTGTAGGCGAGGACGGCCCGGGCGGCCACCGCCGCCCCGTCCGCCCGCGGCCGATCTCAGGGACAGGCCTTGTCGATGTCGCCGACCGAGGCCGAGATGCCCGAGAGGGAGAAGGTGTAGCCGGTCGCGTTGCCGCGGCCCGACGTGCCGGCGACGCTCATCGTCCGGCCCTTCTTCATCGCGGCGATGAGGGGAGCCTCCTGCGCCGCGTTCTCGACCCAGGCGCCGTCGCCCTTGGTGAACAGCGTGAACTTCTCGCCGTCGATGTCGACCGTCACGCGGGAGCCGTCCTGGAACGGATAGCCGACGAGGATGCTCGGCTCGTTGCGGACGCCCTCGCCGGGGCGGTTGGACACGAAGAAGAAGACATCCCCGTGATTGAGATTCGGCGGCGTCTTCGACTTCGGCGTGGTCATCGCGAAGCAGACCTTGCCGGGGCCGTCGCCGTGGGAGAAGGACGACCAGTCGCTGTTCTGCTTGATGAGCGCCGGCTCGCGGCCGGCCTGCGCGAGGGCCGGGCCCACCAAAGCGAGGCTCGCGAGCACCGTGAAGGTCAACGTACGTACGTGCATCGTCTCCTGCCGCTCAGTGTTCCTGCCCGCCGCCGGGTCCGAGGTGTGTTCCGGCAGCGTCACGCTTGATAAAGCACCGCGTAGCGTTACGGAACCGTTGACGATCCGGATTCCGCGAGCGACTTGCAGGTGGCACCAAGGCATCACCGACACGTGTCGCGGCCGTCCGCTCGTCGCGGCGAGCCGGCCGGAACCGGCCGTTCGTCGTCCCCAAAGAGGCCGAACGCTGGCGGGAAAAAGTGGGCGAGAGTGTGACGGGGGCCCGGCGTCCGCGCTCCGCCGGGCCGCGCCGCCGGGGTGTGGGCGTGTTCCGCTCTTGTGTCCGCCCTTGCACATCCGTCAGCTTTCGGATTGCCTGCGGATTCGCCGGCACGCGTGTGGAGCCGGTAAGCTTGGAACGGACGGCGAGGACAGTGGCGTACGTTTCCGGCTCGGCCGGTGGCTCCGACGGGGATCGCTTCTCGGGTTTGGTGGAACGTGTCGCACAGCAGCGCGACCGGGCCGCCTTCATCGAGCTGTTCGATCACTTCGCGCCGCGGCTCAACGCCCACCTGAGGCGCATGGGGGCCGATGCCGCCGTCGCCGAGGAGATCGCCCAGGACGTGATGATCGTCCTCTGGCGGAAGGCGGAGCTGTTCGACCGGACCAAGTCCTCCGTCGCCACCTGGCTCTACCGCATCGCCCGCAACCGCCGCATCGACCTCCTGCGCCGCGACCGCAGCGCTCTCCTCGACGCCGAGGATCCCGCCCTCCTGCCGGCCGCCGCACCGGCGCCCGACGGCGGCATCGACGCCCGCACCCGCGAGGAAAAGGTCCGTGCTGCGATGGCGCAGCTGCCGCCGGACCAGCTCGCCCTCGTCCGTCTCGCCTTCTTCGACGGTCTGTCGCACAGCGAGATCGCCACCCGCGAGGGCCTGCCGCTCGGCACCGTCAAGTCGCGCATCCGCCTCGCCTTCGGCCGCCTCCGCAAGCAGCTCGAGAGCGACGCGGCGATCGACGTCGAGTAGCGGTTCCGGTGGCTCGACGCGAAGCCCTCGACGCCGCTCACCGGAATTTTAGTGACGACAACGGGCGAGCGGGTGCTAGAGGCAATTCTTCGACGCGCCGCGCGGGGGAAGGCCATTGATCCGGCAAGATTGTGGGGCAGCAAGATGAGACTGGCGATCCTCGGCCTCTCTCTTCTTCTGGCGGGCGTCTCCGGTAGTCCGGCCCCCGCGGCCGATCGCGGCGTCGCGACGCTGTTCACCGCTCCGGTCGATCAGAAGGCGTTCGAGATCAAGAAGGGCGATGTCGTCATCGAGGCGCTGACGACCAACCTGCTCGCGCCGGAAGACATCGATCGCGTTGTCATCTCGAAGGGCGGCGAGGAGGGCCGCATTGACTTCGACGCAATGGACCGCCCGGTCCGGCTGGAGTTCTCCGACGATTTAGTCGTCGCGTTCCGGTATCTCAAGGGTGGCAAGGTGAAGGTGACGGCCACTCGGTTCGACGGCTTCGCCTCGGTGACGAAGACTGGCAGCTTCAAACTGCCGCCCGCTGCGGAGACTCGCGCCGGCGATCGCGTCGGCCGGTCGCTGCGGAAGCAGACGAGCGGCGTCGCAATCACCGCACGGCTGCAGGCCTGCCCGGCACCCTACCGTTACCCGCAGGCGAGCGACGTCCGCTTCGCCCTGAGGTTCATCTCCCCCGGCATCGGCCAGCGGGATCTCACGAAGGGCTTCGAGAAGGGTTCGAGCGTGCTCGCGCTCTCCCTCGATCTGCTGCTCGTCAAGCAGGCGCTGCGCGACCGGGACAGAACGCAGTCGAGCCTCGAGAGCGCTCTCAACTTCACCTGCAGCGCCGTCACGTCGCTCGGCACCAAGAACCTCTGCAAGAAGGCCATCGGTCCGACCTGTGACAAGATGGTCTCATCGCTGGGGGACGGCATCTGCGGGGGCTTCGAAAAGCTGACGGAGGGCGTGAGCAACCTGCGCAAGAGCGAGTTGAATGCGATCGACGGATCGTTCGATGCGATTCCCTCGTTCAACTACCCGGACGGGTTCGGTGGCCGCATCTCCGTCGAGTTGACGCCGTTCCGTTACAAGCCGAGCCAGGGTCTGAAGAAGATCGAGTACGTGCTCGTGCCGAACTGTCTGTCCCGCTACCAGGGGACGATCGCCCTCGACGGCCAGGCGCAGGCGATGCGCAAGTCCGGTGCGGTATTCTGTACCGCCAACATGTCGCTGGCCGGGCGCCTGCAACTCACCGTTCCCCAATCCGGGATGGCGTCGTACAAGGTCGAGGGGATCCAGCGACTGAAGAGCGAGACCCCGGGTTGCGATTGGTCCGACGAGACGGAAGAGCAACTGGCCGGCGGACTGCCTGTGTCCGGCAACCGTATCGATGTCTCCTCCGCGAACTTCAGCGCCCAAATCGCACTCACGGCGCGAAGCGCGTCGGGTGGTGTCTCCCTGAAGACGATCATCGCCGAGGACGACGAGTTCATCCAGGTTGGCGAGATGAGTGGTGCCGTTCAGGCCAAGTCGTATTGACCGGAGCGAGCGGCGCATTGCCGTCGCTGAAGGCGGAAGGGGCCGGCGGGGGGTGGCGCTCGGTGCGCCCGGCGATCAGGTCTGACAAGGCGGGGGGGTGATGCGGGCCGTTCTCAGTCGCGAGCCGGGGCTTCCGGCGAGCCTCGTCGTCGAGGAGATCGCCGAGCCGGTGGCCGGACCGGGCGAGGTCGTCGTGGCTGTCGCCGCCGTCGGTCTCAACTTTCTGGACACACTGATTATCCGCGACCGCTACCAGTTTCGCCCGGAGCGGCCGTTCTCGCCGGGCGCCGAAATGGCCGGCACCGTCGTCGCGGCGGGGGAGGGGGTGGATGGCCTTTCCGTCGGCGACCGGGTGAGCGGTCATCTCGGCTGGGGCTGCTGCCGGGAGAAGGTGGTCGCCGCCGCCGCGAGCCTCGCGCGGGTGCCGGAGGGCGTGCCGCTCGAGGTCGCGGCCGGGCTCACCATCACCTACGGCACGACGATCCTCGCGCTCGAGGAGCGCGCCGGCCTCAGGCCGGGCGAGACGCTCGCGGTGCTCGGCGCCTCCGGCGGCGTCGGCCAGGCGGCGGTGGAGATCGGCAAGGTGATGGGGGCGACGGTCATCGCCTGCGCCGGCGGCGCCGACAAGCTCGCCTTCGCCCGCGCGTGCGGCGCCGACGAGGTCGTCGACTACGATCGCGAGGACCTCAAGGGGCGGCTGAAGGAACTCACCGGCGGGCGCGGGGTCGACGTCATCTATGATCCCGTCGGCGGCGCCCATTCGGAGGCGGCGCTCCGCGCCATCGCCTGGCTCGGCCGCCACCTCGTCATCGGCTTCGCCACAGGCGACATCCCGAAGATCCCGCTCAACCTGCTGCTCCTGAAGAACTGCGACCTGCGCGGCGTGTTCTTCGGCGAGGCGGTGAAGCGCGACCCCGCCGGCCACGCCCGCGCCATGGAGCGCATCCACGGCTGGGTGGCCGAAGGCCGGATCAAGCCGCACATCGACCGCGTCGTTTCTCTCGACGAGGTGCCGTCGGCGCTCGAGGCGATCGCCGCCCGGCAGGTCAAGGGCAAGGTCATCGTGCGGCCGTGACGGCGCCTCGCCGTCACTTCGCGCAGTCTGGATCCAGGGCGGCCGAGGCGATCGCCGAGAATTTCTTCCACGGGCAGGCGCCGTGCCGTCCCTCGCAGCCGGCAACCGCGAGGAGGGCCGTCGCCGGCGGGGCATCGTCCGTGAGGGTGGCGACGGTGCGCAGCTGCTGCGGCGTCTGCGCGAAGTAGACCGGGCGGATCATCGCCCGGCCGCCGGACGTCCGCCACAGCTCGAAGGCGATCGCCCCGCCCGGGGGGATCTGGTAGGGCGCGTATCCCTCGAGCTGCCAGGTGAAGCCGAGAAGTCCGGCGATGTTGAGCAGGGCGCCGTCGTGACCGGCGTAGATGAAGACCGGCGGGGCACCGCCGGAAGGGTTGGTCACCAGGGTGTCGAGCGTGTCGATGATCTGAGCGAGCGCCTTCGACCCGGCCGGGGCCGCGATGGGCGCCGGCATGTTGCTCGCCGCGAAGTAGATCGCGTGCAGCCGGTTGACGTATGCGAGGGCCTCCGGAAGGCTGCGGTCGGTGGCGGCCGCGAGACGGCCCCAGGCGACGTCCTTGCGGTCGAAGCCGCCCCCGTACTCCATCAGGAAGAGCTCCGAAGGCGTGCTTGCGATGCCGATCGGCCCGGCATGGGTGCGGGTCGCGCGGGCATCGGCGATGGTGCAGCCCGCCGGCAGCTTCAGGTCCTGGCAGAGGGCATCGGAGAAGCGGCCGACGACGGCGGACATGGCGGCGATCGGGCCCTTCAGGTCGCCGTTCGCGAGCTCCGCCCAGGAGCCGCCGACGAAGGCGGCGGACGCCTCGCGGGCCGTCTTCGGATCGGCGACGCAGCTCGCATTCTCCGGCTCGTAGACGTCGGGGTCGATCGTGAAGGCGATGTCGCAGTCTGCCACCATCCCGTCGGCGAAGCCGCCGCCGGTCATCGCCGTCCGTTCGTCGTCCGCGTAGAGGGCGGCGGCGACCTCGGTCGTCGGGCACCCCGTCGCCGGCAGCAGGCCGGCCGCCGCATAGTGCTGGCGGAAGTAGGCGCCGAGGGCGCGGGCGGCGAAATATCCCTGCGGGAGCAGGTCTCCGACGGCGACCCCGAAGCTCGGCCAGGGACGCTGCGACTGGGCGTTCATGCAGTCGATGTCGGCGGGGCTCGCGCAGGGGATCGGGATGAGTGGCGCCCGCAGCCCGTGACGGGCGAACATCACGACCCCGGTGAGCGTCCAAGAGGACGGCACCGGCGGGATCGGGGCTGCCGCCGGCGCTGCCGGTGCGGCGAGGGCGGGCGGCGGTGCGAGGACCGATCCGACGGCGACCGTGAAGGCTGCCGCCAGGGCGGCGGGGAGGGGGAGGGATGAGAACCGCATCAGGCCTCGCTCGAGGGCGGCCGCCGGGGCGGGCAGCCGGCACATGCAGACGGGAGACGCCGCCACCTTGCCGCCGCGCTTGCCCGTTTTCCAGCCCGGACGGGCGCGCGGGGGCTCCCGATCCGTGGTCGTTTCCGGACGGCCACAGCAGGCTTTGGCCGGGAGCGCGCCGCGAAGGTCCGCACGCAACGCTCGCGTTCACCACCGGGACGGGGCAGCCTGCTGACCATGCCAGAATCGCCGCCCCCGCCGACTGTCGACCCCCTGGTGACGAGCCGCCTCGTCTTCCGCGACGGGCCGCCCGCTTTCGTGGCGGAGCGGCAAACCATGATCAATGATCATTGGTCACGATCCGCCGCGGCGAAGCCGGCGCTGTTCGACGGCACGGTGCTGATCGCCGAAGACCTCGCCGCATCAGGCGGCCGGCTTTCGGCGGTGCTGCGGCCGATCCCCTTCTCCGCCTTCCTCGCCTGGCGCGACTGGGGCTATCCCGTGAAGGGGCTGACGCACCTCTCGGCGGCGGTGGCGATCGTCGCGGCCGACGGGGCGGTGATCCTCGGCACCATGGGCGCCCACACGGCGAATGCCGGCCGCACCTATCTCGTCGGTGGAACGCCGGACCTCGCCGACGTCGCGGCCGACGGCAGCGTCGACCTCGTCGCCACCGCCGCGCGCGAACTTGCTGAAGAGACGGGGCTTTCCGCGACAGGCTCGCTGACGGAGGCGCTCCTTGTCCGCGATCCGCCCCGCGCGGTCGTCGTCGCCGTGCACCGGTTTCCCCTCGCTGGAGAGGACCTCGCGGCCGAGATCCGCCGTTTCCTCGCCGCCGATCCGGAGCCCGAACTGTCGGACGTCGTCGTCGTGCGATCCGCCGCCGATCTCGACGGCCGGCAGGTCCCGGCGACGACGCGGGCGGTGGTGCACCACTTGCTTGTCCCGTGAAACATCCCGTGAAACACCCGCGCGGGTCCGTGAAACGCCCGTGAAACACGCCGACCGGAGCCGCTCCCGTGCACCCTCTTCCGCCGACGTCCCGCGCGACCCGCCTCGACATCACCCTGAGCGTTGATCCGCTTGCGTTTTCGCGCCGCGAAGAGGCCCGCATCGCCGCCACCTTTGCCGCGGCGAAAGCCAGCAATCCTGCGCTCTTCGACGGGCCGATCCTGCTCTTCTCCCGGCCCCGGCTCGACGGTGCCCGGCTCTCGGCCACCGCCTTCCGGACCCGCTACTCCTCCCTCACCACCCTCATCGCCCACCCCGAGACCGGCCGCGACGCCTACAACCTGTTCGGGGCGGCGGCGATCGTCGGGACGGACGGCGGCGTCGTGCTCGGCCGGATGGGGCCGCGCACCGCCGGGGCAGGGGAAGTGAAGTTCCCCGGCGGCACACCCGACGAGGAGGACGTCAGGGCAGACGGCGGGGTCGACATCCTCGGCTCGATCGCCCGCGAGATGGAGGAGGAGACGGGGCTGACGGCCGCCGAGGCGGTTCTCGACGAGGACCTCATCCTCGTCGACGACCATCCCTACTTCGCCGTCGTCGGCGTGCTGCGCTTTCCGCAGACGGCGGACCAGCTGGCCGAGCGGGTGCGTGATTTCCTCGCCGCCGATCCGGACCCTGAGCTCGCCGGCGTCGAGGTCGTCCGCCCCGGCGCCTCGCTTGATCCTGCCATCGTGCCGGCCTACACCCGCGCGGCCCTCGCGCGCCTTTTCTGAACCCAGACGGATCGGAACACCCGCATGGCCCGCCGCTACGCCGTCCTCGACGTCTTCACCGACACCGCCCTGTCCGGCAACGGCCTCGCCGTCGTGCTCGAGTCGGAGGGCCTGTCGGACGAGCGGATGCAGATGATCGCCCGCGGCTTCGCGCTGTCGGAGACGGTGTTCGTGCTGCCGGCCGAAGGCCCCGCCCACACGGCGAAGGTGCGCATCTTCACCCCGGCGCGGGAACTGCCGTTCGCCGGCCATCCGACCGTCGGCACCGCCGTGCTCCTCGCCACGCGCAAGCTCGGCGGGAGCGCCGGCCAGTGCGACGCGATGGTGGTGCTCGAGGAAGGCGTCGGGCCGGTCCGCTGCGGGGTGATCCTCCACCCGGGCGCGGCCGGCTATGCCGAGTTCGACGTGCCGCGCAAGCCCGCGGAGATTGCCACCGCGATCGACAAGGACGCCGCCGCCGCGGCCCTCGGCCTGCTGCCGCGGGAGATCGGCTTCGAGAACCACGTGCCGACCGCCTTCGAGGCGGGGGTGCCGTTCACCTTCGTGCCGGTGCACGACCTTGCGGTCGCCGCCCGCGCCCGGCCGGTGCGGGAGCTGTGGAGCGCCGCCTTCTCGGGCGGCCGGCCGGGCTCCGTGTTCGTCTACTGCCGCGAGACGGTGAAGCACGACGCGGCCTTCCATGCCCGCATGTTCGCGCCGGAGATGGGGATCGACGAGGATCCGGCGACGGGGTCGGCTGCCGCCGCCTTCGCCGGCGTCGTGCAGCGGTTCGACGAGCCGACCGACGGCCGCCACGTCCTGCCGATCGAGCAGGGCCTCGAGATGGGCCGACCGTCGCTGATCCAGCTCGAGCTCGAGGTCGAGGGCGGGACGCTGAAGACGGTCCGCATCGGCGGCCACGCCGTCCTCGTGGCGGAAGGTGAGCTTCTACTTTAGTGTGACGGGTAACATTCGACCGCTAAACTAGTATCATGAGTTGAAACCCCTGAAACTTGTTGACTTCAAGGGGTGTTGGCTCCTTCCTATGCACGGGAAACGTGTGTGGGAGGGGGAGATGCGGTTTGAGTTGGCGCGCATGTTCTTGATGCATCGAGCGCAAGCGGACGCGTTCAGTCGCCGGAACCCGGACGGCAGCGAAATGTCCCGGGGGGAGTGGCTCAGGGCAGTCTTTCTTGAAAGAATTGACTTCATCCACCGCAACGCACCGCGTCGATACGATCCTGATGTTCAGCAAATTAGAGACAATAGAATTATATCTAGAATCGGAAAGCAGATCGTCCTACGCGAAAGTGATCCTGATAACTACTTGCGGGAGATGAAGCGTACTCAGTGGAGGGCGTGTCTTGTTATCATTGATCCCGTCAGCCATTCCGATGGGCAGAAGGTTGCAATTGAGGCAAGTTCAGCGATTGGATCAGGTTTCGGGAACTTTGAGAGTTTAATCGCATCTATAAATTCTAGAACGCCGCCAGAGCCATTCGTGATTGAACTGCATAGTATTACAAATCAAGATTCTTTTTGGGATTACGTAAAGCGTAATGAGGGAATGATTACATCAATTACACTTGAAGTTGCAATGCCGAATATGTTCGGCGGCGAGTCATCATTTGAGGAAGATGTAAGGCGACTCCGCGATCGTGAAAAGGCGCGGCGGGTTAAAGAAACAATTGAAAATCCGGAAGGATTACAGCCGGACACCGATCGTATGCGTGAAGCTGTTAGCTACGCAACGCGTGGTGGCGGAAAAGTCAAGGCGAAGGCAAAAGATGCTGCGCCGTATGATTCTACAGAGGATAAGAAGTTTCTAGAGGTTGAAATTGATAGCGATCACCCGGATGTTGACGAAAAAACTAGTCTTGCATTGGCAGCATTTGAAAAAGATACGTCTGACGAGCAGAATGATAGGATAGAGAAAAAATGAATAATGCGGTAGGATCGCTGATATTACTGGTGGCTGGGGGCGCAGTAATCGTAATATCTGTATGCCACCCCGCAGCGCTGTCGGACGTCAATTCATTCTTGAAGCAATTTGTCAATCACGAGTTTCTCAATATCATTGGAATAATTGTGGCTATCACAACGGCGTCAGCTGCAAACGTACATCTAGAGTTAAGGCGCCTTGAGGCAATGTATAAGTTCAAGGATGGTTTTGAAAGAACGAGAAATGAGGTAAAGAGAGGTGCCTTCGCGTTGATTGTTCTTTTTGGTTCTGGGGTTGTTTTGGTGGTGATTAAGCCGCTGTTGCCACAGAATGAGCACATGATGGCACTCATCAATGGTGCTGCTCTATTAATTATCCTTTGGAATATACTTGTCCTTTGGGCGCTGGTTGGATTGGCCTTCAAGGTTGGTCCCATTGACTTGGATGAGTGAGTGCAAAAGTTTCAGGCATCAAGTTTACCTTAGCTATGATCGTCTGTTCCAAATCGCGACGACTACGCAGTCGCAACCAATATGCCGAGACTAGCTGCGCTACAGGCGGCTCCCCTGAACGCGCCGAACAGCTGGTCGAGGACCGGCGTCGCCTCGGCGACGAGGTCGTGGCCCTCCGGGTCCTTCAGCCATTCGGAGATGAGGCCGGTGACGGTGGCGTTGAGGGTGCGCGCGGCGACGGCGGCGGTCCACGGCGGGGCGAGGCGGCCGGCCGTCTCGGCGAGGGCGAAGCCGTCGGCGAGGGCACAGCGCATGCGCTGCTTGGCGGCGTCCTGGCGGCAGAGCGCGGCGCCGATGTCGTCCACCGCCTCGCAGCGGTGGAACAGGATGGCGAAGACCCGGCGGCGCTGCGGATCGGTGCCGATGAGCGAGATGGCGCCCCTGGTGGCGGTCTCGATGACGGACAGGGGATCGGGGTGGCGCTCGGCGACGGCCCGCTCCACCATGTCCTCCTGCGGCAGGCGGATGCGCTCGAACAGCGCGCCGATGAGCTCGCCCTTCGACTTGAAGTGCCAGTAGACGGCGCCGCGGGTGACGCCGGCCCGCGCCCCGATCTCGTCCAGCGACGTCCGTCCGACGCCCTGGTCGAAGAACAGGGTTTCGGCGGCGTCGAGGATCGCCGTTCGGGTCCGGGCTGCGTCTTCCTTTGTGCGTCGCACCATTTCGTGAGCGTCACCTGCTTTACATACGTGTCAGCACGTATATAAACGACCGCCGAACGATCGTCGACCGCCATCGCGCCACACCCCCGTTTCGGGCGCGGCGGCCGGCCGCACTCCTGGATAAACCGATGCTGGCTCCTGTTGTCCGTCGCACCCTGTGCGCTGCCGTGGTGCTGTCGATGCCGTTCGGGGCTGCCCCCGCCCTCGCCCAGGGTGGAGCGCCGCCGCCCCCGCAGGTGACGACCGTTACGCTCGAGGAACGGCCGGTGCCACTGACCTTCGAGTATGCGGGCCGTATCTCTGCCTACCGCAACGTCGAGGTGCGGGCGCGGGTTTCCGGCATCCTGCTCAGCCGCAACTTCACCGAGGGCGAGCCGGTGAAGGAGGGCCAGCTCCTCTACCGCATCGACCCGGCGCCCTACGAGGCGACGCTGGCGCGTGCGCAGGCGCAGCTCCAGCAGGAACAGGCGACCCTCGATCGCCGCGAGAAGGACCTCGAGCGCGCCCAGGAGCTGCTGCGCCGCAAGTCCGGCACGGAGAAGGCGTTCGACGACGCGACCGCCGACGTCGCCCTCTCGAAGGCGCTCGTTGCCGCCGCCGAGGCGCAGGTGAAGACCGCCCAGCTCGACCTCGGCTACACCACGGTGAACGCGCCGCTCGCCGGCACCACGAGCCTCGACACGATGGACGAGGGCAGCCTCGTCGGCACCACCGCCGACAACAGCCTGCTCACCCGCATCACTCAGCTCGACCCCGCCTACGTGAACTTCTCCTTCACCGACCGGGAGCTCGGCGAGTTGCGCGCCCTCTACGACAGCGGCCGCGCCGACCGGCCGGAAGACGGGTCCCTCAAGGCGGCGATCGAGTTCGGCGACGGCACGACCTACGACAAGGAGGGGTCGATCACCTTCACGGACGTGACGATCGACCAGCAGACCGGCACGATCCGGGCCCGCGCCGAGGTGCCGAACCCGGACCAGAAGCTGCTGCCCGGCCAGTTCGTCCGCGTCGTCGTCAAGGGAGTGACGCTGAACGCCGCGCTTGTCGTGCCGCAGGCGGCGGTGATGCAGGGGCCGCAGGGACCCTACGTTTACGCCGTCGACGCCGAGAGCAAGGCGGTGTTGAAGCCGATCGAGCTCGGCCGCGAGGTCGACGGCGGCTGGATCGTCGAGAACGGCCTTGCGAGCGGCGACCGCATCATCACTGAAGGCGTGATCAAGGTGCGCCCCGGCGCGCCTGTCACGCTCGACGCCCCCGCCGCCGTCTCGGCGGCGCCCGCCGATGCCCCCGCCGCCGTCTCGGCGGCGCCCGCCGATGCCCCCGCCGCCGTCTCGGCGGCGCCCGCCGATGCCCCGGCCGCCGTCCCGGCGGCTTCCGCCGATGTTCCGGTCAAGAAGGCCGAGGCCGACAAGGGCGAGACCGTCCAGTGACACCCCGCTTCTTCATCGACCGCCCGGTCTTCGCGGCGGTCCTGTCGATCGTCATCGTCATCGCCGGCCTCGTGTCGATGCGGGCGCTGCCGATCGCGCAGTACCCCGACATCGTCCCGCCGCAGGTGCAGGTGACGGCGAACTATTCCGGCGCCAGCCCGCAGACCGTCGCCGACACCGTCGCCGCGCCGCTCGAGCAGCAGATCAACGGCGTCGACGACATGATCTATCTGGAGTCCGCGAGCCTCGCGAACGGCCAGATGACGGCGACCATCACCTTCGAGATCGGCACCGATCCCGACCAGGCGACGATCAACGTCAACAACCGCGCCCAGCGCGCGCTGGCGGTGCTGCCGAGCGAGGTGCAGCAGACGGGCGTCACCGTCTCCAAGCAGTCGAGCGCCATCCTCAGCGTCATCACGATGTACTCGCAGGACGGCAACTACGGGCCGATCTTCGTTTCGAACTACGCCCTCCTCAACGTCCTCGACGAGCTGAAGCGCGTGCAGGGCGTCGGCGATGCACTGATCTTCGGCGCCAAGGACTACTCGATGCGGATCTGGCTGCGGCCGGACAAGCTCGCGCAGTACGAGCTGACGCCGAGCGACGTCGCCGCCGCCATCCGCGAACAGAACTCGCAGTTCGCCGCCGGCCGCTTCAACGACGAGCCCTCGCCGGGCGGCCGCGCCTTCACCTACATCGTCACCACCACCGGCCGTCTGCCGGACGCCGAGGCGTTCGAGAACATCATCCTGCGCTCGGACCAGAACGGCTCGACGCTGCGCATCAAGGACGTGGCGCGGGTCGAGCTCGGCTCGATCGACTACGGCTTCGAGGCGACCTACAACGGCAAGCCGACGATCGCGATCGGCATCTTCCTGCAGCCCGGCGCCAACGCCCTCGACACCGCCGAGGCGGTGCGGGTGCGCATGGGCGAGCTCGCCGAGCGCTTCCCGGCCGGCATCGCCTGGGCGATGCCCTACGACACGACGAAGTTCGTCGAGATCTCGATCGAGGAGGTGGTCAAGACCTTCATCGAGGCGATGATCCTCGTCGTGCTCGTGGTGTTCCTGTTCCTGCAGAAGGTGCGGGCGACGCTGATCCCGCTGATGGCGGTGCCGGTGTCGATCATCGGCACCTTCGCGGGCATGTACGTGCTCGGATTCTCGATCAACCTCCTGACGCTGTTCGGCCTCGTGCTCGCCATCGGCATCGTCGTCGACGACGCCATCGTCGTGCTCGAGAACGTCGAGCGCATCATGACGAGCGAGGGGCTGCCGCCACGGGAGGCCTCCATCAAGGCGATGGAGGAGGTGCAGGGGCCGGTCATCGCGATCGTGCTCGTGCTCTGCGCCGTGTTCATCCCGGTCGCCTTCATGGGCGGCCTCGCAGGCGAGATGTACAAGCAGTTCGCCGTGACGATCGCCGTCTCGGTGACGATCTCCGGCATCGTCGCCCTGACGCTGACGCCGGCGATGTGCGCGCTCATCCTGAAGCCCGGCCACGACCGGCCGGCGCTGCCGTTCCGCATCTTCAACCGCGGCTTCGACTGGGCGACGCGCGGCTACGCGGCGGGCGTCCGCTTCTTCCTGAAGCGGGCCTTCATCGGCGTCCTCCTGTTCGCCGGCATGCTCTATGTCGGCTGGAGCCTGTTCTCGAAGATCCCGTCCTCGCTCGTGCCGAACGAGGACCAGGGCTACATCATCACCGCGGCCTTCCTGCCGCCGGCGGCCTCGCTGGAGCGCACGGAGAAGGCGACGACGGCCTTCTCCGAGGCGATGATGCAGCAGCCGACGGTGGCCGACATCATCACCTTCGCCGGCTTCGACATCCTCACCTTCGGCCAGAAGTCGAACGCCGGCGTGTCGTTCGTGCCGCTGACCGACTGGTCGGAGCGCATGGGGCCGGGGCAGGATTCCCAGTCGATCGCCTTCCAGGCGATGGGGATCGGCTCGCAGATCCGCGACGGCTTCATCCTCGCCTTCAACCCGCCGCCGATCTCCGGCATGTCGACCACCGGCGGCTTCGAGGGCTACGTGCAGGACCGCTCCGGCTCCGGCTCGCAGGCGCTTGCCGCCAAGGTGCAGGAACTGATCGCCGCCGCCTCGAAGCGGCCGGAGCTCACCGGCCTCAACACCACCTTCTCGACCGAGATCCCGCAGTACCGCCTCGACGTCGACCGCGAGAAGGCGAAGGCGCTCGGCGTTCCGATCGCCTCGATCTTCGAGGCGATGCAGTCGACATTCGGCAGCCTCTACGTCAACGACTTCACCCTCTACGGCCGGAACTACCGGGTGAACCTGCAGGCCGAGGCCGCCTTCCGCGAGCGCCCGGAGGACCTCAAGCAGGTCTTCGTGCGCTCCGAGTCCGGCAGCATGATCCCGATCGACACGCTGGTGACGGTCCACCGCACCATCGGGCCGGACACGGTGACGCGCTTCAACCTCTTCCCGGCGGCGAAGATCCTCGGCGGACCGGCCCCCGGCTACTCGTCCGGCCAGGCAATCCAGGCGATGGAGGATGTGGCGCGCGAGGTGCTCGGCACCGGCTACTCGCTCGGCTGGGTGACCTCGGCCTACCAGGAGACCGAGGCGGCCGGCACCGGCAGCCAGGCCTTCCTGTTCGCCATCGTCATGGTGTTCCTGATCCTCGCCGCCCAGTACGAGCGCTGGTCGCTGCCGTTCGCGGTGATCCTCGCCGTGCCGTTCGCCCTCGTCGGCGCGCTCGCCGCCATCTGGGCGCGCGGCCTCGACAACGACGTCTACTTCCAGATCGGCCTCGTGACGCTGATCGGCCTCGCGGCGAAGAACGCCATCCTGATTGTCGAGTTCGCGATCATGAAGCGGCGCGAGGGGATGTCGGCGGCGGACGCGGCGCTGGCGGCGGCGAAGCTGCGCTTCCGGCCGATCATCATGACGTCGCTCGCCTTCATCCTCGGCTGCGTGCCGCTGGCGATCTCGACCGGCGCCGGCTCGGCGAGCCGCCACTCGATCGGCACCGGCGTCATCGGCGGCATGCTGGCGGCGACGTTCCTGGCGATCTTCTTCATCCCGATGTTCTACAGCCTGATCGCCCGCAAGGCCCCGAAGCCGAAGCGTGGCACGCCGGGGGCTGCCGGGCCGGCGGGACCGGCGGACGGGGCGGGCCACACCCCGCCGTCCCCGCCCGCGCATCCGGCGCCGGCGGAGTAGGGGCGGGCGGAGTAGGCTCGGCTCACTCCCGGAGGTCGGGCAGCGGCGGCCAGCCGTAGCGGGCGGCGAGAAGGGGCAGGAGGCGGGCGATGAGCGCCTCGCCGTTCTCCGAGTTCGTCATCACCGCGCCGCCGCGGCGAACGCCCGGGGCGACGACGAGATGGCAGTGGAAGCCGAGGTTGTGGCCGTCCTTGTGGAAGAGGAGCGTCTCGCCGCTGCCGGACACCGCGCCGCCGAGGCCGTAGCCCGTGCCGTCGACGGGCGTCATCATCTGCCGCACCAGATCCGGCCGCAGCAGCGGCCGCGGCCCGCCGGCGAGGGCGTCCGAGAGCGCCACGGCGAGGCGCGCGAGGTCGGCGGGCGTCGACCAGAGGCCGGCAGCGGCAAGCTCGGGCATCACCTGCGCCCCCGGGGCGAGCGGTGTGCCGTCGAGGAGGTGGCCGGAGGCGAGGTCCGGCTCGCGCGCCACGACGAGCGGCTGGTCGAGCGTCGAGCCGCTCATTCGCGCCGGGCCGATGACGAGGCCGGGGACGAGGCGGCCATAGGGGATGCCGACGGCATCGGCGAGCACCGCCTCGACGATCTCGTAGCCGCCGCCCGAGTAGAGGTAGCCGCGGCCGGGGGCCTGGACGATCGTCACCGCCGGGGTGTTCGCCGGCGGCGTGCCGTCGAGGATCTCCCGCAAGGAGGGCAGCGGCGCGCCGGGGGCGTAGCCGGGGAAGCCGGGGACGCCGATGCCGGCGGTCATGCCGAGGAGGCGGCGGAGCGTGACGGCGCGGCCGCCGAAGCGGTCCGGCGGCAGGGTCCAGGAGCGGAGGTACTGGCGGACGTCGGTATCGAGGTCGACCGCGCCGGTCTCGACGACGGCCAGGGTCGTGACGGCGGCGATCGTCTTCGAGATCGAGCAGGCCTGGAAGACGGTGGAGGCCGTCACCGGCGCCGCTTCGCCGGCCCTGCGGACGCCGGCCGCCACGGTGGCGATCCCGTCGCCGTCGAAGAGGGCGAGGGCGAGGCCGGGGACGCGGTGCTCGTCGGCGAGCTCGGCGAGGGCCGGGGCGAGGGCGGCGACGTCGTCGGCGAAGGCGGCGCGGGCCGGGCGGACGCCGGCGAGGGCGGCCGTGGCTGTGGCCGCCAGCCCGGCGGCGACCGTGCGGCGGGTGGGTCCGATCCGGGGGCGGCGAGGAGAACGAAACATGCGTGGACGGTATCCGCTTCGCGGCATCGGGCCACTCCCCAAACTGTCCGCCGCGACCTAGTGTGCCGGGTCGATGGCGCCGGGGCGAGTCTCCCGCGCCGACGTGACCGGCGGGCGGCAGGGACGAGCGGATGCGGGCCTATCTCGACCTCGTGCGGGACATCCTCGACAACGGCACGGAGAAGCGCGACCGCACCGGCACCGGCACGCTGTCGGTGTTCGGCCGGCAGCTGCGCTTCGACCTGTCGGAGGGATTCCCGCTCGTCACGACCAAGCGCGTGCACCTGAAGTCGGTGATCCACGAGCTCCTGTGGTTCCTCGCCGGCGACACCAACATCGCCTACCTCAACGACCACGGCGTGACGATCTGGGACGAGTGGGCGGACGCGCGCGGCGAGCTCGGCCCCGTCTACGGCCGCCAGTGGCGCTCGTGGGCGGCGCCGGACGGGCGCGTCATCGACCAGATGGCGGAGGTGGTCGACGCGATCCGCAGGAACCCGGATTCGCGCCGGCTGATCGTCTCGGCGTGGAACCCGGCCGACGTGCCGGCGATGGCGCTGCCGCCCTGCCACCTCCTGTTCCAGTTCTACGTCGCCGAGGGCCGGCTCTCCTGCCAGATGTACCAGCGCTCGGCCGACGTCTTCCTCGGCGTGCCCTTCAACATCGCCTCCTACGCGCTCCTGACGCAGATGGTGGCGCACGTGACGGGGCTCCAGCCGGGCGACTTCGTGCACGCCTTCGGCGACACCCACCTCTATCTCAACCACCTCGAGCAGGCGCGCCTGCAGCTGACGCGCGATCCGCGGCCGCTGCCGAAGGTGGTGCTGAACCCTGACGTGACGGGCCTCTTCGCCTTCCGTTTCGAGGACATCGAGGTGGTCGGCTACGACCCGCACCCGGCCATCCGGGCGCCGGTGGCGGTGTAGCGATGACCCTCTCCATCCGTCCCGCCGTGCCGGGCGACGCCGGGATCGTGCTCGGCTTCATCCGGGCGCTCGCCGAGTACGAGAAGCTCGCCCACGAGGTTGAGGCGAGCGAGGCCTCGCTCGATGCAGCGCTGTTCGGGCCGAGCCCGAAGGTCTTCGCCGACATCGCCGAGTGGGAGGGCGAGCCGGTCGGCTTCTCGCTGTGGTTCTACAACTTCTCGACCTTCCTCGGCCGCCACGGCCTCTGGCTCGAGGACCTCTACGTCGTGCCGGAGCACCGCGGCCGCGGCATCGGCAAGGCGATGCTCGGGCGCCTTGCGAAGCGCTGCCTCGAGGAGAACCTCGGGCGGCTCGAGTGGTGGGTGCTCGACTGGAACGCGCCGGCGATCGCCGTCTACAAGGCGCAGGGGGCGCGGATGATGGACGACTGGACGGTCTGCCGGACCACCGGCGAGGACCTCGTCCGGCTCGCCGGGGCGGCCCGGTGACGGCAGCAGACTCCGGCGGCCTGCCCGTCGTCTTCCTCGTGGCGATGGGCGAGAACGGCGTCATCGGCCGCGACGGCGACATGCCCTGGCGCCTCTCCACCGACCTGAAGCGCTTCAAGGCGCGCACCCTCGGCAAGCCGGTGATCATGGGGCGGCGCACCTTCGCCTCCATCGGCCGGCCGCTGCCGGGGCGCGACATCATCGTGGTGACGCGGCAGGCCGGCTTCGCGCCGGACGGCGTCACGGTCGCGGCGAGCCCGGACGAGGCCGTCGCGGCGGCGCGCCGCATTGCCGCCGCGAGCGGCGCGGCGGAAATCGTCGTCGCCGGCGGCGGCGAGATCTACCGGGCGCTCCTCGGCGCGGCGGGCCGGCTCGTCGTCACCGAGGTGCACGCCCGGCCGGAGGGCGACGTGCACTTCCCCGCGATCGACCCGGCGGTCTGGCGCGAGGTCGGCCGCGAAGGGCCGGTGCAGGGCGAGCGGGACAGTGCCGCGATGAGCTTCGTCGAGTACGAGCGCCGGACGAGGGACGAGGCGAAGGACGCATGATCGAGACGGACGTCGTCATCGTCGGCGCGGGGGCCGCCGGGCTCGCCGCCGCCGGACGGCTGCAGGCGGCGGGCGTGCCATTCGTGCTGCTCGAGGCGAAGCACCGCGTCGGTGGCCGCGCCTTCACCGACACGGCGACGTTCGGCGTGCCGTTCGACCGCGGCTGCCACTGGCTGCACTCGGCCTCGATCAATCCGCTCACCGCCGTCGCGGACCGGCTCGGCTTTCACTACCGGCGCCATACGACGCGGCGGCGGCGGCTGTTCCTCGCCGGGCGCGAGACCGACGACGCGACGCGCGATGCCGCCGGCGCGGCGATTTCCGCGGCGTTCGAGGCGGCCTACGAGGCGGGGCGGGCCGGCCGCGACGTGGCGATGGCGGATGTCATCGACGCGGCCTCGCCGTGGCGCCGGCTCGTCGTGCACTGGATCGGGCTGATGTCGTCGCTGCCGCCCGAGGAGATCTCGACGCTCGACTTCGCCAACTACCGCGACACCTACGAGAACTGGCCGGTGGCCGAGGGCTTCGGCGCCCTCGTCGTCGCCGCCGGCGCCGGGGTGCCGGTGTCGCTCGGCGTGCGGGCCCGGCGGATCGACTGGTCAGGCTCGGGCGTCGTCGTCGCCACCGACGACGGCGACCTCCGGGCGAAGCGCGCCATCGTCACCGTCTCGACCACGGTGCTGGCGCGCGGCGGCATCCGCTTCACGCCCGCGCTGCCGGCCGACCTCGCCGAGGCGATCGAGGCCTGCACCCTCGGCCATGCCGAGAAGATCGTCTTCCGCTTCGACCGGCCGGTCGAGGGTTTCGAGCCGTCGACCTATGCCGACACGTTCGAACCCGACCGGCCGGAGCGGGCGCCCATCAACTTCTCCGTCAACCCGTTCGGCCACCCGCTGGCAGTCGGCCACGTCGGCGGCGACTTCTCGCTGGAGATCGCGCAGCAGGGCGAGGCGGCGATGATCGCGTTCGGGCGCGCGGCCCTCGTCGACATCTTCGGCGCGGATATCCTGAAGCGCATCATCGGGGCGACGGTCACCGGCTGGTCGGCGGACCCGGACATCGGTGGCGCCTACTCGAGCGCGCGGCCGGGACGGGGTGCGCTCAGGGCGCTGCTGCCCCTGCCGGTGGGGGATCGCCTCATCTTCGCCGGGGAGGCCTCGGCGGGCCCGTTCTTCTCCACCGCCCACGGCGCGCACCTCTCCGGGCTCGATGCAGCCGACTGGGCGATCGGTCGCGTCAGGGAATCGTCGCGCGCACGTTGACGAGGCGGGTCCGCGTGCCCATTTCCGCCCGGGACGAGGACGGCGCCGTTCGTTGAAAGGCCCGGGGGAAGCCCCTATAACCGCGCTCTGCTCCGGACCCCCGTCCGGACCGCGATCGAGGCGCGGAGGCCGCGGTGCGGGACGGCACGGCCGACAGTTGAGGAGTGGGGATGCCCTGGAGCAATCAGAACGGTGGTGGCCGCAAGGGTGGCGGCGGCCCGTGGGGTTCGGGTGGAGGACCGTGGGGCGGTGGCGGCGGTGGCGGCGGCGGCCCCTGGGGCGGCGGCCCGCAGCGCCCCGGCTCGAGCGGTGGCCCTCCCGATCTCGAAGAGCTCCTCAGGCGCAGCCAGGATCGGCTGAAGCGGGCCCTGCCCGGCGGCGGCGGCTCGCTCGGCCTCAAGGGCATCATCATCGCCGTCGTGGCCGTGGTCGTGCTGTGGCTCGCGACCGGCTTCTACCGGGTGCAGCCGGGTGAAGTGGGCGTCGAACTGGTGTTCGGCCGCTTCGTCGGACAGACCCAGCCGGGTCTCGACTACAACTGGCCCTATCCGATCGGCTCTGTGGAGACGCCGGACGTCCTGCGCGTCCGGGAAATCACCGTCGGCCTTCGCGAGACGGAAGCGGCGCGCGGCAACACCGCGGCGCGCGATGTCCCGGAGGAGAGCCTGATGCTGACGGGCGACGAGAACATCGTCGACGTCGACTTCAAGGTGTTCTGGCGGATCAACAACGCCCCGGACTTCCTCTTCAACATCCAGAATCCCGAGGGCACCGTGAAGGCGGTGGCCGAGGGCGCGATGCGCGAGGTGGTCGGTCGCAACGACATCCAGCGCGTCCTCACCGACCAGCGCGAGCGCATCCAGATCGACGTGCAGACGCTGATGCAGACCGTGCTCGACGGCTACGGCGCCGGCATCGAGATCACCCAGGTGCAGATGCTGACCGTCGACCCGCCGCAGCAGGTCATCGACGCCTTCCGCGACGTGCAGGCGGCCCGCGCCGACCAGGAGCGCGTCCAGAACGAGGCGCAGGCCTACGCCAACCGGGTCATCCCGGAGGCACGCGGTGAGGCGGCTCGAATTCTCGAGAGCGCCGCCGCCTATCGCGACCGTACCATCGCGGAAGCGCGCGGTCAGGCCGACCGCTTCACGAAGATCTACGAGCAGTACGCCGAGTCGCCGGACATCACGCGCGAGCGCATCTATCTGGAGACGATGGAGCAGGTGCTGGGCAAGACCGACAAGATCATCATCGACGGCAGCATGGGTGGGTCGGGCGTTGTGCCCTACCTGCCGCTCGACCGGCTGGACCGCGGTGCGCCGACGGCGCAGCAGACCACTCCGCGCACGGGGACCCAGTGATGAGATACGGCGTCATCGGCATCGTCGTCGCCGCCGTCCTGGCGGTGCTCGCCTACGGCTCGCTCTTCATCGTCTATCCCACGCAGCAGGCCCTCGTCCTGCAGTTCGGTGAGGTGAAGCGCCCGATCACGGAGCCCGGCCTCTATTTCAAGGCGCCGTTCATCCAGAACGTCGTCTACCTCGACAAGCGCATCCTCGACCTCGACGTGAACTCGCTCGAGGCGATCGCCTCGGACCAGAAGCGTCTCGTGGTCGACGCGTTCGCCCGCTACCGGATCGACAACCCGGTGCTGTTCTTCCAGACGGTGAACAACGTCCAGGAAGGCAGCCGCCGCCTCGCCACGTTCGTGCAGTCGGCCGTGCGCGCCGTGCTCGCCGACACGACCTTCATCTCGGTCGTTCGCGACAACCGCCCGCAGCTGATGGAGCGCATCCGCCGCGACGTGGAGGCCCGCGCCGAAGGCATCGGCATCAAGGTCGTCGACGTCCGCCTGCGGCGCGCCGACCTGCCGGAGGCGAACAGCCAGGCGATCTTCCGGCGCATGCAGACGGAGCGTCAGCGCGAGGCGACCGAGATCCGCGCCCAGGGCGAGGAGGCGGCCCGCCGCATCCGCGCGACGGCCGAGCGCCAGGCGATCGTCATTACGGCCGAGGCGAACCAGGAATCGGAGACGATCCGAGGCGATGGCGACAGCCAGCGCGGTCGCATCTTCGCCGAGGCCTACGGCCGCGACCCGGAGTTCTTCGCCTTCTTCCGCTCGATGCAGGCCTACGGCGCGACGCTGGCCGACCAGGGCACGCGCTTCGTCATCTCGCCGGACACGGAGTTCTTCCGCTTCCTGAACGATCCCTCCGGGTCGATCATGGCGGAGCCGCGGGCTCCGGCCGACCGGGCCCCGCCGCCGGCGCCGGCGTCCTCCTCGGGCGCCGCTGACGGAGCCGCCGCCGCACCGGCCGGTGAGACGCCGGCCGGCGGTGTCCCCGCTCCGGTGCCGACGGCCGCGGAGCCGGCGGCCGCTGCTGCGGGGCAATGAGTGATCTCCTCGTCGCGCTCGGCCTCGTGCTGGCGATCGAGGGGACCCTCTACGCATTGGCGCCGCAGTCGCTGAAGGCGATGATGCGCGCCGTCCTCGACCTTCCCGACGCGCACCTGCGCGTCGCCGGGGTCGGGGCACTGGCTGTCGGGGTGCTGGTGGTATGGTTCGTGCGAGGCTGACGGCGCTTCTCGGTGCGCCGGCCCGCCGGGCGATGGATGGAGACGGACAATGATGCAGTTCTCTCGCCCCCGGGCGGTGACGCGCGTGGCGCTGGCTCTTGCGGTGGCGCTCGGCGCCGGAGCGCCGGCGGCACTGGCCCAGGCGCCGGCCGGGGTGCAGGGACCGGAATCCGTGGCGGACCTCGCCGAGGGCCTCCTCAACGCCGTCGTCAACATCTCGACGTCCCAGCGGGTCGAGGGACGGCGATCGGTGCCGATCCCGCAGGTTCCGGAAGGCTCGCCCTTCGAGGAGTTCTTCGACGAGTTCCTCAACCGCCAGGATCGTGACCAGGACACCCAGCCGCGGCGGGTCCAGTCGCTGGGGTCCGGCTTCGTCATCGACCCGAGCGGCATCATCGTCACCAACAACCACGTCATCGAGGGCGCCGACGAGATCACCGCCAACTTCCCCGACGGCACCAAGCTGAAGGCGGAACTGATCGGCACCGACAAGAAGACCGATCTCGCCGTGCTGAAGGTCTCGCCGGAGAAGCCGCTCGTCGCGGTCCCGTTCGGCGATTCCGGCAAGATCCGCGTCGGCGACTGGGTGATGGCGATCGGCAACCCGTTCGGCCTCGGCGGCACGGTCACCGTCGGCATCGTCTCGGCGCGCAACCGCAACATCAACGCCGGCCCCTACGACGACTTCATCCAGACGGACGCCGCCATCAACCGCGGCAACTCCGGCGGGCCGCTGTTCGACATGGAGGGCCGCGTTGTCGGCATCAACACCGCGATCATCTCGCCCTCCGGCGGCTCGATCGGCATCGGCTTCGCCATCCCCTCGAACATCGCCGTCTCGGTGATCGAGCAGCTGCGCGAGTTCGGCGAGACCCGCCGCGGCTGGCTCGGCGTGCGCATCCAGGAGGTGACGGACGACATCGCCGAGAGCCTGTCGATGCCGAAGGCCGCGGGCGCCCTCGTCGCCGGCGTCACCGAGGACGGCCCGGCCGCCAAGGCCGGTATCGAGCCGGGCGACGTCATCGTCACCTTCGACGGCCGCGAGGTGCCGGAGATGGACGACCTGCCGCGCATGGTCGCCGACACGGCGATCGGCAAGGCGGTCGACGTCGAGGTGCTGCGCAAGGGCGAGCGCCAGACGATCAAGGTCGAGCTCGGCCGGCTCGAGGACGGCGAGGCCGTCGCCGCCGCGGCGACGACGGGCAGCGCCACCCCCGCGACGCCGGCGGAGCCGACGGCCGTCCTCGGCCTCAAGCTCTCGGAGATGACGCCGGCGCTGAAGGAGCAGTTCAAGCTCGCCGACACCGTCAAGGGCGTCGTCGTCACCGAGGTCGACCCGGCGAGCGCCGCGGCCGAGAAGCGCATCCAGGCCGGCGACGTCATCGTCGAGGTGGCCCAGGAGGCGATCACCTCGCCAGCCGACGTGGTGGCGCGGGTCGAGGCGCTGAAGAAGGACGGCCGCAAGTCGGCCCTGTTCCTGCTCTCGAACGCCACCGGCGAGGTCCGCTTCGTGGCGGTCCGCATCGACGGCTGATCCGCGAGGGCAGCGGGCGGGCTCCGAAAGGCGAGTTGCGCCCGGCGCCGGTTCCGGGCTCTCATCCCGCCGTCCCCCTTTCGGAGCCGACGATGGCCAATCAAGCGAATTTCGGCGGTTTCGTAGGTGCGCTGATCACCGGCGTCGCGCATGTGCTGACGGACCTGCGCAAGGCGCCGGCGCTCGCCGAGGAGGCCGGCTACGGCGCGGCCCCCAACCTGCCGAAGCCGAAGCCGACCCTCATCCCGATCATGAAGATCGCCCCGGCGGTCGGCTGGCCGCCGGGCCAGAAGCCGAAGCCGGCGCCGGGCTTCAAGGTCGAGGCCTTCGCCGGCGAACTCGACCATCCCCGCTGGGTGTACGAACTGCCGAACGGCGACATCCTCGTCGCCGAGACGGCGGCGCCGCCCTCGAAAGCCTCGGGCTTCAGCCTGCGCTGGTGGGCCCAGGGCTTCGTGATGACGCGGGCCGGCTCCGGCGTGAAGAGCGCCGACCGCATCACGCTCCTGCGCGACGCCGACGGCGACGGCATCGCCGAGGTGAAGCTGCCGTTCCTCGAGAACCTCCACTCGCCCTTCGGCATGGCCCTCGTCGGCGACACGCTGTTCGTCGCCAACGCCGACAGCGTCGTCCGCTTCCCCTACGAGCCCGGTGCGACGCGCATCACGGCGGCGCCGGTGAAGGTGTGCGACCTGCCGGCCGGGCGGAACCACCACTGGACGAAGAGCCTCGTCGCCAACAAGGCCGGCACCAAGCTCTATGTCGGCGTCGGCTCGAACTCCAACGTCGCCGAGTTCGGCATGCACGAGGAGGAGATGCGCGCCGCCATCCTCGAGGTGGACATCGCGACGGGAGCGGTGCGCGTGTTCGCCGGCGGCCTGCGCAATCCGGTCGGCATGGACTGGAACCCGGTGACGGGCGAGCTCTGGACGAGCGTCAACGAGCGCGACGAGATCGGCGACGACCTCGTGCCCGACTACATGACCTCGGTGAAGGACGGTGCCTTCTACGGCTGGCCCTACAGCTACTGGGGGCAGGTGGTCGACGAGCGGGTGAAGCCGCAGCGGCCGGACCTCGTGGCGAAGGCCCTGAAGCCGGACTACGCCCTCGGCTGCCACACGGCCTCGCTCGGCCTCTGCTTCGTCGATGACGACCGCTTCGGCGCGCGCTTCAGGAACGGCGCCTTCATCGGCCAGCACGGCTCGTGGAACCGCAACCCGCCGTCGGGCTACCGGGCGATCTTCATCCCGTTCGAGAACGGCGCGCCGTCCGGCCCGCCCGAGGAGATCCTCGGCGGCTTCCGGGTGGACGGAAAGGCGCTCGGCCGGCCCGTCGGCGTCATCGTCGACCGGCGCGGCGGCCTCCTCGTCGTCGACGACGTCGGCGACTGCATCTGGCGCGTCACGGCGGCCTGAGCGGCTGCGATCGCCTCAGGTGAGGTCGCTTTCCTCGGCCGGCGGCGCGGCCATCACCTCCGGCCGCCGCGCTGCCTCCGTGAGCCGTGCGGCGAGCGCGGGCCAGCGTCCCGTCAGCACCGACAGGTCGGCCTCGGGGATCATCAGCAGGCGGACGCGGGAGAGCGCCCGCACGAGCAGCGCCGACCGCTCCTCCTCCGGCGTCAGCAGGGCGCCGAAGGCGGTGCCGGCGGGCCGGTTCTCGCGCCGCCCGGACGCCGTCTCCATCTCCACCTCGCCGGCGGCGATCACGTAGAGCGAGGAGACGGTCTCGCCCCGCCGCAGGATGAGGTTGCCGGGATCGAAGGACTGCGCCCGGATCACCGCCAGCACCTCGCCGATGATGGCCGGAGAGAGCCCGGCGAAGAGCGGCAGGCGGGCGAGGGTCGCCCAGTTCACCACGAAGCCGCGTCGCCGGATCACCTCGGCGAAGGAGGTGGCGACGATGGCGATCGGCAGGGCGAGCACGATGAGGCCGGTGACCATCGTCAGGGCGCCGATCATCCGGCCGAGCGGCGTCTGCGGGACGACGTCGCCGTAGCCGACCGTCGTCAGCGTGACGATCGCCCACCACATCGCCGCCGGGATCGAGCCGAAGGCGGCGGGCTGGGCGTCGCCCTCGGCGATGTAGAGCAGCGTCGCCGCCGTGATGACGGCGACGAGCAGCACGAACAGGCACGACACCAGCGTGTGGCGCTCGGCGTAGATCGCCTCGAAGAGCGCAGTGATGCCGGTTGAATAGCGCAGCAGCTTGAAGATCCGCAGCAGCCGCAGGAGCGCCAGCGTCCGGAGGTCGACGGCGAACAGGCGCGCGACGATGAACGGCAGGATGGCGATGAGGTCGATGAGCGCCCCCGGCGAGCGCAGGAAGCGCCACCGCGCGGCGCCGGGCGACATCTCCGCGTACCTGGGGTCCTCGACGCTGACCCAGATGCGGGCGGCGTATTCGAGGGCGAAGATGACGAACGAGATCGCCTCGACGGCGCGGAACACCAGCGCGTGCTCGCCGGTCTGGAACTGCGGCAGCGTCTCGATGATGGCAAAGCCGACATTGGCGACGATGGTGCCGATGATGACGACGCGCGTCACCACCGTGAGGGTGTCGCGGGTGTCGTCGCCTTCCAGGACTTCGTAAAGCCTGCGCCTTGCTTCCACGCGACTCGTCCCCCAACAGCCGGTCGAACGACCGTTGCGCCCCCCGCCGCAGCGGGTCAAGCGGGCGGGACGGGAGGGGCTTCAGGCGCCGACGATTTCATTGCGCACCGCACCGGCGATGAAGGCGGAGCGCGTCATGCCGCGCGCACGCGCCTCGTTGTCGACCGCCTCGAGCAGCCCGGACTCCATCGAGATGTTGACCCGCACCGGTCGGCCCCGGTCGCGGACGAGCGGGACGGTCGCGAGGGTCGCGCCGGCGCGCTCCTCTTCGAGCGACGGATCGGCGAGGAGCGCCTCGATGGTCCGGGGCGCCGGCACGGGCTGGCCCTCCGCCTCCAGGCCCTCGACGTGCAGGGCGATCGCCTCCACGGCCGCCGCCAGTGCCTCGTCGGCGGTCTCGCCGGCGGAGACGCAGCCGGGAAGGTCCGGGACGGTCACGCCGTAGACCGAGCCCGGGTCCTTGTGGAGCAGCACGACGAACCGCATGGTCCTTCTCCTCGACAGCCCCTGTCGCCTCAACGCCAGCCGGCCTGCTTCTCGATCGCGCGCAGGAGCCCGAGCGGCAGGTCTCGCTTCGGATGCGGCACGGTGATCAGGTGCGGCCGGTCCGGGTGCTTGAACTGATGGTGGCTGCCCCGCGTCCTGACGAGGAGCCAGCCATCCGCCACGAGCCGCGCGATGATGTCCTTGCTGGTCGGCATCGGCTGCACCACCGCGATGATTAAGTAGCATTCTACTCAATGAGCACCGCCCGTCGAGAGGGCTGCTCTGCCGAGGAGGATGACGTTCCTCGCAGATGCGCGCGCTCGACCGGCTCCGTCCCCGGCCCGCCTTGCGCCGGCGGGGCGGCTGGAGGAAGGTCGGGGCGAGATTCTCCCCCTGTGGATGCGGCAGACGATGACCGAGCGGACGATCGCCATTCTGGAAAAACTCGTCTCCTTCGACACGACCAGCCGCAACTCGAACCTCGCGCTGATCGACTGGGTGGAGGCGGAACTGGTCGCCCAGGGGCTCGCGCCGGTGCGGACCTACGACGACGCGGGCGCCAAGGCGAACCTGTTCACCACCATCGGCCCGGCAGACGTGCCCGGCTACGTGCTGTCCGGCCACACCGACGTGGTGCCGGTCGACGGCCAGGCGTGGACGAGCGACCCGTTCCGGCTGACGCGCCGCGGCGAGCGGCTCTACGGCCGCGGCGCCTGCGACATGAAGGGCTTCCTCGCGAGCTGCCTCGCCGGCGTGCCGCGCATGCTGGAGCGCCCGCTCGCCCGGCCGATCCATCTCGCCTTCTCCTATGACGAGGAGGTCGGCTGCCTCGGCGTGCCGCGGCTGATCGCCCGGATGGGCGAGGCGGGCATCGCGCCGGCGGCGTGCTTCGTCGGCGAGCCGACGAGCATGCAGGTGGTGGTCGCCCACAAGACGAAGGTGAGCTACCGCGTCGTCGTCACCGGCAAGTCGGTTCATTCGGCGCTCGCCCCGCAGGGCGTCAACGCCGTCGACTATGCCGCACGGCTCGTCGTCCACCTGCAGGAGATCGGCCGGCGCCTCGCCGCCGGGCCGTCGGACGCGCTGTTCGACGTGCCGGTGTCGACGGCTCACACCGGCGTCATCGCCGGCGGCACGGCGCTCAACATCGTGCCGGAGCACTGCGAGTTCCTGTTCGAGTTCCGCACCTTGCCGGATGTCGACGTGGACGCCTTGGTCGCCGAGGTCGAGGCCTATGCGCGGGACGTGCTCGAGCCGGAGATGCGGGCCATCGATCCGGCAAGCGGTATCCGCTTCGAGTGGCTATCGGGCTTTCCCGGCCTCGACACCTCGCCGGAGGCGGAGGTGGTGGGGCTCGCCAAGCGTCTCGCCGGCCGCAACGACCATGGCAAGGTGGCCTACGGAACCGAGGCTGGCCTGTTCTTCGCCGCCGCGGTGCCGACGGTCGTGGTCGGCCCGGGGTCCATCGAGCAGGCGCACAAGCCGGACGAGTTCATCGAGGTCGGCGAACTTGCCCGGTGCGACGCCTTCGTCGACCGCTTGATCGGGCACTGCGCCGCCTGATCAAGGGCGGCCCTGCAACGGCCGGCTGATCCAGCCGCAGATTTTCGCGTAGGGACGAGGTGTGCAGTGCGATACTGTGCACGGGCCGCCGCTCCTCGCGGACCGAAGCACCTCGCTCTGCCGGCATGATCCCTCGGCGCCGTCGGCCGCCGACCGAACCGGAGTACGGCATGCGCCCGTCGGTCATCGCGATCGCCATCCTCGTCGCGTGCGGCGCCGGTGCCTATGCCTACATGAACGACCACCTGCCGCCCGCCGTGTCCGGCCAGATCGACGCGGCGGTGCTGAAGGTGACGGCCCTCGTGGGTGGTGGCCCGGCGCAGGCTCCGGCCGGTGGTGCACCCGCCGCGGGCGGGCAGGCGACCGCGGCGGGCGGCCAGCCCGCAGCCGGCCAGGCCGGCGGTGCGCCGGGAGCGGGCGGCCAGCGGCCGGGCGGTCGTGGCCCGACGCCCGTCGAGGTCGCGAAGGCCGAGGCCGCCGAACCGGTCGAGGAGATCCGTTCCGTCGGCAACCTCCTCGCCGATGAATCCGTCCAGATCGCCCCGGAACAGGCCGGCCGCGTCGCGGCGATCCGCTTCGAGGAGGGCGAGACGGTCGCCGAGGGTGACGAACTCGTCAAGCTCGACGACACCCTGCTCGCCGCCGAGGCGAAGGAGGTCGAGGCGCGCGCCCAGCTCGCCGAGGCGAACTACGACCGGGCGAGCTCCCTGTCACGCACCGGCTCGGGCACCCAGCGCACGCTCGACGAGGCCCTCGCCGAGCGCCTGACCTCGAACGCGCTCCTGCTCCTCATCCAGTCGCGCCTCGAGAAGACGTCGATCAAGGCGCCGTTCCCCGGCGTCATGGGCCTCAGGTCGGTCTCGGTCGGCGCCTATGTGGAGCCGGGGCGGGAGATCGCGACCCTCGACAAGATCGACATCGTGAAGGTCGAGTTCACCATCCCGGAGCGCAATCTCACCGACGTCAGGGTCGGCTACGAGGTCGAGGTGCAGGTCGACGCCTATCCCGACCGGGTCTTCCGCGGCGAGATCTACGCCATCGACCCGCAGGTCGACGTCAACGGCCGCTCCCTCAAGGTGCGGGCAAGGCTGCCGAACCCGGACCTGTCGCTGCGGCCCGGCCTGTTCGCCCGCGTCATCGTCAAGGGTGCCTCGCGAGGCGAGGTGGTGCTGGTGCCGGAGGGGGCGATCGTGCCGCGCGGCGGCGAGAACTTCGTTTACCGCGTCAACGACGGCACCGTGGAAGAGGCGAAGGTTGAACTCGGCCGGCGCCGGGCCGGCGAAGTCGAGGTGACGAGCGGTATCGAGGCGGGGGACACCGTGGTCGTCGCCGGCCACGCCCGCCTGAGGAACGGCGCCCCGGTGGAGATCGTCGTCCGCCAGACGGACGCGGCGAGCGGCGGCTGAGCGGCAGGAGGCGGCCCCCATGCGCATCTCGCAGATCTGCATCGAGCGCCCCGTCTTCGCGACGGTGATGAGCCTCATCCTCGTGCTCGTCGGCATCGTCTCCTACGACCGGCTGAACGTCCGCGAATATCCGGCCATCGAGGAGCCGACGGTGTCGGTGGTGACGCGCTATCCCGGCGCCTCCGCCCGCATCATCGAGACCCAGGTGACGCAGGTGCTCGAGGGCTCGATCGCCGGCATCGAGGGCATCGACGTCATCGAGTCGGCGAGCCGCTCGGAGACGAGCCGCATCACCGTCCGCTTCAAGCTCGGCATCGACCCGGACGTCGCCGCCTCCGACGTGCGCGACCGCGTCAGCCGCGTGCGCGGCCGGCTGCCCGACGAGATCGACGAACCGGTCATCTCCAAGGTCGAGGCGGACGCCCAGCCGGTGATGTTTCTCGCCTTCAACAGCGAGACGCTGAACCAGCTCGAGCTCACCGACTTCGTCGACCGCTTCGTGCTCGACCGCCTGAAGACCCTCCTCGGCGTTGCCGACGTGCAGATCTTCGGTGAGCGCCGCTACGCCATGCGGATCTGGGTCGACCGGGAGCGCCTCGCCGCCTACAGCCTCACCGTTCAGGAGGTCGAGGACGCCATCCGGGCGCAGAACGTCGAGCTGCCGTCCGGCCGCATCGAGAGTGTCGATCGCGAGTTCTCGGTGCTGTCGAAGACCGGCCTGACGTCGCCCGAGCAGTTCGGCGCCATCGTCATCAAGGTGGCGGAGGGCGGCCACCAGGTGCGGCTGCAGGACGTCGCCCGCGTCGCGCTCGGGGCCTATGACGAGCGCCGGGCGAGCCGCTTCTCCGGCAAACCCGCCGTTGCCGTCGGCATCATCAAGCAGGCGACGGCGAACCCGCTCGACGTCTCGAAGGCGGTGAGGGCCGAGCTGCCGTCGATCGAGGAGATGTTGCCGGCGGGCGTCAGCGTCACCATCGGCAACGACCAGGCGGTGTTCATCGACCGCTCGATCCAGGCGGTGTTCGTCACCATCGCCGAGGCGACCGTACTCGTCGTCCTCGTGATCTTCTTCTTCCTGCGCACCGTCCGCGCGTCGGTGATCCCGATCGTCACGATCCCCGTGTCGCTGATCGCCACCTTCACGCTGATGTTCGCGCTCGGCTTCTCGATCAACACGCTGACGCTGCTCGCCATGGTGCTCGCCATCGGCCTCGTCGTCGACGACGCGATCGTGGTGCTCGAGAACATCTACCGACACGTCGAGGAAGGCATGCCGCCGAAGAAGGCGGCGATGAAGGGCGCCTCCGAGATCGGCTTCGCCGTCGTCGCGATGACGCTGACACTCGCCGCCGTCTACGCGCCGGTCGCCTTCGCACCCGGCCGGACGGGCCGGCTCTTCCTCGAGTTCGCCCTGACGCTGGCGGGCGCGGTGCTCGTCTCGGGCTTCGTCGCGCTGACGCTGACGCCGATGATGTGCTCGAAGCTCCTCAAGCACAATCCGAAGCCGAGCTTGTTCTTCCGGTTGCTCGAAGGCGCGTTCCGCGGCCTCGAGAACGGCTACCGGGCGTCGGTGCGGGCCGCGATCGGCGGGCGCTTCCTCGTCGTGCTCCTCGCCCTCGGCGTCGCCGGCATGGCCGGCTACTACTACACGGGCCTGCGATCCGAGCTCGCCCCGGTCGAGGACCGCGGCACCATCTCCGGCTTCGGCACGGCGCCGGAGGGCTCGACGATCCAGTACACCGAGCGCTATGCCCGCGACCTAGAGGCGATCCTCGCCGAGGTGCCGGAGGTGAGGGGCTACCTCACCGTCATCGGTTTCCCGCAGTCGACCAACATGATCGCCTACGCGAACCTCGAGGACTGGGAGGACCGCGACCGCAAGCAGCAGGACATCGTCGCCTCGCTGTTCCCGCAGGTCTCCCGCATCCCCGGGATGCAGGTGTTCGTGTCGAACCCGCCCTCGCTCGGCCAGCGCGGCTTCGGCAAGCCGGTGCAGCTCGTCATCCAGACGTCCGGCACCTACGAAGAGCTCGACCAGTACGTCGACCGGGTGTTCGCCCGCGCCGCGGAGAACCCCGGCCTTACCGGCCTCGACACCGACCTCAAGCTCAACACGCCGGAGATCACCATCGGCATCGACCGGCAGAAGGTCGCCGACCTCGGCCTCGACGTCTCGGTGATCGGCCGGACGCTCGAGACGCTGCTCGGCGGCCGGCAGGTGACGCGGTTCGAGCGGGAGGGCGAGCAGTACGACGTGATGGTGCAGCTCGACGCGGAGGCCCGCACCACGCCGCAGACGCTCGAGACCATCTACGTCCGCGCCCCGACCGGCGAGATGGTGCAGCTGTCGAACGTCGTCACCATCGAGGAGACGGTGGCGCCGCGCGAGCTGAAGCGCTTCAACCAGCTTCGCTCGGCGGAGATCCAGGCGAACCTCGCCCCCGGCTACACCATGGGCGAGGCGCTCGAGTTCCTGACGACGGTCGCCCGCGAGGAGCTGCCGCAGACGGTGCAGCTCGACTATTCCGGCCAGAGCCGCGAGTTCGTGTCGACCGGCCAGAGCCTCGCCTTCGTCTTCGTGCTGGCGCTCGTCTTCATCTACCTCGTGCTCGCCGCCCAGTTCGAGAGCTTCGTCGATCCGTTCGTCATCCTCCTGACGGTGCCCCTGTCGATGACCGGGGCGCTCGCGGCGCTCTACTACACGGGCGGAACCCTCAACGTGTTCTCGCAGATCGGGCTCATCACACTCGTCGGCCTGATCACCAAGCACGGCATCCTGATCGTCGAGTTCACCAACCAGCTGCAGGAACAGGGCCGGCCGCTGCGCGAGGCGATCATCGAGGCGGCGACGCTCCGCCTTCGCCCGATCCTGATGACCACGGGTGCGATGGTGCTCGGCGCCGTGCCGCTCGCCATCGCCACGGGCGCGGGCGCCGAGAGCCGGCAGCAGATCGGCTGGGTGATCGTCGGCGGCATGACCTTCGGCACGCTGCTGACGCTGTTCGTCGTGCCGGCCGTGCTCTCGATCGTCGGCCGCCGGCGCAAGCACGCGCCCGCCGAGGCACCGGCAGAGGCGGGGCACCCGGCGCCGGCGGAGTGAAGAGCAGGCACATTTAGCCAGTCACTCGCTCGCGCCTGCTCTCGCCTTCGCCTACCCCACTCACCGGGTCCTTCCCGGCCTTGTGCCGGGAAACCATTCTCCGCGGCCTCCGGGCATACGCGCCCGCTTGGGGCCGCGGTGCTCGGGAGAGGGGTGGGTTCCCGGGACAAGCCCGGGAATGACTACGGAGGGTGAAGAGAATCGGGAAGGGTCCGCTCAGGCCGCTGCGGCGGGCACGGCCCGGTCCGCCGCCTCGCCGGCGGGGACCGGCACGTCCTCGCCGTCGCTGGTGTCCGGGGCGGGATCGCCGCTCGTCACCTCCACCGAGACCTCCATGCCGAGGAATGCGCCGGAGGGGCCGCTGTAGCTGCCCGAGATCGGGATCGCCTGCGACGGGTCGCGGGTGACCGCGACGCGGATGAGCGCATTCGAGCCGACGAGGCCGTTGGTCGGGTCGTATTCGACCCAGCCGGCCCCCGGCAGGTAGACCTCGAGCCAGGCGTGCGTCGCACCGGAGCCCTGGATGCCGGCGTCGCCGGCGGTATCGAGCGCCGGATCGTAGAGGTAGCCGGACACGAAGCGCGTCGCAAAGCCAAGGGAGCGGAGCGCCTCCATCATCAGGAGGGCGAAGTCGCGACACGTGCCGGTGCCGAGCGAGAGGGTCTCGAGCGGCGGCTGGGTCCCCTCGTCGTGGCGCGCGCCGTAGGTGAAGCCCTGGTGGATGCTGGAGTTGATGTCGGCAAGCAGGGCGCGCGTGTCCGTGACGTCGCCGGCGACGAAGCCCTTCGCCCACTGGGAGAGCTCGCCCTTCGGGTCCGGGTACTGCAGCTCGAGCAGCCGGCCAAGGTCGGCGCGGTCGTCGGCGCTGTAGATGAAGGGATAGCGTTCCGCTCCCGGCTCGAGCGGCAGCTCGCGGCCCTCGAGGGCGAACCGGTCGAGGACGAGCACGCTCTCGACGAGGAGTTCCTCGGCCGGTTCCTCGAACGTCATGAAGGCAACGGAGTTGCCGAAGACGTCGTGCGCCCAGCGGACGCTGGCGCCCGGCGACAGGGTCAGCCGGGCGTCGACGAGGCGCAGGTCATGGCTGTCGCGCGGGCGCAGCAACATCCGGTGCTCGCCGAACTCGACCGGGGCCGAGTAGGAGTAGGTCGTCCGGTGGCGGACGGTCAGGCGCTTGGCCATGTGTGCGACTTTCATGCGGCCACGTGGGCCGGGGCTCATCGCCCGGAGAGGATCACTGTAGGGCCGTCACTTCGGCCCGAACAGGAGCCAGAGGAGAAGGCCGAGCACCGGCAGCACCAGGATGACGAGCACCCAGATGACCTTGGCGAGGGTCGACGCCCCGGAGTTGATGATCTTGATGATGGCGTAGATGTCGAACGCCAGAATGATGAGGCCGAGAAGGCCTCCGACTTCGATCCCCATAGTGGACTCCTGCACCGCAGCGGCGCGAACGCGCCGTCAGAGCCCCCTAAACGCCGCCGCCCCGCAGGGGTTCCGGGCTTTCGCTTGCCCGGCGGCGGGGAAGAAGTTAAGAGAGCCGCGTCGCGACCCGCCGCCGAGCGATCGGTGGCGGCTGGGCCGTTGAGGCCGTTCCACGTGGTGGACGGACCTTTGCGCCACGCCGTTGGCAGACGGGCTGTCCCGCTCCGCCGGTCGCGACGAGACTGAGCGCCGCCTCGTCAGACCGCTCGCGCCGGGCCCCCGGGAGAACCGGGGGCTGCTCCGCGGCCGCCGCTCCCCGTGGGAGGGCGGGCGCCGGGCCGGTTCGACGGGACGGCTCCATCAACGCGAACCCAAGCCGGCGCATGGCCGACAGTGGCCTTACGGAGACCGAATGCCCGCTCTTTCCACCATGAACCCCTCCCGCGACGATTTCGCGGCCCTGCTCGACGAGTCCTTCAACCGCAACGAGATGCACGAAGGCTCGGTGGTCAAGGGGATCGTCGTCGCCATCGAGAAGGACCTCGCCGTCATCGACGTCGGCCTGAAGGTCGAGGGCCGTGTCGCCCTGAAGGAATTCGGCACCAAGGCCCGCGAAGGCCTCCTGAACATCGGCGACGAGGTCGAGGTCTACCTGGAGCGCGTCGAGAATGCGCTCGGCGAGGCGGTGCTGTCGCGCGAGAAGGCGCGGCGCGAAGAGAGCTGGGTTCGGCTCGAGGAGTCCTTCAACAAGGGCGAGAAGGTCACCGGCCAGATCTTCAACCAGGTCAAGGGCGGCTTCACGGTCGACCTCGACGGCGCCGTGGCGTTCCTGCCGCGCTCGCAGGTGGACATCCGCCCGGTGCGCGACGTCGGCCCGCTGATGAACACGCCGCAGCCCTTCCAGATCCTCAAGATGGACAAGCGGCGCGGCAACATCGTCGTCTCCCGCCGCGTGGTGCTGGAAGAGACGCGGGCCGAGCAGCGCTCCGAGCTCGTCCAGAGCCTCGAGGAAGGCCAGATCATCGAGGGCGTGGTCAAGAACATCACCGACTACGGTGCGTTCGTCGACCTCGGCGGCATCGACGGCCTCCTGCACGTCACGGACATGGCGTGGCGCCGCGTCAACCATCCGTCCGAGATCCTGACGATCGGCCAGACGGTCCGGGTGCAGATCATCCGCGTCAACCACGAGACGCACCGCATCTCGCTCGGCATGAAGCAGCTGATGGCCGACCCGTGGGACGGCATCGAGGCGAAGTATCCGGTCAACGCGCGCTTCAAGGGCCGCGTCACCAACATCACCGACTACGGCGCGTTCGTCGAGCTGGAGCCGGGGATCGAGGGGCTCATCCACGTCTCCGAGATGAGCTGGACGAAGAAGAACGTCCACCCCGGCAAGATCGTCTCCACCTCCCAGGAGGTCGAGGTGATGATCCTCGAGGTGGATCCGGTGAAGCGCCGCATCTCCCTCGGCCTGAAGCAGACCCTGCACAATCCGTGGGAAGTCTTCCTCGAGAAGTACCCGCCGGGTTCCGTGGTCGAGGGCGAGGTCAAGAACAAGACCGAGTTCGGTCTGTTCCTGGGTCTCGACGGCGACGTCGACGGCATGGTGCACCTCTCCGACCTCGACTGGAACCGTCCGGGCGAGCAGGTCATCGAGGAGTTCCGCAAGGGCGAGATGGTGAAGGCGCAGGTTCTCGACGTCGACGTCGAGAAGGAGCGCATCTCCCTCGGCATCAAGCAGCTCGGCGGTGACCCCTTCGCCGATGCCGGCGAGATCAAGAAGGGCCAGATCGTCACCTGCGAGATCACGGACGTGAAGGAAGGCGGCATCGAGGTGAAGCTGGTCGGCACCGACCTCACCTCCTTCATCCGCCGCTCCGACCTCGCCCGCGACCGCGGCGACCAGCGGCCGGAGCGGTTCGCTGCCGGCGAGAAGGTCGACGCCCGCGTCGTCCAGTTCGACCGCCGCGCCCGCAAGGTGCAGGTGTCGATCAAGGCGCTGGAGATCGCCGAGGAGAAGGAGGCCGTCGCGCAGTTCGGTTCGTCCGACAGCGGTGCCTCGCTCGGCGACATCCTCGGCGCCGCCCTGAAGGCGCGCCAGGAAGGCGGCGACAAGTAAGACACGATCCTCGGCGGCGACCGGGCTCCGGCCCGGCCGCCGCCGACCGCTCTTGACGGCCGCGCGGACCGGCGCGTCCGCCCGCTTTCGACCCCCTTCGCGCGGAGTATGCGTCCGATGGCCCTCGACGCCGATGCGATCGTCGACCGGCGCCGTCTGCGGCGCTCGCTGACCCTCTGGCGGACCCTCGCCATCCTGCTGGTCGCCCTGGCGATCGGCGCCGCCGCCTTCGCCTTCGGCGGCAGCGACTGGCTGGCGCGCCACGAGCCGCACATCGCCCGCCTCTCCATCACCGGCGTCATCACCGACGACCGCCGCCAGGTGCGGCTGATCGAGCGGCTCGCCGACAACCCTTCCGTCGCGGGCGTCATCGTCTCGATCAACAGCCCGGGCGGCACCACCGTCGGCGGCGAGGTGCTCTACGAGGCGCTCCGCAAGCTCGCCGAGAAGAAGCCCGTCGCCGCCCACATCGCCACGCTCGGCGCCTCCGCCGGCTACCTGACGGCGATCGCCGCCGACCACATCGTGGCGCGGCGGAACGCGATCACCGGCTCGATCGGCGTCCTCTTCCAGTATGGCGACGCGGCCGGCCTCCTCGACACCCTCGGCGTCCGCCTCGACGCGGCGAAGAGCGGCAGCCTGAAGGCCGAGCCGGCCCCTTGGGCCCCGGCGAGCGAGGAGGCGAAGGCCGTTCTGCAGGGCGTCGTCGAGGACAGCTTCGTGTGGTTCCGCGACCTCGTGGTCGAGCGGCGCGGGCTCGACGCGGGCGCTGTCGCCCTCTTCTCCGACGGGCGCATCTTCACCGGCCACCAGGCGGTGGAGGCCGGCCTCGTAGACACGCTCGGCGGCGAGGACGCGGCGGTCGACTGGATGGAGCGCGAGCGCGGCGTGGCCGCCGACCTGCCGGTGCGCGACTGGCGCCTGCCGCCGGAGAACTCCGGCGTGCCCTTCCTCTCCTCGGTCGGCGAGGGCTTCGGCCGCTCGCTCGCCCGCTCGCTCCTCGAGACGGCCGGATTTCCGGTCGCCGACGAGGCGGGCCGCCTTGACGGTCTGAGGTCGCTTTGGCAGGCTCCGGCCCTGGAGCGAGGCGATCGCTTCGAGGGGGCGACACGATGATCAAATCCGAGCTCGTCCAGAAGATCGCCGAACGCAACCCGCACCTCTATCAGCGCGACGTCGAGAACATCGTCAACGCCATCCTCGACGAGGTGGTGAACGCGCTGTCGCGCGGCGACCGGGTCGAACTGCGCGGCTTCGGGGCCTTCTCGGTGAAGAACCGGCCGGCGCGCACGGGGCGGAACCCGCGCACCGGCACGCAGGTTTCCGTCGCCGAGAAGTACGTGCCGTTCTTCAAGACCGGCAAGGAGATGCGCGAACGCCTCAACGGCGGCAGCGACGAGTGACGCCCGTCCGGCGGCCGCATCCGGCCCCGACGGCGGACCGAAGGGAGAGACCACCGGCATGAAACGGCTCCTCGCCATCCTCATCTTCGGGCCGCTGGCCGTGCTGCTGGTGCTGCTCGCGGTGGCGAACCGGACGCCGGTGCGCCTGTCGATCGACCCGTTCAACCCCGGCTCGGACGCCCTCTCGGTCGACCTGCCGCTCTACTTCGTCGCCTTCGGCGCCCTCGCGATCGGCGTGATCCTCGGCGGTGTCGCCGTGTGGCTGCGCCAGGGCCGCTACCGCCGCTCGGCGCGCCGCGAGCACAACGCCGCCGTCCGCTGGCAGCGGCAGGCCGAGCGGGCCGAGGCCCTGGCGGCATCGCCGCCGGCGCCGGCTGCGTCGTCGACGCCGGCGCTGCCCGCCATCGGCCGCCGCGCGGCCTGACCGGGCCCGCGGCGTTGCGCGTCTACACCGCCGACGATCTCGATCGCCTGATCCCGCCGGCCGCGCTGGTGGAGGCGCTCGCCGACGCGTTCCGCTCGGCCGCCGTTTCGCCGGAACGCCACCACCACGCGGTCGAGCGGCCGGGCGCCGCCACGGCGACGCTGCTCCTGATGCCCGCCTGGCGCTATGGCGAGAGTGCCGAAGACGGCGTCATCGGCGTCAAGGTCGTGACGGTCGTTCCCGACAACGCGAGCCGCGGCCGGCCGGCCGTCGCCGGCACCTACATGCTGTTCTCCGGGGCGACCGGGGAGCCGGTCGCACAGTTCGACGGCCTCGCCCTCACGGTGCGCCGCACCGCCGCCGCCTCGGCCCTCGCCGCGAGCCACCTCTCCCGCACCGATGCAAGCCGGATGGTGATGGTCGGGGCCGGCGCCCTCGCGCCGTTCCTGATCGCCGCCCATGCCGCCATGCGGCCGATCGCCGAGGTGGCGGTCTGGAACCGCACCCCGGCGGCGGCCGAGCGCCTCGCCGCGAGCCTCGAGCGCCCCGGCCTCGCCGTGCGGGCGGTCACCGACCTCGAGGCGGCGGTGCGCGAGGCGGACCTCGTCTCCTGCGCGACGCTCTCCACCACGCCGCTCGTCCGCGGCGCCTGGCTGAAGCCGGGCGCTCACCTCGACCTCGTCGGTGCCTTCCGGCCGGACATGCGGGAGACGGACGACGAGGCGGTGGCACGGGCGAGCGTCTTCGTCGACACCCGCGCCGGCGCCTTGTCCGAAGCTGGCGACCTCCTGCAGGCGATCGACGCCGGCGTCTTCCGCGCCGAAGCGATCGTCGCCGAGCTCTCCGAGCTCTGCGGCGGCGGCCACCCCGGCCGGCGCCATGCCGACGAGATCACACTGTTCAAGTCGGTGGGTGCCGCCGTCGAGGATCTGGCGGCCGCCGAGGCTGCGCTCGCCGCCGACGCCTGACCGCCGAGGCGTCCTCAGCCGCCGAGACGGTCGGCGAACAGCGTCGCGACGACGAGATCCGCCGTCGTTCCCGGATTGAGGCCGCGGCGCTTCCAGTCCGTGTCGAGCGCCAGGAGGCCGACCTCGTGCGGCCGCGGGTCCTCGCCGATCACCGCCAGCATGTCCGCCGCCTCCGCCCGGAGCGCCTCGGCCGCCGCCGTGCCGTGCTTGCGGGCGACGTGGGTGTCCGGGATGGCGGCGAGGAGGCCGAGGTGGACGAGCGTCGTCGCCGCCGCCCGGTCGCCGAGGGCCGCGAGCGCCGTGCGGAAGAGCGGCAGCGCCGTCTCGAACACGTCGGCGAAGCCGGTGACATATTGCAAAGCGATGCGGTCGCGGGGCGCCGCCTCGGCCATCGCCACCCTGAGGTCGACCGTCGCCGGAGCAGCGACGTCGTGGAGCTCCGCCTCGCCGAGGCCCGCCGGTGCGGCGAGGCGGATGGCGCGGAAGGCCGCCTCCGCGTCTGCCACCGTAAGGGCGGAGAGGACCGCGGCGAGCCTTCCGCGAAGGTCGCCCGGCGCCTCGGCGGCGGCGGCCAGCGGCGCGCAGAGCAGCACGATGCCGAGGTTGGTGTTGGTGGCGACCGCCGTGCGCGTCGCCTCGATCGCCGCGAGGATGCGGCCGCCGACAGGGGCGCGCGGGGCGGCGAGGGCTGGGGCCGCCGCCGCGGCCGAGGCCTCGAAGTCGGCGACCGTCATGCGGTGGCCGTCCGCATAGCGGTGGACGTTGCCCGGCTTCAGGGCGGCGAGCTCGTCCTCGCAGGCCGCCAGGAAGGCGGCGGCGATCACCGGCGGGGGGAGTGCGGGTCGGCGCACCGGGGACAGCTCACGGGCCGACGATGCGCAGCGTCGCCCGGCCGCGCCCCGTGCGGGCGGCGACGTCGGCGAGGAAGGTGGAGACGATCGCCTCGGTGATGTCGAAGGCGGTCACCGACTGCAGGCCGGACCAGGCTGGCATCGAGTTCACTTCGAGGACAAGGTAGCCGCCGCGGGTGTCGGAAATGAGATCGACGCCGGCGTAGTCCGCACCGACCGCCGCCGCGGCGGCGACCGCGAGCCGCGCTGCCTCCGCGTCCGGCGTCCACGCCTCGGCGCTGGCGCCCTGCTTGATGTTGGTGATCCAGCCGGTGCCGCGGCGGGTCATCCCGGCGATCGGCGCGCCGCCGGCGACGAGCACACGGTGGTCGTGGAAGCCGCCGGCGCGCGCCGGATCGCCGACGAAGCGCTGCAGGTAGTAGACCCCCGCGACCGCCTCCGGCGGCGGCACCTCTTCGGGGCCGGCGACGAGCCTGAGGGCCTTGCCCTGCGAGCCGAACAGCGGCTTCAGCACCAGCGGCTGGGCCGGCGAGGCCTCGGCCGCGGCGAGTGCCACGGCCTCGTCGCGGGATTCGAGCGCCCAGGTCTCCGGGGTCGGCAGGCCGGCGTTCGCGAGGCGCCAGGTCGTCTGGGCCTTGTCGACGCACGCCTCGATCGCCCGCGGGCCGTTCCACACCGGCACGCCGGCCGCCGCGAGGGCGTGCAGGAGCCCGAGCCTGAGCGTCACCGCCTCGAAGCTGCCGGCATCGACGGTGCGGACGAACACGGCGTCCGGCAGGCGGTCCGGGAAGCCGGGGATGTCGAGGCCGGCGGGGTGTGCGGTGGCGAAGCGGCAGCGCGTCAGCGAGGTGCGCGTCACGGCGGCGCCGGCGGCGCGCAGCGCCCTGACCAGCCGGCGGGCGTGCCAGTCGGCCCCGGAGATGAACAGCGCGACGTCCGGCCCCGTCGTCATCGTCAACCGAACGAGGCGTCGAGGAGGGCGGTGTCGACCTCGCCGGCGCGATGGCTGATGCCGCTGTCGAGGTTCGTCACGATCACCGCCGCCGGCGAGAACAGCATCGGGTCGATCTTGTAGAAGTCGCCGCCGAAGCTCCTGAAGATCTCGGCGAAGGGCGCGCCGTACTGCTTGGCCGTGGCGCTCGGCAGGCCGGCGGCGAGCTCCGCGGCCGCGGTGTCGTCGCCGGTGACGAAGAGCTGCACCCGGCCGCCATAGATGATCGCGTCGTTGGTGCGGCCCATCGCGGCGACGAAGTCCGGCACCGGCGGGGCCATCGGCGCCGACGCGATGCCGTCGACGATGTGCTCCAGCGGGAAGTGCAGGGTGTGCGCCTTGTGGAGCGCCACCTCGAGCACCCGCGCCACCACCTGCACCGAGCCGGCGAGGCTCTGGGTCGGGGCGTAGAGGAAGGTCAGCCGGTCCGGCGAGAGGCCGGTGTCGGCGGCGATCTTCTCGACGAGCGGCGGCGGCGGCGGCGCATCCGCCTCGAGCACGAGCACGGCGCGATCGGCGTCGTCGCGGTAGCCGAGCTCGGCGTAGAGCGCCTCGACGGCGGCGCGGGCGCGGCCGGGGCCCGAGCCGAGCACAAAGTAGTTCTCGTGCGACAGGCTCCACCCGGCATATTGGCTGCCGAGGCAGGCGAGCACCGGGTCGGTCGCGCGCACCGTCAGCGTGAAGGGCCAGCGCGGCGTCGTCGAGGATGTCTCGACAGAGACGCGCCCGAGGCCGCCGAGGCAGATCTCGGCGAGCCGGACGCCGGCCTCGATGCCGCCCCGCGCCTTCGCCCCGGCATCGACCAGCGTCTCGCCGAGCGAGCCCGTGGAGACGGCGACGCGCAGCCGGGACGCGTCGGCGAAGAGGCTCGCCACGAGCGGCGCCACGGTCTCGCCGAGGCTCGGGCGGTCGCCCCGCCCGGTCGGCCGCGGCCGGTTCTCCCCTCCCTGATGCGCGTCCTCTGCCACGGTTCACTCCCCTCCTGGTTCTGATTGTATTGCGGTGGCGCCGGCCCCCGTCAGCGCGAGGCCGAGCGCGGTCCTTGACCGCTCCGCAAAGCGGGCGGCCAGCGGGCCGTCGGTCTCCTCGGCGCGCACGGTGCAGACCGGCGCCCCTGCCGGGATCGCCGTGCCGGGGGCGGGACGGTCCGACACCCACGCCGGCCAGTCGGCCGCGGCGGCGACGGTGTCGTGCGGGGCATGGACGAGGGCGGTTGCCGCGACGGTGGCGGGCGGCGTCCAGGCCGGCGGGTTCCCGCCCGCGCAGGCGGCGAGGTGGAGGGTGAGGAGGGGCGGGTCGCCACGGTCGAGCACGTCGAGGGCGGCGGTCGGGCGCGGGTTCACCTCGATCAGCCACCACGCATCCCCGTCCACCACGAGGTCGAGGCCGACGAGGCCGACGAGCCCGGTGGCGGCGGCGAGGCGCGCGGCGGCGGCGGCGATCGTCGCCGTGAGGCAGGGATCGAGGGCGACGGGTCCGGTCAGGCCGCCGAAGCGGAACGGGGTGTCCGCCGCCGGGGCGAAGCCGGCGGCGCAGGCGGCCAGAAAACGGGCGCCGTCCCTGGTGCAGAGCACCGTCGCCGACAGCGCGCGCCCGGCGACGCGGCGCTGGACATAGCAGCCGGCCTCGAGACTTGCGTCCGCCGTGGTCGCCTGCCGGACGTGGCCGCCGCCGGCGGCGCCGGCGCGCTTCACCAGCCATCCGGACGGATCGGCGGGGGGCGCCACGGCGATCTCCGGGTGCGGGATCCCCAGGTGCGCGCACAGGGCGGCGAGGCGCGCCGGGTCCTTCACCGCCGCGACCGCCTCCGGCGGCGCGCCGAGGAGCGGCCAGCGCCGGGCGAGGGCGGCGAGCGCCGCGGGCCGGTGCTCGAAGCCGGAGCCGACGAGGACGCCGGCGAGCGGGCCGTGGGCGGCCTTGAGGGCCTCGCCGGCGGACGTCACGGCGTCGAGGTCCGGCCCGCCGTCGAGCGTCCCGGGCACGACCACGTGCGCCGTCGCGGCGGCGCGCGTGTCGAGGTCGCCGAAGAGATCGACGGCGAGGGCGCGGTGGCCCGACCGGACGACGGCCTCTGCAAGGGCGCGGGCGGACACGGCGACGACCAGGATCGGACCGTCAGCCGACGATCTCGCGGGCGAGCGCGAAGGCATCGCGGAAGTCCAGGTTCAAGACCTCGTCGGAGGCGATCATCCGCTTGAAGAGGCCGGATTCCGTCTTGTACTTGACGTCGCCGATGGCGAGCGGGCCGACGCCGACGGCGTTCGAGCCGGGAATCGCGGCCCCGCGTGCGTCGATGGCGAGGCCCTCGATGCCGGGCGGCGGCACGGCGTTGACGTCGGCGGCGACGAGGAGGTTCGGCGCGGCGGCAAGGTCGGCGGCCGAGAGCACCTGCACGCCGGCGGCGGCGGCGCAGAACACAACCTCCGCCTCGCCGACGACCGCCCGCTTCTTCTCAGCCGTCGAGCCGTCGGCGCCGCGCGCCGGCGCGCCGAAGCGGATCTTGATCTCGTCGGCGAGGCGGCCGACGCGGGTCGGGCCGTCGTAGCCGACGAGCGTCACGTCGGCGCCCTCCATCGCGGCGATAACACCCGAGGAGGTGCCGACGACGCCGGTGGCGCCGAAGATCGCGATCTTCGTGCCCTTGAGGCCGCGGCCGAAGCGGTTCTTCAGCTCCGCCTCGACCACCGCCACCATCGCCGCGGCGGTGGTGAAGGAGCCGGCCGGGTCGGCGAAGACGGAGAGGCGGAAGGGCCCGACCATCGCCTCCTGGGCGGCCTCGGCCATGTCGAGCGCGAGGCTCGCGTTCTTGCCGGCAATGAACAGGCCCGTGCGAGCGGCGTCGGACGGCGAGCGCGAGAAGATCGCGTCCTGCACGAGGCCGCGCACCTCCTCCAGCGTCACCTGGGTGTAGGGGACCACCGCGTCGAAGCCGGCATCGAGCGCCATGTTCACGTCGAACGGGCTCATGTGCTTCAGCGGCGTGATCATGTGAAGGATATGGGGGTTGCCCATCGCTCGCCTCCCGTCGGGCCACGGCGGACACGCCCACGCGCCCGCGGCCCAGCCCTGCTGGTGTGTGTTCTGGGGGGACAGGCGGTCCGGCCTCTCCGGGCCGCGCCGCTCGCCTGTCTGCCGCCGGCGGCCGGCCGGCGGGGGTGCGGTTTCGAGGGCGGGGCCGGGGCGGCCCTACCGGACGGTGATGCGGGCGCCGGTATTGCGGCCGCGCACCACCGCGAACGAAAGCTGAGGTCGATGTGCGTAGCGGCCTCTCGCCCGCTCCGCAAGTCGCTCCGCGGCGGCGGCGTCGGGCAGGAGGCAGAATCCGGTCGGACCCCACGAGGTCTGGCCAAGGCCGGCGTGGCCCTCCGACCCGAGCCAGGCGAGCACCTCGGCGACGTCGGCGCTCGCGAAGCGGCCGCCCTGGGCGGGGGCGAAGTGGTCGCCGACGCGCGCCTGGATCTCGCCGACGACGGCGGCGAAGCCGGCGAAGTCGCCCTCGGCGAGGGCGGGCAGGGCGCGCACGAGGACGAGCCGGCAGAGCGCGGCGCTCGCCTCCTCGGGGAACGGCGGCAGCGCCGCGAAGGCGGCCCGCTCCTCCTCGCCGTGGACGCCGACGCGGCCGCCGTCGAAGATCAGAAGCACCCGCCAGTCGTCCGGAAAAGGCAGGCGCGAGACGATCGGCGGCACCTCGGTCGCGGCGCCGCGGCCGCCGTCGAGGACGACGCCGCCAGCGCGGAAGGCGGCGAAGCCGATCGCCGAGCGCTCCGCCCGGCCGAGCTCGCGAGCAAGGTGCGTCGCCTCAGCGGCCGGTGCCTCGAGGGCGGCATAGGCGGCGGCGACGGCGAGGGCGAGCTGGGTGCCGGAGCCGAGGCCGGCGTGCGGCGGAATGGCGCGCTCGACCCTCAGGTGGAAGCCGGAGCGGCCGCCGTGCTCGCGGACGAGGCGGGCGAGGTGGGCCTCCGCCCGCGCCGCCTCGGGACCTTCGGCGGCGATCTCGCCGGACGGGGCGCGGGAGAGCGTCAGTGCCGTCGACGGCGTATCGATCGCCATGCCGAGCCCGACGAAGCGGCGGCCGAGCGAGAAGTTGAGGTCGAGGAAGCCGAAGTGCAGGCGGGCCGGCGCGACGACGCGGGCGCTCGCCGCGCGCCGCGCCGCGCGCAGCGCAAGATCCGGGACGAGGCCGCGCGCCAGCGTCCGCAGCAGCGCCATCGGGTCGGATTCGGTGACCGCGACGGGGGCGTCGGCGGGTGGGGCGGCGATGTCGTCCATCGTGTCGTCGTACTCGCTGATCCGCCCGCGATCGCCCCGACCGAACGTCGCGTCCGCGGGGATCGCCCTAGACGAGGGGCGGCGAACGACTAAGATCGCCCGAACCACGACGCCCGCCCCCAGGCGGCGCGAGTGTGGCAAAGCCGCAGGCGCGAGGCAAATCGCGCGCGACGGGCGATTGGGAGCGCCCGCCGTGCGCGCCTCGCGGACGGCCAGGGAGGATTTTTCGCGATGTCCGACGCGAAGGAGCGCACCTATGCGCCCGATGAGATCGTTGCGCGCCTGAAGGCCGAGCTGCCGCACTGGCGCTTCGAGGACGGCTGGATCCGCCGCACCTACAAGACCGCCTCGTGGAAAGGGACGCTGATGGTGATCAACACCGTCGGCCACCTCGCCGAGGCCGCGTGGCACCATCCGGACCTCACCGCCTCCTATGCGTGGGTGGAGGTGCGGCTGCAGACCCACTCGGCGAAGGGCATCACCGACAAGGATTTCGCGCTCGCGAAGAAGATCGAGGAGGTGGTGCAGTGGCAGCCGGGCGGCGAGGGCGCCGGCCTCGAGGGCACGCCCCAGGGCGACCTGCGCTTCGCCTACGTCAAGTACGACACGTGAGCGGCCGCCGCGGAGCACCCCGCGCCGGACGAGGCTCGTCATGAGCGCACGGATTGCGGGAGAGACGGCCGGCTTCGACGATGCCGTCGAGCGGGCGGCGGCGGTGCTGTCGGCCGGGCGCACGCCGGTCGTCGCCGGCCTCGGCACAGACATCGCCGGCGTGCGGGCGGCGCTGAAGCTCGCCGCCCATGTCGGTGCCGCCGTCGGCCACCGCGCCGGCCCGGCCCTCGCGCGCGACGTCGCGGTGCTGTCGGAGACCGGGCTCCTGTTCGCCACCCCGACCGAGGCCGGCCGGCGGGCGGACCTCGTGTTCCTCGTCGGCAGCCTCGCGAAGCGCGCCGACTGGCTCGCGGCCGTCTTCGCCCGCGAGTGCGCGCCGGCGCGCACCGTCATCGGCCTCGCCGCATCGGCCGAGGCGGTCGCGGCGGTCGGCGCCGGCGGCGACGCGCTCAGGCTCGCCCATTCGGGTGCCGGCCTCCGCGAGACGCTGCTCGCCCTCAAGGCCCGCGTCGGCGGCCGTCCCGTCGACGAGACACGTCTCGGCCGCGCGGGAATGAAGGCGCTCGACAAGGCAGCGAAGACCCTCGCGGCCGCCAAGTACGGCGTCGTCGTCTGGGACGCCGCCGACCTCGACGGCCTCTCCGTCGAGGCGGCCGCCGGCCTCGTCCGCGACCTCAACGCCGGCACGCGCTATGCCGCCGTGCCGTTCGCCGGCGACGACAACGCCGCGGGCGCGATGCTCGCCTGCGCCTGGACCACCGGCTTCCCGCCACCGCTCGGCTTCCCGGGCGGCATCGCCACCCACGATCCGTGGCGCTTCGACGTCGACCGGCTGGTGGCGAGCGGCGAGGCGGACGCGGCGCTGTGGATCTCCGCCCTCTCGCCGGCCGCGCCGCCCTGGACGGGCGGACCGCCGACGGTGGCGGTGGTCGCCCCGGGCACCCGCTTCTCGGCGCCGCCGGCGGTGACGATCGAGGTGCGCCGGCCGGACCGCACCGCCGACGCGGTGCTCTTCGACACCCGCACCGGGGCGCTTGCGCCGGTGGCGGCGCCGCGCGGCCGCTCGGCCGCCGACGCCCTGCCGACGGTCGCCGCCGTCCTCGAGGCGATCCACCACCGTCTCGCCGGCAAGGAGGGTGGGCCATGCTGATCCGGCTGAAGGGCGGCCGCGTCATCGACCCGGCGCACGACCGCGACGAGATCGACGACATCTGGATCGTGGACGGCCGCATCGTATCGCGTCCCCCGCGTGGCACCGAGCCGGACGCCGTCCACGACGTCTCCGGCAAGATCGTCATGGCCGGCGGCATCGACATCCACAGCCACGTCGCCGGCGGCAACGTCACGCTGTCGCGGCTGCTCTTGCCGGAGCTCCACGAGGGCACCGAGGCACCGCCGGACGGGCAGCCCTTCGGCACGGCCCGCTGGTCGAGCTACGAGACTGGCCGCCTGTACGCCCGCATGGGCTTCACCACGGTGGTGGAGCCGGCGGTGGCGCCGACCCAGGCGCTGCAGGCGCACCTCGAACTCGCCGACCTGCCGATCCTCGACAAGGCCACCCTCTCGGTCCTCGGCAACGACGAGGTTCTGCTCGGCCTCCTCCGCGACCGGGCGGGCCGTGACGCGATCGCCGACTATGTGGCGCTGGTGGTGGCGAAGAGCCGGGCGCTCGGCGTCAAGTGCATCAACGCGGGGGGCTCGGCGGCCTTCAAGGAGAACGTCCGCACCTTCGGCCTCGACGACGAGGTGCCGTCCTACGGGCTGTCGTCGCGGCAGATCTTCAAGGCGCTGCAGCAGGCCGTGGTGGACGCCGGCATCCGCCATCCGCTGCACCTCCACTGCAACAACCTCGGCGTCCCCGGCGCCATCGAAACCCTGACGGAGACGATCGAGGCGGCGGACGGCCTGCCGCTGCACCTCGCCCACGTGCAGTTCTACACCTACGGCACAGAGGGCAAGCGCGGCTTCTCCTCCGGCGCTCAAGCGCTGATCCGCGCCCTCAACCTCAACCCGAACGTCACCGTCGACGTCGGCCAGGTGATGTTCGGCCAGACCGTGACGATCTCCTCGGATGCGCTCCGGCAGTTCGCGGCCCACAATTCCGCGAGCCCCAGCAAGTGGATCGTCTGGGACGGCGAGGGCAACGGCGGCGGCATCGTGCCGTTCCACTACAAGGCCTCGAACGTCATCAATGCCCTGCAGTGGGCGATCGGGCTCGAGATCTTCCTGTCGGCGCACGATCCCTGGCAGGTGTTCTTCACCACCGACCATCCGAACGGCGCGCCGTTCACCACCTATCCGAAGATCCTGCACCTTCTGATGGATCGCGACGAGCGTGCCCGCTACATCGCCGGCCTGCCGAAGGCGGCGATGGCGCTGACCGCGCTGCCCTCGATCACCCGCGAGTTCACCCTCCAGGAGGTGGCGATCATGACGCGCGCGGCGCCGGCAAGGCTCCTCGGCCTCACCGACCGCGGCCACCTTGCGCCGGGCTCGATCGCCGACGTCTCGGTCTATACCGACAGCGCCGACCGGACGGCGATGTTCGAGAAGGCGGCGCTCGTCTTCAAGGACGGCAACCTCGTTGTCCGCGACGGCGAGGTGACGGAGTACCGCTTCGGCCGCGCCGAGACGGTCGAGCCGGGCTTCGACAAGGCCATCGTGCGGACGATCGACGGCCGCCTCGGCGACCTCTACGGCACCGATACGCGGCAGTTCACGGTGCCAGCCGGCGCCATCGGCCGCGAGGAAGCCTTCCGGGTGCACCCATGCCGGCGATGAAGGTGAACGGCATCGGCATCGACGAGGGCTTCGCGGAAGCCTTCGACATGGCCGCGACAGCCGTCGTGATCACCGCCGACACGATCGAGTGGGCGCGACAGGCGGCGGTCTCGATGACCGGCTTCGCCACCTCCGTGATCGCCTGCGGCTGCGAGGCGGGCATCGAGCGCGAGCTCTCGGCCGACGAAACGCCGGATGGGCGACCGGGCGTGCGCGTGCTGCTCTTCGGTTTCTCGCCGGAGATCTGCGAGACGCAGATCGTGACGCGCGTCGGCCAGTGCGTGCTGACGGCAGCCGGCACGGCCTGTTTCGCCGGACTTTCCGACGGCAAGCCGATCAAGCTCGGGGCGAGCCTCCGCTACTTCGGCGACGGCCACCAGATCTCCAAGCAGATCGGCGGGCGGCGCTACTGGCGCGTGCCGGTGATGGACGGCGAGTTCCTCGTCGAGCACCACACCTTCGCGGTGGAGGGGGCCGTCGGCGGCGGCAACCTCCTCTTCCTCGCGACCTCGCGGGCCGGCGCCCGCGCCGCGGCGGAGGCCGCGGTGGCGGCGATGCGCGACGTCGCCGACGTCATCCTGCCATTCCCCGGCGGCATCGTCCGCTCCGGCTCGAAGGTTGGCTCCAAGTACAAGGGCCAGCCCGCCTCCACCAACGATGCCTACTGCCCGACGCTGAAGGGCGGCGTCGACAGCGCCCTCGATCCGGAAATCGAGGCGGTGCTGGAGATCGTCATCGACGGACTCTCCTTTGCCGCCGTGCAGGAGGCGATGCGCGCCGGCCTGCACGCCGCAGCGGCGCTCGGGCGGGCCTCGGGCCTTCGCCGCATCGCCGCCGGCAACTATGGCGGCAAGCTCGGCCGGCATCACTTCCACCTCAAGGACCTCGTCTGATGGCCGCGCTCACCCTCACGGCGAAAGAGGCGCCGCCGGTGCGCGTCGACCTGTCGCCGCTGACGCCCGACCGGCTCGCCGGCCTCAAGGCGCGCGAGATCGCGGCGCTCCGCCTCGTCGCCGGCCGCGACGGCTTTGCCGTCGGCGACCTCTTCTCGGTCCGCGGCAGTGACGCCGAGACGGTGGTCATCGACGGCGGCTCGCCGCTCCTCGACGCCGTCGGCGCCGACATGGCCGGGGGCACGCTGCGCGTCGTCGGCGACGTCGGCGACCGGGCGGGGGCTGGCATGCGCGGCGGCCTGCTCGTCGTCGAGGGATCGGCCGGGCCGCGCCTCGGCGCCGGGCTCGTCGACGGGCGGGTGGACGTGGCGGGCGATGCGGGCGAGCGCGCCGGCGGGGCGCTGCCCGGCCGCATGACCGGCATGGCGGGCGGGATCGTCACCATCGCCGGCACCGCCGGACCGCGCGCCGGCGACCGCATGCGGCGCGGCCTCCTCGTCGCCGGTGCCTGCGCCGAAGAGGCAGGCTCGCGGATGATCGCCGGCACCATCCTCGCCGGTCGCTTCGGCCCGGACGCCGGGGTGCTGATGAAGCGTGGGACGCTGATCGCCGAGGCGCTCGACGGCCCGCCGCCGCCGACCTTCCTCTCCTGCGGGACGCACGACCTGCAGGTGATGGCGATGCTCGCTGCCTGGATCGCCTCACTGGGGCTCGCCTCGCCGCCGGCCGTGCCGCGGCGCGTCACGCGCCTGCAGGGCGACATGGCCGCCCTCGGAAAGGGCGAGATCCTGCTCGCCGCCTGAGCAGGCAACACGCCTCAGGCTCGCGCGCCGAGGCCTGCCAACCGGGAGGACGACGCCTGGACGCCGTCGTCCGGCAGCCTCGCCGCTGCCCGGCCGCGCTCGCGGAATCGTGAGCAATTGCTGGCATTCTTCCTGCACACTCTTAGATCGCGACCGAGGAGCGCCTAGCGTGAAGGGGCGCCGGCCTGTCGGCATCGGCGGCGGGCTAATGGGGGAGCGAGACGCACGAGGCCAACCCCGCCGCACCGCGGCCGAAGGAGTGCGCCATCGTGGAGATCGTCGTCACCGTCTGTGCCCTGCTCGCCGCCTCGACCTGCGAGGACCGCTCGATCGGCCTCGACCCGGAGGCGCGCATCACCCCCGCCACCTGCATGATGCAGGCGATGCCCATCGTCGCGCAGTGGGCGAGCGAGCATCCGAAGCTCGTCGTCAAGCGCTGGCGCTGTGCGGATCGCTCGCGCCGCGAACTGCCGGCGTGAGCCGCAGTCGCGGCGTTGTGATGTCGCAGGCGTCATCCTTTCCCGGCGAAGGGGCGTAAAAATTCCCGTCGACAGCTGATGATCGGCATGGGTTGGCGTGGCCGGCGAAGGCTGGTGCAGTGTCGGCCGCCGGTCACCCCGCCGAGGGAACGCCCGTGGAACTCGTCGTCCTCGTCTGCCTCGCCGCCAACGTCGCGATCTGCGAGGAGCAGCACCTCTCCGTCGCGCTGGAGCCGGTGCCGAACTCCGTCTGCATGATGAAGGCGATGCCGCACCTCGCCCAGTGGGCCGGCGACCATCCCCAGTACGTGATCCGCCGCTGGCGCTGCGCCGTCCCCGGCATGGACCGGGACATCTGACCCCCGACCCGGGAAACAGTCCGCCCCGGGGCTTGGCGCGGGCCCCGCTTTCGTCCTCATATGGGGCCGGGTAACGATCGCCGCCGCCGGCGGTGAGGGCCCCACGGATCGGGAGCCGTGCGGGACGCGCGAGACCATCAGAGCCGCCGGGACGCGGAAGCGGTCCGGCGCGGCGCGGGACGCTGGCCGTGAGGCGGGCGCTCGCCTTCGTGCGCTCGCTGCGCGCCCGCTTCCTGCTCGCCGTCGGCCTGCTCGCGCTCGTGGCCCTCGGCTCGGCCGTGGCGCTCGTCGTCGGCATCTCGGCGGCCACCCACGACATCGACACGGCGGCCGCCGCCCACCGGCGGGTCGAGCTCCTCGGCGCCCTCTCGGCCCGGGTGTCGGACTATGCGGTGCTCCTCCTGCAGGCGGTGGCGCCGGCGGCCGACGGTGAGCGCGGCGGCGGCGATGCCGTGGCGGGAGCCCGCCTCGCCGGCGCGCGGGACGGGGTGGAGGCGTCGTTCGGAGACCTCGACGCGGCGCTGCGGGCGGAGATCGACCGCACCAGCGACGCGGACGGCAAGACGATGGTGGCGACACGGTCGCTGGTGCTCGCGCGGATGCGCGCCCGCTTCCAGGCCCTCGACCGGCAGGTCCAGCCGCTCGTCGCCGGGCCGGGCGTCGACGCAGCCACCGATGCCGAGCGGCTGCGGGCGATGCTCGACACCTTCGCCACGTCCTTCGCGCCGCTCCTTGCCGAGCTGATCGACGAGGAACGGCGCACCTCGTCCGTCGCCCAGTCGGAGACGAAGGTGCTCCGCGACCGGCTGACGATGCTCGCCATCGCGGCGGTGCTCCTCGTGCTGCTCCTCGCAGTCTTCGTCTATGTCGGGATCGTGCGGCCGGTGGCGGTGCGGGCGGCGGCGGTGGCGCACGCCGTCGGCGACATCGGTGCCGGCCGGTTCGACACGCGCCTCGCCGTCGGCGGGCGCGACGAGCTCAGCCTCCTGATGCTCAGCGTCAACCGCATGGCGGCGCGCCTCGCCCGCCGCGAGGCCGGCGTCGCCGCCGACCGGGCCCGCCTCACCGAGATCATCGAGGCGAACACGGCGGACCTCAGGGCCGCCAACCGCGCCCTCGAGGAGACCGATTCGGCCCGCCGCCGCTTCTTCGCCGACGTCAGCCACGAGCTCCGCACGCCCCTCACCGTCATCCTCGGCGAGGCCGACGTGACGCTGCGGGCCTCCCACAACCACGAGACGGTCTACCGCGCCGCCCTGTCGACGATCCGCCAGCGCGGTCGGCGGCTGCGCCGGCGCGTCGAGGATCTCCTGCGCGTTGCGCGATCGGAGAGCGGCCAGATCGAGCTCTCGCAGGCCACCTTCGATGCCGTCCAGATGGTGGGGGATGCCGTCGAGGACGTGTCGGCGCTCGCCCGGGCGGCCGGCGTGCGCCTCGACACCAACCTGCCGTCCGGGCCGCTGACCGCCTATGGCGACGCCGACTGGCTGCGGCAAGTCGTCGCCGGGGTGCTGGAGAACGCGGTCCGGCACTCGCCGCAGGGCGGCACGGTGCAGGTCCTCGCGCGCGCGGGCGGGGATTCCATCGCGGTGACCGTGGCCGACGAGGGTCCCGGTATCCCCGCCGAGATCCTGCCACGCGTCCTCGAGCGATTCTTCCGGGGTGGCGCGGCCGCCGATCGCGGCCTCGGCTACGGCATCGGCCTGTCGCTTGCCAAGTGGATCGTCGACCAACATCATGGCGCCGTCGAAATCGAGAGCCCCGCGCGCCCTGACGGGCTGCCTGCGGGGACCGGGACGGACGGCGCGCAGGCCGCGACCTCCGGCGACGCGGGATTGGGAGCCCGCCCGCCGGGAACGCGGGTCACCCTGCGTCTGCCGACGCTCCGTCCGGCCGATCCGTCGGTCATGGTGATGGGAGGACAGGCGGGATGAGCGTTTCCGGCATGGGTCCGGGGGCTTCGCCGCGCATCGTTGCCGGCGCCGAGCGTGGTGGGGCAGCGATCGCGGGGGGCGTCGCCGCGCCCGCGGGCGACACCGCGAGCATCCTCGTCGTCGAGGACGATCCGGACATCGGCAGCTTCCTGCAGCGCGGCTTCCGGGCCGAGGGCTTCGCCGTCGAGCTCGTCGAGAGCGTCGATGCGGCGCTCGCGCTGGCGCTCCGCCAGTCCTTCGACGCGGTCATCCTCGACGTCATGCTGCAGGGCGCCTCCGGGCTCGATCTCTGCCGGTCCCTGCGCCAGATCGGCGTGACCAGCCCGATCCTGATGCTGTCGGCCCGCACCGCGGTCCCGGACAGGGTCGAGGGCCTCGCGGCCGGTGCCGACGACTACATCGCCAAGCCGTTCGACTTCGACGAACTGCTTGCCCGGCTCGCCGTCCAGCAGGTGCGCCGGCGCGAGGACGACGTCGGCCGCCTTGTCGTCGGCGACCTTGCGCTCGAGCTCGGCACCCGCACCGTCGCGCTCGGCGACCACCGGGCGACGCTGACGGAACGCGAGGCGGAACTCCTCGCCCTCCTGATGCGCAACGCCGGCAAGCCGCTCACCCGTGGCCAGATCTTCGAGACGATGTGGGCGGGGCAGGGCGGTGCGGCGATCAACGTCGTCGACGTCTACATCGGCTACCTCCGCCGCAAGCTCAGCCCGAACGGCGGCTCCGGCGAGAGCCCCATCCGCACCATCCGCGGCCGCGGCTTCCTGCTCGCCGCCGATTGAGGTCCGGCTCCGGGGCGCAGGCGCGCGATGCGCCCGGCGGCCCGTCGGCCACACTGGAGTCCGTCATGCGTTTCACGAAGACCACCCTGATCGCCGGCCTTCTCGCCGCCGGCCTCGCCGCGGCACCGGCGGCGGCCGACTCCACGACGGCGGCCGTCCCCGCGACGGCGGCCGTGCCCACCGCCACGGCGCTCCTGTTCGAGAACGCCCACTTCGACAAGCTGCCGGACGGCACCGTCATCTCCTACCGCTACGAGCGCGACACGGTGGACCCGACCAAGCTCGGCGGCGCCTTCGAGGACGACATCAAGCTGACCCTCGGCACGCCGGGTCCGGACGGCCGGCGTGACATCGTCGTGCAGCTGTTCTCCGGAGAGCGCCGCAAGCCCGCCGGGCCGTTCTCGCAGATGCTCGGCAATCCGCTGGTGATGCTGTTCCTCGAGGCCGACGTGAACGTCATGAAGGAACTCGTCGGCGGCAACCCGCGCTATCTGCGCAACAAGATCCGGGCGGCCTTCCGCGCCGGCGGCGACGTCGAGGCGACGACGGTGACCGTTGACGGCGTCGAGGTGCCGGCCGAGCGCATCGTCCTGAGGCCGTTCCTCGACGACAGCCACCGCACCGAGCTCGGGGCCTTCGTCGAGAAGACCTACGAGTTCGTCGTTTCCGACAAGGTGCCGGGGTCGCTCGTGTCGATCCGCGCCGTCACCCCCCAGCTCGCCGGCACCGGCGAGCCTTATCTCGAGGAGGAGATCCGCTATGTGGGTTCCGCTCCCAAGGGCTGAGGCGTTCCGCGCCGCCCTCGTCGCGGCGGCGGTCGCGCTCGCCGCTCCGGCCGCCGCCCAGGCGCCGACCGACCTGCCGAACGACTATCCGACCGTGACGCGGGCGGACTACGTGTTCGGCTGCATGGCGGCGAACGGCGAGACGCGCACGGCGCTCGAACGCTGCTCGTGCTCCATCGACGTGATCGCCTCGGTGCTGCCCTATGAGCAGTACGTGCAGGCGGAGACGATCCTCAGCGTCAGCCGCGTCGGCGGCGAGAAGACGTCGATGTTCAAGTCCTCGCCGGCGATGAACAAGATCGTCGCGGAGCTGCGCCGCGCCCAGGCGGAGGCGGAAGTCCGCTGCTTCTGACGGCGCCTCGACGGCATCCGGTCCGCCGCCGGCCTCCCCCGGCGGCGGCCGGACCGTGTCTGCCTCAGCCAACCCCGCGGCGACCGTCGCCGGACAGGAACCCTCGATGACCCGCCTCCTGCGGCTCGGCCCGCTTGCGCATCCGGTCGGATCGCGCACCCTCATCATGGGGATCCTCAACGTCACGCCGGATTCATTCTCCGACGGCGGCCGCCACGCCGGCGTCGAGGCGGCGGTGGCGCAAGCCCGGCTGATGGCGGAGGAGGGGGCCGACATCATCGACATCGGCGGGGAATCGACCCGGCCCGGCGCGACCGAGGTCGGCGTCGACGAGGAGCTCGCCCGCATCTCGCCGGTGATCCCCGCCGTCGCGGCCGCCGTGCCGCTGGCGATCTCGATCGATACCTACAAGGCGGCGGTGGCCGAGCGGGCGCTGTCGCTCGGGGCGCATGTGGTCAACGACGTCTGGGGCCTGCAGCGGGAGCCGGAGATCGCCCGCGTCGCGGCGGCCCACGGCGCGGGCGTGATGATCATGCACAACCGCACGGAGGTCGACGGCTCGCTCGACATCGTCGACGAGGTGCGCCGCTTCTTCCTGCGCTCCCTCGTCATCGCCGAGAAGGCGGGCATCCCCGACGACCGGATCGTGCTCGACCCAGGCATCGGCTTCGGCAAGACGCTGCCGCAGAACGTCGAACTGATCGCGAAGCTGCCGGCGCTCCGCGCCCTCGGGCTGCCGGTGCTAGTCGGCGCCTCGCGCAAGTCGCTGATCGGCAAGCTGCTCGACCAGCCGGTCGCCGACCGCCTTTTCGGAACCCTCGCCACGCACGTCCTGTCGGTCGCCGGCGGCGCCGACATCGTGCGGGTCCACGACGTCCGGGCCCACGTCGAGGCCTGCCGCATCGCCGACGTGATCTCGCGCGGCGACACCGACGGAAGCCGCGCCCGATGACCGACCAGATCACCCTCGCCAACGTCGCCTACTTCGCCCGCCACGGGCTGCACCCCGAGGAGGAGCGGCTCGGCCAGCGCTTCTATGTCGACCTGACGGTGGACATCGACCTGTCGGCGGTGGGGATGAGCGACGACTTCGCCGATACCGTCGGCTACGACAAGCTTCTCGCCGTGGTGGGCGAGGTGGTCGCCGGCGAGCGCGTCAACCTCATCGAGGTGCTCGCCGACCGCATCGCCCGGGCCGTGCTCGACCGCTTCGACAAGGTGACGGCGAGCCTCGTCACGGTGCGCAAGCCGAGCGCCCCGGTTGAGGGAATTCTCGACCATGTGGCGGTGACGGTGCGCCGCCGCCGCGCCGGTACGGGCGGCGCCGATGGCCGCTGAGCCAACGCCGGTCGAGGCGGCGATCGGCCTCGGCGGCAACGTCGGCGACAAGCGCGCCAACCTCGACCGGGCGGTCGAGCGCCTTTCCGCCGTGCCCGGCGTCCGGCTCCTCTCCCGTTCGGGCTACTACCGCACCGAGCCGTGGGGCTTCACCGACCAGGACTGGTTCCTCAACGCCTGCGCCATCGTCGAGACGACGCTCTCCCCGGCCGACCTCCTGGCCGCCTGCCTCGCCGTCGAGCAGGGGCTCGGGCGGCGGCGGGCGGAGCGCTGGGGGCCGCGCATCATCGATCTCGACATCCTCTATTTCGGCGACCGCACCATCGACGAGCCGGGGCTCGAGGTGCCGCACCCGCGCCTCCTCGAGCGGGCCTTCGTGCTCGCACCGCTCGCCGAGGTGCGGCCGGACCGGCGGGTCGCGGGCGTGCGCGTCGCCGATGCGCTCGCGGCGGTGGGTGCGGACGGCGTCGAGCGTCTCGATTGGTCGGTGCCGGCGGTGTGACCGCGGAACCGGATGCCGATCCGTCGTGATTCGGGCACAATGGCGGACCGTGATAGGCAGAAGTCCACGCCAGTCGCGACCGGGAGATACATCCCGGCGGGAGGAGGGAACATGACGACAGCCACGCTCAGGGGCTTCGCGGCGGCGACGCTCGGCCTCGTTCTCGTCGCCGGCTTCGGCGCGACGCCGTCGCCGGCCTTTGCACAGGACGCCGCCCCGCCCGCGGCCGCCGAACCGGCGGAGACGACCTGGGAGTCGATCCGCGTCGATGTCGTCGGCGAGACGGCGATCCGGGACGGCGCCGACATCGTGGCGCTTGAGGCGCCCTACCGCGCCCATGACGCGGCGATCGTGCCGATCGACGTGACGGCAAGGCTGCCCGAGGGGCGGACCGTCAAGCGCATGACGCTCGTCATCGACGAGAACCCGGCGCCGGTCGCCGCCACCTTCACCTTCGGCGAGCCGCTCGCGGAGATGGCGGTGTCGACCCGGGTGCGCATCAACTCCTATTCGTGGGTGCGGGCGATCGTCGAGGCGGACGACGGCACGCTCTACATGTCGCGGCGCTACGTGAAGGCGTCGGGTGGCTGTTCGGCGCCGGCCCTCAAGGACGCCGATGCCGCTCTCGCCCAGCTCGGCAAGATGAAGGTGCGCTTCCCCGAGGGCGCCCTCGCGACCTCGACCCCGGTGGCCGCCCCGGCCCCGGCCGCCGATGCCCCGGCGGGCGCGGCGCGGCGCCTCAAGGCGCAGATCATGATCCGCCACCCGAACTACTCCGGGCTGCAGATGAACCAGCTGACGCAGCTCTACATCCCCGCCCACTTCGTCAACGACATCGAGGTGAGCCAGGGCGGCCGGATGCTCCTCAAGATGGAAGGCGGCATCTCGCTGAGCGAGGACCCGACCATCGCCTTCGACTTCATCTCGAACGGCGCGCCGGTCCTCGACGTGAAGGCGATCGACACCGAGGGGCAGGTGTTCTCGGGCGCCTTCCCGGTCGACACCGGCCGCTCGTGAAACGGCCGCTCGCCGCCGCGGCGGCAGGGCTGCTGGCGGCGGGCGTGCTCGCGGTGTCGGCCGCGGGACCCGTCTCCGTCGCAAGTGCCGGCACGGCGGTGCCTGCCGGCGGCGCGGACAGCGTCGCCGCCCCGGCCGTCGCCCCTGCCGAGGCGATCACTCCCCTCGAGGTCGCCGAGGTGGCGCCCGGGGTGTTCGTCCACGAGGCGCCGTTCGCGCTGATCGCCCCCGCAAATCGCGGCGACATCGCCAATCTCGGCTTCGTGGTGGGCGACGAGGCGGTGGCCGTGATCGACACCGGCGGCAGCCGCGCCGTCGGCGACGCGCTCTTGGCCGCCGTCCGCGAACACACCGACAAGCCGGTCCGCTACGTCGTCAACACCCACGTCCATCCCGACCACCTCGCCGGCAACGCCGCCTTTGCGGACGGGGGGGCGAAGATCGTCGGCCACCACAAGCTCGCCCGCGCCCTGGCGGCCCGCGCGCCCTTCTACCGCGAACAGGCGGACCGGCAGCTGTCGCCCGCTGACGCCGCCCGCAGCACCTTCCTGCCGCCCGACATCGCCGTGGAAGACACCCTGCGCCTCGACCTCGGCGGTCGGGAACTCGTCCTCGAGGCGCACCCGACGGCGCACACGGACGCCGACCTCACGGTGCTCGACACCGCCACCTCCACCTGGTTCCTCGGCGATCTCCTGTTCGTCGGGCATTTGCCGACCCTCGACGGCTCGCTGACGGGCTGGCTCGCCGAGATGGAACGCCTGTCGGAGCGGCAGGTGGCGCGCGTCGTTCCCGGCCACGGACCGCGCTCGCTCGCCTGGCCGGAGGCCCTCGCGCCGCAGCGGCGCTACCTGTCGCGAATCGCTTCCGACGTGCGGACGCTGATCGCCGAGGGGCAGTCGATTTCCGCGGCGGCGGACAGCGCCGGCCTCAGCGAGCGCGACGCCTGGGCGCTCTTCGACGAGTTCAATCCGCGCAACGCGACCACGGCTTTCCAAGAGCTGGAGTGGGAATAATGCCCGCCGGATTCGGGCATGAATCCACGATCTTCAGAGCCGATATAAGGGGATTGTCACCGGCCTAAGGGCCACATAAGATCATGCCAGTTTCCGACTGCAACGGCGGCCCGTTTGGGAGCGGGTCGACCGGTTCGAAGGCCGAGCGGGCGCCATGCCCAGCGAAAATGACCGGATAGAGTCCGGCCGGCCGTGACACGCTGTCGGGAGCGTTGGTCCCAATAACAGGAAGTCGGCGGGCTTGCGCCTGTGCGCCCGCTTGTGCCGACTTACGGGAAAACGCAAGGAGGAACTGGCATGAGGCGATCCGCTTGGTCGTCCATGGTGGCGGCTCTGCCGCTCATGGTCACCGCGCCTGCACTGGCGAACGACGACCTGATGAAGCTGATCGACGACCCCAATCAGTGGGTCATCCAGACCGGCGACTATGCCAACACCCGGTACTCGAAGCTCGATCAGATCAACAAGAGCAACGTCAAGGATCTGCAGGTCGCCTGGACGTTTTCGACCGGTGTGCTGCGCGGCCACGAAGGCTCGCCGCTCGTCATCGGCAACATGATGTACGTCCACACGCCGTTCCCCAACATCGTCTACGCCCTTGACCTCGACAAGGAAGCGCAGATCGTTTGGAAGTACGAGCCGAAGCAGGATCCGGACGTCATCCCGGTGATGTGCTGCGATACCGTGAACCGCGGTCTCGCCTACGCCGACGGGCAGATCTTCCTGCACCAGGCCGACACCACCGTCGTGGCCCTCGACGCCAAGACCGGCAAGGTCAACTGGACGGCGGTCAACGGCGATCCGAAGAAGGGCGAGACCAACACCGCCACCGTTCTGCCGGTGAAGGACAAGGTCATCGTCGGCATCTCCGGCGGCGAGTTCGGCGTGCGTTGTCACGTCACCGCCTACGACCAGAAGACCGGCAAGCAGATCTGGCGCGGCTATTCGATGGGTCCGGACAGCGATCTGCTGGTCGATCCTGAGAAGACCACCGCGCTCGGCAAGCCGATCGGCGCCGATTCCAGCCTGAAGACCTGGGAAGGCGACCAGTGGCAGATCGGCGGCGGCTGCACCTGGGGCTGGTATTCCTACGACCCGCAGCTCGACCTCATGTATTACGGCTCGGGCAACCCCTCGACCTGGAACCCGGCGCAGCGTCCGGGCGACAACAAGTGGTCGATGACCATCTGGGCCCGCGATCCGGACGACGGCATGGCGAAGTGGGTCTACCAGATGACCCCGCATGACGAGTGGGACTACGACGGCGTCAACGAGATGATCCTGGTCGACCAGGAGATCGACGGACAGCCGCGGAAGATGCTCGTCCACTTCGACCGCAACGGCCTCGCCTACACGATGGACCGCGAGTCCGGCGAACTGCTCGTCGCCGAGAAGTACGATCCGGTGGTGAACTGGACCACTGGCGTCGACATGGACAAGAACAGCCCGAACTACGGCCGTCCGGCGGTGGTGGCGAAGTATTCGACGGAGCAGAACGGCGAGGACGTCAACTCGACCGGCATCTGCCCGGCGGCGCTCGGCACCAAGGACCAGCAGCCGGCAGCCTTCTCGCCGAAGACCGGCCTGTTCTACGTGCCGACCAACCACGTCTGCATGGACTACGAGCCGTTCCGCGTCAGCTACACCGCCGGCCAGCCCTATGTCGGGGCGACCCTGTCGATGTACCCGGCGCCGGACAGCCACGGCGGCATGGGCAACTTCATCGCGTGGGACGCGACGAAGGGCAAGATCGTCTGGTCGCTGCCGGAGCAGTTCTCGGTGTGGTCGGGCGCCCTGGCGACGGCCGGTGACGTGGTCTTCTACGGCACCCTCGAGGGCTACCTGAAGGCGGTCGACGCCGAGACGGGCAAGGAACTCTACAAGTTCAAGACCCCGTCCGGCATCATCGGCAACGTCATGACCTACACCCACGGTGGCAAGCAGTATGTCGGCATCCTGTCCGGCATCGGCGGCTGGGCGGGCATCGGTCTGGCGGCCGGCCTGACCGATCCGCAGGCGGGTCTCGGCGCGGTGGGCGGCTACGCCTCCCTGTCGAACTACACCGCGCTGGGTGGTCAGCTGACCGTCTTCACGCTGCCGAACTGAGGCACGCCTCACCGGCGAGCGACGATCTGGAGCCCGGCGTAGCGACTGCTGCGCCGGGCTTCGCTTTTTTCCGGCCCGTCCCCGCAAGCCCCGCGCAGGCAAGAGGACGCACCGTTGCCGTAAGTGTTGATGCAGTTGGCCGACGATGCTATCGCTGATTCAACGCATAGCGATCGGCAATGCTAAGTGTATCATAAGTATGAGGAGGAAGATGATGCGGAGGTTAGTCCTGGGCGGTTTGGCGATGGCCGGCGTGCTCTTGAACCTGGCGGGCGCCGCTGCGCAGGATCAGGCTCTCCCGGACGGCAAGACGGTCGAGAACGGCAAGTATTTCGACGCCGAGGGAAATCCGACCTACTACATCACCCCGGATGGCGTCGTGGACTGGTACACCTACTCCGGCTTCCGCCGGTACCATTCCGAGTGCCACGTCTGCCACGGCCCGGAGGGGCTCGGTTCGAGCTACGCGCCGAACCTGACGGAGTCGCTGAAGCGGCTGAGCTATGCCGATTTCATGGAAGTCGTGGTCAACGGCCGCAAGAACATCTCCTCCTCGCAGGAGAGCGTCATGCCGTCGTTCGGCGACAACCTGAACGTGATGTGCTACATCGACGACATCTACGATTACCTCAAGGCGCGCTCCGACGGGGCGCTCGATCGCGGCCGCCCGGCCAAGCGCGCCGACAAGCCGCCGCAGGCGACGGAGGACGAGAACGCATGTCTCGGCCGCACCTGACGGCCGGCGGGCGGGCGCGATGACCGCCGAGCCGGGTGTCGCGGGCCGCAGCGGCGCGGGAGGCGCCGGCCGGCTCGCACGGTGGGCGATGGCGGCGTTCGCCGCCGCCGCCCTCACCCTCGCCGGATCGGGGGTCGTGCTGGCGCAGACCTCCGACCTCGTGACGCGCAACGCCCTGCGCGTCTGTGCCGATCCGGCCAACATGCCGTTCTCGAACACCGCCGGCGAAGGCTTCGAGAACAAGATCGCCGAACTCGTGGCGGCGAAGCTCGGCGTGCCGGTCGAGTACACTTGGTTTCCCCAGGCGACCGGCTTCGTGCGGATGACGCTCGGCCTCAACCGCTGCGACGTGATCATCGGCTTCGCCCAGGGCGACGAGCTCGTCCAGAACACCAACCACTACTATCGCTCCACCTACGTCTTCGTGACGAAGGCGGACGGGCCGCTGGCCGGCGTCACCTCGCTCTCCGATCCGTTGCTGAAGGACAAGCGCCTCGGCGTCATCGCCGGCACGCCGCCGGCCACCGTGCTCGCCAAGAACGGGCTGATCGGCAAGGCGAAGGGCTACTCGCTCACCGTCGACCGCCGCTTCGAATCGCCCGCCGAGGAGATGATCGCCGACATCGCCTCGGGCGAGATCGACGGCGGTCTGCTCTGGGGCCCGATCGGCGGCTACTACGCCAAGACTGCCGACGTGCCGCTGAAGGTCGTACCGCTGCCGAAGGAGCCGGGCACGCGGATGACCTACCGCATCACCATGGGCGTGCGGTTCCACGATCAGGACTGGAAGCGCCAGCTCAACCGGCTGATCCGCGACAACCAGGACGAGATCAACGCCATCCTGGCGGGCTATGGCGTGCCGCTGCTCGACGAGCAGGACAACGCGATTCCCGTCGAGACGAAGTGAGGCGACGGATGAGCGTCCGCCGCTTCAGTCCTCGTCCTGCGCGGTGGACCGGGGCGCTCGCCTTCGGTCTCGCCTCGGCGCTCCTGCTCGCTCCGGCCGGGCTCGTGCCGGCGCGCGCCGACGCGGCCGTGGCGGAGCCGGACGGCTACCGCATGGAGGAATACCGTGCCCCGGTGCCGGCGAGCCTCGCCGGCGCCACCGTGCTCGACACGGCCGCCGCCGAGGCGCTGTGGAAGGGCGGCGAAGCCCTCTTCATCGACGCCATGCCGCGACCGGTGAAGCCGGCGAACCTGCCGGCCGGTACGGTCTGGCACGACAAGCCGCGCACCTCGATCGAGGGCAGCCACTGGCTGATCAACACCGGCTACGGCAAGCTCTCGCCGGAGGCCGAGACCTATTTCGCAGGTCGCCTCGCTGCGCTGACGAAGGACGACAAGGCGAGGACGCTCGTCTTCTTCTGCGAGCCGGAGTGCTGGATGTCGTGGAACGCGGCCAAGCGCGCCCTCTCGCTCGGCTATACCGACGTGCGCTGGTATCCCGGTGGCGCCACGGAATGGGCGGCTGCGGGCCTGCCGACGGCGCAGGCCTCGCCGGTCCCCTGAGCCGGTCGCCCGCCACTCGGTCCTGACGCCTCGTCGGGCCGAGCCTCAGCTCCGCCCGAACACCCGCCGGAAGATCGTGTCGACGTGCTTCAGGTGGTAGCCGAGGTCGAAGAGCTCGGCGAGCTCGGCCTTCGACAGCGCCGCCGTCACGTCGGCGTCGGCGGAGAGGTTCTCCAGGAAGTCGCCGCCACGTTCCCACACCGGCATGGCGTTCCGCTGCACCAGCCGGTAGGCATCCTCGCGCGACACGCCCTTCTGGGTGAGGGCGAGGAGCACCCGCTGGGAGTGGACGAGACCGCCGAGCCGGTCGAGGTTCGCCTGCATCCGCTCCGGGTAGACGACGAGCTTGTCGATCACGCCGGCGAGGCGGACAAGGGCGAAGTCGAGCGTCACGGTGGCGTCCGGCCCGATCATCCGCTCGACCGAGGAGTGCGAGATGTCACGCTCGTGCCAGAGGGCGACGTTCTCCATCGCCGGCGCTGCATAGGCGCGCACCATGCGGGCGAGGCCCGTCAGGTTCTCCGACAGCACCGGGTTGCGCTTGTGCGGCATCGCCGAGGAGCCCTTCTGGCCCGGCGAGAAGTACTCCTCCGCCTCCAGAACCTCGGTCCGCTGCAGGTGACGTACCTCGGTGGCGAGCCGCTCGATCGACGAGGCGACGACGGCGAGCGTCGCGAAGAACATCGCGTGGCGGTCGCGCGGGATGACCTGGGTCGACACCGGCTCCGGTGCGAGCCCCATCTTCGCGGCGACGTACTCCTCCACCCGCGGGTCGATGTTGGCGAAGGTGCCGACGGCGCCGGAGATGGCGCAGGTGGCGACCTCTGCCCGCGCCGCCTCGAGCCGCCGGCGGGCGCGGGCGAACTCGGCGTGGGCCTGGGCGAGCTTCAGCCCGAAGGTCACCGGCTCGGCGTGGATGCCGTGGCTGCGGCCGATGGTGGGCGTCAGCTTGTGCTCGAAGGCACGGCGCTCCAGCGCCGCGAGCAGCAGGTCGACGTCGGCGATGAGGAGGTCGGCGGCGCGGGTCAGCTGCACGTTGAGGCAGGTGTCGAGCACGTCCGACGAGGTCATGCCCTGGTGGACGAAGCGCGCCTCCGGCCCGACGATTTCCGACAGGTGCGTCAGGAAGGCGATGACGTCGTGCTTCGTCTCCCGCTCGATGGCGTCGATGCGGTCGACGTCGAAGACGGCGCCTTCGCCCATCCGCCAGATCGTCTCGGCGGCGTCCTGCGGGATGATGCCGATCTCCGCCATCGCGGTGGCGGCATGCGCCTCGATCTCGAACCAGATGCGGAAGCGCGTCTCCGGCGTCCAGATCCGCACCATCGCGTCGCGGGAATAGCGGGGGATCATGGGCGGGCCTCTCAGCGCGGTTCGGGAACGCGGCGGGGAGTAGCAGATGCGCGGGGAGGGGGCTAGGTCTCGGCCGTTGCGGCCTCGTCGCCCTCGCGTCATTCCGGCTCGGCGCTCGTCTTCGCCTCGCCTGGCCGGGATCACGAACAGTTGCTTGGCCATCGGCGTACCCGGTCGCGGTAGCCCGCAACCTCACCCCGCCGGCGAGCTCTCCGCCTCGCGCTTCAGGTTCGCGAGGCCCTTCTCGAAGTCCTGGCCGATCATCGCATCCGCGTCGACGAACAGGCCAATCACCTTGAAGAGGAACGAGCTCTCGCCCGCCATCGCCCAGGTGACAAGCGTGCCGTCTCCCTCGGGAGCGAGAGTGAAGGTGGCGGTGTTGTTCGCCTCGAACGGCTCGGTGAAGGCGAGGTCGATGACGACGCGGGACGGTGGCTCCGCCTCGGTGATGCGCATCGTGCCGGCGCCGGCCTCGCCGTTGCCCGCCCAGGCATAGGTGGCGCCGACGCCACTCGGGGCGCCACTGATCTCCCGGGTCCTGCCCGGATCGAGCCCTTCGTACGGAGACCAGTCCGACCAGCGGTGGAAGTCGGCGACCAGCGGGTAGATGCGCTCCGCCGGCGCCTTGATGGCGAGCGAGCGGGCGATGCGGAAGCTGTCCGGCTGCAGCGCCGCCGCCGCGAGCACGCCGGCGATCGCCACGACGACGATCGCGAACAACCCCACCAGTACCTTCTTCATCACCGTCCTCCCGCTGCCGCGGCGCTTTCTCTGGAAGTGCCGAACTGTTGCCGTGCCGCGGCCGCCCCGTGCGGCCAGTGGCCGGGCTGGATCCTCACCGCCCGCCGTCGCGCGCCGTCGCCTCCGCCTGCAGGCGATCGAGGTGGGCGCGGATGTGCTGGGCTTCGGCTGGCGAGTTGGCGAGGGCGATCGCCCGGCCGTAGGCGTCGGCGGCCTCGCCGGTGCGGCCGAGCTCGGAGAGCAGCGCGCCGCGCAGGCCGTGGAAGTGGAAGTAGCCGGAGAGCCGGTCAGCGAGCGGCTCGACCATCTCGAGGGCCACCGCCGGCCCGCGCAGCTTCGAGACGGCGACGGCGCGGTTCAGCGTCACCACCGGCGAGGGGGTCATCCGCTCAAGCGTCCCGTAGAGGAGCTCAATCTCCGCCCAGTCGGTGTCCTCCGGCCGGCGGGCGCGGGCGTGCAGGGCGGCGATCGCCGCCTGCACCTGATAGGGTCCGGGCCGGCGGTGGCGGACCGCCTTGTCGATCAGCGCCAGTCCCTCCGCGATCATCGACCGGTTCCAGCGCGTCCGGTCCTGGGCGTCGAGGAGGACGACGGCGCCCTCGGCATCAAAGCGGGCGGGAGCGCGGGCGTGCGACAGCAGCATCAGGGCGAGGAGGCCCATGATTTCGGGCTCCGCCGGGAACAGGCGCAGGAGCAGCCGGCCGAGGCGGATCGCCTCTTCGGCGAGCTGGCCCCGCGCCTCGGCGGCCTCGCGGCTCGCCGAATAGCCCTCGTTGAAGACGAGGTAGACCATCGCCGCCACCGCGGCGAGACGCTCGGCCCGCTCGACCGGACCCGGCGCCTCGAAGGGCACGTTGGCCTTCGCGATCCGCGCCTTGGCACGGGTGATGCGCTGCTCCATCGCCGCCTCGCTGACGAGGAAGGCGCGGGCGATCTGGCGCACCGAAAGACCCGAGACGATGCGCAGCGCGAGCGCGATCTGCTGCGTCGCCGGCAGGTCCGGATGGCAGCAGACGAACAGGAGGCGGAGGATGTCGTCGCGGTAGCCGGCGTCGTCGATCCGTTCGGCGATGCCCGCCTCGGCGTCGCCGACGTCGGACAGCACCGCCTCGTCGGGCAGCGGGGCGAGCCGCTTCTGCCGACGCGTGTGGTCGATCGCGACGTTGCGGCCGACGAACACGAGCCAGGCGGCCGGATCGCGCGGCGGGCCGTTCTTCGGCCAGTTGGCGAGGGCGCGCAGACACGCTTCCTGCACCGCCTCCTCGGCGAGATCGAGGTCGCGGAAGTGCCGCAGGAGGGCCGCGACGGCTCGCGGCCGGGCGGCGGCGAGGGCCGCGTCGATCCAGGCCGCGTCGAGGCCGGTCGCGCCGCTCACGCCCCGCCGCCTCCGCCGGATGGGCCGGCCGGCCGGCTGTCGGGGAAGAAGCGCTCGACCGGCCGGATCTCGTAGGCGCCGCCGGGATTGGCGCGGGCGAGTTCGCGCGCGGTCTCGATCGCCTCGTCGAGGGCGGCACACTCGACGAGATAGAAGCCGAGGAGCTGCTCCTTCGTCTCCGCGAAGGGGCCGTCGAGCACCACCGGCGGCTCGCTGTCCTTGCGCAGCGTGGTCGCCGCGGTGGTCGGCAGGAGGCGGGCCACCGGCCCGAGCCGGCCGTCGCGGGCGAGCGTCTCGTGGACGACCGAGAGCCGCGCCATCACGGCATCGTCCTCGGCCTTCGACCAGCAGCCGACGACGTCCTCGTCGTGGTAGCAGAGAATGGCGTAGAGCATTGTCGAGCCTCCCGTCATCAAGGACGGGCGACTATGCCCGGTTCCGACACGCCCCCGAAGCAGGATCGTCCGGACGTCGGTGCGGGTGGCAAGGCGCGGAGAGGCCTGGCCGCGGCGAAGCTACTCGCTGACGCCCTGGATGTTGCAGATCGCCGCCTGGGCGTCGCCGAAGCTCACGAGGATGATGCGCAGCCGGACCCCGGCCGGCACGGTGACGGGCTGCGTCCAGGCGGCGACGACGATCTCCAACGTGCCCTCTGTCGCCCGTGACAGCGCCGGGATGAAGACGCTCTGGTCGTTGTCGAGATAGGCGGCGCCGAACTGCATCTGGCCGTTCTGGCTCGAGAAGCCGCAGTTGATCGTCGTGACGGTCCGGACCTTGTTGCCCTTCTTGCCGAAGTCGATGGTGCAGGTGCTGCCGGCGCATACGCCCGAAGCGGTGGCGGTGAACGGCTTGCCGCCTGCGGCCGCCGGGAGGGCCTGCTCGACGGCTTTCCGGGGAGCGGTTCCGAGCGTGTCGGCCGCAGCGGGCGCGGCGAGGAGAGTGCTCATGGCGAGGGCGGCGAGGGGGTGCACGAGGGGGTGTCGTGGCATCGCTTCACTCCTGGCGGGGCCGTTCGCCGGCGCACGGAGGCACACCGGCTGGCTGGAGGGGCCTAGGGCCAAGGCAGGAGCCTGCCAGAGGAGGGGATCACGGGCGACCCAACTGACCGTGAGCGCAGGGGTGGCAGCCGCGTGGCCCACCCGCCCTGGCTGTCGTGAGGCCGGCTCGGGCGACGGCCTGCCCGGTGACAGGGCCCCGGCGGGCGGCTAAGCATTTTCCGGGGCTCGATCGGGCGCCGGCGTCCTCCCGCCGGGCGCCAGGGCGCGTCTCCGCCCGATCCCGCCTGACGCGACCTCTCCCGCATGCCGCTCGAAGACGCCGCCCTGTTCGCCGTGGCCGTCGCCGCCGTCGCGCTCCTGACGGCGTGGCGCCGCATCGACCCGTTCCTGACGCTGATCGCCGCGGCGATCGGCTTCGCCCTCGCGGAGGGCATGTCGGTCGCCCACGTCGGGCGCGCCTTCGGGACGGGCTTCGGCATCACCGCCGCCGCCGTCGGCGTCGCCGTCGTCGCCGCGGCGCTGGTGTCGGAACTCGCCGCCGCGACCGGCGCGGCGGAGCGCCTCGCCGCGGCCGTGCGGCCGCTGCGGGGAAGCTCCGGCGCCGCGGCCCTTTCCGCCCCGGTCGGCTTCCTCGCGGGGGTCGGCGCCGCACCGGCCGTTGGCTACGCGATCACGGCGCCGCTGCGGTCGGCTCTCGCCGGGGCGCCGACGACCGGCGCGGGGACGATGCCCGCGGCGGCCCGCCGCGCGTCGCTCTCTTCCGGTCTCGCGCTCGCCGCCGCACACGGTCTCGCGCTGCCGGCGCCGCCGATGATCGCCGCGGTCTTCATCCTTGGCGCCAGCTGGCAGAAGACGCTGAGCCTCGGGCTGCCGCTCGCCATCGCCACCGCCGCCGTCGGCTTCGGCTTCGCCCGCCTCGCTGCTCGCCCGCTCGGCGAGGCGCCGCCGCACGAGGGGAGCCTCGCCGTCGGCGGAGCGGAACCGCTGGGCGCCGGACCGGCGCTCGCGGCCTCGGCCCTCGTCCTCGTAACGCTCGCCCTCGTCGGGCTCACCATCGTCCAGTCGCTCGGCGACATCCCGAGCGAGCCCTTCGGGGGCGGCCGTCCGCGCGAGGCGCTGCTCGGCGCCGGCCGGCCGCTCGTGCTGCTCGCCGTCGGCGTCGGCGCCATGGGCCTCGTCGCCCTCCTCGTCGCCGCCGGACGGCGGGGCGGTGGGCTCGCCGGCTGGACCGGGCGGGCCATGCGCGCTGCCGCCCTGCCGATGTTGCTGGTCGCCGCCGCTGGCGGCCTGCAGACGGTGACCCAGCAGCCGGGCATGGCGGAACTCCTCGGCGAGCAGGTGCTCGCCTGGGTGCCGGGCGCGCCTTATGGCGTGCTCGTGCCCTTCCTCGCCGCGGGGATCGTCAAGACGCTGCAGGGCTCGACGCTGGTGGCCGCGATCACCGCGGCGGGCATGGCCGAACCCTTCCTCGCCGCTCTCGGCCTCGACACCACCACCGGACGGGCGCTCGCGGCCCTCGCCGTCGGCGCCGGATCGGTCACCGTCGGCCACATCAATGACCCGTTGTTCTGGCTGATCGCCGGCGAGGCGCGGCTGAGGCCCTGGCAGGGGCTGGTGCTCGTCAGCGGCGGGCTCGCCATGCAGGGCGCGGTCGCCGCCGCGGGGCTGACGGCCCTCGCGGCGCTCGGCTGAGACACGAAGGACGGAGGACGGGATGCGACGGCGTGACGTGCTGATGGGGACGGCGGGACTGCTTGCGGCGCCCTTGCTCGGCGGGCTCCCGGTGCCGCGGGCGGCCGCCCAGCCTGTGCCGACGCTGCCGCGCGAGTTCCTCTTCGGCGCCTCCACCTCGGCCTACCAGATCGAGGGGGCGGTGAAGGAGGGCGGCCGCAAGCCGTCGATCTGGGACACCTTCTCGCACACCCCGGGTCGCATCGCCGACGGCACCACCGGCGACGTCGCCTGCGACCACTATCACCGCTACCCCGACGACATCCGCCTCCTCACCGGCGCCGGCTTCGAGGCCTACCGCTTCTCGATCGCCTGGCCGCGCATCCTGCCGGACGGCACCGGCGCCGTGAACGACGAGGGCCTCGACTTCTATGACCGCCTGGTCGACGCGCTGCTCGCTGCCGGCGTCGAGCCGTGGGCGTGCCCCTACCACTGGGACCTGCCGCAGGCCCTGCAGGACCGCGGCGGCTGGAAGACCCGCGAGAGCGCCGACTGGTTCGCCGACTACGTGCGCGTCGTAATCGCCCGCCTCGGCGACCGCGTGCCGAACTGGGTGATGCTGAACGAGCCGAACGTCCACGCCATCTTCGGCCACGCCGTCGGCATCCATGCGCCTGGCCTGACGGGCTTCCCGAACTACGTCTCGGCCCAGCACCACATGAACCTCGCGCAGGGACGCGGCCTCCTTGCCGCCCGGGCGGAACGGTCCGGCCTCAATCTCGGCACGGTGTTCTCGCTGCAGCCGATCCGGCCGGCCTCCACCAGCGAGGCGGACCGGGCGGCAGCGGCGCGCTTCGACGCCATCTGGAACCGCATCAACCTCGACCCGCTGTTCCACGGCCGCTACCCGGCCCTCTTCGCCGCCGATTTCGAGCCGCTAGTGAAGGCCGGCGATCTCGAGACGATCCAGCAGCCGGTCGACCTCCTCGGGGTCAACTACTACGGCCCGTCCTACATGAAGGATGACCCCGGCGGGGTGCTGGGGGGCACCGGCTACGGCGCACTGCCTCCCGGCATGCCGGTGACGGCGCTCGGCTGGCCGATCGATCCGGAGGGCCTGGTCGAGGTGCTGGGGGACCTCCGCAGCAACTACGGCAACCCGGTCACCTACGTGACGGAGAACGGCGCCTGCTACGACGACCCGGCGCCGAAGGACGGCGTCGTCGACGACCCGAAGCGGGCCGCCTTCATCGCCTCCCACCTTGCCGCCGCGGCCCGCGCCATCGAGGCCGGCGCCAACCTCAAGGGCTACTTCGCCTGGTCGCTGCTCGACAATTTCGAGTGGGCGGAGGGCGAAGCCAAGCGCTTCGGCATCGTCTCGGTCGACTTCCAGACCCAGGTCAGGACGCCGAAGACGTCGTACCGGTACCTGAAGGACGTGATCGCGCAGCACCGGTGAGGTGCGTGATGCGCTGGTCCGAAAAGCGCGCCCGATCAGTGTCCCCAAAGTCGACGCGAACCCTCCCCCCGCTTCCCCCGCCTCCGCCCAGCCGCTAAGCCTCGGCGATGCGCATCGCCGTCATCGGAGCCTATGGGCTCGTCGGGTCATCCGTGTCCGCCCGCCTCGTGGCCGAAGGGCATGCGGTCGTCGGCGTCGGTCGCGACATCGGGGCGGCCCGCCGACGGTTTCCGGCGCTGGACTGGCGGCGCGCCGACCTCGGCACAGCCTCGGTCGCCGACTGGACAGCCCTGCTCGAGGGCGTCGAGGCGGTGGTCAACTGCGCGGGCGCCCTGCAGGACAGCCCGCGCGACGACCTTCGGGCCGTGCACGTCGAAGGGGTGCGCCGCCTCGCGGAAGCGTGCGCCGGCCTCGGCATCCGTCGGTTCGTGCACATTTCGGCGGCCGGGGTCGAGGCAGGGCGGCCGACGGCCTTCAACGCGACGAAGCTCGAAGCCGAAGCACTTCTGGCTAAGGGCCCGCTCGCGTGGATCATCCTGCGCCCCGGCCTCGTCTTCGCGCCGTCAGCCTACGGCGGCACGGCGCTGTTGCGGGGCCTTGCCGGCTTTCCGGGCGTCACGCCGGTCGTCTTCGGCGACAGCCTCATCCAGGTGATCGGCGCCGAGGACGTCGCCCTCGCCGTCGCCCGGAGCCTCGCTCCGGATGCGCCGACCCGCGTCCGCCTGGATCTGGTCCATGCCGAGGCCCTGACGCTGGTCGATCTCGTCGGCCGGCTCCGCGCCTGGCTCGGGCTGCCACCGGCGCCGACGCTCCGGCTGCCGCCGGTCCTCGCGCGGCTGACCGCTGCGGCGAGCGATGGGCTGGCGTGGCTCGGCTGGCGCAGTCCGATGCGGACCGCTTCGCTCGAGCAGTTGCGGATGGGCGTCCGCGGGCGGTCCGAGGACGCTGCCCAGCTCGGGCTGGTGCCGCGCTCCCTCGACGCCCTTCTCGCCGCTTCGCCGTCTGGCGTGCAGGAGCGCTGGTTCGCCCGCGCCTACTTCGCCAAGCCCGCCATCCTCGCCTGCCTGTTCGGCTTCTGGCTGGTGTCGGGCCTGATCGGGCTGACGGTCGGCTTCGAGGCCGCCGTCGCCGTGCTGACTGCCTCCGGCATGTCCGCGGGGCCTGCGGCCGGGGCGGTGATTGGCGGCAGCCTCGTCGACATCGCGCTCGCCCTGATGCTCGCCTGGCGGCCGACCGCCGCCCGCGCCCTGCAGGGCATGCTGCTCGTCACCGCCGGCTACCTCGTCGGCGCGACGCTGGTCCGTCCCGATCTCTGGCTCGACCCGCTCGGGCCGCTGGTGAAGTCCATCCCCGCCGCTTTCCTGGCGCTCGCCGCGCTCGCCACGCTGGACGAGCGCTGATGGACCTCTACACCCTCCTCAAGGTCGCGCACGTGGTCGGGGCGGCGGTGCTGCTCGGCACCGGTGCCGGCATCGCCTTCTTCATGCTGATGGCCCACCGGACCCGCGACCCGGCGCTGATCGCCCACACCGCCGGCGTCGTCGTCGTCGCCGACACGGTGTTCACGGCCTCGGCGGTGGTCCTGCAGCCGCTCACCGGGGCTGCGCTCGCGCACATCGTCGGCTATCCCCTGTGGTCGGGATGGATCGCCTGGAGCCTCGTTCTCTATGTCCTGACCGGCCTCTGCTGGCTGCCGGTGGTGTGGATCCAGCTCCGCCTGCGCGACCTCGCCCGGCAGGCTCTTGCCACCGGCGCACCGCTGCCGCCGCACTATTTCGGCCTGTTCCGGGTGTGGTTCGTCCTCGGCTTCCCGGCCTTCGCGGCGGTGCTCGGCATCATCTGGCTGATGGTGGCAAAGCCGGACCTGTGAGGTCGTGCGGCTGGTGGCACGCCTTACCTCTTCGCCAGCCAGATCACGTGTTTCGCGCCGCCGCGCTTGCCGAGCGCCCGGGCCCGCACCTCTTCGACCGTGAACCCCGCCTGCTTCAGGCGCCGGGTGAAGGCGCCATCGGGGCCGGCGGACCAGACGGCGAGGACCCCGCCGCCCTTCAGCGCCGCCCGGGCCTGGCCGAGGCCGCCGGCGTCGTAGAGGCGGTCGTTGCCGGGCCGCGACAGGCCGTCGGGGCCGTTGTCGACGTCGAGCAGGATGGCGTCGTAGGACGCCCGCGCTGCCGCGATCAGCGCGCCGACGTCGGCCTCCGTGACGGTGACGCGCGGATCGTCGAGGCAGCCGGCGAAGACCGGCGCCATCGGCCCGCGCGCCCATTCGACGACCTCCGGCACCAGCTCGGCCACCGTCACGCGCGCCTCCGTCGGCAGGACGGCGAGAGCCGCGCGCAGGGTGAAGCCCATGCCGAGGCCGCCGATCAGCAGCGCCGGCGCCGTCCGCCCGGCGAGCTTCTCGCAGGCGGCGGTGGCGAGCACCTCCTCCGAGCCGCCGGCGCGGCTGTTCATGAGCTCGTTGCCGGCAAGGCGGATCGAGAATTCCTCGCCGCGCCGCATCAGCCGGAGTTGCGCTCCGCCCGGCACCGTCGCGGCATCGACCTCGACCCAGGGGATCATGGAGAATGGCTCGGGATCATCGCGGGGCTCCTCGCAGCGGCGCGGTCCGGCCGCATCGGCCCTCGTCGGCGGCGGCCCGAGCGTGTACTGGCGGGGGCTGCCGCTGTCCACCGGATGCCCCCGACGATGCACGCTCCCCGCCCGAAAGCCGCCGCCCTGCCGCCGATGACGATCGACGCCCGCCGGCGCCGGCTCGATCTCGACCCCCGCGACGACACCTTCGTGCAGGACCCCTACGGCGCCTATGCCGCCGTGCGGGCGGAGGCGCCGGCCTTCTTCTGGGAACAGTACGGCTTCTGGTGCTTCGCCTCCCATGCCGGCGTCTCGGCGCTGCTGCGGGACCGGCGCTTCGGACGGGACGTGCTGCACGTCGCTACCCGCGCCGAACTCGGCTGGCCCGAGCCGGACCCGCGCCTCGAGCCGTTCCTCGCCCTCGAGCGCGGCTCGATGCTCGACCTCGAGCCGCCGCAGCACACGCGCCTGCGCGGCCTCGTCAACCGCGCCTTCGTCTCGCGCGAGGTGGACCGGCTCGCGCCGCGCATCGCCGCGCTCGCCCACGACCTGATCGACCGCTTCCCGGCCGGGGAGGTCGACCTCCTGCCGGCCTTCGCGACGCCGATCCCGCTCACCGTCATCGCCGAGCTCCTGGGCGTGCCGACCGAGCACGGGCCGGAACTCCTCGCCTGGTCGCACGCGATGGTCGGCATGTACCAGTTCGGCCGCAACGCGGACGTGGAGGCGGCGGCGGTCGCGGCGAGCGAGGCCTTCACCGCCTTCCTCGGCGATCTCGTCGCCGAGCGGCGCCGGGCGCCGCGCGAGGACCTGCTGACGCGCCTCGTGACGGCGGAGGTCGGTGGCGAGCGGCTGACCGACGGCGAGATCGTCGGCACCGCGGTGCTCCTCCTCAACGCCGGCCACGAGGCGACCGTGCATGCCATCGGCAACGGGGTGAAGGCGCTCCTGGAGACCGGCATCCGGCCGGCGACGGGCGACCATGCGGCCGCCGTGGTCGAGGAGGCGCTGCGCTACGACGCGCCGCTGCACCTCTTCACCCGCTTCGCGCTCGAGGACTTCACCCATGACGGGATCGCGTTCCGGCGCGGCGACAAGATCGGGCTCCTGCTCGGTGCCGCCAACCGCGACCCGGCCCGGTTCGAGGAGCCCGACGCCTTCCGCCCGGAGCGCTCGCCGAACCCACACGTCTCCTTCGGGGCCGGCATCCACTTCTGCCTCGGCGCGCCGCTCGCCCGCCTCGAGATGCAGGTGGCGCTGCCGATCCTGTTCGAGCGGCTACCGGGGCTCCGCTTCGCGGCGCGGCCGCGCTTCCGCGACACCTACCACTTCCACAGCCTCGAGGAGCTCCGCCTCGGCTGGTGAGGCCGCTGTCACGCCTTGGCGGCGGGCGGGCGGCCGGCCGCCTCCCAGAGGAGCGGCAGGTCGCGGGCGAGCACGTTGTCGGCGGTGTCGCGCTTGCCCGGCACGGCAAGGCCCTCGGCGGCCATCAGGGCGAGCAGGCGGGCGCGGATCTCGGCGCGGGTCGCCGGCCAGCCGTTGAGGAAGCTGTCACGGATGAGGAGCTGCAGCCCGGCGTCCCAGTCGTACATGTCCGGTGCGCCCGGACGGCGGAACCGGGCCGGCGGTGCCGCCATCGCCGGCATCACGACGCCGGTGCCATCCGCCACGATCTCCACCGCGCGGTAGTGAGTGCCGCGGCTGCGGACCTCGCCGATCACCGATTCGGGGGCGTTCACCCGCTCGAAGGTCTGCCAGGCGTCGTCGGGGATGCGCTCGCACGGGCCGTCGAGACCGCCGCGCCGGCCGATGGCCGCAAGTCCCGCCCGTTGCAGGGCCTTCTGGAAGGCGATGAGCATCGCCCGCAGGGCCTCCCGCTCCACGGCCACCGCGCGCGCCCAGCCCGGGTTCTTGTCGCCGGCGACGGTGCGGCCGGGGTCGAGATAGGAGGTCTTCGGAAAGTGGGTCGGCTCGCGCTTGCGGGCGTCCACGGCGGTGCACCAGGCGGTGTATTCCGCCGGGACGAGGCGGACCATCGCCTCCTCCAGCGCCCACGCCTGTCCCTCGGGTGTCGTCCGGTCCTTCGCCGCCATCGCCAACTCGTCTACCCCTCCGGACACCCCTGCCGTCCCCAGTGGCGGCAGGCTATAGCGGGAGAGGGTGGCGGCCAACCCGCTGCGGGAGAGATGCACGCCGCCGTCCGGCGGACCCTGCCGTCGGCGGGCCGACCCTGCGCAAGCCGCCTGCCGAGGAGCCGAGAATGACCGAGCCGATCGCGCCCTTCACCTTCGACACGCCGCCGAGCCTCGTCTTCGGCTTCGGCCAGGCGGCGCGGCTCGGCGAGATCGCCGCCGCGCGGCTCGGCGGGCGGGTGCTCCTCGTCACCGACGCCGGCGTCGTCGGCGCTGGCCTCGTCGGGCCGGCCCTCGAGAGCCTCGCCGCCGCCGGCGTCGCGGTGGAGGTCTTCGACGAGGTCGTCGCCGATCCGCCCGAGGCGGTGGTGACGGCCGCCGCGGCAGCGGCTGTGGCACACGGCGCAACGGGCGTCGTCGGGCTCGGCGGTGGATCCTCGCTCGACACGGCGAAGCTCGCAGCGCTCCTCGCCGTCGGCCGCGAGAGCCTCGCCGACGTCTACGGCCTCCGGCGGGCGAAGGGCCCGCGACTGCCGCTGATGCTGGTGCCGACCACCGCCGGCACCGGCTCCGAGGTGACGCCGATCGCCGTGGTGACGACCGGAGCCCACGAGAAGATGGGCGTCGCCTCGCCGGTCATCATCCCCGATGTGGCACTGCTCGACCCGGCCCTCACGCTCGGCCTGCCGGCGTCGGTGACGGCGGCCACCGGCATCGACGCGATGGTGCACGCCATCGAGGCCTATGCCTCGGCGAGCCCCAACAACAATCCGCTGTCGAAGGCACTCGCCTGCGAGGCGCTGAGGTTGATGGGCGGGGCGCTGGAACGGGCTGTGCGCGACGGGTCCGATCGTGCGGCACGCGCCGACATGCTGTTCGGCGCAATGCTGGCGGGGCAGGCGTTCGCCAATTCGCCGGTCGCCGCCGTCCATGCGCTCGCCTACCCGCTCGGCGGACACTACGGGGTGCCGCACGGGCTCTCGAACGCGCTGGTGCTGCCGCACGTCCTGCGCTTCAACGCCGAGACGGTGCCGGAGCCCTATGCCGCCCTCGCGCCGCACGCCTTCCCGGCCCTCGCGGAGATTGGCGGCCAGGGGCGGGCGCATGCCTTCGCCGACGCCCTCGCGGACCTGTCGCGGCGCTGCGGGCTCGCCGCGCGCCTGCGCGAGGTCGGCGTGGAGGAGGGGGCGCTGCCGTACCTTGCCGCCGACGCGGCGCGCCAGACGCGGCTCCTCGTCAACAACCCGCGGCCGCTCGACGAGGCCGACATCCTGGCGATCTACCGCCGGGCGTGGTGAGCCGCCGGAGGGCGTCGAGACGCTGCCCGGATTCTCCAGAGAGCCTGTCGGCACGGGCCATCACCGATCGTCCTCGGACCGGCGCCGTGCCGGCGCCGACAGGGAGAACCGAGTGATGAGCGACAGCAGCGGTACGACCGCCCAGGCCATGAGCGCCCTCTCGCCGCACCTCGTCGTCGACGGGGCGGCGAAGGCGATCGACTTCTACGCGAGGGCCTTCGGCGCCGAGGAGATGGCGCGGCTGGCCGGTCCGGACGGGCGCCTGATGCACGGCTGCGTCAGGATCGCCGGGCAGACGGTGATGCTGGTCGACGAGAACCGTGAGTACGGGATGCTGTCGCCGACAGCGCTCGGCGGCTCGCCGGTGACGCTGCACCTCGTGGTGCCCGACGTCGATGCGGCCTTCGAGCGGGCGGTGGCAGCGGGGGCGACGGTGACGATGCCCGTCGCCGACCAGTTCTGGGGCGACCGCTACGGCGTCCTCAAGGACCCGTTCGGCCACTCCTGGTCGCTCGCCACCACCGTTCGGGAGGTCTCCATGGAGGAGGCGAAAGCGGCGATGGCGGCGATGGACGCCCACTGCGGCGCCCACGCCTGAGGTGTCGCGAAGGGACAAGGGGCAGCGGCGGGCACGGCCCGCCGCGCGCGCCGGTCAGGCCTTCAGGAGGGCCGCCATCTCCTTCTCGAGGCGCTCGGCATAGGTGCCGAGCTCGCCGGAGACGGTGCGGATGTCGTGGGCGGAGCCGCGGATCTGCGACACCGCCGACGACACGCCGGTGATCGATTCGCTCACGGAGCGGTTCGTCGCCGACTGCTCCTCGACGGCGGCCGACAGCGACACGAAGACGTCACTGAGCTGCGACACGCCGCCGGTGATCTCGCGCACGGACTCGGCCGCCGCGCCGCTGGCGTTCTGCACCGTCTCCACCTGCCCGCGGATCTCCTGCGTCGCCTTGGCGGTCTGCAAGGCGAGGGCCTTCACCTCCTGGGCGACGACCGCGAAGCCCTTGCCGGCCTCGCCGACGCGCGCCGCCTCGATGGTGGCGTTGAGCGCGAGGAGGTTGGTCTGGCCGGCGATCTTCTCGATCAGGCTGGTGACGCTGCCGATCTTCTGGACGCTCTCGGCGAGCCCGGCGACTTCCTTGTTGGTGCCGGCGGAGCGGGCGGCAAGGTCGCTCGCCATCTGCGACGCGCGATGGATCTGGCCGGTGATCTCGTCGAACGAGGCGGACATCTCGACGGCGGAGGCGGAGACGGTGGAAGCCATGCCCTCGCTGTTCTCCGACAGGAGGAGCAGCTTCGCGCTCGAGTCCGAGGCCGTCTCGGAGGTGTGGCTCATGTCGCGGACCACGTCCGTCACGCGGGTCGCCACCGCGACGCTGTCGCTGATGATCGACCAGGTGAGCATCGGGCCGTCGTAGCTGCCGTCGACCTTCGTCATGGCGGAGACGCGCAGGTCGAGGGTCTCCGGACCGACGCGGATGCGGGCGTTGTGCGGCAGGCGGCTCGCATCGGCCAGCATCCGGCGCTGGTGCTCGGGGTGCTTGTGGAAGATGTCGATGGAGGAGCCGACGAGATTGTCGGCCTTCACCGGCAGGTACTGCTCGATGCGGCGCAGCGTGTCGATGCTCGTGCGGTTGGCGTAGTCGATGCGCAGCGTGCCGGGCTCGCAGGTCATCACGTTGATCGGCATGTTGTCGATCATCTGGAAGAGGCGCTTGTTGCGCAGCTCCGCCGCGATGGCATCCGTCCGGTCGGTCAGGAGGAGCTGGGCGTACTCGTAGCCGCCGCGCGCGCCAGCCACGGCCGCTGCCTCGATGGTGATGGTGCGCGTCCCGATGGTCGCCGTGAAGGTGCGCGGCAGGGCCTTCGCGTCCACCAGCCGCTGCCAGGCCTGGCCGTCGGAGAGCGGCAGCACGGTGACGGCGGAGCCGACGATCGCCTCGGCCTCGATGCCGAGCGCGGACCCGAGGCCCTTCAGGAGGTCGACCGCGCGCGCGTTGGCGTAGCGGACGTTGAGGCTTGCGGGATCGCAGAGGAGGATCGCCGCCGGCAGGGTGTCGAGCCAGCGGTTCTCCACGGAGCCAGCATGCGGGGCGCGCCGGAGGGCGCGAACGGTGCCTGTCGCCATTGTCGTTTCCAATGCGCGCTCGGCCACGGACGACGGGTTGGTCGTCGGCGCGCTCTGAGTTCGCTCGTCCGCGTCTCCTTCCTTCTACCTCCCGGCTTGCCCGAAGCTTTCGCTCCGGTGTCGCGTTGAAGATCCAGTTTCACCCTGTCGGATTCGGCAAAGATGGATCGTCCTTGAGCCGTTGCGGCGACGGCCGCCGCCCGAACGGAGGACCCGATGCCCAAGATGATCTTCGTGAACCTGCCCGTCCGCGACCTTGCCGCCGCCACCGCATTCTACGAGGCGATCGGAGCGACGAAGAACCCGCAGTTCTCGGACGACACCGCCGTCTGCATGGTGTTCTCCGAGACGATCTACGCGATGCTGCTGACGCACGAGAAGTACCGCACGTTCACCACGAAGCCGATCGCCGACCGTGGCGTCAGCGAGGTGCTGATCGCCTTCACCCAGGACGGACGCGACGCTGTGGATGCGGTGGTGGGGAAGGGGGCGGCGGCCGGCGGGCGAGCGGACCCGAACCCGAAGCAGGACCTCGGCTTCATGTACTCGCGCAGCCTGGAGGATCCGGACGGCCACGTCTGGGAGATGTTCTGGATGGACCCGGCGGTGGTCGCCGGCGGCGCGCCCGAGGAGGCGGCCGCGTAGCGCGCGTGCGGCAGGGCCCGAGCGGGGGGCGCAGAGTGCCCTGGCCCGGGCGACCACGGGACGTGCCGGAGCCGGCGGAACTGCGCCGGCTCCGGGAGGGTCGTCAGGCGGCGCGGACGGTGGAGAGGAAGCCGCGCATCCGGTCCTGGAGGTGGGTGGCCTGCTGGGTGAGGCGGGCGGAGGCATCGAGCACCTGACCGGCGGCCGCACCCGTCTCGTCGGCCGTCTTCGCCACGTCGCCGATGTGGGCGCTCACCGAATTGGTGCCGGTCGCCGCCTGATCGACGTTGCGGACGATCTCGCGGGTCGCGATGCCCTGCTGCTCGACCGCCTTCGAGATGGTGGTGGCGACGTCGCTCATCCGGCGGATCTGCTCGCCGACGCCCTCGATCACCCGCACGGCCTCCTTGGTGGTGTCCTGGATGGCGCTGACCTGCGCGCCGATCTCCTCCGTCGCCTTGGCGGTCTGCGTCGCGAGGGCCTTCACCTCGGTGGCGACGACGGCAAAGCCCTTGCCGGCCTCACCCGCCCGCGCTGCCTCGATGGTGGCGTTGAGGGCGAGGAGGTTCGTCTGCGAGGCGATCGAGGAGATGATGTCGATGACGTCGCCGATGCGGGACGCGGCGAGCGAGAGTTCGCGGATCACCTCGCCGGTGGCCGCGGCCTCCTTCACGGCGATCGCAGACATCTGGGCGGACTGCTCGACCTGGCGGGCGATCTCGTCCACCGAGTAGCCGAGCTCCTCGGCGGAGGAGGCGACGACGACGACGTTGGTGGAGGCCTCCTCGGCGGCGGCGGCCACGGCGGTCGACTGCTGCGAGGTCGAGCGGGCCGCCTTCGACATCTCGACGGCGGTGACGTGGAGTTCCGACGAGGCGGTCGAGACGCTGCCGACGATGCCGCCGACGGCGCCCTCGAACTCGTTGGCGAGCTCGATCATCGCACGGCGGCGCTCGTCCTCGGCGGCGCGGCGGGCCTCCTCGGAGGCGCGCTCCATCTCGGCGTTGCGACGCAGGCCGTCGCGGAAGACGAGGAGCGTCTTCGCCATCGAGCCGATCTCGTCGTTGCGGCCCGTCTCCGGCACCTCGACGTCGAGCTGGTTGCCGGCGACGGCCTCCATGACGCGGGTGAGGCGGGTCATCGGCTGCGTCACGCGGCGCACCACGACGAGGAGGCCGAAGCCGGCGAGGAGCAGCGAGGCGACCAGCACGGCGGCGTAGACGATCGCCGCCTGCCGCGCGGTCGCCTCGGTCGCAGCCGCCGTCTCGGCGAGGCTGTCGACGGCGACGCCGGCGACCGTGCCGATGGAGGCGAGCGGCTCGACGACGCGGGCGCGCCAGTCCTTCAGTGGCACCGGCGACGGCTCGCCCGCGGCGAGCGCCTTCACGATCCCGTCCCGGTACTCCTTGAAGGGGCCGGAGAAGTAGGTCGCCTGGGCGGCCTCCGTGGCGGCCTTGAGGGCTGCGGGTGCGTTGTCGGCGAGCGTGATCTCCCGGGTCGTCGCCCAGGCAAGGTCGGCGCGCGCGTCGTTGGTGGTGATGCTGGTGAGCTCCTCGGCCGTCGCCGGTCGCTCGGCAGCGAGGATCGAATTGAGCGCGAGGGTGCTGACGCCGGCGTAGGTCCGGGCACCCCAGGACATCGCGCGGGCGAGGATGAGCTGCGACAGGCTCGGGTCGATCGTGCGGATCTCCGCCTCGACAGAGGTCGTCAGGGCGGTCAGGGCGTCGAGCAGCTTGCCGCCTTCGGCCATCATCTTCTTGTCGATGCCCGCGGCGCGCTGATCGAGCGGCAGGACGACGGCGGCGTCGATCTCGGCGCGGACGGCCTTCACCGCCTCGTACTGGTCGTGGAGGCGGGCGGCGAGGTCGGCGAACTGCGGCTCGCCCGCGAGGGCGAGCCGCTCGAGGCCGGCGTCCATCGCGGCGACGACCGTGGCGCGGCGCATCTCCACGTTCTTGGCGAGCTGGGCGTTCTCGCCGGGCGGCTGAGCCAGGAGGAGGGCGCTCTCGCCGCGCTCGAAGCGGAAGTTCGAGAGGGCGTCAAAGAGGTTGCGATCGATGTCGGCGAGCTTCGTCACCCGCTGGGCGTCCTGCAACGTGCCGTAGGCGTTGCTCAGGGCTATGGCGCAGAGGCCGGCGACGATCAGGCTGATCGCGCAGAACAGCGTGACGAGCGTGGTCCGGATCGAGATGTGCATTGGTCCTCTTCCCCGCATTGTGCGCCGCGAAAGTGGGTACTTTGGCTTGCGCCAGGCTCGCGTCTGCGGCGGCCCGCCCGCCGGGGTGGCGTCCGGCTCGCCGGGCGACCGGCCGTTGTGGCGTCCTCCGGTGGCCGCTATGCTGCGGTCGCGGGGACCGTCGGCGTGAGGTGATGGATGACGACGACGCTGGTCCTGCTCGCCTTCCTCCTCGGTGTCGTCGCGGGTCTGCGCACGATGACCGCGCCCACGGCGGTGGCCTGGGCGGCGCATCTCGGCTGGCTCAACCTCGAGGGCAGCTGGCTCGCCTTCCTCGGCTGGCAGTGGACGCCGTGGATCCTGACCGTCCTCGCGCTCCTCGAATTCGTCGCCGACCAGCTCCCCTCGACGCCGAGCCGGACCGTGCCGCCGCAGTTCGGCGCCCGCCTCGTCAGCGGGGCCGTGTCGGGCGGGGCGATCGGCGGCGCGGCCGGCAGCCTCTGGCTCGGAGCGGTCGCCGGGCTCGTCGGTGCGGTCGTCGGCACCCTCGGCGGTGCGCGGGCGCGCGGGGCGATGGCGCGGGCCTTCGGCCGTGACACGCCCGCCGCGCTGATCGAGGACGCGGTGGCGGTCGTCGCGGCTGCCCTGATCGTCATGGCGCTCCGGTGACCGGCCGCTTCGACGCCATCGTCGTCGGCGCCGGCCAGGCGGGTCCCGCCCTCGCCGGGCGCCTGACGGCGGCCGGGCAGAAGGTTGCGGTGATCGAGCGCCACCTCTTCGGCGGCACCTGCGTCAACACCGGCTGCATGCCGACGAAGACGATGGTGGCGAGCGCCCGCGCCCTGCACCTCGCCCGCCGCGGCGCCGAATACGGCTTTACTCTCCCGGGAGACCCCGTCGTCGACATGGCCCGCGTCCAGGCTCGCGCCGCGGCGGTTTCGGCGACGTCGCGCGCGAACGTGCGCAAATGGCTCGACGGCATGGAGGGCTGCACCGTCATCGAGGGCCACGCCCGCTTCGTCGCGCCGGATACGCTCGCGGTCGGCGAGGAGCGGCTGTCGGGGCCGCGCATCTTCCTCAACGTCGGCGGCCGCGCCAGCGTGCCGCCGCTGCCGGGCATCGACGAGGTGCCGTTCCTCACCAACACCGGCATCCTGCAACTGACCGCGGTGCCGGAACACCTGGCGGTGATCGGCGGCAGCTACATCGGGCTCGAGTTCGCCCAGATGTTCCGCCGCTTCGGTGCCCGCGTCACGGTCGTCGAGAAGGGCCCGCGCCTCGTCGCCCGCGAGGACGAGGCGGTGTCGCAGGCGATCCGCGAGATCCTCGATGGGGAGGGGGTCGCGGTGCGCACCGGCGCCGAGTGCATCCATCTTGCGCCGCATCCGGGCGGCATCGCTATGGGCGTCGACTGCACGGACGGGCCGCCGGAAGTGGTCGCCTCGCACGTGCTGCTGGCCGTCGGGCGACGGCCGAACACCGACGACCTCGGCCTCGAGGCCGCCGGCGTTGCGACCGACGACCGCGGCTACATCACCGTCGACGACGGCCTCGCCACGAACGTCCCGGGGATATGGGCGATCGGCGACTGCAACGGCCGTGGCGCCTTCACCCACACCGCCTACAACGACTTCGAGATCGTCGCCGCGAACCTCCTCGACGGCGAGGCGCGCCGCGTCTCCGACCGGGTGCCCGGCTACGCCCTCTTCATCGATCCGCCGCTCGGCCGCGTCGGGATGACGCTCGCCGAGGCCCGCAAGACGGGCCGGCCGCTGCTCGTCGCCACGCGGCCGATGAGCCGCGTCGGCCGGGCGGTGGAGATGGGCGAGACGGCCGGCTTCATGTCGGCCGTCGTCGATGCCGAGACCCGACGCATCCTCGGTGCAGGCATCCTTGGGGTGAACGGCGACGAGGCGATCCATGGCCTCCTCGACGCGGTGAACGCCGGGACGACGGTGGATGTTCTGAAGTGGTCGGTCCTGATCCACCCGACGGTGTCGGAACTGATCCCGACGCTGCTCGGCAGCCTCGAGCCGGACGACGGCGCCTAGCGATCGCCGGGTTTGGGTCTCGGGGCTGATCTGCCTCAATGCACCGAGGCGGGGCGGCCGCGAGGCTGGCGCAGCGCCTGCCGCCTCCCCGGCTTCGACACGGCGCGGAGAGCGACGATGCCGAAAGTCCTTGATCAGGCCGTGGCCTTGGCCGCTGCGGTGCTTGTCGCCGCCACATTGGCCTTGCCGGACCCCGCCGCGGCGGAGGGTGGCCTCGGTGATCGCCTCCGCGCGCTCTGGGACCGGATGAGCGGCAATGGCCTGCCGGCGGATATCGTCATGACGAACGGCCGCATCGAGGCCGAGCAGGTGCTGGTGGCGGCGAAGTTCGCGGGCCGCGTGCTCGAGGTGCTGGTCGAGGAGGGCGACACCGTCGAGGCCGGTGCCGTCGTTGCCCGCATGGACACCGCCGAGCTCGACGCCCAGCTCAACGGCGCCGAGGCGGAGGTGCGCCGCACCGAGCGGGCGATCGCGGAAGCCGAGGCGACGATCGCCCAGCGCGAGAGCGAGCGGCTGCTTGCCGTGCAGGAACACGAGCGGGCGGCCGCCCTGCAGCAGCGCGGCCACGGCACGATGCAGGAACTCGACCGCCGGCTGAGCCAGCTGAATGCCGCCGAGGCCGCCCACCGCGCCGCGGAGGCGCGGCTCGACGTGGCCGAGGCAGCCGCCGACACCGCCCGGGCCGACGTCGCCCGCATCCGCTCGCTCCTCGACGACGCCGTGCTGACGGCGCCGCGCCGCGGCCGCGTCGAATACAAGCTCGTGCAGTCGGGCGAGGTCGTCGGGGCCGGCGCGCCGGTGGCGACGCTGCTCGATCTGTCCGATGTCTACATGACGGTGTTCCTGCCCGCCCGCGCCGCCGGCCGGGTGGCGATCGGCGACGAGGCGCGCATCATCCTCGACCCCGCACCCGAATACGTTGTGCCGGCGGTGGTCGCCTTCGTCGCCGGCGAGGCGCAGTTCACGCCGAAGACGGTGGAGACGGCCGACGAGCGCGAGAAGCTGATGTTCCGCGTCAAGCTGCGCATCCCGCCGGCGCTGCTACGCCAGTACGAGAGCCGGGTGAAGATCGGCGTGCGCGGCCTCGCCTATGTGCGCACCAGCGCGACGGCGGCGTGGCCGGAGGCGCTGGCGATCAAGCTGCCACAATGACGGCGCCCGCCGTCGCTCCTGAAAAGATGACGGCGCCCGCCGTCGTTCTTGAAGAGATGACGGCGCCCGCCGTCGTGCTCGACGGCGTCACCCACCGCTACGGCCGCACGATCGCCCTCGACAGCGTTTCGCTCGCCGTGCCGGCCGGCGTGACGGCGGGACTCGTGGGTGCCGACGGCGTCGGCAAGTCGACGCTGCTCGGCCTCGTCGCCGGCGTCACCCGCATCCAGACGGGCGCTGTCACGGTGCTCGGCGCCGACATGGCCGCCCGCGAGGCCCGGCGCGCCAACGCCGCCCGCATCGCCTACATGCCCCAGGGCCTCGGCCGCAATCTGACGCCGACCCTGTCGATCGCCGAGAACCTCGACTTCTTCGGCCGCCTGTTCGGCCTCGCGACGCCCGAGCGTCGCGCCCGCATGGACGAGCTCCTGGTCGCCACCGGCCTCGCCCCCTTCCGCGACCGGCCGGCCGGCAAGCTGTCGGGCGGCATGAAGCAGAAGCTCGGCATCTGCGCGGCCCTGCTGCACGATCCCGAGCTCGTGGTGCTGGACGAGCCGACCACCGGCATCGACCCCTTGTCGCGCCGGCAGTTCTGGGAACTGATCGACCGCATGCGGGCGCGCCGGCCGGCGATGACGGTGCTCGTCGCCACCGCCTACATGGAGGAGGCGGAGCGCTTCGAATGGCTCGCTGCGCTGGATGCCGGCCGGCTGCTCGCGAACGGCTCGCCGGCCGACGTGCGCAAGGCGGCCGGCGATGCCGCGACGCTGGAGGAGGCCTTCGTCCGCCTCATGGCCGGCGACGGCGCCGAGGCTCCGCCACCGCCGCCGCCGCGGGCCGCGGTCGCCGCCGACGGCGTGCCGGCGATCGAGGCGGAGGGGCTGACGCGCCGCTTCGGCGCGTTCACCGCCGTTGACCACGTCTCCTTCCGCATCCCGAAGGGCGAGATCTTCGGTTTCCTCGGCTCGAACGGCAGCGGCAAGAGCACGACGATGAAGATGCTCACCGGCCTGTTGCCGGCGAGCGAGGGCGAGGCGCGGCTGTTCGGCAAGCCCCTCGACGCCGGCGACCTCAAGACCCGCCGGCGCGTCGGCTACATGTCGCAGGCCTTCTCGCTCTATGGCGAGCTGACCGTCCGCCAGAACCTCGTGCTGCACGCCGAGCTGTTCGGCCTGCCGCGCGCCGAGCGCGGCCCGCGCGTCGCCGAGATGCTCGCCCGCTACGACCTCGAGGCCTATGCCGACCAGCGCCCCGACGGACTGCCGCTCGGCATCCGCCAGCGCCTGCAACTCGCTGTCGCGGTTCTCCACCGGCCGGAGATCCTCATCCTCGACGAGCCGACCTCGGGCGTCGATCCGGTCGCCCGCGACGGCTTCTGGCGCAACCTCGTGGCGCTGTCGCGGGAGGAGGGGGTGACGATCTTCGTCTCCACCCACTTCATGAACGAGGCCGAGCGCTGCGACCGCATCTCGCTGATGCACGAGGGCCGCGTCCTCGCCGTCGGCACCCCCGCCGCCCTGAAGGCCGAGCGCGGCACGACGAGCCTCGAGGACGTCTTCATCGCCGTCCTCGAGGAGGCCGGCATGGGCCGCGGCGAGGGGGCGGTGCTGGCGCCGGCGGCCGAGACCGCGCCGGCGCGGCTGCGCCGCTTCGATTTCCGCCGGCTGTGGGCCTATGCCGTGCGCGAGGCGCTGGAGGTGGCGCGCGACCCGGCGCGGCTTCTGTTCGCCTTTCTCGGGCCGATGCTCCTGATGCTCGCCTTCGGCTACGGCATCTCCTTCGACGTCGAGAAACTGTCGTTCGCCGCCCTCGACCAGGACCGCACCACCCAGAGCCGGCAGTTGCTCGAGGGCTTCCAGGGATCGCGCTACTTCGAGGAACACGCGCCGATCACCTCGCCGGAGGAGATGCAGGCGCGGCTGAAGAGCGGCGAGCTGACGGTCGCGATCGAGATCCCGTCCGGTTTCGGCCGCGACCTTGCTCGCGGCCGCACGCCGTCGATCGGCGTCTTCATCGACGGTGCCATGCCGTTCCGGGCGGAGACCGCGCGCGGCTACGTTATCGGGCTGGCGCAGAGCTACTGGAGCGACGCCGCCCGCCGCGAGACCGGCACGGCGGCGACTGCTGCCCCGATCGAACTCGTCACCCGCTTCCGCTACAATCAGGCCTTCGTCAGCGCCAACGCCAACGTGCCCGGCGTGATGATGCTGCTGCTCGTGCTGATCCCGGCGATCATGACGGCGCTCGGCGTCGTCAAGGAGAAGGAAACCGGCTCGATCGCCAACTTCCGGGCGACACCGGTGACGCGGTTCGAGTTCCTGCTCGGCAAGCAGCTTCCCTACCTCGCCATCGGCTTCGCCGCCTTCCTGGCGCTCTATGGCGAGGCGCGGCTCGTCTTCCAGGTGCCGTTCACCGGTTCGTTCGCAGCGCTCGCCGTCGGATCGCTGGCCTACGTGTTCGCCACCACCGGCTTCGGGCTGTTCGTCTCGAGCTTCGTGAAGAGCCAGGTGGCGGCGATCTTCGCCACCGCCATCCTCGCCATCATCCCGGCCGTCAACTTCTCCGGCCTCCTCGTGCCGGTCTCCGCCCTCACCGGCGGCGCCCGCATGGTCGGGCTCGGCTTCCCCTCCGCCTGGTACCACCCGGTCAGCATCGGCACCTTCGCCAAGGGGCTCGGCTTCGAGGCGCTGTGGCCCAACATGGCCGTGCTCGCGGTGTTTGGCGCCGGCTTCCTCGCCGCCTCGGCGCTTGCGCTCCGCAAGCGGGCGAAATGAGGAGCGGCCCACCATGATCGCCCGCCTCGCCCGCATCTTCCGGCTCGGCATCAAGGAGCTCTACAGCCTGCGCGCCGATCCGGTGATGCTGTTCCTGATCGTCTATACCTTCACCTTCGCCATCTACACGGTGGCGAGCGGCGCGCGCTTCGAGGTGGAGAACGCCGCCGTCGCCGTCGTCGACGAGGACGGCTCGCGCCTGTCGGCCCGGCTGAAGGACGCGCTGCTCGCGCCGTTCTTCCAGACGCCGCAGGCGATCTCCGCGCGCGATGTCGACGCGGCCCTCGACGCCGGCCGCTACGGCTTCATTGTTCAGATCCCGCCGAAGTTCGAGGCCGACGTCGTCGCCGGGCGTTTCCCGGCCGTCGGCATCGAGGTGGATGCGACCGCGATGTCCCAGGCCGGCAACGGCGCCCGCTATCTCCAGGAGATCGTCCAGCGCGAGGTGCTGGCGATGTTCCCCGACGCCGCCGTCGCAGCCCCGGTGGACGTGGTGGTGCGCGTCGCCTTCAACCCCAACCTCAAGTCCGGCTGGTTCATGGCGGTGATGCAGGTGATCAACAACGTCACCATGCTGGCCGTCATCCTCACCGGGGCGGCGCTGATCCGCGAGCGCGAGCACGGCACCATCGAGCATCTGCTGGTGATGCCGGTGACGCCCGTCGAGATCATGCTCGCCAAGATCTGGGCGAACGGCCTCGTCATCGTCGTCGCCGCGACGCTGTCCCTCGTCTTCGTCGTCGAGGGGCTGCTCGCCGTGCCGATCGCCGGCTCGATCCCGCTGTTCGTGCTCGCCACCGTCGTCTACCTGTTCTCAGTGACGGCGCTCGGCATCCTCGTCGCCACCATCGCCGGCTCGATGGCGCAGTTCGGCCTCGTCATCATGCCGGTGCTCATCGTCATGAACCTCTTGTCCGGCTCCTCGACGCCGCTCGAGAGCATGCCGGAGTGGCTGCAGACGGCGATGCAGGTCTCTCCCTCGACGCACTTCGTGAAGCTCTCCCAGGCCGTGCTCTACCGCGGCGCCGGGGTGGAGATCGTTTGGCCGCAGATGGCGGCACTCCTCGCCATCGGCCTCGTCTTCCTGGCGCTTGCTGGGATGCGCTTTCGGGCAGCTTTGTTGAAGGCGCAATGAGCCGCACGCTGTGCGTGCAACTCCGCACGCTCCCTTAGGGGCCCCGCCCGAATGGCTCGGCCCGCCGCCGTTCGTCAGGATGCCGCCGCCACCCCGGACTGAAGCGAGGAGTGCCCATGGCCGCCAAGATGAAAGCCGCGATCTTCGTCGAGCCGAACCGCATCGTTCTCGACGAGAAGCCGATCCCCGACGTCGGGCCGCTCGATGCCCTCATCCGCATCACCACGACGACGATCTGCGGCACCGACGTCCATATCCTCAAGGGGGAGTACCCCGTCGTCCGCGGCCTCACCATCGGCCACGAGCCGGTCGGCATCATCGAGAAGCTCGGCTCGGCCGTCTCCGGATATGTGGAGGGCCAGCGCGTCATCGCCGGCGCCATCACCCCGAGCGGCCATTCCAACGCCTGCCTCTGCGGCTGCCACTCCCAGGACGGCGCCGGCACGAAGCACGGCTTCAAGCCCCTCGGCGGCTGGCGGTTCGGCAACACCATCGACGGGTCCCAGGCCGAGTACCTGCTGGTGCCCGACGCGATGGCGAACCTGTCGCCGGTGCCGGACGGGCTCACCGACGAACAGGTGCTGATGTGCCCGGACATCCTCTCGACCGGCTTCTCCGGTGCCGAGAGCGGCAAGGTGCGGATCGGCGACACGGTGGCGGTGTTCGCCCAGGGCCCGATCGGGCTCTGCGCCACGGCCGGGGCACGGCTGATGGGGGCGACCACCATCATCGCCGTCGACACGGTGCCGGAGCGCCTCGCCATCGCCCGCCGCATGGGCGCCGACCACGTCGTCGACTTCGCGGCCACCGACCCGGTCGAGGAGATCATGCGCCTCACCGACGGGCGCGGCGTCGACGTCTCGATCGAGGCGCTCGGCCGGCAGTCGACCTTCGAGGCGGCGCTGAAGGTGCTGAGGCCCGGCGGCACGCTGTCGTCGCTCGGCGTCTACTCGGGCGACCTGCACATCCCGCTCGGCGCCTTCTGCGCTGGCCTCGGCGACCACACCATCGTCACGACGCTCTGCCCGGGCGGCAAGGAGCGGATGCGGCGGCTGATGGACGTGGTCGCGTCCGGCCGCGTCGACACCCGTCCGCTCGTCACCCACCGCTTCTCGCTCGACGCGATCGAGGACGCCTACGCCCTGTTCGCCAACCAGCGCGACGGCGTCCTGAAGGTCGCCGTGACGCCCTGACGGATCCCGTCAGCGCAGGGCACGCAGCGCGTTGAGGATCACGGCGACGTCGATCGCCTCCTGCAGCAGCGCGCCCTGCAGCGGGGGCAAGTAGCCCGCCGCCGCGGCGATCATGCCGGCGACCGACAGGCCAATGCCGGCGAGCACGCTCTGCAGCGCGATGGTGCGGGCGCGGCGGGCGATGGCGATGCCGTCGGCGAGCCCGTCGAGACTGTCGGCGAGGAGCACCACGTCGGCCGCCTCGGCCGAGGCGGCGGCGCCGCGCGCGCCCATCGCGACGCCGACGTCCGCCGCCGCGAGCGCCGGCGCATCGTTCACTCCGTCGCCAACCATCGCCGCCGGCCCGGCGGCGCGCGCTTCCCCGATCACCGCGATCTTGCCCTCAGGCGTCAGGCCGGCGTGGATCGCGTCGAAGCCGAGGCCGCCCGCCACCGCCGCGGCGATGTCGGCCCGGTCGCCGGTGGCGAGCACGAGGCGGCGGATGCCGAGGCCCCGCAGGCGCGCGAGCAGCGCCGGGATGCCGTCGCGGACGCCGTCGGCCAGGAAGATGCGCCCGGCGAGGCGGCCGTCGACCGCGACCGAGACGACCGCGCCGACCCCCGCCGGCGGCGGACGAAGCAGCGCCACCGCCCCGTCCGTCAGCCCCGCGAGGACGTAGGAGCGCCCGCCGACCCGCACGCGCCGGCCGTCGACGGTGCCCTCGACGCCCTCGCCCGGCGTCTCGGCAGGGGAGATCGGCGTGGACAGCGGCAGCCCGCGCTCGCGGGCGGCGGCGACGAGGGCCTGGGCGACGGCGTGCGGCGAGGCCTGGTCGAGCGAGGCGGCGAGCTGCAGCACCTCGTCCGCGGGGAGGTCGCCGAGCGGCTCGACGTCGGCGAGGCGGGCCTCGCCGTGGGTGAGAGTGCCGGTCTTGTCGAGGACGACGACCCGGACGCGGGCGAGGGTCTCGAGGGCGCCGCCGCCCTTCACGAGCACGCCGCGGCCGGCGGCACGCGACAGGCCGGCGACGATCGCCACGGGCACCGCCAGGATGAGCGGGCAGGGGGTTGCCACGACCAGTACCGCGACCGCCCGCACCGGATCGCCCGAGACCGCCCAGGCGGCCGCGGCAAGCGCCACCGTGACGACAAGGAAGGCGAGGGCGTAGCGGTCGGCAAGGCGGGCCATCGGCGGCCGGGCCTCGATGGCGCCCTGCACCAGGCGCACGATGCCGGCATAGGTGCTGTCGGCGGCGAGCCGCGTCGCCACGAGCGTAAAGGCGTCGCCGAGGTTGGTGGTGCCGCTCATCACCGCGGCGCCGGCCTCGAGGTGCAGCGGCAGCGATTCGCCGGTGACGGCGGAGAGGTCGAGCACGGCGGAGCCGCCGTCGACGGTGCCGTCGACCGGCAGCACGTCGCCGCGGCGGATCATCAGCCGGTCGCCCGGGCGGATCGCCTCGATGGGCACCGTCTCGAGCCCCTCGCCGCGGTAGCGCACGGCCGACCGCGGGGCGCGGGCGAGGAGGGCGGTCATCTCCCGCTTGGCGCGGCCGTCGGCATAGCTCTCGAGCGCCTGGCCGCCGGCGTACATCAGCGCCACCACCGCCGCCGCCAGCGTCTCGCCGACGGCGAGCGCTCCCGCCATCGCCAGCGCGGCGACGATGTCGAGGCCGAACTGGCCGCGCCGGAGGCTCGTGACGATCGAGGCGAGCAGGGCGACAAGCACCGCGCCGGCGCCGGCCGCATAGGCGAGCGTCGCCGCCTGCGGCCGGCCGAGCGCCGCCATCACGAGACCCGCCGTCAGCGCCGCGGCGATCACCGCCAGCAGAAGACCCTGGCCGGAACGTGCGAAGGCGATGGCGCCGGGCACGGCGATGGGGCACTCCTAGTTGCGGCGACGCCTCCAGCATCGCCGGGCCGCGCGGGAGGGGCTCGCGTGCGCTCCAGATTAGAAGAATTACAGTGAAAGGGCGGCCGGTCCAAGCGCCCGCCGCCCTTCCGGTGAGGAGAGCCGCATGAAGGCCGTTGGTTTCCATCGCCCGCTGCCCATCGACGACGCGGAGGCGCTCGTCGACCTCGACCTGCCCGATCCCGAGGTCGGCCCGCACGACCTGCTCGTCCGGGTCGAGGCGATCTCGGTCAATCCGGTCGACATGAAGCAGCGCCTGCGCACGACGCCGCCGGCCGGCACGGCGCGCATCCTCGGCTTCGACGCCGCCGGCGTCGTCGTCGGGGCCGGCGAGGCGGTGTCGCGCTTCAAGGTGGGCGATGCGGTCTTCTATGCCGGCGCTCTCAACCGGCCGGGCTCCAATGCCGAGCTGCAGGCGGTCGACGAGCGCCTCGTCGGCCACAAGCCGAAGAGCCTGTCCTTTGCCGACGCTGCGGCGCTGCCGCTCACCTCGCTGACGGCGTGGGAACTGCTGTTCGACCGCCTGCGCGTGCCCTACGGCGACAAGCGCGGCGGCGACGCGCTCCTCATCGTCGGCGGCGCCGGCGGCGTCGGCTCGATCCTGACGCAGATCGCCCGCCGCCTCACCGGCCTCACCGTCGTCGCCACGGCCTCGCGGCCGGAGACGGTGGCGTGGTGCCAGGCGATGGGCGCCCACCACGTCATCGACCACCGCAAGCCGCTGAACGAGGGCCTCTCGGCCATCGGCCTGCCGCAGGTGCGCTATGTCGCCGGCCTCACCGCCACCGACACCCACCTGCCGGCGATTCTCGAGGCGCTCGCCCCGCAGGGTGCCTTTGCGGTCATCGACGATCCGACGACGCTCGACGCGCTGCCGTTCAAGCGCAAGAGCCTGTCGGTGCACTGGGAACTGATGTTCACCCGCTCGCTGTTCCAGACGCCGGACATGGCCGAGCAGCACGCCATCCTCGAAGAGGTATCGGCGCTCGTCGACGCGGGGGTGCTGCGCTCGACCGCCAACGCGAATTTCGGCACCATCAGCGCCGCGAACCTCCGCCGCGCCCACGCCGCCGCCGAGGCCGGCACCAACATCGGCAAGATCGTCCTCGAGGGCTTCTGAGAGCTCCCCGGCGCGGCGATCACCGCTGCGCCGGGGCTGGCCCGTCAGACGACCGGCTTCGACGCCGGGTCGTAGTGGGCGAGGGTCGCGGCGAAGCGACCGTTGACATAGTCGCCGGAGGTGATCGGCGCGTACTTCGCCGGCCGCTCGTCGGACACGCAGGACGGCAGCGCCTCCACCAGCGTGTCGTAGTCCGGGCCGAAGAAGAACGGCACGGAGTAGCGCTCGCGGCCGGAGCGGTTGATCGCCCGGTGCACCGTCGAGGCGAACAGATCGTTCGTCCAGCGCGCCATCTGGTCGCCGATGTTGACGACGAAGCAGCCGGGGATCGGGTTCGCGGCGATCCACTCGCCCGACTTCGTCAGCACCTGCAGGGCCGGCACCGTGTCCTGGGCGAGGATGGTGAAGCACTCGTAGTCGGAGTGGGCACCGATGCCGATCTGGCGGTCGTCGATCTCGCCGAACTGCGGCGGGTAGTGCAGCACGCGCAGCGTCGCGAGCGGCTTCTTCACGAAGCCGTCGAAGTAGGTCTCCGGCAGATCGAGGGCGAGCGCGAAGGCGTGCAGGAGGTGATGCGACAGCGCGATCATCTCCCGGTGATAGGTCTCGAGCGCGGTGCGGAAGGCGGGCTCGCCCGCCGGCCACTGGTTCGGGCCGTAGAGCACCTTGCCGGCGAGCACGTCCGGATCGTCCGCCGGCACTTCGAGCGCGATGTCGAAGGATTCGTGCAGGTCGCCGCGCGCCGTCGGGTCGGTGTTCTCTTCGAGCAGCGCCGCGTAGCCGCGGTTGTTGCGCGACTTGGCGACGTGGGTCGCCATCTTCGCCTCGGTGTCCTGCGCGAAGTAGCCCTTCGCGGCGTCGAAGATGCCGTCGATCGCCGCCTGGGGCACGTTGTGGTTGCGGATGTAGAAGAAGCCGGAGTTCGTGCACGCCTGCCGCAGCGCCGCGGCGAGTTGTGCCTTGCCGGCGGCGCTGCCGGTGAACATCGGCTCGAGGTCGAGGATCGGGATCTCCTCGCGGCTCGCCTGGCGCGGCTCGAGCCCAGCCGCCACGGCGCGGGCGCCGTTGCCCGTCTCAAGAACCTTCATGCCACTCTCCTTTCAGGCCCGGTCGTCGCCGGCTCGGGTGCGTGTGGCCCGCTCAGGGCCTCGAAGTAGTATTCCGGTCCGTCGAAGGCGAACTCCGGCCGGAAGTAGTCGGCGCAGAAGTCGCGGAAGGCGGTCGTCTTGCGCGAGGAGTCCTGCCCGCGCGGGAAGTAGAGGTGGACGAAGCGCTCCTCCGACAGCCACTCCGGCAGCACCGGGGCAAGATGGCCGCGGGCGCACTCCATGCGGGTGAAGAAGCGCGGCAGGTAGGCGATGCCGTCGCCGCCGACGGCGAAGTACTTCACCGTCCAGTACTCGTTGGCGACGAGGTCGTCAGCCGGCAGCACGTCGACCGTCTCCTCGGCCCGGCAGAGCCGCCAGCTCTGCAGTCCCGTGGCTGTGCGGTAGAGCACGCCGCGGTGGCGGCGGAGGTCCGCCGGGGTCTCCGGCGTGCCTGCCTCGGCGAGATAGCCGGGGTTTGCGAACAGGCCGAAGCGCGTCGACGACAGCCGCACGCTGTCGTGGCCGCCGGCGCCGACCGCGTCCCAGGCGACGATGGCATCGATCGCCTGCAGGCGGTCGAGGTCGAACAGGGTGCTCGCCGAGAAGAACACGAGGTCGAGCTTCACCTTCGGGTGGCGGCGGCGGAAGGCGTAGAGCATCTGCGCGTTGAAGGCGGTGCCGAACTCGCCGGAGAAGCCGACGCGCAGGGTGCCGGCGATCTCCTCGCGCACCTCGGCGACCGCCGAGCGGGCGCTCTCGCAGGCGGCGAGGATGGCGCGGGCGTGGCGCAGGAGCTCCTCGCCGGCGTCGGTGAGGCGGAGCGCCCGGCCGTCACGGCCGAACAGGTCGGAGCCGACGTCCGCCTCAAGCTGGCGCAGCTTCAGGCTGAGCGTCGATTTCGGCAGCCCGTGCAGCTTCGCCGCCGCGGAGATCGACTGACCCTCCGCGATCCGCACGAAGCAGCGCAGCGCCTCGAAGTCCATGCCACCGTCCATAATTTTGGCCGAAGTGATCAAAAAACGAGCTTGAGCGGCTCCAATGTGTGGACGATCATAATCGCAAGGTGGGGGCCGCCGCAAGCGGTGACGGCAGAATTGTCAGGCTATATCTTCTGATATCGACAAAAGTGACGTTCGGTTCCGCAAGGCTTTCGGCTCATGGCGGCGTCGTTCTCTGAGGGGCGGCGCGGAATCCAAGAAAAGGGGAAAGAGATGGTGAAGTCATTCGCGTCCGGCCTGCTGGCGCTCGGCGCTGCTGCGACGTTGCTCACGGGCACGGCGACCTCGGCGTGGTCGTTCGAGCTGAAGGGCGAGCCGAAGGTGGCGTTCATCTATGCGGCGGCAGCGAAGGACGGCGGCTGGAACGAGGCGATCGACGCCGGCCGCGCCGCCGTCGAGAAGGACCTCGGCCTCACCGTCGCCGTCGCCGAGAACGTGCCAGAGGACGCCACCAAGCTCCGCGCGGCGATCGACCTCTTCGTCAAGCGCGGCTTCAACATCATCGTCGGCACCACCTACGGCTATTCCGAGCCGATCGCCGAGGCCGCCAAGGCCTATCCCGACGTCGCCTTCCTGAACGCCTCCGGCACCACCAACGGCGCGAACCTCGAGAGCTTCTACGCCCGCACCTACCAGGCCTGGTATCTCGCCGGCATCGCCGCCGGTTCGGTGACGCAGTCGAAGAAGCTCGGCATGGTCGCCGGCTTCCCGGTCGGCGTCGTCAACTGGGACGCCAACGCCTTCATCCTCGGCGCCCGCTCGGTCGACCCGTCGATCGAGACCGTCGTCGTCTACACGAATTCCTGGTGGGACCCGGTGAAGGAGGGGCAGGTGGCCGAGGCGATCCTCGACCAGAATGCCGACGTCATTGCCACCGACCTGTCGTCGACGGCGCCGCTCGCCGCCGCCGAGCGCCGCGGCGCCGCCTCGATCGGCTACCAGCTCGACATGAGCCACGCCGCCCCGGAAGGCATCCTCACCTCGGTGGTTTTCCACTGGGATCGCTACCTGGTGCCGACCATCAAGTCGATCACCGATGGCACCTGGACGCCTGAGGAGTACGGTGCCTTCGAGGGCATCGACAAGGGCGTCATCGGCCTCGCCCCCTTCGGCAAGCGCGTGCCGGACGCCGCCAAGGCGAAGATCGAGGAGGTGCAGGCGAAGATGGTGGCGGGCGAGTTCAACGTCTTCGCTGGCCCGATCGAGAAGCAGGACGGCTCGGTCGCCGTGCCGGCCGGCGAGACCGTGTCGGACGAGGCGCTGTGGTCGATGGACTATTTCGTGAAGGGCGCCATCGGAACGATGCCCGCCGCGCAATGACGGAGACGGCCACCGCCCATCCCGCGGGCGACGGCCGCCCCGCATTCCCCGGCGGCACCGTCGCCGGGGAGTTGCCACCGGGGACGCCGCCGGCGCTCGAGCTCGCCGGCGTCCACAAGGCCTTCGATGGCAAGCCGGCGCTGATCGACGCCGGCTTCACGCTCCGCCGCGGCGAGTTGCACGCCCTCGTCGGCGAGAACGGCGCCGGCAAGTCGACGCTGATGAACGTCGCCACCGGCGTCTACGCCGCCGATGCCGGCCGCGAGCTCGTCGACGGCGAGCTCGTCCGCATCCGAGGGCCAGTCGATGCCGCCGCCGCCGGGCTCGGCATGGTCCACCAGCACTTCCGCCTGGTGCCGCGCTTCACGGTGGCCGAAAACGTCCGCCTCGCCCTCGGCCGCCGCGCCGGCTCGCCGGCGGCCGCAGCGGCCCTCGTCGCCGCCAAGGCTGCGGAGATCGGCTTCCCGATCCGCCCCGACGCCCGCGTCGCCGACCTCTCCGTCGCCGAGCGCCAGCGGGCGGAGATCCTCAAGGTCCTGCTGCTCGGTGCCCGCGTGCTCATCCTCGACGAGCCGACGGCGGTGCTCACCGAGCAGGAATCCGACGCCCTCCTCGCCTTCACCGCCCGTCTCGCGGCGCAGGGCGGGTCGGTGGTGCTGATCACCCACAAGCTGCGCGAGGTGGCGGCGCGCGCGGACCGCGTCACCGTCATGCGGCAAGGCCGCACCGTGCTGGACGGTGCGCCGATCGCCTCCGTCACGCCCGCCGAGGTGGCGCGCCTCGCCGTCGGCGCCGCCGTCGCCCCGGTGGCGCGGCCGCGCCGTGCCCCGGGCGGCCCAGCCCTCGCGGTGGAAGGTCTCTCCCACCGGCGCGAGGACGGCGCACCCACCCTCGACGGCCTGACGCTCTCGGTGCGCGAGGGCGAGGTGCTCGGCCTCGCCGGCGTCGGCGGCAACGGCCAGAGCGAGCTCGTCGCCTGCCTCGCGGGCCTCGCCTCGCCGACCGGCGGAACAGTGAGCCTCGCCGGGCGCGACGTCACCGGCGCCTCGCCCGCGGCGCGCCGCGACCTCGGCCTGCGCGTCGTGCCGGCCGACCGCTTCGCCTTCGGCCTCGTCCGCGGCTTCTCCGTCGCCGACAACCTCGCGCTCGCGGCGCTCAGGCGCGGTCGCTACGGCTCGCCCTTCGCCGTCGCCCGCCGCCGCATCCGCCGCGACGCCGAGGCCGCCATTCGCGAGCACGAGATCCACGGCGCCACGCCGACCCGCTCGACGGGCCTCCTCTCCGGCGGCAACGCCCAGAAGGTGCTGCTCGCCCGCGAGCTCGACGACGCGGTGCGCGTGCTCGTCGCCCACTCGCCGACGCGCGGCCTCGACGTGCGCGCCGCCCAGGCCGTGCAGGCGGCGATTGCCGCGGCCGCCGAGCGCGGCGTCGCCTGCCTCCTCATCAGCGAGGACCTCGAGGAGCTGATGGCGCTGTCAGGCCGCATCGCCGTGATCAACCGCGGCCGTATCGTCGGCGAGATGCCGGTGGAGGACGCCTCTGCCGCGGCGCTCGGAGCCCTGATGGTCGGCCATGCTTGACGGTCTCGTCATCACCCGCCGCTTCGACACGCCGGCCTGGCTGTCGGCGCTCGTGTTCGTCGCCGGCATCGCCGCCGGCCTCGCGATGGCCACCGTCCTCCTCGTCGCGGTCGGCGTCCCGGCCTCGGCGCTCTACGACGAGGTGATCGGCGAAGCCTTCATGACCTCGTCCGGCCTTGCCCAGACGCTGACCTTCGCCACCCCGCTCATCTGCGTCGGGCTGTCGGCGGCGGTGGCGCTGCGCCTGCGCTTCTGGAACATCGGCATCGAGGGCCAGCTCTGGCTCGGCGCCCTCGGCGCCACTGCCGTGGCGCTCGGCGATGTCGGCCCGGAGGCGACGCGGCTGCCGCTGATGCTCGTCGCCGCTGCACTGGCCGGCGCCGCCTGGATCGCCCTGCCGCTCGTCCTGAAGCTCCGCCTCGGCGTCAGCGAGGTGATCTCGACGCTGCTGCTCGGCTCGATCGCCTTCCTCATCGCCCAGCATCTCCTGTTCGGCGCCTGGCGCGACCCGGCGACGGGCTTTCCGATCTCGCTCGCCTTCGACGCTGCCGAACGCCTCGCCGCCCTCGGCTTCGGGCGCACGCACCTCGGCCTGCCGATCGCGCTCGCAGCGGCGCTGCTCGTCTGGTTCCTCGTCGACGTGACGCGCCTCGGCTTCTACGGCCGCGCCGTCGGCGAGAACATCGAGGCCGCGCGGGCCGCGGGCGTCCCCGTCCTCGCCGTCACCTGCGCCTTCGTGCTCCTCTCCGGCGCGCTCTCCGGCCTCGCCGGCGGGCTGATCGTCGCCGGCACCGAGCACCGGATGAGCCTGACGCTCGGCGCCGGCTACACCTTCTCGGGCATCGTCATCGCGTTCCTCGGCCGTTTCCGGCCGCTCGCCACCGTGGTGGTGGCGGTGATCATCGGCGGCATCTTCACGGCGAGCGACGTCTTCAAGGTGTTCTACGGGATCTCTGAAGCCGTGGTGGTGCTGCTGCAGGGCCTGGTGCTGTTCGGCGTGCTGGTGGCGCAGTTCTTCGGCGCCTACCGCATCTCGCGGGCGAACTGGGGAACCACGCCATGAGCGGCTTCCTCGTCGGCTGGCTCGCTGCCATCCCCGCCTACGCGGCGCCGCTGCTTCTCGCCGCCCTCGGCCTCATCTTGTCGGAGCGGGCGGGGGTGCTGAACCTTTCCGCCGAGGGCGTCATGGCGATCGGCGCCATGACGGGCGCCGCCGTGGTGCTGAGCGGCATCGCGCCGACACTCGGCGTGCTGGCCGGCGTTGCCGCCGGCGCCGGCCTGTCGCTGGTCTTCGCGATCGTCGTCGTCGTCTTCCGCGGCGACCAGACGCTCGCCGGCCTCACCACGGTCGCCGTCGGCATCGGCCTCGCCGGCGTGCTCGGCCGCGACTTCGTACAGAAGCCGTTCGCCGGCATCGAGCGCTTCGGCGCCGACGCCGCCCCGGCCACCAACGCATTCGAGCGCTTTGTTCTGCAGCAGGACCCGCTGGTCCTTGTGGCGCTCGTCCTCGTCGTCGCCGTTTGGTGGTTCCTCGAAAAGACGCGGCCCGGCCTCGAACTGCGCGCCGTCGGCGAGGACCCGGGCACCGCCGACGTCGCCGGCGTCGACGTGCAGATGGTCCGCATCGCCGCCGTGGTTGCCGCCGGGGCGCTCTGCGGGCTCTCCGGCGCTTATCTCTCGGTGGCGGCGAGCCACGTCTGGGTGGAGGGAATGATCGCCGGGCGCGGCTGGATCGCGGTGGCGCTCGTCATCTTCGCCCGCTGGGACGCTCGCCGCGCCCTCCTCGGCGCCCTGATCTTCGGCGCCGCCGAAGCGCTCGGGCCGCGCCTGCAAGCCGTCGGCGCGCCGGTGCCGACCTACCTGATGATGATGCTGCCCTACGCCCTGACGCTCGCGGTGCTGGTGCTGTCGAGCCTCCTCGGCCGGCGCGGCACCGACGAGCCGGCGGCGCTCGGCAGCGTCTATCTCAGGCAGGACAAGAGCTGAGGCGACCACAGGGCGGAAGGGCAGAGGTCGCGTCAGCCGCCTCACCCCCCGCCGCGCCGCGCTCCCGTCGCGACCGCCAGCGCCATCGCCAGCGCCAGCGTCGCCGACAGTGAGCGGAACGCAGAGAAATCCGCCTCCGCCACCTCGAACTGCACCGTCGCGCTCGGCCGGAGCGGCGAGAACGGGCTGTCGGTGATCGCCACCACCGGCACGCCGAGCTCGGCGGCGCGGGCGGCGAGTTCGATCGTCGTCGGCGTATAGGGCGAGAACGAGATCGCCACCACCGCATCGCCCGGCCGTGCCCCCACGATCTGCTCGGGTGCGAGCGCCGCCACGTGGTCGACGAGCACGGCGCGCAGGCCGAGCTTGCCGAGGGCGTAGGCGAGGTAGGCGGCGACCGGGAAGGCGCGCCGGAGGCCGATGAGGAAAATCGTGTCGGCCCCGGCGAGGATGTCCGCCGCTCGCTCCACCTCCTCGGCCGAAACCGTGTCGCCGAGCCGCTCGAGCGACACCGTCGCGCTCTCCACGAAGCCGGCGAGGAGGCCGGCCGCCCCGCTCCCCGCCGCCTCGGGACCGGCCACCTTCAGCCGGGCGAGGCGCTCGCGGTAGTCCGGCCAGCGGGCGCGTAGCTGCTGGCGGAACACCTCCTGGAGGTCGGAGAACCCCGCGAAGCCGAGCTGCTGGGCGAAGCGGATCAGCGTCGAGGGCTGCACGTCGGCCTGCTGGGCGACGCTCGCCACCGTCCCGAAGGCGATCTCGTCGGGGTGCTCGAGCGCGAAGGCCGCCACCTGGGCGAGCCGCCGCGGCAGGGCGTCGTGGCGGGCGAGCAGGAGCTCCTTCAGCGCCTCGAAGTCGCGCGGCGGCTCGGTCGTCTCGCTCGTCATCGGCACCCCCGGTCCGTGCCGCGCGCCGCGGCCCCATCCCCCGCCCGCACGCTACCCTTGACAGCCGGCGGCGGGTAATGGAATAAAAGTTCCAAGACAAGAATAAATGGGTTCATTCATTCTGTCCAACGTCGTCGGGGAGGGAACCGGGCGGCCGCGGGCGGGGGAAGGTCCCAACCCGGCAGGAACGCCCGTCTCCCGGCCAACGCCTTCGGCCGCCGTCGCCGGCGCACCTCGCCGTACACCGCCGCGCCCGCCGAGCGCCGCGGGGAGGCCGGCGGCCGCGTGGGCGGTCCCGGATGAGAGACGCCAAGGGAGGAGACCGTCATGCACACCGCCATCATCCGCACCATCGCCGCGGCCGCCACGCTCGCCCTGCCACTCGTAGGCCTCGCCGCCCCGGCTCACGCCGACGGCGAGCGCTTTGTCTTCGTCAGCCACGCGCCGGATTCGGACTCGTGGTGGAACGTCATCAAGAACGCCCTCAACAATGCCGCCGCCGACCAGAAGGTCTCGGTCGAGTACCGCAACCCGCCGACCGGCGACCTCGCCGACATGGCGCGCATCATCGAGCAGGCGAGCGCCACCAACCCGAACGGCCTCATCATCACGATTGCCGACTATGACGTGCTCGAGGGCCCGGTGAAGGCGGCGATCGCCAAGGGCATCCCGGTGATCACCGTGAATTCCGGCACCGCCGACCAGTCGAAGGCGCTCGGCGCGCTCGTCCACATCGGCCAGCCGGAGTACGACGCCGGCAAGGGCGCCGGCGAGCGCGCGAAGGCGGCGGGCGTCACCAAGTTCCTCTGCGTCAACCACTACATCACCAACCCGGCCTCGGTGGAGCGCTGCCAGGGCTATGCCGACGCGCTCGGCGTGCCGCTCGGCGACCAGATGATCGATTCCGGCATCGACCCGACCGAGGTCTACAACCGGGTGAAGGCGCATCTCGCCCAGCATCCGGACACCAACGGCATCCTGACGCTCGGGCCGAACTCGGCCGAGCCGACGCTGAAGCTGCTGAACGACACCGGCGCCGCCGGCAAGTACCACTTCATCGCTTTCGACCTGTCGCCCGATATCGCCCAGGGCATCAAGGACGGGGTGGTCGAATCCGCCATCGACCAGCAGCCCTACATGCAGGGCTACCTGCCGGTGGTCTTCCTCACGATGAACGCCCGCTATGGCCTCGTCCCGGCCAACGACATCAACACCGGCCCGGGCTTCGTGACGAAGGACAACATCGGCCTCGTCGAGGAATTCGCCGGCGAGTTCCGGTGAGAGGGAGCGTCTTTCGGAGCACCGGACGCGACGCGTCCCTCCCCTGACAGGAGGGACAGGCCGCGAAGCGGCCAGGGTGGGGCCCGTCAATCCAGAGTAGAGCCTCGGATTTGACGGGCCCCCCACCTGCCGCGCCTGCGGCGCGGCTGTCCTCCCCCCTGGCAGGGGAGGCCGGCTCCGACCCCGCCGCGAACCAACCAAGGAGGACCCCGCATGGCGAACCTCACCGATGCGTCGGGCGCGGCGCTTGCGGCTCCATCAACCACCCCCGCCGACGAGCGCCTGCGGCGCCAGTCCGGCCTCCGGCGGCTGATGGCGCGCCCCGAACTCGGCGCGCTCGCGGGCACGGTCCTCGTCTTCGCCTTCTTCGCCGTCACCGCCTCCGGCACCGGCATGTTCGCCGCCGACGGCATCCTCAACTGGACCACCGTCTCGGCGCAGCTCGCCATCATCGGCGTCGGCGCCGCCCTCCTGATGATCGGCGGGGAATTCGACCTCTCGGTCGGCTCGATGATCGGCTTCGCCGGCATGATGATCGCCATCCCGAGCGTCTATTTCGGCTGGCCGGTCGCCGCGAGCGTCCTCTTCGCCTTCGCCGGCGCGCTCCTCATCGGCTACCTCAACGGCATCATCGTCGTGAAGACGCGGCTGCCGTCGTTCATCGTCACGCTCGCCTCGCTGTTCATCCTGCGCGGCCTGACGATCGCCCTGTCGATCATGTTCACCAACCGCACCATCGTCTCCGGCGTCCGCGACGTGGCGGAGGGTTCGTTCGTCGCCTGGCTGTTCGGCGGTAAGATCGGCGCACCGGTCTTCGCCTTTCTCGCCGACGCCGGCCTCATCGGCCGCCTGCCGAATGGCGCGCCGGTCGTGAACGGCATCCCGATGGTGATCGTCTGGGCGCTCCTCATCGCCGTGGTGGGCCACGTCGTGCTGACGAAGACGCGCGCCGGCAACTGGATCTTCGCCGCCGGCGGCGACGCCAACGCCGCCCGCAACGTCGGCGTGCCGGTCGACCGGGTGAAGATCGGCCTGTTCATGGCGACAGCCTTCTGCGCCACCGTCTACGCCGCCTGCCAGGTGTTCGAGTTCGGCTCGGCGGCGGCCGACCGCGGCGTGCTGAAGGAGTTCGAGGCGATCATCGCGGCGGTGATCGGCGGCTGCCTTCTCACCGGCGGCTACGGCTCGGTGATCGGCGCCTGCCTCGGCGCGCTCATCTTCGGCGTCGTGCAGATGGGCATCCTGTTCACGGGCGTGCCGAACGACTGGTTCCGTGTCTTCCTCGGCGCCATGCTGCTCGTCGCCGTGCTTTTCAACAACGTCATCCGCCGCCGCGTCACGGGGGAGCGCTGACGATGGCTGCGACGATGCAGACGGCTGCTGACCGCACCACCGAACCACCCGTCGCCGCCACGGCCGCGCCGCTGATCGAGGTCCGCGACATCACCAAGCAGTTCGGCCCGGTGGTGGCGCTCGCCGGGGTGTCGCTGACGGTCAGGGCCGGCGAGGTGATGTGCCTCCTCGGCGACAACGGCGCCGGCAAGTCCACCCTCATCAAGACGCTGTCGGGCTGCCATCGGCCGAGCGGCGGCGAGTACCTCGTCGAGGGCCGTCCGGTCAGCTTCCGCAGCCCGCGCGAGGCGCTCGACGCCGGCATCGCCACGGTCTTCCAGGACCTCGCGATGATCCCGCTGCTCTCGATCACGCGCAACTTCTTCCTCGGCCGCGAGCCGGTCCGGAAGGTCGGGCCGATCGCCTTCCTCGACATGGCCGAGGCCGACCGGGTGGCGCGCGAGGAGATGGCCCGCATCGGCATCGACGTGCGCGACCCGAGCCAGGCGGTCGGCACCCTGTCGGGCGGCGAGCGGCAGTGCGTGGCGATCGCCCGCGCCGTCTATTTCGGCGCCAAGGTGCTGATCCTCGACGAGCCGACGTCGGCGCTCGGCGTCGCCCAGACCTCGATGGTGCTGAAATACATCCACCAGGTGCGCCGGCGCGGCCTCGGCGTCGTCTTCATCACCCACAACGTCCGCCACGCCTATGCCGTCGGCGACCGCTTCACCGTGCTCAACCGCGGCCGCACCCTCGGCACCTACGCCAAGGACGAGATCGGCCTCGATGCCCTGCAGCAGCTGATGGCCGGCGACAAGGAACTGCAGGACCTCTCGGCGGAGCTCGGCGGCACGGTGTGAGCCGCCGCCTTTCGGCGGCCACCTGCCGCCTCCCGGTCCGACGGCGCCCGCGCCGCCGGGCGCTTCCTCCCCAACTCGGCCGCCGCACGGACTGCTCGCGGCAGGCGGCGGCCGCCTTTTCTTCCCTCCACGCAGGCTGACGACAGATGAAGCGACCTGGCCTCGGCCTCATCGGCACCGGCTTCATGGGCAAGTGCCACGCGCTCGCCTACGGCGCCGTCGGCGCCACCTTCGAGGGCCTGCCCCGGCCGCGCCTCGCGGTGCTCTGCGACGTCGAGGCCGGCCACGCCGCCGCGATGGCCGCCGCCTGGGGCTTCGAACGCTCGGTCACCGACTGGCGCGCCGTCGTCGCCGATCCGGAGGTCGACATCGTCTCGATCACCACCCCGAACGCCGCCCACGCCGAGATGGCAATCGCCGCCCTTCAGGCGGGCAAGCACGTCCACTGCGAGAAGCCGATGGCGGTGACGCTCGAGGACGCCGAGCGGATGGCGGCGGCGGCCGCGGTGGCGCCCGGCCTCACCCGGCTCGGCTACAACTACACGGCCAATCCCGCTCTCGCCCACGCCGCCCGCCTGGTCGCGGACGGCACCCTCGGCCGCCTCGTCCACGTCCGCGCCCTCTACGACGAGGACTACATGGCCGACCCGGAGCTGCCGTGGTCGTGGCGCTGCCGGCGGAGCGAGGCGGGTCTCGGGGCGCTCGGCGACATCGGCTGCCACGCCGTCTCGATCCTGACGATGCTCGCCGGCCCTATCGACGCCGTCGTCGCCGACATGGCAACGGCGCACCCGACCCGGCCCATCGCCGGCAAGCCCGGTGAGCGCGGCACTGCCGACAACGACGACGTGGCGAGCGCGCTCCTGCGCTTTGCCACCGGCGCCAGCGGCGTCCTCACCACCAGCCGCGCCGCCCACGGCACCAAGAACGCCATCCGCATCGAGCTGCACGGCACCCGCGGCACGCTGCGCTTCGACCAGGAGCGGCTGAACGAGCTGTCGCTGTTCCTCGCCGAGGGGGAGGAGGCGACGCGCGGCTTCCGCACGATCCTCACGGCACCCGTGCATCCGCCCTACGGCCGCTTCTGCCCGGCACCCGGCCACGGCCTCGGCTTCAACGACCTCAAGGTGATCGAGGTGGCCGAGTTCCTCTCCGCCATCGAAGGCACCCGGGCTCCCGCGTTCGACTTCGCCGCGGGGGTGAAGATCGAGCGCGTCATCCACGCCATCGCCCGGTCCGCCGACAGCGGCGCCTGGGTGACGATCTGACGGCAGCGGCACCCGGACGGCACCGGACATCGCCGTCCCTCAACCCGCCCTTGGCCGCCGCACCGGCGGCGCGCTAGTCTCCCCGCGCATCGCCGCGGCAGCGGCGGGACCAGGGAGCCCGGCTTGACGATCCTCGAGAGCGCCGTCGACACGGCTTCCGACGCCTTCGCCGCCCAGGCCGCCGAGATGCAGGCCCTCGTCGAGACGCTGCAGGCGAAGCGCGCCGAGGCGGCGCTCGGCGGGCCGGAGAAGTCGCGCGCCCGCCACCTGAAGCGCGGCAAGCTCCTGCCGCGCGAGCGCGTCATGCGCCTCATCGACCCCGGCAGCCCGTTCCTGGAGCTGTCGCCGCTCGCCGCCCACGGCCTCTATGACGACGCCATCCACGGCGCCGGCCTGATCACCGGCATCGGCCGCGTCATGGGGCGCGAGGTGATGGTCGTCTGCAACGACGCCACCATCAAGGGCGGCACCTACTATCCGATGACGGTGAAGAAGCACCTGCGCGCCCAGGAGATCGCGCTCGAAAACCGGCTGCCCTGCGTCTACCTCGTCGATTCTGGCGGCGCCAACCTGCCGAACCAGACGGAGGTCTTCCCCGATCGCGACCACTTCGGCCGCATCTTCTACAACCAGGCGCAGATGTCGGCGGCGGGCATCGCCCAGATCGCCGTCGTCATGGGCTCCTGCACCGCCGGCGGCGCCTACGTGCCGGCGATGTCGGACGAGACCATCATCGTCCGCCGCCAGGGCACGATCTTCCTCGCCGGGCCGCCGCTGGTGAAGGCGGCCACCGGCGAGGAGGTCTCGGCCGAGGACCTCGGCGGCGCCGACGTCCACGCCCGCACCTCCGGCGTCGCCGACCACTACGCCCTCGACGACATCCAGGCGCTCGACCGCGCCCGCCGCATCGTCGCGACGCTGAATACGTCAAAGGCCCCCGACCTCGCCCTCGCCCCGCCGCGTGCGCCGCTCTACGACCCGGCCGAGCTCGACGGCGTCGTGCCGGTCGACCTCCGCCGCCAGTACGACGCCCGCGAGGTCATCGCCCGCCTGGTCGACGGCTCGGAGTTCGACGAGTTCAAGGCGCTCTACGGCACGACGCTCGTCTGCGGCTTCGCCCGCATCCACGGCATGCCGGTGGCGATCCTCGCCAACAACGGCATCCTGTTCTCCGAGAGCGCGCTGAAGGGCGCCCACTTCGTCGAGCTCGCCTGCCGCCGCAAGATCCCGCTGCTCTTCTTGCAGAACATCACCGGCTTCATGGTCGGCCGCGACTACGAGAGCCGCGGCATCGCCAAGGACGGGGCAAAACTCGTCACCGCGGTCGCCTGCGCGGCCGTGCCGAAGATCACCGTCATCGTCGGCGGCTCCTATGGCGCCGGCAACTACGGCATGTGCGGCCGGGCCTACTCGCCCCGTTTCCTGTTCCTGTGGCCGAACGCGCGCATCTCCGTCATGGGCGGCGAGCAGGCGGCGAGTGTGCTGGCGACCGTGAAGCGCGACAACATCGAGGCGGAGGGCGGCACCTGGAGCGCCGAGGAGGAGGCCGCCTTCAAGGCGCCGATCCGCGACCGCTACGAGGCCGAGGGCAATCCCTACTACGCGACGGCGCGGCTCTGGGACGACGGCATCATCGCCCCGTCCGAGACGCGCCGCGTGCTGGCGCTCGCCTTTGCGGCGACGCTGAACGCCCCGATCCCGGAGACGCGCTTCGGCGTGTTCCGGATGTGACCGCCGCGACAGGCTCCGGAGAGTACCCATGCACGCCCTGATCGTCGGCGCCGGCATCGTCGGCCTGTCGACCGCCCAACAGCTGACCGAGCGCGGCTGGACCGTCACCGTTCTCGACCGCGGGCCGATCCCCAACCCGACCGCCTCGTCCTTCGACCACCACCGGCTGATCCGCCACCACTATCCCGACCGCCCGGTCTACGCCCGCCGCATCCGCGATGCCTTCGGCGCATGGGAGCGGCTGTGGGGCGTGCTCGGCGAGCGTCACTATGTGGAGACCGGTGTCTTCGCCCTGTCGCGGCACGAGGGCGACTGGACCGACCGCTGCCGGCCGATGATGGAAGATCTCGGCGTCGCCCACGAGGTGCTGAACCCGGTGGCGATCTCGGCGCGGCTGCCCTTCGTCAACGCCGCCGGCGTCCGCTACGCGCTCCACACGCCGGAGGGTGGCGCGCTGATGTCCGAGGCGATCCTCACGGGCCTCGTGCGGCTGCTCGCGGAGCGCGGCGCCGAACTGCGGCCGGACACGCCGGTCGTCGCCGTCGACGGGGAGGGCGGTGCCGTCACGACGGCGGCCGGCGAACGTCTCTCCGCCGATCGGGTCATCGTCGCCGCCGGCGTCGGCGCGGCGACTCTCGCCTTTCCCGGCAAGCCGGACCTCGTCCCCTACCGCACCACCGTCGTCTATGCCGACCCACCGGAGGACCTCGCGCCCTTCTGGGAGGGGGCGCCGTGCTGGGTCGACCTCGGCACCGACGAGGAGCTGTGGGGGATGCCGCCGGTCGCCGGCCTGCCCTTGAAGCTCGGCGCCGGCGAGCGTTCGCGCGGCGGTGATCCGGACCGCGAGCGCGGCACGCGGCCGGAGGACATCGCCGGCGTGCTCGCCGCCTATGGCGGCCGCTTCCACGGCATCGAGCGCTTCACCGTCCGCTCGGCCCCGACGAACTTCTGGACGATGGCACCGGAGGAGCGCTTCGTTCTCCTGCGCGACGGTCGCGCCCTCTTCGTCAGCGCCTGCTCCGGCCACGGCTTCAAGTTCGGGGCGCTGACCGGCGAGGACGTCGCCATGGCCGTCGACGGCGGCGATTTCGACGCACTCGCCCGGCGCCTGTCAGGTCACGAGCCGTGAGGACCGCCGTCCGCGGCGCCGCCGTGGCGGCCGGGCTTGCCGTGGCCGTCTCTCTCGGCACAGCGGCCGAGGCGGCCCGCATCGGCGACCGCCTCTACGTCGTTCAGTTCGACCACGACCAGAGCAAGTTCTCGAACGCGCTGCGCACCGGCGCCGATTTCCTCGCCGGCGGGTCCGGGCGCAGCTTCCAGATCATGCTCGACGGCTACGGTGTGCTCTCGGCGGTGCGCGGCGTCGCGGTGGTCCAGCGCGAATACATGGAGATCAAGCGCAAGCACCCTGATCTCGTCGTCATCGTCTGCAAGGAATCCGCCGACGCGCTGTCGCGCGCCAACAAGGGCCGCCGGGTGCCCTACCTGCCCGGGATCCGGATCGCGCCCTGCGGCGGGCTGCGGGCGAAGCTCGAGAAGGACGGCTGGCGGCCGGCGCTCGGCTTCTGACGGCGCCGTCAGAGCCAGCCGACGGCGTTCTTCAGGAGGAAGATCGCGCTCACCACGAGGGCGTAGACGACGCCGGCGACGACGAACACGGACACGGCGGAGAGCACGTAGCCGATCAGGACCGCGACGCCGTCGCGCTCGAGGATGGCCAGGGAGAAGATCGAGATCGCCAGCGCCGGCAGCATGTTGCCGAGCGGGATCGGCAGGAACAGGACGATCGCCAGCAGCAGGCAGACGAAGCCGATCAGCCGCTCGGCCGGTGGCCGGGCGAGAAGCCCCAGGCGCGGCTTCAAGAGCCGTTCCGCCCGGGCGATCCACGGCACCACGCGCTTCACCACCGCACCGAACTCCGCGGCCGGCAGCGAACGCCGGGCGATGAACTTCGGCAGCCACGGCGCCGGCTTCCCGAGGGTGAGCTGCAGCGACAGGAGCAGCAGGGGCGCGCCCAGCACCGACGACACACCGGGCGGCGTCGGCAGCACGTTCGGGATCGCGAAGATGAACATCAGGACGCCGAAGGCGCGGTCCTGCATCGCGGCGACGAGTTCGCCGATGCCGATGCGCTCGCGTGTGCCGTCGGCGACGAGCGCCGCCAGGATCACCGAGAGCCGCCGCTCCTCGTGCGGCGGCGCACCGGCGACGTCGCCGGCAAGATCGTGAGCCGTCATCGCCGCCCGTCCGCCGCGGCCACGCGGCCCACTGGCGTCGGCGCGGTGGCGGCGAGGACGATCGGGCGGCCCCTCGATGGCGGCTGGCTGGTCCGGGTGGGCGTCAGGATGTCGTCTCCCAAGCTGCAAATCAGACAGTAGAGTGCCGCACGGCCGGCCGTCGTCGCGGCCGGGCCCCGCCGTCGCAACCGTCGTGCGCCGGCATAGCGCGCCCGTTGCACGACAACATGACGTCCGTCCGCGAGAAGGGGTGTAGGCGCCCCATGTCCGTCACGACCCGCCCCGGCTTCCGTCGACGCCAGCCTCTTCGCTCCAAGTGGCGTCTCGTTTTCCGCCCTGCAAGGAGACACAGCCCTTGTCCGAAATCCAGCCGCTCCACCTCGTCACCCTTCTCGGCAGCATCCGCAAGGGCTCGCTCAACGCCGCCGTGGTCCGGACCCTGCCGGAGCTCGCGCCGGCGGGCATGACCTTTTCCGCCCTGCCGTCCGTCGGCGACTATCCGATCTACGATGCCGACCTGCAGGCGGAGGGGTTCCCGGCGGTGGTGGAGGAGGCTGCCGCGGCGATCCGCGCCGCAGACGGCGTCGTCATCGTCTCGCCGGAATACAACTACTCGATCCCCGGCGGCCTGAAGAACGCCCTCGACTGGATCTCCCGCCTGAAGGGGCAACCCTTCGCCGGCAAGCCGGTGGCGATCCAGTCCGTCTCCGCTGGACTGCTCGGCGGCGCCCGCATGCAGTATCACCTGCGCCAGTCGCTGGTCTTCCTCGACGCCCACGTCCTGAACAAGCCGGAAGTGATGATCGGCCAGGGCACCGCGAAGATCGACGCCGAGACCGGCAAGCTCGCCGACGAGCCGACGCGCCAGTTCATCACCACCCAACTCGCCGCCTTCGCCGACTACATCGTGCGGCTGCGGTAGCCGCCGGCAGAGGTGGTGGCCGCCCAGCCCCGAGCGGCGGCCACCTCCCTCCCCGACGCCACCAATGGGTCGACGGGCGGGCGCGTCCGCGTTGCCGTGCCGGGCCAAGCTGCTAGAGTCAGGGCCTCATCGGACCGAAGGGTGCGCGCCGTGACAATCAGGGCAGATCTCGGACCCTATTTCGAGACACTGGTCGCTGACCTCGTCTCCTCCGGCCGATATGCGTCCGTCGACGAGGTCCTGCGCGATGGGCTTCGGATGCTCGCGCAGCGCGAGGCCGTCCTCACTCGCATCGATGCGGCCGTGATGGGGGGCCTCGCTGATGCCGACGCCGGGCGCGTCAAGCCGGCCGAGGAGGTCTTCGACCGCCTGCGGGCCAAGTATGGTGTCGCAGAGTAGGCGGGTGTGCGCCTCGCATTCACCGACAAGGCGGAAGCGGACCTCGAGAGCATCGCCGCCTACATCGCGCAGTCGAATCCGCCGCGAGCGGTGTCCTTCGTCGAGGAGTTGCTGTCAGCGTGCGAGGGTGTCGCCCGCCGCCCGCTCGCCTTCCCGCTGGCCCCGCGCTTCACCGCAATCGGCGTCCGGCGGCGGGTGTTCGGCAACTACGTCATTTTCTTCAGGGCATCCGCCGACGTCGTCCTGATCCTGCGCGTGCTTCACGTGTCGCTCGATCACGGGCGCCTGTTCGGACCCGACTGATCTCTCACCCGAACAGCATGCCCTCGAGTTCCTCGATCGAACCGAGCACCCTGTCGCTCAGCGGCGTCAGGCTCTCGCGCGTGCCGGTCCCGGTCAGAACGCCGATGCGCAGGCCCGCACCGCCGGCGTGGGCCATCTCCATGTCGTGGCTATTGTCGCCGACCACCGCAACCGCCGACGGCGCCACGCCGGTATGGGCGCAGAAGCCCGTCACCATGCCGCCGCCCGGCTTCACGCCATGGCCGCTGTCGTAGCCGGCGATGAAGTCGACGTGGGGCCCGAGCCCGAAACGCTCTACCGTCCTCTCGATCGAGGCCTTGCCGTCGCTCGAGGCGATGCCGAGCTGCATCCCGCGCCCCTTCAGCCGTCCGAACAGCGCCGCGAGGTCCGTCACCGGCACGACGCTGCCGACCGAGTTGCAGAACTCCGCGTCGAGGAGGGCCGTCAGCGTCTCGACGGAAAACGCCGCGCCCTCTGCCACCCACGCCGTGGCGATCTCCCGTGCCGTTGCGGCGGCGAGCAGCCCGTCGGCGACGGTGATGCCGCTCTCCGGGTCCATGCCGCCGAAACGCATCAGCCGCGCCGCGAACGCCTCGTCTCTCTTCGCCGCGATCATCGCCGCCCGCCGGTTGATCGGCGCCCAGCTGCGCTGATAGTCGAGCAGCGTCCCGTCCTTGTCGAACAGGATCGCGGTGATGGACGGATGGGGCATCGGAGGGTCTCGCGGGCGGGAAAGGCGCCGCCGTGACTAGCCGCCGCGCTCGGCCCCGACAAGCTCCGGGAGTCTAGATCGGCAGTGCCGTGGTTCGCTTCACCGTCCGGAGCGCCAGGGTCGACTGCACGCGCACGACGCCGGGCAACTGCGTCAGGATCTCCGAGTGGATGCGCTCGAAGTCGGCGCTGTCGCGGTAGGCGACCTGCAGCAGATAGTCGGCCTGGCCGGCGATGAGATAGCAGGCGATCACCTCAGGAATGCCGCCGACCGCCTCCTCGAAGCGGTCGAGCGCCTGGCGGCCCTGCTGGTCGAGCGAGATCGACACGAAGGCGTTTCCGGCGAGCCCCGCCGCCTTCGGATCGAGCAGCATGGCGTAGCCGGCGATCAGCCCGCAGTCCTCCAGCGCCTTGACGCGCCGGAGGCACGCCGACGGCGACAGACCAACGGCGGCGGCGAGGTCGAGATTGCTGAGCCGGCCATCCTTCTGCAGCGCCCGAAGGATCGCCCGGTCCCGCCCATCGAGGTCGATCATGCGGCTCCTCGCGACATGGCTCGCATATTTCTCCCAGACAGGGCGGCATCACGCAATCGTATTGCGTCACTCAGCCCGCGTTCAGCCACTTCGGCAGCACATTTCGCCGCCCGCATGCTCCTCTTTCCCATCGCATTCAAACCCAGCGGCGGGGAGGCCGTCATGCGCATCGGGGTTCCGAAGGAAATCAAGGTCCACGAGTATCGCGTCGGGCTCGTCCCCTCGAGCGTCCGCGAGCTCGTCCTGCACGGCCACACGGTGATGGTCGAGACCGGGGCGGGCCTCGGGGCCGGCCTCTCCGACGACGACTATGTCCGCGCCGGCGCCACCATCGCCGCGACGGCCGAGGAGGTGTTCTCCGCCGCCGAGATGATCGTCAAGGTGAAGGAGCCGCTCGCCGTCGAGCGCGCCCGCCTCCGCCCCGGCCAGATCCTCTTCACCTACCTCCACCTCGCCCCCGATCCCGACCAGACCCGCGACCTGATGGCCTCGGGCGCCACCTGCATCGCCTACGAGACGGTGACCGCGCCTGACGGCACGCTGCCGCTGCTCACGCCGATGTCGGAAGTCGCCGGCCGCATGTCGGTTCAGGTCGGTGCGGCGTGCCTCGAGAAGGCGCACGGCGGCCGCGGCGTGCTCCTCGGCGGCGTGCCGGGCGTGCCGCCGGGCGACGTCGTCATCCTCGGCGGCGGCGTCGCCGGTTCCAACGCCGCGCTGATCGCCCTCGGCATGGGCGCCACGACGACGATCGTCGACCGCTCGCCGGTGGCGCTGCGCCGTGCCGCCGACCGCTTCGGCACCGAGATCCGCACGGTCTTCTCCACCCGCGACGCCATCGACCGCCTCGTCACCAACGCCGACCTCGTCATCGGCACGGTGCTGGTGCCGGGGGCCGCCGCGCCGAAGCTCGTGACGCGCGACCTCGTCAAGCGCATGAAGCCCGGCGCCGTCATCGTCGACGTGGCGATCGACCAGGGCGGCTGCTGCGAGACGAGCCGCGCCACCACCCACGCCGAACCGACTTACGTGGTGGATGGCATCGTCCACTACTGCGTCGCCAACATGCCGGGTGCGGTCTCGCGCACCTCCACCTTTGCGCTGAACAACGTGACGCTGCCCTTCACGCTGGCGCTCGCCGACAAGGGCTGGAAGCAGGCCCTGGCCGACGACGCCCACCTGCGCAACGGCCTCAACGTCTCCGGCGGCCGGGTCACCCACCCGGCGGTGGCGGCGGCCTTGGGGCAGACGTTCACCGCGCCCGAGGCGGCGATGGCGGCGTGATCGACCGAACACCGCGGTCCACGAAAGAAGGCGGCCCCGCCACCCGGCGGGGCCGCTTTCATTTCTCGCCATCCCGACCACCGTCATCCCGGACAAGGGAGGCGCAGCCGACCGCCGATCCGGGACCCAGCGTGAGAGTCCGCGCCGCAGGCGCGGCTCAAGCGTCGCGCGTCCCGCGCGACAAGTCTCTCCTGGCCCCCGGATCAGGCGCTCGGCTGCGCCTCGCTGGTCCGGGGTGACGCCGACGGGTTCAGCGTGATTCAGCTGCCGGGTCGGTGTCACGCCCCCATCCCCGCCAGCGTCTCCGCCGCCACCCGCACCTCGCCGGCGATCTTCTCCCGCCGTGTCCGGATCGGCCTCCTCGCCCACTGGTCGAGGAACACGCGTTCCTCCTCATCCCGAGCCACGAAGCGCTGCAGCACGGCGGCCATCAGGGCTTCGGACGCCCGCGTGCCGCCGTCGTCGACCTTCAGCGCCACGCCGAGGCCGCGCTCGGGCAGGATGGCGCAGAAGACGCCTTCGGCCCCCGTCTTCACATACGCCCGCTCGCCGAACCGGCCCATCACCTCGGTGCAGAACCGCCCGGTGCCGGCCACCATGAAAGGCTCGGCCGCCGCCGCCTGCCGGAGCCGCTTCGCCGCCGCGGCCCGCGCTGGCTCCAACCCCGTGCCTGTGCCCATGCGGGCGAAGCCGCGGGCGACGCGAATGAGCGGGATCGCGTAGGTCGGGATCGAGCAGCCGTCGATGCCGCGCACGGCGGCGTCGAGCGGCGTCTCGGTCATCGCCGACAGCGCCGCGGTGATCTCCCGCTGCACCGGGTGGTCGGGCTCGACATAGCCGGCGGGGTCGACGCCCATCGTGCAGGCGAGGCAGAGGAAGCCGGCGTGCTTGCCGGAGCAGTTGTTGTGGAGCGCCGTCGGCCGGGCGTTCGCGCGGATGAGCGTCGCCATGTCGTCCATCCGGTCCGGCCACTGAGTGCCGCACTCGAGCGCGTCGGGCGGCAGCCCGACCTTCACCAGCATAGCGCGGGCGGTGTCGACGTGGGCGGGCTCGCCATTGTGCGAGGCGCCGGCGATCGAGAGCTCCGCCGTCGTCAGCGCGAGGGCGTCGGCCGCGCCGGATTCGATGAGCGGCAGCGCCTGCATCAGCTTCACCGCCGAGCGCGCGAACACCGGCCGCTCGACGTCGCCCATCGCCACCACTGCCGCCCCGTCGGCATCGACGACCGCCAGAATGCCGCGGTGGCGGCTCTCCACCACCGGCCCGCGCGTCACCTCGACGACGGCTTCCCTCATCGACATGCTGTTCCCCGTGTTCGCGGTCGTTACTCGTGCGGACGTTATAGACGATGCGACGGCGGAGGGCGCTGAGCCCGCCATGGGTTCCCGGCACAAGGCCGGGAATGACTTCGGAGAGGGTGTGCCCCGGCCGGTCCCCACCCACTGAGTCATTCCCGGGCTTGTCCCGGGAACCCATCTTCGCGCCACGCACCTCCGCTGCATGGGTTCCCGGCACAAGGCCGAGAACGACTTCGGAGAGGGTGTGCCCGCCTCTCGCCCCCGCTCTCGGTCATCGCCCGGCTTGACCGAGCGATCCATCCCGAATGCTAGCCTCTGTCGTGTGCGGGTGGATGGATGCCCCGGTCAAGCCGGGGCATGACGGCGGTGGGGTTGGCAGTACAGTGCAGGCCGAGCATCAGGGCGTGCGGCGTGCAACGAAGCGCCCAACCGCCCGCCCCCCTCACCGCAGCGGCCCGGTCGACAGCACCGCCGCCGTCAGTCCGCCGTCGACCGGCAGCACCGCGCCGGTCACGAAGCCGGCCTCCTCCGACAACAGGAAGGCGATCACCGCTGCCGCCTCCTCCGGCAGGCCGTAGCGGCGCTGCGGCACGGCGGCGAGCCAGCGGGTGCGCGTCGCCGCATCATGCCGGCGCTGGATCTGCGGGGTCTCGACGGCGGCGAGCGCCACGGCGTTCACCCGGATCGCCATCGGCGCGAGTTCCACCGCCAGCGTCCGCGTCAGCGCGGCGAGGCCGCCGCCGGCGGCCGACAGCACGGCGCCGCCGGGCAGGCCGCGGAGCGCCGCGGCGGGCACGACGTTGACGATCGCACCGCCCTCGGCCATCCGCCCCGCCGCCGCCTGGGCGACGACGAAGCCGGAGACGAGCCCGTCCTCCAGCGCCTTGCGCAGCATCGACACGTCGGTCGCCTCGAAGGCGAGTTCCGGCCCGGCGGCGACCGCGTTGACGAGCCCGGCCGGCGCGCCCCATTCGGCCACCACCCGGTCGATCGCCCGCTCCACGGCGACGTCGTCGGTGAGGTCGGCCGGCTCGCCGACGAGCCGCTCGCCGGCATCCGCCGCCATCGCGTCGACGGTGGCGTCGACCGCGTCCTCGTCGGCGTCGAGCACCGCGACGCGCCAGCCGTCGTCGACGAGCCGGCGGACGGTCGCGAGCCCGATGCCGCTCGCCCCGCCGGCGACGATCGCGATGCGGCCGCTCCGGCCATGATTCATGGGTCGTGTCCTCCCTCACGGGCAGACCGCACGAATCGCCGCGGAAGGGCAAGGGGATCGGCAGTGGGCAGTCGGCAGCAGCTAGTGGGCAGCCGGCAGTCGCAGTGGGGGAGGAGGCGCCTACTCCACGAACACCGTCACCGTGTCGGCGGCGCCGGTCGGGTCCACCACCGTCAGGCGGACGAAGCCGCGCTGGGGAACGCTGAGCGATCCCGCGCGGCGGTGGGCGGGGATCGGCACCGGCCGGCCGTCGACGAGGAGGCTGACCGGGGCGGTGGCGCCCTCGATCCGCCAGGCGAGCGACTGGCGCGCGCCGCCGGTGTCGAGCGACACGCGGGCGCCGTCCGGCGGATAGGCGAAGCGGAGGCGCGAGGGGCCGGTGCCGGGGGTGGCGGCGGCGGCGTCGCCGCCGAGGCGCGCGAGGGTCGGCGGCAGCGTCGCGGTGCTGGCGAGGAGGGCGCCGGAGGGCGGCGCCCGCGGCAAGGGCGTGCGGCGCGGCGACAGGCGGGCGAAGGCGTCGAAGAGCATCGGCGCGGCGGCCGTGCGGGCGACGAGGCCCGGCACCGCGGCGCCGTCCGGCCGGCCCACCCAGACGCCGATGACATGGCTGCCGTCGAAGCCGACGGCCCAGGCGTCGCGGTAGCCGTAGGAGGTGCCGGTCTTGAAGGCGATGCGGTGGCGGGCGGCGTTCGCCGGCGGCGGCGTGCCGGCGAGGATGTCGGCGACGTACCAGGCGGCGACCGGGTCGACGAGGCGGCGCGGCGGCGCCGGCGGCAGGCCGGCGGTCTCGTAGGGCACCGGCGAGAAGCCGCCGTTCACGAAGGCGGCGTAGAGGGCGGTGAGGTCGACGAGGCGGATTCCGACGCCGCCGAGGCCGATGGCGAGGGTCGGCGCCTCCGGCCGCGGCAGGGCGAGCTCGACGCCGGCGTCGGCGAGGCGGACGGCGAGGCGCGCCGGGCCGACGGCGTCGAGCAGCTTCACCGCCGGCACGTTGAGGGACTGACGCAGTGCTTCCCGCGCCGTCACCGTGCCCATGAAGCTCTGGTCGAAGTTCTTCGGCGCGTAGCTGCCGAAGGCGCTCGGCCGGTCCTCGATCAGCGTCTCCGGGTGGGCGAGGCCGGCCTCGAAGGCGAGGGCGTAGATGAACGGCTTCAGCGTCGAGCCGGGCGATCGCAGCGCGAGGCTGAGGTCGACGTGGCCGCTCCGCTCCTCGTCGAGGAGGTCGGGCGAGCCGACGCGCGCCGCGAGCGCCCCGGTCTTCACGTCCATCACCACGATGGCGGCCGAGAGCTTGCCGCCGAGGGCGGCGGTCCGCTCGCGGGCGAGGGCCTCGAGCGAGGCCTGGAGATCGCGGTCGAAGGTGAGGCGGTGGACCCGCTCGTCGGGCCGCGCCTCGGCGGCGGCGCGGGAAGCGTGGGCGGCGAGGCGCGGGAAGGCGAGCCGGGCGGTCGGCACGGCCTCCGCCTTGCCGGCCGCGGCCTCGTCCTCGGTGAGGACGCCGAGGCCCACCATGCGGTCGAGCACGCGGTCGCGCGCCTTGCGGGCGGCGTCCGGATGGCGGTCGGGCCTGCGCCACTCCGGCGACTGCGGCAATGCCACCAGCAGCGCCGCCTGGCCGATCGTCAGCCGGTCCGGCTCGCGGCCGAAGTAGGCGAGCGAGGCCGCGCGCACACCCTCGAGGTTGCCGCCATAGGGGGCGAGGGCGAGGTAGAGGGAGAGGATCTCGTCCTTCGTCAGCCGCCGCTCGAGCTGCAGGGCGCGGGCGCTCTCGAGGAGCTTGCGGGCGAAGGTGCGCTCCGGCCGGCCCTCGACGAGGCGGGCGGTCTGCATGGTGAGCGTCGAGGCGCCGGAGACGATGCGCCCGTTCGCCACCGCCTGCAGCATCGCCCGGCCGGTGGCGAGCGGGTCGACGCCGGGATGCTCGCGGAAGCGGCGGTCCTCGTAGGCGACGAGCATCTTGAGGAAGCGCGGGTCGACGGTGGCGACGTCGGCCGGCAGCCGCCAGCGGCCGTCGTCGGTGGTGAAGGCGGAGAGGAGCCTGCCGTCGCGGTCGACAACGATGGTGGAGGCGGGCGCCACCGGCGTCGTCCGCGGCGGGTAGGCGCGGTCGAGGACGAGCAGCGTCGCCGCGCCGGCCCCGGCGAGGACGGCGAGCGACACCACGGTGGCGCCCGTCCAGGCGAGGACGCGGCGCCACCGGGTTCGCTTCGGCAAAGCGTGATCCGTGATCACGTTCGCCTCGCGCCGGCCGGTGCGGCGGAATTCGCCCCGGCCTCGTGATCACGGATCACGGTCGGACCCTCGCTCCCGCTCACCGCGACGGGGTCACCGTCAGCGTGCCCGGACCCGTGCGGGCATAGGTGCCAGGACGGTACATGTCCTCGGCGCTCGCCCCCGGGTGGGTGAAGGAGCCCGGCGACACCGCCCGCACCATGTAGGCAACCGTCAGCCCGGCGGTGGCGTCGGTGCCGGGCTCGTAGGCGGCGACGAACCGGTCGTCGCGGAACTCCGTGTGGGCCGGAGGATTGTCCTGCGACAGCCAGGGGAAGGCGACGAGGTCGGCGCTCGTCATCAGGGCCGGGTTCTCGATCTCGAAGCCGGCCGGCAGCATGTCGACGACGAGGAGCCGCGCCTGCGAGGGCTCCAGCGCCGTCAGCGTCAGCACGACCACGAAGCGGTCGTTCTGCGCCACCTGGGTGACGTCCACCTCCTCGCCGTCGAGGCCGAAGTACTGGCGCTGCAGCGTCAGCCCGTTCTCCCCCGCCGGCAGCGGCTCGAGCGGCGTGCCTTCGGTGGTGATCGCGACCAGCGTCGTTGCCGTCCCGCGGTTGGTCACCGCAAGCGGCGACTGTTCCAGCATCGCGCCGGTCATCGACCGGTAGAGCGCGCCGGCGTGCGGCAGGCCGTCGACCTCGAGGGCGAGGCCGGAGGAGCGCTCGTCGACGAGGGCGTTCGCCGCCACCACCATCCACGCCGCCTCCTGGGTGGACGGATCGAACTCGGCGGAGATGTCGTTCTCGATCTTCTGCAGCACGCCGGGGATCGCCTGCCGGTCAAGGCCGGATTCGGCGATCAGCGCCGCGGTGGCGGCGGCATCGCGGAGGCCCGTGCCGAAGTCGGTGCGCGACAGGGCGATGCCGTCCTCGCCGCCGAGCGAGCGCGTGGCGACGGCGAAGGTCGCCGCCGCGCGCGCCTGGTCGCCATAGAGGGCGAGACCGGCAGCGATCTGCGCCTGGGCGAGGCCGGAGCCGAAGTCGCCGATGCGGTCGTCGGCGAAGTAGCGCAGGTCCGCGATCGAGGCGCGGCCGTTGCGGGCCAGCACATAGAGCGCATAGGCGACATCGAGACCCTCGCCAGCCTGGAAGTTCGAGGCGTAGGAGAGGTCGTTCTGCATGCGGTCGAGGGCCTGGGTGAGGACCTGGTCTGGCACCGGATAGCCCTGCGCCTTCGCACGGGTCAGGAAGTCGGTGACGTAGGCGGTGAGCCAGAGGTCGCCGCCCTCCGGGCCCCAGAGGCCGAAGGAGCCGCTCGAGCTCTGGAACTGCAGGAGCCGGTCGATGGCCCCCTGCACGCGTTCCTGCACCTCCGCCCCGCTGCCGAGGCCGACCGAGGCGGCGACGGTTTCCAGATAGAGGAGCGGCAGCGCCTTCGACGTCGTCTGTTCGGCGCAGCCGTAGGGGAAGCGCGAGAGCATGCCGACAAGGCCGGGCACGTCGATGCCGGCGGTATCGGCCACCGTCACCGAGACCCTGGCGGTGCGGGGGTCGAAGCCGTCGAGCACCTCCGAGCCGATCGAGATGTCGGCGCCCGCCGTCAGCGGGTCGAGGGTGCGCCGGCTGATCGGAGCCGCGGCCGGGCGAACCCCGAGGCGGAGCGTCTGTGCGAAGGTCTCGCCGTCCGGCGCCGTCAGGGCGATCTCCAGCGTGTCGGCACCAATCTCGGTGCCGGTGAGCGGCAGATCGAGGGCGGCGTTGCCGCCGGCGGCGAGGGGAACGGTGTCGGCGCCGTCGCCGACGGTGACGAAGCCCTGGCTCGAGACCGCCAGCCGGTAGTCGCCGCTCGCGCCGGAGACGTTGGCAAAGTCGAGGTGCAGGCGGCTCTCGTCGCCGGGGGCGAGGAAGCGCGGCGCCGTCGCCGTGACCACCACCGGGTCGCGCACGATCACGTCCGCCGAGGCGTTGCCGACCTTGCCGGCGGCCCAGGCCACCGCCATCACCTTGACGGTGCCGTTGAAGGCGGGGATCTCGAACGTCGCCTCCGCCTTGCCGTCCGGGCCGACCTTCAGGATGCCGGAGAACCTCGAGACGATCTCCTGGGCCGGCGGGGCGGATTCGCCCATGCCGCCGCCGCCGTCGCCGCCCGTGCGCAACTGGCCGCGCGTCGCCGACAGGCTGTCGATCAAGGAGCCGTAGAGGTCGCGGATCTCGGCGGAGAGACGGCGCTGGCCGAGATAGTACTCGGCCGCATCCGGCGGCTCGTAGCCGGTGAGGTTGAGGATACCGACGTCGACGGCGGCGACCGTGACGTAGGCCTCGTCGCCCGGCGCGAGGCCGGCGAGGGTGACGGGCACGGTGAGGGGCCCCCGCGGGCGCACCTCGGCCGGGGCGTCGAGGGAGACCTCGAGCGTGCGCTCCTCCCGCCCGACGCCGAGCCAGGAAAGCCCCAAGGCGCGGGTCGGCATCCGTCCGGCGGCGACATCCATCGGACGGTAGAGCGTCGCGGTGACGTAGGCGCCGGGCGACCAGCCGTCACCGACGGTCAGCGGCACGGTGAGGCCCTCGGCCGGCACCTCGACCGACGTCATGTCGACGAGCCCGTCGCCGACGACGGCGATGAGGGCGATGCCGGAGAACTGCGGGGTGATGCGCAGGTTCGCCGTCTCGCCGGGCGCGTAGCCCGGCTTGTCGAGGGCGAGCTCGAGGAGGTCCGGCGTCTCGGCGGTGGCGCCGACGGTGGTCCAGCCGGCGGCGAACTCGACGCTGGTGGCGGCCTCGGGCGCCGCCTCGGCGATCACCTCGAGGCGGTAGCTGCCCCACTCGACGGGAGCGGACACGCGCGCCGCCTCGCCGGGCGCGAGGTCGAGGGTGCCGCCGTCGACGCGGCTCGTCGAAGCGATTGTCTCGAAGCCCCAGCGGCCGTCGCGGTTGTACCACTGGTAGCGCCGCTCGACCTTGAGGAGCTCCCACGTCACGCCGGGCAGCTCGGTGCGCGCACCGGCGGGATCGACGGCGACGATCTCGAAGGCGGCGGTCTCGCCCTGGCCGACCCGGTCGTCGGCGAACAGCGGCTTGACGCCGATGCGGGTGCCGGCCGGCGTCACCGGCAGCGACAGCGAGCGCTCGACGGCGCGGCCGCCGGCCTCGCGGACGCGCAGGATGACCTCGGCGGCGAGCGGCTTCGTGGTGGGGTCGAGGTCCGGCAACCGCACGGTCACCGCGGCCGTGCCGTCGGCGCCGGTGCGCGGCAGCTCGAGCAGCGGCCGGCGGAGCGGCGTCACCGGGTCGTCAGCGAGACCGAAGCGGTAGCCGTCGTAGCCGGCGACGCCGGTCGCCGGGCCGACGACGATGTCGCCTTCGATCGCGAGGTCGGCAGCGGGAGCGCCGTAGAGGAACTGGGCGTCCACGTCGACGGTCGCCGGACGGTTCGCGCCGATCGTCGCCGCGTCGGTGGCGAGCGTCAGTTCGATGCGCTCCGGCACGAAGTCCTCGACGAGGAAGGTGGTGCCGCCGATCGGCGCCGCCTTCGGGTCGGCATAGGCGTCGAGGCGCCAGGTGCCGGTCATCGCCGAAGAGACGAGGTCGACCGGCAAGGTGCGACCGCCGAGGCCGCCGTCCCAAGTCGTGGCGCGGGCGTACTCGACGCCGTCGGGACGCCAGACGACGAGGGTGAGCGGCACCGAGCCGACCGCGTCGGCCCGGGCATTGCGCAGGAGCGCGATGGCGTAGACCGTCTCGCCGGCGCGGTAGACGCCGCGCTCGGTGTAGACGAAGGCATCGAGCGGCCCCGGCGCCGTGCGGCCGTCGACGCCGCGGTCGGCGAGGTCGAAGCTCGCGGCGGTGAGGTCGAGGAAGGCGTAGTCGCCGTCCCCCGTCCCGGCGGTCAGGATCGTCGGGGCCATGCCGCCCCGTCCGGCGGCGAGGCCGGCGGGGAAGAGCACGTGGCCGCTCGCGTCGGTCTTCGCCGTGCCGAGGATTTCGTCATTGCGGGCGACGAGGCGGACCTCGGCCCCCTCGACGGGCTTCGCGGTGGCGAGCGAGCGGACAAAGGCGTGCACGCCGTCCGTGCCGGAGAAGCTCGCGAGGCCGAGGTCGGAGACGATGAACCACTGGGTGGCGCGGGTGTTGCCCGACCAGCTCGGCTCCTCCTCCGGCCGGGCGGCGAGCACGTAGACGCCGGGCTCGAGCGTCTTCACCGCCTCGTCGACCGGGAAGGCCGTGGTGACTTCCTGGTTCAGCACCCGCTCCACCGGCATCGAGCCGGACCAGACGAGGGCGCCGTTCGAGCTCGCGAGCTGGTCCACCTCGTAGGGCTGCAGCTGGCGGCGGAAGCTGCCATCGGCAACGGAGCGGGCGAGGGCGCGGTCGCCGACACGCAGAAGGTCGAGCTCCACGTCGGCGGTGTTGACGCTGACTACCGGCACGCCGGTTGCGCCCGTCCGCGGCAGCACGTAGGCGGCCGACGGGAAGCGGACGGCGGGCTTCCGGTCGCGGACGTAGACCGTGTAGCTCGCTGGGCTCTCGAGCGTCTCCTCGACGCTGGAGGGCACGCCGGCGCGCACGGTGATCTCGTAGCGCTCGCCGTGGGTGAGGCCGTCGACGCAGAGTTCGTTGCCGTTCGCGGTCACCACCGGCGAGCGCTGGCCGAGCACCGTGACGTACTTGGCGAAGTCCGTGCGCTCCTTGGCGAGCGGCTCGGAGAACTGCACGCACATGCGCGGCGCCGCGGCATCGGAATCGACCGAGTAGTCGAGGATGCGGAAGCCGTGCTCGGCGCGGGCCTGCTCGTAAAGGCTGCGCACTTCGGGGTCCTCGACGATCGCGAGGCTCGCCTTCAGGCTCTCGATCGCCGGCCGCCAGGTCTCGCGGCGCTCGAGCGCCCGGCCGAGGAGGCCGAGGGCCTCGGCCTGTTCTGCCGGGGTCGAGGCAAGCGTCAGGGCGAGGTAGGAGGCGGAGAGGGCTGCCTGTTCGATGGCGTAGTTGATGCTCCAGTCGCTGTTGGTGCGGGAGATCAGGCCGTAAGCCGTCGCCATCCATTCCGTGGCGCCGCCGGAGGCGAGGTTCGTCGTCTCGGCATAGGAGAGCGGGTCGAGGGTGCGGCTGAGGCGCGCGGCGGCGGCGACGCGCGCGCGGAAGCGCGAGGCCTCGGTGATGACGTCGGCCGGCAGGAAGGAGAGGTCGGGCAGCGGCAGCGGGGTGGCGGCGGGACGCTGGGCGGCGGCGACCCGAATGCGGCCGGAGGCGGCGCCGGTGAAGGCCTTCGGGGCGCCGACGTCCGACTTCAGGAAGCACCAGCCGGCCTTCAGGTTGTAGGTGTAGGCGCGGCAGACGCCGTCGGCGACGCAGGCGTTGGCGCAGTCGTCGAGGCTGACGCCGCGCAGGATGTCGTAGTCGAAGCCCGGAAGGTCCGTCGCCTCGAGCCGCTCGATCGAGCGCTGCCCGCCCGCCTGCTGCGCGAGCGCCGGAGGGCCGGCGGCCGCTGCGGCGAGGCCGACAAGGCCGAGCATGGCGGCGCGCAGGAACGGCGCTGACCGCAGCACGAGCGCCGCGCGAAGGGCGGCCATGGAGCGGAAACGATCGGCGAACGGCATGTCGGACTCCCCACGCAATGCCAGTGAGGATAGCACCGAACGGCCCGGAACCGGGAGGGAGGCCCGACCGAAATCGCTTCACGATCCGATGTTTGCGCGTCACCGAACGGCCACGCTGCGGTCACGCCGCCGCCGCGGGCCGCCAGCCGTAGAGCCAGTCGAAGCCGGCGAGGAGCAGCGACGGCGGGGCGAGCGACAGCGCCGTGTCGCGCGCCGCGGCGGCGAGGCCGGCGAGGTGGTAGATGTCGCCGTTGCGGGCAGCTCCCGCCCAGACCTGCCGCACCCGCTCGCGGCGCGCCCGGGCATAGGCGGCGAGGGCCGTCCCCGTCTCGGCGCTGTCGGCGCCGGCGAGATGGTCGGCGAGGACGACGGCGTCCTCGATCGCCATCGCCGCGCCCTGGGCGAGGAAGGGCACCATCGCGTGGGCGGCGTCGCCGATCAGCACGGCCCGGCCGCGCTGCCACGGCCCCGCGGGATCGACGGTCGCGAGCGGCCACCGGCGCCAGTCCTCGCCGGCCGCAAGCAGAGCCCGGACGGCCTGCGGGAAATCGCCGAAGCGACGGAGCACCGCCTCGGCGGCGGCGGCGTGGTCCCATTCGCCGCCATTGCCGTTCGCACCGTTGCCGTTTGCACCGTTGCCGCCGTTCGGCCGCTCGTCGGCGCTCGCCTCGGCCACCGCGACGAGGTTGACCCGCGCGCCGCCGCGCATCGGGTAGTGGACGAGGTGGGCGCGGGGCGACAGCCAGATCCACGCGTCTTCGCCAAGAGCGGCGCCGCCAAGGGGCTCCGCGGCCGCTCTCGGTGCGGTGGCGCGGAACGCGACCTTGCCGGTCGGAACCGCCGGTCCGCCGCCGACGGCCGCCCGGACGGACGAGCGCACGCCGTCGGCACCGACGAGGGCGCGGGCGAGGATGTCGCCGGTCGCCGTCTCGACGCGGACGCCGCCGGCTTCTTCCCGCACGCCGGTGAGGGGGGAGGCGAGGGTGAGGCGGATGCGCGGCTCGGCGGCGACGGCCGACAACAGCACGGCCTGCAGATCGGCCCGGGCGACGAGGAGATAGGGCGCGCCGTGGCGGCGCACGGCGCTGTCGCCGAGGGGCACGCGGGCGATCGCCCGGCCACGGGCGGCGGAGGCGAGGCGGACGGCCTCCGGCGACACGGCGACGGCGGCGATGGCGGCGCGCAGACCGAGACGGTCGAGGGCGTGGACGGCGTTCGGCGAGAGCTGCAGGCCAGCGCCGATCTCGGCGAGCGCGGCGGCGCGCTCGACCACCTCGACGGCCATGCCGCGGCGCGCCAGAGCGAGCGCGGCGGCAAGGCCCGCGATGCCGGCGCCCGCGACGACGACCGGCGCATCCCCGCTCACGGCAGCGCCCGCGGCAGGGTCCGCGTCACGCGGCGAGCGGCTCCCACAGGCAGCCGGCCGGCTCGGATCGGCGGGCGCCAAGGGAAGGATCGTAGCGGTAGAGCGTCGAGCAGTAGGGGCAGATCTTCTCGTCCTCGTCGCCCATGTCGAGGAACTCGTGCGGATGGTCGAAGGGCGGCGTCGCGCCGATGCACAGGAAGCGCTTCGAGCCGACGCGGATCACCTCGGCGCCGATGTCGTTCTGGAAATGGGGAACGACGGTGTCTGACATGGGGGCGGGGTCCCGGCTTGCTGACGATCGCGGCGACCATAACCGGGCGCGCCGGGTGAGGCCAGCCACGCGGAGATGCCACGCTGTCGCGATCGGTGGTGCGGCGCCTGCGATGGGCCGCGTTGCGCAGCCCACACGCGCGGCGATCCGGCCTGCCTGTCCGGCTGCTGCCGGCGCACGTTGAATGGGCCTCTGGACGGTTGCCGGATCGTCATCGCATTCTGCCACGATCGCCCTGCGGTTGCAGGGCGCCCGGTCCCGCCGGAGCAGGCGGGCGCCCGGATGGGGGCGGGCATGGCGGATTTCACGGCGGCCTACTGCTACATCGTCAACATGGCGGGCTCGGCGTTCGCCATCCGCAGTCTCTATTCCGTTGGCGTCGTCTGTTCTGACGGCGAGGGAGACGGCGTCTTCACGTCGAACGACGGGATCGTCGTCGACGGCGATCGCTTCTCGTCCGACGGGCCGGTGACCTTCGTCGGGGTTGCGGAAAACGGCTGGCTCGGGCTGTTCGAGGACAACTATTACTTCTTTACGCCGGACACCTACCGGCCCGCGGATCCGGTGTCGTGGACCGCCGGAGATTTCGCCTTCTGCTTCCTCGCCGGAACGGCGATCGCGACGCCGCGGGGACCAGTGCGGATCGAGGCGCTGTCGGCGGGCGACCTGGTGTCGACGGCGGGCGGCGAGCCGAAGCTCGTGCGCTGGGTGGGCCGCCAGACGATCGTGACGCGCTTTGCGGACCGGCTGCGCATCTTCCCGGTCCGCATCACGGCCGGCACCCTCGGCGACGACCTCCCTGCCCGCGACCTGCTTGTTTCTCCGGATCACGCGCTGCTGCTCGACGGTGTGCTGGTGCAGGCGGGGGCGCTGGTGAACGGGACGACGATCGTCCGCGAGACGGCGATGCCGGAGCGCTTCACCTACCATCACGTCGAGCTCGACGATCATTCGCTCATCCTCGCCGAGGGTGTGCCGGCGGAGACCTTCCTCGACACCGTCACGCGGCGTCGCTTCGACAATTTCGCCGAGTACGAGGCCCTCTACGGCGAGGCTGCCCCGGTGCTCGCGGAGATGGAGACGCCGCGGGTGAAATCCGCCCGTCAGTTGCCGGCGGTGCTGCGCGCGCGCCTCGAGGACCGGGCAGCGGCCCTGCGCACGGGCGCTATCGCCGCGGCCTGATGGCGGCCGGCAGCGGGCTCGGGGGAGCGGCGGCTTGATCGGCGGGGGGCGGCGGCTATGGTGCCGGCGCCTCCACCGTAGACGCCAGGGTGCCGATGCCTCAGTTCGATTCTGCCGGTGTGCTGATCGCCTTCCTCGACGAGGGCGAGGGCGAGCCGATCCTGCTCATCCACGGCTTCGCCTCCAACAAGGAGGTCAACTGGGTCGGTCCGGGCTGGGTGGAGACGCTGACGCAGGCTGGCCGGCGGGTCATCGCCCTCGACAACCGCGGCCACGGCGAGAGCGGCAAGCCGCACGACCCGGCCGCCTATTTCGCCCCCATCATGGCGGAGGACGCGCGCCGGCTGCTCGACCATCTCGGGATCCAGCGGGCCGACGTGATGGGCTACTCGATGGGTGCGCGCATCACCGCGTTCCTGACGCTCGCCCATCCGGAGCGGGTGCGCAGCGTCGTCTTCGGCGGGCTCGGGCTCGGGCTCGTCGACGGCACGGGGCCGTGGGAGCCGATCGTCTCCGCCCTCGAGGCCCCGTCGCTGGAGGGCATCCAGCACCAGACCGGCCGGATGTTCCGCCGCTTCGCCGAGCAGACCGGCGGCGACCTGCCGGCGCTCGCCGCCTGCATGCGCTCGTCCCGCCAGACGCTGTCGGCCGAGGAGGTCGGCCGGATCGACGTGCCGGCGCTCGTCGCCGTCGGCAGCCGGGATGCAATCGCCGGCTCGGCGGAAGAGCTCGCGGCGCTGCTGCCGCAGGGGCGGGCCCTCGTCATCCCGAACCGCGACCACATGCTCGCCGTCGGCGACAAGGTCTACAAGGCGGGCGTGCTGGAGTTCCTCGCCGCGCGGCCGTGAGGCGAGAGCGCGCGCGTCACATCATGTAAGCGGTGCGGAAGCCACCCCAGTGGCGGCCGGCGACATGGATCGGCACGTCGACCTCGCGCATCATCACCACCTTGTCGCCGAGATCGCGGGCGTAGGCCTGGACCAGGTGGGGACGCGTGTTGCGGGCGGCGAGAAGGCCGGCGCGGTCGTCGAAGATGCGGCGGTTGCGGCAGTTGGCGATGTTCCACGTGCGGTCCCCCGGGCGCTGCGGCTGCGCGTAGCGGGCGTTGTGGACCGGCAGGTAGCCGTTGATGTCGACGGCGCAGGCGAAGGAGAGCTTCGGGTCTTCCTTGAGGACCGGCTCCTGCAGGGCCGGCAGCACCTCGTCGAGGATGGAAAGGGCGCGCGTCCCGTACTGCTGCGGATCCGTGCCGGCGATCGGCCGGTAATCGGTGTCGAAGAGGTCGTCGAGGCCGAGACGGCCGGCGGCGACGACGCTCTCGAGGGCCTCCTCCACCTGTTCGGCGACGCGGATCGCCCGCTCGAGCAGGGGGCGGTTCGCCTCGGCGAGGGCGGCGACCTTGGCGGCGACCGGCGGCTCGTTCTCGTTGTCGAAGGCGAGGTGGCAGCCGAGCGGGCTGATCGATACGACCCGGCAGCGGAACGTGCCGGTGCCGGAGAGCTCGAGGTGACCGTAGGCGCCGGCGGCGGCGCCCTCCACGGCTGTAACGAGCGCTCCGCCGAGGGAGAGATCGATGGTCTTCGTCGGCCGGGCGATGCCCCCCACGACGAGCCGGCCGGGAATCTCGACCGGCCAGCGGTCGTGGCGGCGGCGGTCGCCCATCGGCGTCTGGCGCAGCACTGTCAGGAGGCGCCGCGTCATGTCCTCGAGGCTGTCGCTCATGGCGGCGGTCGTCCCGGCGATGGCGGAACACGTCTCGTTGGCGCCTCCGGCCGCATCGCGGATCGAGCCTGCCCGGCCGGCCACGTCGTCGGCGAAGCGCTCGGCTTCCCCGGCCGTGCGGCGGAGATCGGCGATCGTCGCGACCTGGGCGTCGACGGCCTCCGCCACCGCCGAGGCGACCGGGCGGATGTCGCCGATGATGCCGATGACGCGCTCGACGGCGCCCGTGCTGTCGCCGGCGACGGTGTGAAGGCGCCCGATGCGGTCTGCGATCGCGGCGGTGGCTGCCTGCGTGCGGGCGGCGAGGGACTTCACCTCCGAGGCGACGACCGCGAACCCCGATCCGGCGGCACCCGCCCGCGCGGCCTCGATGGAAGCGTTGAGGGCGAGGAGGTTGGTCTGCCGGGCAATGCCGGCGATGAGGGCGACGGTGGTCTCGATCTCGCCGATGGCCCCTCGCAGTTCCTCGATGGCGGCGGTCGCCTCGGCGGCGGCGCCCTCCGCCGCGTTGACGAGGCGGTCCGAAGACTGCGCCTTGCGGCCGATCTCCACGTTCGCCCCGGCCACCTCGTCGAGCGCGACGGCGAGGCGGTTGGCACCGGCATGGGCCTTCACCGTCTCGGTGGCAAGGTGCTCGCTCTCGGCGCGGATCGCGCCGACCGCCGCGATGCCCGCGGCCGCGACCGCCTCCACCTCGCGGGTGGCGCCGGAGAGGCGGGTGCGGACGCGCCGCACGTCGGATTCGAGGTTGGCGATCAGTTCGGCCGCCATCGCCGCGGCAGGATCCTGCGCCGCGATGGGCGCGCTCCGCCCGGCTTCAGGTACGGCCTCCGGTTCGGCCGGCTTCTGCCGGCGGCTCTCGACCTTGACGAACCCCATCGCTCTCCACCTTCGACGGATGCTGGCGACCGCAACATAGCGAGCCACGAGCTTCGGCTACCGTCGGGGGCTTGCCCGGAGGTTGCGCGGGGACCCTGGCACCGGCCTTGGGGAGAGAGGGCCCGCGGCTGTGGCCGCGATGCCGCGTCAGGTCGGGTTCGGAAAGCTCGCCGTGCGGAACGAGCGGCGATGCACCGGCCGGACGAGCGGCACGGGAACGCGCCGAAGAGAGCGGATGAGCGGGGGTTCGCGGCGCCACGTCCGCGCCTGGAGGCGCGGCGCCAGCGTCCATGCGATCGCCGGCGTCAGATTGAGGCTGAGGACGACGACGAGCGGCAGATGGAAGGCGGCGTCTGCCGCGAGGGCTGGGACCGAAAGGACGATCGTCGTGCCGATGCCGAAGAGGACGGCTTGGATGATCGGGCCGATCAGGACGGCGATGCAGGCTCGCGGCGACATGGCGCTCCCTCGGTGTGGAAACCGAAGGGGCGAGGCGTGCAAAGGTTCCCGGGCGGGCGCGGCGGCGGGACGGGCCGCCGCGCCCGCCTCTGTTCAGGTCAGGTTGGCGCTGTAGAAGTCGAGCGTGCGCTGCCAGGCGGTGGCTGCGTCGGCGGCGTCATAGCGCGAGCCGGTCGGGTTCGCGAAGGCGTGGTCGGCGTCGTACCAGTAGACCGTCAGGCTGTCCGCCTTGCCGGCTGTCGCCATGTTCTCCTCGAAGCCCTCGACCATCTCCTTGTTGATGGACTGGTCGAGCGTGCCGAAGTGGCCGAGCACCGGGCCCTTGAGGTTTTCGAGCTGCGACACCGTGCGGGTGACGTTGCCGTAGTAGATCACCGTGGCATCGACCGGGGCGGCGATCGAGGCGTTCAGCGACCAGGCGCCTCCGAAGCACCAGCCGACGGTACCGACCTTGTCGGTCGCGTCCTGCAGGTCGCGGGCATAGTAGACCCAGGAGGAGACGGCGTCGGTGGCGTCCTCGGTGTTGAGGCCGGCCATCTGCGCCTTCGCCTCGTCGGCCGTAGTCGCCGGCTCGTCCTTGCCGAAGAGGTCGATTGCGATGGCGATGTAGCCCTTGTCGGCGAGGTCGGCGGCGACCGCCTTGATCTGGTCGTTGAGGCCCCACCACTCGTGGATGAGGACGACGGCGGGGGCGGGAAGCTGCGCGGGCTTGGCGATGACGCCCTTCGCCGGCTTGCCCATCACCGTGGTGATCGACACCGGCGTCACCTTGGCGGCGGCGGCCTGGGCGAGGGCCGGGTCGGCGAGCACGGCGGCGATCGGCAGCGTGCCGAGGCCGGCGAGGAAAGCGCGGCGGTCGGTCTCGGAAACGAAGATCGGCGGCATCTCCGCGTGGCTGCCGCATCCGTCGAGAGTGCACATCGGTCGATCTCCTCGCTCTTGTCCCAACGCCGCCCGGCTCCCCCGGAGCACCGGACGACAACCTAGACTACCCGGCTTCCGCGACAAGCCGTCTTCGTGCCGGCGCGCCACCTCGCGGTCGTTTGACCCCGACCCGGGGGGCGCCTAAAACCCGGCCCGTCGGCAGCCCCCGCGGGAGACGCGGACTTCATGTCCCACAACACCTTCGGCCATCTCTTCCGCGTCACCACCTGGGGCGAGAGCCACGGCCCGGCCATCGGCTGCGTCGTCGACGGCTGCCCGCCCGGCATCCCGATCAGCGAGGCGGAGATCCAGGCGGACCTCGACCGCCGCCGGCCCGGCCAGTCGCGCTACACCACCCAGCGGCGCGAGCCCGACGCGGTGCGCATCCTCTCCGGCGTCGTGCCGGCGAAGGAGGGCGACGGCCTCGTCACCACCGGCACGCCGATTTCGCTGCAGATCGAGAACGTCGACCAGCGCTCGAAGGACTACGCCCAGATCGCCGACCGCTACCGCCCGGGCCACGCCGACTTCACCTATGACGAGAAGTACGGCCTGCGCGATCCGCGCGGCGGCGGGCGCTCCTCGGCGCGCGAAACCGCCATGCGCGTCGCTGCCGGCGCCGTCGCCCGCAAGGTGCTCGCCGGCGTGACGGTGCGTGGGGCGCTCGTGCAGATCGGCGACATCGCCGTCGACCGCTCGCGCTGGGACTGGGACAGCGTCGGCGACAATCCGTTCTTCTGCCCGGATCCCGGCACCGTCGAGCGCTGGGAGACCCTCCTCGACGGGGTGCGCAAGCGCGGCTCCTCGATCGGAGCCGTCGTCGAAGTGGTCGCCGAGGGTGTACCGGCCGGCCTCGGCGCGCCGCTCTATGGCAAGCTCGACGCGGACCTCGCCAGCGCGATGATGTCGATCAATGCGGTGAAGGGGGTCGAGATCGGCGCCGGCTTCGCCGCGGCGGCGCTCTCGGGCGAGGAGAACGCCGACGAGATCCGCATGGGCAACGACGGCCAGCCGCTGTTCCTCACCAACAACGCTGGCGGCATCCTCGGCGGCATCTCGACCGGCCAGCCGGTGGTGGTGCGCTTCGCCGTGAAGCCGACCTCGTCGATCCTGATCCCGAAGCGCTCGATCGATTCGACCGGCCAGGAGATCGACGTCGTCACCAAGGGACGGCACGACCCGTGCGTCGGCATCCGGGCGGTGCCGGTGGGCGAGGCGATGATGGCGATCGTGCTTGCCGATCACCTCCTGCGCGACCGGGCCCAGGTGGGCGAGCGGCCGGCCTGGCGCAAGGGCTGACGGCCGGCTCGAGGCGCGAGGCCCGCGTCAGCTTCCGACGACGGTCTTCAGCTTGTCGACCGCCTTGTCCTGCGGATCGCGGTAGTCGACCGTGCCGGCGAAGGCGCCGTTCCTGTCGAACAGGAGCACGGCGGCCGAGTGGTCCATCGTGTAGTCGCCGCCCTCGAGCTCGACCTTGCGCGCATAGACCCGGTAGGCCTTCGTCACCGCCGCGATCTGCTCCGGCGTGCCGGTGAGCCCGACGATGCGCGGATCGAAGGCGGACAGGTAGCTCTTCATCAGCTCCGGCGTGTCGCGCTCTGGATCGACGCTGACGAAGACGATCGACAGGTCGTCACCGGCCGGGCCGAGCGCCTTCAGCCAGCCTTCCGCTTCCGCCAGGGTGGTGGGGCAGACGTCCGGGCAGTGGGTGAAGCCGAAGAACATGGCGCGCGGCCGGCCGGCGAAGTCGGCGTCCGTCACCGTCTGGCCGTCGGTGCCGATCAGCGTGAAGGGACCGCCCACCGAGCCAACTGATGACGTGGTGCCGGTACCGCCGGTCTCGCGCTCGAAGACGCCCGTGGCGAGGACGACGACCACCACGGAGGCGATCACCGCCAGCAACCAGGCGGCCACGCGGGCCCAGAACAGCGTACGCATCGCTCACTCCTCGTCGGTGCGGGGGGACCGTGCCTCTGCGGGCCTGCGGCTGCAACCCTCCCTGTCGCCGCATGGGTCAGCCTGCGGCCGGGTGACCCGCCTTGGGTGCGGAGGCCACGGCCGCATGGCCGGAAAGTGTCGGGCGCTCGTCGTTGCCGGGCGGGATCACGGTACCCATCGGCGCCGTCGAGGCGGCGCCGAAGTCCGTCTTGTCGGCCGCAAGCGGGGCGCTGCGGATGCGGATCCGCACGACGATGAACAGGAACAGCAGCGCCTGCACGACGGCGGTCATCAGGAAGAGGGAATGCGGCCCCCCGCGGGCGATCGCGACGGCGGCGATCAGCGGGCCGCAGACCGAGCCGAGGCCGTTCAGCAGCAGGACACCGGCGGCCGTCTCGACGTACTCGCCGGGTGCGGTCTTGTCGTAGGCGTGCGCGGCGGCGAGCGAGTAGCCGGGCAGCGTCAGCACGCCGAAGACGAAGCCCATCGGGAGGAGCAACTCGAACGGCACGGTGAGGAAGCCGAGCGCGAGCCCGGCCATCGTCGAGCCGACGAGGAGGAGGGCGAGGACGATGCGCCGGTCGATGCGGTCCGACAGGCGCCCGACCGGCCACTGGCCGAGCGCGCCGCCGGCGACCGTGGCGCTGACGAACAGCGCCGCCTGCTCGACGGACAGTCCGATGCCGGTGGCGAAGACCGCCCCGAGCGCCCAGAAGGCGCCGTTCGAGACGCCGATCATGAAGGCGCCGACGAAGGCGACGGGCGCGGTGGCGAATAGCCGCCGCGGCCGGAAGCGGACGAGCGAGATCGGCGCCGGCTGCGCAGAACTCGTCAGGGCCACCGGCAGAGTGGCGAGCGAGATCAGGATCGCGGCGAGGACGAACGGCGCCATCGCCGTCACCGGATTGAGCGACACCATCATCTGCCCGGCGGTGAAGGCGGCGAAGTTGACGACGATGTAGGCGGACATGACCGTGCCGCGCGTCGTGTTGCTGGCGCGGTCGTTCAGCCAGCTCTCGATGACGAGGTAGAGCGTCGCGAGGCTGAAGCCGGTCATGGCGCGCAGCCCGTTCCAGACGAGCGGGTCGCGCATCAGGGAATGGCAGAGCACCAGCACGGACGCCGCCGACACCATCGCCGCGAAGGTGCGGATGTGGCCGGCCCTGAGGATGACGTAGGGCCCGAGCAGGCAGCCGGCGACGAAGCCGACATAGTAGCTCGAGCCGAGCAGGCCGAGCATGACGGTGTCGAAGCCAGAGGCCTCGCCCGACAGCGGCAAGAGCGTGAATTGCAGCCCGTGGCCGATCAGCAGGAAGCCGATGCCGAGCAGCAGCGAGAAGACGGGGCGGAGGGTCCGGAACATCGGTGGGGCGGGCGGCAGCGTGAGGCGGCGGGGCGTCCGGCTCCGCGTCGCTGCGCGGGCCGCCCCGTGCGTCGATCAGTCCCGGATGTGAGCGCGCTCTAGGCGAGCGTCGTGGCGAAAGCGTGTCGGACGCTTGTGCGGGGCTAGCTGCGGTTCGGCAGGGCGAGCCGCTGCGCCGCCGTGATCTCGAGGCCGAGCGCGCGGCGCACGGTCGCGACGATGCCGGCGGCGTCGAGGCCGGCGGCGGCGTACATCGCCTCGGGCTTGTCGTGCGGCAGATAGGTGTCCGGCAGCACCAGCGTGCGCACCTTCAGGCCGCCGTCGAGGAAGCCCTCCTCGGCGAGGGCGGCGAGCACGTGGCTGCCGAAGCCGCCGATCGAGCCCTCCTCGATCGTCACGAGCACGGCATGCTCACGGGCGAGGCGTCGGAGAAGGCCGCGGTCGAGCGGCTTCAGGAAGCGGGCGTCCGCGACGGTGGTCGACAGGCCGGCGGCCCGCAGGTCCGCCGCGGCGCGCAGGCACTCCTGCAGCCGGCCACCGAGTGAGAGGAGCGCCACCGACGTGCCCTCCTCGAGGATCCGGCCGACGCCGATCTCGAGCGGCGGGGCGGGGGAGGGGATGTCGAGCCCGACACCCTCGCCGCGCGGATAGCGGAAGGCGATCGGACCCGCGTCGTAGGCGGCGGCCGTCGCCACCATGCGGGCGAGCTCGACCTCGTCGCCCGCCGCCATCACCACCATTTCGGGCAGGCAGCCGAGGAAGGCGAGGTCGAAGGAGCCGGCGTGGGTCGGCCCGTCGGCGCCGACGAGGCCGGCGCGGTCGATCGGGAAGCGCACCGGCAGCCCCTGGAGCGCCACGTCGTGCACCACCTGGTCATAGGCGCGCTGCAGGAAGGTCGAGTAGATGGCGCAGAACGGCTTCATGCCGTCGGCGGCAAGCCCGGCCGCGAAGGTGACGGCGTGCTGCTCGGCGATGCCCACATCGAATGTGCGCTGGGGGAACTCGGCGCCGAAGAGGTCGAGCCCGGTGCCGGAGGGCATCGCCGCGGTGACGGCAATGATGCGCTCGTCGCGGCGCGCCTCCTCGATCAGGCTCGTCGCGAAGACGCGGGTGTAGCTCGGGGCGTTCGCCTTCGCCTTCGCCTGCTCGCCGGTGACGACGTCGAAGCGGTTGACCCCGTGGTACTTGTCGGCCGAGGCCTCGGCCGGCGGGTAGCCCTTGCCCTTCTTGGTGACGACGTGGACGAGGACCGGGCCAGGCGCCGTATCGCGGACGTTCTTGAGGATCGGCAGCAGCTGGTCGAGGGCGTGGCCGTCGATCGGGCCGACGTAGTAGAAGCCGAGTTCCTCGAAGAGCGTGCCACCGCCGAGCGCCAGACCGCGGGCGAACTCCTCGGCCCGCGCCGCGCCGCGCTCGACGAACTTCGGCAGGTGGCGGGTGAGACCCTTCACCGCCTCGCGGAACGTCACGTAGGTGCGGCCGGAGACCAAGCGGGCGAGGTAGCCGCTCATCGCGCCGACCGGCGGGGCGATCGACATGTCGTTGTCGTTGAGCACGACGACCATGCGGGCGTGCTGGGCGCCGGCGTTGTTCATCGCCTCGTAGGCCATGCCCGCCGACATCGCCCCGTCGCCAATGACGCAGACGACGTTGCGGCGCTCTCCTTTCAGGTCGCGCGCCACGGCCATGCCGAGGCCGGCGGAGATCGAGGTCGAGGAGTGGGCGGCGCCGAAGGGGTCGTACTCGCTCTCGGCGCGGCGGGTGAAGCCGGAGAGGCCACCGCCCTGGCGGAGCGTGCGGATGCGGTCGCGCCGGCCGGTGAGGATCTTGTGCGGATAGGTCTGGTGGCCGACGTCCCAGATCAGCCGGTCGTTCGGCGTATCGAAGACGTAGTGCAGCGCCACGGTCAGCTCGACGACGCCGAGGCCGGCGCCGAGGTGGCCGCCGGTGACCGAGACCGCGTCGATGGTCTCGAGGCGGAGCTCGTCGGCGAGCTGTGGCAGACTCGATTCCGGCAGACGGCGGAGCTCCGCCGGCGTCGGCACGAGATCGAGCAGGGGCGTCTTCGAGGCGGATGTCACCGCAGGTCTCCCTCGCGCCCGGGGGTCGAAGGCGCGAAAGCGCAGACCACTAGCGGCACTCCTCTCCGGGTGCAACGCGCCACGCTGTCTCCGTGGATCCGGAAGGAGCGCGCACCTTCCCGTGCAAATGGGGCAGCCTTACGCCGCGTCCAGAGGTTCCGTCCCCGTCGCCACGCCGCCGGGGCCGAGCTGGATCTTCTCGACACGCATTTCCGCACGCTTCAGGAGCGCGTCGCAGTGCGCCTGCAGCAGCTTGCCGCGCTCGTAGCGGGCGATCGAGGCCTCGAGGGCGACCTGGCCACGCTCGAGCTCGTCGACAATCGTCTCGAGCTCGCTCATCGCCGCCTCGAAGGAGAGGGCGGCGACGTCCTTCGGCACCGGGTCTTTCGGCTTGTCTTGCACGCGTGGTCCTCTGGCAGGTGTCGGGGCGAGGGGTCAGCCGAGCTTGATGACGGCGAGCAGGATGCCGGTCATGGCGATCATGGTGGCGACCGTCCAGGAGAGCTGCGTGCGGGCGAGCGTCTGCATCTCCGCGCGCAGGCCCGCGATCTCGGTGCGCATCTCGGTGCGAAGACCGGCGATCTCGGTCCGCATTTCGGCGATCTCTGCGCGCATCTCGGCTCGGAGCTCCGCGATCTCCGTCCGCACGTCCGCGCGCAGCGTCTCGAAGTCCGCGCGCAGGCTTTCGAAGTCCGCGCGGAGGGCGGCGAAGTCCGACCGCAGCTCGGACGAGCGCGCATCCAGCTGGTCGCGCGTGACCAGAACCGCCGTCCGGTCGTCGACGGCGCCGACGATCGCCTCGGCGACGCCGGCGGCGTCCCGCTCGGAGAGCCCGGTGCGGTTGCGCAGGACGTCCATGATCTGGAACGCGTTCATGCCGCCACTCTACAGGAGCGGCCGGAACTTCGCACCCGCCTCAGGCCTCCATCAGCGTGCCGACGTGCACCGCGACGGAGCGCGACAGGCCCTCGAGGTCGTAGCCGCCCTCCAGGAGCGAAACCACGCGGCCGCCGCACCGGCGGGCGGCGATCTCGAGAAGTCGGCGGGTGATCCAGGCGAAGTCCTGCTCGACGAGGCGGATCTCGGCGAGCGGGTCGCGCACGTGCGCATCGAAGCCGGCGGAGATGACGATGAGGTCGGGCCCGAAGGCGTCGAGCGCCGGCAGCAGCACCTCGTCCATCGCTGCCCGGAACGCCTCGCCGTCGTCCCCGGCCCTCAGCGGCGCGTTGACGATGTTGCCGACGCCCGTCTCCGAGCGCTCGCCGGTGCCGGGATAGAGCGGCATCTGGTGGGTCGAGCCGTAGAACACGCTCGCGTCCGACCAGAAGATGTCCTGGGTGCCGTTGCCGTGGTGGACGTCGAAGTCGACGATCGCCACCCGCTCGGCGCCGTGATTGCGCTGCGCATGCCGGGCGGCGACGGCGGCGTTGTTGAACAGGCAGAAGCCCATGGCGCGGTCGTGCTCGGCGTGGTGGCCGGGCGGGCGCGAGGCGACGAAGGCGTTGGCGACGCGCCGCGTCATCACCTCATCGACCGCCTGCATCGCGCCGCCGACGCCGCGCAGGGCCGCCTCGAGGCTGCCCGGCGACATCGTCGTGTCGGCGTCGAGCCGCACCAGTCCCTCGCTCGGGACCGCGCCGGCGATGACGTCGACGTAGCCGGAACGGTGGGCGAGGCGGGCGTCATCGAGGGTCGCCAGCGGCGCCTGGTCGCGCTCGAGCGACTGGAAGCGCTCGGCCTCCATGACGCGCTCGATGGCGCGCAGCCGGTCCGGCCGTTCCGGGTGGCCGAGCGGCGTCAGATGCTCGAGGAAGGAGGGGTGGGAGAGATAGAGGGTCGACACGCTTCCTCCGGTCGCTTGTTGTGCCGCCGGTGGGTCATGCCCGGGCGTAGACGTCCTCGAGGCGGACGATGTCGTCCTCCTCGAGGTAGCTGCCGGTCTGCACCTCGATCAGCTCGAGCGGGATGCGGCCGGGATTGGCGAGCCGGTGGACCGCGCCGAGCGGTACGTAGACCGACTGGTTCTCCGACAGGACCTGTACCCGGTCCTCGATCGTCACCTCCGCCGTGCCGCGCACCACCACCCAGTGCTCGGCCCGGTGCATGTGCTTCTGCAGCGACAGCCGCGCCCCCGGCTCGACGACGATGCGCTTCACCTGAAAGCGGTCGCCGCGGTCGATCGATTCGTAGGAGCCCCAGGGCCGGTAGCAGCGGGCGTGCGAACTCACCTGGTGGTGGTTGCGGGCCCGCAGCCGGTCGACCAGCGTCTTCACCTCGCCCGACAGCGACCGCCGGGTAACGAGCACCGCGTCCGGCGAGGCGACCACCACCACGTCCTCGAGTCCGATCACGCCGACCACCGGACCGTCCGAGCGGATCAGGCTGCCGGCGGTGCCAACCGCCTCGACCGGGCCGTCGAGAACGTTGCCGGCCTCATCGGTGCCGCCGAGATCGTAGATCGCCTCCCAGCTGCCGACATCCGACCAGCCAAAGGAGGCCGGCACCACGGCGATGCGCTCGGTCTTCTCCATGACCGCGTAGTCGATCGAGATCACCGGGGCGGCGCGGAAGCTCTCCGCGTCGAGGCGGACGAAGCCGAGGGCGCTGTCGGTCTCCGCGCCCGCCGCCGCAGCCCGCGCCGCCTCCGCCACCGCGGGCGCGAAGCGGTCGAGTTCGGCAAGGAGCACGTCGGCGCGGAAGAGGAAGTTGCCGCTGTTCCACAGGCACCCTTCGGCGAGATAGCGCGCGGCGGTGGCGGCGTCCGGCTTCTCGGCGAAGGCGGCGACGCGGCGCGCGCCGGTGCCGGTGATCGTCTCGCCCGGCCGGATGTAGCCGTAGCCCGTGGCCGGATAGGTCGGCGCCATGCCGAAGGTGACGATGTCGCCGGCCGCCGCAACCCCGGCGGCGGTGTCGATCGCGGCGAGGAAGGCGGCGTCGTCGAGGATGACGTGGTCCGCGGCGAGCGCCAGCACCAGGGCGGCGGGATCGGTCCGGGCGACGAAGGCGGCGGCGGCGGCGAGCGCCGGGGCCGAGTTCCGCCGCTCCGGCTCGAGGAGCACGGTCACTTCGGCGCCGACGTCCTTCGCCTGGTTCTCGGCGAAGAAGCGCAGCTCCGCATTGGTGAGGACCACCGGTTTGCCGAAACGCGCGGGATCGGCGACGCGCTTCAGCGTCTGCTGGTAGGTCGACAACGGGCCGACCAGCCGCTGGAACTGCTTCGGCAGGCTGTCCCGCGACACCGGCCACAACCGCGTGCCGGCCCCGCCGGCGAGGACGACGGGGGTGATCGGGTTCGTCATCGAAACTCCAGGTCTACGCCGTCACGGGGTCTCGGGGGCGTGGTCGGCGTGCTCGGCATAGACGATGTGCGCCTTCAGCACCGCGACGCATGCCTCGAGCTCAGCGGTCAGGAGGTGCATGTTCGGAAGGTCGATGATCAGCTTCTTCAGGCCCTTGGTCCCGTCCTCGCCGAACAGGCCGACTTCGTAGCAGTGCTCGTTCGTCTCCGGATCGATGCCGTACATCACCCGCATCCGCGACAGGCGGACGAGGGACTTCGCCTCCAACAGCGCCATCTTTGCCATCCCCAGCAAGGCGGGCCTCGCGGCCCCGCCTGTTGCCCCCTCTTCCGCCGCATCTCGTCGGCGATCCGCGTCGCCGGCCGGCCCTGCGCCCAATCGGAGGCGCCAGCGGCGGCAGCGACGCAGCGGCGACGACCTTAGCGCCGCGGACGCCGACACGCGAGGCCTCGCCCGTCCCGGTAGGGGGCTCTGGGATGGAGGTCAGGTCCTGCATCGACCTCAGGGCGCGAAGGGATTGAGGACGACGAGCCCCCCGATGCGCTGGCCGTGATTGAGGTCTTCGGTGAAGAGCGTCCGGCAACCGGCACGGGAAGCTGCCGCGACGACAAGGCCATCGTACACGGAAATTTGGTGTCGATAGGCGATGGCGACGCCTTCCTCGTGCAAACTCACGTCGAGAGGCACCACGGTGCACACGGCCCGGAACGTCTCGACGAACTCCTGGACTTCGCCCAACGCCAGCCCGAGCTTGCGCCGGCAGACGGAGGCGAACTCGTTGAGCACCTGGACGCTGATTGTACCCCCGTCCGTCAGAAGCGCCTCGGCTCGTCCGGCCTTTGCCGGGTCGCCGGACAGGAGGTAGAGCAGGACATTGGTGTCGAAGAAGACCTCAGCGCTCATGCGCTTCGAGCCGGTCGAACCGGAAGCCGGGCGGTAGTCGGCCGCGATGTTTTCGCAGCCTGGCGAGGAGGTCGGCGCGGGAGGGCGCCCGGCTCACTTCGAAGGTCCGCTCGCCGGCGACCAGAATCTCGATGTCGTCACCGGGCTTGAGTTCCAAAGCCTCGACGACGGCGGTCGGAAGCCGGACGGCGAGGCTGTTCCCCCACTTAGCGACCTGCATGCGTCACCCCGGTGCTATACAGTTTCGATCCGTATATCACGCGGCACCTTCGGGGCCAACCAGTCACGGGCCCCCCAAACGAAAACGGGCCTGGAAAACCGGGCCCGCTCGTCGGTAGAAGGGAAAGGGGCGGCGTGGCCGCCCCCGACACTCACATCCCCTTGACGACCTCTTCGGTGACCTTCTTCGCGTCGCCGAACAGCATCATCGTGTTGTCGCGGAAGAACAGTTCGTTTTCGACGCCGGCATAGCCCGAGCCCATGCCGCGCTTGATGAACAGGACCGTCTTCGCCTTCTCGACGTCGAGGATCGGCATGCCGTAGATGGGCGAGGACTTGTCGGTCTTGGCGGCCGGGTTGGTGACGTCGTTGGCGCCGATGACGTAGGCGACGTCGGCCTGGGCGAACTCGGAGTTGATATCCTCGAGCTCGAAGACCTCGTCATAGGGCACGTTCGCCTCGGCGAGCAGCACGTTCATGTGGCCCGGCATGCGGCCCGCGACTGGATGGATGGCGTACTTCACCTCGACGCCCTCCTTCTTCAGGTGGTCGGCCATCTCCCGCAGCGCGTGCTGGGCCTGGGCGACCGCCATGCCGTAGCCCGGCACGATGATCACCTTCGAGGCGTTCTTCATGATGAACGCCGCGTCCTCGGCCGAGCCCTTCTTCACCGGCCGCGCCTCGACGGCACCCGCCGGGCCTGCCGTCTCGCCGCCAAAGCCGCCGAGGATCACCGAGATGAACGAGCGGTTCATCCCCTTGCACATGATGTAGGAGAGGATCGCGCCGGACGAGCCGACCAGCGCGCCGGTGATGATGAGGGCCGAGTTGCCGAGCGTGAAGCCGATGCCGGCCGCCGCCCACCCCGAGTAGGAGTTCAGCATCGACACGACGACGGGCATGTCGGCGCCGCCGATCGGCACGATGATGAGGCCGCCGAGCACCAGCGAGACGATGACGATGAGCCAGAAGATCGGGTGGCTCTCGGTCATCACCAGGGCGACGACGAGCACGACGAGCAGGATCGCGAGGCCGGCATTGATGACGTGCCGGCCCGGCAGCAGGATCGGCCGGCCCGACATGTTGCCGTTCAGCTTCAGGAACGCGATCACCGAACCGGTGAAGGTGATCGCGCCGATCGCGACGCCGATCGACATCTCGATCAGCGCCTGGGCGTGCACCGCACCGCGCTCACCGATGCCGAAGGCCTCCGGCGCATAGAGCGCGCCGGCGGCGACGAACACCGCGGCGAGACCGACCAGCGAGTGGAAGGCGGCGACGAGCTGCGGCATCGCCGTCATGGCGATGCGGCGGGCGATCACCGCGCCGATGCCGCCGCCGACCACGAGGCCGAGGACGATCAGGCCGAGCGCGCCGGCCGAGGGCCGCGCGACGGCGAGCGTCGTCAGGATGGCGATGGCCATGCCGGCCATGCCCATGTAGTTGCCCCGCCGCGACGTCGCGGGGCTCGAGAGCCCGCGCAGCGCCAGCACGAACAGGACGGCGGAGACGAGATAGAGGACGGCGGCGAGATTGGCGTTCATCGCCTCAGCCCTTCTTCTTGTACATCGCGAGCATGCGGCTCGTGACGAGGAAGCCGCCGAAGATGTTCACGGCGGCCATGACGAGGGCGATGAAGCCGAAGCCGCGGGCCCAGGCGGCACCCTCGCCCGCGGCGAGGTCGACGCCGACGGCGAGAAGCGCGCCGACGACGATCACCGAGGAGATCGCGTTGGTGACGGCCATCAGTGGCGTGTGCAGGGCCGGCGTCACCGACCAGACGACGTAGTAGCCGACGAAGATCGCCAGCACGAAGATCGACAGGCGGAAGACGAAGGGGTCGATGACGCCCCCCGTCGCCGCGTGCGCGGCGGCGGCGAGAAGGTCGCCCCCACCGCCGACGGCCGCGTCGACGTAGTTCTGGGCGGCATCGGCGGCGTGCTTGGCGGTCTCGGCGGCGGCGCGGGCCGCGTCCGCGGCCTCCTGCGCGCGCTGCAGCGCCTCGGCGGGAGTATCGGTCATGCTTGCCCCCTTAGCTCTGGAACGACGGGTGGACGATGGCGCCGTCGCGGGTCAGCGCGGTCGCCTTGACGAGCTCGTCCTCGAAGTTGACGGCCAGCGCCTTCTTCTCCTTGTCGATCAGCGTCTCGACGAAGGCGTAGAGGTTCTTGGCGTAGAGCTGCGAGGCGGAGGCGGCGATGCGGCCGGCGACGTTGAGGTGGCCGACCACCTTGACGTGGCCGACGTCCACCACCTCGCCGGGCACCGCGCCCTCGACGTTGCCGCCGCGCTCGACCGCGAGGTCGACGATGACGGAGCCGGGCTTCATCGTCGCGAGCATCGCCGCCGTCACGAGGCGCGGCGCCGGGCGGCCCGGGATCAGCGCCGTGGTGATGACGATGTCCTGCTTCTTGATGTGCTCGGCAACGAGGGCGGCCTGCTTGGCCTGGTACTCGGCCGACATCGGCTTGGCGTAGCCGGCGGCGGTCTCGGCCTGCTTGAACTCCTCGTCCTCGACGGCGACGAACTTGCCGCCGAGGCTCTCCACCTGTTCCTTCGAGGCGGGCCGCACGTCGGTCGCCGAGACCACCGCGCCGAGGCGGCGGGCGGTGGCGATCGCCTGGAGGCCCGCGACGCCGGCGCCCATGACGAAGACGCGGGCGGCCGGCACGGTGCCGGCGGCGGTCATCATCATCGGCAGGGCGCGGTCGTAGACGTAGGCGGCGTCGAGCACCGCCTGGTAGCCGGCGAGGTTCGCCTGGGAGGAGAGGACGTCCATCACCTGGGCGCGGGTGATGCGCGGCATCAGCTCCATCGCGAACGCGACGAGGCCGGCGTCGGCGAGCTGCTGCAGCGCCTCGCGGTTGCCGTAGGGATCCATGACGCCGACGACGAGGGCGCCGCGCTTGATGTGGCCGGCGAGCTCCGGCGCCGGCCGCCGCACCGTCAGCACCACGTCGGCATCGGCCACGGCGGCCGCCGCGTCCGGCGCGATCGTCGCCCCGGCGGCGACATAATCCTCGTCGAGGATCCGCGATCTGAGGCCGGCGCCGGCTTCCACCGCCACCGTCGCCCCGAGCCCGATCAGACGCTTGACCGTCTCCGGGGTCGCGGCGACACGCGCCTCCCCGGCTGCCGTCTCGCGCGGCACTGCCACTTTCATGCCCTGCTCCCTGGGTGCTGTCGCGGCCGGCTTCCACGGGCGCGGCGCGGCAAAGTTTGGCCCCCTCCGGCGGGCGGCCGGAGAGCGGGCGGACGCCCGGGCAAGCCCGGGCGCATGCGGTCAGATCAGGTGAGGAAGAAGCCCATCAGCGCGAGCAGGACCACCAACCCCGCGGTGCTCCACTTGGCGACCGTGAGGAACCCCGCATAGGTGCGCTCGTGCTCCGCATAGTCCATCTTGGACATGTTGTCGTGGGTCATCAACTCGTGCGTGTCGGCCATGGTGCCTCCCGGCGGAATCGGCAGCGTCCCATCTACGCGGGGCAGGGCGAACGGATCGGACGACAGCGCACCGCCGGCTCGTCCCCCGCACGCCGGAGCACACCCGCGCGTTCTCTTTAGTGATCGGCCGTCCGTGTCGCAAGCGTAGTACCGTCATATGTGAAGGGCGTAAAGACGTTTCCCGCGGTGGCGGGAAAGGGCCGAGGCGACGGCTCGCCGCGCCGTCGCGGCGGGCGATTGAGGGCGGCCGCCGATGCGGCTAGAACAGCGCCGCCGACACCGGCCGCCCGGAGCGATCCGGGTCCGGCGCCGCCCCGGCGGCGCGGCGATGGGGCGTAGCCAAGTGGTAAGGCAGCGGATTTTGATTCCGCCATTCCCAGGTTCGAATCCTGGCGCCCCAGCCACGCAGTCGCATGGGACGAGGCCGAGACTTCGCTGCCTTCAGAAAGTGACGTCTTTTCAAGAGGTTGTCGAGGCATCGCCGCGCATTCTCGCCGTCTCCGTCGTCCGCCCTGCGCACGTTGCGGCCGAGAATGGCTGCCGGTTCTCTGGTCGCCCAATTCTGGGAATGCCGGTAAGGGGCTTGCTACTGCTTCAGCCGAAGAGGAGGGCGCGCTGCTCCGACCAGTCGAGGGGGAGCGGCCGGCGCGGCTTGAGTCGCTCGGGCGTGAGCGTGGCGGGTTGCCGGCCGGTCAGGATCATCTCGACGATGTCGGGAGCGAGGAAGGCGAGGGCGATGATGCGGCTGACGTCGGCGACGGGACGCTTCTCGGCGGCGGCGATGCCGGCGATCGTGGAATGGCGACCGTTGCGAAGGCTTTCGAACCAGCGGTGGGCATCGCTGACGAGGGCGACGAGTTGCGGATCCGGAGCACGGCGCTCGCTCTCGACACTGCCGACGACGATCCGCATTTCCTTGCCACAGCGCAGAGGATGCGCGGGCACCGATACCGTGATCGTGGATGCTACGGGTGTCAGCGGCAGGGGCTCGCCAGAGATCGCCATTGCGGTATCGGCGAGGAGGCCGGCGAGTACTGCGGCATCGAGTTCAATCGTCAGTTTCTGTCGCCCAACGATGATGCGTGCGTTCGGGCCGGCGGCAGATCGAACGCACGTTGAGGCGCCCGTGAAGGAATGGGCGACAGCACCAGCCGCCGCAATCAGTCGCTGAGCCTCTCGGCCTACAAGGCCGACACCAAGAACCTCGATCACCCAACCCGGGTCCGACAGATGCCCGTGCAGCGTCGATGCGACGAGCGCTTCCAGATCAGGCGCAGGGATGCGCAGGCCGTCCGAATTGCAGACTCCCCGCACCAGCGGCGCAGAGACGTAGTAGCGATAGCGCCGCCCACGCCGCACTGCCGTGACTGGCGAAAGCCGATGGCCACGCTCGTCGAACACCAGACCGGTGAGGGGCGAGGCGGATGATGCATCGACTGAGGTTACTGCAGATTGGGAGCCTGCCCCCGAACCACGGCCTCGCCCGCTCTGGGCCGTCAGCATGGTCTGCACGGCGTCCCACGTCTCCACATCGATGATCGCCTCATGATTCCCCTGGTGGACCTCGCCCCGATGGGCGATCTGGCCGCGGTAGAGCTGATTGCGCAGGATCAGATAGATCGCGCCCCGGCTGAGCGGCGCGCCCCCGACCTCTCGCCCATCGGAGAAGCGCCGGCGCTTCGACCGCACACCAGAACCGTCCAGCGCCGCCTTCAAGGCACCGATCGAGCCGAGTTCCAGGTAGGTCCGGAAGATCAGACGCACCGTCTCGGCCTCGGCGGAATTGACCACGAGCTTGCGGTCGATGCCGTCATATCCGAGGGGCGGCAGCCCCCCGACCCACATCCCCCGCCGCTTCGAGAGGGCGATCTTGTCGCGGATGCGCTCGCCGGCCACCTCACGCTCGAACTGCGCGAAGGAGAGGAGCACGTTGAGGGTCAGCCGCCCCATCGAGGTCGAGGTGTTGAACTGCTGCGTGACCGAGACGAAGCTCGTGCCATGGGCATCGAACAACTCGGTGAGCTTGGCGAAGTCGGCGAGCGAGCGTGTAAGGCGGTCGACCTTGTAGACGACGACGATGTCGACGAGGCCGGCCCTGACGTCGTCGAGAAGTTGCCGCAGGGCAGGGCGATCCATCGAGCCCCCCGAGAGGCCGCCGTCGTCGTAGAGCTGGGGCAGCGCTGCCCAACCCTCGTGCCTTTGGCTCGCGATGTAGGCTTCGCAGGCGTCGCGCTGGGCATGCAGGGAGTTGAAGCTCTGCTCCAGACCCTCTTCGCTGGACTTGCGGGTGTAGACCGCACAGCGGCGGCGGGTGGGAGAAGCCGGGCTGAGTGCCTCCCGCCGCGCCGTCGCTCGCCGGCCCCTAGCCATTGACGCGCATCCCGAAGAAGGCCGGCCCCGACCAGCGTGTTCCTGTGATCTCCCGGGCGATGGCGCTGAGCGAGCGATAGGCGGTGCCACGGTACTCGAAGCGACCATCGGCCATCGCCGTGACCTCATGGTCGCGACCGCCCCATTCCCGCAGGAAGCGTGTGCCCGGCTTGATGGCGTAGTAGACAATAGCGCGCCGACCGCAAGCGCTGGCTGACCCGCTGCCGCTGGCCTTTACCCTCTGGGCAAGGCGCATTTTCATCGTGGGTGACAGCCCGCCCTGTCGACGCTCTTGCAGGCGGTATGCGACGGCCAGACGCAGCAGGGCGGGGCTCATGTGAACCGGCGCCGCCGTACCGTAGAGCCGATGCCAATGACTGCGGAGTGCGCCGAGGTCGAGACCGGCGACCTCGCCGATTCCGATCTCACAGGTCAGCCCTGCCGCCGGCGTGACCTCGCCGGCGCTGGCCTTGCCTTCCGGGCTCATGCGCCGATCCGGTAGTGCCGGCCACTCTCGCCGGCCTCGACCACGAGGGGGAGCCCGAGCTTCTTGCGCACCGTAGCGGAGAGGAAGCCGCGGACTGAGTGGGCCTGCCAGCCCGTCGCCTGCATCAGCTCCGCCAGCGTGGCGCCGCTCGGCCCCCGCAGCAGAGCGAGGACCGTCGCCGTCTTCGTTGGGGCGCCGGCGGCCGGGGCGGCGTCATCCACGTCGATGCCGAGAAGCTGGAGCCCCGCGCGCGAGATCACCAAAGTCAGGCGGCCAGCGGTATCGTCGAGCCGCCACGTTGCGCCCACGTCGGTCGTGACCCGTTCTTCGACGAGGCCGCTCTGGAGCAGGCTCGTCTGCAGGCGCTTGAGCGCGGCCCCCTTGGCCTTCAGGTTCGACGGCATCGGGAAGAGGCTGCGATCGGGCCGGCTGGCGGCCGCGGTCAGCAGCACCAACTGCGCATCGATCGGGGTCTTGGTGGAGGTGTTGGCCAACGAGAGGCTCCCTTGCAGGGGCGCCAGTCCGATACCGGCGCCGCTACCAGGACGAGCCCGGATTCGGACCGGGCTGCTGGTTGGAGGGCAGCAGGAGCGGGCGCCCTCCACCTGCGCCCATGCATGCTTCCCGTGGCGACGAAGTCCAGGCGAACCTGCAGCAACGATGATTAGCGCCAATCTCCTTTGCCGTTCTATTCCAAGGCTTCGGAGGCCTATTGCCCGGTCTGCCACGCCTCCTGAACAAACTCCTGGACCTCGGCCAAACTGTAGTCGATCAGTTTGCCCTGCTCGTCGAACATGCGGCTGCTCACCTCGCGAGTGAACTCCAGCATCCTCTTGCCTTGGCGCATGGGCGGGAACACCGTGCCGCGGGGTACGATCTTGCCCAAGGACCGCCATCCGCGATGAACCGTCGTCAGCAACTCGCGCTTCGACAGCCGGTCGTACTTCATCGTCGTGAACATAATCTGGTTGTCCGTCAGCCGAAACCGAGCGGGAACGGTATTGTTGGTTGCCAACGCGAACAGGAGAGCGGCTCCGGATTTGTCCAGAAGGTCGGCACTGTCAGGGACAGTGGACAGCCGATCGTCCAGGGCGTTCTGCAGCAAATGCTGATCCCGGAACCGGCACTTGTCGTGAACCTTCTCTAAGTCGGCCTCTGTCACTGGGCCGGTGAAGCGCACCCCGGTCGTCGGGTCGATGACGATGTCGTTGGGATGCGGAAGGGGATCGGGCAGCGGCTCGTTCTTCTCCCTTGCCCTGGCGATCGAGGCGCGCATGACATCGACGTATTCCTGCCAGAACGCGTTGTTTTCTTCGCGCTCGAGGCGCCTGTTGAGCTCCGCCCGCTCGTAATGGCGAAGATATTCCCGCTGCGCGAGCGGATTGCCCCTAAGGGCGGTGGCCTCGAGCGCACGAAGGGCCGCTTCGGCCGCCGGGATCTGGCGGACGCTGTCGCCCTCCCGGATCGTGATGAGACGCTCCGCCTGGCCGAGGAGGAGTGCCCCAAGGGAGCGGCTGTCGTCGACGCTCGGCATCTTCGTCTTCGGGCTCCCACGCGGATTGCCGGATTGGCCCTTCGTGAAGCGGCTGTGGAGGGGCGGACTGCCGTAGCCGACCTTGTCGTCTTTGCCACTCATCGCGACCCTCTCGCAGTAGGTTTGCGAGCAGCGCGCGAGCGAGATGCAGAAGACGAGCGCTGCTGACCGCCCCCTTCGGCCGGCGCTGAAGTCGGCACAGCCTCTCGCGTGGCGGACTTGCCGGTGTACGTTTCCCAGCGTCGCACGATGGTGTCGCAGTAGGCGGGGTCGTACTCGACGAGCCTCGCGGCTCTCCCGCAGGTCTCGGCGGCGATCAGCGTCGTGCCGGATCCGCCGAACACGTCGAGCACGACCTCACCGCGCCGGGTGCAGTCGCGAAGTGCATCCGCGACCATGGCCACTGGCTTCACCGTCGGATGCATGGCGAGCTCCTCCTGGCGCTTAGCGCCGATGCTGGTGATGCCCGCGTAATCCCAGACGTTGGTGCGATAACGGCCTGTCTCGCCGAGGCCGAAGCTGTTGGTGTGCGGCGCCGTGCCGACCTTGAAGACGAACACCAGCTCGTGCTTCGAGCGATAGAAGCTGCCCATGCCGGCATTGGTCTTGTTCCAGACGCACAGGTTCTTCATCTCGCTGAATGCCCGCTCGCCGGCATCCAGAACCTCCCGCAGATGCCGCCAGTCCATGCAGACGAAGGCGATGGCACCGTCGCGGGCAACCGAGGCCGCATTGGAGAGCGTCTCCGTCAGAAAGGCGGTGAACTCCTCGCGGCTCATCTCGCCCGAAGCGAAGGCGAACTCGCGGTGCCGCACAGCCCCCAGGCCGCACACGTGGCCGTCGATCGGGACGTTGTACGGCGGGTCGGTAAAGATCAGGTCGGCCGTGCCGCCGTCCATCAGCCGGCCTATGTCGGCGGCCGAGCGGGCGTCGCCGCACAGCAGACGATGGCGCCCAAGCGCCCAGAGGTCGCCTCTTCTGGTCTGAGGATCGGCGGGCGGTTCAAACTGCCTGTCCTCTGGACCATCCGGGGCAGCAGGCGACGCGTCACGCGCGCGGTCGAGCGTCAGGTCGATCTCGGCCAGCGAGAAGCCCGTCAACGTGACGTCGAACTCGATGTCGACGAGCGCCTGCAGCTCGATCGCCAGGATCTCGCTGTCCCAGCCCGCGTTGAGCGCGAGCTTGTTGTCGGCCAGCACATAGGCCCGCCGCTCGGCGGGGCTCAGGTGTGACAGTCTCAGGGTCGGCACGCGTTCCATGCCGAGCTCGCTCGCCGCCCTGACACGGCCATGGCCGGCGATGATCTCGCCGTCGTCGCTGATCAGCACCGGATTGGTGAAGCCGAAGCGGCGGATGCTGTCGGCGATCTGCCGGATCTGGCTTTTGGAGTGGGTGCGGGCATTGCTGCGATACGGCCGCAGCCCGGACGTGGGCAGCATCTCGATTTGCGGTTCTAGAGTCTGCATCGACAGAATGGCTCCTTGCTTCCCTGATGCCGCAGGGACTTCGATGCAGAGGATGATGATCTAGCTCGAACGCCGGCCAAAATGATGAGCGACGTCTCTCCCCGCTAATTTTGCGATGGGATCGTAAGGGCGCGCGGACGGGGGTAGGGGAGAATGCTTCGAAGGCCCTTCGAAGCCTCTTCATTGGGCTCTTCGAAGGATCCGGCCTCGTAGCGGCGTCTCTCGCGACCCCCGATGGGCGAGATGACAGTTATGTGATCTACAGACTTGCGTCCTGCGGCGAGGCGCGAGTCACGTTCGGAGCCGCGAATCAACACGAGCGATGTCTGATATGAAGACAGACCCGACATGCCTCACCGACACGCCCCGCCGAAAGGCCGCTTTGCGCCCCATGTCGGACATAGAGACCCAATTGTCGGATCCCTGAAAGCAGACTTTTCCGGTCACCACTATGGAGGTCATGGTTGCGCCAGTAGCAGACGATGCGGTGGGGCCACAGAGCGGACCCTCGGGGATAGTCTCCCGGTGCTGCGCCCTTACGGCCAGCGCGCTAGAGAGTAGGCCCGATATCGAGAATGGGGTGCTGTCCAAACCAGTCTGTGAGCGTCGCCATCGCCGAAGGGTCCAGCTTCTGCGTAAACAAGAGCGCCAGACGACGCTTCGGCCGAGACACCGCAACATAGAACAGGTTGCGATAGCGCTCATAGGTGGCAGCCTTGGCCGCTATCTGAGCAGGGTTCTTGGCCATGCCGAGATAAGCGTTGAAGTCATACTCATTCCAACCGCGGCCAAACACAACGAGGACATTCTCGAACTGATCTCCCTTCACCCCGTGCTTGGTTTCAAAAGGCGAGTGGCCGTCGAGGTAAGTACAAAGGGCAATGACGTCCGCGTAGGCGACGTTGTGCAGCTTGCTTAGTTCCTTCTGGCGGCTCGACAGCTCCCCTCCCGCGGCGACGGCATCGGCCAGATCCTTCTCCTGACGCTCGACCGCGTCCGACAAGATCGGCAGACCCGTCACCTGCAGATGAGAAATGACTTCGCCGACCGTGCCGGTATCGCGCAGCTCGCAAAGGCGCTTCAGCGCGCCGGCCCATTTTGCCTTGTCCGCCGGTCCAGACATGACCGGCCGCCGGGCATCAATGGCCTCGAACATCGCGCCGTACTTCCCGTCGAGGTACGCGCGCGCCGCCGGCTCGAGATGTTCGTGAAAGTACGCGATCACCTCGTTCGCCTTCTTCGTATAGGAGTCGGGGTATTTGAAGACGTCCCGCATGGAGCTGTAGCCCATCTCGGTTGCGAGTGCCCGATGGGTGAGCATCAGGATCTTGGTGTCGCCGGCGAAGTCCCAGCCATAGTCAGCCGCCAGCGTCGCACGCACCCTCTTCAGGGCGCTTGCGGCCTCCGGCCCTGGCAAGTCTTGCTGCCAGTGATTTTTTGTTTCCCGAGCCCCTATCCAGCCGTTTGTGTGGAAGATATGCACCGAGCCGGGCGCAGAAGGGTCCTTCACCGCTTGGACAAGCTCTGGCCGCATCAGGTTCAACGAATCGACGATGGGCTTCGCGCTCCGGAAGTTGGCCTTCTTCCCGATACGCTTCAGCGCTTCATGCTCAATGGCTCCGCAGGTGTCATCGTAGATGCGCTGCCAGTGGTCACCGAAGAATCCAAACTGCGGTGACTTTGGCTGGCCCAGGAAGTGAGATGCTAGACACTCTATTAGAGCCTTGTTGCTATCTTGGTACTCGTCGACAAGCACAATCGGGAACCGCGACGTCACTGCATTCCGAAACTTCTTCGATTTCATCAGCTCGATGAACATCGGGAAGATATCGTCGTGGTGTAGATTGGCGGTACCGTCCTCGATCGTACGCCGCCCGAGGGCATAACCGACACCAGTGATGTTCGCTGCCTCCAACTCCTCAACGCGGTCGACCCACCCGGAAAGCGTATGGACGAGCTCGACAAGGCGTTTCTGGAAGCCACTGATGAGCATCCACGCGAAGGCGTGGGTGGTATTGCAGTAGATCGCCGGGTGGCCGTCCGTCTGAGCGACGATCATGTCGCGCGCTACGTTGGTGTAGGTGATGCAGGCAACTTGCTTATGGGACCGTTGGAGTTCGCGTGAGCGCTCTTTCAAAATGTATCGCAGCGCTTCGACCAGTGAAAAGGTCTTCCCGGCCCCGGCTCCCGCTTCGAAGACGAAGCTCGACCCGTCATCGAGATAGCCGCGAAGCTCCTCCCACGAGAGAACCGCCGCCGCTTCAGCAGGATTGAGTTTCGCCTCTTCACCCATTCGAAGCTCCCGTAATCGTATCTTCTCCAAGATTTTTTATCGCGTTCACCGCCTGTGCTTCAGCCGTCAGCGCCACGCCGGGATCGACAACAGCCGCGTTGCCGCTGGCAAGCCAAACGATCCCATCCTTGATGTACCGGGGCGTTGTCCAGTTCGTTTTGTCGATGGCATAGGTCAGAGCAAATTTGGACTTCTTCTGCTTGGCCGCCTTATCGGCGGCAGCTTTCGCGAGCGCGTGGTTCGTGGTGCCGGTGATGCCAAACAAGCCTTGGTTCGCGAGGATGAACGCATCTTCGAACGTGCGGCCACACGGCCCCCCGTCCGCTTCTGGCACCTGATAGGCAATGCGGAGCGTGCCGCGGGTCTTCTTCGCGGCATCAGCCGTCATTGCTACTGCAAGATCGAATAGGGTTGTGCCCTCCTTCACCTCCTCCTCATCGTCATCAGCGAGATCGACGACCGCTTCGGTTGGAGCTTCGACTGCCGGCTCCGCCTGCCGCTCTTCGACTTTTTCAGCTTCGGCAGGGGGTACAAACTCAGCGAACCAGCTTTTGATGCAAGAGTTACTGGTGCTCTCCCCCTCATGGACGAGACACGCTTCGAGCTTGTTCTTCTCGTTCTTCTTGACCGCATCGAGGTCGGTTACGATCAGGCTTCGCAGTCCAAGGAACTTTAGCAGGGGTATGAAGAGTTGGGCGTACGCACCGCCGACTTCCATGATCGCCGTGTACTGACTGCCGAGCTTCAAGGTCGGATCGGCCTGCTCTAGTGCCCGCATCACCTGCGGCAGCATCAAGCGCTCCGTTGTGCCCTCGATCAGGATCGCTTTGTCAGCGAAGAACAGGTCGCATCGCGTTAGAGTGAGATACTGGTGCAGGAAACTTGCGACGGGTCCTTTGAGGCCCGCGAGATCGCTACTTAAATCCTTTACCTGCGTGCAACGGACGCCGACAGGTTGATCCTTCGACGTGATCGCAAAATAGCGGATGGTATCGAAACGCGCTTCGTTCGCGACGTGCGCAGAGTGGGTCGAGACGATAAACTGCACTGGCCAAGTGACGTTCTCACCCTCCAGTGCGCAGAGCCTTTCGACGATCAATGGAAGCTGCCGAATGAAGACTTCCTGCATCTGAGGATGCAGGTGCGCCTCAGGTTCTTCGATGACGATGAGCTGAAGGCCGGGCGCTTGAGCGTGCGCGCGGAATTCGCGGAAGAACCCGACGATCCTGAGAAGAATGTATAGGAGGTTCCGGTAGCCGAGCCCGTTGTAGGACTCTGGAAGCTGCACGCCGTTATGACCCGCATACTGAACCTTGGTGAAATTGGTCAGGAGCTTGCCAATTTCGAGCTTCGTCTCGGGGTAGAGTGGGCCATTATCAAGTCCCGGATAGCCGAAATACTCGATGGCCGGCATGAGCTTGGCCAGCTGGCCTTTGAAGTCTTTATCGATCTCCGTCTGGATTCCCTCGACAGCCTTCTTGAGCCCTTCGGCGATATCCTTTTGCGAGCCGTCGGCTGTCGAAACCGAAGCACTTTGGAAGAGACCCTCAAGCACCTTCGCCAGAACGTCGGTGTCACGTCCGCCGGTCGCATCAAGCGCGCGCTGCGCGTTCACGAAGCCAAGCGACAAGAGCTTCGTGACGGCCGCCGGCGTCACCTCATGCGTGTTGGTCGGGTCATTAGGATCTTCAGCCCACATACGTGTGGTGAAATGGCTAGGAACGCGTTCGGCCAAGCTTCGGAACAGCGCGAGCTTGTCTACTTCGGTGTGCTGCGCAGGATCGCCTTCAAGGATGATCTCCCGATGGCCGTCGAAGAGTGAATCAATACGGCCGTCAGCCAAAGCGCGCCGACAAACGATGACCGCTTCGGTACATGTGTCGTCTGTGTCAATTACGAACTCCTGCAACGGTCCGAATTCTGGAACGGCCGGGTCATATTTTATGTGAATGCGGAGCTCGATCGTGGGGACCAAAACGCGGACTGCTTGCGGGTCCGCTTTATTGAGGTAGGCCCGGTGCGCGGCACAAAAGTTTTCGTAGGACGCGCTGGAGAAGTCCTCAATCTCGAAGCTACTCTTTTCTGAGAGGAACTTTTTAATGACGTCAGACAATGACGTTTTGCCGCAGTTGTTCCGACCCACAATAACCGTTGTCTCTTTTTCAAGATGAAGAGAAACGTCATGTAGTAGGCGGAAGTTGTGGATCTTCATTTGACTTATTTTCACGCGGCGAGCCCCCGATCTTTTCGTCCCCAGTAGGACACTAGACCATCAGCGCAGCCAGCGGTAGTACCGAAGAGACGCTGATCGAACAAGCGGTTGGGGAAAGCGGCGTGCCGCGAAGCGGACCGCCGCATTCCCTATGAGTCAGTGACGGCCTCGGTCAGTCATCAGCGATTTGTCCGCTTTACGTCCGAAGTCCCCGTTAGCAGACAGTCAGATCTCGGCCCCAGTCCGGACCTTCACACGACCACCGGGCGATGTCTGCGGCTGCCGTCCTGCCTTTTCGGAAATCACCCTTCGCACGCCGTTCCGTCCACTACCGGCCGCATCGCCGCGGCAATGACCCGCGCTGTCGGCCGCCCGATCTCCTGCTGAACAAGCGCAGCAAGCTCGATCTCGGCGGCGTCGGTGTCGGGAACGCCGACGCGAACGCGCAGTGTCGCGAGTGGTGCTGCATCGCTGATCAGCGGTGCGAGATGGGTGAGCCGGTTGTCGTCGAGCGGCGATCGGCCCGCGGCAGCAAGGGCGTGTATGAGATCGAGATCGGCGGTCGCAATACCTGGAAGGGCGGCAAGGCGCTCATCGGGAATGGCCGAGGGCGCGAGACCCCGAGCACGCGTGGCAACGGTGAGGCGACGGGAGAGCGCGGCCTCGCTAGAGCCCAGGCGAGCGCAGGGTGGTAGCAGCGTGGCGAGACTGGCGGCGACACTGCCGTCGGCACGCACCCGCTCGGCAGCGGTTTCGATCTCGCCGCCGAGGCCTGACGGCACGTCAGCACCATCGAGCGCCAGCGGCAGCAGTGTGATCGCGCCCGCATTGACGTCGAGCTTGCCCGACTCTGGCTCCAAGTCGACCACGACGGGCAGTCCAGCCACTGTCCAGGACCAAGTCATGCCGGTCGGCGGCAACGGTCGTCCGGCCTCGCGGTGAGCGGCTAGCGTTGCGCGCGCTAGCGCGATGGCGCCCTCGGCCGCGTGGCGGGCTCGGGCGGCGGAGAGGGCGTCCTGCGCGTCCCCGTCGTCGCCGCGTGCACGGGCAAGCACGGCGATCGCAGCGGCGGAGAGGGCGGCGAGCAGCACCAGAGCGAACACCAGCGCGAAGCCGCGACGGCCGGACGGGGGAAGGGGCGCCGGCAGAGAAGCGCGCGGGTCTGCCCCTGCCACGCTGCCCCTATCGATGAGAACCCGCGGCTGCATTCGCCCTGCTCAGAACGGACTGCCGCGCGGCATGTCCATAAGGCGTGCCTTGATCTCTGCGGTGATCGCCTGTGTGTCGGCCGAGGAGGCGAGAACGACGGGACGGATGATGATCAGCAGCTCCGTGCGGCGGACGTCGTTCCGGGCGGCGCTCGTGAAGGCGACGCCGAGCAGTGGGATGTCCTTGAGCACCGGCACGCCGCTGTCGGACTTCTCCTTGCGGGTGGAGATCATGCCGCCGAGCACGATCTCGGTGCCGGACTGCACGACGACGGACGACGTGACCGCTCGCTGGCGGATCGTCGGGCTGTCGATCGATGAGGTCGTGGTCGGCACGACGTCGCTGATCTCCTGAGAGATGTCGAGCTGCACGAGACCGCCGGCGTTTACGCGCGGCCGCACCGCGAGAATGACGCCCGTATCTTTCATCTCGATGTCGTTGACGACCGGCGCATTAGCATTGTCGACACTACGCGCAGCGCGCGTGGCGATCGGCACCTGGTCGCCGACCTTGAGGGTGGCCGTCTGGTTGTCGAGCACGGTGAGGGCAGGGGAGGAGATCACCTCGACCGACGTCATGCCCTCGAGCGCGTCGATGGCGATGCGGGCGTTCGGCACGCGGAAGACATAGTCGAAGCCGGGTGTGATCGGCTCGATCTTGCGACCGTCGCCGTCAGTCAGCATCACCGAGTGCCCACCGCTCTCGAAGAACCAGCGGACTCCGTGGCGAAGCGCGTCGTTGAGCGTCACCTCGGCAATGGTCGCCTCGATGAGAACCTGCGTCGGCATGACGTCGAGGCGACGGATCGCCCGCTCCACGACGACGAACTCTTCGGGTGTGGCGACCACGACGACGGCATTGGTCGCGGGATCTGCGCTGATCATGATGCTGCCGGCGGGGCCGGCGGCCTGCGGCGAGGGCGGTCCGCCACCAGCGGCGCCGAGACCGTTTCCGCCGCCGGGTGCACCGCCGATTTCGGCGCTGACCTCGCCACTCCCACCACCTCCGGCAGGCCCCGCCCCGAGACCTGCGCCAGCGACCGCCGGGGTCATGCCGGGGGCCGTCAGGCTGCCGCCCTCGGCGGGCGTCGGCGCCGCTCCGAGGCCCCCACCGAGCATGCCCTGCAGGACGCCGGCGAGTTCGGACGCGCGCCGGTTCTGGATCGGGACGACGTGCACGCGGCGCTCGTCATCGCCTGCCTGATCGAGGTTGCGAACCCACATTTGGGCGCGAGCAAGCGTTGGGGCGGCACGGGCGATCATCAGCACGGCGTTCATGCGACCGATCGGCAGAGCCCGAAAGCCGTTGTTGCCGCCGCCGAACATCGCGTTGAGCTCGGCGGCGACCGCCGGCGCGTTGGCCTCCTCGAGCGGCATCAGAGCGAAGGAGCGGCCCTGCATCTGGTCGACATCGAGGGTGGCGAGCACGTCGCTGAAACGATCAAGGTCAGGCTCGGCCGCCGCGATCACCAGGACGCGTCCGCCGGGCAGTGCCGCAATGCGGGCGCTCTCGCCCCCGAACGGCTGCAAGGCCGTCCTGGCCTGCTCGGCGTCGATGAAGGTGAGCGGCACAACCCGCAGAGCTGCGTCCCCACCACCACGCCCACCGCCCCCGCCGGCCGAAACGCGGAACACCCCGCCTTCCTCGACCAGCGTCGCACCATGCACGGCGAGCACGTTCTCGACGAGATCGAGGGCGGCCGCCTTTGACACTGGCGCAGCCGTGCGCACCGTGATGCGCCCCGTGACGGCCGGATCGACGACGACTGTCTCGTGCAGGATCTCTTCGAAGACGATGCGCACGAAGTCCTGCGCGTCCGTATCGACGAAGTTGATCTCGAAGCGCTGGCCGTCGGCCGAGAGGGCGGCGGCGGATCGCGCCGCCCCACGGGTAGGCAATGCTCCCGTCGTCCCCACATCGACGGCGCCGGTGCGTGGTCGTTGGGGCGTTCCAGCGATGGCGGCAGCGCCGCCCGGCGGTGCGCGATCCGCGGGCATCCCGCCGACGCTGAGGAAGCGGGAGCTTGCGAGCATCGCCTGGCCGCTGGACGGGGCGTCTTCGCGAACGTTCTGGCAGCCGGCGAGACCCGCGGCGGCGAACAGGACTGCTGCGGCGAAGACGTTACGCACCGGGACCTTTCGGCGACCGAACCTGAGTCGCGCAGGCGTGAGCTCAAGGAGCACTATCGGGGCCTGGAAATCCGAGGCAACCGCGAGGCGAGAGTTATCCTCGCCTCATGGACTGCGGCCGCAACTTCGGTGTGGATAACTCTGCGCGGAGATTCATCACGATAACGTGAAGGCCGCTCATATGTCATTGCAAAGGCTGGCTTATTTCGTCCATCAGCCAAGTTTTGTGTCGGCTCGACGACAACCCATCCGCGTGCTGGGGCCTTGACGGAGCCCCGGTGCTCGCGGTCCCGTGACTGTCGCAAGGGTTGAAGACCCCGAGTCTCGCTGCGGAATCCTGCCGCGGGAATTGTGCTCCGGCGCTTGCGGCAGGCGATGCCTGCGTGTGCGGATTTTCCAGTAGGCTGGGGCTCTTCCATGGCGACCGAACTGCGGGTTCGGACGAGCGTTGCTCGTCCGTCGTTGGTACGACTGTGCCTGACGAACCTCGGCCTTCTGACCGTTCTTCGGGCGCTCGTCTGCTGGGTGACGGCGGCGGCGCTGGTGCTGACGCAGGTGGCCGCCGGGTTCGCGCCGGCAATGGCGCAGGAGACGTCGGCGCCGATTGAGGGGCCAGAGACTCTTGTTCCGAGCGCGCCCGTCCCGGACGTTGGCTCCATCAATCTGACCTCACCGACGGATCCGCTGACGCCTCCGGATCCGCTGGTTGAGGGCCCACTGCTGCCGGATCCCCTCGCGCCGACCGACCCGACAGACGAGGGCCTGGCACAGGAGCCCCTGTCTGAGGACGCCTTGTCGGCTAATGCCAACGCCATGGCGATGTCGGTGGCGTCATCCGAGGAGAGCGCACAGGATGCCGACCCCAAGCCATCGGACCTGTTCAACTACACGCCGACGGATCCGCAGTCACTCGGCACCGGCGCCTTCACGGACAGCGTCGCGATCGTCCTGCCGCCGTTCCGCGGCCTCGAGCCGAAGCTTTCGCTGGACTACTCTTCTCGCGCCGGCATTCGGGCAGGCGGCTGGAACGCCGGCTTCGTCGGGGTCGGCTGGTCAGTCGGAGGGCTGCCGGAAATCGTCCGCACGTCGCCTGTCGGCGGAACGCCTCGCTTCGAAAACACAGATGTTTTCCAGCTTGACGGCATCGAACTCTTCAAGTGCAGCGACGTCAACAATCGCGGCGCGAGCTGCGCGGCCGGTGGCACGCACGCGACCAAGATCGAAAGCTACCTAAAGGTCAAGCGGGATAGCGCCGACAACAGATGGGAGGTGTTCCGAAAGGACGGAACCAAGCTCCTCTTTAGACACGTCGGCATCTGGAACGGCAACAATCCCGACACGGACGCTACCATCATCAAGCAGGATCTCCGCTGGCTGTTGTCGCAAATAATTGATACCCATGGAAATGTCGTCAATATTGACTATAAGTGCACGACATATCCTGTTTGCTATCCCGATCGCATAACCTACGCGCCGAAATCGACAGCCGGAGTGGGCGCGGTCATCGACTTCATCACGGAGCCTCATCCGGTCCCGCTGACGAAGGCGACGGGCAAGGACATCGCCAAGCTGGACCGTCTGCTTAGACGCATCGAGGTGCGCTTCGGCGGTGATCCAGTGCGGGCGTATCAGCTCGACTACGAAGGCAGCACTTCCACCGGTCTACAGCGCCTGGTCAAGGTTACGCAATACGGCAGCAACTGGTCCGGCAGTGGCGACACGACGTTTAGCAGCCTCGTCTTGCGCAAGTTCGAGTGGACCACCCCCTCTGATCTCAGCTTCACCACCCTAGATGTTGGAGGCGGTCAAGTCGCCTTGCCTGGCGATTTCAATGGCGACGGCAGGAAAGACGTTCTAACGGTCGCCGGCGCCGGCCAGATCGACGAGTGCGAACTCAACCTTTACATGGCAAAGGAGGGCGGCTTCGACAAAGCGACGATTGCCAGCGCCAGTATTTCTGGTCCGTTCGACTGCCGCACGCCGGTTCGGCACAAAGTGGACTTGCTGGACTATCCTAGCGATGACGACAGCGCGGCCTTGGTGGAGGTTCAACCTGGGCTCGGCGTCTCCGTGTACGATTTCAATGGTGACGGCCTCGTCGATATCGCGTGGCGTCGCGGTGAAAAAGCCTTCATCACAACTGGCATGGGGGGAAATAACAATCTCACGCTCAATTCAAGCGTTAAAGATCTCGACGTCAATCCTAACCAGTCTGCGCCTGCGGTAATCTTCGGTGACCTTGATGGCGACGGCGACACGGACGTTCTGAAGAACGAGAACCGGCAACTGACGGTTTACCGTTATATTGGTGGAGTGTTTGACGATACTGTGGTCGATGCCGACGCCGGTCTCGGTACCGGCGGGCCCTCGCTTGACTTCGATGGCGACGGAAAGTTGAACTTCTCCGCTATCGTACCAGGCCCAGCCGGTGATCCCGGGAACGAGCTCGTCGTCAAGGAAATCGCTGGCAACAACGACTTAAACGTAGTGGCACGTGCGTCGATCTTGGCCTCGCAGGGCAGCAGCTTCGCTGTGGGCGACGTTAACGGCGACGGGCTTGACGACCTCGTGCGCTATCGAGCGACGGAGACTGCGTCGGACCGCGAGGACGAAAGGAACGGCGGCCCGCCGTTACGGTCCCTGAAGGTCACGGTGAAGCTCCTGCTGTCGACGGGCTCGGGGTTAGTCGAGGACAATTCATTCCGAACGGCTTCGGGCGGCGCGGTTGAGACGACGTGCAAGCGTGGTCTTCTCGCGCGCGAGGAGGTTCTGAAAGTCCCGACGCACCCGGAAAGTGGCTACACGTACCGGGATACCTTCAGCTTTGTCTGTCGGGTGGACGCCGCCGATCTTAACGGCGACGGTCGCGCTGAGATCCTGATCAGGACCGGCTCGGACGCCGCCGATCTGGAGATCTATAGCCCCCACGGTGACAAGTGGACCCGTACGACGTTCGGGGGTCACGTGGTTCACAGGACCGCTGATCTGAATGGCGATGGTAAGACGGATCTCTTGCTGGGAGGTTCCGCCGGGAAGCTCTTCTCCGGTTCGGCAAAGATCGTCAACGGTGGCATTCCGGACCTGATCAAGTCAGTGGAGAACCCGCTCGGCGGCAAAACGCTTGTCGAGTACAAGCCGTCTTCGGAGTGGGGGATGACGCCGGGCACGAAGCTGCCGTTCGTGATCCAGACGGTGTCGAAGCTGACGGTGGAGGACGGGCGGGGGTCGAACGGCACGTCGGCGGCGACGACGTTCGCGTACCTTGGCGGCGTCTATGACGCGCCGGACCGGACGTTCCTGGGGTTTGCGGGTCTGACGGCGACGCTGGCGCGCAATGGCGGCGAGACGGGCTCGCCGACGATCGAGGTGACGTTCAGCCAGGACAAGGCGGCGGTTGGGCGGCCGACGCGGGTGGACCACAAGGACGGGTCCGGGACGTTGCTGCGCCGTGTGGCCACAGGCTTCGCGGCAAACAACGCCAATATCCCGTACACTTGGCTGCCGACGCGCACCGACACGACCCACTATTCCGGGAGCACGAGCCGGACGGTGCGGACGGACCGCGCCTACAGCGCCTATGGCGAGGTGAACGAGATCACCGAGCACGGCCTGACGGACGTGTCGGGCGACAATCGCCACACGGCGATCGGGTTTGCGCCCAACACGAGCCTCTACATCGTCGACAAGCCGAACCGAAAGCGCGTGTTCGCCGGGACGACGACGTCGGGCACAAAGCTCTCGGAGACCACGTGGGCCTATGACGGCGCCGCGGGCTACTCTGCCGTCCCGATAAAGGGTGACGTGACGCGCGCGCGCGCCTGGATCTCGACCAACGGCAGCAGCGAGGATTGGGCCGAGACCACCGCGACCTTTGACGCGAAGGGCAACCTGAAGACCGAGACCGACGCCGTCGGCGCGACGACCACTTACACTTACGATGACGAGTACGACCTCTTCCGGCAGAACGAGAAGCTTACGGTCGGCGGCGTCTTGCACAATGTCGACACGAGCTGGAACAAGCCCTGCGGCAAGCCGTCGGAGGTGCGCGACGTCAACAACCGGCCGACCACCTTCACCTATGACGTGTTCTGCCGGGAGACACGGCGCGACCTGCCAGGCGGCGACTGGCGCACGACCGCGTACAGCAACATCGGCACGCCGACCTCGCAGACCATCCGCGTCAACAGCCTGTCGCCGGCCGGCACGATCTCCGCCTACAGCGACTTCGACGGCCTCGGGCGCGTCTATCGCACCCGCCAGACCGGGCCGTCGTCGATCTATCAGCTGACGACCTATGCCAATCGCGGCACTGTGGCGAGCCGGACCGACCCCTACTACAACCCGACCACCAACCCGCCGACGACGACCTTCGAGACGGACGCCCTCGACCGCGTCGTCAGAACGGTGCTGCCGAGTAACTCCGGCACCGTCGTGGAGCGGAAGGTCACCTATGGGGTGGAGGCCTCGGGTGGCGCGCTGTTCGCCACGAGCACGAAGGACGAGCTGAACCGGACGACGACGGTGAAGACCGACGCCGATGGGCGGACGGTGGCGACGGTGGAGGAGCTCGGCTCCGGCACGGTGACGACGGCCCTCACCTGGGACCGGGTGGGCAACCTCGTCCAGGTCAAGGACCCGGCGAACAACACGTTCAGCTACACCTTTGATGCCCTCGGCCGGCGGACCCAGGTCGACGACCCCGACCTCGGCATCTGGGAGTTCGTCTACGACAAGGCCGGCCGCGTCACCCAGCAGACGGACGCGCGCGGTATCGTCACGAGCTTCACTTACGACAAGCTCGGCCGGATGCTAACGAAGGTGGTGACGGCGCCAGCGCCGCTCGGCACCAAGACGACCACGTGGACCTACGACGAGACCCGCTCCGGCTTCTTCAACATCGGCCGCCTCACCACACTGGTGAACGAGGCGGGCACGATCGAGACGGATTGGACGGAGGACGGGCTCGTCAAGGAGCGCCGTCACACCGTCACGGGCCTCGCGGGCTCGCAACGCTTTATCTTTGGCTACTACCCGTCGGGCGAGGTGAAGTTCCGCAAGTGGCCGGACAATTCCACCACTGGCTCCGACACGGACGGCAACCGCTGGACCTATGACGCGGCCGGCCGGCTGTACTCCATTCCGGGCCTGATCAACCTGATCGAGTACAACGCTCGTGGCCAGACGACCCGCATCGACTATGCCGGCGGCGTGCGCACGAAGATGGCCTATGACGCCAAGCGCGGATGGCTCGACGCCGTGCGCACCTTCTCGCCTAACGCCGGCGAGGTCGCCGACCTCCTCGAGGTCACCTACACCCGCGACGCCGCCGGCCGCATCACCGACATGTGGTCGAAGAATGTCGGCAGCAACGCGGGGGCCGACTGGACCTACACCTACGACAAGCTCGACCGCCTCAAGACGGCGGTGAACGACAATGCCCCGTCGGAGAACGTCTCCTTCGACTACGACGCCGCCGGGAACATGACCACCAACACGGCGTTCGGCAACGGCAGCGCCGGGACGATCACCTACGGGCCGGTGGTGAACGGCCGGACGCTGCCGCATGCGGTGAAGAAGGTCGGCACCGCGAGCTCCGGCACCTTCGGCTACGACGCCAACGGCAACGCCACCAGCGGGCTCGGCCGCACCCTCACCTTCGACGGCGAGAACCGGCCGCTGAAGGTGACGAAGGGAACCGCCGTCACCGCCTACCTCTACGGCCCGGACGGCGAGCGGGTGCGCAAGACCGTTACGGTCGGCGCCGGCACGCCGAAGAAGACCACCTATGTCGGGTCGGACTACGAGGTGGCCGACGACGGCACCATCATCATGATCCCGCATCCCGACGCGCGGCTCGTGAAGAACCCGTCCTCGGGCAACGTCTCGACGTGCTTCGTCCACCGCGACCACCTGAGCTCGGTTCGGCTGGAGACGCGCAAGGACACCGGGGCGGTGGCGCTGCGCCAGCGCTATGCTCCCTATGGCGACCGCCAGGTCACCGCCCCGTCCGGCTGCGGCGACGGCGAGGAGCGCGGCTTCATCGGCGAGCGTCACGACCCTGAGGCCGGCCTCCTCTACCTCCACGCCAGATTCTACGACCCCGTGCTCGGACGCTTCCTCTCACCCGACTGGTGGGATCCGATCGATACGGCGGTCGCCGCGAACGGCGGGGCGGCGGGGGTGCTGTCGAGCCCCGTCGGGACGAACCGGTATGCGTACGCGGGGAATGATCCCGTAAATAAGAGCGACCCCAGTGGGCATGCCGTCCCAGTTGCAGCAATTGCGGCGGGAGCACTTATTGGCGCTGCGATATCTGGTACAGTTGAGATAGTTTCTCAAGTCCAAGCCGGTAAGTTCAATGCGGAGGATCTTGCAATTGCTGTAGGCACTGGGGCGGTGACGGGGGCGGTAACTGGCTTGTCGGCGGTAGGTGGGGGGCTGATCAGTGTCGGTGCTTCAGTCGCCTCTGACGTGGTAAATGATCGGCCCACTACTCCAGGATCAGTAGCTGTTGCATATGCGGGCGGCTACTTTGGTGTGAAAGTAGCTAACCAAGCTACAAAGCTTGTTACTTCGCCGGCGGCGATTAATGCACTTCCATCAGCAGGTGTTGCTATTGCCAACGACCTCGTAGCTCCAGCAGTTGGCGAAGTTGCGGGAAAGGCAGTTTCTATGGTTGGTGGAAGGGTGATGCCGCAGCCCCTTGAACTAGCACCCGCGAAGTCGCGCAACACGCCCGCAAGAAATGGCATCCGCGTTGATCCACTGCGCGACCCTAGTCCAATCGCAAACGCCGTGCCATCCTTGACACATCCGACAACAACACCCGGGACAGTTTTTGGCGGCGTCGAGCCCGGAAGCTATGGAGATCCCGGCCGATCCGGCACCAGCGGTCTGGGCAGCTCAAGCAAGAGTGATCGAGCTGACATCGCCCGAGACCATTAGTTCAGAGCAACTTCCCGGAGTGTCGGCGCTTTCGGTACTGGCGACTTGGCATCCTGCTCGAGCGGAGGGCATCAGGACGAACGAGAGGAAGCTCTTCCAACTCTACCGCGAGGAGGGTCTAGAGCATGAGCCGATCCGATTGAATCGGGGGATTCCCAAATCGGCGTGGGAATGATTCAAGCTGCCTGCCGGTGAGGAGGCCGGTGGGACACGCCATCAGCCCTTTCCGAGGACCTTCGTGCCCGTGCCGTTGCGGCGGCTGAGGAGGGTGCGAAGCACCGCGACGTGGCGGTTCGGTTCGGGGTCAGCGCGGCGAGCGTCAGCCGCTGGCGGGCGCTCGGGCGGGATCAGGGGGATGTGCGGGCGCGTCCCGCCAGCGGAGACCGCCGGTCCGGGCGGATCGAGGCGCACAGCGCGGTGATCCTGGCGCTTCTGGAGGCGACACCGGACCTGACGATCGAGGAGCTCCGCCTGGCGCTCGCCGACACAGGCGTCACGGTCGGCTACGGCACGATCCGCCGCTTCTTCGCTCGCCACGGGATCACGCGCAAAACGTATGGCCCGCCCCGTCTGCAAGCGGTTTTTGCGAGGTGTCCTGACCGATCTGCGCCAACGTATCCGGTCTCGGGGCCTTGCCCCCGCCAAGATGGAGTCCGCGCACCTTGATCCTCATAAAAGACACGGCGTCGAGCGCCATCTTTTGCGCCAGGGTCTCAGGGTGCCGGATCAACCGTCAGGCCATCTCACGCTCCGCCCGCAGACTTCGTCGATCACCGGGCCGGGCTGCCCGCGCGACCGCTCCCGTTCAGGCCGTCGCCGGCCGACCTGCCTTGGCCGTGTAGCTCTCGCCCGAGCGGAGCACCGCCCAGGCGATCCGCGCCAGCTTGCCGGCGAGCGCCACCACGACCTTGTTCTTGTGAGCGCGTCCGAGCAGGGCGCGCAGCCACTCCCCCATGGCGGTCGAACTCGCCGAGAGTGACGGCAGGACCGCCCGTGCGCCGTGGATCAGGAGCGTCCGCAAATAGGCGTTGCCCCGCTTGGTGATGCCGAGGAGCCTTGGCTTGCCGCCCGTTGTCGCCTGCCGGGGCACGAGGCCGAGCCAAGCCGCAAGGTCCCGCGCCGATCGGAACGTCTCCCCCATCCCGATCGCTGCGACCATCGCGGTCGCGTTCAAGGCGCCGAAGCCCAGGATCGTGGTGAGGCGTCGAGCCGCCTGGTCGTCTCGCGCTCGAGCCACGAACTCGGCCGTGAGCGCTGAGATGCGGCGATCCAGCTCCGTCCACTCCAGGCGCATGTCCTCGATCAGGAGCAGGGTGCGCGCGCTCAGCGTCGGGGACCGCTCACCCGCGCCGTCCAGCAACTCTGCCAGCCGGAGCTCGAGCTGCCGTCGACCCTTCGCAACCACGATGCCGCGCTCGAGGAGCACGGCACGGAGCTGGTTGATCAAGGCCGTCCGCTGGCCGACAAGACGGGTCCGGGCCCGGTGCAGGATCTGGGCATCGAGCTGGGCTTCGCTCTTCAGCTCGACAAACCGCATCGTCGGCCTGGTCGCGGCCTCGGCGATTGCCTCGGCATCGCGCTCATCGTTCTTCTGCGCCTTGACGTAGGGCTGAACGTACTCCGGCGACATGAGCCGGACCTCGTGGCCCTGGTCGCGCAGCACGCGACCGAGGTGGTGCGCGCCGCAGCAGGCCTCCATTGCCATCACGCAGGCCGGCAGCTTCGAAGCGAGCCGGACCACGCCGTCCCGGTTCAGCCTGCGCCGCAGGACAACCCGACCCGTCTCGTCCAAGCCCGCGACGCTGCAGCTGTTCTTGCCGAGATCGATCCCAAGCACTGCTATCGTCATCGTCCGCTCCTCCCTCCAGAGTCCGCGTCAGCCTATCGCCGACGGAAGTGGAGGGCGGGCCATCCCATAAAAGACGGCCCACGCCAGCGAGCAGGACCGCCCCAACGTCCTGAAGCGCCGGCAGGCGTGGTTCGACGGCCAGCTCGACCTCGACACCGACCGGCTCGTCTTCATCGACGAGACCTGGGCCTCCACCAACATGGCGCGCCGCCATGGGCGCTGCCGGCGCGGCGAACGCGTGCGGGTCGGCGTACCGCACGGGCATTGGAAGACCACCACCTTCGTCGCCGGCCTCACCACCCGCGGGATGATCGCACCATGGGTGCTCGACGGGCCGATCAACCGCGACGCCTTCGAGACCTGGGTCGGCCGTGTCCTCGTCCCGACGCTGACACCGGGCGACGTCGTGATCATGGACAACCTGTCGAGCCACAAGGGACCGCGGGTTCGCGAGATGATCGAGGCGGCCGGTGCCGAGCTGCGCTACCTGCCGCCCTACAGCCCCGACTCCAATCCCATCGAGAACGCCTTCGCCAAGCTGAAGGCCCTGCTCCGCAAGGCGGCCGAGCGCACCGTCGACCGCCTCTGATCCGCCATCGGCCGCATCGTCGACCTCTTCACGCCGGCCGAGTGCCGAAACTACTTCGCCAACGCCGGCTACGATGCAACATGATCGGCTATTGCTCTAGCGGTGCGGCGTCACCGCGGCCGCATACGAGCCACCAGCATGCGGGCGCTGACGGCGCTGCCCGGCGGCCCCGAACAGCGCTGGAGCCTGGACCTCGTGGCGGACGGCTTGTCGTGGAGGCGGCCCTTCTCCGTCTTTTGCGTCGGCGACAACGTGACCCGTGAGGGTCTTGGCTCTGGTATCGACACCTCGCTCGGCGGTCGTTGGTTGCCCCGCGAGTTGGACGCGCTGACCGCCCGACGGGCAAGCCTGTAAGAATTGTCAGCGATGATGGTATTTAAATGACGAGCCGGTCCATGCAGGGATTGTCAACGCACCGGCGTCACCTGGCGCTATATCGCGCCAAGCGCACCGCAGCAGAACGGCTTCAACGGCGAGCTTCGCGGCGAGTGTTTGAACGCGAAAGTGTTCGCCAGCACGGCTGAGGCCCGTGTCGTGATCGAGCGCTGGCGCCTCGACTGCAGCCTCGCCCGACCGCACTCGGCGCGGTCAGACTTCGGAGGCTGTCGCGCTCAGTCCCGCGGCCATCCCGCTGCACACCCTGATCATTTCGCCGGGCCGGTCACTTTCAAAGAGATCACAGATCGACTACCAATCACGTGGGCTCTCACAATGGACGCGGGCCCGGCTGGGCAGATCAGGACGAACCCGAGTGCGCTCAAGGCAAATGGTTGAGCGCTTATCGTTGTGGTGCGGTAGTATCTGGAGATTCGTAGTGCGACCTGATAAGATGCGCAAGGCGCGCTTATTTTGCTTGGGAAGCCCGGCGAATGCCTAGTTTAGTGTGTATCAAATGTGGTGAGCCTTGACGGAATTGGTCCTCGACTTTGGATCCCAAGCCCTTTCGTCAGCTGGTTGAGGGTGTCAAGGGCTCGGGCTGTGGGTCACGCTCAGTCAATTAACACACCGAGGGAAAAATTGATGTCGCTCGTAAAACTGAAATTTTTAGCCTATTTCTCGTTTGTAATAAAAGTGTTGGTTGCGCTGTCACCGATTCTTATTTTAATTCTTTTGTTTGCTAGTATAAATGGGTTCTTGAATTTCAGTACTGTAGGATGGACTAGATTGACTTTGTCTCTTGTGACTGCAGTAGCCGTCTTTGTTCTCGCCATTGTACTTGCTGCAACAACAATTTTCGTGAGCTTGCTGACGTTCAATGCAAAATACAAGCAGGCGTGGCGCGCGGCGAAGGACGAGCGTGATATTATTAATATTACTGCTGGTATGCTCAAGTATATTCGAGTATCCAAATAGCGGTCTTTCGCCATCTTTATTTGACGCGGTTGACGTAGGAAGTTTTTACATCTCTTGGAGTCCGATTCCAAGAATGATTTACATAGGTGCTAGATGTATTCACGCTATTCTTGTAGGAAGCCGGCTAGATCGGGACCATTTCTAAATAGCGGACGCACAGTGCTGTCGGATCGAGCCGGATTTGCCGGCGGACGCTGGGGCATGAGCGTGGCGACGACCGTCGCGTGATCAGACGCATCGTCCACGTGCTGAATACTAGCGGGCGCTGGGTCGGTGCGCCGCCCGAGTACGGGCGGCGCAAGACACTCTACAATCGCTATGCTCTCGTAGAACAATGGCGGCAACTCAGGCGCCACCTGGCACTACACCTACGACAAGCTCGACCGGCTGACGAAGGCGACGGACAACTCGGCCGGCGGGCAGACGTTTGTTTTCGCCTATGACGATGCCGGCAACATGACGCAGAACACCGGCTTCGGCTCGGGCAGCGCCGCGCCGATCACCAGCGGCCAGACCGTCAGCAACGGGATACTGCCGCACGCGATGAAGAAGGTCGGCACCGCCAACGCCGGCATCTTCAGCTACGACCAGAACGGCAATGTCGTCGGCGGCCTCGACCGCGCCTTCGCCTGGGACGGCGAGAACCGGCCGCTGTCGGTGACGAAGGACACGAGCTCGACGCAGGCCGTCACCGCCTATGCCTACGGCCCGGACGGCGAGCGGGTGCGCAAGACCGTCACCGTCGGCACGGCCGCGCCGAAGAAGACCACCTATGTCGGGTCGGACTACGAGGTGGCCGACGACGGCACCATCCCGATGCTCCCGCATCCCGATGCGCGGCTCGTGAACGCGCCCGCCGGCACGGTCTCGACGTGCTTCGTCCACCGCGACCACCTCGCCTCGGTGCGCTGGAGACGCGCAAGGACACGGGTGCGGTGGCGCTGCGCCAGCGCTGAGCGCCCTGTGGCGACCACCAGGTCACCGCCCACTCCGTATCGCGCGGCTGGCGGGTGTCCGAGGCTGGGGCACAAGCGCTGGCAGTGCCCTCGCGGCAAACGACGAGGCGGCCATCAACTTCCTCCCTGACGGCTCCAGCAGCGGACGCTGCGTGACCTTGTCGGTGCAAGCAGCGACCGACACCCGGGTCCCCATGAAAGTGCTGACTACCGCAGCCTCCTCCGTTTGTCTGGTACCAGCAGGGAGAAAGCTGTGCGCTGGTCCCCTGCGCCCTCGATTTAAGGCGTGTCTCTGCCGACCAACAACTCCAGTTGACGACGCCAACCACCCACTGAGCTTTGCCCGCAGACACGCTGAGATGGTGCCCGGTTCAGCCGGCGACTCCACCCCATGTCCACCCGTTCCGGTCTCTCGCTGCTCGAGGTTCTGGTCGCGCTCACGATCGTCGTGACGGCGTGGGCGCGGATCGCGGCGGCGCTGCCGCGGCTGATCGGACCATCACCGGCTGAGCGGGCGGCGCTCGCGGTCGAGGGCATGCTGCGGCAGGCCCGCGAGGCCTCGCACTAGGGCCGGTCGCCGGTGACGGTGCGCCTGCAGGACGGCGGCCGCACCGTCGCGGCGCCGTCGCTCGGCGCGCGCGCCGAGCTGCCGGCCGACATCGTCGCCCGGTTGGAGGGCGTCCGGGGCTGGGGCAGCACCCGCGGTGCCCGCACGCCGAACGACGAGGCCGCCATCGTCTTCCTCCCCGACGGCTCCAGCAGCGGCGGCCGCGTAACCCTCTCCGGCCGAACGCTCGCCACTCCCGGAGGACAGTCCACGTCCAACGTCTTGTCCGGCTCCGATACCGGAGTCCTCACGGACGCCCCGACCAGCACTACCCCCATCGCCTCTGTGTAATACCGCTGAGTCTATGAAGCGACCTTTGTGATCCAGGGTAGGAGCAGAGTGTCCTGATCCTGTCTGGTTCGGCGATGAGTTGGCGCCAGGCGTTGCAGCACGCTTCGACGACGGCTTCGGTGTCGTCGAGGACGCGGAAGGAGAGGTAACGCTCGCGCAGGTGGAGCCAGATGCGCTCGACCGGATTGAGCTCTGGACTGTAGGGGGGGCAGGCGGACGAGGGAGATGTTCTTCGGCAGGCTGTCGGCGGGCAGGTGGTGCCAGCCGGCGCCGTCGAGGACGACGACGGCGTGGACGCCGTCGGGCAGGGTCTTGGCGAAGGCCTCGAAGAACAGGCGCGTCGCCCGGGTGGAGACCTCCGGCAGCACGAGGGTGAAGTCCTCGCCGGTGAGCGGCCGCACGGCGCTGAAGATGTAGTCCACTGGTAGCGGCGGTCGCACAGGCCCGGGGGTCGCTCGCCGCGGCGCCACCAGCGATGGCAGACGCGGCCCTTGTTGCCGACGCGCGCCTCGTCCTGGAACCACAGTTGCAGTCGCTGGCCGGGATGGGCGTCGGCGACGGCCTTCAGGGCCGTGCGAAGCCCCCTTTTTGGAAGCGCCGCTGCGCCTCCCCGTCGCTCTGCGGGTGCACCGGCCGCGCCTTCTGGCGCGAGAAGCCGAGCCTGTGCAGCACCCGCGTCAGGCTGGAGGGGTGGTAGGTCTTGCCGAACTCGCGCTCGAGCCAGCGGCACAGGTCCGGCCGGGTCCACGCGCACACACCGTCGACCTGCGGATCGGGACCCCGCAGCACCCGCGCCGCAAGCGCCGCCTCCTCGTCCGCCGTCAGATGGCGCTGGCGGTGGCCCTTCGGGCGGTCGGCGAGGCCGGCCGGCCCTTCCGCATTGAAGCGCAGCACCGCGTCTCGCAGCGCCTGGCGCTCCATCCCGGCGAGGCGCGCCGCCTCGGCCCGGCTGTGGCCGTCGAGGGCGTGCGCGATCGCGTAGAGGCGGGCCGCCTTCCGGCCACGCTCCCGCCGCGCCAGCCGCCGCAACTCATCGGACGTGTAGTCGTCCCGGATCTTCAGCGACGTTCCCATCACCGCCTCCACAACCGTGGAAGCCGATGGAATCACAAACGATCCAGCACGGGAATCCGCACCGAGTCGGTTCAATCACTCAGCGGTATAAGTCTCCTGGCTCACCAGCCGCATTGAGCGCCGCTGATGGCCTCCCGGCCGCCGGATCGCGTCAATCGGCAGATGGATTCAATCTAACCGTTGCCACTTCGTCTCCCTGCTGAACCACGACCCTCTTCGCGTCGATGCGGGTGACGGTCCACCCCTCGACCTCGTCCTGCGCCCGGAGCCGCCTGGGCGGCGCGTCCCCCACCTGCATGACGGCGATGGCGCCAGTGCCGCCGATGATGACGCCGAGCAGGCGCGGGGGAGGCTCCGGCAGAGGTGGTGCTGCTGGTTCCGCAAGGATTGGCGGCAGCACAGCAGCCCGGAAGAGGGGCGGGGCGGGACTGCGCCCTTCCGACCCCGTCGGCCGAGACGCACCCCCTGCAGCTGTTGCGGTGCCAGGATCCGGCGCTCCACGCGCTTCGGCGCCCGACGTGACCTGTCCGGGCGCAACCGCCGTTCCACCCTTCGCAGCCTGCGCGTCGGGATAGCTGGCCGGGATCTCCCCCACGGCACCATCGTCCAGACGCCCGATGGCCGCGGCCCAGACGGCGCCGCCGAGAGCGATGTTGGTGACGAGCAGCAGGGCCGAGACTGCGCGGCTCATTGCGCCACTGCCTCGCCGCTGGTGTCCGACCGGGACGCCGAGGCGGTCGTCCGCGGAGCGGCGGCGGTCGTCGCCTTCTCAGCGCGTGCCGGAGCGATCTCCGCCGGCGCGCGCACGTCGAGCGTCGCCGCGAGGGCATCGTCCCCGCGCCGTTCCACCTCCATCGCCTCGACGAACACCGCTGGTCGGGCCGTCTCCAGCGCCAGCAGCAGCGGCTCCAGGCGCTCAAGCGGCAGGCGAAGGGAAACGCGCCGCCGCAATACGAGGAGGCCGGCGTCTGACAGCGCGGCGAGCGGGCGCTCGTCGGTGAGCTCCACCCCGGCACCGGCGACCAGGGCAGCGAGGTGATCTGTCAGGGCGCGTTCGGCTGCGGCCGCGTCGACGGCGCGCAGCATGGGTGCCGCTGTGACATCGGACGCCTCTAGCGCATCCCGGCGCGCCTCGAGCCGCACGAGATCGGGCCGGCGCGCGGCGGCCTCTGCAAGCCTTCCCGCCAGCGCGTCGGCGTCGTCGGCGGCGTCGAGGAGGCCGAGCGGCAGCGGCGCGACCGCGGCAAGAAGGACCGCGGCAACCATCGCGGCGAGGCCCCACGCGATCAGGCGATGGCGGCCGGGCGTCATGGCGCTGTCTCCGAGCGGGCGAGGCGCCACTCGACGCGCGCGCGGCCCTCACCGTCCTCGCCGGCGGGCTCGCTGCCGACGAACTGCACCGGCGCGTCGGAAGCGGCTGCGGCCTCGATCGTCTGCCGCGCCTGGTCGAGGCTATCCGCCGGCCCGACGAGCAGCAGCCTACCGCCACGCTCGCCCCAGGAGAAGGAGATCGCCTCGACGTCCTCGGGCAGGGCGGTCGCAAGGCTGGCGGCGATTTCGACGAGCGGCGGCGCGGCGGCGCGCTGCGCGGCGAGGCGGGCGTCGCGGCCCTCCAGGGCGACGATCTCCGCCCGCAAGGCCTCCGCCCCCTGCACCATACGCACCTCCTCCGCGAGCTTGGCGGTGAGCGCCGCCTGCAGCGCCGCCAAGCGGTCGGAGAGCACCGCGCAGAGGACGCCGGCGAGCCCGACGGCAAGAAGGGCGAGCGCCACCTCCGCCATGAGGCCGCGCCGGGCGCGGGCGGCCTTGCGGCCGTCGAGGGCGACGTCGAAGCCGTCGCCGAGGCGGACGACGTCTGCAGAGATCCCGGCATCGGCGAGTGTTGCGAGGGCCCGCGCAACGACGGACTTCGGCACCAAGCGAAGCTCCGCTATGACCTTTTCGGCGTCCCCTGCCGACCGGGCGACATGCCGGGCCGCGTGGTGGACGTCGTCTGCGGCGAAGGGCGTCCACTGCGGCAGGCCGAAGCGCACGGCGCTCGCGAGGCTGCGGGCTGCGGCGGCGGGCAGCTCCAGCGGCCGCACGAGCACTGCCGACGGCGGTACGACGAGAACGACGGGCCGCCGGCGCGCCAGGCGGCGCAGGTCCGAGAAAGTCGGATAGGCTGTGCGCGTCACCGTTGCCGGCGTCACCGAGGCTGCCATTCCCGTCGCGTCGGCTGGTTCGAGCGGCAGAAAGGCGATCGGTGGCGCAGCGGCTCGCGCCCGCCGCGGCCACGACGCCCCGCGGCGCTGCCGCGGCGCGCGGACGACAACATGGCCGTCCTCAACGGTGGCGAGGATCTCCGCATCCTTTGAGGCTCCCTCGCGGCCAAGCATTAGCCCCCGCCACCACCAGGCGAGCGCCGCCTTTGCCGCCGGCAGCAGTGTCGGCGTCCCGAACCGCCCCGCGATGCCGGCCGAGAGGGTGCGAGCGCTCTTCATCCGAAGGCCGCGTCGTTGACGGCGAGCATCGCCGACAGCATGGCATAGACGATGAGGCCGGCGAGCAGCCCGAAGCCGACCGTCAGCGACGGCCCGATCGCCGTGGTGATCGTCTCCAGCCGGCGACGCAAGCGTTTGTCGAGGAGCTCGGCGGCGGCAGAGAGCGTCTCGGCGAGCCGGCCGGTCTGCTCGCCGAGGCGCACCATCAGCAGCGTCTCCGGCGCGAAGCCGGCGGTGCCGGTGAGCGCCGTGGCGAGGGGCATGCCATCGAGGACGCGCCGGTGCGCCGCGGCGAGGTCGGCCTTCAGCGCCGTGTTGCCGACACCGGCGCTCGCGAGTGGCAGTGCGCGCGACAGCGCCACGCCGCCGGCGAGGGCGGCCGACAGGGCGCGGGCGTAGCGGCCGGTCTCGCGGGCGGCGATCAGCGAGCCTGCCAGCGGCAGGCGGAGCGCCAGGCGGTCAAGGCTGGCGCGGCCGCGCGGATGCAGCCGCGCGATGAAGAGCCCCGCCACCAGGAGACCGGCCGCCGTCAGCATCCACGTGCCCCACGCTCGCAAAAAGGCGCTGGCGGCGATCACGGCTTCGGTCGTCACCGGCAGCATCACGCCCTCCTCGTTGGCGACCAGCGCCTGGAGGTTCGGCACGACGACGACGAGCAGCACGGCGACCGCGGCCCCGGCGGCGACGGTGAGAAAGGCCGGATAGACGAGGGCGCCGGCGAGCTTGCCCTCGAACTCGGCGGCGCGCTCGAGCTCGCCGGCAAGCCGCCGCATCGTCGGGGCGAGCGCCCCCGCCGCTTCTCCGGCGGCGACGATCGCGGAAAAAGCCGGTGGAATCGCCGGCTCAGCGGTGAGCGCGGCGTGGAAGGTGGCGCCGCCGCGCACGGAGTCGCTGAGACGCGCGACCAGGGCGGCGGCAGTGCGCCGGCGCGGCGCCGTGGCCGAGAGCGCCAGGGCCTCGTGCAACGGCACGCCCGCTTCGAGCAGCCCCGCCCATTCGTCGGCGAGCCGCACCAGTTCGCGGCGATTGAGATCCGGCGACAGGCGGATGTCGGTGGTGAGCAGGGCGGCGAGGCGCCCGAGCGAGCCCTGCCCATCGGCCTCTGTGCAGATCTCCACGGCGAGCTTGCCATCGCGAGCGAGCCGGGCCGCCACGTCCGCCTCACTCGCCGCCTCCAGCACCCCGCTGTGGCGCGCATTGGCGGCGTCGACGGCGACGAAGCGGAAGCGCGCCATCACGTCTCTCCGCCGCTGCCGGCGACGCGCAGGACTTCGCTGACGCTCGTCAGCCCCGCCGCCACCTTGGCGAGGCCGTCGGCGAGGAGGTCGGTCATGCCGTCGGCTTTGGCCAGCCCCGCCAGGGCCGCCTCGTCGCGGCCGGCGAGGATGCCCGCACGCACGGGGTCGCTGACGGCGAGGTATTCCCCGACGGCGACGCGGCCGCGGAAGCCGGTGCCGCCGCAGGCCGGGCAGCCGGCGGCCTCGTAGACGGGGCTCGTCGGAGGGGCGACGCCCGCCTTAGTGGCGAGGCCGGCCGTGAGCAGCGCCGCCGTCTCGGACGGCGTGCGGCAGTGCGGGCAGAGGCGGCGCACCAGCCGTTGCGCCATCGCCCCGCGCACGGTGGAGGCGAGCAGGAACGGCTCGACCCCCATGTCAGCGAGGCGCGGCAGGGCGCCGGCGGCGGTGTTGGTGTGCACCGTGGCGATGACGAGATGGCCGGTGAGCGCGGCCTGCGTCGCCACCACGGCCGTCTCGCGGTCGCGGATCTCGCCGACCATGATGACGTCAGGGTCCTGGCGCAGCACGGCGCGCAGCGCCCGGGCGAAGTCGAGGCCGATTGTTCGCGACACCTGGATCTGGCTGATGCCGTCGAGGTGGTACTCGACCGGGTCCTCGACAGTGACGATGTTGCGCTCGGCGCCGCGCAGGCCCGACAGCGCGGCGTAAAGCGTCGTCGTCTTGCCGGAGCCGGTCGGGCCGGTAACGAGCACCATGCCGTGCGGCAGGCGCAGCGCCGCCGTCAGCGGCTCGACCACGTGCGCCGACAGCCCGAGCACCCCGAAATCGAGCGCCACCGCCGTTCTGTCGAGGATGCGCAGCACCACGCCCTCGCCGACGGCGTGCGGCATGGTGGCGACGCGCAGGTCGATCGGCCGCCCGCGGGCGCTGGTGCGGATGCGGCCGTCCTGTGGCAGCCGCCGCTCGGCGATGTCGAGCCCCGCCATAATTTTTACACGCGACAGGATGCCAGCGTGCAGGCCCGGCGGCGGGGAGGGTTGCTCGACGAGCAGGCCGTCGACGCGCAGGCGCAGCCGCGAGCCGGTCTCGGTGGCGGTGAGGTGGATGTCGGACGCGCCGAGCTCCACCGCCCGGTCGATCAGCGCGGTGACGAAGCGCACCACCGGCGCGTCACCGGCGAGGTCGCGCAGCCGCGCGAGGTCGTCCTCGAGCGCGATGCCGCCGGCGCCGGCCACGTCGCCGGGAGCGGCGTCGCCGGTCAGGCCTAGCCGCTCGAAGGCGTGGTCGAGGTCCGCCGGCCGGACCAGGCGCCGCTCGACGGTGCGGCCGGTGCGGGCGGCGACGGCGGCGGGGGTGAAGGCGTCGAGCGGGTCCTCGACGGCGAGCAAGACCGTGGTGTCGGTGGCGGCGAGCGGCAGGCAGCGCGCCGTCGTCAGAAAGGCCGGGACGAGCAGGTCGGCAAGAAGCGGCGCGTCGGGGAAGGACTTGGCGTCGGCGACTCTGAGGCCGGTGACGAAACTCCAGGCCGCCACCAGCGCGCGGTCCTCGACGAGGCCGAGGCGGGTGAGGACGCGGTCGAGACGGGCGGCAGCCGGCGGCGCACCATCGTTCTGCGTCGCCTCGCCGGCGCCGGCGCGGCGTCCGCGCTCCAGGGCCTCGGCCGTGAGCGCCCCGACAGCGACGAGGCGGGCCAGCACCGCCTCGACCTGGTCGACGGCGGCGGGATCGGCCGGTGCGGGCGGATCCGGCGACGGCAGGACGTCGGGCGCAGTCGCGGCCCGAGCCCCCTTGGTGCCGAATGCCATCCACTGATTCATCGGCCTCTCCAATGCGCACAGGGAGCCACGTGCGGCAGGAGGAGGCAAGCGTCCGGTAGCGTCGGCACGGTGTGGACGGCGATGTCGACGGGGCCCCCCAGCGCCGGCAGGTCGGCGCGCAGCAGCACGGCCCGCGGCAGCAGCGCCGGCTGGCTCCACGACGCCCGCCAGCCGGCACCGGTCGCACCGTCCGGTTGCGCCGTCCGCAGCCCCGCCGGGCGGACGCCGTCGTCGAAGAAGAAGAACCGCAACCCCCTCGCGCCCGACAGCACCACCTCGCGGCGGACGGCGCCGCTGTCGGGGTCGCGCCAGACGAGCACCAGCGCCATCGGCTCCGCGTCATCCGTTGCGACACCGTCCACGCCGGCGGCCCCGTCCTCGGCGAACTCGGCGAGCCGTCGCTCCGGCACGATGGCGAGCGTCATCGGCCACGGCCGGTCGAGGGCGAGGATCGCGGGGCCGCGGCTCGTCAGCGTCAGCCGGTCGGCTGCGCCGGCGCCGACCGACGGCGCGCCGGGCGGTTCCGGAAAGGCGCCGGCGACGACGGCCCGGAACACTCGTTCGGCCGCGACGATTGCCTCGCGGGCCTCGGCTGCACCGTCCACCCGCACTTCGATCCGCCGCATGGCGCCGGTCGCGGCCGCTGCCGCCGAGACGATCAACCCCACCAGTACCAGCGCCACCAGCACCTCGACGAGCGAGAAGCCGGCGAGGCGCGGCACCGGGGGGACGGGAAGCCGCCCGACGCTGGCAGTGGCCGCGTTCGAGGCTGAGGCCAGAGGCCAACGACGGCCGGCCCGCCTCATGGCCGCGGCTCGCGCAGGCGGAGGGTCGAGAGCGACACCGGCGCGCCGTTCCGCGGCGTCACCGTCACTAAGAGGGCGTAGAGCTCCTGCAGCGGCAGCGCCTCTGGCCCCTCGTCCGCGCCCGTGAAGGCCCGCACCTCCAGCACCCAAGCGGCGCCGTCGCTGAGCGTGCCGCCCGTGCGGTGGGGGCGTAGCGGCAAATCGAGCCCGACGCGGGCGAGGATGGCATCGGCGGCGAGCACGGCGCGCAGCCGCTCCCCCGCCCGGGCGCTGCGCTCCCCGGCCTGCGCGAAGGCGACGAAGGCTGCCGCCGCCACCATGGCGATGAGCGCGAGGCCGACGACCGCCTCGAGCAGGATGAAGCCAGCTCGGCCTTCCTGGTTAGCGTGATGGGCGAGCCGGGCGGCCATCAGCGGCGCTCGATGCGGCTGGTGAGCCAGGAGACGTGGACGGAGGCGATGGGGGTGGTGCTCGTCGGGGCGCTCGTGGGAGCCGGGGTGTCTGACGCGGCCGGTGCTTCAGGAGCGGCGAGGGTTCGGTCGGAGAGTGACACGCGGCCGCCGCTGCTGGAGCCGTCGGGGAGGAAGACGATGGCGGCCTCGTCGTTCGCCGTGAGGGCGCCGCCGGTGCTGCCCCAGCCGCGGACGCCCTCCAGCCCAGCGACGATGTCGGCCGGCAGGTCGGCGCGCGCGTCGAGCGACGGCGCCGCGACGGTGCGGCCGCCGTCCTGCAGGCGCACCGTCACCGGCGAGCGGCCCTCGTGCGCGGCCTCGCGAGCCTGCCGCAGCACGCCCTCGACCGCGAGCGCCGCCCGCTCGGCCGGCGATGGCCCGAGGAGCCGCGGCAGCGCCGCCGCAATCCCCGCCCACGCCGTCACGACGATCGTGAGCGCGACCAGAACCTCGAGCAGCGTGAAACCGGAGCGGGTGGACATGGGTGGAGACGCCGACTGAACCGGGCACCATCTTAGCGTGTCCGAGGCCGAACCTCATGGGGAGGTTGGCGTCGTCCACTGGAGATGCTGGTTTGCGCTCGCGCTCAAACGAGGATGCACGGGGGCGGCGCATGGCTCCCTCCGTTGCAAACTGGGGAGTAAAATCCCGCTGGCACCGTCGGTCAGGACATCAACCATCCGCCGTGCTGGATGCTGCTGGTACCAGGGAGACGGGGACGGGGACGGACGTGGCTGTGGTGGTGAACGCGCTCGGGGGGACCCGGGTGCCGGTCGCGGTCGGTGTTTCCCGGGAGCGGAGAGTGTTCAGTCGTCGAGGGTTGTGTGGCCGCCGCTGCCGGAGCCTTCAGGGAGGAAGACGGTGGTTACCTCGTTGTTCGTCGCGAAGGCACCGCCGGCGCCTGCGCCGCCCGCGCCGCGGACGCCCTTCAGTCGCGCGACGATGTCGGTCGGCAGGTCGGCGCGGGCGTTGAGTGGCGGTGCCGCGACGGTGCGGCCGCCGTTCTGCACGCGCACGGTCACCGGCGAGCGGCTCTCTCGCGCGGCCTCCCGGGCCTGCCGCAGCACGCCCTCGACCGCCAGCGCCGCCCGCTCGGCCGGCGACGGCCCAACGAGTCGCGGCAGCGCCGCCGCGATACCCGACCACGCCATCACCAAGATCGCAAAGCGCGACCAGCATATTGAGCAGCGTGAAACCGGAGCGGATGGATATGGGGTGGGTCGCTGACTGAAACGAGGACCAGTTGGACGTGTCTACGGCCGAAATGCAACGTGTGATTAAGATTATCAATCCGATATTTGTTCCGCGCTCGCGGCTAGTCAGTGTGTGTGGGGGGCCTGCGTGCGCTCGGAGACGCACGCTCTGCCGTTTTCTTCCACCGGCACAGACTGGAAGACATGCCAGAGGATAGGGCGGAGATTCAACCCGAATCAAAGGCGATAACTCGATTAAAAAATCGACATCTTGCCAAAAAAATGCAGAACATTATTTGTATAATGTATAGTTAGCCTTGATCAGCAGCAAACTTCAGCAAATTTGTTTTGATACATGCAAAGTGTATGCCACATTGATACTAAAACAATTCTGAAAATGCAAATAAATTACAGTCACAATGCAGGCAAATCTGAACAAATTCCAGAGATTGAAGGTAAAGCACTTCATAAGTTTATCATTCCTGGTACTAAATATTGCATGATACTTCTAGTTATAGGGTCATTACTCTACAATAACGCTCTCGTCGTACCATACATCCTCATAGCTCCCGTCTGAGAGAAAACGCCATCCTGGAGGGAGCGCCAGAAACTTTGCTACAAATGGCGCCCATTCAAAAACGTGAAAAAAATGTGTAGGGTGAAAAAAATCTTCGTCCTCGGGCAAATGAACTCCACCCCAAATGTACCAGCCACATGTATTATTGACTGGAAGATAGCGCACACCGTTAATTGGCAAAGCGCCTTGCTCCGCACTTATGGATGCGCCAATTATGCTATCAGGCTCCGGCAAATTGAATGGCACTCCGTACAAGCTACACACTTCGGCCTGCTGCATAAAGATATGACTAGGCTGTCTCATGGCGAAACTCTCCTTCCCAGTACAGCTCTCATAAATGCTCCATATGCGCGAGCTAATATTGACTGTTGAACCGAGCAGCTAGAACAGTGCGGCTGAACTGCTTCTATAGTCTTCGCATTATTCAGATCGATTCTTCCGGTTGAGTAGTACTCCTCCACCATCGGCCTCTTGTGGTCTGCGATCATTTTATCTTCCACGGTTTGGCAGTTACTGCAAGGCCTGCCTTGGACAGATTTCCGCTGCGCGGCGGTGGGATTGGTCGGCCTGCTGTACGGGGCTGTCACGGAGGGATGAGGACGCCCGGGGTTCAAAGGAATTCCCAACACCCTTGAAGAAGGTCCTATAGTCGGCTCCTCCTCTGGCCCGTATCCGGTGCTCTGGTTATCAACAATGCTTAAGTCACCGGGTCTTGACTTTCCAGCCCGAATTCTCGCGGCTGCTTGACTTTTATTTAATGATTTCAGTCTATCTAGCGCATCCTGAAGTGGGCTATTTTGTGCAATCTCTACTCGTGGATCCGTAGCCGGGTCAATTCCATTTATGTCAGAAGCCTGAACTTCCCCGGATCGGGTGGGATCAGGCGACGGTACGTCGGGAGCTTCTTCACCAATCGCATGCCCATTGGGATCGCTCTTGTTGACGGGATCATTCCCCGCGTACGCATACCGGTTCGTGCCCACGGGGCTGGAGAGCACCCCCGCCGCCCCGCCGTTTGCGGCCACGTCCTCCTCGATCGGGTCCCACCAGTCGGGCGAGAGGAACCGTCCCAGCACGGGGTCGTAGAAACGGGCGTGGAGGTAGAGGAGGCCGGCCTCGGGGTCGTGGCGCTCGCCGATGAACCCGCGCTCCTCGCCGTCGCCGCAGCCGGAGGGGGCGGTGACCTGGCGGTCGCCATAGGGGGCATAGCGCTGGCGCAGCGCCACCGCCCCGGTGTCCTTGCGCGTCTCGAGGCGCACCGAGCTCAGATGGTCGCGGTGGACGAAGCACGTCGAGACGTTGCCCGAGGACGGGTTCTTGACGAGCCGCGCATCGGGATGCGGGATCATCGTGATGGTGCCGTCGTCGGCCACCTCGTAGTCCGACCCGACATAGGTCGTCTTCTTCGGCGTGCCGGTGCCGACCGTGACGGTCTTGCGCACCCGCTCGCCGTCCGGGCCGTAGAGATAGTCGGTGACGGCGGTTCCCTTCGTCACCGTCAGCGGTCGGTTCTCGCCGTCGAAGGTGAGGGTGCGGCCCAGCCCGCTGGTGGCGTTGCCGTTGGCGTCGTAGCCGAAGGTGCCGGAGCTCGCGGTGCCGACCTTCTTCACCGCATGCGGCAGCGTCCGGCTGCCGACCGTCGGCCCGTAGGTGATCGCCCCGGCGCTGCCAGAGCCAATGCCTCCATTCGCCGTCATGTTGCCGGCGTCGTCGTAGGCGAAGTCGAGTGTAGCTCCGCCCGTCGTCTGGTCCTTCGCCCGGGTCAGCCGGTCGAGCTTGTCGTAGGTGTAGTTCCAGTCGTTGGCGAGGCCCGTGCCAAAGCCTGTGTTGAGGGCTCGGGTGATGCGGCCGGCGGTGTCGCGGGTGTACTTCACCCACAACAGGTCCGGATCGCCGGTGCCGACCGAAGCCGAGGACGTCGAGACCTCCTCGAGCCAGCCGCGCGCCGGGTTGTAGGTCATTTTCGTGCGCACGCCGCTGACATAGTCGACGCGGGTGGTCTGGCCGCGGGCGTTGTACTCGATCAGCGAGATCAGACCCGGGACCGACTTCAGGCGGCCAGCCTCGTCGTAGGTCCACCCGGTGGAGGAGGAGCCGGTCGTCGAGCCGTCCGGCCAGGTCCGGTACTTCAGTTCGCCGGAGAGATGATAGGCGAAGCCGAACGTCTGCGTCCCGGAGAGCCCGTCCACGGTCTGACGGCGCTCCTTCAAGAGCCCGTCCAACGTCCAGTCGGTCTCGATGCGGCTCGCGCCGTTCCACGTCGAGGTCAGCTGCCCGAGGTTCGCCGGGAAGGTGCCGCGGCGCTCGTCATAGGCCCACTTCGTCACCTTGGTGCCGAGGGCGGGACTGGTGGCCGCCACCGACTTCGTCAGCATGCGCCCGAGCTCGTCATAGGTGAACGAGGTCTCGGTGTTGCGGGCGTCCTTCTGCCAGGTGAGCCGGCCGGCCTTGTCGTACTTGAACTGCCAGATGCCGAGATCGGGGTCGTCGACCTTCGTGCGGCGGCCGAGCTCGTCGAACTCGTAGGTGAAGACGGCGCTCACCGGATCGCGCACCTCGACGAGATTGCCCACCATGTCCCAAGCGAGCTTCGTCTTCACCGTGCCGCTGCCGAGCTCCTCCACCGTTTCTACGGTCCGCCCATAGGCGTCGGTCTTCACTGTCGTCGTGCGGTTCAGCTCGTCCTTCGTGTCGGTCGCGAACAGTGCGCCGCCGGTGCCTTCTACCCGGTAGGTGACCAGCCGCTCGTTCAGATCCGGCAGCACCGTCTTGACGACGCGGTCGAGCGCGTCCGTCTGGAAGGTCGTCGTCTGCGGCGAGCCGTTTGAGTAGTAGGGATCGGAGCGCGTCGCCACCGTGCCCCGATTGGCATACGTCGTCAGCTGGTAGATCGCCGTCGGGCCCGTCTGGCGGGTGCGATAGACCCGCCCGAGGCCGTCGAAGTCGCTGTAGGCCGAGATCGTCCCCGCCGGCGAGGGACGATCGACGCGAATGGACTGGGTCGTCGGAGTGCCGATGTTGCTGTAAGCCGTCGTCCGCCAGTCGCCACCCGGCAGGTCGCGCCGCGTCTCCCGGCAGAACACGTCGTAGGTGAACGTCGTGGCTGCTCCGTTCGGGGCCGTGAGCTTCGCGGGCTTGCCGCAGCGCATCCACAGGGTCCAGTCAGTCTTGTTCTGGAAGGTGCGGGTCTGGCTGCCAGCCTCGGCCGTCTTGGTCACCACGACGGTCCTGCTCGTCTCGAACAGCTTGAAGTCGTCGTCGTACGCGTAGGTCGTGACGGTCCCGAGTTCGTCTTCCATCGTCGCTAGATTGCCGCGGTCGCTGTAGGTCGCCTCGGTGATCACCGCGCTGTAGCCGGCGTCAGGGTCAGTGAGTGTCCGCGTCGTCTTCGTCACGTCGCCCTTGGTCGGCGGCGTCTCCCAGCTGCCGGCGCTATCGTAGGCGAAGTAGCTCTGGGCAAGCAGCGTGCCGGAGGTCGAGGTGCCCGCGTAGACGCGCTTCCGGTTCGGCTTGTCGACGATGTAGAGGCTCGTGTTCGGGGCAAAGCCGATCGCCGTGTAGCGCTCGTCGCCGACGAAGTTCGCGGTACTGGTACTGGTGGCGTTCCAGATGCCCCGCTCGGTGACCGCGTTCACCTCGCCATAGGCGCTGTAGGCGCGGTCAGTCCGCACCGTCCGGCTTGTGCTCCCGGAATAGTGCGTCGTTTCCGTGTACGTCGGCAGCGCCGTATAGGGGATGTTGGTGTTGTTCACCGTGAAGCCAGTGGCGACCCGGCGCAGCAGCGTCCCGGCACCGTCCTTATGGTCGACCCGCGTCGGCCGCCCCACCGCCGCCTTGTCCTGGCGGAACGTCACCTCGATCGTTGGCGCAGCGCTCTCGCCGCCATTACGCGCCAGCGTCGCCGTCAGACCGGCGAACCCTAGGAACGTCCGGTCCAGCGCGTCATAGACCCCCCCACGATACGAAAACGTCGTCGCCGCCGTCGTCCCGCTCGAACCCCGCCCGTCCTGCACCGTCAGCTTCGACACCGTCTGGATCACGAACGGCAGTTTCGTCCCAGACGTCGCCCCCCATGCAGAAGACGGCTTGTACTCGATCAGCGTCTTCCCACCCAGAGGGTTCTCTACGGATTGGATCAGGTCTGGGATGCTGCCGGTGACGACCTTCGCTGAACCGGAGAAGAGCTTTCCAGCCGAGCCCCCGAGCAGCAGGTCTGCCTTGCCGTCGCCATTGAGGTCGGCGGTCTTGTGGACGACGTGACCGCTGAAGGTCGTGCGAGTCCAACCACTGCCGAACGGGCTGTAGACCTGAAGATCTGCAGCGTGCGAGCCAGTGCGGATGAGAATCTCCGAGCGGCCATCGCCGTTCAGGTCCGCGGCATCGACTCGACAGACAAAGCTATAGTACTCGTTGATTTCTGGATTGCCGTTGCCGTTGCTGGATGGAATCTCTTCTCTCTCCGTAAGGCCACGAAAGCATGACGTTTCAACGGTTGCACCCGCAGCGGTCAGAAACTTCGGATCCTCAACGAAGCCGGAACCGGTCGAAAGCATGAGCTTGACCGCGACCTTGAGCGAAGCGAAGGGCGGTGCATTTGGTTCGCGAGCATCCTGCCGCTCCTGAGCGGTCTCGGTGGGACGATACCGAATAAGATCATCAAGCCCGTCGCCGTTTATGTCGCCTACTGCGAAACTGCTTCCCTGCGAGGCGGAGATCGGGGCGCGGACAACCTGCACCAATGTGTTGTTGGTCTTAAGCGCCTTGATGACCAGCTCGTTAGGTCCGTTGTTGGCGCCCGGCTGAACCGAAGACAGATTCATCTTGCCGTCGCCGTCAAAGTCGAACACCGGACCTTGAATGCCGATGCCGGTGTTCTGTGTGGCGACGTCCTGGGCAAACTCTCCGCCGTCGTACCTCGAGACGTCGAGCTCACCCGCCTCTGTCTTCAGGGCCTCGGTCTTTCCGTCTCCATCGGTATCGGCAAAGACAACCTGCGGTCCGGATTGGCTGGGATTGATCGCCAGGTTTTTGCCGCTGGTCGTCGTGAGTGTCAGGCCATTGCTGCCCATTCCCGTTGTGACGAAGCCTTTTTCTCCACGACGCCAGGCCACGTCCGCGAGGCCGTCACCATTGAAGTCGTAGACAGAGAAGCCAAGGCCGGCCGGTACGGTGGTCAGGGCCGTGCTGTCGTCCCCGGGTTCAGATTCACCGGCCGCGTCATAGAGTTCGGGAGTCCGGCATGCGAGAGAGCCCGAAAGGGGAGCGGTTCCTATGGCTGATGCCTGAAAGCCATTTGCGCCCGCCTTGAAGAGGCGCAGCTTGCACTGGTCGTTCTGTCCGTCTCGGGCTGCGGTCAGCACATCCTTGCGGCCGTCGCCGTCAAAGTCGCCCGGCAGTGCGACTTGACCTGCTCCGACGTTCCAATTCGTGAAGCTGAGGCTGCCCGAGTCCGTCCACTGGAACTCGCGCAGGACAAGGCTGCCGCCGGAGATCGTGCTGCCACTGACGGACCAGTTGCTGCCATACTGCGTGACCTTGACGAGGCGCCTGAGTCCGGTTGACGGGCTCTCCTCATAGTCAAGCTGGTAGGCACGAACCTGCTGCCCGCCGAACTTCACCTCGATGCGCCGCAGCAGGCGGTCAAGGGTGGCAATACTCTTGCCGGTTGCCTTCGTCAGCGGCGCGGGATGAGCGTCCTTGATGAAGTCGATGACAGCCCCGTCACCGCCCCCTGACTTTGGAGCGTAGGTGATGCGATGCGGATAGCAGACCGGATACGTCGTGCACTTGTGGTCGACGGTGACCACATTGCCGTAGGTGTCCGTCATCCGTGCCAGCAGCCAGCGGAAGTCCTCCTTGATCGTCGTGGCGTCAGATGAGGAATTGGTCCCGCCTGCCCAGTAGCCAACCGCCTCGAACACCAGTTTCGTCCCGTCCTTGCGGAACACCTCCCACTGGTCGGCAGCGTTGTCACGTGCGGTCCGCTTGATTTTCAGATAGCTTTCGATCTTGGTCGTATGTGTGCCGCCTGCCGCGCAGCTCGCCCCGCGATTGCTGACGTCACTGCACTTGAAGAGCTCGGTGCCGTCGAGCTGGAAGACGTCGGTGTTGTCGAAGCGTGGCGTACCGCCGACAGGCGACGTGCGAACGATCTCCGGCAGCCCACCGACCGACCAGCCGACCCCGACGAAGCCGGCGTTCCAACCGCCCGCTCTGATGCCCGCCCGCGAGGAGTAGTCAAGCGACAGCTTAGGCTCGAGGGCACGGAAGGGCGGCAGGACGATCGCCACGCTGTCCGTGAAGGCGCCGGTGCCGAGCGACTGAGGATCCGTCGGGGTGTAGTTGAACAGGTCCGTAGGCTTGGGATTTGCGTCGTCTGCACTCTCATCCGACGTAGACATTATCGCCATGGCACTGGCGTTCGCCGACAAGGCATCCTCCGGCAGCGGTTCCTGTGCCAGCTGTTCGTCTGTCGGCTCAGGAGGCGCGAGCGGGTCCGGCAGCAGCGGCCCTTCGACCAGCGGATCCGGCAGCGTCAACGGGCCCTTCGGCGAGCTTAGATCGATGGCGCCGACCTCAGGAGCAGGCTCGCTTGGAACAAGAGTCTCCGGCCCCTCGATCGGCGCCGAGGTCTGCTGAGCCATCGCCGGCGCGAACCCGCCCGCCACCTGCGTCAGCACCAGCGCCGCCGCGGTCAACCAGCAGACGAGGGCCCGCAGAGCAGTCAGAAGGCCGAGGTTCGTCAGGCACATGTCGGACCACGACGGACGAGCAGCGCTCGTCCGAACCCGATGTTCGGTAACCATGGAGAAGCCCCAGCCTACTGGAAAGTCCGCGCAGGCAGACATCGCCTGCGGCAAGCGGCGGAGCACAAACCTTGCGGCGGGACTCCACCGCGAGACTCGCGACCTTCAACCCTCGCGATCATCACGGGACCGCGAGCAAGGTGCATCGTCAAGAGCCGAACACGCGGCCGGGTTGTCGTCGCGCCGCCACAAAACCCGCTCAGCAGGCGAAATCAGCCAGTCTCCGCAGGGGCTTATTTACGTCGCTCACATTCTCGTGATGACGTTAAGCGCAAAGTTGGCCACACCGAAGTTGTAGGAACGCATTGGTCTACGAGCACGCCGAGCTCCTAGTTGGGAGCGGGAAGGCCATCATGCGGCCGCTGGACTGGGTGGGCGCTCAGCCTCCCTACTTTTTTGCCCGACAAGCCGCGCGGAGGGGTGCTTGGGCAGTTCCCCGGCCAATCCCCCATGCCCGCCAGCCTTTTGACTTGCGGATGATACAGCAAACTGAACGTTACGCTGATTTACTTGCTTGTCGGGTAGGAGATCAGACACAAAAAGTGCACAGCAGTTATATGCGCGGTTCGCAGTCGCGAACCGCGAGGGTGATCGCGCGGCGACAGGCGCCGGGGGAGGCCCTCATCCCCTGTTCCTTTGCCGTAGGCATTGCGGACGGTCAACCTTGGGTGATTTTCTGGCTTTCGACAGCTTACCCCCGCTGTGCCGTGACGTGGAAGCCACTGCCGCAGATGCAAAACACCCAGGCTACTTTGGGAGCTGGTTCCTGTGTCATTGTCGCGCAACAGCTACTGAAGCAAGTTCTGCAAACTAGACGTAAATGAAGAGCGACTCGACATGAAAATGACCGGATGTTTATTCGAACAGAAATTTCATGCTTACGCGGACGTTCTGATAGTCACTTCAACGACCTTGTGATCCCTTACATACAACTCGCAATGCGCATATGTTGCCGGCGCGGCCGAGCCAGGGAAGCCGAAGCGTTACCAGCGGACCCTTGAAGCCGGTAGCGAACCTCGTGGGGACGTCTCGACCCCCCGGCCGCACCTCATACTCCCCGGCCGCACCTCATACTCTCGGCTTTTCTTCGAGTCGCGTTGAGGGTGGTGGCGCGTCGCCCCCTTAGCAGTTTTTAGGCTGCCAGCGTGCAGCTTCGTCCTACGTTGCTACGCCAGCGACCTCCTAAACAGCAGGTGCATCCCGGTGTGATGGACCTCAGTAGCCGTGAGGGGGCAGGACCGTCCCGCCGAAGCGCGCTCCCGTCCCGCCCTAAAGCAATTTAATCCCGCTCAACGACAATCCGATCTCACAAAACGACAACGTGGGCAGGTCAGAAATCCCTGTTTTCCAGTCGACGATGCGGCCGAAGGTGTTGCTGGAACGGCGAGGGGAGCCCAGCTAATGCACGAACATCGTGACCTAAATCCAGGAATTGCTGAGCTGTCGCGACGGAGTTTGCGGAGTTCAGAATTCAGATCTGCAGAGAGGGTTTTGCGACAGACTGCGAGCACAGCCAGCCCGCTCCGGCGCCTCGTCAGGAAGGCCGCCGACGTCATTCTCCTCCGTGTGCGGTCGCGCCTTGGCTCCACAGGCAACGCGTACACGACCGCGCGCCGCTGAGGGCACTTCATCGCCACCCCCCCGCCGCTCCGCCGCGTTCCTTTGCGGCGGGGATGCTGGTAGAAGGGGCGATCCGGTTGAGGACCGAGCGCCCGCTCAGGAGACGATGATGGACCGCGCGACAGACGTGGACGCCGATTTCGAGGCGACCCCGAACAACCTCGAAGCCTTCTTCATGCCGTTCACGGCCAACCGCTCCTTCAAGAAGCGGCCGCGCATCGTCAACCGCGCCGAGGGCGTCTACTACTTCAAGCCCGACGGCACGGCGGTCATGGACGCCTCGGCGGGCCTTTGGTGCTGCAATGCCGGCCACGCCCGGCCGCAGATCGTCGAGGCGATCCGCTCGCAGGCCCAGGCGCTCGACTTCGCGCCCGTCTTCCAGTTCGGCCACCCGAAGGCCTTCCAGCTCGCGAGCCGCATCGCGGCGCTGGCGCCCGGCAACCTCGACCACGTGTTTTTCGGCAACTCCGGCTCCGAGGCCGTCGACACGGCGCTGAAGATCGCGCTCGCCTACCACCGCGTCCGCGGCGAGGGCCAGCGCACCCGCCTGATCGGCCGCGAGCGCGGCTACCACGGCGTCGGCTTCGGTGGCATCTCGGTCGGCGGCATGGTCGCCAACCGGCGCATGTACGGGGCGATGCTCGCCGGCGTCGACCACCTGCCGCACACCTATGACCGCTCCAAGCAGGCCTATTCGCGCGGCGAGCCGGAATATGGCGCCCACTTCGCCGACGAACTCGAGCGCATCGTCGCCCTGCACGGCGCCGACACCATCGCCGCCGTCATCGTCGAGCCGATGGCCGGCTCGACGGGCGTGCTGCCGCCGCCGAAGGGTTATCTGAAGCGCCTGCGCGAGATCACCTCGAAGTACGGCATCCTGCTCATCTTCGATGAGGTCATCACCGGCTTCGGCCGCCTCGGCACGGCGTTCGCCGCCGAGCGCTTCGGCGTCACGCCCGACCTCATCACGTTTGCCAAGGGCGTCACCTCCGGCACGGTGCCGATGGGCGGCGTGCTCTGCTCGAAGCCGATCTACGACGCCTTCATGCAGGGCCCGGAGCACGTCATCGAGCTCTTCCACGGCTACACCTACTCGGCCCACCCGCTCGCGTGCGCCGCCGGTCTCGCCGCCCTCGACGTCTACCGCGACGAGCGGCTGTTCGAGCGCGCGGCGGCGCTGGAGGCGCCGTTTGCCGATGCGCTGTTCGATGCCATCAAGGGCCTGCCGCTGGTCGAAGACATCCGCACCATCGGCCTCGTCGGCGCCGTCGACCTCGCGCCGCTGCCGGGTGCGCCGGGCCTGCGCGCCTACACCGCGCTCGAGAAGGCCTTCCACGAGGTCAACCTGATGATGCGCATCACCGGCGACACCATCGCCATCTCGCCGCCGCTCGTCATCAGCGAGAGCGAGATCGACGAGCTCGTCGGCAAGGTGAAGAAGACGATCGAACTCGTCGCCTGAGACGCCGAACCAGACCAAGGCCGGCGCCGCGGCGCCGGCCTCGATGCTCAACGAGGGCGGCCAAGGGCCGCCCTCAGTCGTTTCAGCGGCCGGCCGTCGATCAGCGCTAGCCCGACGCCGATCAGGGCGATGCCGAGGAAATGCTCCGGCGCCAGCCGTTCGCCGAGCACCAGCGTGCCGAGGAGCATGGCGCTCACCGGCACCATGAAGGTGACGAGCGAGATCGATGTCGCCCCCGAGCGGGCGAGGATGCGGAAGAAGACGATGTAGGCGAAGGCGGTGGAGGCGAGCGCCAGCGCCACCACCGAACCGATCGCCGCCGGGCTCGGCACCGGCAGCGCCCACGGCGCCGCGAAGACGAGCGCCATCGGCACCATGATCAGCGTCGAGGCGGTGAGCTGGCCGGTCGCGGTCTGCACCGGTGACAGGCCGAGGCGGCGGAAGCGGCGACCGAACACGGTCGCGAGCCCGTAGCAGAGCGCCGCGCCGAGGCAGGCGAGCTCTGCCAGCACGTCGGCCTCGACGCCGGCAAGCGCTCCCGGTCCGATCATCGCCACGACGCCGGAGAAGCCCACCAGGACGCCGGCGAAGCGGCCGACCGTCAGCCGCTCGTCGGTGGTGGCGAAGTGGGCGACGAGCACGGTGAAGAGCGGCGTCGTCGCGTTGAGGATGGCCGCAAGCCCGCTTGCGATGTGGCTCTGTCCCCAGACCAGCAGCATGAACGGGATGGCGTTGTTGAACACCCCCATCAGCGCGAAGGCGCCGATCGCCGCGCCCGTGACCGGCAGGCGCTCGCCGGAGAGGCGCAGCACGAGATGCAGTGCCAGCGCCGCGATCAGCACGCGCGAGGCGACGATCACGAGCGGCGGCAGCTCTGCCACGGCGATGGCGACGAAGAAGAACGAGCCGCCCCACAACAGCGACAGCAGCACCAGCAGCCCCCAGTCGGCGAGGCCGAGGGGGCGAAGGGCGAAGGCATTGGGCGAGGGGGGAGGGGACACGCAACCGGCCGGCGAACGGGGACGGCGCGGACCCTACAGGCTCCCTCCCGCCGGTGCACTCCAGATCTTGCGGCCGTCTCCCCCGGCGGATGGGCCGGAAGGGCGCGGGAACTTCTGCTGTGGTCGCTCCCGCAGAAGGCGGCCTCGATCCCGCTCTGCGACTGACTACTCCAGCAGCGCCACGTCGTACTTGGCGGTGAGTCGTTCGATCGTCGCCCGATCGTGGTCGGCGACGCTGTCGACCTCGATGAAGTAGTTGCCGAAGCGCCCCGGGATGATGGTGAGCAGCAGTTTTCCCGGCGTCGTGCCAACGTTGCGGAAGGTGTGCGGGATGTGCCGCGGGCCGACCACATTGGTGCCGGGGCCGGCGAGAAAGCGGTCGCCGGCGACGCGGAACTCGAACGTGCCCTCGATGACGTAGAAGATCTCCGTCTCGTGCCGGTGCGTGTGCAGGGGCGGTCCCTTGCCCGGCGGGATGGTCTGCTCGAGCATCGCGTAGGCGTCGTTCACGGCGTCCGGGCGCACCAGCACGCGCGAGCGGCCGTCGAGCACGTTGACGCCCTCGGCGGACGGCAGGCTGACGATCGGCACGGTCGTTTCGGTCTGTTCCAGCATGGCGAGCGCTCCCTGCGGCGGATGCCAGCCTTCGGCGAGCATCGTTTCGGCCCCTGCAACAGTGTCGTGGTGCGCCCGCGTGCGTGCAAGGCTGGCCGGTGCGCCAGCGGTCGATGCGCGTCCCGGGCGCCGGCCGCGGCACCCTTGTGGCGCCCGCCGGAACGTATCAATGATGCGCCGCATTCCACCGCCGCCGCCCCTCCTCGCGGGGCCGCCTGAAACGACAGCCTGGGAGCGCCCATGCACCGGCCGGCCATCTATCCGGACCTTGCCGACAAGACCGTGTTCATCACTGGCGGCGGCAGCGGCATCGGCGCCGCCCTTACCGAGGGCTTCGCCGCCCAGGGCGCCCGCGTCGCCTTCGTGGACATCGCCGAGGAGCCGAGCCACGCCCTCGTCGCCCGCATCGCCGAGGCGGGGCACACGGCGCCGCTGTTCATGCGCTGCGACATCCGCGACGTGGCGGCCCTGCAGGGCGCCGTGAAGCGCGCTGGCGAGGCGTTCGGCGACGTCGCCGTCCTCATGAACAACGCCGCCAACGACCAGCGCCACGCGGTGCTCGAGGTGACGCCGGACTACTGGGACGAGCGCATGGCGATCAACCAGCGGCCGATGTTCTTCGCCGCCCAGGCGGCCATTCCGCAGATGCGGCGCCGCGGCGGTGGGTCGATCGTCAACTTCGGCTCGATCTCCTGGCGGCTCGGCCAGGGCGGCATGCCCGCCTACACCATGGCGAAGGCCGCCGTGCACGGGCTGACGCGGGGCCTTGCCCGCGACTTCGGTCCCGACCGCATCCGCGTCAACTCGCTGCTGCCCGGCTGGATCCTGACGGAGCGCCAGAAGCAGCTCTGGCTGACGCCGGAGGCGGACGCCGAGCGCCGCAAGGGCCAGTGCCTCGACCTCGAGATCGGCCCGGAGGACGTCGCCGAGATGGCGCTGTTCCTCGCGTCGGACGCCGCGCGCGCCATCACCGCCCAGGAGTTCGTCGTCGACGGCGGCTGGAGCTGAGCCCGCGGCTCCTCCCCGCCGGCCCGTCCCCCCGTCTGCCAGGAGTGACCGTGCCGCGTTCCCTTCCCCTCCAGCCGTCCGCCGCGCTCCTCGGCCTTCTCGCCGCGCTTGCCGTCTCCGCCTGCACCACCACCGGCGAGGTCGGGAGCCGCGACGACGCCGTGTGCACCGGCCAGGGCTTCCAGCCCGGCAGCGCCGACTATGCCAACTGTCGCACGCTGCTCGCCAACCAGCACCGCGACGACGCGCTCGTCGCCCGCAGCGAGTACTTCGGCAACGACTGAGCGAGCCGGCCGGGCCTGGCCGCTGCCGCCCTGGTACCTGGACCGCGCGGGGCTCTTGCGCTCCGCCGGGAAGCGGCGCTTGCTGGCGCCGATCTTCCCGTGGAGCCCGCCGATGTCGCTCGAACTCTGGCTCGCCTTCGTCGCCGCCTCGGCGATCCTGCTCGCCATTCCCGGACCGACGATCCTGATCGTCGTCTCCTACGCCCTCGGCCATGGGCGGCGGGCGGCGCTGTCGACGGTGGCCGGCGTCGCGCTCGGCGACTTCACGGCGATGACTTGCTCGATGCTCGGCCTCGGCGCCCTGCTCGCCACCTCGGCGATGCTGTTCACGGCGCTGAAGTGGCTCGGCGCCGCGTACCTCGTCTATCTCGGCCTCAAGCTCTGGCGCGCTCCGCCGACGCTCGCCGCCGCGGCCGCCGACGAGGCGGGAGCGTCCCCGGTCCCGGAACTTCGCCCGTGGCGGATGTTCGGCCATGCCTACCTGGTGACGGCGCTGAACCCGAAGAGCCTCGTCTTCTTCGTCGCCTTCCTCCCCCAGTTCCTCGACCTCTCCGCCCCGCTCGCCCCGCAGATGATCGTGCTCGAGGCGACCTTCGTGACGCTTGCGGCCCTCAACGCCCTCGCTTATGCGCTGGCCGCCTCCGCCGCCCGCACCCAGATCCGCCGCCCGTCGGTTCAGCGGGCGGTGAACCGGGTCGGCGGCTCGCTCCTGATCGGCGCGGGCGTCGCGGCGATGACGTCGCGGACGTGATCCGACGGGCAAGGGCGGTCCGGGACGACATCAGCGCGCCGGCATCGTCTCCAGTGGCGGATGGCCGGGCTCGCCCGCCTTCGGGTCGGGGCCGTAGCGGTTCGGGCCGACGGTGCCGTCGAGGCACAGGAAGACGAACATCACGATCATGCCGATCAGCGGCAAGAGCAGGATCAGGAGCCACCAGGCGCTGCGGTCGGTGTCGTGCAGGCGGCGCACGGTGACCGCCAGGTGCGGAATGAAGAAGACGAGGCTGAGGCCGATCATCACCGGCCCGTTGTGGACGTTCCAGTTGAAGCTGTAGGGATCGGCAGCCGTGCCGGTGTTCACCGTGCCGAAGCCCAGCATCGTGTCGATGACGCCGGCGACGAAGAACAGGATCCAGAACAGCAGCGCGAACATCCAGTATTCCTTGCGCCGCGAGCGGCCTGAAAACTGGAAGAACTTCTTCAGGGGCAGGGTCATCCAGTACATCGGGGCAACTCCGGAGGCGGGCGGGAATCGCGGCGCGGATGGCCCCATGAGGCACGGCGGGGGCGACGGGCTCAAGGCGGTCCTAACACGCCCGCGGCGGCGGCAGCACCGCCCGCTCGAGCTGGGGACGTCCGGTGGGGATGACGCCCGGCGATGGCGCCGACTCGACAGTCACCGATGTTCCCTATATGTTCAGGTTCCCCGCCCCTGCTGCCGGAGCCCCGCCCCATGAAGCTCTACTGGTCGCCCAACACCCGCTCGACCCGTGCCCTGTGGCTGATGGAGGAGGCGGGGCTGCCCTATGAGCGGGTGAAGCTCGACCTTGCCGCCGGCGAGCACAAGCGGCCGGAGTTTCTCGCCGTCAATCCGATGGGCAAGGTGCCGGCGCTCGAGAACGGTGCGGCGAAGGTGGCGGAATCGGCGGCACTCTGCGCCTACGTCGCCGACCTTGCGCCGGACAGCGGCCTCGCCCCGCCGATCGGCGACCCGGACCGCGGCCGCTGGCTGCACTGGCTGTTCTTTTCCGCCGCCTGCATCGAGCCCGCCTACATGCAGAAGGCGATGGGCTGGACGATCGACCGGCCCTCGCTCGCCGGCTGGGGCGGCTACGAGGCGGTGATGGACGTGCTCGACGCGGCCGTCGCGAAGGGCCCGTGGCTGCTCGGCGACCGCTTCACCGCCGCCGACGTGATGGTCGGCACCGACCTCCACTTCGGCGTCCGGCTGTTCAAGTTCGTCGAGAGCCGGCCGAGCTTCGAGGCCTACATCGACCGCTGCGAGGCCCGCCCCGCCTTCCAGCGCGCCGCCGCGATCAACGCCGCGGGGGTGTGAGGGGCGGGCACGGGCGGGAGCGGAAAAATCCGCCGCCCCTGTCGGCGCGGGCGCCGCCCGGCCGTCCTCGGGGCGGACCCTTGTCACCGAGGACGACACCCATGCCCGGCACCGTGACGCTCCACCGCGTTCTGACGACGCGCCCCGAGAAGGTCTACCGCGCCTTCCTGGAAGCGGACGCGCTTTCGAAGTGGCTGCCGCCGAACGGCTTCACCTGCACCGTCCACCACCTCGAGCCGAAGGTCGGCGGCACCCACCGCATGAGCTTCCGCAACTTCACCACGGGCAGCAGCCACGCCTTCGGTGGCCGCTATCTCGAGCTCGTGGCGAACGAGCGCCTCCGCTACACCGACGCCTTCGATGCGCCAGGCCCGCCCGGCGAGATCGAGGTGACGGTGACGCTGAAGGCCGTCTCCGTCGGCACCGAGCTCACCATCGTGCAGGCCGGCATTCCGGACGCCATTCCGGTCGAGGCCTGTTATCTCGGCTGGCAGGAGTCACTCAGGAACCTCGCCGATCTCGTCGGCCCGGAGATCCCCGACTAGGACGCCCCCCCGTCCGAGGCGCTCTCCCCGCCTGTCTCCGCTCCCCGCCACCCGCCGTCCGCCACCCCGGCCCGAAAGGTCCCGCCATGACCCTTCCGAAGAATCCGCCCGTGCCGAAGAACATCGTCTGCCTGTGGTTCGACGGCGACGCCGAGGAGGCCGCCCGCTTCTACACCGCCACCTTCCCGGACAGCGCAATGGGCGAGGTCTTCCACGCCCCCGCCGACTATCCCTCCGGCAAGGCGGGCGATGTCCTGACGGTGACCTTCACGGTCGCCGGCATCCCCTGCCTCGGCCTCAACGGCGGGCCGATCTTCAAGCACTCCGAGGCCTTCTCCTTCCAGATCGCCACCGACGACCAGGAAGAGACCGACCGCCTGTGGAACGCCATCGTCGACAACGGCGGGCAGGAGAGCGCCTGCGGCTGGTGCAAGGACCGCTGGGGCCTCTCCTGGCAGATCACCCCGCGCACCCTCACAGACGCCCTCGCCAGGGGCGGCGAGGAGGCGCGGCGTGCCTTCGCGGCGATGATGGAAATGGGCAAGATCAACGTCGCGAAGATCGACGCCGCCCGCAAGGGTTGAGGGGAGGCGGTCCGTCCCCGCCGGCCAGCAACGGCTGAGGGGAGGCCGGCCGCCCCCGCCGGCCCGCCGCCGCCGAGGCGCGCCGCCGGCGAGCACCCTCCCGGCGTCGGCGCCCCGGCCGGCCGGCCGCTTTCAGTAGCGGGCCGGCACGTAGAGCTCCGGAGGCAGCGTCCGGCGCTCGTAGTTCGGGTTGAACACCCGCTCCGGCAGGGTGATCTCCTGGTGCGGCACCTCCTCGTAGGGCACCTGCGACAGGAGGTGCGAGATGAGGTTGAGCCGCGCCCGCTTCTTGTCGTTGCCCTCGACGATGTGCCACGGCGCCTCGGGGATGTTGGTGCGCTCGAACATCGCCTCCTTCGCCTTGGTGTACTGTTCCCAGCGGACGCGCGACTGCAGGTCCATCGGCGAGAGCTTCCACTGCTTGATCGGGTCGTGGATGCGCATGAGGAAGCGCAGCTGCTGCTCCTCGTCGGTGATCGAGAACCAGTACTTCACGAGGAGGATGCCGGAGCGCACCAGCATGCGCTCGAACTCCGGCACGTCGCGGAAGAAGTCTTCCACCTGTTGCTCGCTGGCGAAGCCCATGACGCGCTCGACGCCGGCGCGGTTGTACCAGCTGCGGTCGAACAGCACGATCTCGCCGGCCGCCGGCAGGTGCGGCACGTAGCGCTGGAAGTACCACTGGGTCTTCTCGCGGTCGGACGGGGCCGGCAGCGCCACGACGCGGCAGGTGCGCGGGTTGACGCGCTGGGTGATGCGCTTGATCGCCCCGCCCTTGCCGGCGCTGTCGCGCCCCTCGAACAGCACGACGAGCTTCAGCCCCTTGTGCTGCACCCAGTCCTGCAGCTTCACGAGCTCGGCCTGCAGGCGCATCAGCTCGCTGAAATAGGTGTTGCGGTCGAGCGTGCTCTTCTTGCGGTTGGCGAGGAGGGCCCGCAGCTCCGGCGGCACGCGCGCATCGTCGATCGCCTGCTCGAGCTCCTCGTCGAGATCGTCCTCGAGCTCGATCTCGAGCCAGCTGCGGGCTTCGCCGTCGTTCGTCGGTTCCGTCATAGTGCTCCCCTCCTGCATCCTCCGGGACTTAGCGGGAAGGTTATGCCGTTTGGTGACAGGGCGGGGAGGGGGGCGCTCGTCCTCATGCTTCCCATGAGGCGAGATGTTTCAGCACGTCCGCGTTCACGTCGTCACGATTGGAAGATTGCTCCCGAGAGCCAGCGGACACCCTCGGCCGATATTTCAAAGATGGGCGTTTGCTCGACGAGCGAATACGGGACGGAGTCATCGACCTCAATGAGCTCGTAGCGTCGGCCACATGTCTTCCAGCTCATGCATGGTGCCCGATTGGGCTTCGCGTCCCAAGGCATTCGGGAGAGTTGGAGAAGCCTAGCCAACGCCTCCTCGCGGGTGGCGAAGCGCTCGATGTATTCGCAGTGATCTGCGTCGTCGATGATGAACATCAGCGGCCTGTCGAGTTCTGGGCAGACGGGGAAGTGCAACCGATACTTCGGAACGAGCCGCTTGGCGAGCAGGGCGCGCAGCTCCGACGGCACGCGCTCACTGCCGAAAGCCGGGTTAGCTCCGCGTTGAGATCATCCTTGAGCGCGACTATGGCCAGCTGCGGCTATACGGTGGCTCGCCTGCCGCCATCGCTTTCCACTACTTTCGCGGCAATTAGCTCACAGCTTATGCCGCCTCCAAGAGCCTTCGCTACGGAGGTTGAGGCAAAATCAAAGAGCTTTCACAAGCAAAATTCTCATCACCTATTCTTGACTAATGATAGGTGCCGCGGCAGACTTAAGTCACCTTCAGGTGGATTTCGCCCGAGAGTCGGAAGCCGCTTTGGGTAGCAGGTCTCAAGATGCGCGTGGGGACGCTGGATGCCATTCTATTTTCGAAAGAGTGTGAGCGCAGGCCCGTTCCGCTTGAATTTTTCCAAGGGGGGCGTGGGTATGTCAGTTGGTATCAGGGGATTCCGCGTTGGGAGCGGACCTCGTGGGCACTACGTACATGCGGGCAGGGGTGGGCTCTACTATCGGTCATCGCTGGGCCGGGCTGGGGAGCGTCGGGCTGCCCAATCCATATCTCCTCTTCCGCACTCAGTGATTCCACCAGCCGAGTGGATCACAGATGGCGTGGAGATGTTAGAAGTGGAATCTGGCGATGTTCTGGAGATGCGTGATTCAAGTGTAATTGATTTACTGGATGATATCAACGGTAAGTCTGTGCGATATTCTGTTGGAAAAATTGTCTTGCTGGCAGGATTTATTTTTGGAGTCCTGGCTGGATTCATTGATGCTCGAGCCGCCTTGGCAATCTGGTTAATCACAGTCCCTGCCTGGTTGTTCGGCCGCTGGATTGATGGCTACAAGCGGAAAGCAGTCCTCTTCTACGATCTTGAGGAGGATGCTCGTGACGCATATGAAAGACTTACATCAACTTTTGACGCACTCGCGGGGTGCGCCGGCGTATGGCATGTGGAGTCCGGTGGGCGAGTCAACAACCTTACTACATGGAAGCGCAATGCCGGAGCGAGCCACATTGTCTCAAAAAAGCCAACTACGCTGGCATACGCGTTGCCAAAGTTTGTTGCATCCAACATCACGCCGCCCAGCGCGCAGGTTGGTCTCCAGACACTCTATTTTTTTCCCGATATCTTGATGATTGTTCACGGATCGAAGGCGGGCGCTGTCGGATACGCTGACTTAGGAATGCGATGGCAGGAGTCAAATTTCATAGAAGAAGGCCGAGTGCCGCCTGACGCCGTTGTCATTGGTCAGACATGGAAGCATCCAAATAAAACTGGAGGTCCGGACCGCCGTTTTCGGGATAATCATCAAATTCCGATCTGCCGCTACGAAGTCTTGCATTTGCAGAGCGACTCTGGTCTCAATGAGCTTCTTGAGTTTTCAAAGAGCGGGGTGGTCTCATCCTTTGCGGCCGCCGCTAAGGCGCTGTCGCGAGTGAGCGCAAAGGGGCCTCCTGCAATTAAGGCTAGGTTCTGATGTTCCAAGTAAAGTTAGGAATGCAAATGCCGCCACTAGTTACAAGCTGATCTTCGGATATCCGCCTTTGTAAGCCCGTCGGTCGCTCCCATCCCCTCTCACCCCATACGAAACGCTATCCGTTTCATGCGGCACGGAGATCAGCGATTGCCGGCACGGGTGGCATTCGTCGGGGCGGGGCAGGGGCTGCAGCGGACTGCCGCGCTGCGCCAGGAGGGGTTTGACGGGGCCATCACCCTCGTCGGCCACGAGCCCGGCGTGCCCTACCCGCGGCCGCCGCGGTCGAAGGCCCGGCCAGAACCGCTCAGGGCCGCCAGGTCGGCTTTGTCTTAGGCTTTCCCTTCGGCTTGGCTTTCGGCTTTCCCACGAAGCCGTCCGGACGCGGGCTCTTCGGCGGCGGCCCGCTCTTCGCCTGACCCCACGGCTTGACCTCGCGCGGCGCCTCGCCCCGGGCCTTGCCGGGACCGGCGCCGGCGTCGGCCGAGGGCTCCGGCCCAGACACCGGTCCAGTCCCCGGCCCATGCACCGCCGCGTGCCCCGACGCGCCTCCCTTGCGGAACGCCTTGCCGCCGGCGGGTTTCCCGGCGGGCGGTTTGCCGCGCACGGGCTTGTTCCGCACGGGCTTGCCGCGGGCGGGGCGCTCCGAGGGGGCCGGCGGGCCGGGCAGCGGCTCGATGACGACGTCGCCGCCCTCCGCCATGCCGGCCACCTTGGCGAAGCGCTCGGCGGCGGCGAGGCTCACCTCGAAGGCCGTCTCCTCGTCGAAGATGCGGATGACGCCGATCTCCTTGCGCGTCACGTTCCCGCTCCGGCAGATCAGCGGCAGCAGCCATTTCGGATCGGCGTTGTTGCGGCGGCCGATGTTGAGGCGGAACCAGGCGCCGCCTGAGCCGGACCCGCCGCCGAAATCCCGGCCGCCGGCAAAGTCGCGCGCGGCCCGCGGCTCGCCCGGATCGGTCACCTCCTCCGGCGCCGGCAGGCCGGCCCGGTAGAGGCGCACCAGCGCGGCGGCGAGGTGCTCCGGCGGATGGGCGGCGAGGAGCGCGAGGCCGGCGGCGGCGTCCTCCTCGTTCGGCTCGTCGGAGATCACCGCATCGCGCAGCATGCGCTCGTGGTCGAGGGCGCGGATGTCCTCGGCGGTGGGCGGGCCGGACCAGGCGGGGGTGATGCCGAGGTCCCGCATCAGGGCGTCCGTCCGGCGCCGGCGGAACGGCGGCACCAAGAGCACGCTGACGCCCTTGCGGCCCGCCCGGCCGGTGCGGCCGCTGCGGTGCTGCAGGCTCTCGGCGTCGTTCGGCAGGTCGGCGTGGATGACGAGACCGAGGTTCGGCAGGTCGATGCCGCGCGCCGCGACGTCGGTGGCGACGCACACCCGCGCCCGCCCGTCCCGCAGCGCCTGCAGGGCGTGGTTGCGCTCGGACTGGCTCAGTTCACCGGAGAGGGCCACCGCGGAGAACTGCCGCTCCTGCAGCATGGCGTGCAGGCGCCGCACGGCTTCGCGCGTGTTGCAGAACACGATGGCGCTCTGGGTGTCGTGGAAGCGCAGCACGTTGACCACCACGTGCTCGACCTCGGTCGGCACGACGCGCATCGCGCGGTACTCGATGTCGGCGTGGCCGCCTTCGGCGCCGGCCACCTCGATCCGCAGCGCGTCCTGCTGGTAGCGCCGGGCAAGCGTCGTGATGGCGCGCGGCATGGTGGCGGAGAACAGGAGGCTCCGCCGCTCCGGCGGGGTGGCGTCGAGGATGAACTCGAGGTCCTCGCGAAAGCCGAGGTCGAGCATCTCGTCGGCCTCGTCGAGCACGGCGACGCGGAGCGCCGAGAGGTCGAGGCGGCCGCGCTCGAGGTGATCGCGCAGGCGGCCGGGCGTGCCGACGACCACATGGGCGCCCTGGTTGAGGAGCCGCTGTTCCTGGCGCGGATCCATGCCGCCGACGCAGGAGACGATGCGGGCGCCCGTGGCGGCATAGAGCCAGGCGAACTCCCGCTGCACCTGCAGCGCAAGTTCCCGCGTCGGCGCCACCACCAGCGCCTGCGGCGCGGTCGCGGGGCCGAAACTCTCCGCCTCCCCGAGCAGCGTCTCCGCCATCGCAAGGCCATAGGCGACCGTCTTGCCGGAGCCGGTCTGGGCCGACACCAGGAGGTCGCGGCCGGCCGCCTCGGGTGCCAGCACGGCCAGCTGGACCGGCGTCGGGGTCACGTAGTCCCGGTCGGCCAGGGCGCGGGCGAGCGCCGGGTTCGTCGTCATGAAGGGCACGGCTGGGTCCGCCAATCTCGCTCAATCGTCGGGCGTCGAGGGGGAGCCGTCGGAGAGTCTCTCGGGAACGCCATCCTTAAGGGGCCGGCCGCCCGGATGCCACAGCCACCGGGGTGCGTTTTCGGGGCGCATGGGATCGGTGGGACGATTCCGGCCGGAACCGGCGGCCGCAACCGGCCCTCGGGTAGTTCGGCGGCCTGACCGCGGCCCCGACCTCCCATCCCCCCGTCCGCCCGTGCTAGACCCTCCCCGTCTCATGCGGTGCGGAGGTCGGCGATGCCGGCAAAGGTGGTGATCGTCGGGGCGGGGCAGGGGGGGCTGCAGGTGGCGGCTTCGCTGCGCCAGGAGGGGTTCGACGGGGCCATCGCCCTCGTCGGCGACGAGCCCGGCGTGCCCTACCAGCGGCCGCCCCTGTCGAAGGCCTACATGCTCGGCGCCTCCACCGCCGCGGACCTCGCCCTCAAGGCGGACGGCTTCTTCGCCGACCAGCGCATCGACCTTCTCGCCGGCGAGACGGTGGCGGCGATCGACCGTGGCGGCCGCGCCGTGGCGCTCGCCTCCGGCGCGCGGCTGCCGTTCGACCACCTGGTGCTCGCCACCGGCGCCCGCAACCGGCCGCTGCCGGTGCCCGGTGCCGACCTCGACGGTGTCGTTTCGCTGCGCACCCTCGCCGATGCCGCCGACCTCAAGGAGCGCCTCGCGGCCGCCGATCGCGTGGTCGTCATCGGCGCCGGCTTCATCGGGCTCGAGTTCGCGTCCGTCGCCGCCAAGCTCGGCCGCCGCGTCACGGTGGTGGAGGCCGTCGACCGGGTGATGGCGCGCGCCGTCTCGCCGCCGATCTCGGCCTATTTCGCCGCCGCCCACGAACGCGCCGGCACGACCTTGCGCTTCCGCACCGGCGTCGCCCGCCTCCTCGGGGCGGACGGGCGCGTCACAGGCGTCGAGCTCGTGGACGGCGAGCGCCTGCCGGCCGACCTCGTCGTCGTCGGCATCGGCGTCGTGGCGAACGGCGAGATCGCCGCCGCTGCGGGGCTGACGGTCGCGAACGGCATCGCGGTGGATGCGGAACTCGTCACCAGCGACCCCGCCATCTCCGCCGTCGGCGACTGCGCGCTCCATCCGAGCCGCTGGTGCGACGCGCCGGTCCGGATCGAGTCGGTGCAGAACGCCATCGACCAGGGCAAGTGCGTCGCCGCCCGCCTCGTCGGCCGGCCGTCGCCCTACACGGCGGTACCGTGGTTCTGGAGCGACCAGGGGGCGGACAAGCTGCAGACGGCGGGCCTCGCCATCGGCGCCGACCGGGCGGTGGTGCGCGGCGACCCGGAGAGCGGCCGCTTCTCGGCCTTCGTCTACCGCGGCGAGAAGCTGGTGGCGGTCGAGAGCGTCAACCGCCCGGCCGACCACATGATCGCCCGCCGCCTGCTCGCCGGAAACCTCTCGCCGAGCCCCGAGGAGGCGGCCGACGAAAGCTTCGACCTCAAGGCGCTGTCCGGCGCCCCCGCGCGCGGCACCGCCGCCGCCTGAGCCCACTCCGGCCGGCGGACCCACGCGGCCGGACCGATCCGACCTCCTCGAGCCCGAGTGACCCGCATGTCCGCCGTTCCCGGCTCCAACCTGCCTGCCTCGCACCTCTTCTACCAGACCGGCGCCCGCCGCCCGCGCATCGACCGCGCCGAGGGCATCCACATGTGGGACGAGGACGGCCGGCGGCAGATCGACGGCTCCTCGGGGGCGATGGTGGTCAACATCGGCCACTCGAATGAAAACGTGCTCGCCGCCATGCGGGCGCAGCTTGCCCGCGTCACCTTCGCCTACCGGCTGCACTTCGAGAACGAGCCGGCCGAGACGCTTGCCGCCCGGCTCTGCGCAAAGATGCCGGCGGAGCTCGACCGCGTCTTCTTCGTCTCCGGCGGCTCGGAGGCGACCGAATCCTGCCTGAAGCTCGCCCGCCAGTATGCCGTCGCGACGGGGCAGGCCGGGCGCTACAAGGTGATCGGCCGCTTCCCGAGCTACCACGGCTCGACGCTGGGGGCCCTCTCCGTCACCGGCTACACGCCGCTGACGGCGCCGTTCTCGGCGATGATGCGCGAGATGCCGAAGATCCCGTCCCCCACCGCCTATCTCGACCGCGACGGGCTCTCGATGGAAGAGCGGGGCCTGCGCTACGCCGACATGCTCGACGAGGCGATTAGGCGCGAGGGGGCTGAGACGGTGCTCGCCTTCATCATGGAGCCGGTCGGCGGCGCCTCCACCGGCGCGCTCGTCGCCCCCGACAGCTACTATCCGCGCATCCGCGAGATCTGCGACCGCCACGGCGTCCTCCTCGTCCACGACGAGGTGATGAGCGGGGCCGGGCGGACGGGGCGCTTCCTCGGTGGCGACCACTGGGGCTGCCGGCCGGACCTCGTCGCCATGTCGAAGGGTTTCGCCTCCGGCTACGCGCCGCTCGGGGCGATGATCGCGCCGGCCTGGATGGTCGAGCCGGTCGTCGCGAGCGGCGGCTTCCAGCACGGCCACACCTATGCCGGCAACCCGCTCGCCTGCGCGACGGGGCTTGCCGTGATGGAGGAGATCGACCGCCTCGGCCTCGTCGACAACGCGGAGGGGATGGGCGCGCGCATGCGGGGGCGGCTCGAGGAGCTGATGGAGCGCTTCCCGTTCATCGGCGACGTGCGCGGCAAGGGGCTGCTGCTTGCCGCCGAGCTCGTCGCCGACCGGGAGACGATGGCGCCTCTCGAGCCCTCGCTCAACGCCCACCAGCGCCTCGTCGACCTCGCCTATGATCGTGGGCTCATCGTCTACTCCCGGCGCACCCGCGGCGGCCGGGCCGGCGACCACGTGCTCGTCTGCCCGCCGCTGATCGTGACGGAAGCCGACGTCGACGAGATCGCCGGCATCCTCGGCGACGCGCTGTCGGCGCTCGCCGCCGAACTGAACCTCCCGGTGGCGGCATGAGCGCGGCGGCGCCGCTCGCTCCGGTCGCGGGCTGGTTCGCCCACGAGACCGTCGCGCCGGGCGTCATCCGGCTGACCGAGCCGTTCCTGCACCGCTTCGTGCGGGCGAATCTCTGGCTCCTTGCGGGCCCGGACGCTGACCTCCTCGTCGACACAGGAAACGGCGTCGCGGCGCTCGCCCCCGTGGTCGACGCGCTGCGCCGGCCCGAGCGGCCGCTCCTCGTCTTCGCCACCCACGCCCACGTCGACCACGTCGGCGGCCTGCACGAGTTCGCCCACCGCATCGGCCACGCCGCGGAGGAGGGCGGCTTCGCGCGCGTCGACGACGCCGACACCCTCGCCCCCTATCTCCGCCAGAGCGTCTATGAGCCCGGTGCGCCCACGGCGGCTCCGGCGCCGGCGACCGTCTTCATGCGCCCGGCGCCGCTGACGCGAGTCGTGGAGGAAGGAGAGACGGTGGACCTCGGTGGCGGTTCCGTGTGGACCGTGCTGCACCTGCCCGGCCACTCGCCGGGCTCCGCCGCGCTCTATGACGAGCGCACCGGCACGCTGCTGGCCGGCGACGCCGTCTACGAGGGCGGCCTCGTCGACGACCTGCCGCACTCCGACGTCGCGGTTTACGTCGAGACGATGCAGCGCCTCGCGGGGCTCGACCCGCCGCTCGCCTACGCCGGCCACGGCCGCGTGCTCGGCCCCGGCGACGTCGCCCGCATCGCCCGCCGCTACGTGGCGGAGAAGGGTGGCTGAGCGGCCGACGTCGTTGAGGAGACGGGCGATCGGACGAGCCCCCGCGCGGGGCATGAATCGGCGTTAACCATCTGCTTACCTTGAGCAGGCGATTGTGGCGGTGCGCGAAAAGGGATTCGCATCGTCATGGTCGACCTGTCGATCTTCGAAAGGGGCACGTCCGCGGCACCGCTGGCCGACCGCGGGGCGCGCCTCCTCGCCGCCGTCTGCCGGTCGCGGCTCGTCCTGCCGCTCGCGGCGGCGGGCCTCGTGGCGGCGCTTGCCTTCCCGCTCGCCGGGCGCGTCGTCGACGCCCCGAGCGCCGACGTGCGCGTGCTTGTCATCGCCGACAGCGGTGCGAGCGATGCCGCCGCGGCCGCCCGCCTCGTCTCGGCGCCCGATTTCCTGCGCTCCGTCGTCCATCGCCTGCCGGACGAGACCGCCGCCCGCCTGGAGGCGGATCTCCGCGCCGCCACCCTCGGCGGCCGGCTCGCCGCCCTCGTGCCGTCGCTGCCGAGTGCCAACGCCGCCGTGCCGGAGAGCGGGCGCGTCGCGGCGCTCGCCGACGCGCTGACGGTGCGTGCCGCGCCGGGCAAGTCGGTGCTGTCGCTGCGCGTCTTCGCCGCCGACGCGGACCTTGCCGCCAGCGTCGCCGAGGCCGTGGCCGCCCGCTACGTCGCCCTCGACGCCGAGGTCGGCGGCGGCGCCGCCCGCCTCTTCGTCCGCAGCGCGCCGCGCCGCTCGAACGGCCATCTCGCCGCCGCCCTCACCGCGCTCGCCGCCGGCGCAGCCGTCGGGCTCGGGCTCTTCGTCGCCGACCTCCGGCGCCGGCGCCGCTCTCCGCTCGCCGCCTCCCTGCCGCCGGTCGCCGGCACCGTGCCGGTCGACGTGCGCGTCGCCGGCCGCGGCGATGCCGCCGCCGCCCGTGAGATTGCCGCCGCGCTGCCGAAGCGCTCCGAGGGTCCGCTCTGCCTCCTGGTGGCGGGCGAGCCGGCCGCCGCGCGTATCCTCGCCGATCTCGTCGCCGAGGCGGGCGAGGCCGCCGAACAGACCATCCTCGTCGATCTCACCGCCGCCACCGGCGCCGCCGCCGGGTTCGGGGCGCTCCTCGCCGGCGAGGCCTCCTTTGGCGAGGCGATCGTCCGTCGTCCGGGCTCCTACGCCCACCGGCTCGACGACGCCCCGCTCGCCCCGCTCGTCGAGGCCGACGGCAGTCGCGAGCGCTTCGACACGGTGCTCGAGGCGCTGCAGCAGACCTATGAACGGGTGGTCGTGGTGCTCGACCCGGCCGCCCGGCCGGACCTCCTCGCCGCCGCCGGCCGGCACGCCGCCGCCGCCGTCTTCGCGCTCGCGCGCGGCGACCAGGCCCCGGCGCTCGTCGGCGCCCACGCGGCCGTCCGCGAAGCCTGCGCCGGCCCGCTCGTCGTCGCCGCCCTCGCGCCGGCGCCCGAGCACCCGAGCCTGCCGCTGGCGGCGTGAGCCGTCAGCCGGCCGCGAGGTCGTCGGTTTCGGAGCGGACGGTGGCCGTGAGGCATCCTCGCCTCACCGGACGTCGATCCGTCACGAGCCCCCTTCCCCTGGCCGCGGGCGCTCCATCCACCAGATGATGAGGGCGGCAGGCAGCACCCAGCCGAGGCCGACGACGGTGAAGAAGACGAGCTGCACGACGCGGCCCTTGTCGGCCATCGCGACCGAGCCGACGGCCATCGCGATCAGCGCATAGACGCTGACGAGCGCCACGAGCAGCACCGTGCCGATCAGCTTGCGGCGGCGGGAACGGGTCATCGGTGTCACTCCGGCGGTCGCGACGCGTCGTCGCGCGACGGTGGGCGGGGGCGGGCGGGGGCGACGGGTCGCCCTATAGAGGACGCAGAACGCCCCCGCTGGGGCCGGAGCGTCCCTTGGCCTTGCGCCACATGGGCCGCCCGGCCGCGTGCGTCAACCGGAAGCCGCCGCACCCATGATGCCGCAGCCCGCCCGTCTCTTCGCCACGGCCGACGCCGCCCCGCGGGCGGTGCGGATCTGGCTTCTCGTCGTCGCCCTGATGGTGATCGCCATGATCCTCGTCGGCGGCGCGACGCGGATGACCGATTCCGGCCTCTCGATCACCGAATGGAAGCCGATCCACGGCGCCATCCCGCCCCTCTCGGTCGAGGAGTGGCAGGAGGAGTTCGACAAGTACCGGCAGATCCCGGAATACCAGCTCGTCAACAAGGGCATGAGCCTCGACGAGTTCAAGGTGATCTTCTGGTGGGAGTGGGGCCACCGCCAGCTCGGACGGCTGATCGGCGTCGCCTTCGCCCTGCCGCTCGTCGCCTTCTGGATCGCCGGCATGCTGCCCCGGCGCCTGAAGCCGATGCTCGTCGCCCTCCTCGTCCTCGGCGGGCTGCAGGGCGCCATCGGCTGGTGGATGGTCGCCTCCGGCCTCGTCGAGCGCGTCGACGTCAGCCAGTACCGCCTCGCCGTCCACCTGACGATGGCCTTCCTGATCCTCGCTGGGCTCGTCTGGGCGCAGGAGATCGCCAGCGGCCGGCCGAAGGAGCCCGCGACGGCGGCAGTGCGCCGGATGGCCGGGCTGATCCTCGCCCTCGTGGTCGTGCAGGTCTTCGCCGGCGGCCTCGTCGCCGGCCTCAGGGCCGGCTGGAGCTACAACACCTGGCCGCTGCTCGACGGCGCCCTCGTGCCCCCGGGCCTGATGATCCAGAGCCCGTGGTGGCAGAACCTCTTCGAGAACCCGAAGACGGTGCAGTTCGACCACCGCCTGATCGCCTACGCCTTGCTCGCCCTCGTCATCTTCCACGCGGTGCAGGCGGCGCGGGTGCTGCCGGCCCAGGCCCTGCCTGAGAGCCGCGCCGCCCGGCGGGCCGCCTGGCTGGTGGCGCTGGTCGTCGGGCAGGCGGTGATCGGCATCGCCGCCCTCGTTCACGTGGTGCCGCTGTCGCTCGGCCTCGCCCACCAGCTCGGCGCGGCCGTCGTGCTGTGGGCGGCCACCGTCCACCGCGTCCGGCTCGGCTGAGGAAGGACGCCTTCGCGGCGCCCCCTGTCCGTCGCGTCCTTGCCTTGCATGGATGCTGTGCCCGGCCGCCGCAACGCAGGCGGCGGCCGGGACGGTGTTCCCTCGAACCTCGAACTCCGGCTCAGCCCGCCGCCAGGGCCTGGTCGAGATCGGCGAGGATGTCGTCGATGTCCTCGAGGCCGATCGACAGGCGCACCACCTCCGGTCCGGCGCCGGCCGCCGTCTTCTGGGCGTCGGAGAGCTGGCGGTGGGTGGTCGAGGCCGGGTGGATGATCAGCGAGCGGGTGTCGCCGATGTTGGCGAGGTGGGAGAACAGCTTCACCCCCGAGACGAGCGCGACGCCGGCGTCGTAGCCGCCCTTCAGGCCGAAGGTCATCACCGCGCCGGCGCCCTTCGGGCAGTAGCGCTTGGCGAGGCCGTGGTAGCGGTCGCCCGGCAGCCCCGCGTAGCTCACCCAGCTCACCTTGTCGTGGCGCGACAGGTGCTCGGCGACCTTGAGGGCGTTCTCGCAGTGGCGCTGCATTCGGAGCGGCAGCGTCTCGATGCCGGTGGCGAGCAGGAAGGCGTTGAACGGCGACAGCGCCGGCCCGAGGTCGCGCAGCCCGAGCACCCGAACGGCGATGGCAAAGGCGAAGTTGCCGAAGGTCTCGTGCAGCACCATGCCGCCGTATTCCGGGCGCGGCTCGGAAAGCATCGGGTAGCGGCCGTCGCGCGACCAGTCGAACGAGCCGCCGTCGACGATGAGGCCGCCGATCGAGTTGCCGTGGCCGCCGAGGAACTTCGTCGCCGAATGCAGCACGATGTCGGCGCCGTGCTCGATCGGCCGGCAGAGGTAGGGGGTGGCGAGCGTGTTGTCGACGATCAGCGGCACGCGGGCGCGCTTCGCCACCTCCGCGATCGCCGCGATGTCCATGACGACGCCGCCGGGATTGGCGATCGATTCGATGAAGATCGCCTTGGTGCGCGGCGAGATCGCCGCCTCGAAGGAGGAGAGGTCGTCCGGATCCGCCCACACCACGTTCCAGCCGAAGCTCTTGAACGAGTGGGTGAACTGGTTGATCGAGCCGCCATAGAGCTTGCGCGCGGCGACGAACTCGTCGCCCGGCTTCATCAGGGCGTGCAGGGCGAGCACCTGGGCGGCGTGGCCGGAGGCCACCGCCAGCGCCGCCGTGCCGCCCTCGAGCGCGGCGATGCGCTCCTCGAGCACGGCGCAGGTCGGGTTGCCGATGCGGGTGTAGATGTTGCCGAAGGCCTGCAGCCCGAACAGCGAGGCCGCGTGGTCGACGTCGTCGAAGACGAAGGAGGTGGTCTGGTAGATCGGCGTGGCGCGCGCGCCCGTCGTCGGATCGGGCTGGGCGCCCGCGTGGATCGACAGGGTGGCGAACCCAGGCTTGCGGTCTTCGGACATCGTGCGTCTCCCGTCGCTGCGGCCGGCTTCTGCCGGGCTCGCCAGTGTTGTGGCCGAGGCCGCAGCGGACGTCAAAGGCGGGGAGGGGAGTGGGGAAGGGAACTCCTCCCGCTTCTCCCTTTATGTCATCCCGGACCAGCGAGGCGCGAGCCGAGCGCCTGATCCGGGATCCAGGAGAAAGTGCGCGCCGCAGGCGCGGCACAGCGCGCGCCTGCGGCGCGCCTTTCTTCCGCTGGGCCCCGGATCGGCGGTCGGCTTCGCCTCCCTTGTCCGGGGTGACGACCGCAGACGACGGCGCCAACTCTCCGTGATGGCGGTAGCCTCGGGACCGCCCGCTCGCGATGATCGTCCAACGCGTCGATAGTCGTTTGCCACAATGAGAGGGACTTCGCTCATGACCGCCCGCGACGCCATCATCTCCACGCTCGGCCTCGCTCGCAGCGGCACCTGCGGCTACACGCGCGAGATCTTCCGCTCGTCGGTGGAGGTCCCGGCCTCGGCCTTGCCGCCGGCCCTTGGCGGGCCGCGGCCGGCGGGTACCGCGCTGACCTTCCTCGTCGCGCCGGACGCGCCGGTCGTGCTGCATCGTCTACGGGTCGATCAGATGTACCAGTTCCACGCCGGCGACGACCTCGAACTGCTGCTGCTCTATCCGCAGGCCGGCAACGCCACCGGCGGCACCGGCGAAGTGGTCTTGCTCGGCGGTGGCGTCACGACGGGCGAGCGGCCCTCGTGCCTCATCCCCGGCGGCACCTTCCACGCCGCCCGCACCCGCGGCCCGAACGGCTACGCCCTGCTCGGCACGACGGCCTGGCCCGGCGTCATCCCCGGCGATGCGGAGATGGGGGACGCGGCGGCACTGGCGGCGGCTTACCCGGAGATGGCGGAGGCGATCGCGCGGCTAGCGGGATGACCGGAGCGCAGGCACTTGACGTCATTGCCCCTGGAAGAGGTCGCCGTAGAGTTCGAGGTCCGACGTGCGCGCCTCGATGATGCGGGCGACGCAGGCGGGGTAGCCCAGCACCTCGCCCTCCCGACCCCAGTCGCCGTTGGCATAGAAGGCACAGGCCCTCTCCCTGAAGGCGATCCAGGCGCGCTGGGCAGCGAGCAGGTCCGCCTTCGTCTGGCCCTCCGTCGCGCCATAGACGCGCTTCCACGTGGAGTTCAGGGCCTTGTCGGCGCGGGCGACATAATCGCTGCCGCAGGCCGCCCACGCCGTGTTGGTGCCGTCCGACTCGTCGATGCAGCGGTCGTAGGTTTCGTCTGCGCGCGCCGGCGCGGTGCCGGCGGCGAGGGAGAGGCTCGCGGCCACCAGGCTGGCGGCTGCGAGGGAGGCGACGGCGCGGCGGCGGGACATGGCCGGTCTCCGGTGGTTCGGCGGGTGAACTTCGCACGACGGCGCGGTGAGGGGCAGCCGTCATCGGCAAGGCCACCCCCTCGCCCTTCTCGCGCGCCGTGCTAGACTCCGGTGCTTCGCCGTCCGCGGGCGTCGCGGCCGGCCGGTGTCCGCGAGTGCCCCGATGACCACGCCGAACCGCTCGACCCACATCCGCCTCACCTCGCACCCCGATGCGGGGACGCCGGTGCGCTTCCCGATCGCCTGGGGGGCCGGCGATCCGCGGGCGCGCGGCCCGGTGGTGGCGAGCGTGACGCGGCCGGCGGACCGCAACGTCATCGGCACCTATGGCGGCGCCTATGCGCTCTACCGCGCCCTCGCCGTGTCCTCCGGCGCCCTCAACCCGATCCAGCGGCCGGACCTCAAGGACACGGCTCCGGTGGTCGAGATCGGCCCGCATCCGCAGTGGACGACGCCTGAGAAGATCGTCTCGCTCGACCCCTTCGGCGCGATGGCCGGCCAGGTGTTCGCCGACCTCATCGCCGAGGGCGTCGACATCCGCCCGACCATCGCCGTCACCCGCGCCCACGTGGCGCTGCCGGAGATCGAGCGGGCGGTCGAGAAGGGGCGGCTCAAGGCCGACGGAACGGTGATGCTGGCGAACGGCGACGTCTCCGTCGTCAAGGCGGCGATCGACCCGGTCTGGTACCTGCCGGGCATCGCCGAGCGCTTCGGGGTCGGCGAGGACGAGCTCCGCCGCGTGCTGTTCGAACAGACGGCGGGGATGTACCCGGAGCTCGTGACACGGCCGGACCTCGACGTCTTCCTGCCGCCGATCGGCGGCATGACGGTGTATCTGTTCGGCGACCCGGGGAAGCTCGGCAAGGCGCCGCTCACCTGCCGGGTCCACGACGAGTGCAACGGCTCGGACGTGTTCGGCTCCGACATCTGCACCTGCCGCCCCTATCTGGTGCACGGCATCGAGGAGTGCGTGCGGCAGGCGCAGGAGGGCGGCGTCGGCCTCATCGTCTACAACCGCAAGGAGGGCCGGGCGCTCGGCGAGGTGACGAAGTTCCTCGTCTACAATGCCCGCAAGCGCCAGGCCGGCGGCGACCAGGCGGCGACCTACTTCGAGCGCACGGAGTGCGTCGCCGGCGTCCAGGACGCCCGCTTCCAGCAGCTGATGCCGGACGTGCTGCACTGGCTCGGCCTGACCCACATCGACCGCTTCGTGTCGATGTCGAACATGAAGTACGACGCCATCACCGCCTCCGGCATCACCATCGGCGAGCGCGTGCCGATCCCCGAAGGCCTCGTGCCGCCCGACGCTCACGTCGAGATGGAGGCGAAGAAGGCGGCCGGCTACTACGCGCCGGAGGGCGCGGCCGACCTCGCGACGGTGGTCGGGCGGCCGCTGGAGGGGTAGGGCGGGGCGGATGATCACTGCGTGCCCCTGTGCTATCGTTGCGACGGCCCTTCGGAGCGCCGGCGGGCAGGAGCGAGGACGATGACCAGGATTTCCGTTCGCATCGACGAGGACGCCGAAGAGGTGGTGCTGCCGCGCAGCGTCGCCGATCTCCTCGGCATCGCGCCCGGCGAGCGCGCCGTCGGCACGACGACGGAGTCCGGCCTCTTGATCGGACGCGATGCGGCGGAGATCGACCGTCAGGTCGAAGCGGGCCTCAGCGTCATGCGCCGCTACGCGGAGACGATGAAGCGTCTCGCACGCTGATGTCCGACATCGTCTGGATGACCGTGAACGGCGTGTTCAGCCTGCACAAGCAGCCAACCGCCTGGACGGCGGCGCGGCGGTTGTAGCCCGCACCATGCTAGAGTCAGGCGCAGATCGGACAGCAGCGCGTACCGCTTACGCTGCGAAGATCATTCTGCACGCTCCCGCATGGAATTCCCCGCTTCTGGGCGACTTCGTCGACAAGTGCCTTCGGGACAAGGTCGCCTTGATTTGCGTCGTGAGTGGCGACTGCGAAAGAGTCCATGACGTGATCGATGAACTCATCGTGGGGGACGGGTCCGCCGATGACAGCGAGTGGCCGGCGACCACCTGGCATATGGGTCAGTCGCTCGACGAGGTTCGATCGTTCGCAGCAAGCTACCGGTGTCGGGACGGTGCGACTGGTCCGTTTCAGGAAGTACGATTGGTGGGCTGTGCCGAGGTGGCGCCTCATCGCTGACGGTGGTCGCGCAAGGCCGTGCCGGCATAGCGATTTTGGACTGTGGGACTGATTGATGACGTTGCAGCGTGACGACGGCGCCCCCGCCCCCCACCCCGACGAGGCGCTGGCGCGCTCGCTCTTGACGGCCCATGCCGTGCGCGAGCGGGCCCACAGGATGCTCGCCGCCGCCCTCGACGGGACTCTCGCCGAGCTCTCCGTCGACCTCGCGAAGCTCGACGCGGCCGCCGACCTCGTGGCCGAGACGACCCGCAAGGCCTACCCGGACCTCGTGGTGCCGCCGCACTCGCGCTTCCGCCACTTCTCGGCCGGCGGCCACGACCGCTTCGGAGCGATCGCCGCCGCGCGGGAGTGGAGCGACGCGCGGTCTGCGGCCCGGGCCGCGGCCGACCTCGCCATCGTCTCGGTCCTCCTCGATGCCGGCGCGGGAGCGGACTGGGTCTACCGCGAGGGCGTGACGGGCGAGGCCTATTCGCGCTCGGAGGGGCTGGCGGTCGCGAGCGTCGCGATGTTCGTCTCGGGCCTGTTCTCCGCCGTCCCGGCCGATCCGTTCCGGGCCGATGCGGCGGCACTCGCGACGATCTCCCTCGACGAGCTGACGCGCGGCTTCAAGGTGAAGCCCGGCAATCCGCTCGCCGGCCTCGACGGCCGTGCCGAGCTCATCCGCCGCCTCGGCATCGCCTGCGCCGATCGCGACGACGTCTTCGCCCTCGAGGACGAGCCGCGACCGGGCGGCATCGTCGACGCGCTCGCGTCCCGCGCCGAGGGCGGGCAACTGCCGGCGGCGGAGATCCTCGCCCTCGTGCTCGACGCCCTCGGGCCGATCTGGCCGTCGCGGCTGACCCTCGCCGAGGTGCCGCTCGGCGACACCTGGCGCCACCCGGCGATCGCGACCGACGACATCACCACCGGCCTCGTGCCGCTCCACAAGCTGTCGCAGTGGCTGAGCTATTCCCTGCTCGAGCCGCTCGCCCTCGCCGGCGTCGAGGTGGTGGAGCTCGACGGCCTCACGGGCCTCGCCGAATACCGCAACGGCGGCCTCTTCCTCGACACCGGCGTCCTCCGCCTCGGCGATCCGGCGGACGCCGAGCGGACCCACGCCGTCGGCTCCTCGCTCGTCGTCGGCTGGCGGGCGCTGACGGTGGCGCTGATCGACCGGCTGGCCCCGCTGGTGCGCGCCCGCCTCGGCCTCGACGCCGAGAGCCTGCCGCTCGCCGCGGTGCTCGAGGGCGGCACCTGGGCGGCGGGGCGGCGCATCGCCCGCACGCTCCGTCCCGACGGCGGGCCGCCCCTGAAGATCGAGAGCGACGGCACGGTGTTCTGAGGGCGAGCGCCGCCGAAGACAACGGGTGCGGCAGGTCGGGGGAGGGCAGGGGGTGGCGCGGCTGGTGCGGCTCGGCAAGACGGCGCTCGTCGCCACGGTGGCGCTGCTCTTCCTGCTCTTCGCCTTCGGCAACGTGACCGACCCCGGTACGAACTGGGCCTTCGTCAAGCACGTGCTGACGATGGACACGATCTTCCCGAGCTCGACGATCGGGTGGCGAGCGGTCACCGATCCGACGCTGCAGGCGATCGCCTACGGGACGATCATCGCCTACGAGCTCGCGACCGGCCTCGTTCTCGCCGCCGCCACGGTGCGCCTCGCCGCTGCCTCCGGCGACGCCGTCCGCTTCCAGGCGGCGAAGCCCCTCGCGGCCCTCGGCCTGATGATGGGCATCGTCCTCTACGGCCTCGGCTTCACGGTGGTCGGCGGCGAGTGGTTCGCCATGTGGCAGTCGCACCAGTGGAACGGCCTCGACAGCGACAACCGCTTCGTCACGCTCACGGGCATCGTGCTGATCGTGCTGATGCAGGGGGAGGGGGGGCGCGAGGGCCGAGGCGCCTGAGCATCGCGCTTTCCCCGTGGACAGCGGTGCGCCGACGGGACGGCCAGCCACTTCGCCGCTTCAAGCCCTGCCGCCGAGCCGCTACAGTCCGCGCCGACACGAGAACCGACTTGGCAGCAACGGGACTGGGACGGACGATGGCGCAGGCGTGGGCGGACGGGGTGACGGTGATCGACCACCCGCTGGTGCAGCACAAGCTGACGTTGATGCGGGAGAAGAACACCCCGACGGTCGAGTTCCGCCGGCTCCTGCGCGAGATCTCGATGCTGCTCTGCTACGAGGCGACGCGGGATCTCGAACTGACGACGACCACCATCGAGACGCCGCTCGCGACGATGGAGGCGCCGGTGCTCGCCGGCAAGAAGCTCGTCTTCGCCTCGATCCTGCGCGCCGGCAACGGCCTGCTCGAGGGCATGCTCGACCTCGTGCCGGCGGCGCGTGTCGCCCACGTCGGGCTCTACCGCGATCCGAAGACCCTCGTCGCCGTCGAATACTACTTCAAGGCCCCCGAGGACATCGCCGAGCGGCGGATCATCATCCTCGACCCGATGCTGGCGACGGCCAACTCCGCCGTGGCGGCGGTCGACCGGCTGAAGGAGCGCGGCGCCACGGACATGAAGTTCGTCTGCCTGCTCGCCGCCCCCGAGGGCGTCTCGAAGCTGCGCGACGCCCACCCGGACGTGCCGATCGTCACGGCGGCGGTCGACGAGCGCCTGAACGCCAAGGGCTACATCATGCCCGGCCTCGGCGACGCCGGCGACCGCATGTACGGCACGAAGTAGGGTCCGCGTCAGTCGGCGGGCGCCACCGCCGCGCGCGCCGGCGCAGCCGTCTCCGCAAGCATCCGCTCGATCTCCGCGACGATCGCGGCCGTGCGCGTGTGCTGGATGGCGTGGCCCGCCCCCGGCAGCACGACGAGGCGCGCCCCCGGCACGGCCGCGGCGAAGGCCTTCGCATGGATGGTCGTCGAGACCACCCGGTCGGCGTCGCCGCCCATGACCACCGTCGGCGCGGCGATCTCGCGGTAGCGCGGGACGAACGCGGAAAGCCGCGCCTTGAGGCCGCGGATGTCCTCGGCGCTCGCCCGGAAGGCCTGTGGGCGCAGGGCGAGCCGCGCCGCCGTCGCCTCGATGAGCCCGTCCGGCGCCGCCTCGGGGGCGAACACGCCGGCATAGCCGGAGGGCAGCAGCATGAGGCCGAGCGGCGTCGTGATCGTGCGGGCGACGAGCTTGCCGGCAAGGGGCGCGCCGACGAGATCGTAGGACCAGGAGACCCCGCCCGGCCAGGGGTGGGTGGCGGCGGCGAGGAGCACGAGCCCGGCGGTCGCGTCCGGGTGGCGGACGGCAAAGGCGGCCGCAACGGCGCCGCCGAAGGAATGGCCAACGATCACCGCCCGCCGCACCCCGATCGCCGCGAGCGCGGCAGCGACGACGTCCGCCTGCACCGCCGGGTCGGCGTCCTCTTCGCCGCCGCGACCCGAATAGCCGTGACCGGGCCGGTCGACGAAGACGAGGCGGGCGCGGCCTTCGAGGCTCGGACCGAAGGCGACGAGCGGGTCGACGAGGGTCGCCACCGCGCCGTGCAGGAACACGATGGTCGGTGCCTCCGGCGCGGCGGCGGGCCGGTCGACGAGGTGGATGCGGCGCCCCAGCGCCTCGACGAAGCGGCCGGACGGCGGATGGTCCGCCTCGATGCGGGCGACGAGCGCATCCGTGGCGATGGCGAACGCGGCCGCCGCGAGCACGGGCACGGCGATCACCGCGCCGGCGACGAGGGCCACCATGGTGCGCCTCACCGGGCCGGCGGACGCGAGGGACGCACGCTCAAAGCTCGAGCCCGCGCACCTCGGCGGCGAGGTCGTCGTGCGCCTTCTTCGTCTCCTCGTTGCGCGGATGGACGGCGAGGGCCGCCTCGTAGGCCTTCAGGGCCGCCTCGTCGCGATCGAGGGTGCGCAGCACGACACCGAGGCCGACGAGGGTGCGCCAGTCGCGCGGTTCGAGGGCGAGGGCATGCTCGAGGTCGGCGAGGGCCTTGCCGAAATCATCCCGCTGGTAATGGACGGCGGCGCGCCGGCTCCAGCCCTCGGCGAAGTCCGGCTGCAGGCGGGTCACCGCGTCGAGGAGATCGAGGGCGAGCGGCAGGTTCTCCGCACCGATGGCCGCCTGGGCCTGGCCCATGAGCACCTCGATGGTGGCGCTGCCGGAGGCAGCGAGGCGGCGCTGGATCTGGTCCGCGATCTGGCCGGCCCGCCGGTCGTCCTTCGCCGCGGCGAGATCCGCAAACAGGGAATCGAGGCTCGGCTCCGCCTTCGGCTCCGGCCGGCCGGCCGTCTGCTGGTCCGTTTCAGGATGGCCGGGCGGGAGGTGCGGGCGTGCCGATGGAAGCTCTGCCGGCGGTTCCCCGAGGGTCGGCGCACGCGGGTCGGGCCGCGGCAGGTCCGGCAGGGGCCTGACGCCGGGAGGCAGCCCGTCCGGCGGCTGCAAGCCCGGGGGCGCGGCGTCGGGCGCCTGCGCGTCGGGTGCCTGGGCGCGGGCGGGAGCGACCGTGGCGGGGGCGGCGATCACCGCCACGGCGACGAGGGCCGACAGACCGGCGCGGAGGGGGAGGGGCGTGCGCATCAGCGAGATATTGCGCGCCACCCGTGGCGGGTCAAAGGCAGTGGCCCCGCGGCCAACACAAAAAGGCGCGCGACCTGATGCCACGCGCCCCGATCGGTGATGTACGGAAGGACGGCCTCGTGGGACCGCCGCGCGCCGACCGCAAACGGCCGGCGCCGCAGGGCCTCAGCCCTGGCGCGCCTTGAAGCGCGGGGCCTTCTTGTTGATGATGTAGATGCGGCCCTTGCGGCGCACCAGACGGTTGTCGCGGTGCCGACCGAGCAGCGACTTCATCGAATTCTTGATCTTCATGGGTCCCGGCGCTCCGGCGCAAAAGATTGGGCAGGCACCACCGCACCCACCGATTTCGTGCCGGGGAGATAGCGGAGTCGCTCGCGGGATGTCAAGCCCGGGGTGCCGGAAACGCGGCCTCCAACGCTCCCGACAGCTACGTTTCCGGCTCATCTCCTTGCACAAGGGGAGCTTCGCCCGACCAGAAGCGGTTCAGGCTCTCCCACGCGGCCTTGCTCTTCGGGCCGAGCCAGACTTCGAACTCGGCGGGTGCAGTGGTCGTGTGGAGGTTTCTATTTTGCAGACCCTCCAGCAGCCCGATCGTCATGGCCTCGCGGACGTAGGCGTCGCCGTGCGTATGGCACCGCTCGACGACGGCGAACACCGCGGGGAAGTGCGCGGTGTCGCCCCGTGACATCTGGGCGGCCAGATGATGGGCGAGATCGCTGAGGGCGAGGTACAGCGGAGGTGGCTCCGGTTCGTTCTTCCATTCAATGAGGAAGGCTTCCCACAGCGGCAGAAAGCCCGGAACTGCAGCGACCAGCAAAGGGAGCATCTGCTCGCGGGTGATCGGACCCTGGTTGGTGGCCCCGCAAGTCACGTCGCGCTCAACAAGGTTCGATTCAGGCGCCGCCGGTCGGGCGTTTCCTCAAGCATTGACAACCCCTATGACCGTCGTACGGTCAGACAAACCAATCCGGACCGGGAGACCAAAGTGGCACACGTTCGCGTCGAACGGCAGGAGGGGCGGCGACTGCAGGGGATGGCTCGCCACCACTGCGTGGTCATGGACCGCACCCGCGAGGACGGTGGCACTGATGCCGGCTGCACGTCGGGTGAACTCCTGCTCCTCGCCATCGGCTCGTGCGTCACCGGCCGGCTGCGAAACACCCTCGAAGCGGCAGGCCTGCCGGCGACGCCGCTGGCGGTCGAGGTCTCGTTCGAGCCGTCGGCGCGCGGGGAGAGACGCGAGCAGATCGCGGTGGACGTCATCCTTCCGCCTGCTCTCGACGACGCCGGCATGGCGCTCGCCGAGCGCGAGGCCCTCACCGGTGGCGTCGGCAGCCGCGTGTCGGCGGGGTCGGAGATGATCGTTAGGGTCCGCCGGGACGGCGCGGACGGGGCGGTGGCGGCATGAGCGGCCCGGACAGCGTGTCCGATTCGGTCCTCGTGACACCCGCCTGGCTCGAGGAGAATCGTGTCACGCGGGACATCGTCCTCATCGAGATCGCCGGCATGGGCCAGGACGACCTCTCCGCCTACAAGGCAGGGCACGTTCCCGGGGCCATCCCGTGGAAGTGGAAGGAGCGCCTCTGGGATGCCCGCATGCGCGACTTTCCGAACGAGGAGGAGTTCGCCCGCCGCATGGGTGCCGCCGGCATCGCCAACGACACCACCGTCGTCCTCTACGGCGAGGGCATCCAGTTCGGCGTCTATGCCTGGTGGACGCTGACCTATTGCGGCCACCGCGACGTGCGGCTGCTCGACGGCGGGCGCAAGCGCTGGGTCGCCGAGGGCCGGCCGCTCGAGACTGAGACCCCGCCGCCCCCCCTGCCGCGCGTCTACGAGGCGAACCCGGGCCGCCGCGAGGAGATGCGCATCCACCGCGACCGCGTCCTCTCCCTGCTCGGCAACGAGGCGGTGGCGATCGTCGATGCCCGCTCACCGGAGGAGTATCGCGGCGAGCGCGTCGGCGGACCGGGCGGGCCGGACGTCGGGGCGGTGCGGGCGGGCCGCATCCCGGGCGCCCGGCACCTTTACTACATGGACCTCTTCGACGAGACGGAGAGCTTCAGGCCGAAGGCCGAAATCGCCGCCATGGCGGCCGAGCGCGGGCTGTCGCCGGACAAGGCCACCATCGCCTACTGCCGGATGAGCCACCGGGCGACCGTCGCCCACTTCGCCCTGACGCAGATCCTCGGCTACCCGGACGTGCGCGTCTACGACGGGTCGTGGACCGAATGGGGCAACCTCGTCGGCGTGCCGATCGAGCGGTAAGGACAGGTGCCCGTCGCGGTCCGACGGGCGGGGGTGCGCGGCGCGGCGCTTTCGCCTAAACGGTGCGGATGCGCCACCGCGTGTCCGTGCTGCTGCCTGTCGCCGTCGACACCGCGTACACCTACGCGGCCGACGCGCCGCTCGCGCCCGGCACCATCGTCGAGGTGCCGCTCGGGCCGCGGCGGATGCTCGGGGCGGTGTGGGAGGACCCGCCGGACGACACGATCGGCCACAACCGCCTGCGGCCGATCGAGGCCGTCGTGCCGGTGCCGCCGATCGATTCGCAGATGCGCGCCTTCGTCGAGTGGGTGGCCCGGTGGACGGTGTCGCCGCGCGGCATGGTGCTGCGCATGGCCCTCAGGGCACCGCAGGCCTACGCGCCGGAAGCCCCCCGCACCGGCGTCCGCCGCGCCGGCCCGCCGCCGGAGCGGATGACCCCGGCGCGTGCCCGTGTCCTCGCCCTGACGGAAGACGGCCTCGCCTGGTCCCGCACCGGGCTTGCCGCCGCTGCTGGGGTGAGCCCGTCGGTCGTCGAGGGGCTCGTGGCGGCCGGCAGCCTCGCGCTCGTGACGATGGCACCGGTGCCGATCGTCGCCACACCGGACGCCGCCCTCGGGCGGGCGCCGACCCTCTCGCCGGAACAGGCGTCGGCCGCTGCCGCCCTGCGCGAGACGATCAAGGCCGGCGGGTTCTCGGTGACCCTGATCGACGGCGTCACCGGCTCCGGCAAGACCGACGTCTTCCTCGAGGCGGCGGCCGAGACGATGCGGCAGGGGCGTCAGGTGCTGGTGCTGATGCCGGAGATCGCGCTCACCCAGAGCGTGCTCGCCCGTTTCGAGACGCGATTCGCCGCCCGGCCGGCCGAGTGGCACTCGGCGGTGCCGGCGGCGCAGCGCGGCCGGGTCTGGCGCGGCGTCTGCGAGGGCACGGTGCCGTGCGTCGTCGGCGCGCGCTCGGCGCTGTTCCTGCCGTTCCGCAACCTCGGTCTCGTCGTCGTCGACGAGGAACACGAGGTCGCCTACAAGCAGGACGACCGCGTGCCCTACAACGCCCGCGATATGGCGGTGGTGCGCGGGCGAATCGGCGACTTCCCGGTCGTCCTCTCCTCCGCGACGCCGTCGGTCGAGAGCCGCGTCAACGCCGATGCCGGCCGCTACAAGCGCCTCGTCCTTGGCGCCCGCACCGGCGGCGGGGCGCTGCCGAACGTCGCCGTCATCGACCTGCGGCGGTCACCCGCCGAGCGCGGCCGCTGGCTGTCCCCGCCGATGGCGAACGCCGTCGCCCACACCCTGGCGCGGGGCGAACAGGCCCTTCTCTTCCTCAACCGCCGCGGCTATGCGCCGCTGACGCTGTGCGGTGCCTGCGGCCACCGCTTCCAGTGCCCGCAGTGCTCCGCCTGGCTCGTCGACCACCGCCTGCGCAGCCAGCTCGTCTGCCACCACTGCGGCCACACCGAGCCACGCCCGGACGCCTGCCCGTCCTGCGGCGCCGAAGGCCGGCTCGTCGCCTGCGGGCCGGGCGTTGAGCGCGTCGCCGAGGAGGCGGCGGAGCGGTTCCCGCAGGCGCGGTTGCTCGTGCTCTCCTCCGATACCGGCGGCACCGAGCGGATCCGCCGCGAGCTCTCGCTGGTCGCCGAGGGCAAGGTCGACCTCCTCGTCGGCACCCAGCTCGTCGCCAAGGGCCATACCTTTCCGAAGCTGACGATGGTCGGCGTCGTCGATGCCGACGTCGGTCTCGTCTCCGGCGACCCGCGCGCCGCCGAGCGGACGTTCCAGCTGCTCTCCCAGGTGACTGGCCGGGCCGGGCGGACAGGAGCGTCGGGCATGGGGCTGCTGCAGACCCACAATCCCGACCACCCGGTGATGCGGGCCCTCGTCGCCGGCGATTCCGACGCCTTCTACGCCGCCGAGATCGAGGTGCGCCGCCGGGCGGGGCTGCCGCCGTTCGGCCGGCTCGCGGCGATCGTCGTGTCCGGGCCGGACCGGGCGAGCGCCGAATCCTATGCCCGCAGTCTCGCCCGCGCGGCGCCGGCCGCCACGGGCGCCGAGGTGCTCGGCCCCGCCGAGGCGGCGCTCGCGGTGTTGCGCGGCCGCCACCGCTTCCGCCTCCTCGTCAAGGCGGCGCGCGGCCTCGATCTGCCGGGCTACCTGCGGGCCTGGCTCGCCGCCGCCCCGCCCGCCCGCGGCGGTGTCGAAAGGCACGTCGACGTGGAGCCGCAGAGCTTCGTCTGAGGTCTCGGCGCCCGCGCCGGGGTGGCGGAAAGCCCATGGGCGCGGCGTCCCGCCGCGCTCGGGGCGCATACTGGGTGGAGTGCCCGTGTTGCGCCGCCTGATTGCCTATGGTATCGGCACCCTTGGCTTTCGGGGGGCTTGCCGCGTGCCTCTCCGTCCCTTGGAAAGTCTCTTATCTTTCAAGGCCTTCGGAATTGCCCCGCGCGAGCAAGCCCGAAGGCCTTCCGTGTGCGAGAGACGCTATCCGTGATCGATCAGGACCAGCACGTCTCCGGTGTCGCCGAACGCTACGCCTCCGCTCTCTACGAGCTGGCGAAGCAGGAGGGCGTGATCGACGCCGTCGAGGCAGACCTCGACCGGTTCGCCAAGCTGATGGACGAGAGCGCCGACCTCCGGCGCCTCGTGAAGAGCCCGGTGTTCTCGCCCGACGAGCAGACGAACGGCCTTTCCGCCGTGCTCGAGCGGGCCGGGATCGGCGGCTATGCAGCGAATTTCCTCAAGCTGGCCGCCCGTAACAGGCGGCTGTTCGTGGCGGGCGAGATGATCCGCGCCTACCGCGCCCTGGTCGCCGCCGGTCGCGGCGAGACGACGGCCGAGGTGACTTCCGCCGAGCCGCTCTCCGAGACGCATCTTGCGTCCCTGAAGGCGGCCCTGTCGGAATCGACCGGCAAGGACGTGCGACTGAAGACGAGCGTCGACGCCAGCCTCATCGGTGGGCTGATCGTCAAGCTCGGCTCGCGCATGATCGACACGTCGCTCAAGACCAAGTTGAATTCCCTCAGGATCGCGATGAAAGAGGTCGGCTGATGGACATCCGGGCCGCGGAAATTTCCGCAATCCTCAAGGAGCAGATCAAGAACTTCGGCCAGGAGGCCGAGGTCTCCGAGGTCGGCCAGGTGCTTTCCGTCGGCGACGGCATCGCCCGCGTCTACGGCCTCGACAAGGTCCAGGCCGGTGAGATGGTCGAGTTCCCGAACGGCATCCGCGGGATGGCGCTGAACCTCGAAGTCGACAACGTCGGCGTCGTGATCTTCGGCTCCGACCGCGAGATCTCCGAGGGCGACACGGTGCGCCGCACCGGCGCCATCGTCGACGTCCCCGTCGGCAAGGGCCTGCTCGGCCGCGTGGTCGACGCCCTCGGCAACCCGATCGACGGCAAGGGCCCGATCGACGCCACCGAGCGCAAGCGCGTCGACGTCAAGGCGCCGGGCATCATCCCGCGCCAGTCGGTGAACGAGCCGATGTCGACGGGCCTCAAGGCGATCGACGCCCTGATCCCGGTCGGCCGCGGCCAGCGCGAGCTCATCATCGGCGACCGCCAGACCGGCAAGACCGCCATCGTCCTCGACACGTTCCTCAACCAGAAGCCGCTGAACGCCGGCACGGACGAGAACGTCAAGCTCTACTGCATCTACGTCGCGGTCGGGCAGAAGCGCTCCACGGTGGCCCAGTTCGTGAAGGCCCTCGAGGACGCCGGCGCGCTGCAGTACTCGATCGTCGTCGCTGCCACGGCGTCCGATCCGGCGCCGATGCAGTACCTGGCGCCGTTCGCCGGCTGCACAATGGGCGAGTTCTTCCGCGACAACGGCATGCACGCCGTGATCGCCTATGACGACCTCTCCAAGCAGGCCGTCGCCTACCGCCAGATGTCGCTGCTGCTGCGCCGCCCGCCGGGCCGCGAGGCCTACCCGGGCGACGTGTTCTACCTGCATTCGCGCCTGCTCGAGCGCGCCGCGAAGCTGAACAAGGACAACGGCGGCGGCTCGCTGACGGCCCTGCCGGTCATCGAGACCCAGGCGAACGACGTGTCGGCCTACATCCCGACGAACGTCATCTCGATCACCGACGGCCAGATCTTCCTCGAGACCAACCTGTTCTACCAGGGCATCCGCCCGGCGGTGAACGTCGGCCTCTCGGTGTCGCGCGTCGGCTCGGCCGCGCAGATCAAGGCGATGAAGCAGGTCGCCGGCTCGATCAAGGGCGAGCTCGCCCAGTATCGCGAGATGGCCGCCTTCGCCCAGTTCGGCTCCGACCTCGACGCCACGACGCAGCGCCTGCTCGCCCGCGGCGCCCGGCTCACCGAGCTCCTGAAGCAGCCGCAGTTCTCGCCGCTGAAGACCGAGGAGCAGGTCGCCGTCATCTTCGCCGGCGTCAACGGCTATCTCGACCGCCTGGCGGTGAACCAGGTGCGGCCCTTCGAGGCCGGCCTCCTCTCGTTCCTGCGCGCCGAGCACAAGGACCTGCTCGACGGCATCTGGGCGAAGAAGGAGCTCACGCCGGAGCTGCGCGACCGGCTGAAGGCGGCGCTCGACGCCTTCTCCAAGATGTTCTCGGCCTGAGCGGCCGGGAAGACGCGTAGCGACGCCGCCGAGGAGCGCCGATGCCGAGCCTGAAGGACCTGCGCAACCGCATCGCCTCCGTGAAGGCGACGCAGAAGATCACCAAGGCGATGCAGATGGTCGCCGCGGCGAAGCTGCGCCGTGCCCAGGAGGCGGCGCTCGCCGCCCGGCCCTATGCCGAGCGGATGCAGGCGATGCTCGCCGGCCTCGCCGCCGGGATGGAAGGGGCGGCCGGCGCGCCGGCTCTCCTCGCCGGCAACGGTCGCGACGACGTGCACCTGCTCGTCGTCTGCACCGCCGAGCGCGGCCTCTGCGGCAGCTTCAACTCCTCGATCGCCCGTCTCGCCCGCGAGCACGCCAACCGGCTCATCGCCCAGGGCAAGACGGTGAAGTTCCTGTGCGTCGGCCGCAAGGGCGCCGACGCGCTGAAGCGCGACTTCGGTCCCCGCATCCTGCGCACCATCGAGATGCGCGGCGTCAGGAGCGTCGGCTTCGCCCAGGCCGACCAGGTGGGCAAGCTCCTGCTCGAGCTCTACGAGGCCGGCGAGTTCGACGTCGCGACCCTGTTCTATGCGCAGTTCAAGTCGGTCATCCAGCAGGTGCCGACGGCCCAGCGGCTGATCCCGGCGGACGTCTCGGCGGCCCCGCCGCGGGCCGAGGGCGGCGCGATCTACGAGTACGAGCCGGACGAGGAGGAGATCCTCGCCGAGCTGCTGCCGCGGAACATTTCCGTGCAGGTGTTCCGGGCCTTGCTCGAGAATGCCGCCTCCGAGCAGGGCGCCCGCATGTCCGCCATGGACAATGCGACGCGCAACGCCGGCGAGATGATCAGCAAGCTGACGATCACCTACAACCGCTCGCGCCAGGCTCAGATCACCAAGGAACTGATCGAGATCATCTCCGGCGCCGAAGCGCTCTGACGACGCCGCCGACGCGGCACGACGACCGAATTCGGCGCACCGGCGCCCCGCCCGACCGACGAGGACAGAACCCATGACGAAGCATGTCGGCCACATTTCCCAGGTGATCGGTGCCGTTGTCGACGTGCACTTCGAGGACGAGCTGCCGCAGATCCTGAACGCGCTCGAGACCGACAACCACGGCGTCCGGCTCGTCCTCGAGGTCGCGCAGCATCTCGGTGAGAACACCGTCCGCACGATCGCCATGGACACGACCGAGGGTCTCGTCCGCGGCCAGCCGGTGCACGACACCGGCCTGCCGATCGCGGTGCCGGTCGGTGACGGCACGCTCGGCCGCATCGTCAACGTCATCGGCGAGCCGATCGACGAGGCCGGCCCGGTGGAGCACACCGACACCCGCGCCATCCATCAGCCGGCTCCGTCCTACACGGAGCAGTCGACCGAGGCGCAGATCCTCGTCACCGGCATCAAGGTCGTCGACCTGCTCGCCCCGTACGCCCGCGGCGGCAAGATCGGCCTGTTCGGCGGCGCCGGCGTCGGCAAGACCGTGCTGATCCAGGAACTGATCAACAACATCGCCAAGGCGCACGGCGGCTACTCGGTGTTCGCCGGCGTCGGCGAGCGCACCCGCGAGGGCAACGATCTCTACCACGAGATGATCGAGTCCGGCGTGAACAAGAAGGGCGGCGGCGCGGGCTCCAAGTGCGCGCTGGTGTTCGGTCAGATGAACGAGCCGCCGGGCGCCCGCGCCCGCGTCGGCCTCACCGGCCTGACGATCGCCGAGTACTTCCGCGACCAGGGCCAGGACGTGCTCTTCTTCGTCGACAACATCTTCCGCTTCACGCAGGCGGGTTCGGAGATGTCGGCGCTGCTCGGCCGCATCCCCTCGGCGGTGGGCTACCAGCCGACGCTCGCCACCGACATGGGCGCCCTGCAGGAGCGCATCACCACCACGACGAAGGGCTCGATCACCTCGGTGCAGGCGATCTACGTTCCGGCCGACGACCTGACCGACCCGGCCCCGGCCGCCTCCTTCGCCCATCTCGACGCGACGACGGTGCTGAACCGCTCCATCGCCGAGAAGGGCATCTACCCGGCGGTGGACCCGCTCGACTCGACCTCGCGCATGCTCGACCCGCGCATCGTCGGCGAGGAGCACTATGCCGTCGCCCGCCGCGTCCAGGAGATCCTGCAGCGCTACAAGGCGCTCCAGGACATCATCGCGATCCTGGGCATGGACGAGCTGTCGGAAGAGGACAAGCTGACGGTGGCGCGCGCCCGCAAGATCGAGCGCTTCCTGTCTCAGCCGTTCCACGTCGCCGAGGTGTTCACCGGTTCGCCGGGCGTCTTCGTCGACCTCGCCGAGACCATCAAGGGCTTCCAGGGCCTTTGCGAGGGCAAGTACGACCACCTGCCGGAGGCCGCCTTCTACATGGTCGGCACCATCGACGCGGCGGTCGAGAAGGCGCAGAAGCTCGCGGCGCAGGCGGCCTGAGGCCGTTCGCCACTCCTTGCCGGCGACCCGCCGCGGCGGGTCGCCGTGAGCGCAGCGACAGGATCGAAGCATGGCCACCGGAACCGCCGGCGCGACTTTCCCCTTCGAGCTCGTCTCCCCCGAGCGACTGCTCGTCTCGGGCGAGGTGCGCTCCGTCGTCGTCCCCGGCAGCGAGGGCGAATTCGAGGTGCTGCCGCAGCACGCGCCGTTCCTCACCGTTCTCAGGCCGGGCATCCTCACGGTGACCGGCGCGGCGGGCGACGAGCAGCGCATCTTCGTGCGCTCCGGCTTCGCCGACGTGAACGGCATCGGGCTGACGGTCCTCGCCGAGGACGCCATCCCGGTCGACCAGCTGAAGGCCGACCGGATGGCTCTGTCGATCCGGGACGCCGAGGAGGCCGCAGCCGCCGTCAAGGATCCTGTCGCCCGTGCCGAAGCGGAGCGGACGGTGTCGGCGCTCCGCGAGGTTCAGGCGTCGCTGAGGCTCGGCTGACGCGCTGCCTGGCGTTCGGGGGCGGCGGCCGGGGCCTTAGTTCCGCGGCCTGCGGCCGGTGATGCCCTGCACGAGCAGGGTCGCGCCGACGGCGAGGATCAGCACCCACATCATCGCGGCCATCAGGTAGCCGACGGGGTCGCTCTCCCAGTGGTGCATGCCGGGCACCGTACCAGGTGGGGCGACGCCGGGTCGGCGGACCATGAACCACATGTCGTCGCCGAGGACGCCGGTGACGAGGAAGAAGATCCCGATCACTGCCATCGCGGAGCCGACGGCGATTTTCCCGCCTCGTCCCATTGCTGCGACCCGCGTGCCGATGCAGGCTTTCGCCCCTGATCGATCGTCGCGATGATGCCGCAGCGGCGGAGCCTCCGCCAGCGGCACCGCCGGGGAGAGAGCGGTGATGTTCCCGAAACGGCGTCTGTCGGACCTGTCCGAGCGGGAGATCCTCGCGCTCGCCATCGCGAGCGAGGAAGAGGATAGCCGCATCTACACGAGCTACGCGGAGGCGCTCGGCGCCGAGTATCCGGCGACGGCGAAGTTGTTCGGCGAGATGGCCGCCGAGGAGCGCGGCCACCACGACCGGCTGTTCGCGAGCTTCCGGGAGCGCTTCGGTGAAACCGTTCCCCTCATTCGCCGCGGCGACGTCTACGGCCAGCCGCACCGGCCCCCGCTCTGGCTAATGCGGCCGCTCGGCATCGAGGCGGTCCGCCGGCAGGTCGAGGCGATGGAGCACCAGTCGGAGGCCTTCTACCGGCACGCCGCCGCTCAGGTGCCGGACGGGCCGGTGAAGACCTTGCTGACGGCTCTCGCCAAGGCGGAGAGCGGTCACGTCGCCCTCGCCGAATCGCTGGCGCGGGAGCAGCTAGGGCCGGAGGCGCGCGCGGCCGAACGCGAGACGGCGCGCCGCAGCTTCGTTCTGCAATATGTCCAGCCCGGCCTTGCCGGCCTGATGGACGGCTCGGTCTCCACGCTCGCGCCGCTCTTCGCCGCCGCCTTCGCCACCCAGAACTCGCACGACGCCTTCGCGGTCGGGCTCGCCGCGGCGGTCGGTGCCGGCATCTCGATGGGCTTCGCCGAGGCGCTGTCGGACGACGGGGCGATCTCCGGGCGCGGCAGCCCCATCGCCCGCGGCATCGCGAGCGGCGTGATGACGGCGATCGGCGGGCTCGGCCACACCTTGCCCTACCTGATCCCCGACTTCCTGATGGCGACCGTGGTCGCCGCGCTCGTCGTGGCGGTGGAACTCGTGGTGATCGCCTGGATCCGCCACCGCTACATGGACACGCCGTTCCTGAAGGCGGCCTACCAGGTGGTGCTCGGCGGCGTGCTCGTCTTCCTCGCCGGCATCTTCATCGGTTCGGCATGAGCTCCGAGACGCAGACAGCGGCCGCCACACCGCCGCCCACCGACCGCCCGGCGCGCGGCGTCTCCGCCCGCCTGCCGATGTGGGTGATCCTCGGGGCGTTCGCCGGCATCGCCGTCGGCCTCACCTTCGGCGAGCGGGCCGCGGTGCTGCGTCCCGTCGGCATCGCCTATTCGATGATGCTCGAAAGCGTCGTCTACCCCTACCTGTTCTCGTCGCTGATCACCGGCCTCGGCTCACTCACCCGGGCGCGCGCCTTCCTGCTGCTGCGCTCGAGCTGGCTGGTCTATCTGTTCCTCTGGGTGGTCGCCTTCATCGCCATCCTGACGCTCGGCGCCGCCTTCCCGCCGGCGCCGCCTCCGGCGGAGGTGATCGCCAGCGCCAGCGGCACGCGCGTCGCGCTGGTCGACCTGCTGGTGCCGGCGAACATCACCGACGCCCTGTCGCGCAACTACATGCCGGCGATCGTCGTGTTCTCGATCGCCTTCGCCGTGGCGATCCAGGGGATGGCGGAGAAGCGCTCGTTCATCGAGGTGATCGAGGTGATCCGCCGGGCGAGCCTCACCATCTGGGGCTGGGTGGTCTACTTCGCGCCGCTCGGCGTCTTCGCGCTGTTCGCCGCCACCGCCGGCACGATCACCCCCGACGTCGCCGGCACCCTCGCGGTGTATCTTGTGCTCTTCCTCGCGGGAACGGCACTGCTCGCCTTCGTCGTGCTGCCGCTCGCCCTGTCGGCGATCGCACCGGCGTCCGCCCGCGAGCTCCTCGCCGAATTCCAGCCGGCCCTGGTGCTCGCGGTCGTGACGACGCTGTCGGTGTCGGCGCTTCCCTTCATCCAGCGGGCTGCAGAGCGCGTGACGGCGAAGGCCGGCATCGGCGGCGAGGAGGCGAACGACGTCATCCGCACGACGATCTCGCTCGCCTACGTGTTCACGCAGCTCGGCAACTACTTCATCGCGCTGTTCATCGTCTACGCCGGCTTCCATTTCCAGGTGACGCTGACGGCAGCCGACACGGCGCTCCTGCCCCTGATGACGCTCCTCTCCGGCATCGGCTCGCCGAGCGCCTCGGTCGAGGCGGTGCAGTTCCTGTCGCAGTGGCTGGGGCTGCCTCCCGAGACGCTGCCGCTCTACATCGAATCGATGACGGTGACGCGGTACGGGCAGGTGGTGCTGTCGGTGACGGCCTTCGGCTTCGCCGCCATCGCCGTGCCGCTCGTCTATTTCCGCAAGGCGCGCCGGCAGCCCGCCCGCCTCGTCACCGCGCTTGTTGTCGGTGCCGCGGTGCTGGCGGCAGCGGTGGTCGGCACGCGCATGATCTCCCACACGCTGTTTCCCCCCGCCACGACGGCGGCGGTGATGGCCCGGACGCTCGATCCGGCCCTGGCGACCGCGGTCACCGCGCGCGTCCTCACGACGCCGCCCGCCGAACTTGCGCCGATCGCCGGCGAGCCGACGCTGCGCGGCATCCGCGACCGCGGCGTGCTGCGTGTCGGCTACGGGCCGGACATCGTGCCGTTCAGCTACACCAACGCCCACGGTGACCTCGTCGGCTTCGACGTCAGCTACGCCTATCGCCTGGCCGCCGACCTCCACCTCGACCTCGAACTCGTCCCGATCGACTGGGGGACACTGAACGACGATCTGGAGGCCCGGAAGTTCGACATCGTCATGGCCGGCGCCTACGTCACGGATGATCGGCTGCAGAGGCTGCAGGTCACGAACTCCTACTTCGTCAGCCCGCTTGCGCTGATCGTGCAGTCGCCGCGCGTCGAGCGCTTCCTCAGCTACCGCGCCATCGCGGCAGCGGCCGACCTCACGCTCGGCGTGTTCCGCGATCCGGTCCTCGACCCGCTGATCCGCCACCTCTTCCCGAACGCCCGTATCGTGCAGCTCGAATCCTACGACGAATTGCCGGCGCACCCGGAGATCGGCGCGGCGATCTGGTCCCTCGACCAGGCGCGCGCCTGGGCCGCCGGTCACCCTGGCTACACGGCGGTCGAACCGACGGACATGGGCTCGCCGCTCGTCTTCGCTTACCTGCTCCCGCCGGCCTCGACCGACGTCGCGCGCTTCGTGAACCTGTGGCTGTCGCTGCGCGCCGATGACGGCTTCCGCGCGGCGCAGATCGCCTACTGGATGCACGGCGAGCCGCGCCCGGACGCGCGTCCGCGCTGGAACCTGCTCGACGACGTCCTCCTGCCGGCCTTGCGCGGCGGAAGGCCCTCGCCCGCGCCCGGCTGAGGCGGGCGGGCTGCCGTCAGACGGCGAGGCGGCCCGCGGCGGCGAGGAGGTCGAGCACCGGCGCATGCGGCAGGGCGCGCACCGTCCGCCCGTCGATGCCGGTCATGTCGCCGTTGGCGAAGAGGACGTCGAGCACGGCCTCCTCGACGCACTCGACCAAGGCGCCGAACAGCGGATCGAGGCTCTCTTCCGGCAGCATCTCGAGGGCGATCGGCGCCTCGGCGGGCACGGTTGCGGCGCCGTTCGCGGTGGTGAAGGCGAGGAACACGTCGCCGGACGAGTGGTGGCCGATGGTGCCGGTGCGGGCGAGACCGAGCGGCACCCGGCGGGCGAGGCGCTTCAGCTGGTGGGGCAGGAGCGGGGCGTCCGTCGCCACGACGACGATCACCGAGCCGCCGCCACCGGTCGCCGTCGCTTCTGCGGTGGCGTCTGCCGCCAGCCGGGCGCCCACCGGAACGCCAAGGATGGTGAGCTCCTCCGTCCGCCCGAAGTTCGCCTGGACGAGCACGGCCACGGTGTGCGTTCCGCCGGCGGCCTCGACGCGGCGGGAGGCGCCGCCGGTGCCGCCCTTGAAGCCGTAGAGGATCATGCCGGTGCCGCCGCCAACGGAGCCCGTCGGCACCGGCCCGCTTTCGGCCGCGTCGAGGGCGGCGAAGACGTGTTCCTCGTGGACGTGGAAGCCGTTGATGTCGTTGAGGACGCCGTCATAGGTCTCGGCGGCCACCGGCAGGCCCCAGTCCTGGCCCGGCGACAGGCGGCCGCTGCGGGCCGCCCACTTCAGCGTCGCGTCCCGTGCCGTGCCGAGCGAGTGGGTGTTGGTGATGGTGATGGCGAGTTCGCAGCGGCCGGTCTCTTCGATCCACCAGGAGCCGGTGAGTTCGCCGTTGCCGTTCAGCATCGCCGTCCCGGCGAGCACCGGCGTCGCGATGCCGTCGCGGCCGCGCGGCAGGATGGCCGTGACGCCGGTGCGCACCGGCCCGCGGCCGGGCACGCAGGCGCCGTCGCCGCGGACGAGGGTCGTCAGGCCCACCTCGACGCCAGCGACATCCGTGATCGCATTGAAGGGGCCCGGCGTGCCCGGCAGCAGGAGGCCGAGGCCGCGGGCCCGGCGCCGGCCGTGCGGCGTCTTTTGCCAGGCCGCCGGCACCCCGGCGACGCCCGCCTCGGCCTCTCCCCCGTCCCCCGCCGTCATCGCCTCATCTCTCCTGTTCAGCCCTCCCGGTCGAGGCCGGCGGCGAGCGGGTCCTCGAGATCGTGCAGCCGGCGGGCGCAGCCGTGGGCGAAGCGGAGCGTCAGCCAGCGGCGGGTCGCCGGCGGCAGGCGGTGCTCCGGCGCCATCCGCACCATCTCCGCCTCGTGGCCGTCGGTGAGGATGAGGCCGGCGTCCTCCGGGAAGGGCGCGATCGCCGCCACCTCCGGCAGCGTCGCGAAGAACAGCCGGTCGCAGTGGAGGCGGTATTCGGGCCACTTGCCGTCGGCCCGCCAGTCGGCGAGCGAGGACTTGATCTCGACGATCCACACCTCGCCCGCGGGGCCGAGGGCGGCGAGATCCGCCCGCCGGCCGGAGGGCAGCGCCATCTCGGTGAGGGCGAGGAAGCCGTGCCGCCGCAGCAGGCGCCGCGTCCCCCGCCGCACCGCGAGCGCGTTGGCCGACTGCCGTCCGTCGGTGAAGGGCGGATCGATCGAGAGGGCGGCGGCGAGGCTCATGGGCGGGGTCCGGTCGGCAGGTCGCCGGATAGTTCCGCATATGTTCCTTGGAGGCAATCGGAATTTGCCGGCTCGAAGGGGACTGCTGCGGGACACCCCCGTGGCCGCAGCAGGGTGGGGCGTCCAGCCGTCGCCGACGCCCCTCGGCTCCCATCCGTCGGTCGTCCGGGACGGGTCCCGGACGGGCGACGACCGCTTGCCGCCGTCAGCGGGCGCGGGCGAGGCGGCGGCCGCCGGCGGCCTGGGCCTCCTCGGGTCGGTCCTCGCTGCGTTCGGCGCGGGCGAGAACCGCCGCGTAGTCCGCCTCGGCGTCGGCGAGGGCGGCAGCGGCCCGCTCGCGCTGCATGGCGAGGTCGCGCACCGAGGCGGCGAGGTTGTCGCGGCGCTGCCGGGCGGCGCGGGCGAAGGTCGGATAGGCGAAGTGCGCCGGGTCGGTGATGCCGGCGCGGCGCTCCTCGTGGGCGATCTGCTGGTCGAGCTCGGCGGCCATGCGATCGAGCTCGGCCACCATCGTCTCCACCTGGGCTGCGCGCCGACGGGCCGCCTCCAGCTGAAACTGCTTGGCCTTCAACACGTTCTCACGAACTCTCATGACGTGCTTACTCCCCGACCCATGCCGGAGACGCTAGCCGCGGAGTCGTTGCCAAATGGTTCTCGCCGGCGTCCACGCCTTTCGGTGGCCGTGCTAACCGAACGTTTACCTCCTCGGGCAACCATGCGGGCTGTCATCGGCCGTCGCGGCCACGGGTTTCCACCCGTTCCGCCGGCCGCTCCGGTCACGTCACGGCAGAGGGTCTCGTTTCGTTCGATTCAGGGCGTGATTCCAATTTGTTCCGCCGATTCGTGGAGGTAGTCCCCGAACGTCGTTGGCAGGGCGAATCGCAATCTGTTAACCCTTATCGGGTACCCGTCGAATCAGGACGATCCGCAGTCCTTGGCCGCGTCACCCCACCGGGGATCGCGGCGCCGAGCCGTGATCCTGGGCAGCGAGGGATGAGGCATGCGCGTACTGCTGATTGAAGACGACAGCGCCATCGCGCAGAGCATCGAACTGATGCTGAAGTCCGAGCGGTTCAACGTCTACGTGACGGACCTCGGCGAGGACGGCATCGAGATCGGCAAGATCTACGACTACGACATCATCCTGCTCGACCTCAACCTGCCGGACATGTCCGGCTACGAGGTGCTGCGGACGCTCCGGGTGTCGAAGGTGAAGACGCCGATCCTCATCCTGTCGGGGCTCGGCAACATCGAGGACAAGGTGCGCGGCCTCGGCTACGGCGCCGACGACTACATGACGAAGCCCTTCCACAAGGACGAGCTCGTCGCGCGCATCAACGCCATCATCCGCCGCTCGAAGGGCCACGCCCAGTCGGTCATCCAGACCGGCGATCTCGTGGTGAACCTCGACGCCAAGACCGTCGAGGTCGGCGGCCAGCGGGTGCATCTCACCGGCAAGGAGTACCAGATGCTGGAGCTGCTCTCGCTCCGCAAGGGTACCACCCTGACCAAGGAGATGTTCCTCAACCACCTCTACGGCGGCATGGACGAGCCGGAGCTGAAGATCATCGACGTCTTCATCTGCAAGCTGCGCAAGAAGCTCGCGAACGCGTCCGGCGGCCAGAACTTCATCGAGACGGTGTGGGGCCGCGGCTATGTCCTGCGCGAGCCGGCCGACGAGGCGATCCGCGAATCCGCCTGAGCCGGTGCCGTTCGGCCGCGCCGTGGCGGGCGGCCCTTCGCCGCGTCGGTCAGCCGGCGCGGAAGTGGACCGTCTCGCCGTCCTTGGCGATCGTCACCGAGACGCCGATCGCCCGGGCGAGCAACCCCGCGTAGAACCCGACCGCCGCATGGGCGTCGAGCGGCGTATCCGCCTCGCAGGCGAGCAACTCCGCGAGCCCGGCCGGGACGCGGACCGTCTGGCCGGTGGCCGTGACGGCGAGGCTCGTCAGCTCCGCGTTCGGGGAACTCACGACGAGGTGGCCGCCGCGGGGGATCGCCTGCTGCGACAGCGCCACCAGGGTGAGGGCGAGCTTGACGCGGTCCTTCGGGCCGTATCCCGGCGGAACCATCCAGTCGAGCTGGACACGCTCGCTGCCGATGTAGGCCTTGGCGACGCGCTCGGCGTCGGCGAGGTCCACGGACGCGCCGGCGGAGCCCGCGAAGCCGTAGGCGAGGCGGGCGAACTGCAGGCGGGCCGATGCGGAGCGGGCGCTCTTGCGGATGAGGTCGAGGGCGACCGCGCGCATCTCGCCGTCCTCGTCCTCGTCGAGCACCTCGAGGCCGTTGATCACCGCTCCGACGGGGCTGATCAGGTCGTGGCAGATGCGGCTGGCGAGAAGGGCTGCGAGGTCGAGGGCGGTCGGCTCGGTCATCGGGTGCGGCGCGGCGTCCTGGCGAGGAGACGGGCCGGCGAATCGGCGGCCGGCGAAGGGACGCGGCGAGGGTTACACCGCGCCCGGGGGTTCCACAACCCGACAGGCGGGCCGACGCGGCAGCGTCGCCGGGGGGCGACAGGAGGAGGCTAGACCCATGCGCTTCATCACGTTCGCGGCCCTCGCCGCGCTGGCCGGTGCCCTCGTCGCGCCGCTGCCGGCCTTTGCCCAGTCGCTGCCACCGCTCGACAACGTCGACGCCCCGGCGCCGCCGCCCCCCGACCCGGCCTACACGCCGGCGCCGGCCCCGCCCCCCTATGCGGGCGAGACCTACACCGCCGACGAGATCGTCCTCGCCGGGCACGGGTTCTTCGGCCAGATCTCCGGCGGCCTCGCCACCGTCATCGAGAAGGCCTTCGCCGACTATGGCGCACCGAACGGCTACATCCTCGGAGAGGAGGCCTCCGGGGCCGTCTTCGGCGGGCTCCGCTACGGCGAGGGCAAGCTCTTCACCCGCTTCGCCGGCGACCAGAACGTCTACTGGCAGGGGCCGTCCGTCGGCTTCGACCTCGGCGGCGACGGCGCCCGCGTGATGATGCTCGTCTACAATCTCCCCTCGCTCGCCCACCTCTTCCAGCGCTATGTGGGCGTGAACGGCTCGGCCTATCTCGTCGGCGGCTTCGGCATGACCGTGCTCGCCGCCGACCTCACCTACGTGGTGCCGGTTCGGGCGGGCGTCGGCGCCCGGCTCGGAATCAACCTCGGCTACCTGAAGTTCACCGAACAGCCGACCTGGAACCCCTTCTGACCGCCCCCCGCCGGGCGCGCCACGCCGCCACGGTGGCCGCTGGCGGCGTTTCGCGATAGGGTCGCGGCGGCTTCGACCTGCGGAGAGACGCGCCTTGGACGGACAGGACCTCATCACCGCCGCCTGGATCGCGGGCGGCGCGCTGGTGGCGCTCGTGGTGCTGGCGCTCGTCCTCGGGCGGCGGCGCAAGCCCTCGAAGGCGCAGGCGAAGGGCCCCGCGCGCGGGCTGCGCCCGGACCGCGACATCCTCCGCGCCGAGTTCGCCATCACCGTCCGCGGCCTCGAGCAGCGCACGGAGGCCCTGTCCGAGGTCGTCCGCCGCCTGAGGATCGAGAACGCGCGCCTGCGCGGGGGCGATGCCGCGGCACCCTCCGGCGACGGCGCCTCCGCCGCGGCGGCACCGCCGGTCGAAGCGGACGAAGCCCTCCGCAGCCGCTTCGCCGCCCAGGAGAAGGCCCTCGCCGAGAAGACCGCCGCCCTCGACACCGCGCGGAGCGAGCTCGCGGCGGCGCGCGCGGAGGTCGAGAGGCTCGCAGCGGCTGGGGCTGCGGCTGTCGCCGCGCCCGCCGTGGTGGCCGCTCCGGCGGATGGTGCGCCGGCACCGGCGAAGCCGTCCGACGTCGCGGCACTGTCGGCGGCCCGCTCGGAGATCGCGCGCCTGTCGGCCGAGATCGCGTCGCTGAAGTCCGAGCTCGACCGCAAGGTGGGCGTCATCGGGGCCGCCGAGGCGGCGCTCTCCTCGGCGACCGCCGCCCTTGCCGACCGCGACGAGGAACTGACGGCCGCCCGTGCCGCCGCCGAGGCGAAGGCCGAGGAGGCCTCCCGCAAGGCGCAGGAGGCAACGGCCGCCGCCCGCGCTGCCGCCGAGGCGAAAGCGGCCCTCGCCCAGATGCAGGAGGCGCTCCGCGAGGCGCGCGAGGAGGCCGATTCCCGCCGCATCGAGGCGGCGACCGCGTCGGTCCGCGCCGGTGCCCTCGCCGACGAGCTCGAGGAACTGCGCCAGCAGACGGGCTCTGCCGGTGCGCCGGCCACGGCGGTGGCCGCGGCCGAGATCGCGCGTCTGCGCGAGGAGCTCGGCGAGGTCGCCGCGGACGTCGTGGCGGTGGCGGCGGAAAAGGACCCGGCCCTTGGCCAGGCGGTCGACACGCTCGTCGCCGGGGAGCCGATGGCGCCGCGCGATGGCGAGCCGGTGAGCCTCGCGGCCCGCATCCGCCGCCGGCGCAATCGCGAGCCGGCCTGACCCGGCGGGCGGAGGGCTGCCAGTGCCGCCGGCCGATCCCGCCACGCTCTTCTTCGTCCTCGTCGTCACGTCAGCGTCGGGCGCGCTGCTCCTCACCTGGTGCTGGCTGCAGAACCGGGCGGAGCGCACCCTTCTGTGGACCGCGGCCGCCTATATGGGTGTCTCGGTCGGGACGCTCCTGTTCACCGGGCGGGGCACGCTGCCGGACCGCCTGACGATCGACGCGGCGAACGCCTTCGCCATGTTCGGAATGGCCTTCGCCTGGGCCGCCGGCCGCGCCTTCAACGGCAGACGGGTGTCCGTGTGGGTGGCGTTGGCGGGGCCGCTCCTGTGGCTCGCGGCCTGCCAGGTGCCCGTCTTCTACGGCGCCTTCTCTGCGCGGGTCACGCTGTCGTCGGCGACGGTTGCGACCTATGCCGCGATGGCGGCTTTCGAGTTCGCGCGCCGCGACGACGGCCTGGTGGGCCGGGTGCCGGTCACGGCGGTGCTCGTGCTCCACGCCGCGTTCGTCCTCGTCCGCATTCCGCTGGCGCTCGCGACCCCGGGAGAACTCGCCGGGATCTACCAGGCCTCGTGGTTTGCCTTCGCGGCGCTCGAAGCGATCGTCTTCGCCCAGGTGATCGCCGTCCTGATGGTGTCGCTCACCAAGGAACGCGTCGAGAGGCGGCTGAATGCGGCGGCCCTCACCGATGCGCTCACAGGCCTCGCCAACCGCCGGGCACTGCTCGAGCGCGGCGCCGCCGCAGTGGTGGATGCCGAGCGGCGAGGCGTGCCGGTGACGGTGGTCGCCTTCGACCTCGACCGCTTCAAGCACGTCAACGACCGCTTTGGGCACCCCGTCGGCGACGCCGTCCTGCAGGCCTTCGCCACGGCGGCGACCACCATCTTCCGTCCGGGCGACATCATCGGCCGGCTCGGCGGCGAGGAATTCGCGGTGGTGCTGCCTGGCACCGACGCGGCGAAGGCCGTGGACCTCGCCGAGCGCCTGATGGACGCGTTCCGCCGGGCCTCCGCTGGCGTCGAGGGCTGTGCGGGCGGCTGCACGACCTCGGCCGGAGTTGCGACCGCCACCGACGGCGGGCGCTCGATCGGACAGCTCCTCTCGGCCGCCGACCACGCCCTCTATGCCGCCAAGCGAGACGGCGGCGACCGCCTGCGGCTCTCCCCGGTCGCCGGCGTCGCCTGACCTCAGGGTGCCATCCGGTACCCGAACGAGGCGATGAGGTCGGCGGGCAGTCGCTCGGCGAGAAAGGAAAGGTCGCCCGCCGAAAAGCCGCGTGCAGCCTCCTCCAGGCGATAGCGCCCCGCATAGTCCTCGAACCCGAGGGGGTCCCCCTTGGTGGAGAGATCCGGGCGTGTCCACGCCGCGCGGGGGCGCCCGAGGGCGTCGGCGACCCGGTCGAGCGTGCCGCCATAGTCCGCGACGAAGTCCTCGTAGCGCACGTGCAGGGCGTGCGGCACGCGGTCGAGGAGGGCGCGGTAGGCGCTCGCCTTGGCGGTCCACAGGTCCGCCGGCGAGGCGAGGCGGGCGGGCCCGATCAGATCGCGCTCGACCGGCTGCCAGGGCTGGCGGAGGAAGCGCGACAGCGACGGCTTTGGCCAGCGCAGCAGCACGTCGTGGTGTGGCCGGCGGTGCAGCGACTTCAGGAAGAACAGCGGGTGCTTGGTGACGACGACGAACAGCGTCGTCGCCGCGCGTGGATCGGCGAGGATGATGTCAACGGGCGGCGCGGCGTGCTTCCAGCCGAAGCCGGTGGCGGCGAACGGCCGGCTCGCCTCGTCGACGATCGCCTCGCGGACCCGCTGGCGGAGGTGCGGGAAGATCCGCGCGAGCGGCCCCGAGCGCGCCTTCATCGCCGCATCGAGGGCATCGATGCGCCCGCGCGCGGAGGGGCGCATCATGGCGACGTCGAAGTTGGCGTCGAGCGCCTCGGCGAGCGCCCGCGTGCCGGTGTTGCGCTCGCCGAAGAGCTTCAGGGCGGCGATCGGACCGTCGGGGGTGGAGGCGGTCACGGGGTCTCTCAGCGGCGGCCGAACAGGCGCTCGATGTCGGCGAGCGTCAGGCGGACGAAGGTCGGCCGGCCGTGGTTGCAGGTGCCGGAGTTCGGCGTCTCTTCCATCTCGCGCAGGAGCGCGTCCATCTCCTCGGGGCGGAGGCGGCGGCCGGCGCGCACCGAGCCGTGGCAGGCGACCGTGGCGGCGATGCGGTCGAGGCGCTTCTCCAGGCTGTCGGCCCGCTCGAACTCGGCGATCTCGTCGGCGAGGTCGCGGACGAGCTTGCCGGCGTCGACCCGGCCGAGAAGGGCGGGCGTCTCGCGCACCGCCACCGCCCCGGGCCCGAAGCCCTCGAGGACGAGGCCGAGCCCGGCGAGGGCCTCGGCAAAGCCGACCAGCCGCTCCACGTCGTCGGCCGGCAACTCGACGATCTCCGGCACCAGGAGCATCTGCGTCGCCACCCCGTCGCGGGCGCGGGCGGCCTTCAGCTTCTCGTAGACGAGGCGCTCGTGGGCGGCGTGCTGGTCGACGAGCACCATGCCGTCGCTGGTCTGGGCGAGGATGTAGGTCTCGTGAAGCTGCGCCCGCGCCGCACCGAGCGGCCGGTCGAGGCGGTCGGCCGGCACCGGGCCGGCGTCGGCGCGGCGATCCGCGGAGGGGAGGGCAGTCGCCGCGAACGCCACCTGGGCGGCCTCCGCGAAGCCGGCGGGCGCGCCAGCAGTCGCCCCCGCCGTCTCGAGCGGCCGCAGCGGCGAAGCGCGCCAGTCGGTCGCCGCCCGGGCGGGCGCCGCCGGCCCGCCGCCGCCGGGGCGGAACGCGCCAAGGGTCGCCTCGGCGCCGCCGCGCGAGGGGGCAAGGGCGGTGCGGGCGATCATGTGCCGGATCGCCCCGATCATCAGCCCGCGAACCAGGCCGGGATCGCGGAAACGCACGTCCGCCTTCGCCGGGTGCACGTTGACGTCGACCTCGTGCGGGTCGAGGTCGATGAACAGCACCGCCGCCGGATGGCGGTCGCGGGCGATGGCGTCCTGGTAGGCGGCGCGGAGCGCGCCCATCAGGACCCGGTCGCGCACCGGCCGGCCGTTGACGAAGAGGTACTGCTGGGCGGCGGTGCCGCGGGTCGCCGTCGGCAGGCCGGCGAGGCCGGCGACGCGGACGCCTTCCCGCGCCACCTCGATCTCGGCGGCGTCCTGCACGAAGTCCCGCCCGACCACGTCGGCGATCCGCCGCCGGAGGGCGTCCGACCCCTCCCGCGCCGGCCACTCGAGGGTTGCGCGATCGGCGCCGGCGAGGGTGAAGGCGACGTGCGGGGCGGCGAGCGCCAGCCGCCGCACCACCTCGGTGATCGCCGTCGCCTCGGCCCGCTCCGACTTCAGGAACTTCAGGCGCGCCGGTGTCGCATAGAAGAGGTCCGCCACCTCGACCCGGGTGCCGCGGACCATCGCCGAGGGCCGGACCGGCGCGCGGCGGCCACCTTCGACGACGATCTCGAGGCCATGCGGCGCGCCCGCCTTGCGGGTGGCGATCGACAGCCGCGCCACGGCGCCGATCGAGGGCAGCGCCTCGCCGCGGAAGCCGAGGGTGCCGATCGCCGAGAGGTCGCCCTCGGGCAGCTTGGAGGTGCAGTGGCGCTCGACGGCGAGGGAGAGGTCCGCATCGTCCATGCCGATGCCGTCGTCGGTGACGCGGACGAGCGTCTTCCCGCCGCCGGCGGTCACCACTTCGATGCGCGTGGCGCCGGCGTCGAGGGCGTTCTCGACGAGCTCCTTGACGACGCTCGCCGGCCGCTCGACCACCTCGCCGGCGGCAATGCGGTTGATGACGCCGTCCTCGAGCTGCCGTACCGCCGCCATCCGTCCTCCGTCGCCGCCACGTCCGGCGATTCGCGCCGGCCCGCCGGCCGCCCGTGCTTTTCCCTCTTTCGGGCGGCGCCCTCAAGGGGCGCCACCCCCCACGGCTCGAGCGAGCGGCAGGAGATGCCACCATTGCGCCAGCACCGCCGCGGCCGCCGACGCGCCGCGCTGGACGATGCGGCCACCATCAACCGTCCGGCCGGCCGGGCGACCGCAAGCCTCGGGAAGGCTCGGACGGGGATGCAAAGGCTTTCGCTCTCCGCACCGTATGCTTGTCGGGGGCGCACGATCGAGATGGACACGAGTGCGCGGTAGATCGACGACCCTTGCGAGGGAGCCCCAGGCGGAGCTGACGCCGGCGGCGCGGCAGGCCGCCTCGCCGAGACGGACGGAACTCTCCACCCTGTTGTCGCTGTTGTCGGCGGCGCTCGGGCTGCCGTGGGCGGCCCTGGCGGTCGAGGGGCAGGAGACGCTGGCCGTCGGCCCGGCCGGCCTCGCGTCGGATGACGGGTTCTGCCGGTTCGCAGGCGAGGCCGGCGTGCCAGTCGTCCGCGAGGACCTCGCAGGCTGTGCCCGCCTCGGCGGCCGCCGCCTCGGCCCCGACGGGCCGCCGGTGCGCTTCTATGCCGGCGTTCCCGTCGTGCTCGAAAGCGGCCACGCCATCGGCGCGCTGGTCGTGGCCGGCGCCGAGCCGCGGCCGCTTTCGGCGGAGGACCTGCAGCGCCTGCAGGAGACGGCGCGGATCGCCGCCGTCCTCCTCGTCGACGGCCAGCGCGTCCTTCAGGTCGGCACCCTCACCGATGCCCTGGCCCGCCAGATGGACCGGACGGTCCGCGACCAGTCGGCGATCGACCGCTATCGGAAGATGTACGAGCGCACCTCGGCGGTCGGCCACATCGGCGTCTGGGAATGCGACCTCGCCACCGAGCAGCTGACCTGGACGAACGGCGTCTACGACATCTTCGAGCTGCCGCGCGGTGCGCCGGTGACGCGAGACCTCGTCCTCGGCCTCTACGACCGGGAGTCCCGCCTGCGCATGGAGCGGATGCGCCGCAGGGCCATCGAGGCGTGCGCGAGCTGCAGCCTCGACATCCGCATCCGCACGACGAGCGGCCTCCGGCGGTGGGTTCGCCTCACCATCGACGTGGAGGTGGAGAACGGCCGGGCCGTCCGCATCTTCGGCCTGAAGCAGGACATCACCCAGGAGAAGACCCTCCTCGAGCGCCTGCGCCGGCTCGCCGAGATCGACCCGATGACCGGGCTCGCCAACCGCTCGATGTTCGAGGGGCGCCTGTCCTGCGCCCTCACCGCGAAGGGGGGAGCGGCGCCGCCGGTGGCCCTCGCCCTCATCGACCTCGACGGCTTCAAGCCGATCAACGACACGTTCGGCCACGCCGCCGGCGACGAGTGCCTGCGGCAGATCGGCCGGCGCCTGCGCGCCGTCTTTCGCCGCCCGCACGAGGTCGGCCGGATCGGCGGCGACGAGTTCGCCGTGCTCGTCCGCGGCCGGCGGAGCGAAGCGGAGGTCGCCGCCCTCTTTCAGGACGCCATCGCCGAGATCAGCCGGCCGATCCCCTTCGAGGGGCGGGAGCTTTCCGTCGGGGCGAGCATCGGCGTGACGCAGCCGCCGGACATCCGCGCCCACGACCTCGGCCGCCTGTTCGCCGAGGCCGACCGGGCGATGTACGCGGCGAAGCGCGCCGGCCGGAACACGGTGCGCTTCCACGCCATGCCCGACGGTCAGCCGGCCGGCCCCGGGGCCTCGGCACCCCGGCCGCGGCGCCGCTCCGCTTGACCCGGCGCGCGGGCGCGTCTACCCCCGCGCGATGACCACAGCCGCCCCCGATATCGCCGCCGCCCCGCCGATCCTCGCCGGCCTTTCGCCGCTCGCCGGGCGCTACGACGCGCTCGTCTGTGACGTCTGGGGGGTGGTCCACAACGGCGTCGCCGCCTATCCGGCCGCCGTCGAGGCGCTGCAGCGCTTCCGGGCCGGCGGCGGCGCCGTCGTGCTCGTCACCAACTCGCCGCGCCGCGAGGACGGCGTCATCGAGCAGCTCGGCCAGCTCGGCGTGGCGCGCGACGCCTACGACAGCGTCGTCACCTCCGGCGAGCTCACCTTCTCCCGCCTCGCCGCTCACGGCGCGAAGCGCGTCCACCAGATCGGCCCGCCGCGCGACGTCGTCTTCTACGAGGGGACCGACATCGCGCTCGTCGGCCCCGAGGAGGCCGAGATCGTCGTCTGCTCCGGCATCGAGGACGAGGAGGAGGGGCGGCCGGAGGACTACCGCGGCCGCTTCGAGCAGATGGTGGCCCGAGGCCTGCCGATGCTCTGCGCCAATCCCGACATCGTGGTGGAGCGCGGCCCGCGGCTCCTCTGGTGCGCCGGCGCGCTCGCCCGCGTCTATGCCGACCTCGGCGGCAAGGTCGAACTCCTCGGCAAGCCCCACCAGCCGATCTATGACGAGGCGAAGCGGCGCATCCAGGCGCTAAGGCCTGAGGCGCGCGTGCTCGCCGTCGGCGACGGCCTCGCCACCGACGTGCGCGGCGCCGTCGACCATGGCATCGACGTCCTCTTCGTCATCGGCGGCATCCACGGCCACGAGTTCGGCGGCATCGAGACCTCCGACCCGGCGCTGATCGCCGCCCGCCTCGCGTCGGAGGGATTGCGCGCCACCGCCTGCGTGCCGATGCTGCGCTGGGGCTGAGCGGACGATCGCCGCCGCCGCGCCACGTTAGGACCCAGCATGGACGCCGACACGCCCGCTCCCGAGACCGCTCCCACCAGCCTGCCGCCGCTGCGCACCCTCTATTTCGAGGATCTCGCCGTCGGCATGAGCGAGACGCTGTCGAAGACGGTGCTCTCCTCCGACGTGGTCGGATTCGCCGAGGTGTCGGGCGACCGCAACCCGATCCATCTTTCCGAGCACTTCGCCGCCCGCACGCCCTTCCGCACCCGCATCGCCCACGGCCTCTACACGGCGAGCCTGATCTCCGCCGTGCTCGGCACGCGCCTGCCCGGACCCGGCGCCATCTACCTGTCGCAGACGCTGAACTTCCACGCCCCCGTCCACATCGGCGACACCGTGACGGTGACGGTGGAGGTGGCCGAGCTTGTCGAGCGCGGCCGCCGGGCGCGCCTCACCTGCGTCTGTGCCGTCGACGGCAAGACGGTGCTCGATGGCGAGGCGCTCGTGAAGGTGCCGGCGCGGGCGGAAGGCCCGAAGCTGCTGTGAGCCGCCCGTGAGCGCCTCCGCCCACGATCTCGATGCCGTGCGCCCCTTCGCCGTGCCGCTCGAGGCCGCCGGCCCCGGCGAGCGACGCGCCGTCGTGGCGATCGGCAACTTCGACGGGGTGCACCGCGGCCACCAGGCGGTGCTGTCGCAGGCCCGCCGCCTTGCCGACGAGGCCGGCGCCGCCGCCTTCGCGCTCACCTTCGAGCCGCACCCGCGCACGCTGTTCCGCCCTGACCAGCCGGTGTTCCGCCTGACGCCGCCCTCGGCCAAGGCTCGCGTCCTCTCCGCCCTCGGCCTCGACGGCATGATCGTCGCCGGCTTCGACCGGGCCTTCTCGGCGCGCACCGCGGATGAGTTCGTCGACGACGTGCTGATCGCCGGCCTCGGCGTCCGCCACGTCGTCATCGGTTACGACTTCCACTTCGGCAAGGCGCGGGCGGGCACCCCCGCCTTCCTCGCCGACACCGGCACCCGCCACGGATTCGGCGTCACCGTCGTCTCGCCGTGGAAGGACGAGACCGGCGGCGCGGTGTCGGCGACGCGGGTGCGCGACGCCCTCTCGCACGGCGACGTGCCGGCGGCGAACGCGCTGCTCGGCTGGCGCTGGCAGGTCGACGGCGAGGTCCGCCACGGCGACAAGCGCGGCCGCCTGCTCGGCTATCCGACCGCCAACCTCCGCCTGCCTGACGACTGCGCCGCCGCCTTCGGCATCTACGCCGTGCGCGTGCGCGTCGGCGGCGTCCTCTTCGACGGCGTCGCGAGCTACGGCCGGCGGCCGACCTTCGACGACGGCGCCCCCCTGTTCGAGGTGAACCTCTTCGACTTCTCCGGCGATCTCTACGGCAAGACGCTGGTGGTGACGCTGGTCGAGCGCCTGCGCGGCGAGGAGAAGTTTGGCAGCGCCGAGGCCCTGATCGCCCAGATGGACCGCGACGCGGCCAAGGCGCGCGCCGTGCTCGCCGCCATGACGCCGCTGTCGGATCTCGACGCGGTGCTGAGCTTCTAGAGACGGCCGGCGACGACAAGACCGGCGACAAGACGGGGAGGGCGCAATGACCGAGGCGGCGGCGCGGCGGATCGCGATGGTGACGGGCGCCGGCAGCGGCGTCGGCAAGGCGGCGGCGCTGGGCCTTGCGGCGGCGGGCTGGACGCTGGTGCTCGCCGGCCGGCGGCGCGAGCCGCTCGAGGCGGTGGCGGCGGAGATCGGTGGCGAGAGCCTCGTCGTGCCGACCGACGTCGGCGACGAGACGGCGGTCGCAAGGCTCTTCGCCGCGACGCGCGAGCGTTTCGGCCGGCTCGACCTCCTCTTCAACAACGCCGGCCTGTTCTCGCCCTCGGTGCCGCTCGACGAACTGCCCGTAGCGACCCTGCGCTCGGTGCTCGACGCCAACCTCCTCGGCGTCTTCCTCTGCACGCGCGAGGCGATGGCGCTGATGAAGGCGCAGAGCCCCCGCGGCGGCCGCATCATCAACAACGGCTCGATCTCGGCGCACGCCCCGCGGCCGAACTCGGCGCCCTACACGGCGACCAAGCACGCCATCACCGGCCTCACGAAGTCGGTGGCCCTCGACGGCCGCGCCTTCGACATCGCCTGCGGCCAGATCGACATCGGCAACGCCGCCACCGACATGACGACGCGTATGGCCGACGGCGTGCCGCAGGCCGATGGGCGCCTGGCGGTGGAGCCGCGCATGGACGTGAAGCACGTCGCCGATGCCATCGTCTGGATGGCGAGCCTGCCGCCCGAGGCGAACGTGCCCTTCCTCACCGTGATGGCGACCAAGATGCCGTTCGTCGGGCGGGGGTAGGCGGACCGCCGGCTCAGCCTGCGAGCGCCGCGACCACCCGGCGCGTCGCCTCGGCGAGGACGGCCTCGCGCTCGGCGAGCGGCGCCTTGCGCATCTCGGTGTAGTAGAGCGCAATCGTCAATGGCGGCCCCTCGGGCGGGGTGAGGACGCCGATGTCGTTGACGGGGCTGCGGCCCGTCCCGGTCTTGTGGGCCACCGTCCAGCCCTCCGGCGCCCCGGCCTTGATGCGGTTCGGACCTGTCGGCGTCGAGACGCACCAGCCGGTCAGGCGGTCGCGGCTCTCGGCCGACAGCACGTCGCCGAGGAGAACGGCCTGAAGGTTCGCGACGGTGCGCTCCGGCATGGTCGTGTCGCGCGGATCGCCCGGGACGGCGGAGTTCAGCTCCATCTCCGGACGATCGACGCGCGTGGTGCGGTCGCCGATCGCCGGGTACCAGGCGGCCCAGGCCGCGAGGCCGCCGAGCTCGCGGATGAGGATGTTGGCGGCCGGATTGTCGCTCTGCTCCGCCGCCGCCCGGCAGAGGGTCTCGATCGGCAGCGTCCCGCCGAGGGCCGGCTCCGTCACCGGCGCGTGCGGGAGCATGTCGGCCTTGGTGATCGCCACCGGCCGGTCGAGCCTCTCGTCGCCGCGGTCGACGCGGGCGAGCACCGCGGCCGCCAGGAAGAGCTTGAAGGTCGAGCAATAGGCGAAGCGCTCCTCGCCGCGCCAGGACAGGGTGCGGCCGTCGCGGCTGGCGGCGACGCCGAGCCGGCCGCCGTGGCGTGCCTCGAGGTCGGCGAGGTCGATCCCGGCGCCCTTGGCGGCGAGAGCGGGCTGCCCGCCGCCCGGGGCGACCACGCCGAAGCCGAGCGTTCCCAACCCGACCGCTCCGAGGCCGATGCCGCCGAGGCCGAACAGCACGCCGCGCCGCCTCACCTTCGTCTCTCCCGCCATTCCGAACTCCGTCACCGAACGTCCCGTCTCGTTCGTCTTCCGCATTCACGTCTCCGCTCGCTCGCCCGCCCGATCCCCTTGGCGCGCGGACGATGGGGGCTCGTTGTGGCGCGAGGCGGGCCGGAAAGGGGAGGGGGCGGGGCAGCGGCAGGAGGCGGTGGACGCGGGGGCACCAGAGGCGCCGAGAGGTGCCGTCCGAGACCGGAGTAGGGCCCGGAAAGAAAAAATGGCGGCGTCGGGAATAAGCGATCGGCGCCCTCGTTCTTCCCCCGTCACTCCACCGATGAGGGCGGGATCGCCGCGGTGGGGCCTCGAACAGGGAGACCGATGATGACCTCCAAGCTCGCCATCCTCGCCGCGCTCGGCCTCGGCGCCACCGCCACCGCCACCGTTCCGGCGCTCGCCGGTCCGCTGTCGCCGCACGCGCTGACGTCCTTCGAAACGGCGTTCCCCGACGTCGTCCAGGTCGACAACGACGACGACAACGACTGGAACGACAACAACGACGACAACGATCGCGACGACGACGACCGGGACGACGACGATCGCGACGACGATGACCGCAACGACAACGACGGTGACGACGATCGCGGCAAGGGGAAGGGCAAGAAGGGCAAGGGTGACGACGACGGCAAGGGCAAGGGCGGAAAGAACGGCAAGGGCGACGACGGCAAGGGCAAGGGCGGCAAGGGCAAGGGCCGCGGCGACGACCGTGGTGAGCGCGGCGAGCGCGGCGACGACCGCGGCGGGCGCGGCGGCCGGAATGCCGCCATCTTCGACCTCTCCCCGCGCCTCGACGGCGACAGCTGGCAGGGTCTGGTGATCCTCGTCGACGACGACGGCGACGACGACGACGACGACCGCGACGACCGCCGCGAGCGCGACGGCGACGACGACTGATCATCGCCCCAGCGAGAGTCGACCATCGCCAACGAGAGGTGACGACGAGCGATCGTCGTCACCGTCGATCTCAGCATCCAGAGCGCCCTCCCGGACCCCTCCGGGAGGGCGTTTCCGTGCGTGCGGCCATACGAGGGGAGGTGTCGCCGGCCACCCCCTTCTCCCACCCTCCGGTGGGAGAAGGTGCCCCCGAAGGGGGCGGATGAGGGCGGCGCGGCAGAGCCGCGCCGAAGGCGGCAGGTCGGGTATTCGCGTTCGTCCTGTGAAGGCGGCACCGCCGCTTCCGCTCCTGCGGAGCGGCCCTCATCCGGCCTTCGGCCACCTTCTCCCGCTCACGCGGGAGAAGGAGGGCTCTCACCGCGCGGCGGCGTCCACTTCCAGAACCACCCCCTGCAACACCGGTGCGGCGCACGGCGCAGGGGCCTGGACGAGGCCGTGGCCGAACACCGGGTCGCGGCCGGGCTCACCGAGGTCGACGGCGCCGGCGGCCAGCGTCGCGACGGTGTCGGCCACCGGTACGGCGGCGGGGTCCGGCAGGTCCGCCCGGGCCGCGGCGACCGCGGCCGCCACGAACGGCACCGCGTAGGATGTTCCGGAGCGCTGGCGCACGCCGCGCACGGAGCGGGCGACGGTGAGCTGCACGCCCGGTGCAGCGAAGGCGACGTGGGCCCCCTGGCCGGCATTGCGGTAGACGCGGCCGCGGCCGTCGATCGCGGTGACGGCGACGACGCCCGGATAGGCAGCGGGATAGCGCGGCTCGGCGCGCGGCCCCTCGTTGCCGGCGGCGGCGACCACGGCGACGTTGCGGGCGAGCGTCGCCGAGACGGCGCGCTCGAGCAAGAGGTTCGGCGGCCCGGAGAGCGACAGGCTGACCACGTCGACCTCGCCGGCGAGGCGGTCGATCGCCCGCACCAGCGAAAAGGCGTCGGCGGCGGCGCCGGTGCCGTCGCGGTGGAAGGCCTCCACCGCGATCAGCTTCGCGTTCGGCAGCAGTCCCGGCGAGCGGGAGGCCGGGTCGCCGAGGAACAGCGCCGCCACCGCCGTGCCGTGCAGGGCATCGGCCGGCGGCCGCTCGGCGCCCGAGAGCGGGATCACGGTCAGATCGCGGCCGGCGAGGGCCTCGAGGTCCGGATTGACGCCGGTGTCGACCATGCCGATCACCGGCGCTGCGGGGCAGGCGCGCGGCGGCGCGATCCAGCCCACCTGCGCGAACGCGGCACGGGCCTCGCCGATGCAGGGGCCGTCCGGGGCGGACGGCATCGCGTCCGCCTCCTCCTCGTCCGGGCGGTAGAGCGTGTTGAGATCGAGCACGGCCGTCGGCGCGGCGGCCGCGACGGCGGCGCGGGCCGCCTCGAGGCTGGTGCCGGCGGGAGCGCGCAGTCGCGCCACCTCGCCGCCGATCAGCGCCACCGGCGCCTGTTCGACCACCGTGTAGCCGGCGGCGGTGATGCGGCCGAGATCGTCGGCGGAGGTGACGGCGACGACGAACTCCGGTGGCGGCGGCGGCAGCGGGGCGGCGCGGGCGGCGGGCGCCTGGCGCTGCTGCTGCCGGCGAACCTGCCGCCGCTCCGGTCGCTCTCCGTCGTCGCGCCTCTGGATGAGGCGCCGGATGGCGTTGTCGATCGGCAGCCGGCTCGTGCCGGGGCCAACGCGGGTGCCCTCGGCGTCGGAGGCGGACGGGCTGCCGCGCCCGCCCCGGCCGCCGCCGCGCCCGCCCCCGTCGTCGCCGTCGTCGTCGGCCATCGCCGGCCCGGCGACGAACGGCGTGAGGGCGGAAGGCGCCATCGGGGCCATCGCGACCAGCGCGACGGCGGTCGCGGCGAGCAACAACGGTCGGTGGGTGGACGTCGGCGGGCGGGACGGCATCACGGCGCTCCTCGGTGGCTGAGACATGGGTCCCCGCTCCAACGTTGGAAGAGCTTCGGCATTCCCGCCGGCACACAAATCCGTCAGAACGGGTGGAATAAACCGCCGCGCGCTCCGTTTCCCCTCGTGTTCGCGCAGTGGCGACGGGGACGCGCATGGAGACGGTGGAGATCGGGGAGGAGATCGTGGCGCTGCTGCCGCGGCTGCGCAGCTTCGCGCTGTCGCTGGCCCGGCGGCGCGACGAGGCGGATGACCTCGTGCAGGCAGCGTGCGAGCGGGCCTTTGCGGCCATCGACACCTGGCAGCCGGGCACGCGGCTCGACGCCTGGATGTTCCGCATCCTGCGCAACCTGTGGATCGACCGCCACCGCCGCCGGCGAGACGAGACCTCGCTCGACGACGACGAGGCTGGTCTGTCGGTGGCGGGCGAGGATGGGCGGCACACCGTCGAGGTTCGCTCGACGATGGCGGCGGTGCGGGTCGCGATCGACCGGCTGCCGGAGGAGCAGCGGGAGGTGCTGATGCTCGTCTGCGTCGAGGATCTCAGCTACCGCGACGCGGCGGAGGTGCTGGAGGTGCCGATCGGCACGGTGATGAGCCGGCTGTCGCGCGCCCGGCGGGCTCTCGCCGCGGCGCTCGAGGGACCGGCGGGCGAGGCGGAGCGGACGGCGGGAGGACGGCCATGAGCGACGAAACGGGCCGGGAGCCTGCGATGGAGACGAGCGACGAGATGCTGATGGCCTATGTGGACGGCGAACTCGCCGCCGAGGATGCGGCGGCCGTGGCGCGGGCTATCGCCGCCGACCCGGTGCTGAAGCGGCGGGCGGCCGACTTCCGCGACACGCGCCTCCTCGCCCGCGGCGCCTTCGCCGAGGAGCGTGCCGAGCCTGTGCCGGCGGCGCTCGCCGCAGCGGTGCGCGCCGCGGCGGAGCGGTCCCGGCAGGCATCCGCGGCCCCGATTGCCGCGACGCCGAATCCGGCGACACCGAATCCGGCGAAGCCGAATCCCGCGCCGCCGAATCCGGCGCCGGAAGCCGCACCCGAAATCGGCGCCCAGATCATCGCCTTCCCGCAGCGTCGGCGGGCCGCGCTGTTCGCCTTGCCGATCGCCGCGAGCCTGATGATCGCGGCGGGTCTCGCCGGCTTCCTGATTGGCGATGCCCGCGCCCCGGTGAGCGACGTCGCGGCGGTGGCGCCGCTCGGCGGCGAGGCGGCGGTGACCGCGGTGCTTGCCGGCCTCGTCTCCGGCGAGGAGCGGACGCTCGCCGACGGGCGCCGGCTCGCGGCGGTGGCGAGCTTCCCGGTGGACGGCGGCGTCTGCCGCGTCTTCACGGTGCGCGGCGCGGCGGCCGGTGCCGTCGAGGCGGTGGCCTGCGACCGTGGCGGCGGGCTTTCCGTCGAGGTGGCGGTGACCGCGACCGACGACGCCGGCGCCTACACACCCGCCTCCGACGTCGCCACCGGCGTTGTCGACGCCTTCCTCGACGCCGCCGGAGCAGGAGCCTCGCTGACGGTGGACGAGGAGCGCACGCTGCCGCGGCGCTGAGGATCCGCTGGGCGCTGATCTCTCAAGCCCGGCCGGCGAGGGTCTGGCGCAGCCAGCGCCGGAAGGGCGCCACGGCCGCCGCCTCGACGCGGCGGTTCGGGCGGACGATGTGGTAGCCGCGATCGCTGGTGACGACCGGCAGCGGCGCCGGCACGAGCAGGCCCCGCTCGAGCGCGTCATCGACCAGCGGTCGCCAGCCGAGGGCGAGGCCCTGGCCGGCGATCGCCGCCTGCACGACGAGGATGTAGTTGTTGAAGGCCAGCCCCGGCGTGCGGCCGGAGAGCCGCGTGCCGACGCTCGCCGCATAGTCGGCCCACCCGAGCCAGCGCCCCGGCGCCGGCGCGTCGAGGTGGAGGAGCGGCAGCCGGTCGAGGTCGGCCACACCGGCGATCGCCGCCTCGGCGAGGAAGTTGGGTGAGGCGACCGGCGTCACGTGCTCGCCGACGAGGAGGCTCGCCCGCGCCCGCGGCCACGGACCGCCGCCGAAGACGATCGACACGTCCTCCGCGTCCGAATCCGGGTCGAAGTCCTCCTGGCGGGTGACGATGCGCACATCGACCTCGCCCATCACACGCCGCATCTCGGCGAGCCGCGGCAGCAGCCAGAACGCCGCGAAGCCGAAGTCGGTGGCGACGGTGAGCGTGTGGGCGCCGCCGATCGTGCGCGCCGTCTCGACCGCCCGGGCGAGGGCGGCGAGGGCCTCGCCGGTCGCGGCGGCGAGGTGGAGACAGGCCTCCGTCGGCGTCACCCCGCGCCAGACGCGGTCGAAGAGCGGGACCCCGAGCGTCTCCTCCAGCGCAGCGATCTGCCGGCTGACGGCGGACTGGGTCAGCCCGAGCTCACGTGCCGCCGCCGTGAAGCCGCGGTGCCGCACCGCCGCCTCCAGCACCGCGAACTGTTGCAGAGGCGGCAGGCGAGCCTTCGATGCCATGCGATTCACTCATGCCTTCATGTCCCCGCCGCGAGTTTACGCCGCCGCCGGGCGGGCGGAAACTCTGACCAATCATGATGAGCGGAGAGGTGGATTGCGGTGACGCGCCGGCGGCTGAACGTACTCCTGATCATGGCGGACCAGCTGAACCCGATGGTCCTGCCGGCCTATGGCGGCCGGGCCCGGACCCCGGCGATCGACCGCCTCGCCGCCGACGGCGCCGTCTTTGACGCCGCCTACTGCAACAGCCCGCTGTGCGCGCCCTCGCGGGCGGCGTTCATGACCGGCCGGCTGCCCTCGCGCACCGGCGGCTACGACAACGCGGCGCCCTTCGGCTCGGACATCCCGACCTTCGCCCACCTGATGCGGCTGAAGGGCTACCGCACCAGCCTCGCCGGCAAGATGCACTTCGCCGGCCCGGACCAGCTGCACGGCTTCGAGGAGCGGCTCACCACCGACATCTATCCAGCCGACTTCGGCTGGACGCCGGACTGGGAGCGGCCGGAGCGGCGGCCGAGCTGGTATCACAACATGAGCTCGGTCGCCGACGCCGGCACCTGCGTGCGGACGAACCAGCTCGACTTCGACGAGGAGGTGGCGTTCACCGCCGAGCGGGCAATCTTCGACGCCGCCCGCGGCGCCGACGCCCGGCCGTTCTGCCTCGTCGCCTCGCTGACCCACCCGCACGACCCGTTCGCGGTGCCGCGCCGCTTCTTCGATCTCTACAGCGACGAGGACGCCGGCCTGCCGCGGCTCGGGCTCGGCGACGTGCCGCTCGACCCGCACTCTGCGCGGCTGCGCCACGTCTCGAACATGGACGTCGAGCCGGTGAGCGTCCGCCAGGTGGTTACGGCGCGGCGCGCCTATCTCGGGGCGGTGTCGTTCGTCGACGAGATCGTCGGCCGGCTGACCCGCGCGCTGGAAGAGACAGGCCTCGCCGACGACACGGTGGTGATCCTGACGAGCGACCACGGCGAGATGCTCGGCGAGCGTGGCCTTTGGTACAAGATGAGCTTCCTCGAGGGCTCGGCGCGCGTGCCGCTGATCGTCCATGCGCCGCGCCACCTGCCGGCGCGGCGGGTCGCGGCCGCCGTCTCCCTCGTCGACCTTGCCCCGACCCTCGCCGGTCTCGCCGCCGACGGCGCCGCGCCGGAGGGGGTCGAGGAGATCGACGGGCGGAGCCTGCTGCCCCATCTCACCAGCGGGGCGGGCCACGACGAGGCGATCGGCGAGTACCTCGCCGAAGGGGCGGTGGCGCCGGTGGTGATGATCCGCCGCGGCGCGCGGAAGTTCGTCCACAGCCCCGTCGATCCCGATCAGCTCTTCGACGTCGCCGACGATCCCGACGAGCGGGTGAACCTCGCCGCCGACCCGGCCCACGCGGACGAGGTGTCGCGCCTGCGCGCCGAGGTCGGCCGGCGCTGGGACCTCGCGGCCCTCGACGGGGCGGTGCGGGCGAGCCAGCGGCGGCGGCGGCTCGTCGCCGCGGCGCTCGCCGAGGGTGCCGACCCGAAGTGGGACCACCAGCCCGTCCGCGACGCCTCGCGCAGCTACATCCGCCGCTATGCCGACCTCGACGACCTCGAGGCACGCGCCCGCTTCCCGCGGGTGCGTCCGGCGACCGCCGACGCCGCCTGACAAAGAGACGACCCGACAAGAAACCGACAAGCACCATCCAGCAAGGGACCACGACCATGACCCGCAAGACGACAGCCGTGCTCGCCCTCGCCGCCGCGACGGCTCTCTCGACCTACGCGTCCGCCGCCCTCGCCGCCGACGCGCCGGCCTGCAAGACGGTCCGCATGTCCGATCCAGGCTGGACGGACATCACCTCCACGAACGCCATGTTCGGCGTCGTCGCCGAGGCGCTCGGCTACGAGCAGAAGGTCAACACCCTCGCCGTGCCGGTCACCTTCGAGGGCCTGAAGATCGGCGAGCTCGACGTCTTCCTCGGCAACTGGATGCCGGTGCAGGAGCGCTTCGTCGAGCCGCTCGTCGCCTCCGGCGACATGGTGGTGGTGAAGAAGAACCTCGACGGCATCCGCTTCACCCTCGCGGTGCCGAAGTACGTCGCCGACGCCGGGGTCAAGGACTTCAAGGACCTCGCGCCGCACGCCGACAAGTTCGGCTCGAAGATCTACTCGATCGAGGCCGGCTCGGCCGTGAACCAGACCCTGACGAAGATGGTCGAGCAGGGCGACCACGGCCTCAAGGGCTGGGACATCGTCGAATCCTCCGAGCAGGGCATGCTCGGACAGGTGAAGCGGGCCGAGGGTCGCGAGGAGTGGATCGTGTTCCCGGCCTGGGAGCCGCATCCGATGAACACCAACCACGAGCTCGTCTATCTCTCGGGCGGCGACAAGGAGTTCGGCCCGAACTTCGGTTCCTCGAGCGTCCACACCGTCACCCGCAAGGGCTTCGCCGAGGAGTGCCCGAACCTCACGAAGCTGCTCTCCCAGATGACGTTCACCGTCGACATGGAGAACGAGATCATGGGCGAGATCCTGGATGGCGGCACCGATCCGAAGAAGGCGGCGCTCGCCTACCTGAAGGCGCATCCGGACGTCGTGGCGCCGTGGGTGGCCGGCGTCACCACCTTCGACGGCGGCGACGGCGCGGCGGCGGTCAAGGAAGCCCTCGGCGGCTGAACCGGCAGGATCAGCGCGGCGGCGGGGCGGTGCGCTCCGCCGCCGAAGCCTGCGCCGACGGCGACCACAGGAGCGCCGCGCCGACGATGGCCACCGCAAGGCCGATGAGGAACTGCACGGCCTCGACGCCGACATAGCCGTTTCGGGATGAGCCACCGAGGCCGTTGGCCACGTCGAGCACCACGTCGAGCAGGGCGAGGCCGATCTCTGTGCCGGCGATCGTGGCGATGACGAGCCACGTTCCAGCCGCGACATGGTCGCGCGCGGTGATCCTCGACAAGGCGAGGGTGAAGAGGATGGGGGTCACGAGACCCGAGCCGAAGCCGACGACCGACCGGGTGACGGTGACGTAGAGGAGCCCGTCGGCCCACGGGTAGGTGATGTAGCTCGCAAGCCCGAGGGTGGTGAGCACGAGGCCGATCAGCAGTCCGGCCTGGGTCTGCTTGCGCAGCAACATCACGCCGGCGAGGGCGGTGCCTGCGATCTGGGCGATGTTGCCGATGGCCGTGCGATCGCCGAGGTCGATCGCCGACATCTTCGCGAGATCGGCGAGGAGGAGCACCTCGAACTCCGCCGTCGTCGCGAACTGGAAGAGGAAGAGCACCAGTGTCGCGCGGGCGAAGCAGCGGTCGCGATAGGGGGCGAGCGGAATGGCGGGCGCCGACGAGGTGAACAGCCGGCGCAGGGCATAGCCGCCCGCCACCACCAGCACCGCGAGCGCGGCCAGGGAGCCGGGCGCCAGCCACGAGCGCATCGTCCCGAGGGTCGACCAGAGCTCGAAGGCGACGAGGGCGACGACGATGACGAGGATGTCCCTGAAGTGCGTCGCCGGCGCAGGATCCCTCGGCTCTGCCGGACGCCCCATCCGGAAGGCGACCAGCGCCGCCGTCGCCACCACGGCGAGGCCCAGCGGCACGAGGAGGGCGGCGCTCCACCCGAACGGGCCGATCAGGACACCGGCGATCAGGCTGGCGGCGACGAAGCCCGCCGGCTGACCGGCGTTCCACAGCGATTGCAGGGCGTGCGTCGCCCGCTTGTCGCCCTCGGTCGCATGGTTGAGGAGGATCTGCGTCACCGGGGCCAGCACGGCGACCGCGAAGCCGGCGGCGAGGCTCGCGACGAGCAGGACCGTCGTCGTCGCCGTGCCAGGCTCGACGCCGAGGCGTGCCGCAGCGAGGCCGAGGGCGAGGATCGCGACGGTCGCCAGCGCCGAGAGGGCGGCGACGCGGTCGGGGCCGAAACGCTGCATCATCGACGGCAGCAGGAACACGGCGACGAGGTTGCCGAGGATGACGGCCTCGAGGAGGATCGCCTGCCCCTCGGCATCGAGCCCGAAGGCCGTGCCCATGGCCCCCTCGGCGACCAGGAGGCCGCCGAGGAGAGCCGTGCGCAGGGCCGGCCCGGTGACGACGAGGACGGAGATCGCGAGGCCCGGCAGCCGCCCCGGGTTAGCGGTCGAGGGGGCGGTGGATCCCGCCGCCCCCGCCGTTGCCTCCACGGGCCCTGCCATCAGTTGGTGTGCCGCCCGCGGACTACTGGAGCGTCAGGACGATCTCGAACACCTCGTTCGAGGCGACCGTCGCGCCATTGTTCGGCTTCTCGGCCGCGATGCCGCCGAACACCCAGCCGATCCGGGTCCGGCCCTTGCCCTTCTGCTTCTTGAGCGCCTTCAGGTCGACCATGCCGTTGCCGGTCACCGGAACGTCGGGGTCGAGGAACACCGCCGCCTCGGCGCCGAAGCGGTACTTGTCGACGTCGGGACCCTTCACGCGCGGGAACTGCGTCAGGAAGTACTGCTTGTACTTGCCGTTCGGCTTGCGGACGATTGCCGTCACGTCGTTGGTGAAGGGGATCGAGGCGTCTTCCTTGAAGGTGCCAGCCTTCTCGTTGTAGGTCACGTAGCTGATGCCGCCGAAGAACAGCGCGTGGCTCTCGCCGGACTTTTCATCGAAGATCGCCAGATTGGCGGCGTTGTAGCCGTTCATCGCCTGCTTGAAGGTGCCGGAGGCGTCGGGATCGGCCATCGTGGGCCGCCCCTTGGCGTCGATCTCCACCGGTACGGTGTAGACGCCGTTGGTGACGGTGAAGACGCCGGCATAGGCCGTCAGCGCATCCTTCGGCTTCGCGCCGGAGGTATCGATGTAGGGCAGCATGTTGTAGTCGCGCCGGCGATAGTCGGTGCGGTCGGGCTGCGAGGGGCTGCGCTTCACGTCGCGCACCTTCAGGACCTTGCCGTCGTCCACCACCTCGAAGCTGCGGACCTGGCCGGTGTAGACCTGCTTCACGCTGTCGGGGTCGCCGTAGCCGCCCTTGAAGTTCTGGCCGAAGGCGAGGATGAAGCGGCCGTCGATGACGGCGAGCTGGCCGCCGGTGACGCGCAGCAGGTCGTCGCGCACCTGGCGGATGATCTTCGCGAGATCCTTGTCGGTGTCGCGGCGGACCCAGTCGACGAGCTGCTTGAGGTCGAACGCCGTCATCACGGCCTGGGTGCGGAAGTCCTCGACCTTCTTCGAGTAGCCGTAGCCACCGATGACGTAGAGCGTGTTGCCGACCTGGACGCTCTCGGTCGCCGTGGTCGCCAGTTCGTCGATCTGGTTCTGGTTGAGGCTCGAATCGTCGAGCCGGCGGGACCAGACCTTCCAGGACGTCGGGTCAATGACCCAGATCTTGCGGTTCTGGTCGCTCGGCGGGAAGTTCTGCAAGGGATCGTTGGTGAAGTCATGCAGGCCGTTGGTGCGGCCGCCGATAAGGATCCACAGGCCCTTGTGTGTTCCCGTGGCGAAGCTCTGCAGGGTCGGCAGCTTGCCGTCCGTGTTCACCCGCTCGAGCGTCACCCCATAGGGCAGGGCGCTGGTGTCGAGCGACACGTTCGAGACGGTCGGCGTCTGGTTGTCCGCGTGGACGAGGGACGGGGCCACTCCCACAGCGAGGGTGAGGCACAGCGCCGTCGCGAGCCGGCTCCAGTGTCGCATTTCGTTCACTCCCGAGGCTTCTCATGGCCGTCCCCGGCGCCTCGATACGACGGCCCGGCGCGCGCCGGCAAGGCAATTGCGGCAACGAGGCGGCATCCCCTCCTTGGACTTGGCCCTACCAGTTGCTCTAAGGTGACGGCGTGTAGGCGACGCGGCGGTGCCGCGGGCGAGGTCCGGAGAGAGTGCGACGGTGATGCGGGGACCGGACACGACCGACGATCCGCCTGGTGCTCCTGACGGGCCGGACCATTTGGCGGGACCGGACCGGCGTGCCGTGCTCGTGGCGATCGCCGGGCTCGCGAGCCTTGCGGCCGGGCCGGCAGGGGCCGCGGTGGGCCGCTGGCCCCTGGCGGTGCAGATCCTCGCCGGAACGGGCATGCGGGACGGGACGCTGCTCACCCTCGCCCTCGAGGCCCTGACGCGCGACGCGGGCGCGGATGTGGTGGCTCGGCTCCACCGCGCCGTGCTCGCGCGCGACGCCGACGACATCGGCCGGCCCTTCGAGGATCCGGCCGTCGAGGCGGCGGCGCGGATGCTGGTCGAGATGCTCTACACGGGAGAGATCGCCGACGCGAAGGGGAGCGTCACCGCCGTCGGCTTCCACCAGGCCCTCGCCTGGGAGGTGCTCGCCTTCACCAAGGCCCCGAGTGTCTGCGGCCCCGGCTTCGGCTGGTGGGCCGATCCGCCCGGGGAGGCGTGAGCATGACGCACGACGCCGCGGCGGCCGATCTTGCGGCCGACGTCGTCATCATCGGGGCCGGGATCGGCGGCGGCCACGCCGCCTTCCGCCTCGCCGGGGCCGGCGTGTCGGTGCTCGTGCTCGAGGCGGGGCCGCGGCTCACCCGCAACGCCGCCGTCGAGACCTTCGTGAGGAGCCTCGGCAAGGGGCCGAACGCCCCCTATCCCCCGCCGGCCTTCGCGCCGTTCCCGACCGACGAGGACCCGAACGCCTTCTACGTGCAGGCGGGGCCGGACCAGTTCGTCGGCTCCTATGCCCGCCAGCTCGGCGGTACCACCTGGCACTGGACCGGCTTCGGCGATCGCCTGCGGCCGGCCGACTTCAAGATGCGTTCGCGCTACGGCGTCGCCGAGGACTGGCCGATCGCCTACGAGGACCTGGTTCCCTACTACGAGGAAGTCGAGAAGATGTGGGGGGTGGCCGGCGACCCCTCCTACGACTGGGGCTCGCCGCGGACGACCCCCTATCCGTTGCCGCCGATCCCGCCGACCTACATGGACCGCCAGGTCGATGCGGTGCTCGGCCGCTTCGGGCTCTCGGCGAAGCCCTTCTCGCACGCCCGCAACTCGGTCCCCTACGACGGCCGGCCGGCCTGCTGCGGCAACAACACCTGCGTGCCGATCTGCCCGATCCAGGCGAAGTACGACGGCTCCGTCCACGTCCTGAAGGCCGAGGCGCTCGGCGCGCGCATCGAGACCGAGGCGCTCGCGACCCATCTCCTCCTCGGGGACGGCCGGACGATCGCCGGTGTGCGCGTCCGCCGGCCGAACGGGGCGACGTTCACGGCGCGGGGAAAGTCCTACCTCGTCGCCTGCCATGCCATCGAGACGCCGCGGCTTCTCCTCCACTCGCGCGGCGAGGGGGTGCCGGACGGGGTGGCGAATGCGAGCGGCACCGTCGGGCGCTATCTCCTCAGCCAGCTGAACCAGGACGTCTGGGGCCTCACCCGCGACCCGGTCTATCCCTATCGCGGGCCGCAGCAGACCTCCGGCATCATCGAGTGGCGCGACGGCGCCTTCCGCGCCGAGCGGGCGGCGGTGGGCTGCTCGTTCATGAACGACGGCTGGTCCGGCAACACCGATGCGGTGGACCGCGCCCGCGACCTCGCCCGGGAGGGCGTCCGCGGCCACGCGATGATCGGCACCCTGCGCCACGAGATCGCCCGGCACCTCAGGCTGAACTCCTCGGCCGAGACGCTGCCGGACGCGGACAACCGCGTCGAGCTCGCCTGGGACCAGCCGGACAGCGCCGGCATCCCGCGGCCGAAGATCACCTTCCGCGTCGACGACTACACGAAGCGCGGCCTCGAGCATGCGCTCGCGGCGACGCTGAAGATCTTCGAGGCGCTCGGCGCCACCGGCGTGAAGACGAACACGCCCTATCTGTCGAGCGCCATCATCTGCGGGACGACGCGGATGGGCGATGATCCGAAGACCTCGGTGGTCGGTCCGGACCTTCGGACCCACGACCATCCGAACCTCTTCATCGTCGGGCCGAGCACCCATGTGACGGCGCCGGTCAACGCACCGACGCTGACGGTCGGCGCCAATGCCCTGAGGGCGGCCGACCGGATCATGGCGGATCTTCGCGGGAAGTGAGAGGGCGCGTGGCGAGAGGCGTGAGAGGCATCTGGGTGGCGGCCGCGGCGCTGGCGGCGGGTGTCGTCGCCGGGCTGGTGGTGCTGCCGACGGGCGGCGAGGCGCTGCCGGACGCGCCGGTGCCGCTGTCGCCGACGATCCCGGCCGACGTGAACCCGGAGATCCGCGCCCGGCTCCTCGCGGAGGGGGACCTCGTGCTCGCCCACCGCCTGTTCGAGCGCCAGCAGTGGGCGGCCTTCGTCGCCCTCAACTGGCCGCTCGACGAGACCGGGGCGCCGCGGGCCCGCCTCGGCGAACCCGGGCCGCCGCAGTGGTCGGCCTGGACGGAGGTCTACCAGATCTTCAAGCCGGACGGCGCCGCGCCGGACCCTTGGGGCGCGCCGACGCGCTCGCTGCCGCTCGCCGGCCGCGTCCAGCGCCCGGTGCTCGAGGACGGCGCCACCGTCGCGGCCCCGCCGGTCGACAGCGGCGACGCGCGCATCCTCCACAACCTCTCCTCGATCCAGCGGCTCTCGGTGGCCGACGAGGTGGACCAGGCGTTCTCCTTCGCCGTCTTCGACCAGAACGGCAATCCGGCCCACTACGAGATGCTGGTGAACGAGGTCGAGTACCGGTTCATCGTCGACAACGAGCTCTTCCATGCCGGCGGGCTCGCCGACTACGTGCGGCGGAACGGCAAGCTCACCTTCCCGTCGGGCCGCTTCGAGGGAAACCGCATCGGTGCGATCGAGGTGAAGCTCGCCTGGCGCATCCTCGATCCCGCCACCGACGATTTCGGCCGCTATCTCACCCAGCCCGCCTACGTGGCGGACGACGTGGCGGGCGGCGGCTACGCGTGGACGCCCGTCACCGTCGGCCTCGTCGGCTTCCACATCGCCCAGAAGACCGCGACCTCGCCGCAGTGGATCTGGTCCACCTTCGAGCACGTCGACAACGTCTCGGTGGACCGGCTCGAGAAGGTGCGGACGGCGGACGGACGGTCGGTGCGGCTGCGCCCGAGCTTCCGCGACCCGGACTGCGAGTGGTGCCCGGTGAACGTCGGCGCGCCGGTCGGCGCCGACGGGCGTCGCCGCACGCAGGTGTCGCGTCTCTCGCCGATCGCCGAGGAGACGCAGGCGCTGAACGCGCGGATGCGGGCGGATCTCGCCCAGGCTGGCTCAGTGCTGCGCTTCTACGAGATGGTCGGTACCCAGTGGCCGACCGATCCCGCGGCGCCGCCGGAGAGCGGTGCGGCCTTCCCCGGCGCCGTCGCCAACATGGCGGGTGGCAAGCCGATGCCGGTGTATCTGGCGAACGCGGTGATGGAGACCTTCGCGCAGGTCGGCAACGCCCCGGCGAACCAGCAGCAGCGGGCGACGTCGACGAGCGACCGGCTGGTCTTCGGCAACGGCAGCTGCATGGGCTGCCACTATTCCTCGCCCTACGACTTCTCGTGGATCATGACGAAGGCGCAGCCGCGGCCCGACGCGAGCGGCGGGGCGTCGCAGTGAACGCGTGGCGGGACGGTGGGCGGCCGCTCTCAGTCCGGCCGCGGCAGCGCTGCGTAATAGGCGGCGAGGTCGGCGATGTCGGTGTCGGTGAGCGCCTGGGCCACCGTGTACATCATGCCCGCCTGCTCGCCGCGCCGCTCACCGGAGCGGTAGAGGCGGAGCGCGTACTCGAGATAGAGCGCGTTCTGGCCGGCAAGGTTCGGATAGGTCGGGACCGGCGACAGGCCGAGCGGCCCGTGGCAGGAGGCGCAGATCGCCGATTTCGCGAGCCCGGCGGCGGGATCGGCCGCTTCGGCGGGAGCAAACGGCAAGAGCACGGCGAAGGCGAAGGCCGCGGCGGCCGGGTGGAAGCGGCGCGGGCGGGCAAATCCGGCGGCCGCGCGCGGCGCGAACTCGGCAGTCATCGGCGCGCTTCCCCCTCGTGTCCGGCGCAGCCGCGATCCAGGCGATCGCGCCTTGCCTCGAGCGAATGTTTAACGGTTCCAGTCGGCGGCGCAAAGCACGGCCGCCGCCTCGGCGTCTGGGGGAGACCATCATGGGCCTGAGATTCACGCTGGCGGTCGCGGCGCTGGCCGGGGCACTCGCGATGTCCGCGCCGGCGGCGCGGGCGGCCGACGACGAACTCGTCTACTTCCTGACGCCGGAGAGCGAGACGCTCTTCCAGACGGCGAGCGAGACCGGCGACTTCTACCCGCTGATCGCCCGCTTCGTCTCCGAATCGCGGCAGACCTTTTGCGGCATCGCCTCGTCGGTGATGGTGCTGAACGCGCTCGGTATCCCCTCGCCGGTGTCGCCGCAGTGGTATCCGAGCGCCTACTGGAACGAGGACAACGTCTTCACCCTGCCGGTGCTCGAGAAGGTGGCGAGCGTGCAGGAGGTGGAAGGCGGCGGCATCACGCTCGACCAGCTCGAGGTGCTGCTGGAGACCAACGGCGCCACGGTGGACCGCGTCTTCGCCTCCGACACCGACGTCGACGCCTTCCGCAAGGCGGCGATCGCCGCGCTCGCCGACCCGGACGCCTACCTTGTCGTCAATGTCGGGCGCGCGGCGCTCGGCCAGGGCGGGGTCGACGGCGGCGGCCACATCTCGCCGGTCGCCGCCTACAACGCCGAGGCGGACCGGTTCCTGTTCCTCGACGTCGCCCGCTACAAGTACCTGCCGAGCTGGATCACCGCCGAGCGTCTCTACGCGGCGATGAACACCATCGACACGACCTCGAAGAAGACCCGCGGCTACGTGGTGGTGAAGAAGTAGCCGGGTGGCGCGGGCGGCTCGCGGCCGCCCGAACCCTCACACCATGTCCGAGCCGACGACCACGACGCGCGTGTCGAGCGGCGTGCGGGCGTAGAGGTCCATGACGTCCTGGTTGATCATCCGGATGCAGCCGGAGGAGACGCTCTGGCCGATCGACCACGGCTCGGTGGTGCCGTGGATGCGGTAGAGCGTGTCCTTGTCGCCCTGCCAGAGATAGAGGGCGCGGACGCCGAGCGGGTTGTTCGCTCCGCCGGCCATGCCGATGCCGCTCTGCAGTTCGGTGAGCTGCGGCAGGAGGTCGGGGCGGCGCTCGATCATCTCCTTCGGCGGGTACCAGTCCGGCCACTCCCGCTTGAACTTGATCAACGCCTCGCCGGACCAGGCGAAGCCCTGCTTGCCGACCCCGACGCCATAGCGGATCGCCATGCCGTTGTCCTGGACGAGGTAGAGGTAGTGGGCCTGCGGATCGACCACGATGGTGCCGGGCGGCTCGCCCGTCGTGTTCGGGACGACGGTGCGCATGAACTCGGGCTTCAGGTGGCTGTTCTTGATCGCCGGAACCGGGAAGGGCTCGGTGTCGATCGCCGCGTACATCAGCGCCGGCGGCGGCAGCTGGGCGGCGCTGTAGAGCGGCGGCGGCACGGTGCCGGCCGGGGGCACGCTCGCGACGACGACGGTCTGCTGCTGCGCCGTCGTCGTGGTGCAGGCGGAAAGCCCGAGACCGGCAGCGGCGCTGGCGGTGACGGAGAGAAAGGCACGACGGGTGATGTCCGGCATCGGAACGCCTCGAAAACGGCAGCCGTGCCGACCAGGACGGCTGATTCGGTTTCGATCGTAGGCGAGCGCGGCGACCGCTCCTATGGCAGCGAAGCCACGTCGCTCGGCAATCTCGGCCGTCACCGCGGCCTCCCGGTCCCGGTCGGCGTGGACGATGACGCGCGCATTCGGCAAAGTGCCCGTTGGGCAAGGGGCGCGAGATTCGGCACGACGGCCACAGGGGCCGCAAGGACGAGGTTCTGACGATGCGCTTTGGGTCGACACGGCGGCGGGCTCTGCGGGGGGGCGCAGGACTTCGGCGGTTCGCCGCGGCGATGACGGTCGGGGTGGCGCTCGCGTCCGCCGCACCGGCGATGGCGGCGATGCCCTGCGAGACGGGCGACTTCAACAAGTGGCTCGCCGATTTCGGCCGCGAGGCGGCGAGCCTCGGCGTCGGGCCGCAGGCGATCTCCGCCCTCAACGGCCTCACCTATGACAAGAAGGTGATCGGTCTCGACCGCAACCAGAAGCACTTCAAGGTGACCTTCGAGGAGTTCATCAAGAACCGCGTCTCCGGCGGCCGCATCACCAAGGGCCGGCAGATGCTGAAGAAGCACGCCGAGCTGCTCGCCCGGATCGAGAAGGACTTCGGCGTGCCGCCGCAGATCATCGTGGCGATCTGGGGCATGGAGACGGACTACGGCGTCGTGCAGGGCAAGATGCCGGCGATGCGCTCGCTCGCGACCCTCGCCTACGACTGCCGCCGCACCGACTTCTTCCAGCAGCAGCTGTTCGATGCCCTCCGGGTGATCGACCGCGGCGACATCACGCCGGCGGAGATGCGCGGCGCCTGGGCCGGCGAGATGGGCCAGACGCAGTTCATGGCGACGTCCTACTACCGCTTCGCCATCGACTATGACGGCGACGGCCATCGCGACCTCCTGAAGTCCGTCCCGGACGTGCTCGCCTCGACGGCGAACTTCCTGAAGGGCCATGGCTGGGTGCGCGGGGCCGGCTACCACCCCGGCGAGCCGAACTACGCGGCGCTGCAGGGCTGGAACAAGGCGAACGTCTACTCCCGCGCGCTCGGCTACTTCGCCGACAAGCTCGTCGAGGGCAGCTGAGGAGCCGCGGCCGCGGCGGTCCTCCGGCGCACGGCGCGCCGGGGGTCCTGCCGTTCGGCCGCTAGGGCGCTTTCCGACCAGATGGGATCATCTGGTCGACGAGAAATCGCTCCAGATTCAAAAGCTTGAGCATATCCATCCCGATCCGATCGTTTCGATCTGATCGGGATATGCTCTAAGGGGCGCCGGTCTTGCTCGAGCATCTCTTCTCGGACGTCGAGGCGTTCGTGCGGGCGGACGGCGCGGTCGCCGTCGCGCTCGTCCTGTTCTTCGAGTGCCTCGGCGCGCCACTGCCCGGCGAATCGATGCTGATCTTCTCGGGCTTCATGGCGGCGCGCGGCGAGATCTCGCTGTGGACGCTGCTGCCCGCCGCCTGGCTCGGCTCGACCGCCGGCGGCGCCGTTGGCTACCTGATCGGCCGGCTCGCCGGGCGCACCGCCATCCTGCGCTGGGGCGCGCGGGTCGGGCTGACGGCGGAGCGCTGGGGCCGCGTCGAGGCGACGTTCAAGAAATGGGGTCCCGCTGCCGTCGTCTTCGCCCGCTTCTTCAACATCCTGAGGCAGCTGAACGGCGTCGTCGCCGGTGCCGCCGGGCTGCCGTGGTGGTCGTTCATGGCGGCGAACGCTCTCGGCGCGGCGATGTGGACGAGCTTCTGGGCGGGCGGGACCTATCTCTTCGGCGGGGCCATCGCCGGACACGTCGGCAGTCTCGAGAAAGCGGGGGAGGCGATGCTGCACTCCCCCCTCGCGTGGGTGGCACTCGCCGCGCTGCTCGCCGTGACGGCCGCCGCCTTCGTGCTGTGGCGGCGCCGGGCGGCCGGCGCCTGAGCCGGCCTCACATGTTCGGGTAGTTCGGCCCGCCGGCGCCCTCGGGGACCTGCCAGTCGATGTTCTGGTTCGGATCCTTGATGTCGCACGTCTTGCAGTGGACGCAGTTCTGCGCGTTGATCACGAAAGTCGGCCCCTCGGGCGCCTCCACCCATTCGTAGACGGCCGCCGGGCAGTAGCGCGACGACGGTCCGCCGTAGACGTCGTGTTCCGACGCCTTCTGCAAAGCCATGTCCTTGACCTTCAGGTGGACCGGCTGGTCCTCCTCGTGGTTGGTGTTCGACAGGAACACCGAGGAGAGGCGGTCGAAGGTGAGGACGCCGTCCGGCTTCGGGTAGGCGATCTTCTTTGCCTTGGCGGCCGGCTCGAGCGAGGCGTAGTCCGGCTTGCCATGGCTCATGGTGCCGAAGGGGGAGAAGCCGAAGAGGCTCTGGCACCACATGTCGAGCCCGCCAAGCGGGATGCCTGCCCATGTGCCGAGCTTCGACCACAGCGGCTTGACGTTGCGCACCAGCCAGAGGTCGCGGCCGATCTCGGAGCCGCGCCAGGCCTTCTCGTAGGCCTCGAGCGTGTCGTGGGCGCGGCCTTCGCCGAGGGCGGTCGCGATGTGCTCGGCAGCGAGCATCCCGGAGAGCACGGCGTTGTGGCTGCCCTTGATGCGCGGCACGTTGACGAAGCCGGCGGCGCAACCGACGAGGCAGCCGCCCGGGAAGGCGAGCTTCGGCACCGACTGGTAGCCGCCCTCGGTGATGGCGCGGGCGCCGTAGGAGAGGCGCTTGCCGCCCTCGAAGACGTCGCGGATCGCCGGGTGGGTCTTGAAGCGCTGGAACTCGTCGAACGGCGACAGCCAGGGGTTCTTGTAGTTGAGGTGGACGACGTAGCCGACGGCGACCTGGTTGTCCTCGAGGTGGTAGAGGAACGAGCCGCCGCCGGTCGCGCCGTCGAGCGGCCAGCCGAAGGTGTGCTGGACGAGGCCCGGGCGGTGCTTCGCCGGGTCCACCTGCCAGAGCTCCTTGAGGCCGATGCCGTACTTGCCGGGCTCGCGGCCGTTCGAGAGGCCGTAGCGGGCGATCGCCCGCTTCGTCAGCGAGCCGCGGGCGCCCTCGGCGAGCACCGTGTACTTCGCCATCAGCGCCATGCCGCGGGTGAAGCCGGCGTGGGGGTTGCCGTCGCGGCCGACGCCCATGTCGCCGGTGGCGACGCCGATCACGGTGCCCGCCTCGTCGGTGAGGAGTTCGGCGGCGGCAAAGCCCGGATAGATCTCGACGCCGAGCGCCTCGGCCTTGCCGGCGAGCCAGCGGCAGACGTTGCCGAGCGACACGACGTAGTTGCCGTGGTTCGACATCAGCTTCGGCATGAAGATGTTCGGCAGGCAGACCGAGCCGGCCGGGCCGAGCAGCAGGAAGCGGTCCTCGGTGACCGGCGTCTTGATCGGCGTGTCCTCGCTGCGCCATTCCGGCAGCAGCTTGTCGAGGCCGACCGGGTCGATGACGGCGCCGGACAGGATGTGGGCGCCGACCTCCGAGCCCTTCTCCAGCACCACCACGGAGAGGTCCGGCGAGAGCTGCTTGAGGCGGATCGCGGTGGCCAGGCCCGCCGGGCCGGCGCCGACGACGACCACATCCACGTCCATGCTCTCGCGCTCGGGAAGCTCCGTCTCGTCCATCAACGTCTCCTCGCGCGCGAGCGCGTTCGTTGCTTCGACCGTTTCCAACGTCGTCTTACGGGGATGAGGGGATCGCTGCAATCGAACGGCCCTGCGGCACGGGGTGACGATCCTGCGGTGCGGCGCCACCCTGCGCCGAACGATCCGGTCGCCGACGTGCGCGAAGGTCTCCGGGCCGCTAAGGTGCGCCGGCGGCCGCTCCCGCCGTCTCCGGAAAGCCGATGTCAGACCCGCGCGCCCTGATCGCCCTGCTCGAATGGTACGACGCCGTCGGCGTCGACGCCGTCGTGCTCGACGCGGCGATCGACCGGCTTGCGGCCCCGCCGCCCGCGCCGGTCGGCGAGGCGCCGCCCCCGCGCCGCGAGGCGGGGGAGGGGGCACCGGCGGGCCGAGGCCCGGTGCGGGCCGAGCGGCCGCTGCCCGGGGCGCCGGTGCCTGCCGTGACGCTGCCCGACGAGGACGCGATCGCCGCGGCGCGCGCCGAGGCGGCGGCGGCGGAAAGCCTCGAGGCGCTGCGCGAGGTGATGCTGCGCTTCGAGGGCTGCAACCTGAAGAAGACGGCGACGCAGCTCGTCTTCGCCGACGGCAATCCGGCCGCCCGCGTCATGCTCGTCGGCGAGGCGCCGGGACGCGAGGAGGACCTCGACGGCCGGCCGTTCGTCGGCCGCTCCGGCAAGCTGCTCGACCGGATGCTGGCGGCGATCGGCCTCGACCGCTCGAGCGTCTACATCGTCAACGTCGTCCCGTGGCGCCCGCCGGGCAACCGCACGCCGAGCCCGCAGGAGACGGAGATCTGCCGGCCGTTCCTCACCCGCCAGATCGAACTCGTCGACCCGGCCGTGCTCGTCGCCCTCGGCGGTCCGGCGGCGAAGGCGCTGACGGGAGCGGCGGACGGCATCCTGAAGCTGCGCGGCCGCTGGCAGAGCCATGTGGTCGGCGGGCGTGACGTGCCGTGCCTCGCGACGCTGCATCCCGCCTATCTGCTGCGCCAGCCGCTGCAGAAGCGGCTCGCCTGGCGCGATTTCCTCGCCCTCAGGCGGAAGCTCGACGAGATCGGCGGCTGATCAACTGGCCAAGCTGTCCTAGCGCGCAGATGCCGCGCGGCCGACCGCCGCCTTTCATTTGTCTTGATCCTGTCGGCGGGCGGTGGAACGATCGACCTCAGGCACACCAGCTCGCAGTCGCCGCGATATCGGTCGCGGCGGGGGAACGTACGGAGCCGCGTCGCATGGACTTCGATCCCGTCATCCTGGCGCGCATCCAGTTCGCCTTCACCGTCTCCTTCCACATCATTTTCCCGTCGTTCACGATCGGCCTCGCGGCCTGGATCGCGACGCTGGAAGGGATGTGGCTCTACACGAAGAACGACCGCTATCACCTCCTCGCCCGCTTCTGGACGAAGGTGTTCGCCGTGTCGTTCGCCATGGGCGTCGTCTCCGGCATCGTGCTGTCCTACCAGTTCGGCACCAACTGGAGCCGCTACTCCGAGGTCGTCGGCAACGTCATCGGGCCGCTCATCGGCTACGAGGTGCTGACCGCCTTCTTCCTCGAGGCGACCTTCCTCGGGCTGATGCTGTTCGGCTGGAACCGCGTGCCGCCGTGGCTGCACTTCGTCGCCTGCCTCGCGGTGGCGATCGGCACCACGATGTCGGCCTTCTGGATCCTCTCGGCGAACAGCTGGATGCAGTTCCCGGCCGGCCACGAGGTGCGCGACGGCATCGCCTATCCGGTCGACTGGCTGCAGATCATCTTCAACCCGACGTTCCCGACCCGCTTCGCCCACATGCTGACGGCCGCCTACATCACCACCGCCTTCGTGGTCTTCGCGACCGGGGCGCGCTGGTGGCTCGCCGGCAAGGCGGTGGACCAGGCGGAGACGGCGGTGCGGATGAGCCTCGGCCTCCTCGTCGTGCTCGTGCCGCTGCAGGGCTTCTTCGGCGACGCGAGCGGGCTCAACACCCTCGAGCACCAGCCGGTGAAGGTCGCCGCGATGGAGGCGCACTGGGGCGGCGAGGGCGAGAACGAAGGCCCGATGCCGTGGGTTCTGATCGCCTGGCCGAACGAGGCCGAGGAGCGCAACGACTACCAGATCACCATTCCCTTCGTCGGCAGCCTGATCCTCACCCACACCCTCGACGGCACCATCAAGGGCCTGAAGGAATTCCCGGAGGACGAGCGGCCGCCGGTGGTGATCCCGTTCTTCGCCTTCCGCGTGATGATCGGCCTGTGGGGCGTCATGCTGCTCACGGTCGCCTACGGCGCCTGGCAGTGGAAGCGTGGCCGGCTGTTCGCCGAGGGACGCTACCTGCGCTTCGTCGCCCTGACGTGGCCGATCGGCTTCGTCGCGGTGCTCGCCGGCTGGTTCACCACCGAGGTCGGCCGCCAGCCGTGGGTCGCGACCGGCATCCTGAGGACGGTCGACGCCATCTCGCCGGTGGTCGGCGGGGCGGTATTCACGACGCTGGTGCTGTTCGTCATCGTCTACGGCATCGTGTTCTCGGCGGGCATCTACTACATCAACCGCCTCCTCGCGAAGGGTCCGCAGGTCGCACGCGGCCACGAGGACGACGACGCCACCGCACTGCGGCCGCTCGCGGCGGCCCATGACGCCGGCCGCAAGGCCATCCAGGCAGGGGAGTGAGCGGCATGGACGTCGATGGCAGCCTCTGGTTCGACTACTACCTGCCGCTGATCTGGGCCCTCCTGATCGGCACGGCGATCGTCCTCTACGTCCTGCTCGACGGGTTCGATCTCGGCGTCGGCATCCTCTTTCCGTGGACGCGCCACGAGGCGGACCGCGACCAGATGATGAACTCGGTCGCCCCCTTCTGGGACGGCAACGAGACGTGGCTGGTGCTCGGCGGCGGGGGCCTCTGGGTCGCCTTCCCGAAGGCCTATGCGGTGATCATGCCGGCGGTCTACCTGCCGGTGATCTTCATGCTGCTCGCCCTCGTCTTTCGCGGCGTCGCCTTCGAGTTCCGCTTCGTCTCGAAGCCCAACCACCACTGGTGGGACATCGCCTTCGCCGCCGGCTCGACCGCCGCCGCCTTCTTCCAGGGCGTCATCCTCGGGGCGGTGATCTACGGCGTGACGGTTGAGAACGGCCAGTTCGCCGGCGGCCCGTTCGACTGGCTGCACCCGTTCTCGCTGATGTGCGGGTTCGGCCTCGTCTCCGGCTACGCGCTGCTCGGCTCCGGATGGCTGATGATGCGCATCGAGGGACCGCTCTACGGCAAGGCGCGCCAGTGGGCGGTGCCGCTCCTCGGCGGCCTCATCGTCTTCATCGTGGCCGTGTCGATCTGGACGCCGCTCGCCATCCCGGGGATCGCCGACCGCTGGTTCACCACACCGGAGATCTACTATCTCTGGCCGGTGCCGCTGCTGACGGCCCTGTTCGCCTGGCTCGCCATCCGCGGCATCGACGCTGGCCGCGGGCTGCAGACCTTCGCCTCTTCGGTGGCGCTGTTCCTGCTCTGCTTCATCGGCCTCGGGATCTCGGTGTTCCCCTATCTGGTGCCGCCGACGATCACGCTGTGGGAAGCCGCCGCCGCCCCGGAGAGCCAGCTCTTCCTGCTGCTCGGCACGGTCCCCCTGCTGCCGATCATCCTGATCTACACGGGCTTCGTGTACTGGACCTTCCGCGGCAAGCTGAAGCCGGGCGAGGGGTATCACTGAGGGGGTGAGGCGCTTTCGGCGGGAGCGTTTGCCGAGCGAGGCGCACGCCTTCGCCGCCCACCTTTCCTCTGTCATCGCCCGGCTCGACCGGGCGATCCATCACGCGCTCCAACGTCTGCCGCAGCTGCGTCGTGGATACCCCGGTCAAGCCGGGGTATGACGGGTGGAGGGGCAGGGCAGGGCAAAGGCGAGAGTGGTACCGTCCCGGGCCGCGGTGCTGCTGGCCGTCCCTCTCAGTAGTCATTCCCGGCCTTGTGCGGGAACCCATGCCTCTCCGCGCGCTCCAAGCTGGCCGCCGCTCTCATCACTCGCCGCGAAGATGGGTTCCCGGCACAAGGCCGGGAATGACCTCAACGGCGGGGCGCCGGGGTGCCAGAACGGCGGCTACGCCGCGTCCCCACCCACCGCCGCGTGGATCGCCCGGCAGTGGCGCACGAGGTTCGGCCGCCCCGCGACGAACCGCTTCAGCGGCGTCTCGATCGGCAGGAACAGGATGTTGGCGAGGAAGCCGTAGAGCGCCGCGTCGACGCTCGTCGGCCGAGGGCCGAAGACGTAGCCTTCCTCCGGCACGAGGTTCGCGAGCACGCCGAGGTCGGCGAGCCCCCGCGCGTAAGCCGCCTCCGGCGCGAAGCGGCCGATGCCCTGGTAGTGGTAGCGCTGCGCGTTGTACGCGCGCGCCTTCTCCATGCCTTCCGCCGTCAGCTGCGGGTGCTCGCCCATCATCAGGTCGCGGAAGGCCGGCCAGAACGCCTCGTCCTTCCAGCGCGAGTAGGACATCACCCAGTAGAGGTCGTCGAGGGTGCGGGCCACCATCACGGCCGTGTCGCGCTCGGCGTCCGTCATCGCGGCGTCGAGCGTCACGCCGTGCCGGCGCGCGAGGTGGGCGATGATGGTGTCGCTGTCGCCGATCGCCTCGCCGTCGTCGTCGAGGATGTAGGGCAACTGCCCCCGGGGCGCCTGCGAGGCATCGAAGATGTGTACGTGCTCGAACGGCACGCCGGCGAGGCGCAGGAAGGCGAACACCTTCAGCCCGTAGCCGTTGTTGTCGGCGGCGCCGCAGAGCGGCGGGTAGGAATAGAGCGTGATCATCAGGTCTCCGGGGCGCGGCCGCGGCGGAACCTTGGGCCGCCGCCGCGCGCTGAACAAGGGCTGCCGCGCCGCCCCGTGTCTTGCAGGCGGGCCTTGCTGCTCCAATATCCCTGTTCCCCGGGCCGTTCCCGTGCCCGACGACGGAGACCTTCATGCTCGACCGCCTTCGCGGCCTTCTTCCCGGCAAGCTGGGCGGCAGCAAGACCGTCGTTCCCGTCGTCCGCATCTCCGGCCCGATCGGGCTCGTGACGCCGCTGCGGCCGGGCGTGACGCTGTCGACGCTGGCCGGGCCGCTGGAGCGGGCGTTCGCGGTCAAGGGCGCGCCAGCGGTGGCGATCGTCGTCAACTCGCCGGGCGGCTCGCCCGTGCAGTCGCATCTCATCTTCCGCCGCATCCGGGCGCTCGCCGAGGAGAAGGGCCGCAAGGTGCTCTGCTTCGTCGAGGACGTGGCGGCGTCCGGCGGTTACATGATCGCCTGTGCGGCAGACGAGATCATCGCCGACCCGTCCTCGGTGGTCGGTTCGATCGGCGTGGTGAGTTCGGGATTCGGCTTCGTCGAGGCGATCCACAAGCTCGGCATCGAGCGCCGCGTGCACACGGCCGGCGGCCGCAAGGCGATTCTCGATCCCTTCCGTCCCGAGAAGCCGGAGGACGTGGAGCACCTCCTCAACCTCCAGCAGGAGGTGCACGACACCTTCGCCGACCTCGTCCGCGAGCGCCGCGGCGCGCTCCTGTCGGATGATCCGCAGCTGTTCTCCGGGCTGTTCTGGACGGGCAAGGCCGGCGTCGGCCTCGGCCTCGTCGATACCATCGGCGACCTCCGCGGCGTGCTGCGCGACCGTTACGGGCCCGAGGTCAAGCCGAAGCTGATCGCCAGCGAGCGGGCGTGGCCCTGGAAGCGCGGCACCGGCCCGGGTATCCTCGGCGTCGGGGCGACCTCGCTCGCCGACGACGCGGTGTCGGCGCTCGAGACGCGGGCGCTGTGGAACCGCTACGGTCTCTGACGGCTTTATCGCTTCGGCAGGAGAAACGGATGCCCCACTTCATCGTCCTCGGCGTCGCGGCCGCCGCCGCCTATGCCGGGTGGAAATTCCTCAAGCGCGAGATGAGCCGCGTCGAAGGGCACCTCGCCGACGTGCGGCGGGCCGAGGCTCAGCCCGCCCGGGTCGAGCGCGGCCAGCGCCTCGAGCGGGACCCCTCGACGGGCGTCTACCGGCCGCGGGACGACATCCGCGCCTGAGGCTCCTCACTTCGCTACCGCCGCTGCGCGCGGGCATCCTCCCGGATCATGTCCGCCGCCTTCTCGGCGATCATCGTCACCGGAGCGTTGGTGTTGCCCGAGGTGATCGTCGGCATCACCGAGGCGTCGACGACGCGGAGGCCGGCGATGCCGTGGACGCGCAGCCGGCCGTCGACGACGGCGCGCTCGTCGCTGCCCATCTTGGCGGTGCCCACAGGGTGGAAGATCGTGGTGGCGATCCGGCCGGCCGCCTCGGCGAGGGCCTCGTCCCCGTCGACCTCCGGACCCGGCTTCAGTTCCTTGGGCGCATAGGGCTGCATGGCGCGCGTCGCCATCAGGCGGCGGGCGTGGCGGATCGCGTCGCTCGCGACGCGCCGGTCCGCCTCGGCCTCCAGATAGTTCGGGTCGATCGCCGGCGGCGCCTTCGGGTCGGGGGAAGCGGCGTGGACGCCGCCGCGGCTCTCGGGCCTGAGATTGCACACCGACAGGGTGATGGCGGGGTAGGGGTGCAGCGGCTCGCCGAAGGCGTCGAGCGACAAGGGCTGCACGTGGTACTGGATGTTCGCCGTGGCGTAGGCGGGGTCGGAGCGGGCGAAGATGCCGAGCTGGCTCGGCGCCATCGTCATCGGGCCGGTGCGCAGGAGCGCGTATTCCGCGGCAATGCGGCCCTTGCCGGCGAGGCTCGCCGACAGGGTGTTCAGCGTCAGCGCGTTCGAGACGCCGAACTGGGTGCGGATCTGCAGATGGTCCTGCAGGTTCTCGCCTACCCCCGGAAGGGCGTGCAGGGCCTCGAGCCCGGCGGCTTGGAGGCGGGCGGGATCGCCGATGCCGGAAAGTTCGAGGATGTGCGGTGAGCCGACGGCGCCGGCGGCGAGGAGGACCTCGCCCGAAACGCCGGCGCGGCTCGGCCGCCCCGCGACCTCGAGATCGAGCGCCGTGGCGCGCCCCCCGTCGAGCACCACCTTGCGGACAATCGCGCCGGTCACGACACGCAGGTTGCCGCGCTTGAGGGCAGGTCGGAGAAACGCCTTCGCGGCGTTCCAGCGGACCCCGCGCTTCTGCGTCACCTGAAAATAGGACGAGCCCTCGTTGTCGCCGCGGTTGAAGTCCTCGACCTTGGGGATGCCGATCTCGGCCGCCGCCTCGCGAACGGCCTCGAGGATGGGCCACTTGAGGCGCTGCCGTTCGATGCGCAGCGGACCGCCGCCGCCATGCACGCCTGGCTCCGGTGCGAAGTGATCCTCGGACTTGAGGAAGTAGGGCAGCACGTCGTCCCAGCCCCAGCCGGTGTTGCCGAGCTGGCGCCAGTGGTCGTAGTCGGCGGCCTGGCCGCGCATGTAGATCATGCCGTTGATGGAGGACGAGCCGCCGAGCACCCGGCCGCGCGGATAGTTCAGCGCGCGTCCGGCAAGGCCCGCCTGCGTCGTCGTCTTGAAGCCCCAGTCGGCGCGCGGGTTGCCCATGCAGTAGAGGTAGCCGACCGGGATGTGGAACCAGATCCAGTCGTCCTTGCCACCGGCCTCGAGCAGCAGCACGCGCGTGCGGCCGTCTTCCGTCAGGCGGTTCGCCAGCACGCAGCCTGCCGTACCGGCGCCCACCACCACATAGTCCCAGCTGCCGAGATCGTCCGTCGCCTGAGGCGCCATCGTCGTCGCCGTTCCGTCCCTTGGCGGCCGCTCGTGCGGCGGCCGTCGCGGGAACGGTGGTAGCATCCCCGGCGGGCGCGTCGCTACAAGGGCGCGCCGCCCAAGGTGCTTCCTGTTCAGGCCTTTTCGTTTTCCGCGTTGCGCTTGCGCGTCGCTGCCGCCTTCCGGGCGGAGGCGGACCGTTCGACGGGGGAGCGGGCCGCGGCGGCGCGCTTGGCAGAGGCCGAACGGGCTTCCGTCGACCGCTTCGCCGACGCCTCGCCGCCGCGCTCGCCACCCTTGCGAGCCGACGCGTTGGTGTCGCGCTTGCCGCGGCCCGACCCGCTCTTGTTGCCGCCGCCGCTGTCCTTGTTGACGCTCGCCCAGGCGCGGGCTTCTGCCTCGTCCTTGGGAACGCCGCGTTCCTCGTAACTTTGTTCGATGTGCGCCGCCTTGCGCTTCTGCTTGTCGGTGTAGGCCGACTTGTCGCCCCGGGGCATCTTCAGCCTCCCTGGATGGGTCGTTCCCCGCACGTGAAGAAACAGCCCCATCGGAAAGAGGTTCCGCCGGGTCGCGGGCAGCACGAAAAAGCCCCGCCGCGCGGGGGCGCGGCGGGGCGTTTGAGCGTCAAAAAGAGCGGTTACATCCAGTAGGGCGGGACGCCGTAGTAGCTGGAGATCCGCCGATCGGTCTCGCGATCCGCCCAGTCGAAATCATCCTCGCGGCCGTACTTCGGAGCGCCCTTCACCTGCGCCTCGGTGATGTCCACCTGGTAGCCGTCGAGGCTCGGATTGTAGGTCAGCTTGGCCCACGGCAGCGGATAGTAGTCCTGGCCGATGCCGAGGAAGCCGCCGAAGCTCATGACGGCGTAAGCGACCTTGCCACTCCGCTTGTCGAGCATCACGCGCTCGACCGAGCCGATGTGGTTGCCGTCCATGCCGTAGACGGCGGTGCCGACGACCTTGTCGCTACCGATCAGCGACGAGGTCTCCTGGGTGTTCAGCGCCTCGTGGGCGACGGTGTCACGCATCTGCTTCCTCCATTTCGTGTGTTCTGCGGGTGTGGACGGGGCGCGTCAGCGCATCTCCGTGCCACCCTCGCTGCCGAGCGAGCCGACGATCACCTCAGCCTGCGGGCGCGGCTGCGGGAGCGGCACCTCGGCAAGACCGGCGAGCTCCACCGGCTTCGCCCGGGGCAGCGGCACCGCGTTCGTCAGCGGCGCATCGAGGGACGCCGAGCGCGGGGCCGGGGCGGGGACGGGGGCACTGCGCATGGCCACGGTCACGTTGCTGCCGGCGTCGCTGGTGATCACGGTGTCGGTCGGGTCGTCGATCGAGATCAGGCGGATCTCGGACGGCATGCGATCCTGGATCTTCACCGGCGCCGGGTCGGCGACGGACGTCGCGGACGAAACCGTCACGAACGTCGCGGTCACGGTGGCGAGCCCAAGCGCTGCGGCGACCAGGGCCGTGGTGGCTTTGGTTGCGTTGGCCATGATTGACTCTCCTCGTGTCGGAATGCGTTGAAGGAACCGTCCGCGGGGCGTTCGCTCAGTCGGCGAGCGTCGCCCGGAGCATCCACACCACCTTCTCGTGGTAGGCGAGGCGGCCGGTCATCAGATCGTGGGTCACGAAGTCTTCGGCTTCCTCGGCCATCGCGGCGACCTTCCGCATGGTGCGGCAGAGCGCCTCGTGATCGGCGACCAGCGCCTCGATCATCTGCTGCGAGGTGGCACCGTCAGCAGAAAGGCTACGCGAGCCGGTCTCGAAAACCTTCGCGGAGAGCGAAGCGGGATAACCGAGAGCGCGGATGCGCTCGGCGATCTCGTCGCACGCCTCGAAGATCTTCTCGTAGTGATCTTCCGTCATCTTGTGGAGCGGGTGGAACAGTGGTCCGACCTCGTTCCAGTGGTAGAGGTGGGACTTCAGCACCAACAGGTACGATCCGGTCAGCACCTCGGACAGCCGCGCAGCGATCTCTTTCCGCTTCTCCTTGCGAATGCCGGTGCCGACATCGTCGATGGAGGTCTTCACGTCGAGAACGGTCGCCGCATCGGCCATTGTCTATCCCCTGTCAGCTCGCTTCGTGTCTCTGTCGTCCGGCGCGAAGTCTGGCCGCGTCGCCGGCTCGTCTGGTTAACGTGCACATAAAAAGGTGGTTCCAATTTCTCGCGAAATTTCGCTTGACGGAGACGCGCGGTTTTGCAAACGGCCGGGCCTTGGAACGAAAAAGGGCGCCCTCTCGGGCGCCCCTTGATCCCTCGGCGGCTTGTAGGCCGCCGCCTGGCTCGTCTCGGTCCTTAGCGGGCGGCCCCGTCCACATCCGCCGGCACCGAGCGGTCGGGCTCGCTGATCTCGAAGTGCGGCACACGGTCGTCCGCGTCGGACTGGTACTGAAGCCAGCCGATGGCCGCGATCGCCGACAGCGCCACGACGGCGATCACGATCAGCATCGCGGCCCGCACGCGGTCCGTGGCGTCTTCGCCGCGGTAGGCCGGGCGGAAGACGTCGTCGTTGTCGGCGCTGTCGAGGCTGAAGTGCGCGCCGTGGGGATAGCGCGTGTCCGCCAGGCGATGGTGCTCGCCGGAGGCGCTCCGCCGCTGATCAGCGGTCGGCCGCCGATAGGTTTGGCTGTCCATCGTCACAGCAGGTCTCATTGTTTCGTTCCGAGCCAACCGGACGTCGAGCCCGGTATTCGGAAGCGCAACGGCCGGAATTCGGGATTGGTTCCCACTACGGCGCTGGACGTGGTGAACAGTCCGTTTTCATCGGCGTCGCCGCAGATCTCAGGGTTCTGCTTTTGGAAGGGCTGAAAACCGAGCTCTGCCGCGCGTCTGTCGGTTCGCAAAGACTTTGACGTGACGTCGCGCCGCCCGGCAGCACGCGCGCGTTCTGCGCCGGATGTGCTGGCACCTCAGGGCGCTGCGGCCCGACATGACAAGGCCGGCGCCCGCAAGGCGAGCGCCGGCCCGTTCAGACGTCAATCCGCTCAGCCCGCAGCGGCGTGCGCGCGGGAATCGAAGAAGAGCGCCTGGTCGATGACCGCGCGCAGCGTCTCCGTCTGGAAGGGCTTGGTGATGAGGTAGGTCGGCTCCGGCCGCTCTCCGGTCAGGAGACGCTCGGGGTAGGCGGTGACGAAGATCACCGGCACGTCGTAGGCCGACAGGATCTCGTTCACCGCGTCGAGACCGGAGCTGCCGTCCGCGAGCTGCACGTCCGCGAGCACGAGGCCGGGCTTCTGCTGCTCCACCGCCGCCACGGCCTCGCGATGAGTGCGGGCGACCGCGGAGACGCGGTGGCCGAGCGACTCGACGAGGCTCTCGAGATCCATGGCGATGATCGGCTCGTCCTCGATGATGAGGACGTCGGTGGCGATGGTCGAGGCGATCTCGCGGCTCGCTTCGGTGAGAAGCTCGCGCACCGCTTCCGGCGTCTCGCGCAGCACCTGGGCGATCTCGTCGACGCTGAAGGACTCGACGGTGGCGAGCAGGAACGCCTGGCGGGGACGCGGCGTGATCGCCCCGAGGGTCCGCTCGACGCCGTCGTCGCCCTCGGTCTGGAAGCCGTCGCCGTTCACGGAGTTCCAGATGCCGAGGAACTGGCGATAGAGGGCGATCGGCGGGGCGACGGAGCGGTCGAAGGCGTCCGGGGCGGCGACGAGGGACTCCAGCGTCGCCACCACATAAGCGTCGCCGGCCTTCTGGCTGCCGGACAGCATGCGGGCGAAGCGCCGGAGGTAGGGTAGATGGGGAGCGATGGCGCTCGAAATCGACATGCGGCCTCCTGGGCACGGAACGGGTGCCGACGCTGGACCGCGAGATGCGGACCCCCCACGCGTGGCACACGGCGGGAACCAACTCGTCGTGCCGGGCATTTGTTCCGCGGCGCCCCAAAAAAATCTGCACGCCGATGGGCGGCGGCGGGATTTCCTCGGAACCAATCGCGAGGACGCGACGTTTTCCGCCGCGAGCATCGGGCCGGCGAGGCGAGCTTTGTCAATCTCTTGCTCGTAGAGTTGTGCGGTTTCAAACGCAAGCGGGGGGCCGTTTGAGTAAGACGGACAATCACATGAGAGATCCAAAGGGCGTTGTCGGGCGGTCCGGCGGCGAGGCGCGCGATGGTGAGAGCGCGGCGAGCAAGTCACGTGGCCTCGACGTGCGCTTCGCCTCCGGCGCCGACGCGGCTGTCAGCCGGCGGCTGAAGGAAATGTACGACGGGCTCGTCAGCGAGCCCGTCCCCGATCGTTTCCTCGACCTCCTCAACCAGCTCGATCAGGTCGAGAAGCCGGTGAGCGGCGGATCGGCGTCGGGAAGTGGCACTCCGGAGACCGGAGCGCCGAATGCGTCCTCGCAGGGACCGGTTCCGGGGAAGAAGCCATGAGCGATTCTCCGGAGCGAATTGCCCTGCGCGATGATCTGATCGCGTCGATCCCGAGCCTCCGCGCCTTTGCCAACTCCCTCTGCGGTCAGCCGGCGCTCGCCGACGACCTCGTGCAGGAGACGCTGGTGAAGGCGTGGACGAACCTCTCCTCGTTCACCATTGGCACGAACCTCAAGGCCTGGCTGTTCACCATCCTCCGCAACGTCTACTTTTCGGAGCTGCGCAAGCGGCGCCGCGAGGTGGAGGACGGGGACGGAGCCTTCGCGGCGCGGCTGTCGGTGCACGGGGAACAGCTCGGTCACATGCACTACGAGGACCTCGTCGACGCTCTCGGCAAGCTCGCGCCGGATCAGCGCGAGGCGGTCATCCTCGTCGGCGCGTCGGGCTTTTCCTACGAGGAGGCCGCCGAGATCGCCGGCTGCGCCATCGGCACGATGAAGAGCCGCGTCAACCGCGCGCGCCGCCGGCTCTCCGAACTTCTGGGGCTCGAAGCCGACGACGAGTTCGGGCCCGACGCCGGGAGTCGCGTGCTCGCCGCTGTCGAGCCTCCGGCGGGAGTATCGTGACGACGGGCCGGTCCTTCCACCTCCGGTCACGGCGCCTCGGGGTCTGGCTCGTCCTTCTCCTCGTCCTCGCCAACCTGCCCATCACCGTGCTCGCGCTCGGATCCGGACTCGCCGTCAGCGAGGACCGGATCGCGGAGGGCAAGCGGCTGATCGAGCGGGTCGCCGCCCTCGCGGCGAGCCGGGAGGCGGTGCTCATCGCGCACCTTCAAGGCGCGGTCGACGCGGTCGACGTGTCGCCGGACGAGGTCAACCTGCGCGGTGCCTGCGCCCGCGTAGCGGCCGCGCTGGCGCCACTCCAGCCGTCGATCCGCGCCGTGCGCGTCGAGCGCGGCGATGGTAGCGACGTCGTGTGCTCCGAGCAGCGCGACGCGACCCTCTTCGAGCCGACGGCGGGCTCCGCCGTTTCGTCTGTCCTCAGGACGGCGGATGGGGAGGTCGTCGTCGGCACCGACACCTACACCGTCTCGTTCCCCTTCCGCGAGGGGACGACGCTGGCCGTCGAGCTCGCGACGGCGACCGGCGCCGGCGTGCTCGCCGACCTCAGGCTGGACCGCGGCCAGGCCGTCGCCATCCTCGACCGGGCCGGCCGGATCGTCACGGCGGCCGGCGAGGTGCGAACCTTCGAGGGCGCCGACGCCCTCGTCGCCACGCTGGAGACGGCGAGCCAGCGCTTCGAGGTGCGGATGCCGAACGGCGAGGTGATGTTCGCCGCCGCCGAGCCCGTGCCTGGTGCCGATCTCACCGCCATCGCCCTTGCGCCCCTCGCCATGCTGCAGGCTGCGGCGAACCGCGATCTTGCGATCGCCGTGGGCCTGCCGCTGGCCTTCCTCGTCATCGCCGTCGCCGTCGCCTGGTACGGCATCGACCAGCTGGTCGTGCGCTGGGTGGACCGTCTCGGGCGGCTCGCCGCGCTCTACGGCGCGGGACGCTCGTCCGTCCGCGCCGGCCAGTTCGATGGTGCCCCGCGCGAACTGCGCGCGCTCGCTGACGCCTTCGATTCCATGGCGGACCGCGTGGAGCGGCGTTCGAACGAGCTGAAGGCGGCCGTCGACCAGAAGTCGACGCTGCTGCGCGAGCTGCACCACCGGGTGAAGAACAATTTCCAGCTCGTCGCGAGCCTCCTCAGCCTGGAGGCGAGCGCCGCCCAGCCGGCGGAGCGGGCGGCGGTGCTGCGCGTTCAGCAGGGCCGTGTCCACGCCCTCGCCATCGCCCACCGGCTCGCCTATGCCAGCGGCGACATCGGTGAGGTGCCGCTGATGGAGCTGATCCGCGAGGTCGTTGCGAGCCTCAGCCACGGTGTCGAGCCGCTCGACCCGATGGCGGAGATCGAAATCCCGCCGGAGGGCCCGAGCGTCTCGCTCGACACCGCCGTGCCGGTGGCGCTCCTCGTGACCGAAATCCTCCGGCCCGCCCTCGAGGCATCGGTGGGCAAGGGACAGCTGCGGCTCTGCGTCGCCCGCGCGGGAGACCGGCTGGAGGTCACCCTGGACGGCCGGCTCGGCGAGCGGAACGCCCTGTCCGAGCGCCTCGTCGGTGCGTTCACACGCCAGCTCGGTGCGACGCTCACCCGCGAGGAGGAAGAGCGCCGCACCGTGTTGTCCGTCCCGCTGCCCGGCGGCGCCTGAAGGCGACGCCGCCTCTGCGGCCGACGGCCGGCGTCAGGCTTCCGGGCCGGCGTACTTGCCCGCAGTCGCCGGGAACAGGCTCTTGACGATCTTCATGTGGCTGATGTCGACGGTGGCATCCATGTGCAGGAAGATCGCCGCATCGCGGAACAGCTTCTCGATGCCGAACTCGAGCATGCAGCCGTTGCCGCCGTGCAGCTCGAGCGCGTGCTGGGCGACCTTCATGATCTCCTCGGACGCGTAGACCTTCGCCATGTTGCAGAGGGCGTCCGCCGAGGCGTCGTTGGCGTCGACCGACAGCGCCGCGCGCTCGAGCAGTGCCCGCACCGCCTCGAGCCGCGTCGCCATGTCGGCGAGCCGGACGGCGACGGCCTGGTGCTTGATCAGGATGCGGCCGCCCTGGACGTAGTTCTGAACGTAGTCGGCCGTCCGCTCGAAGCACGCCATGCCGACGCCGAGGTTCTTCGCCGCCTGGATGATCTTGCCGGGGCGGAAGTAGAGCCCCGCGGTGGCGAGCGCCTTCCTCTCGACGAGCAGGTGGTCGGCCGGCACCCGCATGTCCTCGAAGACGAGCTCGCCGTTGTTCATGAAGCGGCAGCCGAGGGTCTCGTTGCACTTGGCGACCGTCAGTCCGGGCGTGTCGCGCGGCACGAGGAAGCTCGACGTGCCCTCCAGCATGCCGACCGACGGGTCGACGTTGGCGTAGACCACATAGAGGCTCGCATCGTAGCCGTTGGAGATGAACTGCTTGCGCCCGTTGATCACCCAATGGTCACCGTCCCGGACGGCGCGGGTCTGCATCGCCGCTTCCGGCACGTTGTAGGGCAGCCACCGGTCCGAGGCGCCGCGCGGCTCGGTGAGGCAGTGGGCGAGCAGGAAGTTCGGATCGGCGACGAGCTTCGGGAACCACTCCTCCTGGAGGTGACGCGGCGCGAAGGCACGCAGCAGCACCGAGACCTTCCAGTTCTGCACGAGCTTGTCGGCAAGACCGGAATCGCCGCGGGCGATCTCCTCGGAGATAAGGGCGAAGGTGCGGACTTCCGTGCCCTTTTCGAGCTCGATGCCGCCGAATTCCTCGGGGACGCCGAGGGTCCGGATGCCGATCTCGTCGGCGGTCTTCAGGATCTCCGGCGGCAGGCGGCCGTCCGGGTCCATGTCCCACTCGCGCTTCCAGTTCGACCGGATGTACGGGGTGACCACCTCGTCGACGAAGGCGCGGCAGCTCTCGCGCATCAGGCGCTGTTCTTCGGAAAGGCCTCGGTCGCTGGTGAGAATCATCGGTACGTCCTCCGCGCGTTCGCGGCCGGTCTGGCGAGCGGATCGGGCGTGTCGCCACCGGCCGGCTTCAAGGGCGGACCCTAGCGAGGCGGCGGATGCGCCGGAACGGTCGCGGGCTGCGCAGGTGGTGGACGGACTTGCGTCTCATGGCGAGGCGAAGGCACGATCCTGTGCCGTGCGGGGCGGCTTACGCTGCGGGCGACCCCTGCCGTCCGTCGGCGCGGAAGCGGCCTGGCGTGGTGCCGGTGGCGCGCTTGAAGCGCCGCTGGAAGTACTTCACGTCGCCGTAGCCGACGGAAAAGGCGATCTCGGCGATCGGAGCGTCGGTATAGACGAGGCGCTGGCGGGCCTCGTCGAGCCGCATTTCGGTGACGATCTCCCCGAGGGTCTTGCCGGTGTGGGCCTTCAGGAGATGGCAGAGGTGGGTCGGCGTCACGTGCGCCGCCTCGGCCGCGGCGGCGAGGGTCACCTCGCCGCGATAGGCGTCCGCGAGGTACGCGGCGACGCGGGCAAGACGCCGTTCCGCCTGGGCCGGCGCTCCATCGCCGCCCGCAAGGTCCGCGAAGCTCGTCTCGAACGTCCGGCAGAGGGTGGCGAGGAGGAGCGTCAGCCCGGCCGCCGCCGCCTCCCTGGCGGCGAGGCCGGTGCGGCGACAGTCGGTCTCGAGACCCCGCAGCAGGCGCTCCACCGCGGCGAGGCCGCGGCGGTCGAGCCGGTAGTCGAGCAGGCCCTGGTGCAGGAAGGGCGTCAGTTCCGGCGCGCGGCGGACGAGGTCGGGGAGGGGGGTCGCTGCGCCGAAGCCGGGCCGCAGCACCCCGAGGTCGAAGGCCACCACCCAGCAGCGGGTGTCCGGCTCGAAGCGCACCTGATGCGGCGTCATCGGGGCGATGCACCAGACACTGCCGCGCCCGGGCTCGACCGCCTTGAGGCCGATGCGCCCGACAGGCGCCGGCCCGAGGAAGACGAGGATCTGGAAATAGTCGTGCTTGTGCGGCGGATAGACCCCGCTTTCGCCTTCGACGCGGCGCACCGCCAGCCGGCGCCCCGAGGCCGGCGCGGCATAGGCCCGGACGGGAACGGGCTCGCCGGGCGGCGGCGGCACGGCCGGCCGCACCTTCTCATCGCCCGCGCGCTTCCCGGCCGTCCTCATCGTCTCGGCTGCCATCTCTCCTGCGACCCGCTCCGTTCTAGGGGCGGAGAGGGCGTGCGGCAAACGGTGGAGGGAGGCCTGATGCGCCGTGGCAGGGCTCAGCGCGCTTCAGGTGTCGGCTCCAGCATGTACCCCTCCGCCTCCCGCGCGGGCATGGCGTCCGCCGCGTAGCCGAAGGTGCCGCGATCCTTCACCTCCAGCGCCGCCCGCACGAGGGCGCCGAGGGCGGCGCGGGCGAAGGAGCCACCGACGCTGATGCGCTTCACGCCGGCCGCCTGCAGATCGGAGACGCTGAACGCCTTGCCGGCGAGCCCCATGACGACGTTCACCGGCTTCGTCACCGCCGCGCACACCGTGCGGATCGCGTCGAGGTCGGTGAGGCCAGGTGCATAGAGCACGTCGGCCCCCGCCGCCTCGAAGGCCTGCAGGCGCCGGATCGTGTCCTCGAGGTCGGGCCTGCCGTTGAGAAAGTTCTCGGCGCGGGCGGTCAGCACGAAGTCGTGGCGCCGCGCCGCCTCGGCCGCCGCGGCGACGCGTTCGACGGCCTGATCGAAGGGGAAGATCGGCGCCGCCGGGTCGCCGGTCGCGTCCTCGATCGAGCCGCCGACGAGGCCGATGCCGGCCGCCAGGGCGATCGTCTCGGCGCACGTCTTCGGGGCGGCGCCGAAGCCGTCCTCGAGGTCGGCCGAAACGGGCAGGTGGGTCGCCTCGACGATGGCGCGGGCGTTGCCGAGCAGGGCGTCGCGCGAGAGGGCCGCGGCGGAGTCCCGCCGGCCGATGGCATAGGCGAAGCCGGCGCTGGTGGTCGCGAGCGCCTCGAAGCCGAGCGCCGTCAGGATGCGCGCCGACCCGGCGTCCCACGGGTTCGGGATGACGAACGTGCCGATCCGCTCATGCAGCGCCCGGAACGCCCGGGTCTTCTCCGCTCTGTCCGCCATCCGCGAATCCTCCCTGCGCCGGGCAGATTAGGTCATGCCGAACAAAAAGTGAACAATATTCACGCCGGACGACAGCAAGGGTGCCCCGCGGCGAGGTCCTCGGCCGGCCCCACGCTGGCAGCCGTCCGCCTCACCCCACCTGGTCGAGTTTCCGGGAGGCGACTTCCTGCTCGATGATGTCGAGGGTCAGGGTGTAGTGGTCGGTCAGTTGCCGCGTGGCGGCGGCGACGTCGCCGTCGAGGGTCGCCTCGAAGATCGCCCGGTGCTCGGCCTCCGCGTCGCGGGCGAGGAAGGCCTTGGAGGCCGAGATGAACCAGTAGCGCTGGGCCTGGTCGGTGAGGTTCTCGCAGAACTGGATGAGGAAGGGCGAGCCGCAGCCGCCGATCAGGGCGAGGTGGAAGGCCCGGTGAAGCTTCTGCCACTCGGGATTGGCGACGAAGGTGTCGGTCGAGAGCGTCCAGCTCGATCGCGACAGGCGATGGAAGGCGAGCACGACGCGCTCCTCCCAGGCCTGGTCGCGGGACAGGATCGATTCCTCCAGCGCCTTGCCCTCGGCCCAGCAGCGCGTCTTCACCAGCGCCCGCCAGCTCTCGATGCTGATCGGGGCGACGAAGAAGCCGCGCTGTTCCTTGCGGTCGACGAGGCCTTCCGAGGAGAGGCGGCTCAGCGCCTCCCGCACGGGGTTGCCGCCGGCGCCGTAGCGGGCGGACACCGCCTCGATCTGCAGCTTCTGGCCCGGCGCGAGCTGGCCGTTCAGGATGTCGCGGCGCAGCTGCGCATAGACGAGCGTTGCGGCGGTGGTCTTTTCCGGCTTGGTCATCGACTGCGATACGGTCCGTCGGGTGGCGCGGATGAGGACGGTCGGGGTGCGGCCGAAGCCACGCCCCGACCGCTCGCGGCCCGGTCAGCCCGGTCCTCCCCCCTGCGAAACCGATTCCTTGTGCCAGAATACGAGCCGGCGCTGCACGAAGACGACGAGCCAGAACGTCGCGAGTCCCAGCAAGCTCAAGTAGATGATCAGCGAAAATACTCGCGGCGTCTGCAGCTGTGAGGCGGCGATGCGGATGAGTTCGCCGAAGCCCTTGCCGCCGCCGAGGAATTCGCCGACGACCGCGCCGACGACGACGAGCACGGCGGCGTTCTTCAGGCCGGCGAAGAAGTGCGGCATGCCGATCGGCAGCTTCAGCTTGATCAGCGTCTGCAGCCGGCTCGCCCCCATCGTCTGGAACAGCATGCGGGCGTTCTGGTCGGCCGCGTGCAGGCCGGCGGCGGTGCCGACGATCACCGGGAAGAGCGCCACGAAGGCGGCGAGGGCCACCTTCGACATGATGCCGAAGCCGAGCCAGGACACGAACAGCGGCGCGAAGGCGACCTTCGGCATGGCGTTGATGGCGACGAGGTAGGGCATCACCGCCTTCTCGCCGAAGGCCGTCTCGCCGACGAGCACGCCGAGCACGAAGCCGAGCACGACGGCGATCGCGAAGCCGAGCAGCACCTCCTGGGTGGTCACCCACAGGGCCGTCAGCATGTAGTCGCCGGTGATGAGGTTCTTCCCCACGAACACGAGGTCGACGATCGTCTCCCACGGTCCGGGCATGATGATCGGCGAGATGATGCCGCTCATGTAGAAGAGCTGCCACACCGCCAGGAAGGCGATCATCAGCACGATCATCGAGACCGACCGCGGCACGCGGTCGAGCCAGGAGACGTGCTCGACCCAGACCGTCGAGGGCGGGGGCGTGGTGTCGGTCGCCTGCGTCACAGGAAGGCTCCCTTGTCGAGGTGGCCGCGGATGCGGTGGACGAGCGCGCCGAAGCGCGGGTCGGTCATCATCTCGAGGGTGCGTGGCCGCGGCAGGTCGACCGTCACCGTCTCGACGAAGCGCCCGGGCCGCGGCGACATCACGTAGACGACGTCCGACAGGATCACCGCCTCGGCGATCGAGTGAGTGACGAGGAAAGCGGTCGCGTTGCGCTCGAGGCAGATGCGCTGCAGCTCCATGTTCATGAAGTCGCGCGACAGCTCGTCGAGCGCCGAGAACGGCTCGTCGAGCAGGAGCACGGTCGGCTCGGTGATCAGCATCCGGCAGATCGCCGCGCGCTGGGCCATGCCGCCGGAGAGCTCGCTCGGATAGACGTCCTCGAAGCCCTTGAGGCCGACGAGCTCGAGCAGCTGGCGCGCCTCGCCGTGCTTGGCGCGGGCGGCCGCCCGCCCGTCGCGGATCTCGATCGGCAGGACGACGTTCTCGAGCGCCGTGCGCCAGGGGAACAGCGTCGCCTGCTGGAACATCATGCCGATGTCGCGCCGCGCGCCCACAACCGGCTTGCCGGAGAGCACGACGCTGCCCTCCGACGGCGGCAGCAGGCCGGCCATGATCTTCAGCAGGGTCGACTTCCCGCAGCCGCTCGCGCCGATGACGGACGAGAAGCTGCCCTCGGTGAGCGTCAGGTCGACCTTGTCGAGGGCGTGGACGTTGCGCCGCGCGAAGGTCTTGCTGACGCCGCGGAGCTGGTAGACCGGCCGGCCGACGAGGCCGACCGGGACCGCTGCGGACATCGGCGCTCCCATTATTGCGGCGCCTCGTTCCAGACGGCGACGAAGTCGTTGGTGTAGGCGTCCTCGAGATTGGGCAGCGGCGCCTTCAGGGAGCCGGCGGCGACCTGGCTGTCGTGCCACTTCTGCCAGTCCTCCGGCGGCTGGTAGCCCCAGCCCTTGCCGTCGTCGTTCGGCTGGATGCGGACGACGATGGCGTCGAAGAGGGCGTTGGCGAAGGCGGGGTCCTCGCCCTCCTGCGGGTTGCCGGCCTTCGTGTGGGCGAGCACCTTCTCGCGGTTGGCCGGCTCGAGGGCGAAGCGCGTCGCCTCGACGATCGACTTGCCGAACTTCTCGATGACGTCCGGGTGCTGCTCGATGTAGCTCGCCATCGCGGCATAGCCGTTGCCGAAATAGGCGAGGTATTCGGGCGGGGTGATCTCGCGCAGCGGCAGGCCCTTCGCCTCCATGATGGCCGCGTCGCTGACCGCACCGGCATAGGCGGCGATGTCGCCGCGCAGGAAGGCCGCCGCCGCGAGGCCGCCGTCGCCGACCGGCAGGAAGGTGTAGTCGGTGCCTTCCTTCATGCCGAGGTCGGTGAGGATGGCGCGGGTGAAGCCGACTTCGGCGCCGTCCGCCGTGCCGACGCCGATGACCGTGCCCTTGAGGTCCGCCGGCGACTTAATCTCCGAATCCTCCTGCACCAGCACGCCGAAGACGCTCTTGGCGAAGTGGTTGAAGATGAACACCACGTCCTCGCCGCGCGCCCGCGCCGCCAGCAGCGGCGCCGGCCCCGGCTGGCCGATCTGAGCCTGGCCGGCCGCCATCGCCTGCAGCACCTGGGAGGAGCCGTCGACCGCCTCCACCGTGACGTTGAGGCCGTTCTTCTCGAAGATGCCCTCGCCGATCGCCGTGTGCAGCGCGAAGTTGTTGATCGCCGACGGGTTCGGCACGGCGACGACGATGTCCGTCGCCTGGGCGTCCGCCCGCCCGAGGCCGAAGCCTCCCACCATAATGGCGAGCCCGACGGCCGCCCCCAGACGCAATGCGGCGTTCATGCATCCCTCCCTGCGCTCAACGGCGCGTTGGTTCGTTTGCTCCCGGGCGCGGCGTCTTCGTGGACGATCGCTTACCCATAGCAAGAGTATGTACGATCCTCCGCAGTCTTGTCAAAAATGTATGAAGCGTGCTTGATCGTGCCTCGTCCGGTCGCGGAGACGGCCCGACAGGGGAGAAACGCCCATGAACAAGATCGATCGCTTCGTCATCCCGGCACCGGAGCCGGTGGTTCTGCCGGTCGCCGGCTCGGACCTCGCTTTCCCGGTGCGCCGCGTCTATTGCGTCGGCCGCAACTACGTCGCCCACATCCGCGAGATGGGCGGCGACGAGGCGCGCGACCCGCCGGTGTTCTTCCAGAAGCCGGCCGATTCCATCGTCCACGACGGCGCGACGATCCCCTATCCGTCGCTCTCGCAGAACTACCACCACGAGCTCGAGCTCGTCGTCGCGCTGAAGTCCGGCGGCAGCGACATCCCGGCGGCCGAGGCGCTCGACCACATCTACGGCTATGGCATCGGCCTCGACATGACGCGGCGCGACCTGCAGAAGCGGCTGTCGGATGCCGGCCTGCCGTGGGAGGATTCGAAGTCCTTCGACCACTCCTGCCCGTGCGGCCCCATCCACCCGGTCGAGGACGTCGGCCACATCGCCGCCGGTGCCATCCGCCTCACCGTCAACGGTGAGGCGCGGCAGGATTCCGACGTTTCGCTGCTGATCTGGAAGATCCCCGAGATCATCGCCAACCTCTCGCAGGCCTACGAGCTCTTCCCCGGCGACATCATCCTCACCGGCACGCCGCACGGCGTCGGCCCGGTGCAGCCCGGCGACGTCCTCGTCGGCACCATCGACAAGCTCGGCTCGCTCACCGTAAGGATCGGCGACAGGCTCTGAACCGGTCGCTCCCGCGCGCCGGTGCAGGCGAGCCGCGCCACGAGGCGAACGGGATACCCATGACCCAGCCGACCCCCGACGCGGCACCGCCGCCGTCCCTCGACCCGGCGCTCGCCGCCACCTTGTCGGCGCTGCCGACGCCGGTGATCGGCGACTGCCTGGAGCGTCTCTCCGGCCCGGTCGGGCTCACCCGCTACAGCCGCGCCGCCCGCCTCGTCGGCGTCGCCCGCACTGTCAAGGCACGGCCGGGCGACAACCTCGCCATCTACCGGATGATCGTCCGCCTGCGTCCCGGCGACGTCCTCGTCGTCGACGGCGGCGGCGATACGACGAACGCGCTGATGGGCGAGCTGATGACGCTCGAGGCGAAGCGGCGCGGCTGCGCCGGCCTCGTCATCGACGGGGCGATCCGCGATGTCGGCGAGATCGCCGACATCGACCTGCCGACCTATGCCCGTGGGAACTCGCTGCGCGGCCCCTACAAGGCGCACCCGGGCTTCCTCGACGTACCGGTCGCCATCGGCGGCCAGGTGATCGCCCCTGGCGACGTGGTGGTGGGCGACGCCGACGGCGTCGTCATCTTCCCGGCGGCCCGTGCGGCCGGGATCGTCGCGATGGCCGGCGAGAGGTTCGCGCGGGAGGAGGGCATCCGCAGCGCCATCCTCTCCGGCGAGGACACCGGCTGGGTCGAGGCGATGCTCGCCGACCTCGGCGTTTCCGCGTGACCACCGGACGATGAGCCTTTCCCTCGTCGACTTCGTCGGCCCCGGCGGCGACCTCTGGACGCTTGCCGAGCTCGCCCTCGCCGTGCTCGTCACCGGTGCCGTCGTCGGCGTCCTCGCCGGCCTGTTCGGCATCGGCGGCGGCGCCATCATCGTCCCCGTGCTCTACGAGATCTTTGCCGTCGTCGGCGTCGACGAGAGCATCCGCATGCACGTGGCGCTCGGGACCTCGCTCGGCGTCGTGCTCCCGACAGCGGTGCGATCCTTCCGCTCTCACCTCAAGCGCGGCACCGTCGACATGGCGGTGCTGAAACCGTGGGTCGTCGCCGTCCCGGCCGGCGTCGTGCTCGGCTCCCTCATCGTCGCGAGCCTCTCGAGCGCGGGGCTGCGAGGAGTATTCGCGGTGCTCGCCACCCTCTTCGCCGCCAAGATGCTGTTCGGCCGCGCCGAGTGGCGGCTCGGCGACACGCTGCCCTCCGGCGTACCGAATGCGCTGGTCGGCATCGTCATCGGCTTCATCTCGACGCTGATGGGGATCGGCGGCGGCGTCATGTCCACCGTCTACATGACGCTCTACGGCCGCTCGCTGCTGCAGGCGATCTCCACCTCGGCGGGCGTCGGCGCGCTCATCGCCGTGCCCGGTACTCTCGGCTACATGGCGGCGGGGTGGGGCGTGCCCGGACTGCCGCCGCTGTCGATCGGCTTCGTCAGTCTCCTCGGCGTCGGGCTGATCATTCCGGCGGCGCTCGTGACGACGCCGCTCGGCGTCCGGCTCGCCCACAGCTGGCCGCGCCGCCGCCTCGAGGTCGGTTTCGGCATCTTCCTCCTCACCGTCGCCGCGCGGTTCGCCTCCAGCCTGATCTTCTGATCGCAACCCCGCCGGCCGGTCGCGCGTTGGGACAGGCTGCGGGCCGGGACGCCGAGCGTCGAGGGGCGCGACCATCGCCGCCGCAGCGGTCTGAGCGCGGGGACGCGGGGACGGAGCCCGGCGTCATGCGCCACACCGGATCCGATCGCCCACCGGAGCGCCATGTCCGCACCCTTCCTCGCAACGCCGGCCACCGCGCCCGCGCCAGCCCACCGGACAAAAGGCGCCGAGACGCCTCATGAGCGCATCGGCATCCGCGACGTGCCGGGCGCGCCATCCGCCGCTGCGATCCGCCGCCACCCGTTCTCCTTCGACACGCTGTCCCGCGCCGCCGGCATCGGCATCTTCATCGTCGCCTTCCTGTTCGCGATCTGGGCGGCGGCGGCCATCGTCGTGCCGATCACCATGGCGCTCGTGCTCGGCCTCGCCCTCGGCCCGCTGGTCGACTGGCTGATGAAGCGCGGCGTGCCGTCCTTCCTCGCGGCCGGCATCCTCGTCCTCGGCGTGCTGCTGATCGTCCACGTGGCGCTTGCGGCCTTCGCGCTGCCGCTCATCGCCTGGATCGACCGGGCGCCGGAGATCGTCGGAACGATGCGCGACAAGCTCGCGCCCCTGCGCCTGCTGATGGCCGAGGTGCAGCAAATTACCGAGGCGCTCGAAACCGCCTCGGGCCTCGGGGGCGAGGGCGGAGCCTCCGGCGGCGAGGGCCTCGGCGTTCTGGTCACCGCCGCGACGCTCGCCCCCGTCGTCCTCGCCCAGGCCGTGCTGTTCGTCGGAGCGCTGTTCTTCTTCCTGGCGACGCGCCGCACACTGAGAGCGGCAGCCCTCGGCGTCTGCCTCACCCGCCCGGCGCGGCTCCTGGCGGCTGGAACGCTCGCCCGCGTCGAGGAGGCCCTGTCGGGCTACTTCGCCGTCATCACCGTGGTGAACGTCTGTCTCGGCATCGCCACCGGCCTGATGTGCTGGGCGCTCGGGCTTCCGTCGCCGGCGCTGTGGGGGGCGCTCGCCACGGTCCTCAACTTCGCACCCTATGTCGGACCGGCGGTGCTCACGGTGGTGCTGTTCGGTGTCGGCATGGTCAGCCTCGACACCATCACGGCCGCCCTCATGCCGCCGATCGCCTTCGTCCTCCTCAACACCGTCGAGGGGCAGTTCGTGACCCCCAGCGTCCTCGGCCATCGGCTGACGATCAACCCGCTGCTGATCTTCGTCGGCATTGCCTTCTGGATGTGGCTGTGGGGGCCCGCGGGCGCCTTCGTGGCGGTGCCGCTCCTCGTCATCTCCGGGGTTCTGCTCGACGCCCTGTCGCGGCGGAACGGCTTCGGCAGGCGCAGCCGCCGCGGGCTTGCGGCGGGGCGGCGCATCCAGCGACCTTGGCGGTGAGGCCGGCGTCGTCCCCCGTACAATTTCTGCTTCAGTCGCTCATGAAAAAGGGCCGGCCGCTCGCGCAGCCGACCCTCGGTGCATTCGCTGGAGAGTGTTCAGCGGGTTCCGGCGAACCGCGCCTCGACGACCTTCGCGTCGTCGGCATCCGCCTCGTCCTCTTCCGCGCTCCCGACGCCGGCCACCGGCGTGAAGGAGATCGGGTCGCTCGCTGGAAAGCTCTCCTTCAGCGCCTCGTCGAGATCGCCGGAGCCTTCGCGGGACCCCTCGCGGGCCTCCGACTCGAGCTCTCGCTCCGCCTGCTGCCAGTGCTCGATGTCACGGCCGTGAGGGCAGCCTTCCTCCATCCAGATCCTGTGGGCACGCTCACGGATTTCATCTTCAGAGATCTTCGGCATGGGACCCTCGCTCCTGACAAGGCTGCAGCCCGGGGAACGCGTCCGCCTCGCCGCCCGTTCCCGCAGAGCTGCCCGATATCCGGGAACGGATGACGCTTCGGCTCGTTGTCCGAACCGAATGCCCGAACGCGAAGGGCGCGGCCGCACCAGGCCGCACCGGCTCGCGAGTGGTCAGGGACGCAACCAAAGGGGACTTTAGCATGACGGCTGAACGGTTGGATGACACACGTGAAGCGGCGATTTCGCCCGCGGCTAACCCGCGTGTGAGCCCCACTGCCTATCCCGACGGCCCCCGCCCCGCCGACGACCCGCGGCCGCCGGCTCATGACGCAGCGCCGGTCGTGGCCCCGACGGCCGTGCGGCAGGGCAAGGCGGACAATCGCGTCCGCTACATTCTCGGGATCGGCATCGCCCTCGTCGCGATCGCGTTCATCGTCGTCTACTTCGTCACGCCGACGCCGCCGACGCCGTGACGGGAGCAAGGGCGGCCACCGGCCGCCCCACTTGCCGCGCTCTAAAGCAAGAAGGCCCGAACTCCACCGGAGTTCGGGCCTTTCTCATGACGCCGTATCCTGGATGCGTCAGATCCTGCCCATCAAGGCAAGCACCAGGATGATGATGAGGATCACGCCCAGGATGCCCGACGGCCCGTAACCCCAGCCGCGGCTGTAAGGCCAGCTCGGAATCGCGCCGATCAGCAGCAGGATCAGGACGATGATCAGAATGGTCGAAAGTGTCATGGTAGCCCTCCCGTTTTGACCACAACCGGCAAGGGCCGGCTTGCGACCGTTTTTCAACTCGGCACCCAAGCATTTGTTCCATTTGTCTATTCACGGTGCGTGCCGATGGGGCGACCCACAAAGGCCTCGGTGAGGGGCGTCGCGGGTCCTAAGCTCTCTACCGACAAAGGCATGGGAACGTGGAACCTTTTCGCAGCTTCCCGGATTGAATGCCCGACCGAGACTGGTGACGGAGGGACAGCATGTTCGGGTGGGCTTTGACATTTCTTGTGGTGGCGCTGATCGCAGCCGTCCTCGGCTTCGGCGGCATCGCCGGTGTGGCGGTCGAGATCGCCAAGATCATCTTCGTGGTGGCGCTGGTGCTCTTCGCGCTGTCGCTTCTGTTCGGCTTCTTCCGAGGCCGACGGCCCACGGTGTGAGGGCGCTTCGGCTCCTCTCAGGGGGCGGATCTGAACGATGAGAAGGGGCTCCGGCATCGCCGGGGCCCCTTTTGCTTGGCGGCCGGGGCGTTTGAGCCGGCGCCGTCCGTCAAGGCTGCGCAGGATTGTCCGGCCGGCCGAAGACGCGGCCGAGCTCCGCCACCTGGTCCGGCGAGAGCAGACGCGGGTTGAGGCCCCGCAGGAGGAGATGCAGCTTCGCCGTCTCCTCCAGTTCCTCGGTGGCGAAGACCGCGGCCTCCAGCGTCTCGCCGGCGACCACCGGTCCGTGGTTGGAGAGGAGTACCGCCGAATGGCGCCCGGCGAGCCCGCGGATCGCGTCGGCGACGGCCGGATCGCCGGGCCGGAAATAGGGCAGGAGAGCCACGTAGCCGCAGCGCATCACGGAATAGGCGGTCAGCGGCGGCAAGACGCACGCCGGATCGATGTCCGGAAGCATCGTGACGGCGACGGCGTGGGTCGAGTGGAGGTGGACCACCGCCCCGGCGCTCCGCCGCGTCTCGTAGAGGGCGGCGTGCAGCGGCATCTCCTTGGTCGGTGCGTCGCCGGACACGTGCCGGCCATCGGCGTCGAGGCACGTCAGGCGCGCCGGATCGAGGAAGCCCAGCGAGGCGTTCGTCGGCGTGACGAGGAGCCGGCCGTCGGCAAGGCGCAGGCTGATGTTGCCGCTCGACCCCGGCGTCAGGCCGCGCTCGAACAGCGAGCGCCCGAACCGGCAGATCGCCTCCCGCGCATCCGTTTCCCTCATTGCGAATGCTCCATCCCGGCGTGACAGCGACCGGGCCGCGAGCATAGCCTGTGGCCCGGCCGAAGGGGACCGCGCCAGCGGAACAGGAGCCCGGCCCGGGAGGATCCGCTTGCCACGCTTTGCCGCCAACCTCAGCATGATGTTCACCGAGTGGCCCTTCCTCGACCGCTTCGCGGCCGCCGCCGATGCGGGCTTCGAGGCGGTGGAGTACCTCTTCCCCTACGAGCATCCGCCCGACGCGATCGCCGCGCGGCTTGCCGACAACCGCCTCACCCAGGCGCTCTTCAACCTGCCGCCTGGCAACTGGGCGGCCGGCGAGCGCGGCCTCGCCGCCCTGCCGGACCGCTTCGAGGAGGTGCAGGCCGGCGTTCGCACCGCGATCCCCTACGCCCGCGCGACGGGCGTGAAGCGGGTTCATCTGATGGCCGGCAACGCCGACCGCGGCGATCCGGCCGCCCGGGCCGCCTACGAGCGCGCCGTTGCCTGGACGGCGGAAGCGCTCGGGCCGGAGGGGCTGGCGGTGACGCTCGAGCCGATCAACCCGCGCGACATGCCCGGCTATTTTCTCAACGACTTCGCCTGGACGGCGGACCTGATCGCCCGGCTCGGGCTTCCCAATCTCGAACTGCAGTTCGACCTCTATCACCGCCAGGTGCTGCACGGCGACGTGGTCATGGGGCTGCGGGCGATGCTGCCGATCATCGGCCACGTGCAGGTGGCAAGCGTGCCCTCGCGCCACGAACCGACCCACGAGGAGATCAACGACGCCTTCGTCTTCGCCGAACTCGACCGCCTTGGCTATCCCGGCTTCATCGGCTGCGAGTACCGGCCGCGCGCCGGCACGGTGGAAGGGATCGGCTGGTTCGCGCCCTATCGGCCGCGGCAGGGAGGTGCGTCGTGAGCCTCGCCCTCGGCTGCATCGCCGACGACTATACCGGCGCCTCGGACCTGGCGAACACGCTGGCGAAGGCGGGCCTTGCCACCGTCCAGACCATCGGCATCCCGGCGGACGACCTCGCACTGCCGCCGGCCGACGCCGTGGTGGTGTCGCTGAAGATCCGCTCCGTGCCCGCCGCCGAAGCGGTGGCGAAGGCGCAGGCGGCCGACGTCTGGCTGCGGAGCCGCGGCGCCGGCCACGTGCTCTACAAGATCTGCTCTACCTTCGATTCCACCGACGCCGGCAACATCGGCCCGGTCATGGATGCTCTCCGGGCCGATCACGGCGGCGGGCTGGTGCTCGTCACCCCCGCCTTCCCCGAGACCGGCCGCACCGTCTACCAGGGCCATCTCTTCGTCGGCCGCCAGCCGCTCGCCGAGAGCCCGCTGAAGGACCACCCGCTGAACCCGATGCGCGACAGCGACCTGACGCGCGTCCTCGCCCGCCAGTCCGGCGCACCGGTCGGCCTCCTCGACCTCGCCACCGTCGCCCGCGGGCCGGAGTCGGTGCGCGCGCGCCTCGCCGCCCTTGCGGCGGAGGGGGCGGGAGCCGCCATCGCCGACGCCGTCTTCGAGCCGGACCTCGAGACGCTCGGGCTCGCGGCGCTCGATGGTCCCGTCTCCGTCGGTGCCTCCGGCCTCGGCCTCGGCCTCGCCCGGGCGCTGGTCAGGGAGGGGCGGGGTGGTGCGCCGAATTCGGCGACCCGAATTCGGCGAGCCGAATCCGGCGCCGCCTTGTGCCTCGCCGGCAGTTGTTCGCAGGCGACACTCGCGCAGGTCGCCGCCGCGGAGACGGCCATGCCCGTGCTTCGCCTCGACGTCGAGCAACTCGTTGCAGGTGCAAGCGAAGCCGAAAAGGCGGTGGCGTGGGCTGCGGAGCGGCTCGCCGCCGGCCCGGTGCTCATCGCGACGAGCGCGGCCCCCGCCGATGTCGCGCGGATACAAGCCGAGCACGGCCGCCAGAGTGCCGGCCACCGGATCGAGCAAGCCCTTGCGACAATTGCCGAAACTCTCGTCGCGACCGCTGCCGTCGACCGGCTGGTGGTAGCCGGCGGCGAGACCTCCGGCGCCGTGGTCGACCGCCTCGGCATCCCGGCCTTCGCCATCGGGCCGGAAATCGCCCCGGGCGTGCCGGTGCTCGCCGCCGTCGGGGGGACCCACGCTGGGATGGCGCTCGCCCTGAAGTCCGGCAACTTCGGCGGCCGGGACTTCTTCACCGACGCCCTGGCGCTGATGCGCTGACGCGAGGAGTGCGGCCATGTTCGAGCTCACCGAGGACCACAAGGCCGTGCAGGCGATGGCGCGCGACTTCGCAGCCGAGAAGATCGCCCCCCACGCACTCCTCTGGGACGAGCGCCGGCACTTCCCCGTGGACGTTATCCGCGAGGCGGCGGCGCTCGGCATGGCGGCGATCTATGTGCCTGAAAGCTCAGGAGGAAGCGGCCTCGGCCGGCTCGAGGCGGCGCTGATCTTCGAGGCGCTCGCCGAGGGCTGCCCGGGCGTGTCGGCGTACCTCTCGATCCACAACATGGTCGCCTGGATGGTCGACCGCTACGGCAGCGACGCGCAGCGCGCCGAGGTGCTGCCGCGGCTCGTCTCGATGGAGGCGTTCGCCAGCTACTGCCTGACCGAGCCGGGCTCGGGCTCCGACGCGGCGGCGCTGAAGACCCGGGCGGTGCGCGACGGCGACGCCTATGTGCTTGATGGAACGAAGCAGTTCATCTCCGGCGCGGGCGCCGGCGACCTCTACCTCGTGATGGCGCGCACCGGCGGCGAGGGGCCTTCGGGCATCTCCGCCTTCCTCGTGCCGGGCGACACGCCGGGCCTCTCCTTCGGCGCCAACGAGCGCAAGATGGGCTGGAACGCCCAGCCGACCAGGGCGGTGATCCTAGAGGGCGCCCGCGTGCCGGCGGCGAACCTCCTCGGCGCCGAGGGGCAGGGCTTCAAGATCGCCATGAGCGGGCTCGACGGTGGCCGGCTCAACATCGGCGCCTGCTCGCTCGGCGGCGCCCAGGCGGCGCTCGACAAGGCGCTCGCCTACATGCGTGAGCGCAAGGCCTTCGGGAAGCGCCTCGACGAGTTCCAGGCCCTGCAGTTCCGCCTCGCCGACATGGCGACCGAGCTCTCCGCCGCCCGCCTGCTCCTCTACGCCGCAGCGGCCGCGTTCGACCGCGGTGACGCCGACGTGACGGTGCGCTGCGCGATGGCGAAGCGCTTCGCCACCGACGTCGGCTTCGCCGTCGCCAACGAGGCCCTGCAACTCCACGGCGGCTACGGCTATCTCGCCGAGTACGGCGTCGAGAAGCTGGTGCGCGACCTGCGCGTCCACCAGATCCTCGAAGGCACCAACGAAATCATGCGCCTGATCATTTCCCGCTCGCTCGTCGGGCGCGGCTGACTTCTGACCGGAGGACGTTTCGTGACGGACCACACCATCGCCTTCGTCGGCCTCGGCAACATGGGGGCGCCGATGGCGGCGAACCTGCGCAAGGCCGGCCACACCGTCCGCGGCTTCGACCTCTCCGCGCCCGCGGCAGAGGCGGCGCGCGCCGGCGGCGTGACGGTGGCCGGATCGCTCGAGGAGGCGGTCGCGGGAGCGGACGCGGTCGTCACCATGCTGCCGGCCGGCAAGCACGTGCGCGCCGTCTGGCAGACGCTCGCCGGCCTCGTCGCGCCGGGAACGCTGCTCATCGACTGCTCGACCATCGACGTCGAGAGCGCGCGGGCGGTACACGCCGTCGCGGAGGCCGCCGGCTGCCCGGCCCTCGATGCGCCGGTCTCCGGCGGCGTCGGCGGCGCCACGGCCGGTACGCTCACCTTCATGGTCGGCGGGGCGGAGGCGGCCTTCGAACGCGGCGCGCCGCTGCTCGCCCAGATGGGCAAGCGGGTGGTGCCGTGCGGCGCCGCGGGCTCCGGCCAGGCGGCAAAGATCTGCAACAACATGATCTTGGGCGTCTCGATGATCGCCGTCGCCGAGGCCTTCGCGCTCGCCGAGAAGCTCGGCCTGTCGCACCAGGCGCTGTTCGACGTCGCATCCACGGCCTCCGGCCAGTGCTGGTCGCTGACGAGCTACTGCCCGGTACCCGGCCCGGTGCCGGCCTCGCCGGCGAACCACGGCTACAAGCCCGGCTTCGCCGCGGCCCTGATGCTGAAGGACCTCCGCCTCGCCCAGGAGGCGGCGCTCGCCTCCGGCGCGACGACGCCGCTCGGAGCGGAAGCCGCGCAGCTCTACGCCCTGTTCGAGAACGCCGGCCACGGCGGGCGCGACTTCTCCGCCATCATCGAGATGGTGCGCGGCAAGGGCGCGGCGGCATGAGCGCGCCTCGCGTCGACATCGTCACCGGCGGCACCCACGGCATCGGCCGCGCCACCGTCGAGATGCTGGCCGCCCGCGGCTCCACGGTCGTCTTCAGCGGTCGTGACGCCGAGGCCGGGGCCGAGGTGGCGCGCGCCGTGCCCGGCAGTGTCCACGTCGGCGGCGACATCTGCGAGGACGCCGTCGTCGCCCGGCTCGTCGACACCGCCCGCGACCTCGGCGGCGGCGTCATCAAGGGCCTCGTCAGCTGCGCCGGCATCGGCGGGCGGCAGGACTTCGCGAAGGCGACGCTCGCCGACTGGGATCGGATTTTCGCCGTCAACGCCCGTGCCGCCTTCGCGGTGACGGCGGCGGCGCACGGGGCGCTGTCGGCCGGCGGCCGCGGCTCGGTCGTCTTCGTCTCCTCCGTCGCCGGCTACGGCGGCGAGGCGGGGCTCGCCATCTACTGCGCCTCGAAGGCGGCCCTCATCGGCCTCGCCAAGGCGATGGCGCTCGAGATCGGCGACCGCGTCCGCGTCAACGTCGTCTGCCCTGGCCAGGTCGACACCCGCATGATGGCCCGCACGCTCTCCGACCCGGCCAAGAAGGCGGCGCTCGAGGCCCGCATCCCGAACGGCCGCATCGCCCAGCCGGAGGAGGTCGCCGCGGCGATCGTCTGGCTGCTCTCGGACGAGGCGTCCTACGTCAACGGGGTGGTGATGCCGATCGACGGCGGCGAGGTGGCGGGGCTGCGCGACGTGCCGATGGCGGAGGCGGCGGGGCGGTGAAGGGGGCGGGGAGGGGCCTGCGGCGGCGGGAAGGTGAGAGGAGGGGCGTCTCACTCTCCGGCTTATCCCGCGCGCTGTCGGGGCGCAGAGCCTTCGGATAGCCTCCGGTGGGTGTCCGCAGGCAACGCTGCCCAACTTCATCGTCATGCCCCGGCTTGACCGGGGCATCCACGCAGCGAGTCCTAACGTCTGCTTGCGCTCGTGATGGATCGCCCGGTCAAG